>Ga0315284_10000004_pt1 | contig 484832 bp, 366 predicted proteins | sample YL17G09_16_MG_FD_203696 | JGI IMG/M metagenome (GOLD analysis project Ga0315284, IMG submission 203696) | Sediment microbial communities from Yellowstone Lake, YNP, Wyoming, USA - YL17G09_16 | ecosystem: Environmental > Aquatic > Freshwater > Lake > Sediment | place: USA: Wyoming | collected... | reverse complement strand
AGCCCTCTACGTCAAAAGAAAACCAGGAATAATTGAAATCCCACTCATAAATCAGATTGTCGCCATCGGAATCAGTTGCGTTCACAGAGAAGGTACAATCCTGGTTTATCTGCGCAACACCCCAGTATGGGTCAACATCTATGCTATCGCAAATTGGAGGGCTGTTTCTATCGAGAACCTTAAATGTGATGTCTTCTGAATCTTCACCATCGGGATCATATGCAGTAATCCGCAATGTGAAATCGATTCCTTCAAGAGGGACATCGGTGAGCTGAGGAGCCTCCCAGCTTGCATCTTTGATTGTGTCATCGAAGAATCTACCAATGGGAGTCGGGGGTGAAATCTGCTCCCAGAAATATCCGACCGTATCACCATCAGGCTCGGATACATTGACATGGAAATTGACGACTGAACCTTCGTAAACAAATCCAGGATTGCCATAGGAATCTATAGATGGGGGAGCGCCGTTAACTCGAATCTTGAATATCTGGTAAACACTATAATCGAAGATATCAGGACCAGGGAAAGGGAAACCTTGAGGATTTTCGGGTATTCCAATCGGTCCCTGCTGCCCCTGAAGGTCATCACGAATAACGACGATTCCGTTGTACTCAGCGCAATCAGCTCCGGCTGAATTAGTGAGAGTCAAATTATAAATGTATGGAGAAGCTGGGGTTCCATCTCCCGAGGATGGATCGGTTGTCTGGATTACATTACTCACTCCCGGGATATATGCCTGAACTGAAGCGACATCGCTCTTCGCGCTGATTCCTCCGGGATTTGCGATATAGGGGTAATTCGGATCAACATCAAGACCGGCTTGCCAGTCGACAACATCAACTTCGAGCTCTACGGATGATGATGTAATATCGGACTGAAGATTATTTGAAACGATGACAACATCGGCTTTCCAGGCTTCTTTCCTGTTAAATTCAGGCAGAAAGTAATGAGGGTCCTGACGATTCTGGAATGTAGCGGACTGACCATAAGCTACATCGCATACGAAAACGAAATCGATTGTTGTGCTCCCGGTCGGCATATTAAAGATATAATTCTGCGTTTCCCAGTCTGAGCCGGTGGGGAATACATTATGTCCGGATGGATTATGAGCGTCGAATGTTTCCGTTGCGGAATCGACAAAATAGCGTCTGAATGGATTGATATTGGCATCGTAATTTCTTGGAGGATCGAAATAATTAGTATCGGCAGCGAGTCCATCGAAATGATGGGTGTAACCATGTGGGTTGTCTATCATATTCACATTAGCTCGCACCGGTGCCATTGAGGTTTCGCCAGTCTGAGCCATTATAAGCGGGAAATTGTAATTGCCCTTTGCGATTACAATGCCCCTTACATCGAAGCCATGAAGGTCGGGACGTTTTGTTATGTCGGCGAATGGATGTTTTATCGCGAATCCGACCTGCACCTGGTTCGTGAACAGAAATGTTATCCCGTTTATCTGAAGACAGTTTGCGCACGGGCTGACCGTGAGGAATTGTGTAAGGTCGGAATCGAATGTATCTCCAATTGCCTCGGCTTTTCGAGTAGGAATGATTTCAGCCGTTAGCGATTTAGTATCTATATGTACTTCGTAAATCCCGAAGGCTTTGTAAGCAGTAGTTCCACGGGATGCGTATGAGTAGAGAACATCGGAGGAAGGTGAGGGCTGGAAATTATCCTGCGATTGAGATTCCATGTTTAATGTTGGTTCTTCTTGAGGGGTTACCGGTGTGTGCCCTCCACCAGAGCATGATGCAATAATAATAGTTATGATACACAAAATAAGGAGCGATAGGTATTTCATCTTTTTACTCCAAGTCGTTTATTTTTAACGCTTAACACAGCTATGATACCATTTTAAATTAAGATTAAAAGACCCTTGAATCTTCGGCAATTCTTAATTAATGTATGACTGCTACAAAAAGGATGATAAAAAAAAAGAGGTGACAGTTCCGCGTTATTCCCATTTTTTAAGGAAAATACTGGGAAAATGATTAAAGGCATACTGAAAACACTATATATAATCTGGCTGCTTGCCTTGCTCGGTATTGTCTCGTTTGCAGATGATGAATCATCGGAGGAATCCAAAAGTGCGGATGCAAAATATATCGAGTTTGAGAAGCGGATTGATGATCGAGCAGGAAAACTAAACCAGGACGAATTGCGGGCTATCGAAGAAGCTGTCAAAAAGCAGGAGGATGAGATTGGACTCAAGGCTTTTGTATTAATCATGCGAGATATTCCGGACTGGGATTTTGATGAGTATGCCGCTGGTCAGTTTATGTACTGGCAATCGAAGGGAATCCTTGATGACAAATCGTATCTTTTTCTGATAAGGACCAACGATCGCAAATTTCAGGTGGTTCGTGGGAATTATATAAGTCATCGTGAAGCAGCTCAGGACATACGTATCCTTCGAAACAGACTATGGGCGGATTTTGAAAGAAACGAGTATGGTAAAGGCATTGTCAACTATATTCAGGGTTTAGGCGATATGCCATCTCTGAAGAAGGCAATCACGGAGGAAAAAGCAAAAAAGATCAAAGTTGTCTGGTTTACATGCATTGCAATTCTGATTCTTACACTTGTATTTATGCGGATGAATTATATGAAACAGGTAAAAGCGAAAAAAGAAGAGGAGGAAAACAGAAGGCATGGTACTTTCGTTGAATAGTATGGTTAACGGCGATTAGGTTTCAGTCGTGAAAATTTGAAAAATTTCATGAAATTCCGTGATTTTCATATTTTCTATGGTAGAATTGCACACCAATAAAGGGGATTGAATCTGATTCGATTGGATTAAAATACATTGAGTATTGAACGGTTCCATAAAAATAACAGGTGATTAAGGGGCGGTTTGGAGTCGATATTAAATATGGTTAGTTTCAAGTCTGATGCCAGACGGTGATGAGCCGTTTGGTGTTGAGGCTTTGCTTAAGCTGAATATGGTCTTGCGAACAGGCGGGACGAAGGGAGGTGAATTGATTAACATACCCGGAAACCTGACTCTGCAAGATACCATAGATATCGGTTTTGCTCATGACCCGGGGGGGGAATTTGCGAGGTAACTTTAGGAAGCTCAAGATGGAACTCCCTGGAGAATGAGCAAAGTTACTTTTCATACGTTACTCCAAGGAGGCACACTAATGAAGAAAAGTTGGATTTTCTTCGTTGCTTTCCTGCTCGCGGGCTTTTTTGCCGCACCGGCGTTTGCTGGACCATTCACTGATGTGCCGACCGATCACTGGGCTTACAAAGCGATCGAGGAGATTACGCCTGAGTTCATCACGGGTTATCCCGATGGAACATTCAAGGGTAATCGAACTCTTACTCGCTACGAGATGGCAATGATTATCGCGCGCATCAACGACAAGATCATGCAGATCGAATCTCAGCCCACAACCGCAGGTGGAGTTACCGAGGCTGACCTTCAGGAATACAAGGACCTCGTTGACAACCTGATGAAGGAGTTTGAGTCAGAGATTGCGATGATCAAGGGCGATGTCCAGAAAGCGCACAAGAGGCTTGACGATGTTGAAAATCGTCTCAGCGCCCTCGAGAGAGTTCGCCGCAGTATCGAGTTTAGCGGCTTGATGAGAGTACGCATCGAGTCGATTATAACCGACACCACCAAAGGCAGTGGCGCCTGGAGCACATTTTCAGCGGGCTTCTGGGATGGTATCGAAGCCCAGATTAATGAGCGTGGTGCGGTCAGTCGACATGCGGGTATCACTCCCATCATCGGTGGCTTCGGAAGCACTCCGGGCCAGGGCATCAGCGACCCAGAACTTGAACAGCTGATCCTTATCGCTCTCGATGCTAAGCCAGCGGACTGGCTGGATGTCTATGTTGACTTCTGGCAGATTTCCAGCTATCTCAATTCACCCGTAGGCGATCCATATCCCAAGAACCAGGCTCTGGTCGTTGATCAGGCACTCATGGATGCCGACCTCATGAAGCTTCTCGGATGGGAAGCCGGAGAGGTCTTTAATCGATTCCATATGGTTTTCGGACGAATCTACGGGCGATTCGGTGAGTATGGTCTCACGTTCGACAACTGGTATGAGACCAGACCGGGATTCTTCTGGGATCTCGGCGGCGACAGACTTGATATCCAGCTACTTCTCGCTCAGAACGCGAGAAACGGTGGCATGGAAGGTCTCGGCGCGTTCCGCACTGCCTATGGCTTCGGCGAAAGCCGCTCCATGAGGCTTGAACGGAACTACTTCGCCAAGCTCGGACTCAACCTGCTCCCCAGCGGTGTCGGTGACGAGGACGGTTACGGTATCGACCTCAACACCGAAGTTCTCCCCAACAACTGGTTCAGCCTTCTCAGGTTCGAATACCTGTTCATGAAGGAAGACCAGTCGGGACTTAACATTGAGGACTACTACGGCGATGACTATGCGAATAACTACATCGTCGGCGTCGATGTCTTCAATGATGGCAACCTGAAAGCCAATTTCGCTTATGCGGATATCGGACTTCCTCCGGGGTTCACAAGTGTCGATAACAACCCGTTCGAGGAATTCGATGTCATGTGGAATGGTATCGGAACCAATTTCAACTGGGGTTACGAGAGCGGAATCAACATGTTCCCATCGAACTTCAATGGATTCGGTTTCGATGTCGAGTACACATGGTTCGAGAAACTGTATTCGCATTTGGCGATTTACGATGGTCAGACTCAGGGCGAGGATGATCTGCCAGTCGTAATCCGACTGAACCTCAGATACCCGCTCTCAGAGAGTTCTGACATTGCCCTCGAGTACATTCATGCTGGTGTTGATTATGACACCATCGCGAAGCTCAGGGGCGAATTCCTTGTCAGGTTCTAACCTGGCAATTGCTTACCCGCTCGTTTTCGGATGAGCGGGACCGACCTCGGTCGGTACGGATTTCTGCCTTTTTGGAATCAAAAATGACTCTGCCAACAACGCCCCCTCGAGCAATCGAGGGGGCTTCTTGTTTTACTTCATGAATGTTGCAGTGTAGACATCCTGTCTGCAATGCCGGAATCGGTGGAATCGGGGTCAGTCCCCGGCAAAATATCATCGTAAAACCAATATTAATGAGCCTTTGCTAAGGGCAGAATTGGGGTCAGTCCCCGATTACTCAGCTATCGCGTATGCGGCGGAACTTGCACGTGAAAGGGAGGTTCCCATTACTCCCGGAGCCGCCTGATGCGCTTTAAAATCGATGAAAATCTCCCTTTATTCACCGAATATCAATTGATAGAGCGAATGTCCAACGGTCGCTTTGACGCGTTCGCTACGAAGTATGATCTATAGGGAAACATAGTTAATTTGTAGTATATCTGGGAAAGAGTTATAGTTCTCTTTTTTCTAAAACATATAAATGCCTATACGGATACATTATTGTCCTTGACAAACCATTGAAAATATGCTATACATAAGTATAGCCAGTTTGAAATTATTGTAAGATACTTGACGCAAATCTATTTTTCCATATCATTTCGAAATCTATATCTGTTAATACTCAAGTAAGGAAAATTACTTTGACTTAAAACCGAGATGTGTTAAAATGATTGACTTGATGCAAATCTTGCGGAGGGTTAATCGCAAACCGAACGTAAAACTACTTCTTGAACTCTAAATCTTCAATGAGAATCTTGTAATGGTTGATAAGGCTAAAGTAAAGATTTACTGGGAAAAAAGCGTCGAAAATCGTCAAGTTAGCGATACAGCGTTCGTAAATAATCAATTCAATGCTTCAGCTTCAAGATATTATTATGCGCTCTATCATGGTCTTTGGGCTTTTTTAGAAAATAAAGGGATTACAATACCCGCTGATTTAAGTCGAGGGGGAAATTTGATAAAAAATCGGCATCCCGACACTTGGCCTAAACCGGAATTACTCATAGAAGCAGCAAAGCAATTGAGTACAGAAGTTCCTAATTTGGAACCATTAATGCGAAGTGCAGAGCGAGCAAGAGTAAAGGGCGATTATGAGCCATTTCCTGTAGAAGAAAGGGATTTAAAGAATCTACGTAAGAATGCTGATATAATTTTTGATGAGTTAGATAAGCTTCTTTAAGTAATTTTGAAGATGATAAAAATCATGGATAGAGAAGCCCTTAGAAAAGAAGTAATCCGTCAGATTGAGGAAAACTTTGCTGATTCCGTTGTGCTTTGGTCTGGAACCGGACTTCCCGATGAAGAGGATGACGATACTGAGCAGTTTGAGGCACTATGGATAACCGATGATGATTATGAAAGGTTTCTCGATTTTGAATGGAAACTCGAAAGTGAACTTGCTAAACCTAATGGCTTCAGAATAATGGTTCAATGTCTTTCACCTGAAGCAACGAAAAAGTACAGGTGGAATGAGTATCAATCAGGGAAACTCCATAAAACAACTGAATTCTATCTTCAAACTTCAGTTCCAGATAGTTACTTTCTGTCCTTTAGCATTGAGAAAATCAACCTTGAATTTTCATATCTAAGTAATTACTTTAAAAAACAAAATGATAACCGGAATGAATTTTGGATTAATACATCTGTTTTGTATCGATTAGAATTCTCGGATATATGGAATACGATATCGCTCAAGGATTTGAATAGTATTGTTGAAGATGAAAACAAAACAGATATCTATTCTATAGCTGCTTAACAGGAAAAATTAATGATTATCAAAGTTGTGAGAATATTTCTTTCCAGTCTCGTTTTTAAGATAAAAGCTTTTGAACAAAAAGATTTCAATATCAACCTGAATATCACTATAAAAACCAATTTTCCACAGGAAAATCAATTAATACAGCATGTGACTTTTGACCTTTTCCATGAAATAAAAGACTCACCATTTGACCTTAATTTTACCTTCATTGGCCATTTCTCGAGTGAAGGTGAAGGTTCTCCAACCTTGCAGGAATTTGCCAAGCATAATGCTCCCGCTTACATCGTACCCTACGCCCGTGAGCTTATTGCTAACATCACATCAAGATCCGGAATCTTCCCAACCTTGGTTATGCCTCCTTTGAATGTCGTTGAGCTTCTTAAAGAAGTTAAAAAAGAAGAGGTTTTAGATACAACTCCAAAATAACAATAGGAATCAATTACTCCTCCTCACAACTGAATTCTGCATCATAATTCATTAATTCCGGTAAAGAGGATGGCTACTTTAATTTTACAGTAAGTAATATTGGAAATTACCGGCATTTAACTAATTGCGAATTGGTACTAATCGGTGTCCATCCCTATCTACTTAATCACAAATCCAGCTTGATATGCAAATCCTTTAATTGCTCATCTGACACCGGGCTGGGGGATTGCATCATCAAATCGACGCCTTTGAGGGTTTTGGGGAACGGGATAACATCGGTGATAGCATCATCGCCGGTAATCTGAATCAAAGTTCGGTCGATACCCATTGCAATCCCACCATGTGGTGGTGCTCCGAAACTCAGAGCCTCGAGCATGTGACCGAACTTCTCATCGATCTCCTTATCGTTCAATCCAAGAACCTGGAAAATCTGGCGTTGTAGTGCTGGTTTGTGAATCCTGATAGAACCGGAACCCATCTCCTGACCGTTAATCACAAGGTCATAAGCATGGCTTGAAAGTTCCAGAACCGAAAGGTCTTTCGGGTTCGGATTTCCATTATTACGCGTGAGGAAATCCTCCCATTCGCTCATAAGAGGCATTGTGAACGGGTGATGCTCGCTGACCATTTTATTTTCAGCTTCGCTCCACTGGAATAGCGGGAAATCGGTAACCCAGAGAATCGCGTGCTTTGATCGGTCGATTAAATCGTACTTCTTCCCGAGCCACAATCGCACCTGTCCCATAATCAGATAAGCCGGTTTCCCTTTTGATGCGAGCACGAACAGCGATTCACCATTTTTCAGCATATCGAGCAGTTTGGATGTTTCTTTTTCTGACAGATGTTTGGCGAGTGCGCTTTTAAGCTTTCCGCTATCGTTTTCGATATGCGCGAGTCCCATTGCACCGCACTCTTTGGCGAAATTCTCGACCTCCATAACCTCGCTTCGGCTCAATGATTGCTTCGTGAATTTCAGAGCGAGGATTACGCCGCCATCATCAAGAGTATTCCTGAAAACCTTGATATTGGTTTCGGAGAAGAGCGCATTAAGATTGATAATTCTCATTCCGAAACGAAGGTCGGGCTTGTCGATACCGTATTGCTCAATAGCGCTCTTATACGGGATTCTTGGCAGTGGGAGAGCGATTTCGTAATGCAGAAATTCATTCCAGATTGATGCGTAAAGCTCCTCAGTGATTTTCAGGACATCATCGCGTTCGACAAAGCTCATCTCCATGTCGAGTTGCGTATGCTCTAACTGGCGGTCTGCGCGAAGGTCTTCATCGCGAAGACATCGAGCCATCTGGAAATACTTCGGGAATCCTGAAACCATCAGCAGTTGCTTGAACTGTTGAGGTGATTGCGGAAGGGCGTAGAAGTGTCCCGGCATTAATCTTGACGGCACGAGGAAATCCCGTGCGCCTTCCGGAGTACTCTTTGCGAGAATCGGGGTCTCTATTTCTATAAATCCTCTTTCGGTCAGGTAATTCCGTATGAACATGAAGAGTTTATGCCGCATGATTATTTTGTCTGCTATTTTAGGACGGCGCAGTTCAAGGTACCGATATTTCATCCTGAGTTCTTTGCGTTCACCACCATCCTGACTTACGCTGACAGGTAGAATCTCGCATGGATTAAGAATCTCCATCTCTGAAACTTTAAGTTCAAGGTTTCCTGTCCTCATCTCCGGATTTTCCTGTCCGGCGGGTCTGAGGGCGACAATTCCCCTGACCGCGACACAATATTCAAAGCGGAGCTCATCGGCAAGTTTACGGGCTTCCTTTCCGATGGAGGTATCGAATACAATCTGCATGAGTCCTGTATGGTCTCTAAGGAGAGCGAAAATCAAACCTCCGAGATCCCGGATCTGGTGAACCCAACCTGCGAGAATAACCTCACTTCCCGCGTGATTAACTCCGAGTTCTTCTGTTAAATGTGTCCGTTTTAATGCCTTTTCAGCCATATAAGCCTCCGCATTTCAGGATTTGCTGGTTTAAAAGACTTTGCCAGATCCGTTTTGGTTCGTGTTATTATACAGCATGGTTAAGAAATGAGTGTGTATACTTTTTTAGCCTTTTGACGCAACCAATTTCATATACCGGAGTCCTTATTTCAGGAAATGATTACGAATATTGAACAAATGAAGGATCTGAATGTAAAAACGCTCAAATGGCTCCAGCCTAACGGATGGGTTGATACCTTTGAGCTTCGGGATGGTGATAAACTCATCGCGATCATGAAGATCCCAAGAATGTGGAGCAATCGAGCGATTGTAGAGGCTGGTGATAAAAAGTGGATTTTACAACGTCCAGGCGTATTTTCATGGAGCATTAATATCCAGGACAGTAACACAAATTCGATAATAGGATGTGTAAAAAAGTACGTTTGGAGGAGTGATGAGCTCGAGATTTTTGGTCAGGGTAAATATAAAATAAAGTGGTTTAATTTCTGGGCACAGAAATGGGGTATTGTCGACAATGTCAATCGAAAAGTCGTTCTTTTTTCCTCTTATGGCAAAGGTTTTAAGGATTTTTTCAAACATCAGTCTATTGTAGAGATAATGTCCGATTTTCAGGAATTACCGACATTGACCATAATGATTTGCGCTGCATGGTATTTTCATATCCTTGAGGCAAAAGCTGCCGCAGCGGCAGCTGCTGCTTCCTGATTTATGGTTTTCAGATTGTAGACTCGATAAAAAATTGTCGGAAAAAAATATTTAAACTGGTTGCTATGGTATCAAAACAGATGGTGGTAGCAACTCAGTGGGTGTCCCACCTGATAAAGCAGGTGGGACTTTTTTTTGTAACGCCGGTTTTTAACCAGCAGTATCACTGACATTCTGTCGGTGTGCTACAAACCAGTTAGAAACTGGTGATACTGCAAGTCAGGAGACTTGCGTTACCCGAGTTTGGATTTGAGGATATATTTAATGAGGGTTCCGTAGATGAAAACCTTCTCCGGGTTGACATCCTGAACTTCATAGCGCGGATTTTCGGGAATCAAGCGGTATTGTTCACCCGACTTGACGACTGTTCTAATAAGAGTTCCCTCCCTGGTGCCAATTGACATGACCTTGCCTCGTCCGAGAACCTCGATATTTTCGCGATCGATAAAAACCGTGTCACCCATCATGAGACCCAAACCATTCATTGAGTCATCCTTAATGATCAGACCAAAAATCTTGTCGGATGGTGACCAATCGCGAGGGAAAACCTCGGAACGATCGACATATTCATCCTCGGTGACAGGTAAAGGACATCCGGGTGGTATATCTCGCAGAACTTTAACCTCGATTTCCCCCTGAGTGATTTCTCTCAGGTGACCACCAAGTTTTTCAAGTTCCTTGAGGAAGTGGATGAAGTCTTTTTTTATGATGTCACGACGTTTATCGCGGCGTTCATCGAGGATTTCCGAGAAAATTTTCTCGTCGGCATCCGGCAGAAGGTCTTCATCGCGAAGTCCAAGCGCGCGTTTAATCTTTTTCAAATCATGCTTGGGGACATTCCGAACGCCGCTTTCGTATCGGCTTATGAGGGACTGGACAATGCCTGTACGTTCACCAAGGTCCTGCTGGTTCCAGCCTTTTTTGACTCTCGCGAGACGTATAATTCTGCCTTGTTCTTTGGACATGGCGAGGATGATTATATCACGACGGAATAAAATATACAAGGAAAATGGTACATTTTTTTCTTTGAGGGCATGTAATAAATATTGCCATCTATTTGTTAATTTAAATACCTTGACAGCATAGATTATGTCATATTAGATGGCTTCAATTAGATTATGTGTTTAATAGAAGAATCACAGCATATTGCAATATGCATCATTAGACATATGATATGTCATTCATTCAGATTTATCAATTAATTGCGGAGCAAATACCCTGAAAATCAGGTATTTCAAATCCCGTGGCACGGTAAATTTAATTCCGAAATGAAAATCCGTTATTTCATATAACATGACTTAAACCGATTTCATTTCACTATCCTCCTGAGGTATCATCCAAAGCGGGATTCATGAGGATCAGGGATTTCATATTCAATCCAATGGTATATGAAATAACATTTCAGCTGGATTTCTGTAGTCCATTTATCCAATCGGATAGGTTATAATAAGTTAGAGAAGATATTTTCCCTCTGTTATAGGTGGAGGGAATGAAAAGGACTAAATCATGCCCGAACCAGGTTCAAAAACAGTACCAGTAAGACCGATAACCGGAAAGAAAAGCGTAGTTGCCGTGTTGAAAACATCACCTGCCACAGTGGTCGATGATTATGTCCGTCTAATGGAGATGGCGAGATTCACCGATTCTCTTCCCAGGAACAACCATACGATTATTAAAAATAACCTTTCGTGGCATCTGATGTTTCCCGGCGCTAACACAACCCCATGGCAGATGGAGGGCACAATCAAAGCTCTCAACAAGCATGGGTATCAATACACAGTTGTCCAGAATAAAACGGTTGTTACAGATGCCTATCAGGGTCAGAAACTGAACAAGCTGGATAGTGTTTATAAAAAGTACAATGTGGATGTCAAGTTCAACTTCGAATCATCGGATATGCAATGGGTTAGCTATCAGCCAAAGGGAAAGCTGCTTATCCTCGATAAGATTTTCCCGGATGGTTTTAAAATCCCGGATTACTTCATCGGTAAGAATATTCTCCACCAACCGACTGTTAAATGCCATATTTACACTGGAACGACCGGTTCCATGAAGAATGCATTTGGAGGACTTCTCGGAACTCATCGGCACTATTGCCATACTCATATCCATGAAACCCTTGTAGACCTTTTGACAATCCAAAAGGAGATACATCCGGGGATTTTCACAGTCATGGATGGTACAACCGCAGGAAACGGTCCCGGACCTCGTACCATGTTCCCAGTAATAAAAAATGTGATTCTCGCGAGTGAGGATTCCGTTGCTATCGATGCTGTCGCTGCTAAAATCATGGGTTTCGACCCCATGAGCCTGAATTATATCCGTCTTGCACATGAAGCTGGTCTCGGATGCGGTCGCGTTGAAGAAATGGAGATAATCGGTGAGGATATCCGCGACTGGAACTGGAAATTCTTCGTCGGGGACAATTTCGCGAGCAAAACTGGCGACCTTTTCTGGTTCGGACCTCTCACATTCCTTCAGTGCCTTATGTTCCACACGCCTCTGGTCTATATCTTCGTCTGGGCAAGCGCGATTTACCATGACCGGGTGTGGTATCCGACAACCGGTCGTAATCGAATCAAAGAATGGCATAAAACCGACTGGGGGAAACTTTTTCTTGAATGGGATAAATAGCCGATATTTTTTGCTTTACATAAGCCATTTTATTCATTTTGCTACCGTTACAATTCAAAAATCAGCGGTTGACGGAACGCTTTATTAGTATTATTATCAAAATCAAGAATTGCGATCAGGATTTTTAATATATCGTTTGGGAGGCCTTCTGGGATGAGTTTTTCAAGAGCTGTAATGATGTTTATGCTGACATTACTGCTTGTATTTGCAGTTTCAGCTTGCTCAGGTTCATCGAAGGGAGGACAGTCTCCTCTGGAACCCGGAGATGGCTTGTATGGTGAAGATGAATCAATGGATTCCTTACCTTTAATTGCCTTAGCCGGTGATGAGGATTTATTAAGCGGAATCGGAATATTAGGGATTTATGAGCTATGTATTGACAGTCAGAATGGTACAACTGAGCTTATTGCAAAACGCAGCCCCATGTTGGGTGAGAGTTTTATAGTTAGCGCCATAAGCTTTTTCACCATGTTTCCCTGTTTCGATTGTCTCACCATAAAAGGATTCAGTTACGATGGCGAGAACATAATTTTGATTTTCCATATCAGGCATCCGTATCAGAAGGGTAACCTATCGATGCCGCCATCTGCCAACAATCGTCTTGACCTTGACATGTTCGATGTCGCGCTCATCATTCATCCGACATCAAAATCACCAATACATTTTGATTTAGCCGGTCAGGATATTTATCATGGGGTCGTTTCCAACGTGGATGGCTATACAACCGAATTGTCCTATGTAATCAATAATAGGGTCGCGATGCCATATGTTTTGGTGGTCGATGACAGCGAGAGTGTTCCTCCATCGAGCACTTTTAACAGGTTTGAGATGGGTGCTGAAAAAGATTTCGAGGTTAAATTCAAAGTGGCGGAGGGTGAAAGACTTTTCTTTGATTTATATCTAACCTGGGGATATGGCGTGAGTGCAAAGCCCAAACAAAGGCTCAAACCCCAGTATTTCAATCCAGAATTCAACAGAAAGGCAGCATGGAAGGTTGAGGTGATTCCACCGAACGGAAACGACCCACCTCAGGAAGGAAATACCTGGGATGATGGCGATAGCGCAACTCCATACAATGTAACGGTAAAGGTGTGGGATTGGCAAATCGGAGCTAATGTTAATCCGAACCTTGATCTACCTACGGATATCCGGGAAAACTCGGATGTCGCTTATGTTAGAGTCGAGATTCCGGGGATGAATACATCGCCTCCTGAAGTTTCAGGAGATGAACATGCTCCCGGTGGGAAAGGCACGCCTGACAATCCCCTTGTATTTACGATTCCGATTCATAACGAGAATCTTATCCCCGCTGGCGAATATGTCAGCCTTGTCAAAGTCGCTGATAAACGGAGTCCGAAGAAGCCTTCAACCAAATATGATTATCTTATACACTCACCCGACGGAAAAAAATTGAATGAATATTCAATGCCCGAATATGCGACGTATAAAACATTCATCGTGACTGTGGTTTCGAGTATTCAATATCCTATTGATGTCACCCCGCAGTGGTTGAATTTTTCACCCAATGATGTTTATGTGGAAGGAAATTATGCCTATGTTGCAGGATATGTTAATGGGCTTCATATTTTTGAAATTTCGAATCCTTCAAATCCTATTTGGGTGAATTGGGTAGACACACCGTATTCTGCAATAGGTGTTCATGTGACCAGCGGATACGCATATGTCGCGGATGGGGAAGCTGGTCTTCAGATAATCGACATCGAACCGCCATCTTCTGCGTATATTGTAAAAACAATTGACACGCCGGGTTCTGTATGGGGTGTTCATGTAACCAACGGATATGCATATGTCGCGGATTGGTTTGAATTCCTGATAATCGACATCGATCCAATATCATCAGCGTATATTGTGAAAACCATTGATACACCGGGTGAGGCAGTAGGTGTTTATGTTTCCAGTGAGTATGCATATGTCGCGGATAGGAATGCTGGTCTTCAGATAATAGACATTGATCCGCCCGAATCAGCTTATATTGTTAAAACGGTGGACACGCCTGATTCTGCAAGAAGTGTTCACATATCCGGTATGAACGCATATGTCGCAGATAATTATTCTGGCCTTCAAATAATCGACATTGATCCGCCCGAATCAGCATATATAGTGAAAACAGTTGACACACCGGGTCGGGCACAAGGTGTTCATGTATCTGGCAGTTACGCATATGTCGCGGATAGTGAGGCAGGTCTGCAGATAATCGACATCGAACCGCCAGAATCATCGTATATTGTGAATACCGTGGACACAATGGGAAGCTTATGTGCTGTTCATACATCAGGCGAGTACGCTTATGTAACGGACGAGTTGACCGCACTGCACATAATCGACATTGAACCAACATCATCAGCGTATATAATAAAAACAATAGATACACCGAGCCCTGCATATAGTGTTCATGTTTCTGGCGAATACGCTTATGTTACGCGTGGTGTAGCTGGGATAGGGATAATAGACATAAATCCCCCAGAATCAGTGCATTTTGTGAAGACTGTTGACACACCAAGTGGTGCAGAGGATGTTCATGTATCCGGCGAGTACGCATATATCACGGATTATACTGCAGGTCTAATGATAATCGACATCGATCCACCAGAATCAGCGTATGTTGTGAAAACCGTGGACACACAAGATTATGCTGAGCGTGTTCATGTATCCGGCGGGTACGCGTATGTCACGGATGGAAATGCTGGTCTTCAGATAATCGACATCGATCCGCCAGAATCAGCGTATATAGTGAACACAGTTGACACACCGGATACTGCAAACTGTGTTCATGTTTCCGGTGGGTATGCGTACGTCGGATCTGGAGTTTACGATACTGAAGCATTACTGATAATTGACATCGATCCCCCAGAATCGGCATATATAGAGAATACTGTAGACACACCGGGGTATACTAATGATATTTATGTATCCGATGGGTACGCATATGTCGCGGATTGGCTTGGATTCCTTATAATCGACATTGATCCCCCCGAATCAGCATATATATTGAAAACTATTGACACACCGGGTTATGCAGCAGATGTTTATATTTCTGGCGGGTATGCGTATGTAGCAGATTATGATGCAGGTCTTACGATAATCGACATCGAACCTCTGGATTCTGCATATGTAATGACATCCGTTAACACACCAGCTTCATCAGATAGAGTTTATGTATCCGGTCAGTATGCATATCTGGGAACTTTTGGTGGCGGTTTGCGAATCATCAAGCTGTGGTGATTAATAAAGAGAGCAAAAAACAGTATAAAAATTATCCAAAATAATATTCCATCAATCTTGGAGGGGGCAGCAAATCGATTTTGTGGCCAAGCTCGAATAGTTTTGCAATGCCCTTCTTCTCCTCGCCTTCGAGCTTGTAATCGACATTCTTGTGGAAATAATTGGCCAGCTCATCCATGGGAATATCGCGAGTTCGTGCGACACGCGGAATTATCTCATCGAGCATCTGAAGACCCATCTTGCTCGATACCCTTAAAACCTCGATTATATCCCTGTCCTTGAAATGCGGAGCGATACACCATACTGCATAGACAATAGGAAGACCTGTTAGCTCAACCCAGGCTTCACCGAGATCCATGTGCGCCATGCCTTTTTTGAGTAGATGGAAATTCTTATCGCCGATAGCGATGAACGCATCGAAATCGTTAAGCGTGTTTTCGTTCGGATCCCTAACTGTCTTGCATTCCGGTTTGATACCGTATTTCTCGTTAAGGATAACTCGTCCAAGCAGGTTTGATGTGCAGCTTTCGAAATCAAGCGCGAGAGTTTTTATCTGTGATAGGTCTCCTTTGTGATAGAGTTGAACTGTAAGAGTCGGTCCATGCGAGCAGATACACATACCGGAGAGAATACGAATCCGTTTGTCTTTCATCGCCTCGACAACGGAAAGCAGGGCTACATCGAGAACAGCCATCTGAAGAAGCTTCACGAGTCTTGATGGCGGAGCTTTGGTAATCTCAAATTCGTATTTCGAGTGGATTACGTTCTTTTCAATTGGCAGAACCAGCGGCATCGCGTTCAAATACGGTACTGAGCCAATTCTGGCTATGGTTTTCAACATACTGGCTCCATTAGCACGATCCGACAGAGTTGATATGTGTCTTTCCTTACCTCTCATTTCAAAAACTTCCTCACGAGGGCATCCTCTCGAAAATCGCTGGATGAAACACCTCGCGATTGGTTAATCTTTCGTTTTACCCCATTTTTCCCTGTTAAGGAAATTAAATATTAACATGAGCGAGTTTAAATTTCATCAATTTTGTTTTTTTGGTTGTTACCGGGATCGCGGACATCCTTGTCCGCTATTGACAGAAAGCTAGTAATCATGCGGACAGGATGTCCGCGATCCCAGTGGGTAACAAACCTGCGATTGCTCTTTTGATATAATTTGATTGGTAGGTTTTATTCTGTGGGATGCGGGATTATGAAATTCAAATTATACGAAATAGGTCTGAAAATCGAAGCCGGAGAACGTCTGATCCGTGAAGATGGACTTACCCTCTACGATTCTCATAACATCACCGAGATTGGACGTCTCGCGAATATCGTAAGAGAACGCCGTCATGATGACATCGCGTATTACACAGTTAACAAACATATAAATCATACGAATATATGCATCAACCTATGCAATTTCTGTGCTTTTTCGAGAGAGGAGGGTCAGAAAGACGCATATCAGATGTGCCTTGAGGAGGTTTTCAGTGCGGCTGGCGATGGTTATGATGAGTTCCACATTGTCGGTGGATGCCATCCGAGCCTGCCTTACGAATATTATCGTGATATGGTTAAGGGATTGAAAAAGCGCTTCCCGAACACCTGCCTTCAGATGTTCACTGCGGTTGAGATAGACCATATCGCAAAAATCGCTGGAATGAGCGTTGAAGATACTCTAAAGGATTTGAAATCGGTTGGTCTTGATTCTCTACCCGGTGGTGGAGCTGAGGTTTTCAGCGAGCGAATACGCAAAAAGCTGTTCCCTAAAAAAATCAGCAGTGATCGATGGCTCGAGATTCACGAAATCGCTCATGGACTCGGTATTCCCACCAATGCGACCATGCTTTATGGTCATATTGAAACCCCCGAAGAGAAAGTTGACCATCTGATACGGCTTCGCGAGCAGCAGGATAAAAACAAGGGATTCCTTGCGTTTATACCTCTTGCGTTTCATCCTGAAAACACAAAGCTTCCGGATATTGGCAACACAACGGGATTCGAGGATTTGCGAGAATTATCGATAGCTCGTCTGATGCTCGATAACTTCCCGCACATCAAGTCATTCTGGATTATGATAGGCGAGAAGCTTAGTCAGGTTTCGTTATGGTTTGGTGTTGATGATGTCGATGGCACTGTTGAGGATGAGAAGATAACTCATATGGCAGGTGCGACTACACCCACGCGACTCGCTGAGGAGTATTTGCGGAATTTGATTGTAAGGGCTGGAAGGGTGCCTGTGAGAAGGGATACGCTTTATAATGTGAAAGAGTAAAAAATGGGGACAGTCCCAACAAAGCGAATAAATCCTGTTAAACTCGAATAACGACATAATTTATAGATAACAATCGACTTATTCACCCATGTGGACTGTCCCCATTTTTTCTATGATGAAAATATCCATTCTATTCATATCCGCATATCTGATAGGGTCAATACCATCCGGTTTTCTATTGGTTAAGCTCAGAAGAGGTGTTGACGTTCGGGATTATGGCTCTCGAAACGTAGGAGCCATAAATGTATTCCGTGTGGGAGGTACCTTGCTTGGTATTTTCACGCTTGTCGCGGATATCATCAAGGCTGTTTTAGTGATTTTACTGGCTTCTTTTATCTCATCAGCTCAATGGGTAACCGCAGTATCAGCCATGTTGGCGCTTATTGGTCATGCATTTTCATTCTGGTTCTATTTGTATGAACGACGATTCTCCGAGGGCAAATGCGTTGCATCGAGCCTTGGAGTGCTCGTGGGTCTGGCAATCGTTAAAGATGTCGCCTGGTGGATTCCGGTATTGCCTCCATGTATCTGGATTTGCGGATTGTTAATTCCAAGATTTATCACGCATCAATGGGGGCGCATCTCGCCAGTAACGATGATAACCGCCGCGCTTATACCGGTAATTGTTTCAATATCCAGACCTGATGCCGCATTTATATGGCTGTCCGTTGGAATAGCGCTACTCATTCTGGTTCGTCACAAGAATAATATTAAGCGCTTACTCGCTGGTACAGAACCTCGGTTGGGGGAAAGTAGGTGACAATAGTAACACGCGCAGATTGTATCGCTACTTCAGCATGATTTATGAGGGAGTATCTACGGAATTTGAATTTAATAAAGTATAAGGAGTATTGAAAAGCATATCACGAGTAGCAATCCTGCTTTTTTACTTTACTCTCATTTTTCTACAGTATAATATGCCGATATGCAATATTTCGTTTATATGCTCAGATGTTCCGATGGCTCCTACTACACCGGTATAACTACCGATCTCGAAAAACGCATTGAATCTCACAATAACGGAGTCGCATCAAAATATACATCTCCCCGACGACCTGTCGAGCTTGTCTTCCACGAACGATGCAACGATAAGTCATCAGCAACAAAACGCGAGATGGAAATAAAAAAGCTTTCAAGAACCGAAAAGGAACGGTTATTCTAACTTCTGTCCCTATTAAAGTTCTTATTCCAAATATGGTTTTCGAATATGATACTCCCTCTCCTTTACGGGTTCCAAGCCATACAGTTCGCGGGCTTTGGAGCAGTCGCGGCAGGATGGATTGTCGCATAATAAAGCATGAGGAATTTTGATTAGAGCATCGCGGGCGGCATCGACAAACGGTTTCTGCTCGATAATGATAGTTAGAGAATCGCCGACTTTACCTTTTATTTCGTATTTAACAAAATCGATAAGCCCTCTTATCTTGTGGAATCCACCGCTGCATCCACCGATTCCTTTGATTGTCCCCCAGTTGTTGTCATCAATCAGGTAGCGAGTAGTTGATTGGAGATAATGAGGAGATCCGGCGAGTGATTCCGCGAGATGTAGCGATGTGCTTTTAATATGGTCAACGCCGACAAGGAGAATCTGAGCTTTTCCGCGTTTGTAAACTCGTCCGAGAGGGCTTTCAAGACCGTCAGCGTCATCAAGTGGAACATTTTCGGTATATTCCTTTGCGCGTGTGCCTATCGCAGCCCAGGAAATAACCGGATGGAGACTTCGGAATCCACGGGTATCGAGACGCATCATCTCACCGAAAGAGCCCTCCTGCGATGGCGACAGGTGCTCGTTAAACGGGCGGCATTTAGCTTGAATTCTCGCGATTTCATCAGGTGGAGGTGGAATACGGTACTCTGAAGGGCAAATAGCGCCATAATAGAAAGCAGGGGCTATGATGGTTCCATCATCGCCGATTGCTAAGAATAAAGCGTCGAGGAAATTGCGATATCCACCCTCGATCTTGCCAAGGCTTTTCAACGATGCGTGCACGATAAGGTCATATCCGGTTTTTACACCAAGGAGGCGAAGGTCGCTTCTGAGATTTTCGGTGGTATGGATTTTACGGTTGGTCATAAGGTCGGTCCCGGCATCGCTAATTTGATTTGGTTCTAAGGCTTTAGGTTTGTACTGACGCGATGCCGGGCTACATTGGATTCTGACGCGATGCCGGGTTACGTTTATAGAGCAATGCGGACAGGATGTCCGCGATCCCAGTTATTCTGGTAGAGCGATATAAATCTCTGCGCCTTCGGAAAATTCTCGGACATCCCATAATACTATTGGGCGATTAAAACTATCCAGAACTATTGCGGTGCCGCCAAGTTTGTATGTCTCATCAAATTCAGATATTTTCCACTCATCCCGCAAAATACCCTTTCGATATTCCCGAGCGAGGATAATGGTATCGAATGTTATCCCATCCAATTTGCTTCCGAGCATCGCTGAATAAATCGAACCATTCGAAGATGATGCGATAGAGACATTGTAAAAATCGGTGTCTTGCCCCATTGTGAGACGTATCTCTTTCTCCGTTATGCCTGATGAGATGTTGAAGTCGGCGAGGAAAATATCACGCATCGATGTCGGTGAAAGAGGCGGCTGAGCGTATCGCGGATCGGCATATGTGAAGACCAAATGCCCGTTTGATATGAGCACATCGGTTTTGCCCTTAATGTATTCGTATGCAGGAGAGAGATCAATTCGAGTCGGAGATGAAAATGCGGTTCCTGATGCGTTGTTTATCATGTAAACCCCGGCGTTAATCCAGAGAACATAATCAACATTATTGTTCGAACATAATACGGTAGGATAAGGATTTGAACCTAATGCGGCGCTGTTGATTACGGAATCCTCATCGTCGAATTTTTCCAAAGCGATATCGTATTTTCGAATCATTATTTCAGGTTGAATATCTTTAAACTCGCGCCAGAAAATTTTTATGACTCCTCCCGATGGTTCGATAGTGACATCAGGAAGACCTTTAACTGAATCAATACTACTCGATGAAACCATTCCGATTTCTGTGAATGTATCGCTCTTATCATCACTGATAGAGAGGTATATCTCGCCGTTGTTTGGAAGTGGAAGTCGAAAATCTCTCCATGCGATTGCTATGATGCCATTATCATTTGCAGCAATCGCTACTGAATCAGCTATGGAATCAAATTGCTGATTTCCCGTATCTATTCTGACCGGGGTATCGAACGATTTGCCGTCATCATCGCTTACCGCCAAAAATATTCCATGATTAATATAACCGCACCAGGCAACGAAAATTTTCCCTGATAATGAAACCGCAGCAAAGGGTCCATAGGTTTCAGGTGGAGCCATATCCGATGGTGTTACGTTAGTTGATTGAGGCGATTGGTAACTTATGTCATCGTTGAGAATAAAAAAAGGAAACTCATTGCTCAAAAGCTTATTCTGCGAGACCTTCACGCCTTTTGCACCTGGATATGGAGGAACCGAGAAGGCGATTTGAATATCGCTCCAGTTGAGAATGTAAGGTTGATCATCTCCAACGAGAACATAACCGTTATCCTGTCTGTCACCGAAACGGCTACCCAGGATGTCGATTATATCTCCGGTGTGTCCGCTCGGAAATGAAAGCGATGTAATCTCTGGAGCATGACCATCACCGCCATTTCCGCCACCACCGCCTCCATCTCCTCCTCCTCCACCACCGCCATCACCGGGTCCGGTCGGTCCTGACCCGGAACATCCTATGGCGCCAATGATGCTTAATGATAAAAATAATGCCAGCTCTGTGAATCGCATAGTCTTTGTCCTTTTTTGCGTATATGTACAAAATATAGCGTAGCGATTGAGCTGTCAAGTGAGGGGATATCTTTTAACGAAAAAAAAGCACGCTGAGAAGCGTGCGCCACTAAAAATTCTGTGCGACACGGGATTTTCTATTCCACTGAATGTGCCACCGGTTTCTGGGTCGTGAGATATTCCACTGCTTTGTCTTTCTCATTGAAAAGAGGAACTATCTTGTCGAATTTCAATGTTACGTAGACCGTGACCAGATAGGAGTCGCTGATACTGATGGCGATTTTTTTCTTTGAGAATTTGCGAATGTTTTTATAAATAGCAAGCAGGTTTTCCAATCCACCGGAATCGAAGTAGGTTACTTTAGACCAGTCGAAAAGAATCGAGTTCACGCCGGGTTCAAGACACGATTTGACGATAGTCGAGATGTCCTTGTCGCTCAGCTCCGGTATGGCGCCGTTAAAGGCTATCACGATAATATCTTTCTCAAGGTAGCTGAAAAATTTCATACCTCTTTCCTTTCCTCTCCGTCTTATGTGTATCAAATTAATATCGCAGCTGGGATAACAAATATTGATGTATTTGCGAGTAAAAAAGATTCTTGTCGTATTTAAGGAAAAAAAAATTCAAGGATAGAACCTTGAATTGCCATAAGAAGGTTGGAAATAACGAGTCAAAAGGGCAAAATATCCCCTGAAGGCTAAGGCATACTTGAAAAATTACGTGGATTTACCTCTTGGAATGAGAAATCACGTTTCTTGCCTGAGGGCCTTTTTGACCTATAACGAGGTCGAAAGTCACCTTATCTCCCTGGTTGAGAATCCTGAAACCCTCACCGGGAATGGCGGTGAAATGTACGAAGATATCCTCCCCTTCCTGTGATGTGATGAATCCATATCCTTTTTCGATATCGAACCACTTAACTACGCCGTCAGCCACTTTTAAAACCTCCGGAGTTCTAAATAATCATCACGATTGTAATATGAGGCGCCTTAGCTGTCAAGGAACCGGAAATGCACATTAATACTACCGATATATTTATCGGTTTGACTTTTTTGCCGCTTTAGAATGAGGAGTTAAAACATTCCTTGACAGCGGGTATGAGTCTTGTTAATATTTCGCGGTTTGAGTTTTCGGGAGGTGACAATTAATGCCGGTAACGATAATCACGGGCGCACAATGGGGCGATGAGGGGAAAGGCAAGGTCACAGATTATTTCACGATAAAATCCGATGCTGTAATTCGTGTTCAGGGCGGGAATAACGCCGGGCATACTGTAGTAATAGGTGAGGAGAAATATGAGATGCACCTGCTGCCATCGGGAATACTTCATGCCGATAAACCGGCGCTTATTGGTGATGGGGTTGTAATCAATCCGGGTGTTCTGGTACAGGAGATACGCGACCTCAGGAAACGCGGAATCAATTGCGAGAATTTAAAAATATCTCCCCGAGCACATCTGATAATGCCGTATCACGTAGCATTGGATGAGATGCGCGAGGTTCGTCCGGGCAAATTCCATATCGGGACGACTAAACGGGGAATCGGTCCGGCTTATGCGGATAAAGCGGCAAGGTTCGGAATACGAATGGGAGACCTCCTCGACCGTGGAGAGTTTGAACTGAAACTACGTCATGCACTTTCTGAAAAAAATGTTATTCTCCGCGAGGTTTATGGGCATCCGGGATGCGATCCGCTTCAGATAATGGATGAATATTTGGCGTATCGAAAAGAACTCGCCCAGTACATAATCGATCCGCTACCGTTAGTTCGGGAGATGCTCGCATGCGGGAAAGAAATTCTCGTGGAGGGCGCCCAGGGTACTCTTCTCGATATCGATCACGGAACATATCCCTATGTCACGAGCTCTCATCCAATCGCAGCTGGAGCCTGTCTTGGAACTGGTATTTCTCCCGGAAGTATCAACCGTGTAGTGGGTGTAGTGAAAGCTTATCTGACACGAGTAGGGGATGGTCCGTTCCCAACTGAATTGATAGATGAAACAGGCAACGCGCTCAGGGTAAAGGGCGGTGAGTATGGGACTACAACAGGACGTCCAAGACGAATCGGGTGGCTCGACCTTGTGCTCTTGAAATACGCTCAACAGATTAACGGGTTTAACGATATCGTAGTCACGAAACTCGATGTGCTTGATGATCTTGATGAGATAAAGGTCTGTGTCGCTTATAAATACCAGGGAGAGACCGTGACATATCCACCGGGTGATCTGGGTCGTCTCGGTGAGGTGGAACCCGTTTATGAGACTTTGCCCGGATGGAAAAAGCCAATAGGGGAAATTAACAAATACGAGGATTTACCTGAAAATGCAAAGAAGTATATTGAATTTATATCTAACAGGATAAATGTCCAGATTAGCAATATAGCCTGCGGGAAACGTCGAAGTCAAATGATACCTGTCGAAGCGGTGCTTCATCTCGCAGTCAAAACCAAATATATCACGGCAACTGAGAGTATAACCAAACGGTCGGAAAAATCGGGTAAGTAATTGCAATGCTTAAGCCACAGCAGGACTGGGCATCTGGTTCCATATCTGTCCTTCAAGCATTCTTCCGTTTTTCTTTTTATTAAATCCACCCCACTGTTTGAAAAAGAATGGGATATCTGCTTTTAAACATTGGTCTCTAATTTCTATTGCCCATTCCGGATTCATGGGTCTTGCATGTGGACCCGATTCACCCCCGACAATTACCCAGCTGATTCCTTTTAAATCAATCTTCGGAATTGGACCAAGCAAGGGTTCAAAGGAGATGAATTTTATTTTTGCCGGTGTGAGTTTGAGATCCCTGATTCTATCGATATAATCAGATCGCTCTACAGTTACACCAAGCCAGATATTTTCAGGCCAGGGAAGATTCTTCGCAAGATGGAGCATCCTCTTGTTTCGTTTTGTCAAAACCTGAAATTGATGGGCTCGAACTTCTACCATAATTGTGAAAATTTTTTCGATGAATGTATCCGGAACTTCTTTATGAAAGATGTCGCTCATTGAATTCACAAAAACAAATCGAGGTTTTTTCCAGTGTATAGGCGCATCGAGAATATCTTCATGAACCGTGACTTCAAAACCATTTTGATAATTCTCCTGTCCCATGGCCTGAAGACGTTTGCTCATACGTTCAGCGTAGCAGTTTTTACACCCATCGCTGATTTTGGTACATCCTGTGATGGGATTCCAGGTTGTATCAGTCCATTCTATTTTTGATAAATATGTCACGGAAAGATAAATCCTAATAAAAAGAAGAATTCCAGATGGTGACTAAAATAATTACCCCAAGGATGATTAGAAGAATAGCAAGAATCAAATGAAAAACAGAATCTGCTATTATCTCAAGAAGGTTGAAGCGATGCTGGCAGTATGGACAAACTAAATAGTGCTTTCTGATAGGATTATTGCATGATGGGCATATTTTCATCGACCGAATTTTTCCTTGAGAAACTCTTCTTCAAACGGGAATGTTTTTAATCCATCAGCGCAAGGGAGATTCGATAATGCAAGTCCGATGAAAAATGGTATCAGGACAGTTACACCCGCAATCTGTATCAGGTGGAATCTTCCCTGAGTTAACAGACCGATGATCGGGTTAGACGGATTCAATACATCCCATAGGTAACTTGTAACCATGCACAATGATGCTATACCAATTGATTTGAGTATAAAATCGCCTTTTGTCCATGACCATAGAGGGATTATCTCAAAATTGAACAGCGGTTTCAGAGGAAGAATCAAGGCGGTAAAATAACACATGATAAGTGCAGCGATAACGGGCTCATGCCAACCTTTAATTATATGGGTGAAAAGATTAAATGATAAGGATAAAAAACCAGCACCGGCAATGCTCATTCTCAAGTTCAAAATTGGTTTTCCGGTGATTATTTCTCTAACCGGATGAATACGCGGGTACAGTGAAATTATGGCAAATGGAGCGAGTGTCGTGAAGATAGGCAAAAATATCCTGTTGAAATTTTCAGGTATTCTCCTCGATATCATGACATCGTAAAATACAAAGATTACACAAACAATCAATGCGATATTTAGAAACCGAATTATTCTGTATGGAGCTGATGGCAATGTCGACTCGAGTTCCATAATTTGTTCTCTATGTCTATTGTCGATCGGTCTCATTTTTATCCCGGCTATTATGAATCGCGCTTTCTTTGCCTTGGAAGAATAGTCAGCTCCTCAGGATTATTCCCCTCGATGATTTTGAAATCAAGATTGTATGCCATGGCAAGAGTTTCAGGCTTGATGACATCAGTACATGAACCCGATGCTACGATTTTCCCGTTCGATATCAGAATCACATTAGGAAAATATCTCGCTGCGAATTCGATTTCATGAATGGCTACAACTATTGCTTTTCCAAGTGATGATAATCGTTTGAGTTCATCGATGAGAGCGAGTCTATGAACGAGGTCGAGGTGCGCGAGGGATTCATCGAAAAGCATGAATGGAGCATCCTGAGCTAGATGACGAGCGATTATCACCCGTTCCCTTTCACCCTGTGAAAGTCGGTTAACACTTCGATTAACGAATTCCGACAAAGACATCCTGTGGATGGTTTCCTCGATAATTCTCTCGTCCTCTTTCGAAAGATTTCCGAGAAGGTCGAGGTGCGGACTTCGTCCCTGGCTGACAGCCTCGCGAACCGTGAATTCAAAGGGAAAGTCAACTCCCGATGGCGCGAAACTTACCAGACGGGAACGCTCTAAGGGATTGATCTTTCGGATATCTGAATTGTTGATTTTAACCCGACCGCTATAACTGTCAAGAAGTCCTGCTGAAACTTTTAAAAGCGTTGTTTTACCGCTTCCATTTGGACCTATCAAAGCGGTCAATGTGCCAGGAGCAATTGCACAGCAAATATCATGCAAGGCGTTTCTGTTATCATATGAGAAATTTATGTTTTCAAGGGTAAGCATGAATTGAAATTATCAAGCTTCCGGAGTGAATAAATCAAATTATTGTTTGTGACCGTTGCAAAAAGAGAGATTCCTCAGCGAAATTCAGAATTTGACAAATCTACTTATAGTAATGATGTGTTTTCTAAGGATATCAAATTCTGAATTTCGCTTCGGAATGACATACTTTGCTGCTTTTGCAGCGGTCACAGTTTAGACGCGATTAACGATAGCGTTCGAGGGATCACTCGTATTTGTATCGGGATTTGAGCGCGGATATCGCCATCAACCGCGAGATCGCGTTTCTCATCGCTTTCGAAAATAATCTCTTTTACTTTCATCTCTGAGGCTTCCGGCATTTTCAGATGGTCGCCGCGAAATATTGCAGGGATATTCTGCACCATCCTGAATTTTGATGTTTTCCGAATGATGATTAAATCGAGAAAGCCATCATCCTGCTTCGCGTGGGGGGCTATCATCATGCCACCACCGATGTAATTATTATTAGCTGCGATAACCCAGCTGAAAACATCATCGATTACTTTCCCATCCGCTATAATCCTCATTCTGAAAGGCTTTAGCTGGCTTAACGTTTTTAAAAAAAGCAGGACATAATTTCGCTTGATAAAGCCCTTTGTTTCGTAACGCACTTTGATAGTTTCAGAATCTATGCCTGTTCCCGCTGTATTTAGAAATCTTTTTTCACCAAAAAGCCCGACATCAACTTTCCAGTTCTCACCCTCGATTACATTTTTTATCGCGGATTCGAAATCGCCTTTAATTTTGAGCATGCGGAACAGGTCGTTACCGCTTCCGAGAGGGATTATCCCGAGGGCTTGGTTGTTGATATCCATAGTCTGGAGAATCGTATGCACTGTGCCATCGCCACCGACAGCGATTATAGAATCGAAGCCCTTTTGCCATGAGGTTTTCGCGATTTTAAAAGATGCTTCTTCACTTTCCGGGATTTCAATAGAGTAGCGCCATCCGGCTTTTTTCATATCCGATTCGAGGTCGGGGAGTACTTTGTAGCAGGCTCCGCGTCCGCTTGTTGGATTAGCTATGACAAGTGCGTTACGTTTAGGCAAATTAATCACCCATAAGATAATAAGAGAACTCCATGAAGTATTCAATCGTGTTAATATTATGTAGCGTGATGAATCAGGAAAAAGAAACAGTCAAAAAGAAGATCAGGCAAAGGGAGCGGTTGATATACGGACGGCATCCCGTGCTTGAAGCGTTGCGTCAGGAGATTGTCAAGCGCGTGTATTACTACGAGAACTTGAAGGGAAGCCGATTTTATGATGAGCTGGAGAAAACATGTTTCGAAAGAGGAATCGACCTTAAGCCGGTGGATAATGAATATCTCGAATCTCGAATTGGAAAAAGCAATCACCAGGGAGTACTCGCAGAGGTAATACCGTTTCAATATTCAAGTTTAGAAACAATCATTGAGTCAATAAAACACGCCAAAGTGGCATCGGTATTGATCCTCGCGCATCTTGAGGACCCCGGCAATTTCGGCGCGATTCTTCGCTCAGCGGCTGCATTTGGCATTGATGGTGTAATAATCCCTAATGTCCGGTCAGTTTCAGTGAATGCGACGGTCGCGAAGACAAGCGCTGGAACTTTGGGTCTGGTACCAATTGCGCAGGTATCAAATCTACGAAGCGCGCTTGAGAAGTTAAAGAATGAGGACATGTGGGCTGTTGGAACCGCTCCCGATGCGCATAAGGAATTGTCAGAAATCGATTTTCCTGAGCGTTCAATAATAGTGATGGGTGGTGAATCGAAAGGAGTTCCGCATCTGCTTTTAAAGGAGTGCGACTATATAGTTCGGATTGATATTTCATCGGATGTCGAATCGTTGAATGTATCAGCAGCAACAGCGATAATGCTGTATCATGCATCAATGGCGATGAAATCTATCCCTCGTAAATGAGGATCGGATCGACAGTTGCCAATCAACGATTCGATAAATGAAAGATATCGGTTTTCGATTTTATTCAGGATGTATAATTATCAGGGAGAGGATGTTCTATGAAAGCGCTATTCGTTGATATCGATACACAGATTGATTTCATAATGCCGGATGGTAAGCTATATGTCAAAGATGCGGAGAAGCTAATCCCGAATTTCAAGAAGCTCATGGAGATTGCGAAAGCGAACAAAATACAAATACTTTCATCTGTCGATGCTCACGATGAGGATGATCCGGAATTTGCGAATTTTCCTCCTCATTGTATTAAAGGACGACGCGGGTGGGAGAAGATTTCGGAGACAATAAATCCCGATAATACTCATGTTGAGAATCGTCCGATCAAAATCAATGGAGCATCCCGTGCGTCACAGATTGTCGTTGAAAAAACGGAATTTTCCATGTTCGCGAATCCGAATATTGAAGAGCTGCTTAAGAAAATCGCTCCCAGGAAAGCTTTCGTGTACGGTGTTGCCACCGATTATTGCGTTAAAGCGGCAGCTATTGGTCTAGCGCAAAGAGGATATGAGACTTATGTGGTTGAGGATGCTATTGCCGGCGTATCGAAAGAAGCATCCGAAAAAGCAATGGTAGAGATGAAAGCAGCGGGAGTGAAATTCGTTAAGACAGATGAAATAGAAGACCTTGTAAAGAATTGATTTCACATCGTATCAAATTGATAATCTTAGCCTCTGTCGTTTTCATATCGCGACTGCCATTTCTTGGTGCCGGCTATGGCTTGCATGATGATGCATGGAGGGTTGCTAATGCGGCAAAAGAGATAGCTTTAACGGGAAACTATGTTATGTCTCGACCGCCGGGGCATCCTCTTCAGGAATATATTTATTCATTAGTCTGGCAATATGGACCTTATGCGCTAAATGGACTTACAGCAGTTCTCAGTGTTGCGGCTGTTGTCATTTTTGCATTGATACTTAAATCCGTTGATTGTAAAAGATATTTTGAGGCAGGCATTGCGTTTGCTTTCGTTCCTGTCATGTTTATAAACAGCACTAATTCGCTGGATTTCATCTGGGCGTTAATGTTTCTCCTTGTTAGTATGTGGTTTTTGTTGATTCATCGAACAACTCTTGCAGCAGTGATGTTTGCATTGGCGATTGGATGTCGAATAACCTCAATCCTCCTGCTGATACCATTTGTTTATATGTTGATTAAATTGTCGAATAGGCAAAAGATTGTTCCTGAAATAATTAAATTCCTGATAATCATTTTGTTTCTCGGTTCTTTGATGTATATCCAGCCATACATGAAAGAAGGTGTGGCTTTCCTCGATGTTTACACGAACTATCCATCTTTGTATCATTCATTCAGAGAGGCTTCATTGGGAGTATGGGGTACTCTGGGTTTATTGGCAATCTTAATCGGGATAGTGTCAATGATACTCGATATTGGTCGCATAAAAATATTACTGAACGAACCAGGCATGCATGTGTCAAAAGTAATTGTCATGTCATCAATTATCGCGATTGCAATTTATGCTCTTCTTTATTTGAAACTGCCTCATAGGGCGGAATATCTTATTCCTGCGATCCCATTTGTTTTAATACTTTTCTCAATTTTACTAACCCGAAAAGTATTCATTCTTGTTTGCCTGTTGATGGTTATGTCTCCTTTTGTTTTAAGCTACGACAAAAAACAGGTGCAGCCTTACGGGATGATTTTTGATGATCACTTTAAGAGAATCGAACAAATTCTATTTGTTGATAGACTTTTTGAAGCAGTTGATAATCTACCGGAGGAAAAAATCGTAGTTGTATCCGGATGGTTCCTGCCTCAGATTCGCGCGATATCATCGGCTAAGACCGATGCAAAGAAGATCAAAGATGTCATTTATATTTACCTGCTTGATGAGAGTCAGCTGAGAAAATTCCTTGGTGAAGATTATCAAATATATTATATTCATGTCGATCGTGAGTTCACAATCCAGAAACATAATCTTGAAGTGTATGGTGTCGATCTTGTGAATGCCGGATGCAAGTCTCTGGTTATCGATTAGATATTTGTTCATCATGATTTATCATATTAGATGATTAGCGATGTCGGTTAGAATAGATTGTTTTTTAATACTTATTGTGAAGGTGAATGCAGATGGCAATGGACTTTTTTGAATTAAAAAACATATCCGAAAAATTCATGGAGATATTGAATCCGATTTCTGTGGAGAAAATACTTAGAGTCGGGGAGATTCTGGGGATGAAACGTGGTGATAGAGTTATCGATTTCGGTTGCGGTTACGCAGAACCGCTTATATTGTGGGCTGAGAAATTCGGCATAAGCGCTATCGGGATTGATATTCGCGAACATGCGGTTCAGAGAGCTACGAAGAAGATATTTCAAAAAGGTCTGGCAGATAGAATTCAAATCGCGCTCGGGAACGCGGCGGCATATCAATTCGAGCCGCATTCATTTGATTTCGCCACATGTATCGGCTCAACTTTCATATGGGCGGGATTCACCAATTCCATTGATGCGATGAAGCAGACTGTCAAGCCGAATGGAAAACTCGCAATCGGTGATTGTTACTGGAATCATGATGAGTTCCCATCCGAGTGTTTAAGATTTTTTCAGGATGCGAATCACGAGCATGAATTGCTTTATGAGATTTGGAATAGGGATTGTGAGCTTATAAGCCTTATAAGAGCAAACATCGACGATTGGGACAATTACGAGATATCCAACTGGCTTGGGATGATAGATTGGATTGAAAAAAATCCGGAACATCCCGATCGTGATGATGTTATAAGACATTTGCACGACTCGCAGGATGAGTATTTGCGATACGGCAGGAAATACCTTGGGTGGGGAATTTTTTTATTGAGAATCAGATAGAGAATAATACGAATATAATTTTTTAATGCTCCTTTTCCCAATCCAAGTAAATCTGGTACATCTCGCTGAAATTTTTCCATACCAAATCACCGCTTGCGACCTTCGGATCGAAATAATTCGTCAAGAGTGTTTTCCATAAATCGATTCTCTGCTGCGATGGCGGTCCTCCGTAATTGTGAACCGAGTCATGCCAGTAGAAACAATTGATTCGACCGGGCACGACTCCCTTGAGCGCGTGATCAAGAGCGGCGGGTAAAAGGTTCAGGTCGTTTTCGATTGCCTTGCAGTTCGCGGGCGCGCCGGGGATATATACAATCGGGCTTGATGGGTCGTGCACCATCCAATCGCCTGTGAAACTCGGGCGAATCGGGGTGAACAAACTGTCAACCTCCTGCGTTGGAGGCCATTTGTATGCGTTCGCCGCGAGGAACATCTGATTGCCATCTCCATCAACAAAATGAGCGACATAAGCAGCCCATGTCAAATCCGGATTCCAGTCCTGCGTATATCCCCCATTTGCGATAATCGTGCCCGTAACACCAGCTGCATCGAGCATATCATGAACCGCAGCGAGATCGTTGACAGATTCATGAGCATGAGTATCGACTCCATGACCATCAGCCTGAAATTCAGCGAATAGAGTAGGCGAGAAATTCACAGTTCCCTGAATAAAAGTCCAATCGGGTTGTAACGCTATTTTTGCCCCGTGCTCATTGAACACTTGCTTGAGTGTTTTCAGGTTTTGTGCAAAAGGGAGATAAACATCACGCTGGAGAAAGAATGGCTGTTCCTCAGCGTGCATCATGCTGACAATGTACAATGGTGTTTTCTCGGGGACAGGTGGAATAACCTCGAGAGTGAATTTCTGTGATGTGTAATGCGTGCTTCCCTCACTTAAAGCTCGAATCCAGATATCATAAAATCCGGGTGCTGCGCTTGTGACTATATCATCAGCGCCCCAGATATCATCGCCGGTTATGTAATCCTCATGCTTGCCATTATCGCCCATCGTATAATTCGATGGTCCTCCGAGCGGCGAGAGATCAGCGATTACGGAACTCACATTATCTCCGAGATCACGGACATGGCATGTGAACGCGATATAGTGAAGGAAATCGTTCTGAAGCGGTCCTGAGACGATGATGTTATCTATTCGCCATGGTTCCTCCTGTGGCGATGGCCAACTCGCATCGATTGTGATTGTTACATTCGGACTCGCTCCAATGGGGAAATAAACTGAGAATTGTCGTTCGTGTATCGCCGATGGCGCAAACGCATGATTTGGCTGGTCGTACGCGAAAAGATAATACGGTTGCCATGATGTGCCGGAATAGAAATCGCAATACGCGTCAGGGTCGAGAAATTCCTTCGTATCGTAATTCGACATAATCGCCTTCACATCATAGCCCGTGAGCGTTGTCGGATTTTTTATTCTCAGAGTCACATTGAATATTCGTTTGACTGGATCCCATCCATTAATGATTACCTGCAGGCAATCCGCGCATTTCGGGGGTTTCAGGAACGAAGTAATATTGAAATGCACCTGCGATTCACGGACTTGTTCAATAGTTGAAGTCATATTATCCGGATTCAGATTTATCATCCATTCCCCCCAGTTCGCATGTTGGAGCGCTGGTTGCCATGCTACTGCTTGCTGTGACTCTGCAACGGGGGATAAAATCTCTGAGGATGATGAGCATCCACATACGACAATGAATCCAATAAAGAGGAAAATGGATAAGAAAGCTATATGGCGCATTGTTATCACCGGTTGATGAAATGTTATGTATACTGATCAATTCGACGAATAATAGTTAAACATGTTCCGATGGGAAATAAATTCGCACCCGGCGCGAATTTAATGTCCATACGGATTTCCAACGTTGGCCCACACACATTTGCCATTTTTGTTTATATAACCGCCATCTTGTCCAAGACTTACCCAGGCAAGTCCATTGTTAAAGTCACCGGCTTGATCGTACCGAGGGAAAATTACATATTCACCGGTTATATCTATATATCCCCATACCTGACCAATTTTTACTCTTGCAAGACCGTTGTGAAAATCGCCCCCCTCGGTGAATTGCGGTTCAATAGTGAACATTCCATTTTTATCCAAATAACCTGTTCCTGATGAAGTCCTTACCATCGCAAAATCCTCCCGGAATGAAGCTCCCCAACTGAATTGCGGTTCGATGATAAATTTACCAGTTTTATCGATAAAACCATATTTTTTAACAACCTGCGTTCCGCTTCGAACCAATGCCAATCCTTCTGAAAACGGTTCAGCATCATAAAATTGACACTTTATTGTGATTCTTCCTGTTTTGTCGATGTAACCTCTGCTTGGGGAATCATATCTTCCAATTCTAATCATAGCGAGACCATCGGAGAAAGGTAATGCTTCATCAAATTGAGGTTCTATGACAACATATCCTGTCTTATCTATATAACCCCATTTTTCTATATAAGATTCATCCGTTACTTTTATTGGTGCGAGACCTTCAGAGAAATCGAGGCAATAGTCGTATTTCGGTTGGATTACGAATTTCCCCTTTTTGTCGATGTAGCCATAGTAATAGCTTCTATCCATAACTCTTGCAAGCCCATCAGAGAATGGATGGGCATCGAGAAATTCCAAATTTACGGCTATTTTGGCTGATTTATCAATATAGGCAAGTATAGGTCCTATATCTCCATCCGGAGAATTGGAGTAATCCAACCCGGTCTGAACTATCGCAAAACCATTGACGAAATCCAGGAAGGGTTTGCCAGAACATGGAACACTGAATTGAGGTTCGATCACAATATCTCCATTTATGTCGATGTAACCAAGCTTGCTGTAATCTATCACGATTGGGAATAATGGTGTGGAATCATCGATTTGCGTAATCGGCGGTGTTTTGTCATGTTCAAGGTCAGCGACAAGTCCGAGTTTAATTAAAAATGAAGGAGCTTCCCAGACATGTTTTCCGGAGTTGTCGATGTAGATCATTTTGCCATCTACTTCAACTATCGCGAGACCCATGAAGAAAGGTTCAGCATTATCAAACTGTGGTTCGATAATGAATTTGCCGGATTTATCTATATAACCCCAATCTCTGGTTTTGCGATCGGGTATACAAACTGGCGCTAATCCTTCAGAGAAATTACCCATATATTTAAATTTCGGTTCGATAACGAATTCTGCTTTTTTATTAATAAACCCCCAATTGGCTTTTTGTCTAACACCAATATCAACTGCTGCAAGTCCTTCATGAAAATCGTTGACCTTGTCGAATTTTGGTTTTATTACCAAGTTGCCATCCTGATCGATGAAACCAAATTTCATTGTCTTGTAATCTCCGATTCCCACAGCTGCCAGTCCTTCAGCGAAATCGTGTGCTAAATCATACTGGGGAACTACCACAACTTCTCCTTTTTTATTAATGAAGCCATGTTTTATATAGGGGTGTTTGCCAGTCAGGAATCGTGCTAAACCTTCGGAGAATTTTGATAGATGATTAAACTGTGGTTCTATTACGACATTTCCTGATTTATCAATAAAACCGCTTTTGTATGAATCTGGTGTGCCCACATTAATAACTGCAAAACCTTCCGAGAATGAGAATGATTCATAAAACTCCGTCTCAATAACAGTTTTACCTTTTTTATCGATGTAAAATCCTTTTCCTCCCTGGGAAACAGCAGCGAATCCTTCTGAAAAATCTTCTGCTTTTGAAAATTGAGGGTTTATAACAAAGTCACCTTTCCTGTTGATATAACCATAACAATCGCTGATTTCTATTTTTGCTAAGCCATCTGAAAAATATTCAGCTCCATCAAAGAGAAAATCGATTTTCACATTCCCTTTTTTGTCAATGTATCCCCATTTACTATTTTTGCAGACAGGGAAAAGTATGTTGTCATAAGTCGAGGCTTTAGAATTAGCTGGGAAAGTCAGGATTGAGGTAAGAATGAATATGAAAAGATAAATTATAGTTTTCATTTATTTCCTCACAGGAACTAAAGCTTAGCTTGCCGGTTCCCAGACGAAGGAGCCGGTTATGTCGATATATCCAAGTTTGTCTCTGACCACCACCCGTGCGAGACCGTTGGAGAATCCGAGGCCGTTGTCGAATTTCGGATGAATTATGAACTTCCCGGATCGGCTTATATAGCCAAAATTAAGCTCGGTAGCACCAATTTTAACAGGGGCAAGGCTCTCGGAGAAAGGATATGCCCCATCGAAGGTTTCTCTAAATGCCTGATTCCCCTCTTTATCGATATAGGTGCATTTTCCATAAAGATGCGGTACCGTAGATGCCAAAAATCCTCCAAGCCGTTTTTGTACATTAATCAACGGAGTTTGAGTTGCTAGAGTAACGCAAGCTAAGCCCTCTGAAAAATGCTTTGTGAAGTAAAATTCAGGAGGGATTACGATTTCGCCTTTTTTATCAATATAACCCCAGTGCCCACCCAATGTGTCATCAACGAGAACAGCAGCCAAGCCCTCCGCAAATGATTGAGCGCTTTTGAATTCGGGTTTGACAGCATATTCGCAATGTTTATCAATGAATCCGCATTTCTTATTCGACTTGATGAGCGCCAGTCCATCGGAGAATGGCATTCCCCAGTCGAATTGCGCTTTGATTGCGATATTCCCGAATTTGTCGATATATCCGATTTTTCCATCAATGCGAACCTGCGCTAATCCATCATTGAATCTGACATCATCTTTTGTAAAACCTGAATACTCATACTTCGGCTCAATAACTGAATCTCCCTGTTTATCGATAAAACCGAATCTGCCATTTTCCTCATTGCCGATTCGAATTAAAGCAAGGCTATCGGAAAAATCCTCCGCGTAATCGAATTTCGGTTCGATAACGGTATCTCCTGATGTATTTATAAATCCGTATTTTGTGAAGTATTTTTTTGTTATTTTTATTCTTGCTAATCCTTCGGAGAAATTAGATGCGCCATCATATTGAGCTTGTATTTTCAAATCTCCGGATTTATTGATAAATCCCCATTTACCTTTTACGACGACCGGAAACAAGGCGGGAGATTCATTTTCTGTATCATAAGCGTATTGCATTGGTTCACTTTTTTTTCTTCAGGTATCTACTCACACCTGTTTTAAAATCGACAGGCGTAATTCCCAGGTCATTGGTGAACATGCGATTTTCGGTAACATTGTCCGTGAGAAGCATTTCGAGCTGGTTTAAGGTAATCGGGAACCATTTTTGATTTTCAAATTTTTTTACTATGGGTTTGATATATTTGACTGGCACGGATGGTGTCAATGGATTCATACCTATCGCTTTTCCTATAATGCTGACAATCTCTTTGAACCGGAGCATTGTCAGTCCTGCGAGCTCGTATGTTCGCGCGATTGTCGATCCCATGGTCAGAGCTGTTGAAAACGCTGTCGCTACCTCCTCAACAGCAATCGGCTGCATGCGATTGATGCCTCCGTCAAACAAAGGGAAGATGCGGAATCGTCGAATCGTATCGGCAATCATGTTCGTGAACTTATCGCCTGCGCCATAAATCAAGGAGGGTCTGAATATCGTGAAATGAAGGCTCGATGCGCGTAACGATTCCTCGGCAAGCCACTTGGTTTCAAAATATCCGCCTGTTGCTTTGATACTCACTCCGAGAGCGCTCATGTGGAGGAATCTTTCGACACCGGCGTTTATCGCGGCTTTCATCATGTTATCAGTGGCATCGAGATGCAGTCGTTTGAAAGTAATATTTTTCTGAGGGATCTCTCGAATTATTCCTACCAGATGCACGACAGCGTCATGGTCTTTCAAAGCGCCTTCAAGACTTGCCGGCTTAGTGACATCACCCTGATGGATTCTTATTCTTTCGTTTTCCAGAAAATACGGGACTCGTGATTTTGAACGAGCGAGAATGGTCAGGTTATGGCCATCGGAAAGGAGTTGACGAGTTATTTCTCGTCCCACAAAACCCGTTGCTCCCGTGATGAAAATGCGCATTTGGATGATATTTTATTTTCTCGAATTATTTAATCATTAATATTTTAGATCAGTCTTCATCAGCAAGTTCCTTCTCGAGTTGCTCCAGAGGAGGTAGGAAAGATGTTATTGCATCTTTTAGCAGAGGGAGATCATTCTCAATGATATCCCAAACACGGTTCAGGTCTACGCCCTCATATTCATGAATTAAAACATCACGGAATCCAGCCATCATGCGCCATGGTATTTCCTGATGCAGTTTCCTATATTCGTCCGGAACACGTTTTGATGCCTCTCCCATGACCTCGAAATTTCTTATTACAGCATCTTGAATGATGCGTTGAGCGAGAAATGCGCTTTTCCCATCTCGAGTAAATTCCTCTATTCGCAACGTACATTCGAGGATTTGGGCAAGATAAACTCGCGGATCTTTCTTCATAGAAGAACAGCCTCCTTGAGTATGCGCCGTCGAAGGAGCCAGTAAATGCTGTTCTCAGTGACAATGTCAACTTTATGCCCAAGGAGTTCCTCGAGTTCATGAATCAATCCCACCGGAAACCATGATGACGGATTCGGTCCAACATCAACAATGAAATCGATATCGCTGTCATGTGAATCTTCTCCTCGAGCGACTGAACCGAATACTCGAATATTAGATGCGCCGTGTTTAGCAGCGATTTGAATTATCTCGTCTCGTTTTTCTTCTATAAGTTTTTTAATATCCATAATAAATAAACAACTTAATTACAAGCTCTTCAATCAGAAAAAAGTATAGCAAAAATTATGGTGTTTAAGAATCACCCGATGCAATAAATCGGTTCATCATCGAATTTCGCGAGGATTACCTTTATTAAATGAATAGTTTTTATTGATATCTACAATAATAAATTTCCTGAAGAGGATCGCCTGGTGAACCCGATGAATCGCGTAAATCCTGCCATATAACATGGACCGCACCATCTCGGGATGTTGAATTTATCTGGCGTTCTCCAATCGGATTCGCCGGGTCTATTTCTTCAGCTTCTTCGGCGAGAATCGCCGCTTCATCATCGGTCTCGTCGAATGCCACCCACAGGCATCTTTCCTTCGATGCAATTGTATCCGACCACATCAGGAATGCGGCGCCATTATCGAGTACTTCAATTCGAATCGGGCTTGGAAGACTCAGAACCATGGCATCATCGTAAGCGCGATAATCGTTTGACCATGTGTATATGTCGGCGGTGTAATGCTTGAACCGCAAGGTGGTCGGTGATGCGAGCACATCGCTCCATACAACCGAGATATCCTCACTTCCAACCCTGGCTCCTATATATCCTCTCAGCACCGATGGTTTATCAAGAGGGATTGGAAAGGGACCATTCCAAGCGCCATCGTACCTTGCTACAAAGAAATCATTTTCGGAACCCGGAATTGATGGATTATCATCAACATAAGCAAGGGCGAATCCGGATTGACCGATAGCTGTCAGGTATGGCTCTCCTCCAACTATATTATTGAATTCCGTGAGCGTTGCGACTGTCATTCCGGAGCTGTCGCCATACGCGTAATGTACCTTGGGCATAGGTTTGGTGTTATCACTATAGGTGTATCGTCTCGAGCTCCATGTAATCATGATTTTATCATCAGGATTAATCGCGATTGCGGGAACGATGTCCGGATTAACATCCGGACTCCATTCGGTTGAAACTGCTGGAAGCCATGAATGGTTTGTAGTATAGGTGTAGCGGATACCGTTGATATCGGTCCAGACTGCATAAAGCTCATCCGATGAATCGACAGCGATCGATGCACCTGGAAGTTGCGGTGATTGCTGAGGGAATCCGAAAAGTGGCGTCTGGAATGGCGTTGGACCGCTTATAACCTGAGGCGGCGAAACGACCGAACCATCGTAGCTCACGTATTTAATTCTGAAAGTGTTCGGTGGATCGGGGTCTATCGCTTTCTCGCTATAAATTACATGGACGACACCTGATGAATCCACGGCTATTGCATCACCGCTAAGGCTGATTGTATCGTCCTTGTCTTCGGTGAATGTCAGTCTCACCGGTGTACCCCATCCAGCGGGATTCACAGTCACGAGCACTGTATCTATGTCCGATCGCAATTGAAAGTCGGTTACCCTGAGAGCCACGATATAAGTTATGGTGGCACCCGATGTATTTATAAATAGATGGTCTATAACCTTGTCGATACCATCTTGTGTGAACACCTGACCAATATCATCATAATCAAAATCCCATTCGTACCTGTCTGCCGGCAAATCTGATGGGAACGATGTCGAGCCATCGAAATGAACAAGCGTTGATGATGGCACGATTATATCATCAGCAGGTTGGGAGATAATGGCATCCGGTGGCTGGATAACATTTTCATGCACCTCCACCTCAAACATGTAGTAAGCGCAGAAATCGCGAAATGTATGAAGAGTTAATCCGTCCCGTTCAATGCCAATCGGAGGTTTATTATCACCACCCGGCACTATATCCATTAATTGGTCTCGAATTGCCACAAGCCCGGTATAGAATCCATCATCCGCCTCGAGCTCGTTGGTTATCACAAATGGAAAAACATACGGATCGCTGAATTTGCCTGATCCCTGCGATGGCGATGTAATGACAAGCGGTTGATTCAATATTCCCGGAATTTCAACTATTGCTTCTTTCACATCGCTTTGATGCCTTATCGAATCGAGCGGACTGGTGCTCGGATCGAATCCTCCGGGGGGCGGAGTCAGACCAGCCTGCCAGTCGATAGCGAATACTTTCAAGTCAGCTGATGATGTAGAGTCACCCTCAAGAAGGTTATTGTTTTCAACAATTGCACCGAATGTATGCGCTTCTTTTCTGTGAAATTCAGGAAGGAAATATTTCGGGTACATTCTCGATGGTCGAATAGCGCTTTGTCCATAGGCGCATTCAAGAGTGATTGTGAATTCGTATAAGCCGATTCCTTGCTGTAGATTAAGTTTCAGTTCTTTGACTTCCTCATCGGAACCCATCGGGAAAACATTATTGCCTGTCGGATTTGTTGTATCGGTGAATCCCGTGTCAGGCGCTGAAACAGGGTCATAGTTGCCGGGTAATGGATTAACGAACATATTAACGAACGGGACGATGTTTCCCGGATATGATTGGCCTAATGCAGGTTCGACAATAGCATCGAAAAGTGTGGTGTACCCGTCGAAGTTGATCAGGAAATCGAAATAACCGCTGATTGGACCATCAGGAGAACCATCTCCGTTGATATCAGCTTCAATCGATGGAAATGTAGTAAGGTTCACGGCGTTCTTCCATGCGACCATCGCGCGTAAATCAAATACATGCAAGTCAAGACGGTTAATCGGTTCGAATGGATGACGAACTCCGATATCAAGAAAGACATGCTCATCCTCGTCAAGCCCTATCGATTTGATTCTAAGGCAATCCCTGCATGGCGATCCTGAAAGGAAAAAAGTGATATCGACATAGAATGTATCGCCAATCGCCTTTGATAGTCTTGATGGTACGAGTTCCACGGACAGGTTTTCATAATCGAGAACCATGTCCCATATCCCGATTAGCGTTTCACCGGTTGTTAGATTAGCTTCATCGAGACGAGCAATCGTGAGCTCGTTCGCCTGATCATTCGGAAATGTAGGATTTGATTTCCCACCCGAACAACCCGAAAAGAATGCAATTATAAAGATTGATACTATGACTGAAAATCTGATAATCGACGACATTGTCATCAACCTCCTTGTAATAGCCTGGTCAATATACTACTCTTTTTAAATTCTATATTCAAGTGAAATAACTGAATAGCAACCGTAAAAAAGAGCGTAATCCCGGATAAGCAAATTACATCCGGATAGTAAAAAAAACCGCTTCAGGTGAAGCGGTTTGTATTTTTTGATCAGGCAAGAAATATATTTACCTGTTCTTAACCACAAAATCAAGCTGGTCATATGTGGCAAGGACTGGCGATACCCACCATTTTTTCACTGTTATTCTAAATGAAAAGTCGGTATCAGCGTCAACCGATGGCGCGATCCAGACAGGATATTGTCCATGTCCATTGGATGTGCCCTCCCATGTTCCTTGCGGACTAATGGGGCTCATCTGCTCCCACACGTAGTCGAATGGCGCGGTTTCGGTTGGGAACATCGGGTCGATAGCGTAAATTCCGAACTGTCCCTCCTGACCTTCGTAAATGGGATTCGGATAAAGCTCCGGTCCATCGACAATCTCCGGTGCAAGAGGCGCCATATTAATTAAATATACAAGAGCTCTTGATGTTTTTGTTCCGTTGCTTTCCTTCGCGTTGATCCTGAATAAATAGGGAGTATCTACAAGAACCTGCGGAGCATCCCATCGAGCGTATGGCACATATCGTCCGCCGGAACCGCTGAACTGACCGGCTGGGTTGAATGGGCTTATCTGTTCCCACTGGAAATTGATATCATCACCTTCAGGGTCTTCAGCGAATCCGTTTAGGTATGTGAAAACACCTTTGGAAACAATTTCGCGGGTTGAGAATGGAAGAACAGTGAATTTCGCAGCATCATCGATATCGTCAGCCACAGCAACTTTGAATGGCATCCAATATGCGATTCCGAGCGGGCTGTTCGATTCAGCTTTTATCCAAATCCAATGATCCCCGGGAGTCACTGTATTCAAGTTGACAAGATTGCCAACATATACATTCGTTCCACGGAAGCTGTACATCGGAAGGTCGCCGCTATAAAAATCGTTGGCAAGGATAGTTACATTGGTGATATCGCTTTGCCAATCATGAACCTTGCATGAGACCATCGAAGCGCCGCCATTGGGAGTAAGCGAACCCATCAAGGTGAATTCGTCTATCTTGTATGGTTCCTCAGCATTTGCCTGAAGACAGCATTCGATAGCGTAGGTTACATAAGCCTGGGCGCCTGGATTCCAGCGAAGCTGAAGCATTTCGTCATCCTTCGCTCCGGGACCCACTGGGAAAGCCTGGTTGGCATATTCCTTGGCGAAATATGTGAACGGATTAAAATCAGGACCGCTGGGTTTATCGAGATAATTCGTGTAACCATCGGGATTGACTACATCCTTGCCATACAGGTCAAGGTAGATGATTCGCACATCATAAGCCTGAATCGCGGTTGGGTTCGTTATTTCCAGTTTGACATTGATATAAGGCCAGCTCACACCGGTTATGTAGTAATGGAAATAGCTTTTAATGAGGCTTGTGATATCCATATGAAAAGCGGCATCACGCAACGGAACCTCACGAATTTCCATCTTTGCAATATCAATTTCAAATGTCCCAACCTGAGTAACAACATGACTTTGGCTGGAATTGTCAACCATGGGAGTCTGGTCGCCATCAGGCGAGACAAGCATTTTGCTCCCGCTGGATGAGCATCCGAACAGCATAAGGAGCGCAAAGGTGACAACTATGCACCCCACCAGATAATAACGCATGGATAAACCTCCAGAAGAAAAGATGAGAAGATACGCATATTGTACCAGATAAGATATGCTTCGTACAATATTTTTAATGGATTATTATATAAAATATTGGTCTCTGGTTTCGCTACATTCCGTGTGCGGAAAAAGAAATTGGTAAATTGGTACACGGTACGGTACACGGTACCAATCCTGAAGTGTTCAATTTTCGAGCATTTTTCATTAGTACACGGTACAGTACCTGGCACGATTCCCATTTGGAGTTGTTGACACTCTTAATCTGCAGCGTATAATGAAAATCCTTCTTTTAACAGTGATTTTTCATGAAAGATGGTTTCTGCACTATGTCCCAAAAAAGACTGATTAAATCTGAAACGATAATCGAAGCTGTAAAAAAGATGTGTATCGAGGCGAATTGCATAGTCCCTGACGACATGATGAACGCGTTTAAATCGTATCTTAAAACGGAGGCTTCACCACTCGGAAAAGAAACTCTCGAGCAATTAATAGAGAATGCCCGGATTGCCAAAGAAGAGATGCTGCCTTCATGCCAGGATACGGGTCTTGCGATATTTTTCGTCGATATTGGCTCTGATATCGAAATCGAAGGTGGATTTCACAAGCTGAGTGAGTACATTAATGAGGGAACTCGGAAAGGATATAAGGATGGCTACCTGAGAAAAAGTGTGGTGGAGCATCCGTATAAACGAGTTAATACAAAGGACAACACACCTGCGATTATCCATTATAAATTGGTACCCGGTGATAAACTGACTATCCGATTCGCTGCCAAGGGCGGTGGAAGCGAGAACATGAGCAAGGTTAATATGATGAAGCCATCGGATGGTCGCGAGGGAATCAAGAAATGGATTGTTGAAGCAGTTAAAATAGCTGGAGCGAATCCTTGTCCGCCGATTATTCTCGGAATTGGCATTGGAGGCAATTTCGAGAAAGCTGCGCTAATGGCAAAGGAAGCGCTTTTCAGGGAAATAGGAGAGCGTCATCCGGATCCTGATATCGCATCACTCGAAAGGGAAATACTTGAAGCGGTAAATAAAACCGGAATTGGACCTCAAGGTACCGGTGGAACAACTACAGCTATCGATGTTTTTATCAACTATGCACCATGCCATATAGCGTCGATGCCTGTCGCGTTGAATATTAACTGCCATGCTCAGCGACACCGTGAGGTAGTATTGTGATAATGTAACCCGGCATCCGCTTTCGCAAAGCCTTCAGCGGACAAGTCGCGTCAGAACTAAAAAATGAACGGCGTAATTGAATAAATCAAGCGATGCTGGGGAATAAGATAAATGACTGAAGAAAAGCAAATAAAATGTCCATCCTGTGGTTACCCAATTGGCAAAACCGCAAAGGAATGTCCTTCGTGTGGAATCGCATTTCAATCTGATAAGAAAGTTTCTATTGAGCTGAAAAAAGAATCCGGGGGATTAATTGTTTTAATGACTGTCAGTGATTCTATCGAGGCTCAAATGATAAGAATGTTTCTTGAGGAGGAGAAAATCCCATGCGTTGTAGGTGAAGGTGGAGTGACATCCGTTTTAGGGGCATCATCGCTTTTTCCATTTTTCGAAGTAAGGATTCTTGTTCCTGCTGATCGTGCAAGAGATGCTCTCATGGCGATGCAGAAATACCACAAGTGGGATGAGAAGGAGCTGGAAAGATATCTTACAATGCTTGATGAAACAGAATAGACAATTTACTACAACACAAGGATAAAAAAATGGCTGGAGAAAAGAAACAATTACAAACACCTTTAACTGCTGAGAAAGCCGAGAGTCTCCATGCGGGAGATATAGCGTATATAACAGGGATAATCTATACGGGGCGCGATCTTGCCCATAAGCGTCTTGTGGATTCTCTAAAAGCAGGTGAAAAACTTCCATTCGATATCATGGACAGCATTATTTATTATGTCGGACCATCCCCGACTCCTCCGGGAAAGGTCATCGGAAGTGCGGGACCGACCACGAGCGGACGAATGGATGTCTATGCGCCAATCCTCATGGAGCATGGTCTGCGTGGGATGATCGGCAAGGGAAATAGAAGCGCACCAGTACTTGAAGCCATGAAGAAATTCAAGGGCGTTTATTTCCAGACAACCGGAGGAGCCGCAGCTTTAGTTGCCAAGTCCATTGTGAAAGCGACGGTTATCGCATATGAGGAACTTGGTCCCGAGGCGATCCAATGTCTTGAAGTCAAAAATTTCCCCACTATAGTTGTTAACGATTGTCATGGCGGCGATTTATTCGCATCCGAAATCGCGAAATATAAAAGAGAATAACATTAAAAAAGCCCCCCGGATTGGAGGGCTTTGTATAAGTAATTGATTTTTCTTATGGCTTTGGGCACTCGATAACGATGCCGCCCAAAGTGCCGCCATTAAACCAAGTTCCACCATTGAATGTGGGGGGTACGGCGTTTGGATCGTAACCGATGAGTTCCGTATCTGTTCCACCGGCGTTCTTTTGATCGGTATCGTGATTCACGGCGATAATATAGCTACCATCGGCGCATTTCGCTATGCCTTTCACTGCTGCAACATGACCCGGTGTTCGTATTTCGACATCCTGACATCTTTTTAGTTCGTCAAGAGCATGCTGGAGGTCTGCGGCGGTTGGATTCTGTATCACCTCAGTAGTGATACCGTTTGCGTCCCCCCAATTTTTCTTCCCATTCGCCCAGCCTGGCCATGGACATCCACCGGTGCCGGGTATGGGATTTCCAGCTGCGTCTTTTTGGGGTGCTGTCCAGCCTGTGGGTCCCTTCATCCCATCTGTACTTATATCCGTACCTGCTGGTGGTTTGCCAGATTCATCTTGAAGCATTTTAAGACTGTTGGATATTGCCCCTGGGACGCATTCGTCGGTTCCAACATCCTGATTCGGTAATCTAGGTTTGACGGCGAAATCCGTGACTGGAACGCAATAAAGTTCGTGGGGTTGTTTGTATGTGGTTTCACAGTCGATCTCTCCGCTGTAGATAGTTATATCTCGATTATAAACCGGGATTAACGGTTCCAGGGGTGGAGGCACCATGGATGGGGATTCTGTTAAGCTCCATCCGGCATCAAGGGAAGTGACATCCATCCCAATGGGGAATCTGAGTGGGAAGTCTATTGATACCGCTTGGGGGACACCTGCATCACCAGTAGGAAGAATAGGAGCGTTCTGAATAATCCACTCACCCATAATGTTCAGGTTGAAATACTGTGGAACAACAGGGCATGGATAACCCACTAACACGCTTCCGGTGTCTGAGTTATTAATGATGGCGCCATCAAGGTTGTAATCATTCTGATACAGTGTGATACCTTCGTGTACCACTTCAACCGGGAATGTCTGATATGTAGCGAATTCGGGTATTACATAATTGCTAAGATCGATTCCATTCGGACTGTCAATCAGGTAATCCCGATTCTGTGCAGGAGTCAATGGTTTGCGTTCATCCATAACTTGTACAAGACCAGTATATAAACCAGCTGAAAGCATACCTGAGTTTAAAATAGGAACCTCATATATAAGGGGATCATATGGCGAACCTGAACCGCTTGTGGGAGTATCAACCTGCATAACGGGAGCCATACCCGGAATTTCAACTTTGACATAGTCCACACCGCTGGCTGCGTAGATATTGTCCTTTGGAGCATTTTCGAAATCTGTTCCACTATAGACTGTTGCTCCAATCTGCCAATCGTAAACCATCACTTCTACAGTGGTCGGTCCTACTGGTGTATCCAACCAGGGACCATATGTTGCTACCTCCACCTTCCACGCGGCTTTTCGATTGAATTCGGGATTATAGTATTTTGGTTCAAGCCGCTGAGCTCTTTTAGCACTTGCGCCATAACCCATGGTCAGGTACATATCGAATGATAAAGGTAAGCCGGGGGTCAGGCTGAAAAAGACATCGAAAAATGATTCAGCTCCCATGGCGAATTTATTCCACGTGGAAGGCGGATCACTTTGGGAGTTATCCACTACAAGCACGTACGGCACTGCAGCATCGTTGTCAATTAAATTCGCAAGTTCTCGAGTGTATCCTGCAGCATTCGCAACAACATCAGCGAAAATATCGACTCCGATACCTGGGAAATTTGTCGGACTTCCTAATGTTGGGACGATGACCATTGCAAGGTCGAAGACATCGAGGTCGAGACGGTTTTTCGCCGTGGGCGGTAGCGTCGGAACGCCACGGTCAAATGGATGCCTGATCTTAAAAAGCAGTCCGACTTTGCCACCTGTGAATGTGAATCCACTTAAAGAAAGACAATCAGCGCAAGGAGCGACCGTGAAGAAACCGATCCCGCTAACGATATAGCTCTCACCGATTGTGCTGATTCGCATCGGAGTGAGTTCAGCGGACATGTCCGCCTGATTAATGCTCAAATGGTATGCGCCCATCACACCGAGTGACTCATTCATACCAGCTTGTTCAGCGATTGTAAGAGGCATTGTTTCTAATGGTTCAAGGGAGTTGGATGGTGCAACGGGGCTTCCCCCCTGAGAACATCCAAGCAAAACCATCAGCATGCCAACGATAAGAAAAGCTGAGAATCTCTTGATAGGGTTCATTATTGCCCTCCAGAAAAGTATTTAAATAAATAAAAAAAGCAGTGCGGCAAGTTCTACTAAAAAAGGCTAATCACTCATCCCTGAACGCTCCTTATTTGCGATGATGAATTATAGCATTGTTGCTTTAGAATTGCAATGTCAGTCAAAAAATGGGTATCGATGACGCGTACAGATAAAACAATTATGCAAGGTTCCCACCAAATCGTTATTGGCGAAGAGTCAAACAATGATTTGACTTGGAGGGAACCTTGCTGTTTATTGATATTGGAAATAATTTCCTATGGTGTCGGGCACTCGATAACAAGTCCGCCCAAGGAACGACCATTCCACCATGTTCCGCTTGTGAATTTACCGGTACCTGGATCGTAGGAGACAGATTCTGTAATCGTTCCACCGGCAACACCCTGTTGCGTATCATGCGAAACAACGAAAATGTAAGTTCCATTGAAAAGTCTCATAATGCCTTTAAGGGCAACGGCATGCCCCGGGGTTCGCATTTCAACATCCTGTCCGTTTTTAAGTTCGCTCAAGGCATGATCAATATTGGCAGCTGTCGGATTTTGTATCACTTCGGTTGTTATTTGATAGCCGTTATTTGTCATATATGAAGCTTTGTCGTTCCCCCAGTTGGGCCATGAACATCCACTCGCTGTCCAGTTAGTAGCGGTTTTCATTGTTGCGATACTTGTACTTTTACCAGTCGGAGGTTTGCCGTGCCTTGTATGCAGGTATTTAAGGCTGTTCGATATAGAGGCGGGGACGCATTCCATTGAACCGCACTCCTGATTTGGAAGGTCATTATCGCTGACGTACCCGGAATCGGCAACCAGCAAACCGATAATAATTACCGGGATATGGTACATCGTTATCAGAAAACCCTCCTCACCGCTTTTCATTTTAATTTTCATATCACCCACTTCATAGCTATCTCCGGTAGTTGGGCGACCTCCCTCCTGAGTTGAAGCTGCCCATCCAGCGGAAGCCTCGCTGACATCCGTACCATTGGCAACAGCAAGTGGAAAAGTAAAGAAAACTGATTGTGGAGCTCCGTCAGTTTCACCGGGCAGGATGGGAGCATTTTGAATAACCCATGAACCGCCTACTTCAAAATTAAAATACTGCGGTACCGGTTGAGGAACATATCCAAATTCGACCATTCCTGTGTTTGAGTCATGAATAATAACGCCATCCATTTCAAAGTCAATCTGACTCAGAGTGATGCCTTCGTGAACAACATTCACGTTAAAAGTCTGGTATGTTGCGTATTCCGGTATGGAGTAATTGATACGGTCAATTCCGTTTTCGCTGTGAATCAGGAAATCGCGACCCTGATCAGGTGGAAGAGGTGCACGTTCATCGGTGACTTTTACGATTCCGGTATACGTGCCGGGAGCTAATCCGTTCTCGTTTGAGACAGGTACTACATAGACCAGTGGATCATCCGGCATTCCAGTGCCGTCGGTGGGGGATGTTGCACTTGGAAGAGTCGAATTCATACCGGGTATTTCAACAGAGACTTTTGCCACCTCGCTTGCGGCATAGACATTATCCGTTGGTGCATTCTCAAAATCCGCTGCACCATAAACAGTAGCGCCTGTCTGCCAATCATAAACCAATACCTCGATATTCGTAGTGATGCTCGGATTATCCAGAATGGGATTCGGTTGGCGCATCTCTACTTTCCATGCGGCTTTGCGATTGAACTCCGGATTGTAATATTTTGGAGCAAGTCGATCCGGTCTTGTTGCACTGGCTCCATAACCCATTGTGAGGAATAAATCGAATTCAAGCTGAGCCCCGGATATCAGGTTGAAAAGCACATCGAAGGATGATTCAGCACCCATGGGGAATTTATTCCACGTATAAGGGGGTGTGTCTTCGTTATTGTCAACAATAAGCACATATGGCATAGCGGCTTGATCGCTAATCAGATTTGCGAGCTCTTTTGTATATCCCGATGCGTTGGTAACGATATCGGAATAAATATTGACATCGGTTAAGGGATAGTTGACCGATGTTGCTGACAGCGGAACAACCACCATTGCGAAGTCGAATATATCGAGGTCGAGACGGTTTTTCGCCGTTGGCGGCTGACCAGGATCGCCGGGATCAAATGGATGCCTGATTTTGAAAGTCAATGCGATTTGTCCTCCATCAAGCCTCATGCCTCTGAGAGTAAGGCAATCTGCGCATGGGGATACAACGAAATATCCCATTCCGCTGATTATATAACTTTCACCGATTGCGTTGATTCTTTTGGTTATCAGTTCCGCGGTCATTTCCGATGGATCGATGCTTAACTGATAGGCTCCCATTATTCCGAGAGAATTGTTCATGCCTGTTTGATCATCGATTGCAAGAGGCATGGTTTCTGACGGTTTAAGGGAGACGGATGGTGAAACGGAGCTTCCTCCCTGAGAGCATCCTATTAGTAAGAACAATGCCCCAGCTAATAGAAAAGCCGATATTGGTCTGACGGATTTCATTATTACCCTCCGAATGTGGAATTTGAAGTAATAATTCAAATACTGCTCAAGTATTATAACACTATTAAACTTGCACCTGGCACTTGTGTGAAATATTTCACAGAAAAATCGCACCGAGTACACTTTTTAAGGCTGCTCGACAGGGAAGAAAATGGACACACGATCATCCATCGTGACATAAATCCAGTTGGATGCGAACGATGCATCGAGGCGGTTTGGATCCACTGCCATTGTTGTATTATTGCCGAATGAACCCAAAGATGCGCCATTTGTTGTGAATTTCTTGATTTTGCGTTCACCAGTTGAAAGAATATCAAGAACGAAAATATTGTCGTCTAAATCGGATGTTATATCTTTTGGGTCGTAAAATCCGGTATCGGCATCAGTCTGTGTCCCGCCCCATCCGGTTGTAAAGCCAATCAGAATATAGGATTTTTCAACCCGCCATTCAGGCTCTCCTTCGAGGTAAAAAATACCGTAATCTGTAGTGCTTCTTAGACCATGAACGCCTTTAAGGTACTTGATATCAATTCTGTTTGGTCCCGGACCAATATCCTCACTATAGTTGCCATAGAAACTGGTATAAGCGGAGGGACCAAACCCACATCTTGCCCAGGCAGGTAATCCGTTTGGTTCCCAAAACATGCCAATAAGATTGTGCAATAAAGGGGGAACATATGGAAGAATGCTGCAGTAAGTGACACATAATTCGAAATTATTTGGTGGATCTGCGGGAGTGTATGACCAAGGGAAATCATGAAAAGCTGCTTGAGTCCCATCTGCAAGGTAACTATACCAGTATGAGCGCGTGTCGTCCCAGCATCCGCAGCAGGAATCGCCGTTTGAACTGGCTTCAAGTCTCTGGTTGATCGATGGATATCCGGGCATTATATAAAGCAGAGTGCCAACTGTAAAATCGCTGTTGTATTTCCATACCTGGTGGTCTTCAAACATGAACAGGACATCATTTGTATCTTCAATCGTTCCAACATCTGATATATCTACACCGGGTCGAAGTGCAATATTCTTGAACGGGCACACTGTTATTGGCGAGTCAAGTTCATCAATAGCCGCACTGTTATCGGTTACGCGTAGTTGAACATCGACACAAACATCGATAACGAAATCATGGATTGGAGTCCACGCGTTACCGGTGTACTCATCACCAGTCCCATTGAATATTCCGTCGTCGTTGAAATCCCATTCGTATGATTCTATGGTGCCATCGGGATCATATGACCCGGTGGCATCAAAACCAATCGCTGCCTGTCCCGCGACATATGCTTGTGTCGTAATCCCTGCATCAGCGACAGGCGGCAGGTTCGTAGTTGAAATTTCGATTTTAAATGTCTGAAATGTGGCGAATTCGCTAATCGCAAATAAACCGGAAAGAGGATTTTCTGTTGGAGCAACTCTCTTGATGCCATCCATGCTGTTTAATATCGGCGAATCGTTCGAACCGGGAGGATAACTGTCAACCACTTTGACAAGCCCTGAATATATACCTTCACCGCCAGCAGCGGTATTTGTGATTGCAATCTCATAAACAAGTGGATCTGTGGGATTATGCCCGGTTCCGGAAACAGCAGTAGAACCGTCTATTGTTAAGGGTGATGCGGTTACTCCCGGTACATCGATGAATATCTTAAATACGCTCGAATTATGAAGCATCTGGTTCAATGAATCGCCGGTTGGAACTTCGTGACTTATATCCACAACATCGACTTCGAGTTCAGCGGTTGATGTAATATCCCCACTAACAAGGTCGTTTGAGATAATCTCAGCTGAAATTTCACTTGCAGCTTTTTTATTGTGCTGGGGAATTCGATACTCAGGACGGAATCGCTCGGCTTTACCCGCAGCGCTCACGGCATAGGTGCATCCAACTGCAAGGACGAAATCCATTGATGTTTCGATGGCAAAGACATAATCTTGAAAATCGTAATCGCATCCCATTGCCATTACGAGATTTCCCGACGGTGGTGGGGTTGTTACACTCTCGAATCCCATGGGATTCGAGGCACTAAAATTCCCTGATGAATAATCATCGAAATGCGTTATATAAGGATGAACTGTTGCATCGGTGGGATAGATTGCATCAAGGGAGGCATCGAGATAACCGGTGAAACCATCAGCGTTTATCAAACTAAAGTCCGCTATGGTTTCTCCAAGACCGGCAAATGATGTTCTCCCTGTATTTGAAACTACTATTCCCTCAACATTAAATACATGCAGGTCAGCGCGATTTTTTCCGGTTACCGGCTTCAATGGGTTACCGACATCGAATGGGTGTTTTATGCCGATTGAGAGAACAAGGTTGCCATCAGCATCGATGGATACAGACCTGATTTTGACACAATCGAAACATGGTGCAAGTGTCAGGAAATTGGTTATATCGACTGTTTCAAGAACATCAGTCAGATAGTTGTTTCTAAGCGGCGTGAGCTCAGCTGATAAGTTATTCAGGTCGATGTGAAGACCGAATAATCCTAATGTGCCCATACCAGCGGTTGGAGCTCCATTGGAATCCCAATCTGAAACTCCGAGGGGAACGGTTTCGTGAGCTGTCGATTCAATAAGCTTTTCAGGTGTAATTGGTGTTTTGTCTCCTGAGCAACCTATTATGAGACAGACTACAGGAATCAGAAGTAAAAAGTAATTTCTCATAGCGACCTCCGTGGTGTTTATCTTCGTGGGAAATGAATCTATCAGAATCCAAAAATAATAAGATGAAAACTGAACATGAAAACCATGAATATTATATTCTCAAATCGACACCTTGACAAATCCAACCGAAATAACGCAACATGGTTTCTCGCATACCAGTCATCGATCATGATTTTTCAACATTTCAATTATAAAATGAACTTAATGAACAATTTGAGTAACCAGAGCGTTTCATATTGTTGATAGCATTGCTGGATAATTTCAGCGAAGGGCATAACGATGAGAATTCGAGAGAAGAGATTTATTCCGATAATCATCCTTGTTTTCAGCTTTTTCAGTTTTGTCTGTGGATGTGGATATCCTGTAAGATCGATATTGCCTGGTCCGATCTTTCCCGGTAAAGGCTGGGAACCCGATTCACCACAGGAATATTTCGCCAAGGCAAAAAAACATTACCAGCTCGCAAAGGAAGCGAGCGAGTTCAGCAATTCACTCGCGCTCATGCACTATGTTGCGGCGATGTCCGGGCTCAATTATTACAATGGAAGCGTCAGGAAGGAAAACACAATCGAGGGGATTACGTCGAGGGAACTTGAAAACAAAATAATCCCTGACACGCGGGAGCTTGCTCGTAAGGAGGCTGAAAGCAATATATTCGATCTTGCGCTTTATCTTTTCGCTATCGAGCATCGTACGAGAAGCGTTCCTGTTTCAGTCGATCTGAAACTCGTCGCGGATGCGATGGACAAATACGGCGACAAATCAAGAGCTGACAAAATAAAAAAGCATGCAGGAAAATTAAAATCTCTTTACGATAATCAGCTTGTTGCCAACGACATGGAATCGGCGTATAAGAGCAAGATCGAATCGGTGAAACAAAAGGGAAAGGGCAGCGCTGGATCTGATGATATTGACAATACCGATGGTAGCAGAATAAGGATGCTTTCGATGAATGACCGATACAGGATCGCGTTGTCGCAGTTGAAAAACAGGCAATACGACAAGACAAGACAATATTTCAGGGAGCTATCCGAAACCAGCGAGTGGAAATCGAATCCGGATATATTCAAGGATCTATTTTCCGCGATCGATACCGACGAGGGAGTTTCTACTATCTTTTCAATTGTCAGTTCGATAAAAACTCGTACTGATGATCTCAAATACACGCTGATTATTTATCTTACGGAATCCATTCGGGATAACGAGAATCTTCGCGATTGGAAGAAACATCTTGAGCGAATCCGCGAGAAGCTTACCGAGACTAAAAAATTTCACCCGTTGAAAGTCATAGCTGAGATTAAAGTCGCTGAGGCGTATAAGGCGAAGGGTAATACACAAGTTGCGGATGAAATCCTTCAGAAATCCGTTGATGTATTAAAAAAGCGCACAATCTATGTAAGAGATGATAAATCGCTGATACAGGGGATAGAGGCACTTATCGAAATGGGAAATGAGAAAGAGGCGAGGGGGGTTCTTGATGCATCATCAAAAAAGCATGAATCGTCGAGCGAGGAATACGGTGATATACAAATCGCTCAAGGATACGCTTTACTCGGGGATCAAGAGAAAATAGAGGATGTTTTCAATGATATTTTTAAAGCGGGTAACAGCCGTCATGTCACCGAGGCAACAATCATAAAATCTTATATCGAACTCGCGTATTATTTTCACAAATTGAATAACACAAAGAAAACCAACGAGTGTCTGGATTACGCAATCAGAATGTTTAAGGAAAAAGGGATCGATCCTCATGGATTGAATAGCGAACTTGTTTTCAATAGATATTTATTTTCTGCTTTGAAGGATTACAAACAGATCAGGGAATTTGCTGACCTAATGGATGGTCCCTCTAATGATCCTTTCATGTCCGCCATTTCCGAAAGCTATAGTGCTGAAGGGAATCTCGATCAGGCATTTGAGACAGCAAAACATATGGACAGAGCGCAGTGGAAAGCGCAAAGGATGGGTGAGATAGCGATAGGTTATCTCGATAATGGTGACTGGCAGAAAGCCTATGCTGTATGGGAATATCTCGAGAACGATGAGGCGTCACAGAAACTTTCGAATACACAGCCTTACAGGAACAACATCAAAAACGGTGTTGTGATGGAGATGGCATTTCAGGGATATTACGACAAGGCTGTAGAGGCATCATGGAGAGGCAATGAGAATCTGGACAGTGTCGGTTATATCGCGAGAGGATTGATGCTTCGAGCGTTGGATCGCAATCTTGATGAATCGGAACAAAGGAGAATAATTGAAAGTATCGCGCAGAAAGTATTCGAGTTTGAATATCTTCAGGGATTGAAGGGTGTTAAAGAACCTGAATTAGCAAAGAACGCCGAAAATGATCTCGTCCAGTGTGCTGAATACCTTGCCGATCCAAGAAATATTTATTTGAACAAAATGGGAAGTCCGCAGGATGACTGGAGAAAGAGTGGACATCCAAGGATTATGATCGCTCTCGCGAAAGGTTATGTCGAGCTTGGTATGAAGGACAAGGCGCTTGAAAAACTTGATGCGGCTAATAAGGAGGTTATTTCCGATGTTGAAACTGAGAAATACGATAGTTCTGATCACAGCGAGTTGCTCGATATCGCGGATCTTCTCATTCAACTGAACGAAAAAGACAAAGCGATGAAGATACTTGATTACGTAAATGAGAAGAGAGTCTTGTTGCTGAATGAATTAAATGTTCAACCGAATGATGTTAGTGATTTATTCAGAGCATATTACAAAGCGGGTGAGATTGGTAAAGCGCAGGCGATTATTGACGAGATGCGTTCAAGACCCCCAAAACCTAAGAATGATGCAGTCAGAAATTATGCCAATAACATCCTTTTCAGATGTCTTATCATACAGGGAAAATATGATGAGGTTTTAAAAAATCCTTCCGCAGCAGATCATAAAGGAAACGTGGATCGATGGATATGGTTGATTGTTAATGAGGAACGGGATTCCGGCAATTATAAATCAGCGCTGGAATATATCAAAAAGATAAATGATTTGGACTTGCGACTAAGGTTAATTACGGGCCTGATAAATACGAATATTGATGATGAAACCAGCTCTGAACTTGACAGCTCCGTTGACACTATCATAAAAGAGATAACCGGTTATGCGGAGTGCTACAAAGCTGTGGAAATTATCTGTGAAATCGCGCAGAAATATGCTGAATTTAGGAAAGAAGACAGGGGATTCTCTATACTTAAAACACTTACAGAAACAGTAAATCAGATAAAGGATAGAAGAAGCAAAGAGATAGCAAGATGGCTGATTGCGACATCATACGCCAATCTTGGCGACTTCGTGAACGCGAAAAAGGTAAAACCATCGAGAAGCACGGTAGATGACAAATACGGCTATTTCCCGGCGCAAATCTACATACAGGCTACCGCTGTGGGGTACGCGAGAAATGGCGATTATGATAAAGCGATGAGAGTAACGAGGGAGTACAACAACAGATATAAAAAATCTCCATATGCTTTTCTTGCGCAGATGGCAGCTGTGGGAATCGAACGGGGTGATTATGACAAGGCTTACTCAATACTTGAAACGGCATATGATACACGTTGGAAGGATGAACATAATTATCCGCAATGCAACATAATCACAACGCCCTGGGAATATCATTTTCGGGAATGTCCAAAGTGGTTCCTCGATGTCAACCGTGTGGATCTTGCTATAAAATGCCTGAGATTTATTAGTAGCGATCGTCTGGGGGGATCGGACACAGTTGAGGCGCTCATGATGATTGAAAAGAAGCGACGCGAGATTGGATATACTCTCAAGGATTCGGATACGGTAGTCTTAAGGGGGATTATACATTCTAACAATTTGTTTGCGTCGTACAATCGCAACTTTGTTGAGGTGAGCGGATTGAACGAGGTAACAATCGAGATATAAGGTAATTTGTCTAAAGAAAGGAAAAAAGGGACAGCGCTCTTCCCCCCTTTTTCCCAATATAATATCCCTCATATAAATCCTTGACAAATCGATCCTTCATAACGCAACATAGTTTCTCTCGTATCAGTCATCAATAAGGAGACTAAAATGCCTCAGAAAAAAGCTGAAATAGGTATTTTCGGTGGAAGCGGATTTTATAAATTCCTTGACAAGACCGAAGATGTTGTCATGGAAACCCCATACGGAGCACCGTCATCGCCGATTACTCTTGGCGAGATTGAGGGTCGGAAGGTCGCATTTCTTCCGAGGCACGGACGGCATCACGAATTCCCCCCCCATGTAATCAACTATCGCGCGAATGCATGGGCGATGAAGGAACTCGGAGTCAGGATTATGATAGGTCCCTGCGCGGCGGGTTCGCTCCAGCCTCGAATGAAACCCGGAGACTTCGTGCTGTGCGACCAGTTCGTCGATCGCACATCAGGACGAAAAGATACTTTTTTTGATGGGCCAGTCACAACGCATATATCCATGGCTGATCCATATTGTCGGGAGCTTCGCGAAATCGCTTTCGAAACAAGTCAGGATCTCGGGATTTTAACTCACGATGGTGGAACGGTTGTGGTTATTCAAGGTCCTCGATTCTCAACAAGAGCTGAAAGCAAGTGGTTCACGTCGATGGGCTGGGAGGTTATCAACATGACCCAGTACCCTGAGGCATATCTCTGTCGCGAACTTGATATGTGCTATCTGAACATAAGCCTTATCACGGATTATGATATCGGTCTTGCCGGTGATCCTACAATCAAACCGGTTACGCACGAAGAGGTTATACGAGTTTTTACTGAAAACAACGAGAAATTGAGAAAGCTGCTTTTCGCGATTATTCCGAAGCTTCCGAAAGCTGGTAAAACCAAATGCGGATGTGAGGATTTTGTCGCGAAGAGCAGATTTTAATTTCTGGGATCGCGGACAGCCTGTCCGCATCCTATGTAGCCCGGCATCGCGTTTGAACCAAATTTCGAACATTCGAACCAAAGTAAATCAGCGATGCCGGGATTAGAGAAGAGGGAATAGCAGCGAGGGTTAATATAATGATGTATAACAACGTTTCAAAAATAATAGCCGACAGAGAAATCTACTCCGTAACCACCGAGTCCAAATGGTTCAGTTTTTTGATGCTGTTACTCGTAGTGTGGTTTGTGGTTCTTGGAGTAATTTTCCCTGAACCACCTGAAAATTTAATGGAAAGGACATTATTACGACTGCTGATTTTCGCTCTCGCTTTCGTAACGTTCATTTTCGTGCCTCGCTATAAGATAAGTTTTCGAGAATCAGCCGTTGTCATTTCTGTTGGTTACTATCCCTTCGTGAAAGTAAGACTCGATAGAAACAAGATAACCCATGTTGGACTTATCGAATGGATTCCAATGAAACATTTTGGCGGTGCTGGAATAAAGACTGGGTATGGGAAATTCAAAAACTACTGGTGCTTCAATGTTTTAGGCGGGAAGGGCATCGAGATAAAAACAACCGAGAAGAATTACGTCATCGAAGTTGGGGAAATAGAGCGTCACCGACTTCTTTCGATGATTGGCGAATATGCTAGAAGGAAATGAAAAAATTGTACCTGGTACGATTATAATCGAGAGAACATCAAGACTCGCCGGATAGGGGATAACGGAGCGGTCGAGGGGACATCCCGTAAAAATCATACATAAAAGTGCATCCGTCCCCTTTTTATATTTTTACCAGACACAGGTGATTTGGAGATCATTTATATTTTATGGGAAGTGAAAAATGATTATTGATAGAGTAACTATGACAGAATGGGTCATTGAAGCTCTCCACGAGCTTGGCAGCAAAGGTTCTATTCTCGATGTTTGCATTAGAGTATGGAAAAACCACGGAAAAGAAATAATTCAATATGAGGAAGTATTCTTCAAATGGCAATATGAAGTTAGGTGGTCTGGAGATATCCTTAGAAAAGAAAGGATACTCAAATCATCAGATGAGTCACAACGAGGAGTTTGGGAATTACATGACAAATATAAAAAAAGTAAGATTTATGATAAGCATGATGAAATAAATGCAATTCCTGAAGGCTTAGATGCAATAGTTACAAAGGAGATTTTAACAGAATGGATATTAGAATCCCTTCATAACCTCGGAGGGAGCGCCTGCATTCTTGATATTTGTAAAGAAATATGGAGAGAACACAAGGAACTTAAAGATGATTCGTTATACTTATTTTACACATGGCAATACGATTTGAGATGGGCTGCTGATGTTCTTCGAACCGAAGGACTACTTAAGCCTGCAAAGGAATCAATACGTGGGATTTGGGAATTATCAAAACAAGAGTTATCCAAATTAATAAAATAGTAATTTAGCTCTTATTTCTACTCTATTTGAGCAATATAATGATAGCACTCGAGGGGACGCTCCAGTAAAAATCAGCCATAAAAATGTACCCGTCCCCTTTTTACCATTGTCAATGGATTATAATTTCTGGCTTGTAATATTTAATTCATGCCAATGAACTACTTTGAAAAGAGGAAAAAATGAGTACGATATTATTTACTTGGAATCCCAATAAGTGGAAATGGGAATATTTGAAGCAAGCTATCGATGAAGTTAAAGAGAATAGCTATACTGAGGAACCTTGGAGTTGTGGCAGAAGTAAGAAAATATTTATAGGCGATAGAGCCTTCCTGATGAAACTTGGAGCTATTCAACAAAAGGGATTAATTGGATCAGGTTTAGTTGTGTCCAATCCTAAAATCGGGGAACACTGGGATTCTGAACGAAGAAAGAAAGGCGAACAAGGAATCTATGTTGATATTTTATGGGATGTCTTAAGTGATGGTCCAATAATTGATGAATATATCTTAAAGAATGAACCTTTGTCTGCATTTAACTGGTTTCCACAAGCGTCAGGAATTCGAATACCTGATGAAATCGCTTCAAAACTTGAAAGAATCTGGCTTCAAAAAACCGGAAAGCACTTTGAGCTTCCATCAGATGATAAGGAAATAAATTATCTCCAAGAAGGCAAGAAACACCAAAGATTTGTCAAGCAATACGAAAGAAATCAAATCGCAAGGGAAAATTGTATTGCGCATTATGGCAATTCATGTTTTATCTGCGGGTTCAATTTTCAAAAACAATATGGGGATATCGGAAAGGATTTCATACTTGTTCATCATATTATCCCTCTATCTAGAGTTGGGAAAGAACATAAAGTTGATCCGATAAAAGACCTTCGCCCAGTTTGCGCCAATTGCCATGCTATGCTACATATTCGAAGTCCTTTTTCATTTTCAATTGAGGAATTAAAGGACAAAATGCAAAATCTTAGAAAAAGGGTCCGGACACCTTTAAAAAGGGGACGGGTACATTTTATTGCCTCATGAAATGTGGCATGATACGATTTCAACATATCCTGAACGGCAAAGTAATCCCCGAAGTACTCCATCATGTAACGCTATGCGGGAACCGTCGTTAGGATGTCTTCTTATCCATCCAGCTAATTTGCTAATCGCTTTCCTCTCTGTTAAAATCGCCTTTTTGACCAGATTTGGTAAACTTGGGTGATACCGAAAGGTCTTTTACGGTATCAGAGAAAGGTCGGCTGGATTTATAATAGTGCCGATAATTTTTTCCCGGCATCGCTGATTTACACTGTGCATTACCGGAAGTATATTCCGACGCGATGCCGGGCTACGAATTTATCCGCCGTAGGCTTGGCGGAGGCGGACGAGGTGTCGCGATGAGCGAACGGAAATATAATTTCCAGGACATAGAGCCAAAATGGCAGGAAAAATGGCGCCAGTGGGGCAATTTCCGCGATGATTATGCTGATTTCTACTGACAAAGAAATATAAATTCCCTTAGTATTGCCGCACGGTTAAAAAAATGGTACCATTTTGGTAGCATTATTAAGGAGAATAAAAATGTCACAAATACATGTAAGAGACCTCGATGAGAAGGTTGTTGAACGCTTGAAGAAACGTGCGAAAAAGTGTGGACGGTCTTTGCATGCCGAGGTAAAAAATATTCTGGAACAAGCATCGAAGATCGATATGGAATCAGCCCGCAAGCTGGCTGACAAAATCCGTAAAAGCTTTGGAAATCGCAAGTTCTCAGACAGTGTTGAATTAATTCGTGAGGACAGGGACAGATGAACCAATTCGTGGTCGATTCAAGTATTGCGGTAAAATGGTACCTTAATGAAGAATTTACGGATGCATCGTTGAAAATCCTTGATCCTCGAAATGAGATGCATGTCCCGAATATTTTTTTTCTCGAAATCGCCAGTATTTTATGTAAAAAATTCAGGAGGAAGGAAATCTCAAATCAGGAATTCGAAAAGGTATGGAATGCGATGAATGATCTGCCTTTTTTTGTTCACTCATTTGAGGATCTTCTGGAACCGGCAATTCAGATTTCGACTCAAACTGGTACAAGCATATATGATTGCATTTATCTCGCGATATCGTTGATTGGTGATTCTGTCACGGTTACCGCAGACAGACGATTTTTTGATTGCATCCGGAAAAGCCGATATTCAAAGCAAATCATTTGGATTAATGATTTGGATCTGTAAAATCCATAAAAACTTGCACCTGGCACGAGTTTTCTGTGAAAAATTTCACACAAAAATAGTGCCAGGTGCAAGTTTAATTTAATACCGCATTTTAGAAAGGAATCCATCATCTTCTCCATTAGATGTATGGGGGTCGCCACCTCCGGGATTGAATTCAACTGTATCCACAAAATAACCTGTGACATATGCGTTATTGACGCTATCCACGGTAACTGAACAACCAATATCTTCAAATATTCCTCCCCATATTTTTGACCACTGCCAAATGCCGCTTGAGTTGAATTTGCTAAGGAAAACATCTTCCTCTCCATGAGAGGATTGCGTTCCGCCGCCAGCGGGATTAAATTCAACCGTACCCATGAAATAACCCGTGACATATATGCTTCCGGAATTATCCAAGGAAACAGAATAACCATGATCATCATCTGTATCTCCCCATATTTTTGACCACTGCCAATTGCCGCTTGAGTTGAATTTGCTCAGGAAAACATCACACCATGTGCCATTAGCGGATTGAGAACCGCCGCCATCCGGATTGAATTCAACCGTATCCATGAAATTACCCGCGACATATATGTTTCCGGAATTATCCGCGAAAACTGAGTTACCATAATCATCAATAGTTCCTCCCCATGTTTTTGTCCATTGCCAGTTACCGCTTGAAATAAATTTACTTAAGAAAACATCCTCGAGTCCATTCGATGCTTGAGCACCGCCACCATCCGGATTGAATTCAACTGTATCCTCGAAAAAACCTGAGACATATATGTTTCCGGAATTATCCGCAGCAACTGAACTACCCTTATCCTGATATATTCCTCCCCATGTTTTGGACCATTGCCAATTGCCGCCTGAGCTGAATTTGCTCAGGAAAACATCCGCCAACCCATTGGATGATTGCGAATCGCCACCATCGGGATTGAATTCAACTATATCCTGGAAAACACCTGTGACATATATGTTTCCGGAATTATCCACGGCAACTGAAACACCATCATCACCATATGCTCCTCCCCATGTTTTAGTCCATTGCCAGTCACCGCTTGAGTTAAATTTGCTCAGGAAAACATCTTCATAAAATCCATGAGATGGCTGCGTACCGCCACCGGCAGGATTGAAATCAACTGGACCGAAATAAGAACCCGTAATATAGATGTTGCCATAAGAGTCTACTGCTACCGAATTACCATTATCATTATTTGTTCCACCCCAGGTTTTTGTCCACTGCCAGTTGCCGAAATAATCAAACTTGCTGAAGAAAACGTCAGTGTTCCCATTCGATGTATGCGGATTGCCGCCATCGGGATTAAAATCAACTGTCCCGCTATAAACACCAGTAACATAGCTGTTGCCGGAATCATCTAAAGCGACCAAATAACTTAAATCCATATCTGACCCACCCCAGGTTTGAGCCCAGCAATAATCAGAACAACCTTCAACAACTATTGCATCGAATGTTTGATATGTTGCATATCCAGGTATCGGAAGGTTTTCAAGCAGGATGCCATTTGGTGAATCAATGAGGAAATCACGGTCTCCGGATGGTGGAACTGCTCCCACAGCCCTCTCATCGGCTACTTTTACAAGCCCAGTATAATCACCTGCGCCAATCTGATTAGCATTAGCAACAGGTATATTGAATATCAACGGGTCGGATGGCATGCCCGATCCGCTGTCAGCAGTGGTTACACTCGACAATGTCGAATTCATTCCGGGTATTTCGACAGATACGATTGCAACTTCGCTCGCTGCATAAACATTATCAGATGGCGCATTCGCGAAATCAGTTGGCGTGCCATAAACTGTCGCCCCAGTCTGCCAGTCATATACCTTCACTTCAACGTTGGTTGTGGCTGCTGGATCATTATCAAACCAGACACCTTGCGCGGAAGCCTCAACTTTCCACGCGGCTTTTCGATTGAATTCGGGATTATAGTATTTCGGGGCAAGGCGTGTCGGTCTCTTTGCGCTTGCTCCGTAACCCATCGTCAGGTACATGCTGAATCTCAATGGTGTCCCAGGTGTCAGTTTGAAAGCAACATTGAATTCTTTGCTTGCACCCATCGCGAATTTATTCCATGTGCTTGATGTGCCATCGCTATCGTCGACAACGAGCACAAACGGCAGCGCAGCATTGTCTGTTATAACATTCGAAAGCTCCTTCGTGTAACCGCTGGCATTAGCCACAACACATGAATAAATACTAGCTCCCATGAGCGGATAATTCTGAGGTGTTGTGGCATCGGGTTTGATTACCATCGCAAGATCGAACACATCAAGGTCGAGACGATTGATCGCGGTTGGAGGTAAATCCGGATTTCCAGCGTTAAATGGATGTTTGATGCTGAACTTTAGAGCGATATTTCCAGCATCCAGTTCAAACCCAACAATCTTCAGGCAGTCCTTGCAGGGGGTAATCGTGAAGAAAGCGATCCCACTCACGATGTAGCTTTCCCCGATTGTTGATGTTCGTTTTGAAACGAGTTCCGCTACCATTTCAGCTGGATTGATAGTCAGCTCATATGCTCCTAATATCCCCAACGCGCTTGATGCATTACCAGCGTCCATTAAAGAATTGGTTGGGATATCGTTCCCTGATCCTGACATTTGATTCTCAGGAACTACAGGACTTCCTCTACCCGAACAGCCGAGAACGAAAAATAAGGATATAAGTAACATAAGCAGCGATAGTTTTCCGGGATTCATTGATTCACCTCTTACAAAGAATTGTTTTGAAATAAATATTGAAAACCAAAAGCTTTAAGCCAATGCAGATAGAACTCTAATGTTGAATCGTAAGCTGTAAAATAAATTTGACAGTCCTCTTTTAAGATTGTGTTGCATATAATGTATTTGTTTTCTTAAAAAGTCAAATCATTTGCGAGGGGGAATTTTGCTATTATTCAAGGAATACCCAAAACCTTACGTCTGACTCTTCTCTTTTTAGTTGAGTAAGAACTATCCTTAATTATCGATTTGATAATGGGCATTCGTTCTGTTAAAATCCTCTTTTTAGCTAAATTTGGTAAGCTTAAGTGATACTGATTAGTCTGTATCGGTATCAGATAAAAGTCGGCTGTATTTATGATAGTGCCGATAATTTTTTATGATTGCTTTTTAATGATTTAGAGAACCAGTACGAGTAATGACGAGTCTTTACGTCATGCTGAGGTGTCGCGATGAGCGAACGGAAATATTATTTTCAGGACATAGAGCCGAAATGGCAGGAAAAGTGGCGCCAGTGGGGCACTTTCAAAATCAAGGAAGACCCATCGCGGAGCAAATACTATGTCCTGGAGATGTTCCCATATCCATCTGGCGAGGGTCTTCACATGGGGCAGACCCGCGTGTATTCCATTGGCGATGTCCTCGCGAAGTATTATCGCCTTAAAGGCTATTGTGTGATTCATCCAATGGGATTCGATTCGTTCGGACTCCCGGCGGAAAATGCCGCGATCAAGCGGAATATACATCCGCACGAATGGACAGAGACCAACATGGCGAGGATGCGCGCCCAGATGGAACGTCTCGGACTCGCATATGATTGGGATAGAGAGGTTGTTACGAGCCATCCGGATTACTATAAATGGACTCAATATCTTTTCCTCAAGCTTTTCGATCACGGTCTTGCGATTAAGAAAAAAACATGGGTGAACTATTGCCCATCGTGCACGACAACCCTTGCGAATGAGCAGGTCATGGCTGATGGCACCTGCGAGAGATGCGAAGGTGCAGTTATTAAGAAGGATATGGAGCAGTGGTTCTTTAAAATAACAGATTATGCCGAGGAGCTTCTCGCGGGTCATGAAACGCTAACCGGATGGCCCGATTCGGTGAAAATCCTTCAGCGTAACTGGATTGGGAAATCATTCGGAACATTAATAAAGTTCCCGATTGTCGGTCGGAGTGAAACTCTCGATGTTTTCACGACTCGTCCGGACACTGTTTACGGTGTCACATACATGGTGCTCGCAGCGGAGCATCCGCTTGTCGATGAAGTAATCGCAAAAAATCCCGATGACAAAAAATTCATCGGTTTTGTGAATGAAACGCGCATGCAGAAAGAGTTCGAGCGCACGAGCGAGGATTCCCCAAAAATCGGCATGATGACTCCTCTTAAATGCGTCAATCCCATGAACAACCGGGAAATTCCGGTTCTCGTGGCGAATTATGTGCTTATGGAATACGGTACCGGCGCGGTTATGGCTGTACCCGCTCATGATCAGCGCGATTTCATGTTTGCGAAAGAATTTAATCTCCCGATTCGGGTCGTGATAATTCCGGAGGGTGAGAGACTCTCAGAAGACACAATGGAATGTTCCTATGACGGGGTCGGTGTGATGGTTAATTCCGATGAGTTCAACGGGATGACATCTGTCGATTTCAAAGAAAAAGTAAGTATTATCATGGAACAGAGAGGGATCGGGAAACGGATAGTCAATTATCGCCTTCGCGACTGGGGAGTTTCAAGGCAGAGATACTGGGGCGCCCCGATTCCAATTGTTTATTGCGATAAATGCGGCATGGTCGGGGAGAAATACGAGAATCTACCGGTCTTGCTTCCCGAAAAAGTGAGATTCGATTCCGGTGAATTGAGTCCTCTCGCGACGGCTCCCGAGTTTGTCAATTGCAAATGCCCGAAGTGCGGTGGTAATGCCCGACGTGAAACTGAAACTCTCGACACATTCGTATGTTCAAGCTGGTATTACCTCAGGTATTGCGATCCGGACAATCTTGAGGTGCCATTTTCGAGGGAACGCATTGATTACTGGACTCCGGTCGACCAGTACATAGGTGGAATCGAGCATGCGATTATGCATCTGATGTATTTCCGATTCTTCGCCAAAGCTCTTCGCGATATCGGGATGGTCGGTTTCGATGAACCCACGCAGAATCTCATGGCTCACGGGATGGTCACATGGGGCGGGATCAAGATGTCCAAATCGAAGGGTAATACGGCAGACCCAATGGACATCATCAACCAGTTCGGCGCCGACTCGACCCGAATGTTCATCCTCTTCGCCGCCCCGCCAGATATGGATATCGATTGGGAGGACCATATCGAATGGTCGGAGGGAAAGTCGCTTAAAAACTCACCGGGACCGGTGTTCAATGTAGATTACAAGGCAAAGGATGTGGAGGGACTTTACAGGTTCCTCATGAGAGTCTGGAGACTCGCTTGCGCTCATGAGAATGACATTGTGAGCAGAGCGGACAAACTCGAATCTTTAAAAATCAAAATCAAGAACGTTGATCTTTCAAACAAAATCCACTGGGCTATTAAGGAAGTCGATCAGGATATCAGCGTGCGAAAGCGCCTTAATACCGCAATCAGCCGTTTGATGGAGATTACGAATCACCTTTACGCTTTCGATCAGAATGTTCTTATAAAAGGCACTGAGGATGATTTTGTCGATTTCACAATTGCTTTTGGCGTGCTCGTAAGAATGCTTTCTCCTTTCGCGCCGCATATGGCTGAGGAAATATGGGAGATGACGGGGCATAATACAAGCATTTTTCACGTACCGTGGCCCGTTTACGATGAGAAAGTGATTTCATCCCAGAAAGTAACCATGGTGGTTCAAGTGAATGGCAAGATTCGAGATTCAGTCGATGTTGAGCCATTGATTGATGAAAAAGCGATGCTTGAGATTGCTCATACTGACAAAGTGATGAAATATCTTGAAGGGAAACAGATAGTTAAAACAATCATAAAGCCTCCAAAGATTGTTAATTTTGTAGTGAGATAATATGGGGAATAGGGGGGGACAGCTACCTTGAGTGTATGGGACTCAACATCAAGAAAACTCATTATTTATGCAGATCAGAGACATGTTGAGCCTATCTCACTCAAGGTAGCTGTCCCCAATTCGCAATTCGTAATTTTGCGCTAACTGCGCAGCTTGTTATCTATTTTCAAGTCCCGCCGGTAAGATAAGGAGCCCATCGAGTCTTTCTCAGCAGTTTTCCTTCAGGGGTATATGAAAAAACCAATCTGTAATTATGCGGTTTAAAAACGTCAGGGAACAAAGGATTGATTTTTCTTATGTAGCGAACTTTGCTTATCGTTTCCGGTAATCCGGGAGAATCATATGGATTCTCAAATCCCAGATCGGTTTTTGGAAGCTTCACGACATAAAGCATTGCGGGTCTTGCAATAATATACGCGATGTTGTCAAGTACTTTAACATCAAAGGGGACACCCTCAATTTCAAGATTGCTGACTATTCCGGGTTTGAATGGTCGATGAAAGTCGAACACATAAATACATCCATTACGAGACAACTCATCTTTCCTGGGGATTGAGTAATCTTCACCAAAAACATAAATGTAACTGCCATTTGATGAAATCAATCGAGACCATATCGGGATCAGGTTAGCTGCACCATAATCGAGACCTAATACCGGTTTTTTCTTATAAGAATAAAGATTGATTGTTTCGATCCCAAATTCCCGGTTCATGCGATTCGCATCACTTGTATCGGAATTGGTCATCGAGGAAGGAGTGATGAATCCACCCAAAGCGAATACATAATCCGTCTTACAATCCGAATTCTTTATGTCAGAACGTGACAATGTGATATCAGCGCAATGGCTCAGGTTAGAATCGTATTGCCCGACCATTTGGATATTTTCCGTTCGAATATCGAAGACAAACAATTCCTTATATGTAATAACAACGAGAAAACCATCGATGACTTTGATACCTTTCAGTGTTCCCCCAAAGTAACGATGGGTCGTTTTGTCCACAGGGTTTGTGAATAAGGTGGAGGAGATTTGCGGGTTCACAGGATCAGCAAGGGATAAACGATAAAGCACATTTCCGTCTGTAGCTCTTTTTTTGGAACCAACGACATATAAATTTTCCTGATACGCGGCAATCAGTTCAGGCTTGTATAGAACGGGATTGATTGATTTTATGAATTTTGGTTCTTTCGGATTGGACACATCAATGATCTGCATTTCTGCCTGATTCAATCTGCGGTGAATGATTAAATAAACATAGTTCTTGTATTTGACTGCTTCAAGCATTGATGTCCACTCAAGATCAAGAGAACCCAAAACAGTCGGTCTTTGAATATCATTGATGTCAACCACAAGCAGAGCTGTTTTAAGTTGGTTATCAGGCGAGAAACGACTTCCGATTATGTATGCATGCGTGTCATCAAGAAGAAGGATGGAAGCAAACAGCATATTTTCGTGTAAATCGCATTTGGACAGGATTTCGGGTTTGTTATTTCCAAGCTCTTCAGATGCGTTTCCAAGCCTGATCAGCATTAAAAAAATTAGCATAGCAATTTTCATAATCATAATTTTTCTCATCTATTCCACTCCTATTATTTTTTTTATGCTTGGTCTGACAATTATTATATCAATATTTATCATAAATCTACACAGGGTGCATTTTAGAAATCTACACGGTGCAGTTTATAAGCTTGTCGTTTTGGTAATTTTTGAGAAAATAGATGTGGCACTTTGAGAAATCATAAAAGGAGAAAAATGCTTAAAACTGAAAGAAGCGGCACACTGTATATTATCCCCACACCGATTGGGAATCTTGGGGATATGACCTTGCGCGCAATTGAAACAATGCGCTCCGTTAACCTTCTTCTCACCGAGGATACCCGACACACGCAAAAACTCCTCAATCATTTCGATATCAAAACAAAGAAGCGTTCGTACGATAACTTTTCAGAAAAAAAGAAGTTGGAATCGATACTCAATCTTCTTAAAAGCGGAAAATCCATTGCATTAATAAGCGATGCCGGCATGCCGGGGATAAGCGATCCGGGAACGACACTCGTTACAGCATGCCACGACCAAGGGATACCGGTGAGGGTATTGCCCGGTCCGACAGCGGGTATCACCGCACTGGTGGCGAGTGGATTCAAGATCGGAGGTCATCTCTTTGAGGGTTTTTTACCGCGTGAAGAGGGCAAGCTCCTGGAAAGATTAAATGAACTTGCTCTTTTCAATGGGACAATCGTGTTATATGAAGCACCGCATCGTATTGTTGAGCTGATGTCGAAAATCGCAGTTGTAATGCCGAAGAGGAAAGCACATATAGCGCGCGAACTGACAAAGCTGTTTGAGGAGCATATTCGAGGGGATGTATCGGATGTTTATAAAAAGCTTTTAGAATCAGAGCCGAGGGGTGAGTATGCTATAATTTTAGCGCCGCTTACATCGGGAAAAATAGATATTGAACCCGATGAGAAGCGGATACTTGATTTTTTGTCGTTATGTCTCGAAAAGGGTATTAGCCTGCGAGATGCATCGGTTTTATATTCGTGTGCAACAGGTGAAAAACGCAGTGCTGTTTATCGCATAATGACGCGTTTTAAAGCGCGCAACAAGTAAGATCTCTGTCGTGATGGAGTTAAATATGAAAATGCGGTTCTTTGCAATAGCTGTGTGTATATGCTTTCTATTCGGAGCCATGATAGTTTGCGGATGCAAGAAACCTAGCTATCGTCTGAATAAAGGAATAGAAGGCGTTAATGACCTTATCGTACTCGCGACAGAAGCACCGGATAATATCGCCATCTATTCGGTCAACAGGGCACGGATTGAGCGTACTCTTCCGTCAGATGAGCGTTTGAATGACATGGAGGTGGATAAGGAGGGGAAATATGCTTATGTAGTAACGAAAAATGGGTGGCTGAATGTTTTCAATTTGCAGCGCGGGGATAGAAGGGACAGGGTTCACGTGGGTGATCTTCTTCAGTCGGTGGCTTTGAGCGGTGATGGCAAGTATCTCGCCGTAGGAGTCGGAAACGAGGAGGATTACAACGCCAAAGATGTTTCAATTCGTCCCACCGACAACATAAGGCAGGAAATCATAAGGCTGAATCTTCGGGGAGACATTCAGGATATTGTCGCGAATCCGAATCCCGATATTCCTGAATTATATTTTGTGAATACAAATGCGGATAAAATCCGGGTTTTCAATTTTAAAACAATGGAGTTCGCGGGGATAATAGTCCTTGGCGGCAGCCCATCCACGTTTGCTATATCTCCCGATGGAAAGAAAGCTTATGCGACATTAAATGCAAGGAACATTATCTCGGTGATCGATATTGCTACCCAATCGAATCTTGTAAGATATGATGTTATCGGTGCGCCGCATTATATCGCTTTCTCTCGCGATGGAAAACAAGCTGTGGTTACCGATAGAGAGAAGAGCATCGTTTATTTTATCGATAACGAGAACGATGAACTCATCGGTTACAAGGAATTTCATCCTGACCTTGCGAATGTTGTAAAACCCGAACTAATAGCGTTTTCGAATGATGCAAGCTACCTTTATGTTATATCCGGTGGCGTAAGGGAATTGATGGTGATTGATATTCGTACGATGCAAATGGTGCAGAATCATAGTCTGCCAAAGCGTCCTTCCGTTATGCATGTTCTATGGGATTCTGTAAAAGCTTAAAATTCCAAGTAGGTAACGAGAACCAAAATGAAACCCGGTTGGATTTTTTCTTTCATAATAATCATTTTCATCACAGGATGCATCTCATCCAGACCTTCATCCGTCCGTGTGATAGTAGCGGGAAATATCCAGGGAAAAATTATGAGGTGGGAGGAGAAAACTGGAGGGACGATAGGCACTCTCGCTCGAGCCGGAGGTCTTGTACAAAAAAGGCTAAGCGAGACTGAGATGCCAACCGTATTGCTAATGACCGGTAATACGGTTCAGATGGATTGCGAAAGTCGACGTCTAAAAGCTGAACTGATAACTAAAAGCTCCATGATGATTGGTTATGAAGTCCTTCTTCCAGGCGAGCTCGAGCTCAACGATTCACCTGAAGCTGCGCGCGCAAGAGCATCAATGGGATGGCAACAAGTTCTCAGCAATGTGAAACCGAAAAAAGAAGAAATCGAACCGCCGGTCGATTATAAATCATATTATCGATTCGAACCGGTTAAAGGCTGGTTCGTTTATGTTCTGAATTTTATTGATAATTCGACTTATAAGGACTCAGAACTTCTGAAAGAAAATTATGAATTTGTAGAATCATACAAAGCATTCCAGGAATTTGTTAAGAATACCCGTCCTCAAGATATGATATTAATTCAATATCAAACGTCGCAGATACAGGACCTTGTTGATTTATATAATAAAGTTGAGGAGGCTAAGAGGATCGACCTCGTTATTGTAGGCAGATCTCTTTATTCAAAGATTGGCGATAAGTCCTTTAGAGATGCGGCAATCCGGGACATAAACGTGATGTCATCTCCGATTAGTGTTTCGGAAATTCAAGAAGCGGTTCTTACATGGGATAATGTAAAGGAAACCTGGCGACTTGAACAGCATCAATTACAGGCGGGTTTGAATTATCCGGAGCATGAAGGAGTCAGGGATTTGCTGAAGGAGAATGAGAACCAGGTGAGAGAGCTGACAAAAAGGGAATCCTACTTCGAGAGGGTGCGGACATTCCTTCCCGAAAAGGATAAAGAGAGATTTCTTTTAGAACCGGAAAAATGCTCACCTTGTCATCAGTCATCATATGAAATCTGGATAAATTCCAGGCATGCCAAAATCGAGGGTAAAGTTACCTGCGATGTATGCCATCAAGCAGGGGAACCTCATGTGAAGTTCGAGGAGTGGATGGTAACAGTACCTCTGGAAAAGCAGAAGGAAATTCTTGCGTCTTATCCATCAAGGTTGATTGACTACAAACCGGATTCCAAGAAATGCACGGATTGCCATAAAGCGGAATTCGATTTTGATTCATTTTGGCAGAAAATCAAACATCCACCGGTCGGGCAATCAAGCATGCCAATTCAACCGGCAATGAGAAACGAAAAGAAGGAAAAAGAATCCAAATGAACTTTTTATCTCAGAATGATTGTCTCAAATTATTTCACATGTGTTTGTGGTAGAGTCGCGACGGAGATATGAAAGATGATTAGAATACTCGCCCTGTTAACCTTCTGGATATTGTTAGTGACAATTGCTCCCGGGTGCGGGTCGTTTACATCGCCGCTTGAATTTCATTTGCTGTTTTCATCACATCTCAATGGCAAACTCGGACCGTGTGGATGACATGGAGGAGGCAAAGGCGGTCTCGCCCGTCGGGCGTGGTTGATGGATAAATATAAAAAAGATAATGGCTTTCTACCTATTATGCTTGAGCTTGGAGAGACTATAACCATCCGTGAAGAATACACCAGTATAACAGCCGAAGCCATGTATAAAATTCTCCAGCAAATAGGTGTGGAAGCGGTGCTTATAAATACAAACGAGCTGCGAGATATCGACCAATATTTTGTAAAAAGATTGCAGAGCCCCATTCAGCATATTCTTTCTAATGTGTCCCCGAAGGAGAAAGATTCCATTTATGGCAATTTGAAACAGGCATTTGAAAAAGATATTCCGGGCATGGGTAATCTGTATGTTTTGAATTTATTGAGTCCTGATGATTTGAAGTCTAATGATTTGATAAAGAATCACTATGAGGTTATGGAACCTGAGCATTTCCTTAAGAATTTCATGACACAAGTGGGTAGCAACGATGTTGTTGTCGCTCGTATCCTGATTTACAATACAGAGGAAATTCAGAAAATATTAAATTCACCTGAAGCCCAGAGGATAGACTTTTTTATATTAACTACGAATGACATCACTAAATATCTGTCAGATGAGGAAAAGGAATTAATCAAGAAGCCTTATGGGTGGGAACCCATAAAAGAACCATCCGCTGAGAAACCGAAGGAGGAAAAACCCGCACGACCATCAGATCAGGGATTTGTTGGACCGGAGCTGCCTCCATCGAGTAATACAGGTGGTGCAATATCACCGACCGACGGTAATAATGAAAAAAGCGGATCGGGAGAACCATCTGCTAATCAAGGTGGTGGAAAGACAGATGAGGGGTCGAATAATCCGCCAGTGAAGGTTATTCCTGGTGTTGGTAACCAGAATCCGTTTGTTACACAAAATCCAAATGATGCAAATCAATCTTCCGGTCCGGGATCAAGAAATCCATTGCCAAAGCGCGACATTAATCTTGATGTTAATCAACGCCAATTTATGGAGATAACAAATAAATATCGAGCTGTTCCTGAAATAAACTCAGCAGAGGGCATGAGAGAGGTTTATTTTAAGCGTAGTGTCAGAGGCTCGAAGACTGTCAAGGTTTCCGATATCATCATTTATGAGAACGTTCCGGAGATACCGGAAGTAAAGAAATTGACGGATGAGACTGAGAACACAACAAGAATTATGAGGGAAAAAGATGTAATTCTTAGAACAATAAATAATCTTCCCAATACTTTTATGTATAGCAAAACTAATCCATACGCGGGATCTGAGGCGTGCAAAGAGTGTCACGAAATTTCCTACAATAAGTGGAAATCATCCGCTCACGCAAAGGCGCTTCAAACCCTGAAAAATAAACATCAGGAGAAAAACGAAGTTTGTTTAAAGTGCCATTCAACGGAGTGGATTCAGCAACCGACATGGCCTGAATGGACTTTTGATAAATTCGCACCCGAGTTGGGATGCGAGTCCTGTCATGGTCCGGGGCAAGCTCATATAGGTATGATTAATATCATGATGCAGACCAAGAACAGGCAGTATTGGGAAGACATTAAGGTCAAAGTTAAATATCTTCAAACAGAAGGTCCGTTATCGAAAAATACCTGTCTGAAATGTCATGATCAGGCTAATTCTCCGGATTTTGATTTTGTCAAATACTGGGATAAGATCAGCCATGATGAGCCGGAATTGAAAGTTTTGCCGCAGCCCAAGGAACCGGAGAAAGCCGTAACCTCAGAAGGAGGTCCGCATATTCCGGGACAACCCTCGACACCATTGCAACCGCCGACAAAGCCTAAAACGGATGACAAAGGTAAAAGTGGCGAAAAGCCTAAGTCAAAGGGCAAGTCAGAACCTGAGAAGAAGTAGTAGTGATCGTAAAGCTCACATTATTATTTAGGTGGGACCAAGACACACAGGACATCGTCAACAACACCATCGGAAGTTTTTTCAACAATGCCTTTAGTTAAAAGGGTGTCATTATTAATCATATCGTAACCTACGGTTTTATCGCCATAAAGGATAAGAAAATAGCTTTCTATCAAACTGGATTCCGTATCTATTACGGGTATATATGTGAAATCACCCTCAGCTCGCTCAGAAAAAGTTCTGTTTTGTACAACTTCGTTTGTAAACGGATTCGTTGGTAAATAACGAAACTGTTTCCCCTCAACAAGGATGTTGATATTCGTCGGATATTGATTATTGTGATCGATATAATAAACGTCTATCAGGCTATTTATGGTTCTGAAATTGTTATATGTTATCCAGTCGTTTTCACCGGCAATCAATGACATACTCCCCTTCAAATTAACGCCTGACAGTTCTTGTATCATCTGCATTAACAGGCTTAATAATTTTCTATCAATTGAAAACTCGATAAGGGCGCCTGTCGAGGTATTTGTTATAATGAGTTGAAAAGCTCCCAGCTCTTTATCTTTTAAATATTTGTTGTAATAATCTTCCTCTTCGCCAGAATAAATCATGAAAAAATCAAACAAAAAATCAAAATCCGCATTGGAGGTGAGTTCTATGACCTTTGTGAGGTTTACGCTTAACATGCAGTTCATCACTATAGGTAATTGTGATTGAGCTGTCCGAGACGGCGTTAAAACAAACTCAGCGGTTTTCTGGAGAGTTTCGAGATCCGGAGAGGCGATAAGGTAATATTTATCAACAATTACGCACAGCGATTCCTCAAATAACAAATTACCTCCTTTGAAATTGAGAACTTCGAAATCATTCCATTTCGATCTGGATAGTTCACCGCCTCCTTGTTCCACTAAGAGCGTTATAAATATCTCCTTTATATTTTCAAGTTCTTTCGTTGAGATATCGTCTTTCAGCGCTAAGACAAAAGCGAATTCGGGTTGGGGGTGGTCATACCGCACTTTGAAACCATATAAGACAAAATGTGCTTCATCACCCATAAGCTCATTAAGCTTGACGGACAAATTGAGAAAAACATCATACTGAATGGACTCCTCGGTAAAACCGATTCTCTCTTCTGGCACGAGGAGCTTGTCAAAAAGAAAACTCAGGACATCAATTGCGTTATCAAGGTTCTCGGAGGGATTTGCTGCTGATAGCCAGACTAAAGGTGCGTCTGGTGGAATAAGAGCTCTTACGACCGATGCCTGAGTAGGAAGGGAGATTATCCTCTGGAGCATTGTTTCATCTAAGGCATCGCTGGCCGTCTCGATTTTCGCGGTTCCGATGAATCGATCGTCAACGAGTCTACAATCGATTGTAATGCTTTCAAGGTCGAAGATGCCTGTTTCGGTAAACAGATCGAACTTGTTTTTCAATTTGATTTTGTACTTTTCCTCGGGGTCTGATGTTACGAGAGCGTTACGGAACATGTCATGCAGCCATTTCAGGTCGAATTTCACGTGGCATGAATAATCGAGCAGAGGGTCTTTGACTGTCTGGGCTTCCACGCTCCCATGGAAAAACAATACCGGGAAAATGCAAATTGTAAGAATAAGCGTTTTTATCGATTTTAATGAGAAGGTTGTTTTAAACATGAGATTGACCTCCTGAAAGTATGAATCAATATGATATTTGCACGGAGTTAGTTTGTCAGGATTTTGACTTTATGTCAAGGTAAGGAAAGTTTGGCTTTACAAACGCTGTACTTTCCCTTCGTCTGGTTTGTGAGTAATTCATAAGAGAAGAAAATGTGCCTATCCCCTTTTTTCCAAAAGCTTTATAATAATGCGCATTCATTCATCCGGGGTATCCCGGAAATAACGTCACAGGAGTTATAGCATGGCACAGATATTCCCGTTCAGAGGGATACGTTACAATCTAAAAGCTGTAGGTGACCTGTCGAAAGTCGTTACCCAGCCATACGACCAGATAACCGATGACCTTCGGGAAAAATATTACACCCGACATCCATACAATTTCACGAGGATAATAAGCGGACGAAAGGAACCGGATACATCCTCGAATACAGTCTATACAAGGGCTGCGGATTATCTTAACGAATGGCTTCGCGATGGAATCCTCGTACGGGATGAAAAACCGGCTTTATATGTATATTACCAGGAATATAAAATCGACAATGAAATAAAAACAAGAAAAGGTCTTGTCGCGCTCGTTGAACTCAGCACGGAATTCGGGACACACGAAAAAACTCATAAAGAGCCAAAGATAGACCGATTCAACCTTATGAAAACAACAGAATCCAACACGGAAACTATTTTCCTTATCTATAAGGAACAGGAGCGTATCATTAACCATCTACTCAATTCGGCGATTGAGGGCAGGGAGCCGAATATGCTCGCAACTGATGATTTTGGTTGTATTCATCGGATGTGGGCTGTCACTGATATGGAGGTCATAAAAGAAGTTCAGACAAGAATGGGAAAAATCAATTTGAATATCGCGGATGGTCATCATAGATTCGAGACCGCATTTTCGTACAAGGAGGAAATGGAAGCAAAAGGCAGAAAAAATGTACCGGGATCTACAGAATCCTATAATAATTTCATGATGACCCTGGTGAACATCGATGAACCTGGGCTGACAGTTCTCCCAACTCACCGACTCATTTATGGTATCGAGAAAGACAGGGTAGATAACCTTGTAAGCAATGCGATGAAATATTTTACCGTGGAACACTTCCCTCTTGGAGACAACGATCAAAATGCTGTCAAACGTGTCATCGAGACCATGAAAATACGTCATGCCAGTGAAAATCTCTTCGCACTTTATCTGAAAGGGGATCACGAAATCAAATTGCTTTCGCTTAAAGATAAAACATGCATGGATAAGCTGGTCAAAGAGAAAGTTTCAGATGACTGGAAAAAGCTGGATATTGCGATTCTCCATACGGTTTTAATGGATCACTTTCTTGGCATAACTTCCAAGATGCTTGAGGACAAGACCAACGTGGAATACCTCCGTGACCCATACGAGACCTTCAAGAAAGTAAAAGAAGATGAGCGTTACCAGCTGGCTTTCCTGGTCAATGCGACGAGCGTGGAGCAGGTGATGCAGATATCAATAAACAAAGAAAGGATGCCTCAAAAGTCAACCGATTTCTTCCCTAAACTTCTTAGTGGAATGGTCATGTGCAAATTGATGATCGAATGAACAAGCAAAACAGCATAGCTGACATCAAAGCGATTATATCAAGAAGTTTCAGCCTTTTAGGAAGGCATTGGATTATCTATTTAATCCCGCTTGTCTATGCCGTAATAGCAAGTGTGGTGTTATCTGTCATTGGATGTTTCCTCACCCTCTTCGTTTATATTTTTACAATCGTTGCGTTAATCGAGACAGGCGGATGGCGTGATTTCATCACAGTGCTTTTCTCAGGTTCGGTGGGATTTGTATTTCTCGGTGTAATCCTTACGCTGATTTTTGTCTCCGGTTATATCGGTGGACTTGGTTTTATGCTTAAAGAGCTCTTAAAAACGGGCAAGGTTCGTATTGGGGATTTCAGGATTGGGGTTTATCGTCACGGGCATCGTTTGTTTTTCGGAACGTTAGTCATGCTTATCCTGCTTGCGCTTCCGTTCTACTGGGGAACAATCAGGCTGTTGCATATGTACGGAATATATGATATCGCAACGATGCAAAGCGGGTGGAATTTCTCTCTCCGAGAAACTCTTTCGGCATTGCATAGTAATGTCGTTCTTCTCACATATTCCATTGATTTTATAATCATCCTTCTTTTTGGTTTCTGGTGGATAATTTCAATTACTGAATCGAGGCATTTCATAACGGCTTTTATCAAAAGCGTTATTTTCTTTTTCAGGAACCCGTCCGGTGCATTGCTTCTGATTATCGGCAATCTTGTTTGCCTCTATGTCGCAGCTTTGTTCTTCGGAGCTTTATGGAGTCTCCTTGGATGGGCGTCAGGATTGGGATTATTACTTGGTTTGTTCCTGTTCCTGCCGGTTACAATCCTCACCATGATGCAGTTTTATAATCCATCGTTTTACCGACAGGAGCCTGAGCCGATTATGGCGCCACCGGTTATGATTAATCTCACCGAGGTAAAGGAATGAATCGATGAAAACCGCATTTTTGCTCTGCTTTATTAAGGATAAATAAGAATAAAAATTCAAATAGACGTTAAAAATACTAAGCTATGATAAAACAAAAACCATTCTCGTTGTCTTTCAGGGTTATCATATCGAATGATACCGGGCGGTGCCTTATTCTTAGACGATCTTCCACCTGCACAGATCAATCGGGAAAATGGGATTTTCCGGGCGGGAAGATAAATCCTTCCGAGAATTTCAATGATGCACTTTACCGGGAGGTAAAGGAGGAAACCGCTATTGAGATTGTTCTCGAAAAAGCTGTCGGTCTGGCTAAATTCGAGCTCGACTCCGTTAATGTTGTATGCGTGATGATGGAAGGCAAACATATTTCAGGAGATGTTATACTTAGTGATGAACATGATTTGTATAAATGGGTATTCGTTGATGAAGTTCTGAAAATGAATCTCGCTGACTGGTTTATTCCTTTTTGGAAAGAATATTCTCAAAACGCCGAAACCGAATAATTTAAAAAATGGGGGCCGTCCCGAATAGGCAAATCTAACGAATAGAGAATACAGATAAAATGTGACTTGTAGAATGGACAAAGAGACTTAATATGTGTGAACTGTCCCCATTTTTTATAGGAGAAAAATGAGATGAAAAGCGATGAATTGAAGAAAGATGATCTGAACAAATCTATCTACTCGTTGTTATTTAATAATAATGATGATGTTAAAAGATTGGCTCTGAAATTACGAAGCAGCAAGGATGTATTGGGGAAATATATTTTCACAAATCTCAGCCCCCATACAAAGGAATCCCTCTTAAAGTATAAAAGTGAAAAATTACCGCTGCCTAATTCACTGTGTATGAACATGGTTGAGGACTTGTACTCAATCATGAGGGAGCGTTCGATTTACGATGAGGCGCATCTTGAAATTACAAAGCTGACATCGGTTGCGGAGGATTTAAGAAGAGAAATTAAAAGCAAACAAGACCTTGCGAAATTTAATCAACTCCTCCTCGCTGAATTTTATCCTCTAGAGATCAGGCACGGTTTAAAAAGAGGATCAACGGAATGGCATAAGTACCAGGTGGAAAAGTATAGCTCTGAAAAGCCTTATTATGAGGATTACTCCAAAACTCTAAAACGAATAATGGGAAAGATATGCGAAATTTACGCACCATTGGCAATTGTAATGGCGAGGGAAAAAAGCCTTCCGAGTTTCGCCGAGAAAGCCTTGAAGAAAGATGAGGAGAATCCGGCATACAAATTTACCGACCTTTGCGGGGCAAGAGTAATAACTGAAACTCAAAAGGAAGTTAATAATATATGCAAATTTATCGAGAGTAATTTTGAAATCGATGTGGAGAACAGCCTTGACGCTTTAAGCAGGTTGAAAACTGCTGAGTTCGGTTATCGTTCTATACACTATATTGTTCAGCTGCGGAGCAGAGAACTTCTTGGTGTGGATATACCATCGAGAATAGGTGATCGAAAAGCTGAAATACAGGTGAGAACTCTGCTGCAGCACGCATGGGCATCCATATATCATGATCGTTTATATAAAACTGAATTGATAATTCCGGAACAAATAAAACGGAAGATCTCGCGAGTAAGCGCATTGCTTGAAGCTGGTGATGATGAGTTCGCTGATGTTGTTGAAACAATTGATGCATATAAGTTGAATTACGGGGCTTATATGAAAAAAGATAAAATAGGGGAGAAAATCGAAATGCTTAAGATGCTTTTCAATAATGAGCGGGATCATGCTGTAAAGAGAACTATTGCGATTCAAATAGCGAAAATGTCGAGAGTTGCTGGTGATTGGAAAGAGATAATCGATTACCTCGATGAATTTATAAAAGATGAGTGCCGCGAAAGCGCAGAGATTCTCACTGAACATGGTTACGCGCTGTGCAAATATAATAAGGATAAACCGAAATCGCAGCAATATAAGAAAGGTCAGGAGGAATTACACAAGGCTTCCGAATGCGATGACCTGAAAATCCGTGTTCTGGCTCTATCGAACCTTGCATGGGCGTATAAAAACACAAATGAGGAGGAGGTTCTGACGCGAAAATATTACATGCAGGCTTTTAACGAAGACCCATCGAATCCCTACAACATGCTTTCTTATATAGAGTGCGAAATATACTATGGGGCGAAATCCGATTTCCTCGTATGCATGGAACATGCTTTTGATAACGCGATTAAAACATGCCGCGCTCATATAGACGCAGGAATCGAAGTTCCCTGGTCTTATTTGACAATCGGCAAATTGTTTCTCCTTTTGGGGAAATGGTACGAAAGCCTATCCGCATATTTGAAAGCTGTCCAATGTTGCATTTCGAGGGATACATGTATCCCTGACGAATTATTCGAGATGGAAATGGAATTCCTGAGGAATATTAATCGTGGTAAAGAGCTGCAAATGGAGCATCAGTGGGTACGGAAAATTCTTTTGTTGGCACGATACATGAAATATGGATTAGATGAAGATAAAGAAGAAATAGATAACTTATACATCAGGAGGAAGGAGTTCAAAAGGCCGGTCATTATAGTTGCCGGGGGAACAAGTAAAAATGTTCAAAAACAAATCGAGCAGTATGCGGATTCCTTAATTGATGCGTTTAGCGAGTTCAAGGGCACGATTATATCAGGCGGAACGAAAAGTGGTATTCCCGGCATTATTGGTGATTTATCATCACATTTGAAAGCTAAAAAGAGCGATTCACTTGATGTAATCGGATATCTTCCCGAGAGTATTCCGGTCGATTTTGAGGTTGATAACAGATATACCGAGAATATTAAAACTCAAGGCCATGTCTATAATCCAAGCCAATCTATTCAAGTATGGATCGATTTAATCAGCAATGGAATAATTCCATCCGATGTCAAACTGTTATGCATAAATGGGGAAGATCTATCGGCATTTGAATGCAAACTCGCTCTGACTCTTGGCGCTACGGTAGGAATTATAAAAACAAGTGGGGGAGCAGCCACAGACCTTCTCAAAGACCCTGACTGGAACAATACGAATAATCTCTTATGGCTGCCGGATGACAAGATGACTATCAAACCGTTCGTATACATCGGGAATTCAGGCATTGACTGGAATCTTGTTAAAATTCTCGCGATTGCTATCCATGATGAGTTTCTCAAGGAGAACAGGTATAAAAGTGAGGATCCGACCATGCTCCCATGGGATCTTCTGTTGCCTACATTTCAAGAGTCTAACCGGCAACAGGCTGCTTATGCTACCGAGGTGTTGCGAAAAGCCGGTTATGGCGTTAGAGCCAAGACTGGTGCCGGATTGATTAAATTTCCGGGGGAGGAAATCGAGATAATGTCCGAGATGGAGCATGGGCGATGGGTGGTAGAAAGATTGAAAAACGGATGGGTTTATGCTGAGAAGCGCGATCCACGAAATAAGAAAAGTCCTTATCTCGTTCCATGGGATCAGCTCTCGGATAAAGTGAAAAATTATGATCGTGAAGCAATTCGCAGATGGCCCGCATTATTTGGTAATGCCGGTTTGGAAATATATAGATTATCCAGCTAAAGATTACCCTGTATTGGTCTGATGCATTTCTAAGAAATGTGGTGCTATTAAATTTTATGAAGCATGTATGGGCGGGTTTCTACGTAAACTAAGGCAATCACCCGTTCGAAATATCTCGTTAAACATTCATAATCGCACGCATGAGCTGTAAACCCGCCCGTACGTTGGGATAGAGTCTATTTAGCAATAAAGCTCTTTAACAACGCTAAGATAAATCATTTACTCGAGTTCCAGAATGATGTCATCAATCCGCCAGCCCTGATTTTCAGGCTTGCAGTTGGTGATGTAGTCGTATGTATCAAGCACAAATTCAACCTTAATTGTTTTTCCGTTATATGCTGTTCCAAGGTCGAAGATGCTTTCAGTCAGCGAATATGTCCCGGTCCAGCAGAACATGTCATCGAATGTCCAGGGATAATGATTATGTTCGTATAATGTCCCGCTGGTTGGAAATATCTGGGTTCCGTTGATTCTTACATAGCACATATCCCACGCGAACCGTGCGAGTTCCTCAGGCACATCAACATCAACGATATGATTTATGGTCAGAATGAGATTACTGTTTGATTCAGGCACATTAATTGATGGTGATGAAACATAGCTGACATTCGGATTTTCCACGTCGCTTCCGTTGTCTTCCTCGTAGCAATCTCCCCCGCCAGTAGCATCCATGTAGCCATTATATTTACCCCACCAGTTGCCACCATAAGCTGTCCAGATATAACTGGTTGTTGAAAAATCATCGTACCAGCTCCACCCCTGGTCGGCATTTACATGGATTGTGAACTTGTTGTAAAGCGCGAACGGGAAACTCGCATCGTATGCAGCTACCCAGAGATCGTAATCGCCCTCAGGAGCAGAGCCGGCATTCGTTATTGTCGCGCTCCATGTCGCCAGGTCAATCTGATCCATGTTGATTTCGTTTACGATTACCGGATTCGCCTCGATTATCACATGGTCGGCTGTTAAATCCTGCCAGTCGAGTACATCAAGCGTTACATCGATCGAACCGCTGCTTACATAGAGAGTTCCTGTCTGTTCGATATTCAGGATATCGTATGGTTCAGGGCAGTTGGATGGGTAGCATCCCGTGATAATGAATGTCGCTGCAATTTCAGCTGGAAAGTAAATTTCGAATTGTTCTGTTTTTGTGTACTGGTTCGGATTGGCGTACCTTCCCCATAGTTTCCTGTTCGGCTCCTCCTTCGCGTATGCTCTGAACGGGTTGGCGATTCGTGGAGTGTTTTTATCGAATAACTTTGTATAATCATCGGCATTGAGAAGTTTTTTCGCTCCCATATTTGTAAGGATTCCCCTCACGTCGTAGACATCGTAATTTGTGGGGTTATCGATTGTGACATCGACAACAAGGACTCTTGTGGACGGATTCCATGAGATTATCGTAAGCTTTATATGCTTTGGAACTATGTAGCGCGTGACATCGAAATGCGCCTCGATATCTCTTGTCGGGACTACATCGAGGGCAGGTGATTTCTCATCCCAGGAGAAATCGAGCGAACCGAGGATTTGTGGTCCTGATACTGTGATGTTCGCATTATCGCCTTTTGGATTTGTGATTTCATTAGCGGTAGAGCATCCCATAATTACCGCTAAGACTATTACCGATATAATGATGAAAATGTTGATGCGCATCTTCTTAACCTCCGAAAGATGGTTGAGAATTAAATAAAAAAGCCAAAACAATTTTACTGTTCTGGCTAATATTACAGCATTTTCGCAGAAAAATCATCAGTGTTATTTCTCAGGCTGCTCCATTTTCTGCAGCTTAGCCCATTCATCCCTGAGAGTGACAATGCGATTGAATACGAGTCTGTCCCGATTTGAGTCAGGATCAACGCAGAAATATCCGATCCTTTCAAACTGGCATCTGTATCCCGGTTTCATGTCTTTGAGTCCCGGTTCGACATAACACGGAAATAAAATCTCAAGTGAATTGGGATTTACGAGTTCGGTAAAATCTCTATGTTCTTCTATATCCGATGGATCCCTCACGAGGAGCAGATGGTCATACAAACGCACCTCAGCTTCCAATGCGTGACGCGCTGATACCCAGTGTATCGTCGCTTTAACTTTTCGACCATCCGGCGCATTCCCGCCTTTTGTTGCCGGGTCATATGTGCAATGCAGCTCGGTAATCTGACCTTCTTGATTCTTGATAACCTTCTCGCATTTAATAAAATACGCGTACCGTAATCGAACCTCTGCTCCCGGAGAAAGTCGGAAGAATTTTTTCGGAGGCTCCTCCATGAAATCGTCGCGTTCGATATATAACACGCGCGAGAAAGGTATTTGACGACTACCCATTGATGCATCCTCTGGATTATTAACCGCCTCCAGCATTTCAACCTTATCCTCCGGATAGTTCGTTATCACAATTTTGAGAGGACGAAGCACACCCGTGACTCTCGGAGCGATTTTGTTCAGATGCTCTCGCAGGCAATACTCAAGATATTCAATGTCAGCGATATTCTTTTTTTTAGCCATGCCAATCCGACTACAGAAATCTCGTATCGATTCAGGCGTATAACCTCGCCTTCGCAAACCGGATAGGGTCGGCATTCTTGGATCATCCCATCCGCGGACATAACCCTCCTGAACAAGCCTGAGGAGACGCCGTTTGCTTATTATCGTATGTGTCACATTCAATCTGGCGAATTCAATCTGTCTCGGAGGATTCTTAATCGGAAGCTGCCCGATAAACCAATCATATAGCGGACGATGGTTCTCGAATTCAAGACTGCACAGCGAATGCGTGATACCCTCGATAGCATCGGACTGTCCGTGTGTCCAATCATAGGTCGGATAGATGCACCATTTGTCGCCTGTATGCGGATGTGTCGCGTGGAGGATTCTATACATAATCGGGTCACGCATGTTCATATTTCCCGATGACATATCAATTTTCGCGCGAAGTGTAAGTGCGCCATCCGGGAATTCTCCTGCTCTCATTCGGCGGAACAAATCGAGATTCTCCTCAATTGGACGATTCCGGTAAGGGCATTCCTTCCCCGGTTCATTCCATTTGCCACGATACTCACTCACCTGCTCCGGAGTGAGGCCGCATACATACGCCTTGCCTTCCTTTATCAGAAACTCAGCCCATTCGTAGAGCTGTTCGAAATAATCTGATGCGTAATAAAGACGGTCATCCCAGTCGAATCCAAGCCATCGGATATCCTCCTTGATTGCCTCCATATACTCGATATCCTCTTTCACAGGATTCGTGTCATCGAACCTGAGATTGCATTTTCCGGCTGGATACTCTTTTGCCAGACCGAAATTAAGGCATATCGATTTCGCATGCCCGATATGGAGATACCCATTCGGCTCCGGCGGGAAACGCGTATGTATCCGTCCGTCGTTCTTACCGGATTTGACATCTTCAGATATGATTCGACGAATGAAATCGTCGGATGGTGTGATATTTTCTTCGCCCATAGATTTATCCTCAAATTCTTTATCAATATACTATTCATATGATAAAGGGTCAACTGCACTGAATATCTCTAAGTCCAAGTTGGTAGGGTCTGGAGTATATGAGATTCTACCATTTTAAAAAGGTCATAAGGTCTTTCAACTTTTTCAGGATTATATTATTATTTCTGATGCGATTTAAAACAAAATCCGGCTTAAGATTCTGAGGGGTCTTTATGGATATTCAGTTGAAAGAAATTTTAATGCCCGCACCGTGGTCGCCCAATCCCAATTATCAATACGTATATCATGGGCATGCTTTTGATTTTTGGATGATATTAGGCAAATTCGATTATTTTGCCGCGATTCTTCCTTTTGCGTTAGTACTTTGGTTGATAACGATTGATAGCTTCAGAAAGAGGGCAGAAAATAAAAGGCTTGCCTTTGTTGGTTATTCTGCCTTATTTATGTTTTTAGTGTTTATAATATATTTTTTCGTTATCTGTATATGGAAAAAAGGCATACATAATGCATACGGTCCAACAATAGTAAATATTAATTATGCGGTGTTGAACTATGCTTGTGAGTTATTGATTTTAATATCCCTGTGCATATTCATCATCTTGATGGTTTCATTTTATATTGATGATCTTAAAGTTGAGAAGATTCATAATCTGCTTGTTCGTTTTTTCCCGTATTTCATCCTTATAATAGTCTTATCAAACATTTTCCTGAATATTAGATTCCCTGCGGAGGCCGCTCATTACAGTCGGTTTGAAGGGATTTTCTCCATGTTTTTTCACCTTTTCAGAAAAACCAGATCAATTCTCTGGTCTCCATCTCTTTTTGTCATTGTTCCGATTGCTTTTCTAATCAGCGATATATTCCATCTTCGCAAACACAAACAGAAAATCGGGAACTTATTTGTGATGGCTCTATCAGCTATTATTGTTTGCTTTTTATTTTTTATGGAAATGTTTGTGCATTGGGGGGATAATTTTCGACCTTTGCTTAGAGGATTCGATGCTCACCATTATGAATATGCAATAAATTTGACAATCATGCATCTTGTATTTGGTCTGATACTGGCGCAATGGCTGATTACCACAACATTTCAAAACCAAAGATATGAGAAATCAGGTAAAAGCGTTGCGATTGGCATTATGGTTGGCATCACAATAGCCACGTTGTTTTTGCATCGTTATTGGATTAATGAATATGCTCCATACATATATTAGAAAAAGATGAAGCTTCGGGGACAGGAGCTAGGGAATCTTTACCCCAAGCACATTCGGGATTGGCAATGCCCCCTTGTTTTCTCCGCTTTCATAAAAGTCAGTTTCAAAGCTTCCAACTTTCTCAATCTCGACTCCCCCCACCTTAACATACATCTGCGCTTCGGGACCACCCTCCAAATGCTGTGCGCAAACAAGCTCTACCGGAAGACTGAGGAGTATATCGTTTAAATCATGCATTGAGTATGGTGTCCGACAGAAAATAAAAAGTACTCGTCCCGATTTATCCTCGCCCAATGCAACCTCGCTCCACTTCTTTTCCTGCTGACCCCATACATTCACTCCGGGATGTTTTATCAATCTCAGATTCTGGATTACGCAATCATACTGTTTCTTAATCGTGGATATATCGGTCTTATCGAGATCGAAAATTCGAAACGGTGGGATTCCCTTCAATTTTGGCGAGAAAGCAGCGACCGATTTGTAACTGTTGACTTTCGAGTTGTTCACATCATCGCCGCATTTCATGTATCCGATGTGAGTCGAGTAATTATCAGCAAACATCCCTGCGTTAATGCCAGCGACAAGATTATATTTCGCGCACCATTCTTTAACGGTCATGCAGTCGGATTCACCTGTCCCGCTCAGCGAGAGGAGTTTGAGCTGCCATCGCGATGGGTCTATTCTGAGAATTGTGATATCGGCATCTCGTGATGCTTTTTTTGTTTTTGATGAGAATTCGCCAAGTTCCATCCCGGGACCGAGAGTTAAAAATGAGCCGGAATCTTTTTTATCAGCATGAGCTAATGAGAAAGCGCCTTCAGCGAATGCAAAAGTATCCAATTCATTTGCCGAAAAGATAAATGAAAGCATGATTACTAAAAGAATGGATGCTTTTATCATTCTCATAAGGGAATGATAAGACATGCGTTAGTGATAAAAAAGGGTTTAATTAAATTTTCAATTTTTATTGTTAAAGCTTGCAAAAAAGATTAATCATATTTTATAATCTGAGTTCAGATTATCAACGGAGCAGACCGGCTACTATCACTCGGTTGATCACTTGTGTCCTTTGCACCGAGATGATTCAAAGAGTGACCGAAGAGCCGCAAGTCACGTTGGAAAAAATAGCGGGGAAAAGCCCCGAAGGAGAGATGAATGGCTAACAAGTCACTCTATGTAGGAAACCTTCCCTACAACACGGCGGAAGATGATATCCGCTCGCTTTTCGAACCATACGGACCGATAGTCGAGATTCGGATAATCGGCGAAAAAGGATTTGGATTTGTCGAGATTCCGGAGGAGAATGCCGCTGCGGCGATCCTTGCGTTGAACGGGCTGGATTTCAACGGACGAAAGCTAACCGTCAACGAAGCTCGTCCAAGGACAGAACGTTCTGATCGAGGCGGAGGAGGACGCGGTGGTGGTGGCGGACGAGGTGGCGGCTATCGCGGTGGTGGCGGCGGCGGTCGCGACAGAGGTCGCGGTGGCGGTGGGGGATATCGTGACAGAGACCGCGGCGACAGCGGTCGACGTTATTAGTCGATCCCCTGAATAATAGGATTATCCAAGATAGGTCAGAACCTTTTCCTGTTGGTTTTCTTATATCACACAGAAACGAATGGGAGAAATGTGCTGACCTGTTTTTATGAAAAAAATGGGGACAGTCCCTAATAAGTTAATTTAACGAACAGAGCATATAGATAAAATTCAACTTGTAGAACAGACAGAGAAACTGAATATGTGTGGACTGTCCCCATTTTTTTTATTTCATTCTTCAAACCTTTTTTAAGGAGTTAAGTTATGGTTGGGAAATGGGCAAATTTAATACGATGGATTGCGCGGATTATCGCCCTTCTCTGGGCTGGATTCTGGACATTCTTCGGAGTGGCATCAGGGCTCGGCGAGGGTCTTAATCCTGCCGGTATATTTATCCATACCTTGCTGCCGGGATTGGTTTTCCTCGGAAGCGCGTTCATCCCGTGGAGATGGCAATTGTGGGGAGGGATTGTCCTGATTTTAGAGGGTCTGGTTGTATTAATCGGCTATCCGATATGGGCGCATGGCAGGTTTGAGTTGAGCACGATTATTTCTATGCTCCTTACCATGGCTCTCCCTCCATTAATCTCTGGCATTTTCTTTGTATTCCTTTCTCGAAAACGGGAACCGAGGACTGTCCCCGCGAGTCCATAATCCACTGCAAACATTAGGCTTTCCACGATTGTGAAAAAAATGGGGACTGTCCCGAATAAGCAAATCTAACGAACAGAGAATATAGATTAAATGTGACTTGTTGAACGGATTAATAAACTGAATGTTTGGGACTGTCCCCATTTTTTTCCAAATGATATAATAATAGCAATACTTATTTCCCATCGGGGAATCGCTGGAGGGATTATTATGCGTTCGATTTTACTGCTTTTGTCTGTTTGTCTCGTCTTGATTTTATTTGGATGCTCGCGACATCATGAATCGCCCATGATGCCTGCATCAAACAATGACGCTGACATGGGGAATATCATTGTGCTGGCATCGGGAACGATGAACCTTGATTATGGGACTGTTGATAATAATAACCGGGAGCTGGAATCATACATTGATGTTACATCCATAGTCGGTTCGAATTTCACTTTTAAAATAGATGAATACTATCCTCCCGATCTTCTTAAGATAACGCTTAAAATCAATAACACATCGCCGTTCACTGTCCATGATGTCTGTATCGTGTTCGATGAGTTATACGGAAAAACCGTGTTAAATCCGGATAGCTACATCGATATATTCGAACCCTGGGATATCAATCCATTCATAGCTTTCAGAAAAGAAGCGTCATACAGAGAATTTCCTCCGGGTGTCGATACAGAGGAACTTCTTCTTAAATATCCCGGAGGCAATCCGTTTGTCGATTTTTTCATCATTGCGCATCTTGGGGGAAATACAGGCGGAGTTTATGAAATCAACGGATGGGGTGTCGGAGGTGAACTGACCGAGGATGGTGGAAGCGCTATAATCGGTGTTAACACGCATGATCATCAGATGAATACAACAACGGTTATAGCTGATACATCGGTTCTAACTGGGGGGATGACGACATTCCAACAATCTGGTTTCCCGAATCCATGGACAGCGACTATTTCAAATACTCAACACGCGCCATGGGGTACATATACAATTCCGGTGATGGCAATGTCGCCATCATCACCTCAATATCATACGTTCAATTTTTTTGAAATAGATGTGTTGCCATCGCAGCCAGCTCAAACAAGGTTTGGTGAGGATATTCCGATTTACGGTGATGATATCCTCAACGATTTTAACATCGTCTTCACAGACAGTCGAAGCATGGCTTGTGAAGGCGATAATTTCTATCTCGTTTTCTGTAATATGAATAATTCATTCGGAGGTTATATTCTTTTCACTCGCTCAACCGATGGGGGAGAATCATGGACTCCGGTTGTAACGCTGACAACTCCAAACGATGATACCGATGAGATTCATCCATCAATCGCGGTGCTGCATAACAATGTTTATATCGCGTATGAATATCAGTGGAACAGTGGAATAAAAGTGAATCTGCTTGCGAGTTCAGATTACGGGGCGACTTGGAATGACATAAATCCATCAGGACTCGTCAATGGTTCGTATTTCCCATCGCTGTGTATTGGACGGGATTCCATTTATGATGTGCTGTATGTTACTTATGTGCATAACGTTGGCGATGCCGGTCGAACCTGGGTCGGACGAGCATTCACCGATAACCTTGATAACTGGGATTGTTATCAGGTCAACGATACAGCATCAATTGATTTTGCAGTCTATTCACCATCGATTGCCTGCGATTCCAATTTCGATTCCGTCATGGTCACATGGGAGAACGAGGTCGCTCAGGGAAGCAGGGCATATTTCGATAAGTGCCTTGCCTGGCCGAATTGGGGAACGGATATCGATGTCAGCGATATTGCAGGCGATAAAATCTGGGAACCGAGAATCTCGATAAATCCTCTTACCGGAGTTCCGGGGATTATCTATCGACGAGATGTACCCGGTTATTACAGGGATGAGCTAAGATTCACCAAAGCGACCGACCGATTCGCGTCATCGTTCCTACCATCGATTGCGATTTCCGATAACCAGACCGTCTGGGTGAGCCATCATAGCGCATCGATTTCATGCGATTCAGGCGGTCGATGGATGGTCGCTTTCTCACGTGAGGATGCCTGGGACATTCCCGCTATTTGTTATTTCGATGAATCTCTCGATGATGGCGTAACCTGGGGTGTTGATCAAGCGATTAACGATGTCACCGATGAATACGCCTTCACACCGGTGTTGGCATCAAACGGTCATGATGTCTGCGTCGCCTGGTCGGATTCCCGAACCGGAAAATACGAAATGTATGTTGATCACGGGAAACACTAATTTACAAGCTCCTGTCCCCATGTAAAATTCGCGGATTTTGGAGTGGGGATAGGAGCTAAGGTTGTTACATTGGGGACAGGATTTAGAATTCCAAATCAGATATAATTCCACGCATGGATGAAGAGCTTCAAAAAATCATAATAAGAGTTCTTTGTCTTCCTCTTGGTGTAATCATTGCGATTATTGTCCTGACCCTGAGGAAAATGTCACTAAAGGACTACTTTGGGCTGAAATTCCCATCAAAAAGAGAATTTCTTTTCTGGTTGCTTTGGTTTATTCCATTAATCATCGCAGCTGAAATCTGGTTCTTCGGATTCGGTCTTAACGAGGGTCGAATCTGGAAATACACCATGATGGTCAGCATTGTCAGGGCTTTTGGCGTTATAATTCTTGCTCCAATATGCGAGGAGTTGATATTCAGGGGAGTTCTTTTTAAAGCCGTTTCCAAAAGTCGAGCTGGTTCAATAGGAGCGGTTATCATAACATCGGTCATTTTTACCGCAGCCCATTATCAATATGGGATACTCGATCTTGTAACCATATTTGTCGATGCCTTATATTGGGGATGGGTTAGACACAAAACCGGATCGGTAATTATTCCCATTATTTTGCACATGTTAGCAAATACAATTTCCGTGATCGAATTCATCTGGCTTAACAAAATCCTTTGATTTAAACATCAAGCTCGGAATGCGATTTTGATTATATATGGTTAATTTGACCTGGTACTTAACCTGGTACGTTTGTGATGGGGACAGGAGCTAAGGTTGGAGGTTCTATGTGAGAATAATCGCGATCCTTATATTGATTTTACTATGCATCGCTCTCTTGCCTGAGATACAATTCCATGCGGATTCGATGAAAATAGCGCGACCGGAATATATAAACGTCGGAGATAGTTCAACAGTAATTGTCCGCGGTGTCGGAGCCATGCTCAGAAACGAGGAGTTTGATCCATTCTTAGTACCCACTTACCAGCGAATCGCCGGAACCATAGTCAATAAATTTCCGAAATCGTGGCGTAAATTCATAATGGGGTCATTAACCGGCAGGCTTTGCGCGGATATGAAAGATGCTGAAAAAGTTCGATCTGATGATTTAGCCGGATGGGTTGTCAGCGAGTATCCTAAAAGGCAATACGATGCCATAATCATCGGTTCGCCATCAGGAGGAGTATCGCATCTCGCATCGCTTCTACAAGCGCCTTTTTTGACCCAGCATTTTCTTCTCGGCTTCAAGGGGAAATATCCAATCGATAATTCAAAGCTCTATTTGGATAAATGCAAGGTCGCAGCGGATATTATTATCGAAAACAACGATGATCTCGCGGCGATTATTCATTACGACCCCCTTCACGATCGCTTTCTTGTCAAACAAACCGGATTTGTCAGACTCAAGCTTCTGAAATTGCATGACAAATACCGCGAATTTATTCAAACAAATCTGAAATCGGGAGGCTCGATTATTTTAATCGGATGCAAATATCCATGGTTGCAATATAAAATAACAGATCGAATCAATTTCCAGCTTGGAGGGTTGGGCGGCGTGACTCCACAGGAATACTATGACGGAAGCGACAGGATTTCCGAATATATAAATAAAGAAACATTGCTTTTCGAGAGAATAGGGGGTACTCATTCGCATGATGGTTGGTTGATCGGTGGATACGAGCTTGTTGAATGCCCTGAATCGGAATGGGGTTTGTTGCCATCTTTCGCTGATGAGGTCAAGGATTTCGCGAATGAAAATAATTACAGATTAATAAATCTGAACCTCGATCATCCCGACCAGCTCAGTGAAATTGTCTTCAATGCGTACAATGATTTAATAGCGAGAGAATATCCGGAAGCTCCGAAAAGAATATTTCTCGATTCGTTCACTAATTCATCGCCGGCGTTTAATCGCAAGGTATCAGCTCAACCATTGTGGCTTCCGTTCATTTGCGATGATTCGTACAATTTCGCCACTCGAATTTTAGATAAGCAGACGGATGATACTGAAATCCTTCTCGCATTACACCCGTCATTCTCAGATCCATTCGACCTTACTCCTCTCGATAAATGGCAGAAATATCTATCGCGGTTCAAGAGTGTAACTCTGATTGGTGTTGATGCTAATGCGTATCCTGCCGATATAACATCATATTTCAAGTTCGGAGATGATGCTAAGAAGTATGAATCAGAGCATCCTCTTCCTTTAAAAGGGATTATGAAAGCTGACGAACTTACACGTTATGAGAGTTCTGAAAAATAGCCATATTGATGTCATTCCGAAGCAAAATTCAGGATTTGACGTTTGCTTTCCCCGATTAATGTCGCAATCACTAAATGTCAAATCCTGAATTTTGCTGAGGAATCTCTCTTTTCTTGAGTTTCTCAGAGATCTTACGTTATATAATATATTGACTTTTTCTTTCAAATCACTGTTAAGAAAGGAACATCAAATGAAATACCTGGTTCTATTGGGACGGATATTCTATGTGGCTATGTTTTTCAAAGCCGCACCGGGACATTTTACCGCGGGAACTGTCGCCTATGCGGCATCAGCGGGAGTGCCGATGGCATCAATCGCGGTGCCTCTCTCCGGTGTAATCGCGATTGTCGGGGCGCTCAGTGTCCTGATCGGATACAAGGCGAAATACGGCGCATGGCTTCTCGTGATTTTCCTTGTGCCGGTCACAATCATGATGCACCGATTCTGGGGACTAAAAGACCAGCAGATGGCGATGATGCAGCAGATAAATTTTATGAAGAATCTATCGATGCTCGGCGCAGCTTTATTAATCGCCCATTTCGGCTCCGGTCCGTTGAGCGTGGATAAAGAGAAGAAGCCTTAAGGTTGGGGATGGTTTTAATGTTATGATTATTTCAGTATTTGGAATATTGTAACCAAGGTGACCGACTACATTTTTTTCAAAAATTTTTAAAAAATTGAGAAGAGAGTTTATGGAAGAAATAAAATCAGGCAAAGAACTATGTGACATCTTCTTTGAAAATTTGTTAAAAAGAGAAGATATTGATGCACATGTAGCAAATCTGCTAAAAGATTTATATAGCAGTGGAAAATTCACGAAGGACGAGATACTTCAACGTTTGCAATCTTTAAGACAGGACAGTAAAAATGAATAGCAAAGTCAAACTAAGAAAATTAATTGTTAAAGGCTTCCGAGGGGCAAGAAAAGAAATCTGGCTTGACTTTGAAGATGATAGCAAAAGTATTGTTCTATTTGGAAATAACGGAGATGGAAAGAGTTGCATTAGTGATGCTATAGAATGGTTTTTTACAGATAGTATCGATTATCTTCAGAGAGAGGGGTGTGGAAGAGACGATTATTTTAATATGTATATGCCACCAAATGATGATGCTACGGTTGAAATCAAATTCAATAATAACCTCTTGGATTCTAAAAAGACATTGAAACGAAAAGGAGGACATTTATTTTCAAATACATCAGCCGATTTCGAAGACTACATGAAAGATGTTTCAAGAGACTCTTTCATTCTGCGTCATCAAACCATGCGAGAATTTATCGATAAGAGAAAAGGAGAGAAAATTGAGAGGATTGAAGAAATAATTGGTTTTAGTACTGTAAAAGAAATCCGTGATACGTTGCTCAAAGCGTTCAATGCGTTGAGAGATGATAAACAATTAGCAAACCTGCAGGGTCAGCTTGATGAGAGGAAAAGAGATTTAATCAAAGTAACTGAAAAAGTTGAATTTCAAGATGCTGAGATCTTGAATTGTGCGAGGCAACTGACGAGACAATGTGATTCCACCTTATCTATTGTTAATGAATCTGATTTCGGATCTGTGGTTGAAACTCTCGACAAAAAAATTAAAGCCAACGATAGAGGGAAAGAATTGTCACGATTAGACAGTATTGACCAAAATATCTCAAAGGTGATAGGAATAAGGGAATTTTTAAGTGAAATAGCTTGTATTCTGACAAAGCATAATGAGTTGGCCAAGCAAGAGGAAACCATAAAGGCTTCGATTATTGAGAAACTCTACAGCACTGCTATTGAAGCAATAAAAAGTAACTTGTTAAAACCTGGGGAATGTCCTGTCTGTAAAAGACCTATAGATACGGAAATTTTATTAAAATCACTCACTACTGAAATAAAGGAAATTAAAAACGTTCTTAAAGAAAGGGGTCAAGTTATTCAAAACGCGAAATCCTTGGTCAGCAAAATACCGCCTTGTCAAACTAGTATGAATGTTTTATTAGAAGATGAGGTGAAAACGAAATATTTAACGGATGGGGCCACTAAGAGATTAACAGATATAGCTACACTTCTGGCGCAATATGAAGGGATTTTGATAAAAATTCAGGAATCGCCTAAAGATATACCCCACCCATCATTTTCCGTTGATTTACAAAATTTAGAGAAAGATGTAAAAGAGATTCAACAAAGGGTTGCTCAAAGGAGGAAAGAATTAAGCGAGACAGACCAAGAGAAAAAGTTTTACCAAAATGTTCAGAATCTTAAAAAATTGTATGATGATTATTCTCGGTACAAAGAGATAAATAGGATCATCGGAATCTACTATAAGCAGATAGATACCATAGAGAAGATTTGCAAAGATTTTGAAAGTATGGAACGGGAAGGCGTACAGAAAGTTCTAAATATTATTTCAACTGATGTTAATGACTATTTTACATTCCTACATTCCGATGACAATTTTGATGAGGTTGAATTAATTCCAACAGAGAAGCGTGGTATAGAATTTAGACTAAAATATCACGGTCTGGAAATTTCGCCACCAATGAAAATATTAAGTGAGGCTCACTTGAATAGTCTTGGTATTTGCTTATTTTTTGCCTCAGCAAAACATTTTAACAAAGTAAATGGGTTCCTAGTATTAGATGATGTTGTAACAAGCTTTGATACTGGTCATCGCAGACCATTAGCAAGGTTGATGAGTGAAAAGTTTCCCGATACTCAATTTTTACTTTTTACACATGATGACCTTTGGTTTGAAATGCTCAAGAAAGATTTGCCTTCTGGGAAATGGTTTTTTAAAGAACTTATGAAATGGACGAAAGATAATGGTCTGGATTTCAAAGATTCTCCAATCACTCTAAAAGAAAAAGTAAGAGACTCTTTAAATGCGAACGATATTCAAGGTGCTGCGAATAAATGCAGAATTCTAATTGAGGGAATTCTTAAAGAAAAATGCGAAAATTTGGGAGTCAGAGGCTTAGAATTCAGAAAGGGACCCGAAAACGACAAACGAGAAGCGAGTGAGTTAATAAACGCTTTAACTTCTTACTTAAAGGGAAATGAAACATTACGGGATGCACAATCTAAAAAATCATTTAATCACTTACGAGCAAGCCAGCTGATAACGAACATTGGCACTCATCACCAAAACCTTGTTTCAACATCCCTTTCACGAGGGGATATAGAAACAGTATTACGAGATATTAATGAATTTGAATCTCTATTTGTATGCAATATATGCAAAAAAGAACCTAACATCAAATATTCACCGCGAAGCAGTGATCTAAAACTATGTGAATGTGGAGAATTAAAGATTTAACACGAAAAAGGAACAACGACTTTTTTACTTTCCCTCCTATACCCTCTCTATGACCTCCCATCCACTGCATCAGTGCTTCCAGAAATTCAAAAAGGCTCTATCCCCTTTTTCACAAAATAGTGTCGTACTCCTTCTCCGTGTCATTATCCATGAGCTTTTCAGGCGATATCCCATTCTTTAGTACTAAGAAAAAACCTTCACCTGCTTCTTGAGGTCCTTCTATATTTTATCCTTCGCGACATCGAGATCGTATCCCGATTGAAAACCCATCCGGAACCTGGAAAAAAATCACACAAATATTTTCAATAATCTGCAGTGATTTCGATCGCGGTGACGTCTATTAAATGGACGGATTTATCCTAATTATTGAAATTTAAAGTCGGGACAGTAATTATGAGAAAAGAAAAATCTCTGGTTCCAATTGAACGCATTGAAAGGAGCATCATCCTAATACGCGGAAGGAAGGTTATGCTGGACTCTGACTTGGCTGTTCTCTATGGTGTGACTACCAAACGTCTTAATGAGCAAGTAAAGAGAAATATTAGCCGTTTCCCGGAAGATTTCATGTTTCAATTGACTTGGGATGAGTATAACGATTTGAGGTCGCAAATTGCGACCTCAAAGAAACAGGTTTGACCTGCATTTTCTATGCTATCCTTGTAACCAGCCTGGTTCTGTTTCTGATGGTAATCGCTAAACCAGCGGGGATGCAGATTTTCAGGGATGTCCTTAAAGATGTGACGGGTTAATTCGTGCCGTACACTAATTTAAAAAAAGACGAATCATGATAAACATCTTAAAAAATCAAAACGGGATGAGCATCGTCGGGCAGGGCGGGAAAATCATCCTTTTTATGCTGCCGTCTTTGATTGCAGCCATATTGGTCCATACATATTTACCCCGAATTGCAGCATTACCCGAGAGTATCAGTTTTATCAAGCCCGTGGGATATTTATTACTACTTCTTGGGCTAATCCTTTGGGGGGCTGCGGTTATCCAATTAGTGACGGGCTTCTCCAAAGGTAAACTGGTAACCACCGGTGCATACGGCGTTGTCCGCAATCCCATCTACGCCAGTGTGGCGTTCTTCATCCTTCCCGCTGTCGCGCTGATAACATTAACCTGGGTCTATTTTGTTGCTTCGGTCTTTTTATATGCTGGTGTTATAATTTTCATCGGCAAAGAGGAGAAGCAACTCACGATGACATTTGGCAGGGAGTATGAAGATTATAAAGCAAGGGTCGATAGGCTGGTTCCATTTAAAAAACCTTGACTTCAGATGAATGAGTAAAAATAACATTGAAAAGAACAATTAGGAGAACATTATGCAAAAAACCATGATTATTGTAGGTGCGGGCATCTCAGGGCTTTCAACGGGCTGCTATGCGCAGATGAACGGGTACAAGACATCCATATTTGAATCGCACAATATCCCCGGCGGACTCTGTACCGCGTGGACTCGAAAAGGATACACGTTCGATATAAGCATGCACATGCTAACCGGTTCAAAAACGGGACCGTTCAAAAAGATGTGGGATGAACTTGGTGTGACAGTGGATCAGGAATTTTACTATCACAATGACATAGTGGTCGTTGAAGGTAGTGGAAAGAAACTTGTTCTCTGCGTGGACCGTGCTCGTCTGGAAGAGCAGATGCTTGCCATCTCCCCGGACGACTCCGGTCTGATCAGAGAATTCATAAACCTTTTTTACGGTCGAAGCATAGTGAATCTGATGTCCATTGAAGCACCAGAATTAATAGGGATAGGCTGCAAGATCAAAATGACCTTTTCCATGATACCCATGCTTGGATTATTCAAAAAATATTCCAAAGTATCTCTGCAGGAATTTATCGCACGGTTCAAGGACCCGTTTCTGGGGAGAGCAATAAGATATTTAGCGGATGCACCCGGCTGGCCCATGCCAGGATATCCGATGATCGCCACGGCTGGTTTTGCGCGGATAGGTGTCACTGAAGCCGGATATCCCCTGGGCGGTTCCCAGAAAATTATGTTCAAAATGGCCAAACTGCACAAGACACTGGGCGGTGAAATTCACTACAACAGCCGCGTTAAGGATGTCCTGATCGAAAACGGCAAGGCTGTTGGAGTCCGGCTGGAGGATGGCAGCGTGCACAAAGCAGATATTGTGGTATGGGCGGGGGACGGCCATCGTCTGATTTTCGATATGCTTGGCGGCAAATATATGGATAACATTATCCGTAATATGTACGATAAATGGACCCCTGTGAAGCCGATGGTACATGTCATGTTCGGGGTGGACATGGATCTGTCCAAAGAGCCGTCCCGTTATATGTTTGAAACGGACAAGCCAATCAAGGTTGGCAACGAAGAATTCAAATGGCTGCACGTTATGATGCATTGTTTCGATAAGACAACAGCACCAGTCGGAAAAACGGCGCTTGAGGTCTGGTATGCGACAGACTACAAATATTGGGAAAACCTGATAAAGGACCGCGTAAAATACGACAACGAAAAAAAACGGATTGCCGAGGAGACGGCTGACGCGCTGGAGAGAAGATGGCCCGGCTTCAAGTCAAAGATAGAGATGACTGATGTGCCCACGCCTATGACATATGTAAAGTATACTGGCAACTGGCAAGGATCCCCGGACGGGTGGTATATAACCACGGACAATATGATGAACATGCGGTTGAAAAGAACGCTGCCCGGGCTCGATAACCTTTACATGGTGGGACAATGGACAGCCCCTTTCACCGGCACCGTCTTGGCTGCGCTGTCAGGCCGTCAATTGATCCAAATATTAAGTAAAAAAGACCGGCGCAATTTTGCTACAAAAAAGTAACGGCTAATATAAACATAATCAAGTAAAGTCGTGCACGGCACCATTTAATCATGCTATCCTGATACTCGGTTAAAATAAATTAATACATTCACCCCAAGCAGATCTTGGAGGTATCTACTCATGAGAGCGATGATTAGAAGTTGCGGATTTTTGGTTTCAATTCTGGTTCTGCTTCTGATGGTGACATCAAAACCGGCGGAACCACAGATTTTCAAAGATGTCCTTAAAGATGTGACGGATAAAATCCCGAGCCTCGACAGCTTCATGGAGGAAAAACCCGCAATCAGTACGAGTCTCAAGGATGCTGTCACCGAGGTTCCTTTCCTCGATGATTTCAATCCGAAAGACATGTCCCTGATGACATGGCTTCCACGCGGTGATGGCGGTTCATTCAAGCTTACTCATGCCGGGGTCTTCAAATTCAAATCGCAAAGCTATTGCCTTCACGCCGGGACATACGCACCCACCGAGGGCGATGGTTATCTGTATGCGCCTATCGCGGGACCGCGCGCGATGATTATAAAAGCGATTCTCGAACGAACGTGGAATCATCCGGAGATCGAACAACATAATATCCAGACTTTGATTTGGGCGATACTCGCGCACAGCAAAATCAGCGATATGCGCGATCAGAATCTGTCGCTGGCTATGAGTATCCTCACAAAGGATGAGATTATGGATTTGAACGGCGGAGCGCTCGGAATGATCCCCGATGAGCTCATGGGCAGGGCTATGGACAAACTCTCCCCGGCGATGCGTCCGATATTTGAGGCTGAATCGAAACTGCGGGGCTTGATGACGGTGCCTGGCACCACATATGGTGAGTTCGAGAGAGTCGCTGTACTTACCGGAGTGCCTGTTCGGGGGAAGGATAGCCGCGATATTCCCGGTGGACGATGGTCGTATCATCCGGATGGTTTCTTCATCCGATATTTCCCGCATAGTTATCCCACGACAGATATCGAGATTTCAGTTCCGGGCGCTTTCACGATTATAAGAGACGACAAAGGACGGATAATATCTGTTAATGATAACCACAGTAATTTGTTTGAGATGACATATGATGATTCTATCAATCCATCTAAAGCATCAGGGGATTCGAATGTTACGGCATATGCTTTTAAATCGATTCGATATAAGTACAAAATAACAAATCATGCGGAACATGGTTTGTATCAGACCAAAGAGTGGACTGACAAGGGATGGACATCGGTCGGTTCACCAAATGGCAAAGGGAAATTCGATAATGCATCAGGACGATTCAACGATTCCAAAAAGCGTTATGAATCCATCGACAATCACAAAAAAGAACTCGAAAAATTAATTGATAACGCTGTAAAAGCGAGAGGGAAAAATGCGAAGAAGGGCTCGGATTTGCACAAAACTGATGCTATCGATATCGCAAGCTTATGTTTAGCAATGCGCGATATTGGAGGAGCAGCAAATAACGATTTTATGCGAATCAGTTCGGTCGAATTTCTCCAGAGAGCATGGCAGCTCTCCGCGTGCCTTGCGTCAGGAGCATCACCGGTAGGCTCGGTAGCGAGTTCAGGCGACACGGGAATCTATCAGGAAAAGCCGGCGTTAATCGCATCTCTATACGGCGAGGATAAATATCTCAGCGATATTCCAAGTCCGTCATTTTATCTCGCGGGATTATCGTCAAGCGAAATACTCGCAATGAATTTAGGCGAAGGGGATGGTGGAGGCGGTGGTGGTGGCGATGATGGAGGCGCATCGTTTGATCCATGTCAGGGTGTCGCGTGTCCGGGAAATACAGGAAGCCAGCGAATAAAACCATCAGGGCGCGAGCAGGATGATCCTAACAAAGATGATGAACCATGCAAAAACGCTCTGGAAGCTTTGAAAAATGCGCTTCGATGGGCCGCGGCGTATAGCGATCCCGATGTCCTCGCGAATTCCAAGGACCCCGCTGATTACAATAAGAACGTGGAGAAAAAAGCAAAAGAGAATTTTAAAAATGAAACTGGCGGTGAAGGCCAGGTTTCATCCGGTGTGGGTGTTGACTCGGATTGCCAGTTATATGTCGGCGATAAGGTAGTGACTTTCGATGAATTCCGGAAATGGCTGGAGGATGCTGAATGCGGGGCTCCTCCAGAAGTTATCGAGGCACTTGTGCAGCATGAACGAAAGCATATGGAGCAATGCTACAAGGATGATAATTTTGGTACCGACAAGGATACGAAGGAGAACTTGAGCAAATGCGAAATTGAGGCATACTGCACGGAAGCGCAGTTAATCATGGATTATATGAACCGGGATTGCGGTGGTGTTCCTCCCGACCTCCAGCAAAAATTCGCCGAGCTCTGCGGCGGGTAAAAAATTCGTGCCGGGTACAGTACAGCGTACCAGTTTCATTACCGGGGTCAGTCCCCGGTAAAATTTCATCGCAAAGCCAATATGCATAGTCGTTTGCGAAGCATCAGTTCGGGGTCAGTCCCCAATAAATCCGTGCCGTGCACGATTTTGTGTGAAAAATTTCACAGAAAACTGTGCACGGCACGAATTAAAACATGGGAAGTGATGAGGATGGCACATATCAGCAAAACATTTCGAATCTTTGTCAGCTCAACTTTCAGTGATCTGAAAGCTGAGCGTAACGCGCTTCAGGAACATGTGTTTCCGAAGCTGCGCGAGCTTTGCACGAAACATGGATGCCGATTCCAGGCGATCGACCTTCGATGGGGAGTAAGCGATGAAGCGGGTCTCGATCAACGAACGATGCAAATCTGTCTGAAAGAGATTGCTCGATGTCAGAATGTTACTCCTCGTCCGAATTTCATCGTGCTTTTGGGCGATCGTTACGGATGGCATCCGTTACCAGCTGAAATCGATGCGAATGAGTTCGAAGAGATTTTACAGAAAGTACCGAAACAAGTTCTCGATCTCCTACTTTGGAATGACGATCAACCGCATCATAAAAGGGGTTGGTATCGAAGGGATGATAACGCCATACCTCCCGTTTATTGTCTACGTCCAAGAGAAGTCAACATTCCTGATAACGCGAACGATGAAGAGAGAGATGAAGCATTTGAGAGGGAGCGCAAGGAATGGACGGTAATTGAACGGAAACTTCGAACAACCTTTCTTGAAGCGATAAACAAGCTCGGGTGGTCGGATAACGATCCTCGACGATCCAAGTATGAGGCATCCGCGACCCATCAGGAAATCGTGGATGGCGCGATGAAAACCGAGGATGCCGATGAACATGTCTTCGGTTACTTCCGCTCGATAAAAAATCTTGACACTCTCAGGGGTCGCATTCTATCCAAAACTGAAAAGAATTTCGTGGATACCGATTCCAAGGGAGGTTTTGATGATTCCTCGCATCAAAAGCTGCTGGACATGAAAACGGATTTAACACACAAACTGGGAGAGAATATCCATGAGTATGAAGCAACATGGATGAGCCCCGTGATTCCTGAAAAGGAAACTGATAAGTTCTATGATAGCCTTATAGAAGCTATCTCGCAAGAACTATCGGAGCTTATAAAAAAGAAAGAGGGAATTGATAAATTAGATGCCGAGGATTGGGATCAACTTTTTAAATTTAAAGAGAACTATCTTCGCGAGCATAATATCTATTACGGTTCCATTTCAAATGTAGAGCCAGTTGAACATCATATTTCTTATGACCACATCCCCAGCCTTTGTGCTGACGTTTTCCTTAACCTTGTCCGAATAATTCTTACGGAAATCGCGAAGTTTGCAGCGGTCGATGAATTAGAAGCGGAAATAGTTGAGCATTTGAAATTCGGTGAAGAACGCAGACGGTTTTTTACTGGTCGCGTGGATATCCTCACGAAGATCGGTGAAGAACGCAGACGGTTTTTTACTGGTCGCGTGGATATCCTCACGAAGATCGAGGAATATCTCAAAAGCGATGATAATCATCCCTTGGCAATTCATGGTGTTTCAGGTTCGGGCAAGTCTGCACTAATGGCTGAAGCATCTGCGCGTGCACAGAAAAAGCATCCGAAAACAGAAAATGTTGTGCGTTTCATCGGTGTCACTCCAGATTCTTCAAATGGACGGAGCTTGCTTGAAAGCCTTTGCCAGCAACTGAGTGATAAATATAATGCCAATAAATCAAATATCCCATCAGAATACAGTGATTTAAGCCTTGATTTCCAGAAGCGACTTAGATTCGCAACCAAAGAGCATTCGCTAATTATTTTCCTCGATGCTCTTGACCAGCTAAGCGCTGTCGACAATGCACGTATGCTCTACTGGCTGCCAAAGGAATTACCCGCAAATGTGCAAATTGTTGTATCCACTTTGCCTGGGGAATGTTTAAATGCACTCGAAAAGAAATTACCCAAGGGCAATATAATCAAACTTGAGCTGATGGAACCTGATGAAGGCGAGAGACTTCTTGATAAGTGGCTTGATGATGCTAAAAGAAAGCTTCAGAAGAGGCAGCGTGGTGAAGTCCTCAACAAGTTCAAGCATTGCAGGTTACCTTTATATCTCAAGCTCGCATTTGAGGAAGCGCGGCTTTGGCGTTCATTTGATAAGAGACCTGATTTAGGTCGCAACACTCCGGAAATCATCAAGAATCTTTTCGACCGATTATCAGATCCAGCGAACCATGGTAAGAAACTTGTATCTCATGCTTTGAGTTATTTGCAATGCGCAAGGCATGGTCTCACTGAGGATGAGATGCTCGATTTGCTCGCTCGGGATAAAGAGTATTTAGATGATTTTCTGACACATATCCGCCACGATTTACCCAAAACAAATGGTGAACGCCACTTGCCAGTTGTCATCTGGTCGCGACTCTATCACGACCTCGAACGTTACCTTACCTGGCGCGCCGGCGATAACACATCGTTGCTTGCCTTCTTCCACAGGCAATTCGGTGAGGTGGTTGATGAGAAATATCTGAATGAGGAAAAGAAAACAAATTTCCACACAAAAATAGCTGATTACTTTTTCAGTCAGAATCATAATCTCGTTGATGATGAAGGCAAAAAGATTCCCAACCACCGAAAGATGTCGGAACTGCCTTATCAACAAAGCTATGGGAAGGACTGGGAGAATCTCGAAACCACTCTTACAGATCTTTATTTCATCGAAACCAAATGCACCGCCGGGAAGACTTATGATTTGGTTTCGGACTACAACCGCTTGGGAGTTGGACGCGCTCAACTGGGTCCAATTATCAAAACAGCATGGAAACACAAAGGTCGTCTCGGAATCTGGTGCCCTCATTGCCTTGCAGGATTCCAGATCGATGAATCCCAACTTGGTAAAGTCATCAATTGCCCTGAATGTGAAAGTAAACTCAAGATAAACCAATTTACAATCAAAGCCAAATGGCAAATAAAACCAGCACAACGAAAAGTACAAAAGCGAGAACGAATAGAAAATCATCAACTTTCACCTGATGTTGGTGAATTCGCTGATTTTATCAGAGACCAAATTAATTTTCTGCTGATATATCCAAAACTGACTTTCCAACAAGCAGCGAACCAATCAGATATTTTAGCTACAGCCAAGTTTGCATATAAGCTTTGGAAATCAGGAATTGAAAGGCGTCCTTGGGTACGCTGGATCAACAAGCCTCAGCATATTGGTTGTTGCATCGCTACTCTTTCAAGACATTACAGTGTGGTAAATGCTTGTGCTTATTCTCCAGATGGAAGCCGTATTGTCTCTGCATCTTATGACAAAACACTTAAGATATGGGACGCGGATCACGGAAAGCTACTAAACACCTTAACCGGGGCATTCTCGGAGATACATGATTGTGCCTATTCTCCCGATGGAAGGCACATAACATCAACATCTGGTCAGAAACTTCAAGTATATGATGCTGAGAGCGGTGAGGAACTGACAACACTGTCTGGGCATTCTGATTGGGTAAATGCTTGTGCTTATTCCCCAGATGGGAACCGCATCGTCTCTGCATCCAGCGACCGAACACTTAGAATATGGGATGCGAAGAGTGGCAAGGAACTGGCTTTATTATCCGGGCACTCAGCGAGGGTAACTGATTGTGCTTATTCTCCTGATGGAAGACGCATTGTCTCTGCATCCTGGGACGATACACTCAAGATATGGGATGCGGAGAGCGGCGATGAATTGAACACCTTGTCAGGGCATAAGCATTTTGTAGTAGGATGCGCCTATTCTCCTGATGGAAACCGCATTATCTCTTTATCTTGGGAGGAAGATACAATCAAGATATGGGATGCAGAGAGTGGCGTGGAAATTGCTACAATGTCCGAGTGCGGGGTGAGTGCTTGTGCTTATTCCCCAGATGGAAGCCATATCATTTCAGCTTTTGATGAAACAATCAAGATATGGGATGCGGAGAGCGGTGTGGAGATTAACACTCTAACCAGGCATTCAGGTGGTGTATCAACTTTTGCTTATTCCCCTGATGGAAATCGCATCGTCTCTACTACAGGATCTTTTAGTGGGTGTCTCTATATATGGGATGCGAAGATTGGTGAGGAAAATAACACCTTAACCGAACATTCGGATTATGTAAAAGCTTATGATTATTCTCCTGATGGAAATCGCGTCGTATCTGCATCTTGGAAGGGACCACTCAGGATATGGGATGCTGAGAGCGGCGAAGAATTACACACCTTGTCAGGGCATAAAGATGAAGTAGAATCTTGCGCATATTCCCCAGATGGAAGCCGCATCATATCTGCATCCGGGGATAAAACACTCAAGATATGGGATGCAGAGAGTGGCAAGGAACTGGCCACCCTGTCCGGGCATTGGCTGTGGGTAAATGCTTGTGCTTATTCTCCAGATGGAAGCCGCATCGTCTCCGCATCCGGGGATAAAACACTCAAGATATGGAATGCTGAGAGCGGCGAAGAATTGCACACCTTGTCAGGGCATAGGGGTTTTGTAGAATCTTGTGCCTATTCTCCTGATGGGTACCACATCATCTCTGCAGCTAGGGATTACAATCTTAAGATATGGGATGCTGAGAGTGGCGAGGAACTAAATACCCTATTTCATTTGGAGGTAGCAGCTTGTTCTTATTCTCCAGATGGAAGTCGTATTGTCTCTGCATCTAGTGACAAACTTAAAATATGGGATGCGAAGAGTGGCAAAGAATTAATCACACTATTTGGGTATTCGGGTGGTGGATCTGCTTGTGTCTATTCCCCTGATAAAAGACGAATCATCTCTACTATAGGCGGTATGCTTACTATATGGGATGTTGAGAGTGGAGAGGAGATATTATCTTTTCCTACAAATGCTGCAACCAGCTTCTCATTCTCAAAATTCGGATCTATTGGGAAAAAGGTAGTAGCATTGGATTATGCTGGCTGCCTTTGCTCATTGCAACTTGAAAACCTTCCAATCGGACCACCAATTCTTACCCCTTGGCATTCCTCCGACGATGACACCTATGCCTTCGGATGCGCTTTCTGCCGGAAGTGGTCAATAATTCAGCAATCCGACCTTGGGACGGAGCTCGATTGCCCGAAATGCGGGAATAAGGTTAAGCTCAACCCGTTCACAATCAACGCCGACTGGCGCACAATCGCCAAAGCCTGGGGTGATGAGAACTATAAATAAACTCGTGCCGTGCACTACTTTTGTGTGAAATCTTTCACAGAAAAATCGCACCGGATTTGAATTAAAAAATTCTCATATGTGCCGCCCACAAGCGAGGCTTTGCGAGCTTGTGGGTGCTCCATTTAAATTTTGTTTTTATTCAAGCACCTACAAACGCAAATTCACTTGACAGTGCAGATGTAATCATCTCCAAGCGTTTGTGGGCGCCACAGGCAATCCGTGTTGCATTTGAAAAATCTTAGATGGCACGGATTGATTTATACTACTACTCAGGTGGACGATTTTCCTTCATCGCACGACGCTGTGGCATGATATTGCTATCTGCTATCACTTTTCCACTGTCGATATTCACCGCGATTATCTGCTGACCGCGAAGAATATACAGAGTATTTCCAACGAGCTTCAGCTCCGGCATCGGCGACATCATAGGCATCGGCTCACGCTGCATCATGCCCATTTGATCATCTTGCATCGGCTCACGCTGCCTGTTGCCCATTTGATCATCCCGCATCGGTTCTTGTCCGCCCCTTTCCTCTCTGGGGGGATTATCGGGTCTGATCATCGATGGCAACTCGCATTCCGCCTGTTTTTTGAATGATGCTGTATCAATTCTAATGAATCTATCGCCGGCAACGAGGAGAAGATTGGTGCCGGATAGAATCATCTCAGCTGGACCCTGCGGACCCATGGGAGCCATATCCCGCTCGGGACCTCTGTCATTCATTTTTCCACGCTGTTTTCCGAGTATCTGCGCCTCACCTTTTTTATTTAGTGTTTTCGGATCGAGCTTCATGAGAATATCACCTTGAAGAATGAAAACGCCATTTGAGTTGCACTGCATTACAGGTCTTGGAGGAGGCATTTGACCCTGGAATGGTTGAGATCCTCTATCCTGGAAATCCGGATTAAATCCGGGTTCCTGACCCTGTCCGGGATAAGGTTGCATCCCGCCGCCTTGGCCGGGTCTCGGAGGAGGTCCTCCAGGCTGCGCGAAGACAGAATAGCTGATGCATCCAATAAGCAATAGCGCGATTAGTAGCCAATTTTTCATATCTGTTATTCCTTTCATCGGTAAGACAATACTTACCTGTGTGATTAGTAATTTTAAGAGCTATTATACTGCGAAACCGATCTGAATGTTGCATAAAACTGGTACCGTGTACAGTACCAAGTACGGTACACGGTACCAAATTGTATTAATACCTATTAAAAAATATATCAGATTTTTTTTAAAAGAACTTGTGAAAAAGCGAATCATCATGTATAATCGCAAAGTTAAATGATCAACAGAGAAAACCGGGATACTCTCATTCGGAAGAGCACTTTGGTTTATCAAACTTAGTTGCCTCGAAGATTGACCTATCATCCGTGTGTCTCGTTGAAAATTATTCCGGGAATAATTCCCGAAGGAGTTTGATTGATGGCTAACAAGTCACTCTACGTTGGCAACTTGCCATACAACGTAATGGAACAGGATGTCCGCAATATTTTCGAACCGTTCGGTCCGATTGTTGAGATCAGGATTATCGGCGAGAAAGGATTCGGTTTCGTTGAGATACCGGAGGAAAACGCGGCATCAGCGATCCAGGCTCTGAATGAGCTTGAGTTCAATGGACGAAGACTGATTGTGAACGAAGCTCGTCCGCGTACAGAACGTTCAGACCGTGGCGGCTACAGTGGTGGCGGCGGCGGTGGATACGACAGGGGTCGCGGACGCGGCGGCGGCGGCGGCGGCGGTCGTGACAGAGGCCGCAGCGGCGGCGGCGGACGGTGGTAACAGATTTAAAAAAATGGGGACTGTCCCCATTTTTCTATCGTTGATTTAAGTCTGAATCCGAAATCAGGACATGACTCTTATTGATAGCACGTTTGCGAGGTAAATCCTCGGACGATGCTACCTAAAGGGTTGTGTCCTATTTTTTTCGATCACGATAACCTTGCTCATCCAACTTCAACTGATATATAATGCCAGCACTTCAATAATGGAGGAGTCTAGTGTCTAAAAATGAAACTCAATTGACATCGGAACAAGGGTCGGGGAATCCGATAATTCCTGCACAGGTGAGGATCGGGGTCTCGGGACATCGGAATCTGCCAAATAAGGAGGGCGTCATTAATGCTGTAAAGAAAGTGCTGAATAGCATTGATGAATTGTTGGAAAAAAACATGCCCAATGGAACTCCGTACCAGTATGTTGTAATCTCGCCTCTTGCGGAGGGTGCGGACAGGATTGTCGCTGATGTTGTCCTCAAGCACGAACGAACAAACGAAGCTGACAAACCCATATTAGAGGTGCCCCTTCCTGTTCCGGTTGTTGAGTACAAAACAACTTTCGACGGAGGAGCATCATCGGAGAAAGAATTCGATGATTTAGCAGTGAAAGCTAAGAAAATCGAATTGCTTCCGCCGACAAAACGAGATGATAGATATGTACAGGTCGGACAGCATGTCGTAAGAAATTGTGATGTTCTAATTGCCATATGGAATGGTGAAGAATCGAAAGGTCGAGGCGGAACTCAGGAGATTGTCAAATATGCGAGAGAGATAGGTCGCGCTTTATTTTGGATTAACTCGATAACCCTTGAGGTTAAAGACGAAAACATATTTGATAATACATTCGAGCCGTTCAAACAACTTGATATATATAACGGTGAAAAAACAAAGGATCTTAGTGAAGACATTGATGAACGAAAGAAAAAAATAATTGAGAAAGTTGAAAATGACAATCTACTGAAGGATTTATTGTCAGCGATATGCGATGTTCTGATCCCCCATTGGGCAAAAGCATCAATGTTGGCAATTCAATATCAGAAGTACTACTTCTGGACCGGCACAGCTATTTACGGTTTATCCGCAGCAGCGGTTGCTACAGTCACAATACAAAGTCTTTTTTTCCCGAAGATTCCGCAAATTCTCTTTTTGGAAGTATTTTTAATGTTGTTTATTCTGGTTTTTGTTTGGGTATCCCTAAGGGGTAGATGGCATCGCAAATGGACCGATTATCGAATGCTCGTTGAGCGACTTCGAGCATTGACTTACATGAGAGTATCTGAGCTGGAATGCGATCCTCCTGAAGCCCCGGCATTGAAGGGTGATTGGGTGGTACGAGCCTTTGGTTATATCTGGAAAGTACTGCGGACGAAATTACCATGTTCAACCGATGAAGGTCCGAACGGTCCGAGCGGTGTACCCTGGGGAATAACAAATCCCGTTGATGATGATTTACGAAATTTCCTTATTAACGCATGGCATAAAGATCAACAGGTGAAATTCTTTAGAAGAAATGGCGAAAAACAACGTAAACAGAACGCTAAACTTGCTTATTATGTCCTTTTCCTTTTCCTTTTAACCATTGTAGCTGCACTTATACACGCTTTTGGCCTAGGAGTATTTATTTCAAGATACATTCGTTATGCTGATACTATCCTGGCTGGTATCGCTATTATATGTCCGGCATTTGGCGCGGCTATCAACGGAATCCGCGCACATCGTGAATTCCACAGGAATGCCGAACGGTATGGTGTAATGGATGTATATTTGGGTGACCTGATCGACCAGATAAACCTGGTTGGCGATAAATCGGATTTCAACAGGTTGATAAATACCGCCTACGAAGCCATGTTCCAGGAGAATATCGACTGGCGCCTGACATTCTTCAGCCGTCGTCCTGAGGTGCCATAGGTCGGATAAAATTGTCATGCTCAGCTATTTAAAAAACTCATTAAGAAAAATCAGAAGTCGATGGCGATACGCGAAGCTTGAAAAATCGTTTAATATAAATTTGTTCAGGCAAATTTTTATCGACCCCTGCTTCAATATCTGCAATCTAAGCTGTCCTTATTGCCCCGTGGGGCAGAAACTCAAATTAAATGATATGTCCAAAGGTATGATGACCTCCGATGATTTCAAGCAAATATGGATGAAATCCCTTAGCGGATATCAAGGAAAAATTGGATTGTATAACTGGGGCGAATCTTTTTTGAATCCGGAACTTCCCGCGATTGTGAATTTCCTCAAGACTGATACAGAAGCGAAGATTGTTCTCAATTCCAATTTCTCCTTTGGATTTGATGACCGAATAACGGATATTCTGAAATTGCTTGATGATGATACTATTATTATTTCATGTGATGGCTTCTCGCAATCAATTTGCGGGAAATATCGTGTGAATGTTAATTTCGAAAAAGTTATTCATAATGCTGTTCTTATTAGTAAAAATAAAAAACCCGTGACCAAACTGAAATGGCAGTATTTGAAATTCCCATGGAATGCAAGTGATATTGAAAGCGCAAGAAAATTCTGCGAAGAGAATAAAATTATATTTTATACAGGGGAGGGTGGAATCACGCCAAATTATCCCATGTTCCCGACTCCTGTTATATTCAATGAATATGTTTTCAGATGTGAATTTTTTCTTGACACTCTGACAATAAATTTCGATGGTGAAGTCTATCCTTGTTGCGCTTATTATGGACCAACTAAATACTCAATTGGTAATGCAAAAATAAACAGCCTTGGGGAAATTTTCGTAAAAGGAAAAGGCAAAATAATGCTGGATTACCTTATGTACAAATCGAAAGGCGAAAATGATATATTCTGTAAACACTGTGTTGAGAGGAATGTTAAGGAACTGGAATTCTGGAAGGTTCAATAAAAGAGTTCTATATAGTCATAACAAGTTTAATCGAAAGCTCATTTACTGTTTTATCCGCATTGTAATCTCCGAACAAAGCATAGATATCAAGCCCTTTTCGCACCTGCTGGCGATAGCTGAGAGTCAGGTTCGTTCCCTCCTTCTGATGAACCAGCCTTGCGCTTATGCTCTTCTCGGGAGTGATTTCATACTTCGCTCCGATGATTCCAAGCCATTTGCTGATTTTGCCCTCTTCAGGATTGTCCCTGTTAATATGCTGGAATGTGATGCTGTTCGAGAATCTTTTGACCGGAAGGAAACCACATCTGATTCTGAATGACTTGCTCGGTCCTCCTGCAACATCCCCCCAGCTGTATGAAATGCTTCCAGAGCGATACTGGTCGTCCGTGTTGAAGCCGAAGGACATTCTGTTAGTGGAGTCGGAGTACCAGTAATATGGCGTTCCCGGTTCAGCATCGTAGTTGGCTATATGAGGTCCCCAGTAGCGGGAGAAGCTCCATGAGGTATGGTTGGCGTAATCGAGGCTTCCGCTTATGTAAGTATTGCGATCGATCAAGCCACGGTCGATATCCCAGCTTCGTGAGAGATCGCCATAAAAGCTGTAGCCTCTGAGCGATTTTCCCGGACGTTCCACATCGTATTCACCGCCTATATCCCAATATCTGGATCCCGGATAGTCGAGATACGATGTTGCCGGGTAGAAGAATTGCGAGCATCGTCCATAGTGACCCCAGAAAGCCCACGGTGATTTATATCGCCAGAGACCAGCGTTGAAATCGGTACCGTCCTTCTCCGCTCCGGATGTAATGCTTTTTGCGCCGCTCACCCACAAGGTAGCACTGGGTACGGGTTCGCTGCTGAGGGAAAAAGACAGGACTTTGTTGTTGACTTCATCATCATCGCGGCTGACAACATCAAAAGAGAGATCTGTCTGCGATGGGAGATCACAGCTTGCGGTGATTATAGAATCGATCCTTTTACCAATGTCCATACAACTCATCAGACCGTAATCGAGTTTGTCCTGCCTTCCGAAAACCTTTATCCCATAGTCGAAATCGGGAATCAGACTTGTATCGACATAAGATGAGTAAAAGACGGAGCTCGCCTCCTGGAAGAATGGCCTGTTGTCATAGTAACGGTGAGCGGTGTATGAGAAGTCGATACTTTTAACGGCGCTCTCGACATATCCGAAGTCGGGAAATGCGGTAAAAAGCAATGTGTCGTCATCACCGAACTGATGCTTCATGTCAAACCCGAACCGTCCCTTGCTGCCGCTTTCTTCGGTGTGAAATAACATATAGGGCATTATTAATAACGGTTTTTTTCTGGGCGGTGGGAGGACCAGACCCTCCAAATCGCCATCCTGTTCATCTGGATTGCCGCTCTTACTGTAAACCCACCAGCTGAACTCATTAAGGCGCTGCTCGTTGCGATAGACATTCAGCCCCATGGTGGTTGTATCCGCTTTGTAGTTAAGAATAGAGAATGGTATAGCCATCTCAGCGATCCAACCGTCAGAAACCCGTTTGGCAGCGGCGAACCAGTCACCTTTCCATTCGATTTTCTCGGCCGTTCCCCGCCCACGCCAATCGCTCTGGGTTCCGATTGCGTTAACTGCAAATTCATCTGAAGAGCGATGTTCGTGGAATGTGTCGAGAGTAATTCCTATATGGTCATCGTTCCACAGATTACTATCGCGTTCTTTTTGCGAGGCGACTATTTTGTCCGGCTGGCTGTCGTGGCAATAGATGCCGAAATAAAAACTGGTGGAGTCGAAGCAGACGAAGAACTCCGTTTGTTCAGTTGCCGCTTTTCCGATATCCGATAATGTAAAACCATCTCCTTTAGCTGCTGTCTGCCAGCATGGGTCATCCAGAGCGCCATCGATTTTTGGGGGAGCGTCGATCTTCGGAACTGTGAGTTTTTTTGTTTCCCCGAAACTCAAGGTTATTAATAATGCACTGAATAATAAAGACATGAAGAAAACTAATATTATACGGCCGGATTTGGCATTATCGGTTATCTTGAAAGATTTCAACTGTAATTTCTCCACCTGTTTTTTTATATAAAGAGTTGTTGCAGAGCTGAATCGTTCTTTAATTAATTGAGAAAAAAAATATCCGCAGATTATACAGATTGAATAGATGCGCTCGAAGTTCGATAATCGGTGTAATCTGCGTAATCTGCGGATTCATTTCATCTCATCGAATAGTTCATTAGCTCGCACAACCGCATGACGCATAATATCCTCCGCTTTCGCTGTTTTGCGTTCAGCGAGACAATTCAGCATCTCTTTATAATCGATTTCACCAGCGGATATTTCGCAAGCCTCCCAGCTCAGTATGCTCCGAACAATTCGGTCGATAGCATCATCGCACGAATCGTACGGTCGCGGCTGCATGTCATGACCTTTCCATCGGGAATATCCTGCTTCCCTCATCAGTCCTGCCACCGCGATATTTGTACCTGTTATCTTTACGCCATGGTCGATATCAAATTTTCCGGGACCGCCAAGTGTAATGCCATCGCTGAGTCCTTGCGAATTTATATGCAGATGAACCATCATCGAATTGTCGAGCTCCTCAACTGTATCATAGACATAATCGAGCCCGATCATCTCAGAATGCCCGAACTCCTTGTTGATTCCTTTTTTAGTTCTCGGAATGCCGTATTCCTCTTCAAGTTTTCGCCACAAGAGAATCGCGCTTGCTACAGTTGGGATTAGCATTGCGGGATGACCCTCGTTCGGTTTCGGCTCAAGTCCGATATATAGCTCTCCTCCAAGTTTCTCCTCTAACCTGCATAACTTTGCGATGCTTTCTTTGAGATTTTGATACATCCGACTGATTCCGATCGTTGCTATGTCATATCCGAATGAACCATTCCAGATAACCAATGTCGGTGCGAGTTTTATGTCCGGATGCCATGCCTTCTTCAGCGGATTGTATGTCAATTCAACCGTTTTCTCCGCAAATTTCTCCGCTTTCTTTCGCTCATCAGGATCAATCGACGCTACTCCTCCATATGCGAAATGAGCGTGTGCGCCGGGAGTTGTCATCGCGAGATAAATTCCCGATTCGACTAAAGCATCAGCAATCTCGGATGAATTCTGCTCGTTGAACTCATAGTCGTAATGCATCTCAAATCCGAGAACGACATTTTTCGGCATCCTCGGAGCGATTTTCTCTTTTATCAATCGTATTTTGCCGACTGTATCGAGTTTTTCTTTGCTCCATTCGGGACGGATATCGGATGGCACGAATCCGCCTTTTCCCGAGTGAAAACTCCATGCGCATATTGAATGGTATGATTTGATTTTCATCTGTCTTTTGTCATTATTTCGTTTCAATTATCTTAAGGCTAATGCTACATTCAGGTGCCATTTCGAATAATTGTCGGATTTCATGTATCATGAAGTTGGTACATTCCAGAACTTAAATATTCTGGGGAATAATATTTTATCTAAAACAATTGCTATGATTATCCCTATTGCAGACATGACAATATCAACAGGGTCAAAAGTGCTTCCAAATATATGAACTCCGTAGAATTGAGCAATCTCAACACATGACGCAGCGCCTAAGACCAAAATGCCATTGAAAATCCAGTACTTAAAAGGAGAAAAATCTATCAAACATAATAGGAAATAGAAACCAAAAGGGACAATGACATTGAACATATATCCATTCCAGAATAAGGCGAATGGTCCGCCCCAGTAGCGACCACCCTTAACAAGATGTATTATCGCAACCAGTAGTGCGATAACAACGATTACTATTATTTTTCCGTATTTTTGCTGGTTTGATTCGTTCAACTGAGTACTCCTTAATTTTTATTTTTGTGCCACCATAATCAATCGCTTGCTTTTAGCTTTATCGTAGAGATCGGAATTCCATCCGCCATAAAAGGTGACTTCGCCGAAATCCGCTTTTTTAAACAATCGCGACCAGTCTTCATAAAGTCGTATTCGTACCCGCACTTTAAAATGCTTGAAATCGTTGGATTTCTCGGTATGAATAAAATCGAGGATATTCACCTCCATGAATTTATCGATATACTCCATGACAAACACTCTCGAGAAATCACGGTTATTCATAATAGGAGCGAATCGCGGAGGATTCCTCATTGAAAAATCGGTCTGACCCTGGTCCACAACGAGTATCCCTCCGTCTTTCAAAACCGCTTTCATGCTGAGAAGCGCTCGGACTGTATCGGAATCCTCGAGTAGCTCGTTTATCGAATTGCTGAGACACACAACAGCATCGAACTCAGCCTTGAAATATTCCGGGAGCATGCGGAAATCCGTTTTTTTCAGTGAAATGTCAAGTTTGTTTTTTCGGATTTTAAGTTTCGCCTGAGAAAGCATCGATTCAGAGATATCAGAACCGACAATATCGCATCCGAACGAGTGGAACATGATAAGGTCCTGACCTGTTCCGCACGCGCAGTCGAGGACAGACTTGACTTTATACTGCTCAAACAGAGCTCGAAAAAAATTCTCCCGCACCGGACTTATAACTTTCATCAGGTCATATCGCTCGGCTAAATCTCTATACGGATCATCTCGATTCATAATAGCTCCTCCTTAATTGTTACTAACGATTTAAAATAATACTTATAAAAAACAAAAACGCTCTCTTAGGATAGCTAAAAGAGCGCTGTTTTTCAATACTTCAGGTACACACGGTACCAGCTAATGATTAGCCAGCCCCTCATCCGCCTGTCCCGCAGGAATATACCGAGAATTGGCTTTCCTTTGGCCATTTTTTCCACAGCGAGTTATCATCAAAATTAATTTTGGTCAGATCCGGTTTCTCATCGCCCAGCCACTCAATAACAACTCCTTCTTGCGTGATTGCAAATGTTCTTCCCTGAATATCCTTTTTTGGTGTGATTAAAATAGTAAATCCCTTGTCATTTACATCGAACAGAGCAACATCATATCTGTATATTATGCTGTCAATCGTTAGTGTTTCAAGATCTCCCCTATGCATAAGGAATCCGGAAGTCACAAGCTCTTTTATGTCTTTTGTATATCTTCCTTTATCTTTCTGGAAATTAATCTCGCAGGAGGCTGTGACAACTAGATTGCCAAGCGCATATGACTCGTTTTCATCTGGAAAAATTATGAATTCCCTCCTGAGCTCTTTTAACTGCTCCGCTGGTATTTGGTTTCCTCCTATTGTGATTGAGCAATCGGGAGAAATTTTGCCTTCTAAGAGCGCGGTGACATCTTTAATTTCATTTTTAGTAAGAATAACCTCTTTGAGTTTCTCCAGATTCGATAAGGGACTTATGTCCTTTATTTTATTCTCGCTTAGATCAAGCTTCTCAAGCTTACTAAAATTCCTTAGAATATCCAAATTCTGAATCTTGTTGCGCCTGAGATAGAGTTCGACAATCTCTGAGAGATTTTTAAGCGGTTTCAGGTCTTCTACTTCATTATTTCCTACATTTAACACCTTGAGATTTTTCAGTCCTGCTAATGGATTGAGATCGGAGATTTTTTTCGGAGAAGTAGTCATATGGTTTGTTAAATCCAGATTCTCTATATTTGTTAGATTCTCTAAAAATCTTATGTCCTTTTGATCCAATTCGGACAAACGTAGCTTTTTAAGGTTGGTTAGATTGGCTAAAGGTGTAAAATCTTGAATCTTTTTATTGTCCGAGAGATCCAGCTCTTCCAGACTCGTTAGATTTTTGAGAGGAGCAATATCATTTAGGTTATTGTTTTGAAGCACAAGTTTTTTCAAACCTGATAAACGGGCAAGGCTGCTGACATCCTTTACATTGTTTCCATAAAGGTTCAGTTCCTCAAGGTTGGGTGGCAGATCAGCTATAAAATCCATGTAATATATGCTGTTTGACGTTAGATTCAGAACTTTCAGTTCCTTCAATCCAGCTAACGATGGTGGTCTGAAAATATTGTTGTATGCAAGCTTAAGCTCAGTTAAACCGGTTAGTTGGGAAAGAGGAATGAAATCGCTGATTTTATTGCTTCCTAAATTGAGCTTTTTCAGCTTGGGCAAAGAGAGTAATGGCGATATATCCTCGATCTCATTTGAATACAGATTCAGTTCTTCCAGATTTGAAAGATTTTTAAGAGGCTCGATATTGTTAAAGTCGTTGGACTTTAGATCAAGGATTCTCAGATTTCCTAAGTTTGCGAGTTGGGCTATATCGTCTATGTGGTTTGCGCCTAACTTCAGCTCCTCTAAATCCGTACAGAGCTCTATTCCGTTAAGGTCAGTCAGTTTCTTTCCTTCGAGATCAAGGGCTTTGACATCTTTAAAATCAGCGATTGTCAATTGTCCCGTTGATTTATCAATAAGATCCCGAAGTGCTGTTTCCAGAGGATTAGGTTTAATTTCCGGTTCTATATATCCCGGGTACATCTCCTCCATAGACATGTGCTGACGCTGAAAGACTCCTTCCTTCACAGGAAGCTCAAGCGCATAAAGCGTTGACTTTGCCTTTGAATCAAGCTCCATACCCTCTTGTTTGAAAACCATGAGATAAGCTATTGTTTTGTCCCCACAGTCTCGGATAATACAATCCATTATTGCACCATCGAAGTCCATAGATCCTGAAAATTTTATATCGCTAAGGTTGCTGAAATCGACGATTAATAATTTGCCCGTGGAATTGGATCGATGCACTCGATCATCTTCTGATTGATATCCGCAAACATAAATTAATGTTCCCTTTGAATGCATTATATTTGGAGTAAAAGGTATCCTCACTCCGCTTGATGTTTCACCAATATAGTCGATGGGCGGATAAATATTTGTATTGTTTGCAAATAAGGCTATACCGTTTTGATATGGAAATCCTCTGGATTTGGTCTCTTCTCCTGGATACTCAAATCGCCTGTTTCTGCCTGAGGCGAATACATAGGTTCTATCTTTGGATAGATAATCCTCCGCCAGACAGCAGGCTTCAAAAGAAGAAAAGATTCCTTCATTTTCATTGATTAAACGCAGGTCTTTTCCGGAAGCATCAAAAAGGTAAATTTTTTTCAGCGTTAAAACATAGAGAAAATTGTCTCTTATCTTGACATCTTGAACATAATCATCAATAAAGCTGGTTTCCTCTCCATTTGTACCTATGATTTTAGAAGAGATTATTTTCGGTTTTTTCGGATCTTCAAGGCTAAAGCGATATATTTGAGTCCGATCAATAGCTCTTTGATTCTTCAAGCCTGATACGGAGCTTGCAAAAATATACATAATCTTTGAATGCTCATCGATACAGAGATTTGGGAATTCGAGGAACACTTCTTCGATATTATTAACGACAATTGGATTCATTGGATTGCTGACATCGCAAACCATTAAGCCATATCTTGCAGTTTTCTTTTTTTCTTCCGCTGATTTCTGTTTGAACTTCGTGTTGTATATAAGATATGCATACTGGTTAAAGAATCCGATGTGTCTGGCGGCATCTGACGCATCATGAATGACCAGAAGTTTTGGCTTTGATGGGATAGAGATATCGAAAATAGCAATTTTAGTTTTAAAACTTCCTTTGCCTTCACTGTCAGTAATAAACTCTGTACCCGTAGTCCAGAGGTAATCACCATTGATTGCCAATGAACCGGCACTGGCGAATTCTTTTGGCATAGGAAAGACGCTCAAAATCTTTGGATTCAGTTCACTACCGATTTTTACATCCTCATCGGCAATCGCTGGATTTACATCCGTGGCAATTCCGAGGAGAAGGAAGATTGAAATAATTAAAAAGATTTGCCTCATATCCAAACCTCCTTATTTAGATTATCTATAAGTTGTTAATCTATATTATTCACGAGAAAATTTTCAGAGTGGTTGGGGAGCAGGGATTCGAACCCCAATAAGCAGATCCAGAGTCTGCCGCCCTACCGTTGGACGACTCCCCAGAAACTTGTCTGAATTCAATCTCATTATACTTTTATCGTCTTGAATCTGTCAATTATCCCTACTGGGATCGCGGACATCCTTGTCCGCATGATTACCGACTTTCTATCAATAGCGGACAACGATGGGACTTTTGAAAAAAACCTTTTGGAGCGCGTGCGTCCCGCTCGCATTATTACTGGGATTTACAAGTATGCGAGCGGGACGCACGCGCTCCAAGTTGAACTTTTCATGCCCCATTGTGGTATTATTTTTTGGATAAATTATCACTTAAAACCCTGTGGGGTGATGAAATAATGTTTAGAACCATTTTATTTGGTTTTTCGATAATGCTTTTGATCGTATTTGCATTCGGATGCAGTGGGAAAACCACCGTTAAAGAAGAACTGATAGATACATCACCGAGACAAAAAGCGGAAGAGAAGAAAGAAACCGTAAAAGAGCCTCAGACGGAACAGGAGAAAATCGCGGAAGAGGTGAAGAAAGAGGAAAACAAAGAAGGTTCCAAAGGGGGACCATCATCACCGCTTCCAAGCCCGGGTATCAGCGGTCCGGGTGGTGGGACAACTCCTGCACCTGGTACCCCCGGCGGGTCTGGTGGTCCCACTGAGCGTGAAGGTGGCAAGGAGGCTCGGGAGAAATACATGCAGGATAATCTCGCATATCCTGGTTCGGAGCCATACACCGGCGCGTCGCTTCCGGATAGCCCCGGATTTACAGGGAAAACCTTGTTGAGTAAAGACCCGGCTGGAACTGTTGCATCGTGGTATATGAACAAATACAAGGATAAAGCTACGATGAATCAAACGAAGAGCGGTCAGGGTGAGGAGTACAAGATAAATATTGTTGACAAGGAAAATGGTTACAGCGCGAGCGTATTGATTCACAAGCTCGATCAGAATAATCCTACAAGAATACTGATAAGCCTTTACAATACTGAATAGTTTGCTGGTAAATAGTGAGAATTTACTGTTCCTGGGATCGCGGACAGCTTGTCCGCAAGCTTTATTTTAAATAAGGTGCGGACAGGCTGTCCGCGATCCCAGCGGGTTTTTCAAAATCCCTATTCGCTTTTTTATTTGTTCATATCGTTCGCTTTAAGTTTTTCAATAACAAGTTTCGCGAGTTCAAATCCGATTCCCGGTGTCTGTGCGATTTCCTCAGGAGTTGCCGATGCTATCCGCTCGATGCTTCCCCATTTGCGTATGAGCTCCTCTTTTCGCCTTGGACCGAGTCCGGGAATTGAATCAAGCACCGATAGTTTCAATTGCCTGCTTCTTAATTTGCGTTGATAATCGAGTGCGAATCGATGCGCTTCGTCGCGGATTCGCTGAAGAAGAAAAAGCGCTGGAGAACCTTTCGGGATAACAATTGAAACAGCTCTATCGGGCCGGAAAACCTCCTCCTCCTGCTTCGCGAGAGATGCTATATCGAAATCGGAAACACCCAGTGTCTGCGCCACTTTTATAGCAACTCCCAGATGCCCTTTACCGCCATCGATCAGCATCAGGTCGATTCTCTCATCAGTCTCAACCGCATCGGGATTATAGTGTTTAAGCCTGCGAGTAAGAACCTCCTCCATCATGGCGTAGTCATCCTGCTCCTCAACCGTTTTGATTCTGAACCGTCGATAATAATCTTTCGATGGCTTTCCGTTGATGAACACCACTCTCGATGCCGTAGCTGTTCTGCTTATATTATCCCGACCGATGTTTGAGACATCGTAGCATTCGATCCGATGCGGAATACGGCTTAACTCAAGGCGCTCTTTCACTTCCGCAAGCGCTGATTTTAATACTTGCTCCTCCGTGGATTCCTTTTTCAGATGCTCATCAAGACTTATTGACGCATTCTGATTGGCGAGCTCTACAAGTCTTCGACGTTCCCCTCTATCCGGAAGCTTTATCGTTACTTTCTTCCCGCGTTTCTCAGTAAGCCATTCCACCATGACTTTCTCATCGGGAAAATGAAACGGAATGTTTATCCTCCTTGGGATATTCTGATTGAGATTATAGTATTGCTTCAAATAATCGCCGAGAACCACATCATCGGTATCGCTGATCGGAGCGAGAAGCACGAAATTCTCTTTCCCGATTAAATTTCCACCGCGCACCATTAGTATTGCAGTTACCGCGTGACCGCCTTTCCGAGCAAGTGCGACAAAATCCTCATCCTGCAATCCGGATGATACTACTTTCTGATCGGCTATGAATTGTTCAATATTATTTATCTGGTCGCGAATGAATGCCGCCTTCTCGTAGTGCATCTGCTCAGAGGCTTTCTCCATATCTTTTTTCAAATGTACAAGTACCTGACCGCTTTTTCCTTCGAGAAAAGCGATAACATCCTTTACAACTTTTCTGTACTCCCGCTCGGTTACCGCTCCGATACAAGGTCCCATGCACTGTTTTATCTGATAATACATGCATGCCCTTTTATATATTTTGTTGATTTCGATTTTGCATCTTTGTCGAATATGAAAAATATTTCGAATTATCTCAAGCGCTGCATAAACGCTTGTCCCACTGAGGGGACCATAATATCGGGAGCCATCGTTAATATATCGACGAGCCAATAAAGCTCTCGGAAATTTCTCTTTCATGGTCAGCTTTAGAAACGGATACGCCTTGTCATCCTTGAGACGAGTGTTATAACGTGGTTTGTGAAGTTTCACGAGATTGGATTCAACTACAAGAGCCTCCATCTCGTTCCTTGTAACAACATAATCGATATCAACGGCATTAGTTAGTATTGCTTTTGTTTTTGTCTCGCTGTCGATTTTGTTCAAGAAATAGCTGAGTATCCGGTGTTTGAGATTCTGCGCCTTGCCAACATAAAGCACAACACCACGAACATCGCGCCAGATATAGACCCCCGGCTCGTTCGGAAACGTCGATGCTTTTTCTTTTAGTTCTTCCTGATTCATTGTGATCACTGGGAGCGCTGAACTCCAGTTCGGCTCAGATTGAAAACTCAGGGAAAATGCCGAACTGGAGTTCAGCGCTCCCAGTAGTTATAATTTGGCTATAACAATCAAATACTCCACATTACCGTCATGACCCTTTATCGGCGATTCAATAACTCCCAATATTTCAAATCCTTGCGATTCATAAAATCCTTTAATATCCTCAACAACTTTATTTCTAACATTCTCATCGCGCACGATTCCTCCTTTTCCTATTTTATCGCGTCCCGCCTCGAACTGTGGTTTTATGAGAGCGATTATCATCCCTCCTTTTTTAAGATGCGGAGTTAAAGAAGAGACAATTAATTTTTGCGATATGAAGCTTACATCCATTGTAATTAAATCAAACTGCTTATCAAAAAAATCAGGTGTGATTTCCCTTGCATTGACTCCATCAAGGATTTCGACTCTTGAGTCTTGTCTTAGTTTTTCGTGGAGTTGCCCCTTGCCAACATCGAGCGCGACCACTTTAGATGCTCCATGCTGCAACAGGCAATCCGTGAATCCTCCTGTTGATGCCCCCACGTCAAGACATCTCATTCCTGCAATGTCGATTTTAAAATGCTCAATAGCAGCTTCGAGTTTCAATCCTCCACGTGATACATATCGCATATCTTCGCCGATAATTCGGATTTCAGCATCAGCAGGAACAAGTTGCCCCGCTTTTTCAATTTTTTGTTCGTTGACAAGCACTCGTCCTTCCATAATCGCCGCCTGCGCGAGTGAACGGGTGGGAAAGAGATCAAGTTCAACGAGAAGAATATCAAGTCTTTTTTTTATTTGTGGCATACCGATTATATTTATTAGTGTGAGTTGCTTAATTATGTGGCTTAAGATAATTTTGTAATGTATTGAAAAGGTCATCACAATGTTGGGCTTTGGAGCGAACAAGGGTAACATCTAGTTTCTGAAGTAATTCTGAAGCGTGTTGAATTTTATGATACTCACCCATTTTTGTATTTCTTGTAGCCATCTTTAGAGCATGTTCAACATCTCTTTTCGCAACTACCTCAACATTTGTGGTTTTAGGGATGTGTTTGCCAACAAATCTTTTACCATAGTAACCTATTAAAGTGGCTACATCCGCATAGAACCAGGATTCCATCATCTGAACCATAAGGTGGCAATTTTCATCGGAAGAACCACAATTTTTCCATTTATCAGATGACCAAAGATGTTTCCATGGCGTCTTTGTAACTGGTCCTTCAGAATCAACAAGTAGAATATGAAAATTAGAAGAATCTTTTTTTATTGCATTGCAAAAATCCTCATAGGTCTCTTTTCTTGAACCACACATTTCAATTTTGGGTAGTTTATGATTTGGTAGTCCGGTTCGAAAAAATTCCTGGAATCCGAGTCTTAGCTGATGAAATGAGCTTTTTTTCTTATCACCCTCAATAAAAATCGTAACCCCCATTATGGATTCCCTCCAATTTTATTCATCAACCACAGGTCACCCAATTTATATTTCTCAAGCCATTTTTCCAAATCTTTCTTTTTCAATCTATTCAAGTGGGTTCCATCCTCATCTCGTTCACAGACGATGATACTCTCAGGATAATTTGAAAGTGCTGATACGAGAATATCCGAGTGAGTCGTAATAAATAATTGTGTTCTTGATGATGCTTCAATGAGTAAATCAGCAATTGTTGGGATGATATCAGGATGCATGCATATCTCAGGCTCTTCAATGCAAATAATGGGTGGAGGTTCAGGATGACATAAAATTGCCAGTAAACATAAAAAGCGAATATATCCTCCTGAAAGACGAGTCATAGGTGTGGGTTTTCTAAGACCCTTTTCACGTATGTGAATTCGGATATATCCATCCCTTATTGTTGGCACTATATCTTCAAAGAATCTTGAAAATCGCTTAAGATATTCGAAGAGCATATTGCTTGTGTCTGTGGATTCCAGAAGGTTATTTATTATCAAAGCAAGATTTGATGTGTCCCCCCATAAAAAAGCATCCCATTCATTGGTTTTTTGAAAACTTCTTACAGGTGAATCAATGCCAATATTCCAATCACGGAATATAACAATATTCTTAAAAACATCAGCTAAGTGAGATATGTTAGGGAATCTCTCTGTATCATATCTTTGAGATAAAATAGATTTGCTTGTGTCAATTTTTTCTGGTTTGGCATAATCAGAGGCGCCTTTGCCTGGTAAGTATTTTTCCTTGTCTTTGTCATATACATAAGTTACTAATGATGGCGGTGAGCCCATTTCGTAATAATAATCATATTTAGGAGTATGTCTTTTTGAAGCACCTTTTACCTCTCTTATAGCTTTTTCACTGATTAATTTAAATTTAATTTCAGGTGTGAATCCAAATTCCAAGCTATATCGCATCATAAATGGGAAATTGAGAAGAGGATCAGCCTCAGTCAAAACATCAATATATGCGTTTAAATCCTTCGAACCACCTTGCCATATCCATTCAGATCCTTCTTTTAACGTTGATGATAGATCCTCTTGTCCTTTTCCTGGAGCTGCGCGCAATATTCGTAATGCTTCAATGAAGTTGGACTTTCCTGAAGTGTTAGGTCCAATTAAAACATTAACGTCTTTCAGATCAAGGGTCTGCGTTTTTTCTCCATAGGAAAGGAAATTTCTCAAACGGATCTGTTTAATAAATCCGTTTTCATTTAACATTGATTTATCCTTGATTTTGATATTTTAACTTAATTATTATAATCAAAATCTACCCTTGATAACATAAGCAATTTCTTCAGGGATACATTAAGGATTAAACCACTCGCCCGCATACACATAAAACGAGGTCAGCAAGCCTATCAGAGCTCCTCCAGCTACCTCAATCGGCTCGTGACCCAGCAACTCCCTGAGCATGATCAGCTGGGCTTTTGAAATCTGCTCGCGTTCGACAAGGCTTCGGAAAATCATATTTATGGCGCGCGCGTGACGTCCTGCCGCTCGGCGAATCCCCGACGCATCCCACATTACGATAATAAGCAGAATCACTCCGATGCCAAACTCGGTACTTGTGAATCCCTCCATGAAACCGAGTATAAGCGCTGCGCAAGCCACCGGGCTTGTGTGTGTACTCGGCATTCCTCCGGTGCCGAGAAAATCCTCAAGACGGATGCGTCTGTATGCGATGAGCGTCACGAATGCCTTGGCTATTGCCGCGATAATCCACGCTACAAGCGCGCTCATCAAAACGCGGTTGTGGAGAATGCCGTAGACAAGTTGAATTAAAAAATTATCGCTTCTGGCAAAATTCATCTCAGTCATTCATTTCATCGGTGATAATGAAAAGCACTTAATCTGCATTGGACGATTCAAAATTCTCGAGTGTCAATTTCCCGCCCGTGCTCTCCGTTATTATTTTAACTCTTTCCTCGGCTTCTTTGAGCATTTCAAGGCATGATGTCGCAAGCTGTACTGCCTCTTCGTAACCGGTTAGAGCTTTTTCAAGATTCAGATCGCCGGTTTCGAGTTCCGATGCGAGTTTGCGTAATTTCGCGATAGCTTCCTCAAATGAAAGCTTATCGGTTTTTTTATCTTGTTTTTTTAGTTCAGCCATTTTAATTCTCCGTTGTTTCGACTTTCGCCGTGAATTTGCCCTTATGCAATCTTACTTTTACATCATCGCCTTCTTTTAAATCGCGAACATCCCGAAGAAGTTTATCATCTCTGACACGATGAGCAATCGCGTAGCCTTTTTCAAGAAGTTTCAACGGGTTCGTGTGATCGATAATCGCTAAAATATTCTGAACTTCGGATTTCGATGATGCAATTCTCGATGCGATTATCCTCGTTAATCTGTCCCTGATGAAATCGATCTCCTGGTAGAAAGCCATCCATCGACGTTCCGGGTGTTGAAAAGCTGCTCGCGACATTATTTCAAAAATCACATCCTTGTATCCCTTGATTCCCTCCTTTAAATAATCCTGCCACTGTTGTGTTATTGAGATTATTTCATCGATGAGTAAGTACCGATCGGGAGTGGCATCGTGAGCGGCGCCGGTCGGAGTGGGGCTTCGGTGGTCGCTCACAAAATCGACGATGGCAAAATCAGTTTCGTGCCCGATGCCTGTGATTATCGGGATCGGATAATCGGAGACATATCGAACCAGCGATTCATCATTGAAGCAGAATAAATCCTCAAAGCTTCCACCACCGCGCGCGAGTATCACGGTCTCCGGCATTGGCTTGATTTGCAAAAGTCTATCCAATGCTTCGATTATTTTCGGAGGCGCATCTAATCCTTGAACAAGAGTAGGGGAGATTACAACACAAACATGCGGAGCTCGTCTTGTAATAATTTTCAAAATGTCCCGAATCGCTGCACCCTTAGGTGATGTCACCACGCCGATTACATGAGGAAATTCGGGAATCGGTTTTTTCCGGCTTGAATCAAAAAGCCCCTCCTTTTCAAGCATCTCTTTAAGTTCGAGATAACGAGCGTATAACTCGCCTCGTCCAGCGCTGAATATCTCATCGATATACAGTTGATAAGCTCCACCCTGAGGATAAACATCGATAGAACCGAAAACGATAATTTCATCGCCCTCTTTGGGGATATATGTCAATCTTTCAGCCCTGCTTTTAAAAGCGACGCATTTTAAAATCGAGCCGACATCTTTCAAGGAAAAATATACATGCCCCGCTGATGATTTTGTTACATTAGATGTCTCCCCGCGCACCGCTATATGTTTAAGTTTTGGATGGTTTGTTAGACAATCTTTAACAATGGATGTCAATTCGCTAACGCTATAAATATGCATTTCAGCGAGGAAATCCGGAATATCAGAAGTTGTGTTCAATCTTGAATCCCCTCACGTTTTGCATAGCTCAGCCATGTATTTTCCATGAGCATTGCGATTGTCATGGGACCGATTCCACCCGGAACTGGCGTTATCCATCCAGCGATTTCTTTCACTGTATCGAAATCGACATCGCCGACAATTGAGCCATCGGGAAGTTCGTTGATTCCCACATCCACGACAATCGAACCGGGATTCACCATGTCGGCGGTCACAAGTCCTCGAACTCCTGCAGCGACAACGAGAATATCCGCGCGTTTTGTGTGCTCAGCGAGAACCCGTGTACGGGTATGACAAATAGTGACAGTTGCATGGTTTCTCAGAAGCAGGACAGATACAGCTTTCCCGACAAGGAAACCTCGTCCGACCACAACAGCATTCGCGCCTTTGATTTCGACATTGTTTTCCTTCAGTAACCGAATAATCCCTTTTGGGGTGCATGGCTCGAAACCGGGTTCATCGAGAAGAAGTCGCCCCTGGTTTATCGGATGAAATCCATCGACATCCTTTTCCGGGAGTATCACGGCATCCATTTCGTTTTTATCGAGATGTTTCGGGAGCGGCAGCTGAAGAAGGATGCCATCTATTTTCGGATCATTGTTGAATTCGTTGATTATAGCAAGAAGTGTTTCACGTGAAACATCAGCGGGGAGTCGTCGCGTATCAGTGAAATAACCGGCTTTTCGGCATGACTTCTCTTTCATGTCAACATAAATGCGGCTCGCGGGATTGTCACCAACGAGTATCGTGCCCAGACCCGGTTTACGCGCATCACCCAAAGCATCAACCTTCGCTTTGAGTTCTTCGCGGATTTTTTTCGCTATAGCTTTGCCATCAAGTATTTGAGCTGTCATGAAATCAAATCCTCTCCGTTTGGAATCCCGATGATTTTAGCACGAGGAACGCGGATGGGAAAACGTGATTAGGAGAAAAAAGTCATGAGTTGAAGTAGAAAGCTTTAAAGAAGTTCCAGAAATTTCTCTATCGAAAGCTTTGAATGTTTGATGATGCTGCTTTTTCTTTTTCGTCAGGGGTCATGTCTTCAATGTATAGCTCTATTGCCTCTCGTATGTTTACAAGTGCTTCATCAATGGCATCGCCTTGCGAGAAACATCCCGGAAGAGATGGGACTTCAACCACGTATCCAAAATCCATGCCTTTGCTTACTACAACTTTGAATTTCATCTCACACCTTTATATTTCAATTGGTATGTTGCTTCAATTACGTAATATGTAATTCAACAATCACTTTAATTCTACAGGATTGGAAACCTTTTGCCAATATCGCTGCTTCGCATTTAGTTCGTCGCGGATTTTCTTCACCAGAGCTTTGCCGTTGAGTATTTGTGCGGTCATGAAATCCACCCTCGCCTTCCTGAAGTCCTGATGATTTTAGAATAATGAGCGCGGTTGTAAAAGTGAAGAAGAAGGTTATAGACTTTTAATCTGATTTTTATGTTAAAATTTGTATCAGGCTACAACAATTTGAAAGATGCCTAAACCAAAAATTAAAATACCATCCAGACTAATCGAAGAATTCTGTAAAAAATGGAATATTACAGAGTTTGCCCTATTCGGCTCTGTCTTGCGTGACGATTTCAGTCCAGATAGTGATGTTGACGTCCTTGTAACATTTGAACATAACGCAAAAACTACCCTGTTCGATCTCGCTCGCATGCAAAAGGAATTAGAGGAGATTCTGGGACGTCATGTGGATATATTGAGTCGGCGTGGAGTTGAAAGAGGAAGAAATAAAAGACGTCGTGATGCAATCCTGAGCTCAGCGGTGACAGTCTATGGAGCGAGATAGAGATTTCCTTCAGGATATCCTTGATTCCGCAAAAATTGCTCTCACCCATATTAAAAACATGAAACTTGAGGATTTCCTGAATGATCTCCAATGTCAGGATGCTGTTATCAGACGACTTGAAATAATCGGTGAAGCATCAAGACGAATCTCCGAGGAGACCTGTAAAACATACCCGGAATTACCATGGTCTGAAATGATAAGTATGCGTAATATCATGATTCATGAATACGATGAGGTAGATTTAAACATCGTGTGGGAAACAACCGTGAATGACCTTCCTCCTCTTATAGTAAAAATCGAGAACATTCTGAGACAATAAGAAACTTCTGTAAAAGTCTGGTTTAATTTTAATTAGTTAAGTGCTTTGCCCCTTATTTCATGGAGGGTATCATCTTAAGCCGCATGAATAATGGCTTAGAAAAGGTGTCCGTCCCATTTTTACACAGAAAAATCGTGCACGGCACGGATTTTACTTACCTAATAACCTTCCATGATTCTTTTAATTAATAATGGAGATATTTTCCCTCCCCATATAGATGCTTCTTTACTCAGTTTATTGAAATCGTAATTCAAAGGTTTTATCGCAGCCTCTACATCTAATACTTCACTATTTAATTCAATCAATTCATTTATAATCTCAGGAAGAGACAAGCATATTACTCGCCATAGGTTCAAAATATTTTTTATTTTGCATGGTACATTTTGAAATAGGTATTTTGCGTCAAAATGCAGTGCTTGAGATTTGTAGTCAAAGATTAATTTTTTTAAAGCGATTCCGGGAGAGACTTTCAATTCATACTCATCTGGATCACCAACCCATGGATTTGTGAAATTGCCAAGTTTAAGATTTTCCAGGATCTCATTTAAAAAAGCATCATATTCATCGTTCCAAGCAATCTGAAATCTTTTTTCATAAGAAATATCTTGTACCCCTTTCTCTTGGAAAAACTTAACTACCACTTTCCAGATGTCCTTTGGGGAAGAATCTTTTTTCTTTATCAAAATATTCCTACATGGAAAAGGAACATCATCTAATTCCTTACTTATAGCCGCATGTTCTTGATCAATTATCTTATATATCCGAGAATGATCAGGTTTTACTTCGTCTCTTTTCCGGATTGGCTGATCAAAGACGGATTGCCACTTTAACTGGAATTCAGCATCACAAAGTGATAAATAATATAATAACCACGAAATTTCATTTTTGCATTCCAATTCTTCGCTCTCACTCAGATTCAATCTTTCAGTACATGTGCCAATGAATTTTAAAATGCTAACTGCCTCATATAATGGCCTGACTAAGCCAGCAATGGGTTTGAGCATATCAGTAGGAACATTCAATGTGGTTGTTTGATCCATATAATTGGGAAATTTAAGAGCTTCCAATAAATTAATAATTGACATGAATGTATGACAGGTGTTGGCATACATTGATTTACATAATTGCTGAAATTGCGATAAATTATCAGGTTGTTTTTGTGATGACTCAATTATTTTTGCAAGAATGAATGTTTGAATCATAAGAATTTTCTCAAGTGGATTATTAGCTTTTTTCTTGCAAAGCCAGGTGATTTTACTTAAGCCTCTATTTTTTAACATTCTAATCCTCTTTAATATATTGAATAATTTAAGATGAAAAAAGATGATTCTTTCCTTTAATAAGACCATATCTGCTCCATCTTAAATTACTTTTACCTGCTTAGCCAATACTTAAACGCTCTTCTAAATCCAGCATTTTCCGCTTCCTTAACTGTAGCACAGTAAAATTCTCCACGTGATTTCTCAACTTTGGTTTTATCGTATTGTTGATCAAAAGGTAAATGATATATCTTTGATCCATCTATTCTTGATACATTACATTTTATCGATGGGTAAGATTTATCAAATTTGAAATTTTCCATCAATTCTATTCCAAGCTCTTTTGAAAACCTTTTTGCCAAATCCGACAATGAGGTAGAAGTATAGAAAATGGATTTAACATTTTTTTCAGGATTTTCCTTCCTATATTGAAAAACGGTCCCGAAAAATTGGAAAATATGCTTCTCATAAATTGTACGAAATTGTGACCAGTTTTTACATTGGATAACTATTAATTCATTATCCTTTTTGCAAATTAAGTCGCGTCCCAGATCCTCATATCCCTTGAATATCCCTATATACTCAACATCAAAATCCTGTACTTCATATAGATAACCAATATATCTTTCATACAGTCGTCCTATTAGCCATTTAGATTTAGGACGTGACCAAAATCGATCCAGCGCCATTTGGTTTCTCTCTACACTAGGTAATTTTCTATATTCCTCTTTTGTAAGATATTGGGTTGTTTTATCACCAAGTTCCTCCTTTGAATATTCTTTTAGAAGCTCGCATTCTTGATCAGCTGGGTAATCAACATCTTCCTTTAAGTCAATAAGAAATGGGGCAATATTTTCGTAGTATTCAACAAGATACTGCGCAATTTTCTTCTCATACACAGCTTGTCGGCGTAATCGGGACTGTTCTTTTACAACTTCCGATGCTGAAAAAGCAGGATGTTTTTTATTTTTCAAAAAGGTTGTGATTTCATATTCTTCAAGCTGAAAAAATTCATCATAAGCTTTTGCAAGCCAGGGAAAACCAATTTGTCTTTCTTTAGCCAGTTGGTGGACTCCTTCTTCAAGTTTTTTAATTAATGAAAGTTTTCCATCCAATATTTGCCGCTCTTTTTGTGCGGCACTTTCAAAATCAGCTTTCTCTTGTTTAATAGTAGAAAGCAGATTATTCAATTCATATGTCATTTGTTCGTAATAACCCATTATTTTATCTCTTTTTCATATTTACATATAAGGTATTTGCTACAAACAAGAAATTGGACATATATTCCATTTCGAATATTCAAAATGCCATGGCATAAAGGACAAACAAATTTACCTTTTTCAAACCCCAAGTTTTTATTTATTGCAAGGATCTTGGCTTTTTCTTTTTCTAAATCAAATGAGTTATCCAAAACATCATGCGCAGCTTTATTTCTAATACCTTGCTTGTGATTTTCAATTATCTTTGGAATAATCCAAAAAATAGCAATGAAAACTATTATTACTATTATTGTACTCATAATTCATGCGATAACCTTGATTGAGGTGAAATTAATAAGGTCTGATAATGGTACAGCCTCATTTTGCCCAAGCCTGTCCTTGATATGCAGTTTCATGGCATCCCGGAGATTTTTCATAGCTTCCTCGTATGAATCGCCCTGCACGTAGCAACCCTGAAGCTGAGGGCAATACGCGATATAGCCATCATCATCTTTCTCAATAACGCATGCCAAGCTATACTTTCTCATATTAACCTCTTCAGTCAAACTGAATCTCTGACAAAGCTCTTCACCATATTATCAAAACGTTATGGTAAAATGAAGCTCTCTTATCCTATGGAGTTTGAGGGTAATATTATGCCATTGCAAATAAAAGTAGACAATAAGAAGATTAACGAATTTTGCCGTCAAAACCATATTCGCAAGCTCGCATTTTTTGGATCGGTCTTGCGTGATGATTTTAAACCAACAAGCGATGTCGATGTTTTGGTTGAGTTTGAGCCCGACATACCGATGGGTTTGATCAAAATGGCAGGATTGGAAGCGGCACTCTCGAGAATCATTGGATTCAAAGTTGATTTACGCACTTCAAAGGATTTAAGTAAATATTTTCGTGATGAAGTCGTTGCATCAGCAGAGGTGCACTATGCCTCCGAATGATGATATCCTGCGATATCAACACATGTTAGATGCAGCTCAGAAAGCTGTTGAGTTTCTTAAAAACAGAAAGAGGAATGACCTTGATACGGATGTACAATTGAGTTTCGCTCTTGTTAGAGCATTGGAAATTATCGGGGAGGCAGCTAATAAAATCACCGAGGATGGTCGTTCAATGTGCCCGACTTTGCCATGGCAGGACATAATCGGCATGAGAAACAGAATAGTGCATGCTTATTTTGATATCGATCTGGATAGAGTATGGGATACTATAATATTTGATTTACCTCCACTTATTGATGAAGTACATAAATTTTTAAAAAAGTATGAGGAAAAATGACTTAACTAATCTAAATGCTGAAAGAGCTCAAAATAGAGGGATTCAAATTACTGAGGGATGTGCACATCCGTCCGCATGAGGGTTTCAACGTAATCACGGGTGAGACCGGTGCGGGCAAATCGCTTCTGCTTGGAGCGCTTAAATTCCTTCTTGGAGCGAAAGGCGGCGATGAGCTTTTCTCGAAAGGCGAGACAAGCGTTAAAGTTCTCGCATCCTTTGAACTTCCAAAGCAGAGTCCCGCAAAGGAACATCTTGTAGAGGAGGGGATAATTGAGCCGGATGAGAACGAGGTGCATATCGAGCGATGGAAGGAGCGCGATGGACGTTCGCGATTTTTCATCGGAGGACGTCGCGCCAATCTTCCAGTGATTATCGAGTTTCAGAACGCGATGGTGGATTTCCTCGAACAGCATCAGGTCTCGCGTATCGTTGAGCATACCGGTATCGAGGTGCTCGACCGAATCGGCGATAAAGAACACAAATCGAAAGTCGAAACAGTCAGAACTTCATATGCGAAATGGAGCGAGTTGTCTAAGGAACTCTCTGAGAAAGAGCGAAAAATCAGGGAGTTAAGCGAGAGAAGAGAATTAATCCAATTCCAGCTCAAGGAATTAAAAGATGCCAACTTTGTTACGAACGAGCTGGATGAGTTGAATCGCGAGCATAAGCTTTTAGCATCAGCGATGGAGCTTCGCGCGAACGCAGAGGAGGCGCGGATTCTGCTTGGAGGCGATGAGGGTGATATTCCGGGAGCCGGCGATTCCGTATCGCGAGCTGCCGGGATGCTCGAACCGCTCGCAACCATAGATTATGACTGGGCTTCGAAACTTGAAGAGCTGAGGAATGTGGAGGGTATCCTGCGGGAGACAGTGAGAGAACTTGTATCAATGATAGATAATTTGAATGATGACCCTGACCGACTCGCGCAGGTCGAACAGAGAATAGCCATCATTGAAAAACTGAAACGGAAATATCATCTCGATTATGCGGGATTAATCGCCCTAAGAGACCAGCTTGCGGGGGATATAGAAACAATCAGCGCCGGCGATGAGGATCTTGAAAATCTCAGAAAAGAACTTGTGATGGCTCTTGACGATTGGCATAAGGAAGCTCAGGAACTCTCAACATCGAGAAAAAAACTTGCGAAGAGAATTGAGAAGGAATTGAAGAATCATCTTTCGGATTTGGATCTTACACGTTCGAGAGTCGCGTTCAGCTTTGAGGAGATCAAGGAGGGGATTCCATCACCAAAAGGGATAGATAAAGTTGAGATTCTCTTAGCGACCAATGCTGCTGAGGAACTTCGTCCGCTTGCCTCGATCGCATCAGGCGGTGAAGCGACCCGAATAGCTCTCGCATTAAAAGCGCTGTGGGCTGATAGAGAAGGCGTACCGATTCTCGTGCTCGATGAAAGCGATATCGGAATAGGAGGCGAAACAGCGCACAAGGTCGCATCCAAATTCAAAGAGATTGCGAAAAGCCATCAGTTGATTGTAGTATCTCATTTAGCTCAGGTGGCAGCAGTAGCGGACCGGCATTTCAGGATTGAAAAAATTGAAAGCGCAAAGAATGCCGGAATCAGTATCGATGAGTTATCCGGTTTTGAACGGGAGAAAGAGCTTGCCCGGATGCTTGGGGGAAGTCGCGATCCTGAATCATCAATCGCGCTCGCCAAAAGCCTTCTCTCCACGCGCGATAAAAAATGGGGACAGTCCCAACTTGATAAATCGTAAGTATTGAGATAATAAATAAAAAGCGACTTGTCAAACGAACAAGAAACTAAATTGTTGTGGACTGTCCCCATTTTTTATATAGTACACATCGAATGAAATGATTTAATGGAACTTTTTGTTTTCATACCTGTTTTAGTTGGCTCGATAGTCGGACTTGCGTTCGTGCTCCAGCTGTTTACTCGCTGCGGATATCTTCAAACGGACAATCCGAATCTTCTTAATCGTGCCGCGCAGATGCTTGCTGCTGGTAATAAGGAACGAGCCATAATCCTTCTTGAAGAGGATAAACATCCGATTTCATCCTTGCTTTCTTTCACACTGAGCCTTTCCCTGAAAGATCCAAACGAATTGCATCATGCATATGAATATGCACGAGAGGAGATACGAAGAAGGCTGACGAAGGGAACAACGGCGCTCGCATGGCTGACAATCGCGATACCGATTGCCACGATTCTTATCTGGTTAATCCTGCCTCAGAAACCATCGCATCTTCTGAATCTTGTTTTAATCTGGGCTGTAATCGCAGAGATTCTTTTCTGGAATTCGACTTTGTTCTACGTGAAGCTAAAGACAATGAGTATCCTCACCCGCGCCGATGACCATTTCAAGTTTTTTTCAGGATTGTTCATGGCAAGTAAGCCTGAGGAGAAGGATGTGAATATCGAAGGCTTGGTTGAGGATACAGAGGATGTTGTGGATATCGCAGCTGGATTGAAAACAAACAGAAGGGCAATGAAGAAGGGCATGAAGCAAGTGTAATGCCCCAATGCTATATATAGAAACAGAAGCGGCAATACTGGATTATATAGTTTGGTTGTATGATTCAAGGTAGTGGGTTATAATACGGTTTTGGATATAGTTCACAACAAGGCCCCATTGTCTAATGGTTAGGACACTGCCCTCTCAAGGCAGTAGCAGGGGTTCAAATCCCCTTGGGGCTATATGAGAAATCAATAAGCAGGATATGATGTCCTGCTTTTTTCTTGCTGCATTTTATTGAAATCAGCTTTATAATTCCCCGAAAAGGTATCCTATTTTTTAACATTATTATAGCTCTAGCATTGGGAGGTGTTTCTAATGAAGAAATATATCAACATCAATTCGACAAGCGCGCTCATTGTCCTGCTCGTCATTGTTCTCGCATCATGCTCTGGAACGAAATCGCCGGTAGCGCCATCTGATATGGTATCAGACGACCAAATCCCCGGCGTTGAAAATCCATCCGAATCAAATCGGGGAGTCGTAGCGGTCTATGATCCCGTGATTGACCCGGTTGCGGGAACTTTTGTAATCACACCGTCTGAGCGCATGGTGGATTATCATTTCCCGCTTAGTCAATATTATCCAAATGTTCTGACAATCACCGGCTATGGCTTCACTCCGAACTTCTGGGCGGATATCAAATTGACCCATCCATTCCCCGGAAGCGGAATCAAAGCTTATGACCCAAGAGTCATAGCAATACTTCCAGCTCGCGCGGGAGTGAGCTTCAATTATCCAACGCTCAATGCAATTGGTAACAATTCGGTAGTTCTCGAACCTGATGGTTGCATGAAGCTTTTTGACAATCTCGGTGGCTCAATTCCCGGCAATACAAATCCATTCAAGGCGTATTTCAAGGATCAGCCATATCGCGTTTGGTCTGATACTGGTGTGACATCCGAAACTCAACGCTGGCAGATGAACCTTGCCGGTTTTGGAGGCCCATTGCAGTTCAAGCTTGTTGTCGATGTCTCAACCAACTTCCCCAATCCGCCAACACCGGTAACTGACAACGCCCCAGAACCCGTTCGAATTACCATGCGATGTGGGGATCTCACGCCAGGTGGAGGTTCAACTACAATCGAAGTAACCCTTCTCGACTGGCAGGGACAGGCAACAATCGGAGGTGTTGCAGTTGAATCCCCATCTATCTTTAACAGTGTTGTTTTCCTTCCCTACTCTCGTCCGGGTCCATATCCGAATGAATACATTTATTCCGGAACGATTTCTAACAGTCTTCTTGCTCCTGAAGGTGAATACAGCCTACTTGTGGCTTCATGGAATGTTGACCCGAACATATTCATTTATAGTGAATTTCCTGTTATGGTCCAGGAAACTATCGAATTCAATCCAGTTGATGTCACCCCTCCGCAGTTGATCTTTGAATCATTTGATGTCTTTATAAGCGGAAACTATGCCTATATAGCTTGTGGCGAATATGGTTTACTGATTTTCGAGATTTCAGAGCCTTTGAATCCTATATATATAAACAGGGTTAATACACCAGAAAATGCCAATGAAGTTTATGTTGCGGGCGCTTACGCCTATGTCGCGGATAATGCTGGATTACAAATAATAGACATCGTTCCTCCCGAATCAGCGCATATCGTGAAGTCAGTTGACACACCGGATTATGCTATGGGTATTTGCTATTCAAGCGCTTACGTCTATGTCGCAGCTCGTAATTCTGGATTACAGATAATATACGTCGAACCACCAGAAATAGCGTATGTTGTGAAGACGGTTGACACTTTGTGGGCCACTGATGTTTATATAACAGGTGCTTACGCATACGTTGTAGATCATTATCTTGGATTACAGATAATAGACATTGAGCCACCAGAATCAGCTTATATCGTGAAATCATTTGACACCCCGGGGATTGCTTGTGATGTTTGCGTTTTAGGTGGCTACGCCTATGTTGCTGATGGTTCTTATGGATTACAAATAATAGACATTGATCCACCAGAATCGGCTTATATCGTTAAATCAGTTGATATGCCTGGGTATGCCGATGGTGTTTACGTTTCGGGCGCTTACGCTTATGTCGCGGATAGTTCCCATAAATTACAGATAATAGACATTGCGATACCATCAATGGCTTATATTGTTAAAACAGTTGACACACCGGGCGATGCAATTGGTGTTTATGTGTCAGGCAATTATGCTTATGTGGCAGATGGTTTAAGGGGCGTACAGATAATTGATATAGAATGGCCTGGTCTTGCTTATATAGTAAAGTCAATTGAGACGACATATAAAGCTTGGGATATTCATGTTTCGAGTGGTTACTCATATGTAGCGAATGACTATTATGGTCTGCAGATAATAATCGAACCTCCCGAATCAGCCCATATCATTAAATCAGTTAGGGGAGGAGGCGTGTGGTTGGGAACTGGTGGCAACGCAATTGACATCTCAAACGGTTGCGCTTATCTTACTTGTTCAGCTTCGGATATTTTATTACGTATAATAGACATAGAGCCACCTGAATCAGCTTATATCGTCAATGAAGTTGCCACGCCGACATATGCAGAAGACGTTAATGTTTCAGGTGCTTACGCCTATGTTGCCGATAGTTCTTATGGATTGCAGATAATAGACATCGAGCCACCCGAATTAGCTTATATTGTCAAAACAATCAGCACATCAGGGAATGCCAAAGGTGTTTGCGTTTTAGGCAATTATGCCTATGTCGCTGATAGTTCCTTTGGATTACATATAATAGACATCGAGTCACCCGAATCAGCTTATATTGTTAAAACAGTTGACACACCGGGAACCGAAGATGTTTACATTTCCGGTGATTACGCTTATGTGGCGAATGGTTCTGCTGGATTAAAGATAATAGATATCAATCCACCCGGTGCAGCGTATATCATAAAGTCAGTTGACACACCGGGGCTTGCTTATGGTGTTTACGTTTCAGGTGGTTATGCCTATGTCGCTGATGAGAATTATGGATTACAGATAATAGACATTTTGCCTCCTCGCTCTGCGTATATCGTGACATCATTTGACACGCCGGGCTCTTCCAAAGGTGTTTACGTTTCAGGCGGTTACGCCTATGTCGCGGATGATGAAGGTGGTTTGCGAATTATCAAGCTCTGGTAATCCACCTCCGCAGAGCCTACGGTGGACAGGTCCGCCTTTGCAGAGCCTATGGTGGTCAAGCACGTCTCTGATCTTTTATAGCGGGATAAACCAATTATTGTTTAATTATTGCTTTTTTTTCTTTTTTTTCGATTTACCTTTTTCCAGTTTCTTCACTTCCTTGATGGCTTGAAGGAAGTGCTTCTCAACTGGTGTTAAATCATCAGCATGAAGCGCATGATATTTTTCGTATTCAGCACGAGTTTTTTTTAGAGCATCGTCGTGACTGATTCTACCGGCGTGTGTAAGGATATCGCGTTCACTGATTTTCAGAAAATCATCAAGTTTACAAATCCAATCCTTCATGTACATTGGTTTGCGATTCAAAGCTTGAAGCTCAGCGAAATCGAGATACATTGAGACGATTCGGTTTAAAGTGTCGAGTTCCTGCCGGGTTAGATAATTTTTAGCTATTTCAACATCGGTACTGGATGGTTTGACGCCAGTCCAGGATGTCAGTCCCATAAAAGGCTTGGATGCATCTGCACGAGACTCAATCACCTCAGCTGCGGTATGACCATGAGCAGCCCAGTGCATCTTGTTTTGAACCACAGCGAAAAACTGACGGGAGAAATCCGTATTGGGATCATAATCGATGCTTGTCGCGTAGATGTTGAGTACTTTACGCCAGAAGATTTTTTCAGATGAGCGGATATCCCGAATACGTTCGAGGAGCTCATCGAAATAGCTCCCACCACCAGCTTTTTTCAGACGTTCGTCATCGAGAGTGAAACCTTTGATGATGTACTCTTTTAGCCGCTGGGTAGCCCAGATACGGAACTGTGTGCCTCGATGTGATTTAACACGGTAACCAACGGAGATGATAACATCAAGGTTATAATAGTCAACTTGATAGGTTTTATGGTCAGCGGCAGTTGTTGCAAAATTTGCAACAACTGATTCCTGATGTAATTCACCTTCTGTAAAAATATTCTGGATATGTCTCAAAATCACCGACTTGTCTCTTTGAAAGAGCTCAGCCATCTGATTTAGTGACAGCCAGACCGTTTCCTCCTGAATTCGTACATCAATACGAGTTTTGCCATCATCGGTTTGATAGATGATGATTTCAGAATCAGGTGTTTTGGGATGATGATTTTTCAAATGTATCCCGTAGTTATGCCAGCTACTGTCCCCGGTAGGTCACGAAAAGAGAAGTCGTCGGGATGACCGCACCCCCAGAACAAAGCCGTCGGGACGACGGCGCTCCCAGGGGAAAGCAGTCAGGATGACTACGCTACAATGGTTGATTCTTATCCCAATTGAGCTTCGTTGATCAGTAAATCAGCGACTTCCATGCCAACACGGAATTGACCCTCCGATGTACTCGCTCCAATATGCGGCGTGACATAGACATTCGAATGATTCGCGAGAGCGTTATCAACCGGAGGCTCTTTTTCGAATACATCCAAACCAGCTCGTGTGACAGTTCCGTTATTAAGAGCTTCGAGAAGCGCTTTTTCATCGACAGTACCGCCTCGAGCGCAATTCACGAGAAATACACCTTTCTTCATCTTCGCGAAATCATCAGCAGTGAGGGTCGGTCCCTCTGCTTTTATGAACGGTATATGGAGAGTGATGAAATCGCTCTTCGCGAGAAGCTCATCTTTCGAGATCATAGTTACCATTGACGGAAGTGGTGACGATTTGATGTATTTATCCCATGCGATAACTTTCATTCCAAGCGCATGAGCTCTCCAGGCTACCTCAGTCCCGATTTTTCCAATACCGATAATGCCGAGAGTCTTGCCTGCAAGTTCGATTCCTTTCATTTCTTTCTTGGGCCATCCGCCACTTCTTATCGAGACGGTCGCCTGAGGGATAAAACGGGCGAGAGCGAACATATGCCCAATCGTGAGTTCGGCTACCGATGCGCTTGATGCTGTCGGCGTATTAAGAACCTTGATGTTTTTCGCTTTTGCAGCTTGCTGATCGATATTATCGAGTCCGACACCGCCCCGCACGATAACTTTCATTTTATCCATCGCGGCGACTACAGGTGCCGTGACCTTTGTCGCGCTTCGAACCACTATCGCATCGAAACCGGGAACTGTCTTGACCAGGTCTTCCTCCTTCATGCCTGTCTTTACGGTTACATCGAGACCGGCGGCTTTCATTTTAGCTAATGCCTCATCAGCTACAGAATCGCAAATAAGAACTTTCATTTAATCTCACCTCTATTTTTTGGTAGTAACTTAATCCCGGCATCCGCCTTCGCAAAGCCTGCGGCGGATGCCGGGCTACATTGTTATGGCTTAAGCTCGTTACCATATTTGTTGATAATTCTTTCGATCGTATCAAGAAGACCCTCTATCTCCCACATCCGCGTATCGCCCATGTGCGCGATTCGGAATGTTTTTTCCTTCAGGTCGCCGTATCCGTTTGATATCTGCATGTACTCCTCGCCGAGTTTATTGTTGAGTTTGGCGATGCTGATACCGCGGGTGTTATTAATACATGTAAGCGTATCCGAGAAATAGGGAGCTTCCGGGTAAAGGGCTTTATCGCCTCCCCAGTTTTTCCAGGCATACTCACGAACAACATCAGCCAAAGCTTTGTGACGGGCAAATCGCTTTTCGCCCTCAGCGAGGATGAAATCCATCTGCTTGTCAAGAGCAAACATGTGTGGAATCGATGGCGTTGATGGAGTCTGCCAGTCTTTTTTCTGACGTTTCGCGAGGTCGATGAAATCAAGATAAAGGCCTCGGTTTTTCACCGTTTCCGCTTTTCTCATCGCATCTCTGGAAATATAACCAACAGCGAGTCCGGGAGGAAGCGCGAATGCTTTCTGTACACCCGCGAGGAGCACATCTATTCCGAGTTCATCAGGATACATCTTGACACCGGCCATATTGCTGACAGCATCGACAAGGAACATGACGTTTGGATATTTCTCTTTCAGCTTTTTGCCGATTTCCGGGACAGGGCTCATAACGCCCGTTGATGTTTCGTTCCAAACAACCGTTATGGCATCGTAATCATCCTTTGCCATTTCAGCCATGACAAGGTCCGGTGTGATAGCTCGTCCAACACCGCTCTTCCAATCCACCTCGCATTTTGTGCAGGGGATACCATTAGCTACGGTTATTTTGGACCATCTGTCTGAAAATGCCCCATTCACAAAGTTAAGGCATTTTTTTGCGACAAGATTTCGAACAGAGGCTTCCATAACTCCTGATGAGGAGCAGGTGAATATGAGCATGACACCTTTATACTCATCATCTTTCTTTGTCTCATAATCGTCTTTGATGTTTAAAAATTGACGAAGCTTTTTAACGCATCGTTCATGTAAAGCGCTGTAATCCTTGGACCTATGTCCAATCTGCGGAGTAGCAAGTGCCTGAAGTATTTCAGGTCTAACCTCGGTTGGACCCGGGATAAAAAGTCTCTTATGATTCATATACCGCCTCCAGAGCGTTTTCTTTAGATTATGATATACGCAAAAATCATATATAAACCCCCCGAAAAATAAGAAAATTCAAGCTCTGTACCTTTTGGGTGCAGAGCGATTCTTGTTTCCGCTATTCGCGGGATGCTGATTATAAATTAAGCTGTCAAGTTTCTCAAGATTTAAATTAAGTTTATGGTTTTTTTGCTTTTACAAAGGCGCTGACGAAGGATGACATCAGCTCGGTTATCGTCTCGACACCGATCTCGCGAATGAGCTCATCTGATGCGAGTCCTGATGCATCATCGAGCGAATAAGTCCTGAAAATCTCGACTTCTGGCTTGGTGAAGCCAGCGGATACTAATTTTTCCCTGTATTCGTTAATTGTAAGCGCACCAGCGACACATCCCGACCATAGCTCGAGATTCTGCTTGATCTGACCTGTAACCGGTTTCGTCAGGACAATATCTGCGATTGAGAACCGTCCGCCCGGTTTAAGAACTCTGAATGCCTCTTTAAGAACCTTGTCTTTATCAGGCGACAGATTTACAACGCAATTCGAGATAATCACATCCACAGAATTATTCGGAAGAGGAATATTCTCGATTTCCCCTTTAAGGAACTCGACATTTTCGATCCCGGATTCTTTCTGGTTTTTTCTTGCGAGTGTCAGCATTTCATCTGTCATATCAAGACCAATAGCCTTGCCTGTCGGTCCGACTCTTTTAGCGGAGAGAAGAACATCGATTCCACCCCCGCTTCCCAAATCAAGAACCGTTTCACCTGGTTTTAGTTCGGCGATAGCAAGCGGATTGGCACATCCCATGGATGCAAGAAGAGCCTCGACAGGTATTCCCGATGTTTCCGATTCGGAATATAAATCACGAGTGATTGCATCCTTGCTGGTGTCTTTATCGCAACAGCTGACAGGTTTACATCCCGATGCGTTTTTCGCAATCTGACCGTATTTTTCTCTCACATATTTTTTGATGGTGTCATCGCTTTTACCTGCACCACAGCATGGCTTTTCACTTTTAGTCATTATTAGACCTCTTTTATTTATTCATAGATAATAATCATATACTTGTTACTTTGCGTGTATGTTTTTCTTGCTCTACTTCCAGCCATAGAGCTGCAGCTTCCTTAGCATTAGCGATAGCTTCCTCAACAGTCTTTCCCTGTGACCAGCATCCTTTCAAAGCTGGCACTCTCGCTATGTAATACCCGCTCTCGCCTTTCTTTACTATGATTTTCAGTTTCATTATTTGATGTTCTCCCGAATGATAATTGCCTTTCAACCTGAGTAAATCTTAACATAAAATATAGAATCCATGACATATAATGTTGAGTTAAAGAGACATGAATTAATCGCTTAAGGTTTGTGATTTTTATATGATTGTTACAATGGAAATCCTTGATGAATATCGACTCCATCTCGAAGTTGAACGAAATTGCTCTCGTCATACTGTCGAGAGCTATCTGCGAGATATCCATGGTTTTATCAATGAGGTGCAATCCCGCTATTCGAAAGAGACTAAAACCACTGATATATTGAGCTTGATAATCACGATGGAGGAATATGACCATCTTTCGACAGCGATTCGTCGTTATCTTTCTCTTTCCAAAGATAAAAGGACCGGGAAACTATATGCATCAAAGACGATAATCCGACGAATCGCGGCTCTTAGAAGCTTTTTCAGATTTCTTCTGCGTGAGAAATATATCAAACATGATCCTACCATTGGAATCCGGGGACCAAAGCAGAAAAAGCCGCTTCCGAATGTGATGACAAACGATGAGGTTACGACTCTTTTGCTTTCCGTAAAGGGACAGAATCCCCTCGATATACGCGACAGGGCTATACTTGAAATGCTTTATTCCACCGGTATGCGAGTGAGCGAGCTTGTCTCTCTCGATGTCGATGATATAAATCTTCGATCGGATTCGATTCGTGTAACAGGGAAAGGCAGGCGGGAAAGAGTCGTTTTCATAGGTAGTTACGCTAAGAAAGCGATTGATGAGTATATTCGGCATGGACGTCCTGAGCTATTAAAATTCGATGCTGCATCGCTTGAAAAAGGCATTATTTCCGAAGCACTTTTCATAAATATTCGGAATGGCGAAAGGCTTACAAGCCGCTCCATACAACGTATGATTAAAAAACGCGCGCAAGAAGCCGGTATGATAAAAATGCCAACACCGCATACATTGCGACATTCATTCGCTACTCATATGCTCAATAACGGTGCGGACCTGCGCACGATACAGGAGCTCCTCGGACATCGACGACTTGCGACAACTGAAATATACACGCATATATCGACAGCAAGGTTGAAGGAAATCTATACGAAAGCGCATCCAAAAGCGAGAACAAGAGGATAGGGTGTTTCCCGGCATTGCTGATTGATTTTGTTCTGTTTCTCGATCTTTGGTTCGGACGCGATGCCGGGCTACATATCATAGAGATAAAGGCTGGGTTACAATTGCTTTTAAAAGTGGATTATAATAATGGATGAACATTAATTAAGTATTATGCCAACGTAGCTCAATTGGTAGAGCAGCTGATTCGTAATCAGCAGGTTATGGGTTCAAGTCCCTTCGTTGGCTTTTTTTATTGATAAAGTATTCAGGAAAAAATGGGGAAGTCCCCGAATAATTCAACCGTGAAGGATTACATTTATCTTCTGAAATCCAGTAAAATAATGTCCCGTGGATAATGAATCCGAGAAAGCGACTGGCCTTAGGGAAGTCGAAGTGTCGAATGAAAGCGGTGAGCTGAGCGAATGGGACCGCGACAGGCTTCTCGTTGAGTTGACGATTCGTCTTGGACGAATCCGTCGTGGAGTTTTTTCGAGTTATGGGCGTTTGCTGCTTCCTTTTGCTGTCGCTTTCCCGCTGTGTGGATTCATCATATATCTTGCATTTAAATACTCACAAAGACCGCTTCCTCTTGGATTTCTTTATCTCGGAGATTTCTTTATCATCATCGGAATTTTTCTCGTTTTCCTTGTGCTTGCATTGCTCGTGTTTGATTATATCCGCTCCCGATATTTGGAATCACTAACGGGAGAGGAGATGAGCAGATTCGAGTGTATGCATTACGGTTTTTTAAACGATGCAAAAGGTCCGCATCCCGCTTGTATGTATTTCAACCATACACTTGATGATTACCCGTTATGTATAGTGTGTCCGATTTATAGAATGAGGAAATAATCTAACTTATCCTGCATACATGATAATAGCCGCATTTATCCCATCCGCAGGAGCCTTTTTCGGATGGTTGAGGGGGGAAACTGCCGGATTCAATCGATCTAACAACCTGAGATATTTCTATTTTGCCAGCGTTCTCAATCGTTTCAATGCTGCAGGATTCATATTTGATATCCTCGTTTGTCCTGATTTTAAATCCGTTCCGCGCAATCACTATGATCCCTGCTCGGGAAAGGTTATAACCAAGCTGTTTGAGCGCCATTATGTAAATTGGAATCTGAAACTTTATTGCCTCGTTGAATTTTTCTCTTATCTGGCTTGTGTTGGATGCGGATTTATAATCGTACACGGTGCATGAGTCATCCGGAAACTTGTCAATTCGATCAATCCTTCCGGAAAAGAATCTCTCGCCATCCTCAAAAATGAATTTTACTGATGGATTACCCGGTGTGCCAAATTGAAATTCGACATCCTTTATAATGAACTTCTCATTTTGTATGTTCTCTTTTTCAGTTGCGACAAAATCGTTCAACACTGTCTCGATGTCAAAAACATAGCTCTCCTCGCCGAAGTCGAGATCATCAAGAGAATAGCCATCCTCGGCAAGAAGTTTTACAAGGATTTCACGGAAATCGATTTCAGCTTGTTCAGTACCGAGGTGAGATGCGAGATAATCGTGAACGGCATTACCTCGAACAAGAGGATTAAATATTTTTTCGGGACCTGTTTGCGCCTCATGGATTCGAAGCATGTATTGAGCAAAATAGATAAACGGACAAACGACATATCTATCAAGTTTTGTCGCGTTGTATGATTTTGCTTTTTTGATTTCAGTCTTGATAGCGCATTCAAGCGGATTCGGTTTGATGAGAGTATTCAAGCCTCGAGGATAATGTCGCTCCAGGTTTGTGAATATCTCTTCTTTTATTTTTTCGTTTTCGGTATCAAGATTAACAGCTGATGCTGTGACAAGGTCATCGAAGGTAAACAGAGGTCGTGGATGCTGAGTTATGTTTTTCCATTCGCTCAAAGGAAAGAATCCGATAATTGAAGGGCTGATTTCAAGGGGTTCGCCTTGTTCATCGATAACCGGGCAGGTTATGAATAATTTTTCGCGAGCGCGCGTAAGAGCCGAATAGAGAAGATATTGATTGCGGTCGATATCGCTTGCAGCCGTTCGGAACCGGAATCCGCGTGAGGTAAGCTCCTGACGAGTGGTGTCACCGAGCAAAGGATCTGTAAAAATCCTCGGTGGGAAATTGACATCATTCATGCCGGCAAGGAAAACGACACGCGCTTCTTTGAGCCTGGATTCCTCAAATCCAACAAGATTGATGGCAGATGTTCGCCTGTCTTTCGATTTAACGGATGAGTTTCGAACTTCATTTATAAAATCCGAAAGGAAAGATTCGTAGTTATTTTCACTTGTTGTTTTCTGTTCGGAATAGTAATCGGACATTTCATCAAGGATTGTGATAAGGCTATTCCATGACGATGATGCGAGCTTTCCAAAATCGGGACAAGGTTCCTGAGGCATGAAGATTGTTTTCTGTATTGTGAATTTCACGAATTCCGAGAAATCTTTTATACTTCGGATATTCTTCGATTTGGAAATCAACGATTTCAAAAGGTCCCATGAGTTTTTAGCTTCATTGTCAGGACACTCGACATTTTCTTCACCGTACAGAATTTCAAGAGTCTTTTTGTCAGTATGTTCAAGTAGTTCGCGAATGGGCTTTGAGTATCGGCTTATTGATAACGATGCTGCGAGCTCAAAATCGCCATGAATCAGACCGAGCACAGCGATTAAATCTCTGGCGGGACTCATCTCGCGTATCGGTTTCTCAACATCGGTTTTAAACGGGATTCCAAGTTGTGCGAACGCAGCCCCGAAACGTGTGCTTGCTGTAATCGGATTCGGATGTATTAAGAGAATCTCCTGTGGCGACAATCCATCTTCAATCATCGATGCAACACGACGAGTGACAAAATCAACTTCTTCCCCTTCACCATCAATCAGATGCAGCGAGATACCGTTGAAATTAGAGAGCTTTTCACCAGTTCTGAACATTTCCTCAAGTTTCAACAAAGACTCATTTGAAAAGCGTTCGGTATTAGAAAGTTTCTCCTCCTCGAAACCCATATCGAGAAACTTCTGTCGTAATGACCTCGATTGCTCGAATTGCCAGTCATTACCACCCGGAAGAGTTACGATTACCTCTTTAGAGACATCAATCAATGCCGATAAAATAGCAAGCTGAGGTTCCTCCAAATCATCGAATCCGGTGATAAAAAGATAACCGGAGAATCCGCTCGATTTGATTTTCTCCGAAGCTAAGAATAACGCTGACTCCGGTGAACAGAGATTTCTTTTATCAAGCTCCTTTTCAAATTCCTTGAATGCTTTGACTATTTTGGCAACGAGAGCATTTCCTGTTGGACCATCGGGAAATTCAGAGGTTAGAATATTCAGGAGTTCGTTTTTTCTTGCCGGATATTGCGCTCTTATTTCATGAAACAGGTGTCCGAGCCTTCTTCGAAAACCGGGTTTATATCCCTCTTGCTGAAGTTCTATATAAGGTCGCGACAAAGTATCCTTTAAGAGGAGTCTCGCATAGGTATCCCAGTTTTGCTTTATTTTCAATTGCGGTGCGAAGCGATTTACAAGTCCTCTCGTTGTCTCGAACATATCCCCTTGTATTCCGGGGATAGCAAAATCATGGATTAGCTTAATTTGAAGATTTCGGAGATGGTTATAGTTCGGGATGACAACGATAATTTCATCAGCTTTGCCATCGCGTATTTTCATCGCGAGTCGATCGAGGATTAAGGAAGTGGAGCCGCATCCGGCGGGTCCTGTTATGAGATGTTTTTTTACCATGAATCGCGTTTTACATTTTAGTTTTTGTATTCAATCATTTCAAATATCATCTTGTGAGAATTACCAGGGGAGTGTTGAAATACTCACTGGGATCGCGGACATCCTTGTCCGCTATTGATCGGAAGGCGGTAATAATGCGGACAAGGATGCCCGCGATCCCGGTGAAACTTCAATAAATTGAATTCTAAATCTGAGTAAGGTTTTTTCAGGGCAGGGGCAGCTAACCGTGATTATCATATAGATATTCGAGCGCTTTAATGTATGACATGACACCCTCACCGGCAAATGTTATTTCAGCTGCCATTGATGTGTAGCTGATATTGCGATACTCCTCACGCTGGGTCGGGTCGGTGATATGTACCTCGACCACGGGTTTTCCATAAGCTCGGATCGCATCCATCAATGATATGGATGAATGAGCGAGGCCACCGGGATTTAATATTGCTCCATCGGATGTCTCGCTGTGAATTTCAAGAAGGTCTATTAATCTGCCTTCGTAATTTGTCTGGAATACCTTCAATGCGACACCAAGCTCAAATGCTCTTTTATGAAGAAGCTCGTTTAATTCCTGAAGCGTTGTGTTGCCATAAATATCCACCTCGCGTTTACCAAGCGAACTAAGGTTTGGACCATGCAATACAAGTACAATCATCGAATCGCCTCCAGAGAGTCATCGAGCATAAAAATATCAAAAACAATCCGTCATGTACAGTTGCAGGAACGATTAAATAATCAAATCCTGTTTAGCCCCGCATGCCGGACATGCTATATCTTCCCCATAATAAATTTCGACCAGATAACCTATTCTTTTTATAATCATTTCGCCACAATTTGGACAGAATGTACTTGAACGTTCTATATCCTGAACATTTCCAATATAGACATACTTGAGACCCTCTTCTTTTCCTATCTCGTAGGCTGTCTCAAGGGTGTCAAGCGAAGTTGAAGGTCGATCAAGCATTTTATACATTGGGAAAAATCTGCTTATGTGCCATGGAAGTTTTTCATCGATATTTTTAAGGAATCGAGCTATTGCACGCAACTCATCATGTGAATCGTTTAATCCCGGTATGACAAGAGTAGTAACCTCCACATGCACGCCGGCATCATGGAACGAAGCGATGTTATCAAGAACCGGGTTCAACCTTGCTCCGCAGAATTTTTTATAGAAATCATCAGAGAAAGATTTGAGATCGATATTTATCGCGTCAAGAACCTTGCCAAGCTCATTAAAAAGCTCTTTCGATTGATAACCGTTGGAAACATAGACTGCTTTTATATTCTTTTGTCTTGCGATCGCGATTGTATCGAGAGTGTATTCCGCCCAAACAGTTGGCTCACTGTAAGTGTAGGAAATCGATCTGCATTTTAATCGCTCAGCTTGTTTGACGATTTCATCCGGCGGAAGCTCCTCGGCAGACAAATTTTGCAAACTACTCTTTGCAGCTTGCGACAGGTCGTGATTCTGGCAAAAGAGACATGAGAAATTGCATCCGTATGCTCCAAGTGAAATAGAGATGGTTCCCGGATGAAAGTGGTAAATGGGTTTTTTCTCAATCGGATCGGGGTTAAGGCTCGAACCGAGTCCGTAGACAATTGAATAAAGCTCTCCATTTAGATTTTTTCGAACACCGCAAATTCCCCTGTCGTCGAGTTTGATTGTGCATTTCTGATGGCATGCAAGACATCGCAACTTGTTGTCATCAAGTTTTTCGTAAAATCGAGCCTGATGCATTTTTAATCCTCTGTAAACGCAAAACCCGCCTTTGGGGCGGGATTCCCATAATTTTCCATCTTGTATTGAGAGGAGAATCAGTTAAGAGGTCTGAAGTTATCGATCCTCGCAACTATGATTTTCTCGACCTTCTTGATTGCCTCCTCGGTTGTCTGTCCCTTCGCCTGGCAATCAGTGAAGAATGGACAATTGGCTTCGATCTCACCTTGTTCGGTTTTCTTTACCAGAATAGGCCACAGGTTATCGGTGATTTTAATTTCTTGCTTATCCATTGGGTCTACCGTCCGGTCTGATTCTTTACTGGATTAACACCAAAAGTTTAAACCGACTTGTACTTCCTCTCAAATAATATCATCAAAAATGAAGTTCGGCAACACCTCAAAGCTTAATTTCGCGATTCGGTTTCATGTTTATCTCCTTACATGTTGAAAATAAATCCGATGATTTAAACGGTATCCATGTAAACCAGTCTGCAATGATTGACGATCTAAATCTGTCGTTGCTCCAATTCATTCTGATTAAGTTTTGTTTAATTTGTTGATATAGAGCCCTTTCAAGGCGATAATATAATGGTTAGAATTTAAATGCCAGTAAAGGGTCATATTTGTATTCAATTCTGGTTTACGGTCTTTTTAGTTGAAATGACCCTGATTATGGATTAAATTACCGTTCGTTTAAGACGGCAATACACAATTGGAAAGTGGGCGACATGGTACCAACGAATCCGGTGGTAAATAACGAGAATCAGGAAGTACTGAATATTCCGGCAGAGGCACCAGTGATACCGCTAAGGGATCTGGTGGTTTTCCCCTACCTTGTGGTGCCAATATCGGTTGGACGGGAAGCATCGGTCAAAGCGCTTGATGAAAGCCTTGAGACGGATCGCAAGATAGTCCTTGTGACTCAACGCGATGCCGCAACCGAAGTACCTGCTCCGGAAGATTTGTATAAAACAGGCACTCTTTCGATTATTCTTAGAATGGCACGGATGGAGAGCGAGGTTAGAATACTCGCACAGGGGCTCGCGAGAGTAAGCCTGACATCGTATGTCCAAACAGAACCATATCTCAAAGCTAAAGTTAAAGAGCTCAAGGAGCCGACGAGAACCGGCGTTACAATTGAGGCGCTTGTAAAAACAATCCGCGAGCAGTTCAGAAAGCTCGCCATGATGGGGAAGAATATCCCGCAGGAGGTTATCCAGACTGCTGATAGAATAGACACCCCCGGCATGCTTGCCGATCTTGTAACCACGAATCTTGATATCCCGATTGGTGAGAAGCAAGCAATTCTTGAGATGATTGACCCTGAAAAGCGTCTCAAGATGGTCGTAAATCAACTCGTGAAGGAGGTCGAGGTTCTTTCGGTTTCGTCGAGGATACAGGATGTCGCGCAGGCGGAGCTCGGGAAAGCACATCGCGAATATCTTCTCAGAGAACAGCTGAAAGCAATCCAGAAGGAACTCGGGGAGGGGGATGATCGTGCGCGGGAAGTTGCAGAATACAGGGAGAAAATTGAGAAATCGAATCTTACTGAAGAAGTGCGGGAGAAAGTGGAAAGTGAAGTCTCAAGGCTTGAGAGGATGCATCCCGATGCCGCTGAAGCTTCGGTAGTCAGAACATATCTCGATTGGCTTCTCATACTCCCATGGAATTATTCAACAGAGGATAATCTGAATATCAGTCATGCGCAGAAAATTCTTAATGACGATCATTACGGTCTGGATGATGTGAAAGACCGATTGCTTGAATATCTATCAGTTAAGAAGATAAAACCTACTATGAAGGGTCCGATTTTATGCTTCGTAGGACCTCCGGGAGTGGGGAAAACATCGCTTGGACGATCCATCGCTCGTGCTCTCGGGCGCAACTTTCACAGGATTTCTCTTGGCGGCATTCGCGATGAAGCTGAAATTCGGGGTCACAGGCGAACATATGTCGGGGCTTTGCCTGGACGAATAATCCAGGGTATTCGAAATGCAAAATCCAATAATCCGGTTTTTATGCTCGATGAAATAGACAAGGTCGGTGCTGATTTCAGAGGCGACCCATCAAGTGCGCTTTTGGAAGTCCTTGATCCTGAACAGAACTTTGGGTATTCCGACCATTACCTTGATGTAGTCTTCGACCTTTCAAAAGTCATGTTTATCGCCACGGCGAACCTGATAGACCCTATTATTCCGGCTTTGAAAGACCGTATGGAAATAATCGAGCTATCAAGTTACACGCAACGGGAGAAAGTGGAAATCGCACGAAGGCACCTGTTGCCAAAACAGATAGGGGAACATGGACTCAAGCGCAATCAGGTGAGAGTATCAAAGCAGGCGATTGGCAGGATAATAAACGAATACACTCGGGAATCAGGAGTCCGAAACCTTGAAAGAGAACTCGCGCGCATGTGTAGAAAGCTCGCCCGGAAAGTTGCCAATGATGATAAAGGTCCGTTCGGGATAAAAATTGATGATATCCCAACTTATCTTGGTAATCCGAGGTTCACGGAACGGCAATCAATGTCGAGAGACACCGTGGGTGTTGCTACGGGACTCGTTTGGACTCCCGTGGGCGGCGATATTATCCTCGTGGAAGCGAGCAAGATGCCGGGAAAGGGCGACTTGAAATTAACCGGGCATCTTGGACAAGTCATGCAGGAATCGATTCAAGCCGCCATGACATGGGTCAGAAGCAATTCGAAGTCGCTTGGCATTGATGATGAAAAGTTTGAGAAGTTCGATGTCCATGTACACGTGCCATCCGGTGCCATACCCAAGGATGGTCCAAGCGCTGGTGTGGTCATGGCAATAGCCATTGCCAGCCTTTTCACAGGACGACCGGTCAGGAAAGATATAGCGATGACAGGTGAAATTTCTTTGCAGGGACGGATACTTCCGGTTGGAGGGCTTAAGGAGAAACTTCTCGCTGCCAACCGAGCCGGATTAAAAACGGTCATTCTTCCAAAGGAAAATGAGACAGCCCTTGATGAGATGCCTGATGAAGTCAAGAAGAAAACAAAGTTCATCCTCGCTAAGCGCATTAATGAGGTAATCAGTCTTGCTTTGAAAGAGGAATCTATTGAGGATAATAAATCGAAGAAAAAAGGCATGGGAAAAGGTGAGAAGGACTCCATGATTCCTCCCTCAGAAAAGGGGCATAAGGACATGGAAAAACCGCATGCCCATGCGTAGTTTTTTAGTGATTGAATAACCACCGGGATCGCGGACATCCCTGTCCGCAATTGTATAAAACGAGTATTTATGCGAACAAGGATGTCCGCGATCCCGGTTAGAATATTGAATTTTCACTAAACATAAGTATATTTTAAGGTCCGACTTTGATGCGGGGAAGCTTGATGAGATAATATCAATGGGAATTAAAACCTGATTCGGCTTTATCAAGTCTAATAGGTAAAAAGAATAAAAAAGCGAAGTAATGATTTTATGAGAATAATCAGAAGCATTTCAATTATAGCGTTATTGTTCCTGGTAGCAGTTACATTGATGGCGTGCAGCCGCAGAGGATCATCCGATGACGAATTGCATCGGAGTCCTTATCAGCAGGGAACTGTTCCCGAAAAAACAACTTTAAAGAGTCCACAAGAGCTTTATAAGCCCCCAGAGCAGGAATACAAATCCGACTATATCGAGGGAAGCAAGCAGCCAAGTCGTCTTATGTGGGCGGGAAGCGTTGAGCAAGCCCTACAGATGACCGGGGAAAAAAGCAAAAAGAAAACAATTATCTATTTCGCCTCGCAAAAGCCATGCGCGGAGTGCAGGTACATAGAGGAGAAGGTTTTCACAGATGCACAGGTTTTGAAGTATTCCGACAGATGGCTTTTCGTGAGAATCAATGTGGACATACAGCCGGATTTGGCTCAATATCACCATATTGAAAACGTGCCAGCGTTTAAGTTTCTTGACCATCTCGGGCACGCCTATAAAACCTACACCGGGATAGTCACACCGGAACAATTCGCTGAGATGCTCCTGACCTGGTATTAAACATTACATCAGATAGGAGCACTAACATACTACTAAAACATTCTTTTGAGAATCTGCTTATCTGGCAGAAGACAATGGGCTTTTGCGAGATGATCTATCATGAGACCCGTAGTTTTCCTGCTGAGGAAAAAGAGGGTCTCGCAAGAGAGCTTCGTTTGACATCAATGAAGCTTCTCAGGGTTTTAACAATCGAGAGCGTGAAACCGCCAAAGGAATTCCTTAAAGCGCTCGATGATACCGTGCCTATTCAGCTCGATATACTTCTTCTTCTGAAACTGGGCTTCAGACTGACTTACATCAACAAACGGGCATATCAGACCCTCGAGGAGGATTTGAAAGGATTGGAATTAATCGCAAATAACATGCGGAATATGCATGGGCTTTCCCCGGCAAAGTGGTCGATTCATGAGAAGGTTCACGCCCAGGCAGAGCCGCAGGCGTTTGAGAAGGCGCCACCGCAGCTTGAATCCAAACCACTTCAAAAAATTGAGAAACCTCAAAGACCGGACAAAGATTATAGACCGCATGGTAAAGAGCATCGTTACGGAAAACCGCCGGTTCCACGCAGGGAGGCTCAGCCACCTGTAAGTCATTCGGTCGATAAGGGAGTACCAAAGGCACCACCTCCAACCAAGACACCGGTTCAGGTTCAGAAACCGACTCAACCTGAATCATCAGCGGTTAAGCCATCTGCACAGAAGGAATTTGAGGGAACGCCGCTTTTTGAGGAAGAGACATCTTCTCAGAAACCTCAGGAAACCAAACCAACTTCGGTTCCGACACCGGAGAAGAAGACAGAGAAAGAATCAGCGGATGTAAAAAGTGCACAGGAACAAAAACCGAGCGGCAAGGCTGAGCATAAAAAGGCACGCGGAAAAGGATTGTGGAGCTTACGCAGAAACGCGCCTCAGCAGACGGAGAAGAAGAATCCATCACAGGGAGAGGGTTTCAAGAAATAATAAAAATCCGACCATTGATCGGTCGGATTTCGTATTGTTTATTTTCAGAAAAAAGCATATCTGAATTTCTTTTTATCAAGGCATCTCAATATCTGCTACATTGTCCCACCATGAGCTGAGACCTCGCCTGCGGTTACTCGGACCTGCTTGCGATGGATTATCGACAGTCATTACATGGCTCCACTCACCATAGTATTGGTCATTTTTATATGCAAGCATAGTTGCGAGAACAGGCTGGGTCTGTGCATGACGGTAATAGTAGTGGACATCAAGTTCGTAAGTTCCCGGAAGCAAAGTATGCCCTTCAGCAACGGAGAGATAATAATGTTCCGGACCATAGCCATCGACATCATCAAGGTCGATCCTCGCGCCTGTGCTCTGGCTTATCTGGTGATCATACCAGCAGGTTTCACCGGATGGTTCCGTGACATACATATCGACATCAGCGAAATTCTTATCCCATGTGAGTCTAATCCAGAGGTTTGCTCTATGAGCGGTACAATTGATTGCGACTGTATCGCTTCCGATACCACCGGGACCTTCAGCGCTTACCATTACAAAATTATCACCGACATTCAGTACAACCGCTTCTGAGAACTGGCTATCGACAACCGGGATATTCTGCTGATCGCCATTTACATCGATGAGTGCCTCTGTGCCTTCAAAGTTGGTGATTGTTCCAGCTACCGTGGTGAATCGCTCCGGTGTTGAGTATGGGTCTTCAGCTGGTGTGGTGATTGTTACAATTGGCGGGTCAACACCACCCTCCACTGGTATCTCAATCTGATTGTAGCAAAGGAAATTAGAACCGATGGATTTTGCCGCAATCCAGATGATATAGCTTCTACCACCTACAGCCAGAAGTTCATTGGCGAAGAATACTTCAAAATTGTCGGGTTGCTCGGGATTGGGGACCATGTATCCCATACTTCCAGTGAATACACGGAGGTCAGCGACAATGTACTGAAGATTCCAGTCATGGTCTTCAACGACACATGATAGCGATGCCCATCCGCCATCCTCATCATTTAATTCGCCAATATAATTGATTTTATGGATTTCATATGGTTCCTCGCACCAGAATGGGAAACTCGCGATGATAACAAATCCAATACCGCTTCCATTCATTTCGAAAATAATTTTCTGAGTATCCGAAGCTCCCGGTCCGATTGGGAAGTTGCGCCATGGATCATCGGTAGCATATGAGATATAAGGACTTATTTTTGATGAAAATTGCGTGGTGTAGCTGTCGGGGTTCAATACTTTATTGCTTCCGATGCCGTTGAAAATAATCCGAACATCATAGACGGAAATGCTTGTGGGATTATCAAGAGTTACATCAACCTCGAGTCTGTTTCCAACCCACTGCACAATTTTGTAATGAAGAGAATGGGTATTAACAACAAATTTGGTGATGTTGTAGTTCAGGAGTGCATCCCGATCCTCCACGAGTTCCAAACCGCCATTGCCATCGGGAATGAATTGACCGGCGAATACAACCGACCAGTTGCCCTGGTCCGATGTGGAATTTGCTACCTCCGGTTCATCGAAAATCATGGCGAGGTCGGAAGGAGCATTACCTCCCGCAGGGAGAGTAGGCATATTTTTCCCACCGGAACATCCAACAACAAAAATCAGAACGATAGCAAGCGCTATCCCTGCATAGGATTTCATTTAATCGTACCTCCGTATGATATATGAATAATTGCCTTCCGCAAGAAATGCGGTTATAAGCAATAATTTCCGATGGTTTCTGATAATTACCCCTGTTTATCCGTTGATCAGGCTGGCAGCAACAAACGCATTCAGGCTTTGATTCTAACATTTCATAAAAGTGTAATCAATAAATTTATTGATTAAAGAGCCTGACGAAATCCGGTATATCGCTCGTTTCCTATTTAAAGACTTGCCGGAAAGTCTTTTTGTTCCGCCCTTATGATGATTATACCAGCTACGGGAAATGACAAAAGCTGAATATCGTTTTTTCTCCGGATCCAAGCGCGACACTCGCTATAAGATTCAATGACAATTATGTTGAATTTATTTTTCATTCTTTCAAAACTCTTTTTTTTGTGTAATTTCAGCAAGCCAGCATTTCTATTGCATGGATAAAAATGATTTGTTAATCTTGGATTCATGATTCCGTACTGGGATAAAATCTGGGTGAATCTAATCGGTCAGAAGAGAGCGAAAAAACTTCTTGGCGCGTCGCTGGTTCGGAATCATATCGTCCACAATTATCTTTTTGAAGGACCGATAGGAGCAGGTAAGTTCCCGTTTGCCATTTCATTTGCAAGAAGCCTTGTTTGCTCGAACAGGAATGAGATGGGATCGTGTAACCAATGCGAAGATTGCCGTCTTTTTAATATCGGGAGTCATCCTGATGCGCTTATCATGAGCAGGGAATCGGAGTTGAACGCGGAGGAGGCACGACGGATTCGCGACCTTGTTATGCTGAGTCCGCAACGAGCAAACGGAAAAGTGGTAGTTCTTGATGGAATGGACCGGGTTCATCCAACTGCCGGTAATATCCTGTTGAAGACACTTGAGGAGGCACCCGGAGGTTCCATTTTCATTTTGACAGCTCACCGTGCGGAAAAGCTGCTTCCTACAATTCTATCCCGAAGCCTCAGGATTCCATTTTATCTTCTTCCGATTTCGGAGCTCGCCGATGAATACGGACGCGTATTACGAGTGGATTCAGAGAAAGCCCGGATAGTGTCGGAGCTCAGCGGAGGTCGTGCGGGATGGGGCATACGATTCCTTCTGCATCCCGAATTCCAGGAACTCTACAACTATGGGAAAAAAATCATCTCTGAGACTCTTCTGAAACTCCCTCTTTCCTCTATTTTTCATAAGGAATCTGTGATTATGAAGTTCATGGATGGAACCAACATTATTTTCAGCGAGAGCGATGACATAAAAGGCATGGATGGTGAATCTATCGCGAAACTACTCGATGGTAGCCCGGTTAATTTCAGACCTGTGAATCTATTTATTGAAGAGTCTCAGAAAACCCCACGACATCTTGATGCTCTTGGTCTGGTACTTCTGGGAGGGATATTTCGCAGTATGTTAACAAAAGGCGAAATAGAAGGTTCACCGATTCGGTATATAAGGTTACTTGAGGGTTTGCTTGAAGCGCCAAGGTTGCTTGAGCGGTATTTCAATCGGGATCTCGTAATTGAACGATTTGTCCTTCGCGCGCATGGTCGATTTGGTGTATGATTTTGAGATGGGTTTTATGTGAATGAAATGCAAAATGCAATACTTATATATTTTGATTTTTGAAAAAGGCGATTCGAATAGATGGAATTCATAGACGATTCTGAAAATCTTGATGAATTAATTGAGACTGAGCCTACTGAACCAAAGGCTCCAGTTGAGAGAACAGGTCCGGAAGGTGGAATTTTTCTCGTTGTAACGAACGGGAGTCTCAGGTTGAAAAAATATATATATTGTGAATCAAAAGTTGATTCAGGCGATGTTGTTATTTTCGAGGATGAATACGGACGCGACTGGGGGATTTCGTATTATTTCACCGATGCTGATTTCAAGTTCGACGAAGGTGAAATGCCGGCTGGAAATTATGTTCGGAAATTCACAGCCGAGGATTTTCATCAGATGGAGGAATTGCGCAACCTCGAGAACAAAGGATTGACGATATGCGAAGAGCGAGTAAAATCTCATGGTCTTCCGATGAAACTTCTTGCCTGCGATTATAGATTCGATCGCACGAAAGTCACATTTCATTTTTCAGCTGAAAATAGAGTTGATTTCAGGATACTCGTGCGCGATCTCGCGAGCATATTCAAATGCCGAATCGAGCTTCATCAGGTGGGAGTTCGTGATGAAACGCGAATATGCGGGGGGATCGGTTTCTGCGGACGAGCTCTCTGCTGTATGAGCCATCTTAACAAATTCGAGCCTATCTCAATAAAAATGGCTCGTACTCAAAATCTTCCGCTTACCCCCACCAAGATAAGCGGGGTTTGCGGACGTCTTCTCTGCTGCTTGAACTATGAGCATCCCACCTATGAGGAGTTCATGGAGGGTCTTCCGAATGTGGAGGATAAAAAAACCATCGATGGGAAAAATGCAACTGTGATAATGGTCAGTCCCTTAAGACGCCAGGTTGTTATTGAATATGATGATGGCAAACGGGAAACTGTCTCAAAAGAGGAATATATCTCCGGTCATAAGCATCGATTCGAAGAAACCGAAGGCTAAAATAAAAGTGTGCTGCGCATGGAATTTTGGTGGGCACTTTCTCCGGCACTGTGGATTTCAATCCCGGTGATGGGGTGTACGAGCGAACAGCGGTCACCACTCCCGATTCTTTCCTCATGAAAGTGCTTCCTAATGGCTATTGGGGGAATTAAAAATAAACTGATAAAACAGATTAATCCTTGGTGACGACTGGTGGTTCGGGAGGAGGTATCACAATCGGTTTTAGATCTTTTGAGCTGAGATGTTGAATCTGAAATCCCATTCCAAGAACAGAGATGACGATTTCGCTGAACGGTAATCTGTGAGATGTATTCACATCCTCCTCATATCCGAGAATCAAGACCTGACCTTCGCTGAATAATTCCTTGATTCGTTTTGCCAGGTTTTTATCGGCGCTCGTTACCGATTTGTATTCGCGACAGAAATCCGTGAAATGACCGTTACCACCGGGTAGTTTTAGAATTGTCTGGGGGATGCCAGCTTCGGGAAGGTAGACATATTTAACACTCACATTGGTAAGGATATCGGAAAGCTGCTCCGGGGTGAATCGTCCTCTTCCCTTTGTAACAGCGTTTTTCGCTCGGATATCGACGACCTGCATTATTTCCTTGTCTTTGACAATACGGATAAAATCAACCATTGATAGCTTTTCATATCCCAGAGTGAAGATTGTTTTTTGCGTCATATAGATTCCTTTTTTTTCATTCTGCGAGTTTCTTTTTCAAATAGCTGATGAAGTCCTCGCGAGTGTCATCCCTCTCAAGAGCGTAGTCCACGGTTGCCTTGATGAATCCCAAAATATTTCCCACATCCCATCTTTTGCCCTGATAAAGATAACCGTAAATTGGCTGAGTTTTATTGAGAATGCTCAAGGCGTCGGTTAACTGGATTTCGTTATCCTGGTCTTTAGGTGTATTCTCAAGGGCGGTAAAAATCTCAGGATTCAATAAATATCGTCCAATAATTGCCATGTCTGACATATCTGTTTCTTTTTTGGGTTTTTCAACCAATCTTTCGATTTTGTAAAATCCGTTTTGTTCCTCCCTGCCATGAGCGACTCCATAATCTTTAGCTTTCTCAATTGGTATTTTCTCAAGCGCAATAACATTGCTCTTTGTTTTATTATAGAAGCGGATCATTTCATCGAGACAGGATGTATCACCTGGAAGAATATCATCGCCAAGAAGCACAACAAAAGGTTCGTCTCCAATATGGTCTTTGGCTTGAAGCACGGCATGACCGAGACCAAGAGGATTCCCCTGCCTGATATAGTGAATCCGTCCCATGCTTGGAATAGTCTCAACCTTTTTCAGTTTATTCAGCTCCTCAGCTTTTCCTCTTTCCTCAAGATAATCTTCGAGTTCGAACGCCCGATCGAAATTGTCTTCTATCGCGCGTTTTCCTCGTCCGGTGATTATAAGGATATCGCTAAGACCCGCTTTGATAGCTTCTTCTACAACGAATTGAATCGCCGGGGTATCGACAATGGGAAGCATCTCTTTTGGTAGAGCCTTGGTGGCAGGAAGAAATCTCGTTCCAAGACCTGCAGCAGGTATTACCGCTTTTCTTATTACCATGAAAGCACCATCCTTGACCTAAAAATCAAATTGCTTTTATGGTTATTTTTAATTATTCACATTAATAAGTCAAGAAGTATAAATATCAGGTTAGGCATGCGTTAAAAATGAGGGCAGTCCACAAATATTAAATTTCTTTGCTCACGCAACAAGCGATATTCTCTCAATACCCTTTGTTCGTTAGATTTGCTTATTTGGGACTGCCCCCATTTTTTCATGATTTATGCGTTTCAAGATAAAACTCATGGATGAGAGCAGCACCATGGCGGACAATCCGCTTGAACTGCACATTATATGCCGATTCGCATACTCCGATATTTCCGTTTGTGAAATAATCCTCATCATACTCATCCCATTGGGTGAACAGGTCTTCGCCATCCCCTAATGCAGAGATAACTTCATCGAGATTTGGCCATCGCCAGTTCAACACCCAGAATCCAAGCGCCCAGACATCGAAATATGTTGTTGACACACCGAGTGGATGAACCTCGTTGTAGAACGGCAGTTCCGCTTTACCATAAATGACTGTTCGTCCGCCATAATTGAATTCCCAATCTGTTATTCGAGGCCATGTTGATGTATCAGCGTAGGATTGCGTTGAGCGATGAATTGTGTCTTCGCTGAAGAAAGTCCGGTTTGTCATGAATGCGAGGCTTTTAAAAATAGCTTCGAATCCCGCATATTCAGGAAGCTGTGGATGATTGTAGTAATAATAGAGAAGCGGTTCATGTGTTGAGAATCCATTTTCATAACGAATAATCGGATTCTGAGCGAATAGCTCCTCGAAGAAGAGATTGAAGGACTGGTTAATCTCACCCATGTTCCAGGTGTCCGACCAATCCTCAAGCGGGTCCGGTTGTAGATAATCAAAGCCCGGGATATAGGATAACGCGGGAACGCCATGCATATCGTTTCGGACATGAGCCGGGATTCCTGAATCCTCAAGAAGATGCAGGACATGACCAAGAGCATAGAACGAATCAGCTATTTTTTTACCTCTTAAAACCGGGTTCGGTTCTTTCATCGCATCCTTATATTGCTGGATCGCATACTGCCATGTTTTGCGATTTTTATTTTCCCGCATATCTACGATATCTATTATGTTGACCGGACCGATTTTCTCCATACCGAGCGCCCATTGAATCGCCGGTGCGCTTTCATCCGACTGGTCACCTAAAATTCCCATATCGTTAAAACCTATGAATGATTCCTGAATATACGATTGGTTTAGGGGTGTCAGGAAATGTGCGTAACCTTTAAAGAATGTGTCGTCATTTTCGCCGTAGTTCGTGCTGGCTATAAATTTTATGCCGCTTGAGAAATCAAGGTTGATATCGCGGTTGAAGACAAGGTTTCCATTTACATCGAACTCGCCCAGAAATACATCCTCATCGATAGAACCTATCTGTATTAGAGATGTTGGTGCGTTACCCACGATTACAGCATCAGGCGGGATATTCTCGTAAATATCAATATCATAAATTCCTAATATTGAATCGACAGGTCCCGGATGTGAAGCTTTTACCTGGTACAAATATTTATTCTGTCTAAGAAAACCGTTAGCACCGATAAAATCATAATCTTCGGGATAGTTCCGAATGTAGTATTCGATAATCGACCTTGTGAGGTAGGAACCATGAACTGTGTTTGTGCCCCATGCAGCGTTTCTTTCGTCGCGATACCGATGAGTTAATGGAACGGGACTGAGAAGCCATTTTCCATTTTCTCCATCGGGACGCACCAGATAAAATCTCGGTTCCACAAACTCATTCGGTTTATCCGGACGAGTGAGCCGGAGTCGGATTTTAATGGTGTCTCGTCCATTCTCTTCGATACGAGCGTCCCGAATTGCTTTTGCTAAAATCGGCCATGAATTTTTCAACCTGCGCAGGATACGCTCGTTTTTATCGCGATTGAAAAAGAACTGAAGAGCGCCATCCAAATCGCCTTTTTCGAGATTATCAGCTGCTGAGCATAATACAGAACGCGCCTCGTTATTATCCTGCGGAGCAACGGGATTGGAACTGCCGCCGGAGGAGCATCCAAATGTGATAGCGGTAAGAATAGCAAAAACAAATATCGTGAATCTCATTGCGCACCTCTTGATTTCATTGGATAAAAAAACGCATCACAAATAATGGCTATGAATCGTAATCTTCTCAAAATAGTTAAATCATTATATCCTCAGATTACTCAAATCTCAATTATTTGGATTCCTTCCCACTGTTGATTTATAGGATATAATCCATAATCTGAGATCATGATAAGCACAGATGACATGACCGGTTTAAAAGCCGTGTTTTTTGACCTTGGTGGGACACTCATTAAACCATCAAGCGAACCTGACACTCGAATATTCGAGATGTTTACAAGTATGCTGCATGAAGACGACCCTCGTTTTACAATCGAGGATTTCCGCGACATGAATCATCGCTATTGGCAGGATATGCAAAATGAATACTATTCCCTGAGAAAAGAGTTGAGTATCGAAGAGTATAACAGTCGGTTCCTGCGCAAGGAGGGATTCTCAGAGAAATCGAGCGTTAGAATCGGTGAATTATTTCCGGAGATTGTTTACCAGTATGAGCTTGAGACTACGGAACTCATGCCTGGTGCGATGGAACTGCTTACATGGTTGAAAATAAATGGGTTTAGAATGGGAATAATAACAAATGCATCTCATAGCGAGGCAAGAATACGGGGTCTCATCAGGAAAGTCGGTATTGAGGATTTTTTTGATATTGTCGTAGTATCATCGGAAGTGGGTATAAGAAAACCGGATGCTGGAATATTCATGATGGCTTTGTCAACTCTTGGCGTTGAACCGAATGAGTCTCTTTATATCGGCGACAGGTACGATTATGATGCAAGCGGTGCTCAAAATACAGGAATGAGATGGATTCTTCTGGATAATCAAACGAATCTGTACTCAGTAATGGACATATTAAAAAAAGCAGCAATAAAAAAGGGGTAAAAAATAAGGGGGTCAATAAAGGGGTCAGTCCCCTTTATTTTTAAAATCACAATTGTCTCGAAATCCAAAATTATGCGTGTGCTAAAATAGACATGTAGTATAAGAAATTATTAAGGAACTAATAAAAATGGTAAAGCTTGAGAGCAGCATATTCAGAGAATACGATATAAGAGGGATAGCTGATGGTTCGCAACTCAGTCCCGAGATAGTCAAACTGATTGGCAAGGCGTACGGAACTTTTCTTAAAAAACGGGGAAAGACATCCGCCGTAGTTGGTCACGATGCGCGAAAGACAAGCGATTCATTTCGTCAGGCTATCTCTGACGGTCTTGTCTCGACAGGTATAAATGTCTATGACCTTGGACTTGTGACATCCCCCATGATGTACTGGGCCCAGTACTATTTCGATTGCGATGGCGGCGTCATGATAACCGCAAGCCATAATCCGCCTGAATGGAACGGGATGAAACTCGCTCTCGGTAAAAGCTACACGCTCATCGGGGATGAATTGACAGATATCAAAAACCTGGCTGAATCAGGGGTTTTCGATAAAGGAACAGGGCGATATGAAAAGAAGGATATTTTTTCTATTTATCGCGAAGATCTCATCAAAAGGGTCAGGATAAGGAGAAGAATCAGAATTGTCGTGGATTGCGCGAATGGTTCCGCTGGAATTTCAACTCCTGAGATTTTCAGGTCGATAGGTGTTAATGTTATCAAACAATATTGTGAAGCCAACGGTGATTTCCCATATGAATCGCCTGATCCATCGATGATGGATTTCATGAATTCGCTTGGTAAAAGAGTAGTGGCGGAGGGCGCCGATGCCGGTTTTGGATTCGATGGCGATGGCGACAGGCTCGGGATGGTCGATGACAAAGGTGAAATTATCTGGCCTGACAGGTACATGATTCTCCTGAGCAGGTCCGTTTTAAAGGTAAAACCGGGAGCGAAAATTATTTTCGATGTCAAATGCTCACAGGCTTTAGAGGAGGATATCATTGCGCATGGCGGCCATCCGATCATGTGGAAAACCGGTCATTCGCATATAAAAGCTAAAATGCACGAAGAAAAAGCGCCGCTCGCAGGTGAGATGAGTGGACATATTTTCTTCGGAGGAGATCAATATTACGGTTTTGATGATGCAACATTTTCCAGCTTGAAGCTTCTTGAATTCCTCAGCGGGGATAATCGCAAAGTCAGCGAGATTTTTGCTGAAGCGCCGTATTATATTGCAACTCCGACTATTCATGTTGATATCCTCGGTAATGATGCGGATAAGGTTAAGTACCAGGTTGTGGAAAGATTGACAAATGATTTCCAGGCGCTCGCAGGCAAGGGTAAGGTAATCGAGGTTATCACGATAAACGGCGCAAGGGTAAAGATGAACGATGGATGGGGTCTCGTGCGTGCATCATCCAACTTGCCGGTGCTGGTCCTTCGTATGGAAGCTAAGACTGCAAAAAAGCTACAGGAGATAAAGGTTTTTTTCAGGAAGATGTTTAAGAAATATCCTGAAATCTCCGAAAAGTGGAAGAATGAGTAAAGATATTGCGGTTTTGCCGAAAATATGGTAGAAACTATTGTTTTTATTGGAGCCATTCGCTCCTATTTTTATCAAATTCAAGCCCGGGGATAACAAGGACCTGAACTACAAGTTCTCCGCGGCGGGAAGTAAGGTCCGGAGGTTTAGTAACTCATGTATGAAATCACCATGAAGCAATTACTGGAGGCCGGTATCCATTTTGGCCATCAGACCAAGCGCTGGAATCCCAAAATGAAGCCTTATATCTACACACAGCGCAACGGTATCTATGTAATGGATTTGCAGCTTACTCTCAAAATGCTTAAAGACGCGTATTCGTTCGTACAGAAGATGAGTTCCGAAGGGGGAAATATTCTATTCGTCGGGACGAAGAAGCAAGCTCAAGAGGCTATAAAAGAGGAATCTGAACGCGCCGGCATGATGTATGTCAACCATCGATGGCTTGGTGGAACTCTCACAAACTTCAGGACATTGCAAGCTCGTATCAAGTACAGGAACTTACTCGCCGACCAGATTGCGAAAAAGGATTTCAAGAACCTGACCAAGAAAGAGATTGCTCTTCTCGAGCAGAAACTGCAAAAGCTTGACAAGTTCTTCTATGGCATAAGGACCATGACACGTACTCCGGATGCGCTGTTCATCGTTGATATGAAAAAAGAACATAACGCGGTGCAGGAAGCGCATAAAATCGGAATCCCGATCGTCGCGATTGTAGATACCAACTGCGATCCGGATGAAGCGAATTATCCGATTCCCGGTAACGATGATGCTATCCGCGCGATAAGACTTTTCTGCCAGGCAATTGCGAATGCGGTTATCGAGGGTCGCGAGGGTGAGGATGCTGTCCTCGTGGGACCGGAGCAGCTTCCAAAGAAGGAACCCAAGCTTGAGGAAGTCGATGAAAAAGTTGCCGATATCGGTGAAATAGATTTCGAAGCAAGAAAACCCGCGTTCGATATCGATATACCGCATATTTCATAGTGTTTATAAGGATTTCAAGAATATCAAATCTGATGCGTTTTATAAAAGTACTGTGCGACAAAAAAGAAAAATGCGACCACGGAGGTAATGAAAGTGACAGGTGCAGAATCAGGGGAATATGCCCCTAAAGCAGAAGAGATAAAGGAATTAAGGCGAATCACGGGAGCCGGGATGCTCGATTGCAAGAAAGCTCTCGTCGAATGCCGCGGCGATATAAGTTCAGCCATGGATGCCCTTCGGAAGAAAGGTCTCGCAACGGTCTCCAAGAAGGCCGAGAGAACCGCATCCATGGGTGTCATCGAGTCATATATCCATCTCGGGGGCAAGATCGGGGTCCTTGTCGAAATCAACTGCGAAACCGATTTTGTCGCAAAGACCGATGAGTTCAAGACACTCGCGCGGGAAATCGCAATGCACATAGCAGCGGCTAATCCGCTGTATATCAAACGCGATGATATAAGCGGTGAAGCTCTCGCGAAGGAGAAGGAGATTCAGAAAGAGCGTGTCAAGGAGGAAGGGAGCAAGAAGCCCGATAACATAATCGATAAAATAGTCGAGGGTCGCATGGCGAAATATTTCGCCGAGGTTTGTCTTCTCGACCAGCCGTTCATCAGGGATGAAACCAAGAAGATACAGGATTTGGTAAACGACATAATCGCGCGGGTGGGGGAGAATATTCAAATCCGACGTTTCTCGCGCTTCCAGATCGGCGATTAATCCGCAGCCATTATTGAATGCTTTGCATTATTATGCTTTTGTCAACTGGGAAATATTCTCGGTACGACTTAGATTCAACTCCATAATTGAACTTCACCCTTTTTATCTTTATAATATAAGCCAAACTATTATCGATAAACTACGGACTTTCTGAAACCGCAATACATTATTGTGGATTTGTGATTAGTCGGCAGGTTCGGAGGTTAAAAGTATGTTCAGAAAATCATTATTTAATACATTTTTCGTTATTATTATTTTGCTGGCAGGATGTTCATCGTCAAAAGCGCCTGTTGCACCGATGAATCCTGATTTACCCGACGGTGAAAGCGGTGCAAGCCGGATCGATGTTATCATGGCTGGTACGTTCTCCATCGATTTGGAAAATCAAATAATCACTGTGGTTGAAGATCGTACATCCGAGCTCAACTACAACATCACCGGATTTCTTGGATCAGCCTGCCCCGGTGGTTGTTTCCATTTCAGAATCATAGAGATAAACGGAACGGTGCTGACAATCGAACTGGATTTGGAAAATCCAATTTCATTACAGGTCTATGATGTTCGATTGATCTATCTCAATCTCTATGGCAAGACGGTTCTGAATCCCGACAGCTATACAGACCTGTTCACAAAGGGACGGATTGTGCCATTTACGGCTTTCGCGAAAGAAAGCGCTCAGCGGGCTTTCCCGAAAGGACCCGGTGCGCATGATACGGAGATTCTTTTACTCGATTTCCCTCCGGGCTCATTAGTCGCGGTCGATTTCATGATTGTAGCGAGTTATCCATCGAACACCAGAGACCCCTATGAGATGAATAGCATGGATGTTTCAGGGGTGCTCACTCCTTCAGGAGGAAGCGCGGAGCTTTCATTGAATGTGCTGGATCATCAGGATAATGTGTCTCTCGTAGCTGCCGATACAACAGTTTTGACCGGTGGACTTACGATTTTCCATGAGGATCCGACCATACCGGATAAGTATGCGGCTACGATATCAAATACCGCTGGTGCGCCGATTGGAACATATGTGATTCTCTCGAGGGCTGACTCTCCGAATGAACACAACGCGCATACATACAATTATTTCATAGTTGAAGTACGCGAGGGTGGAGGACCTGTTGCAGTTATTGAATCGGTTCCCGCTCCTCCGAACGCTTTTACATGTCAGTTCATACGTTATGATGGAAGCGGTTCATATGACGATTCCGGTTATAACATAGTTTCATATGAATGGGACTGGGATTATGTTGGGAATCCAGCTGGTTTTATCGCTGATAAAGTCACGACTACTCCATACGAGAAGCATCAGTATTCAACCGAGGGATCACACTCGACAGCTCTGAGGGTTGTTAATGATGCGCCATCACCTCAAACGAGTGAACCAGCATCATTAACGCATATCCTGATCAGACCATCGATCTATAGTGTCAAAGAAATCAACCGCATAACGGACAACGGAGTCTATGAGGCTTTGTGGCTTCCAAATTCGAATTCCGTGGTGGTTGATAATAACGATGTGATTCACTCTTTCGTGTCATACGAAGGAAATATGGCGCACATCGCATATGACCATGGCATCACAACGCAGGAATTCCTTGGAGGTCTTCCGGGACAAGGCTCGGCATCCGCACAGGTGGATTCGCAGGGATTTGTTCATGTCGCATGGGGTAATGGGAACTCATGCTATTATTCGAATAACACATCGGGTTCATTCACTCAAGGTTCTCTACTCGCGAATTGCTGGGAGTCGTCCCCATATACGAGCAGTCTTGGGATTAACGGTCGTGATGAATTGATGTTCGTATGGTATGAGGCATTCAGCACAACTCATCCGATGTCATACATGATTAAGGATTCGAGCGGATGGTCGGCGCCTGTAATCATCATGAATCCTCCTATAAGCACAGGTTATCCGAATACGGAATTAGCTCTTCAGACAGGGGTTTCGGGAACACCCGGCGATGACGGTCATGATTTCCATCTCGTATGGCACGAGCAATACACGGATGGTTACATGAATCCTGTCGTTTGCTATTCAAAATACGACCGCGATACAAATACCTGAACTCCCAAGGAATATGTCGCTCTGCATCTAATGCATTACCAGGACTGGAGCGATATTTCGGTCACGAGCGATGGTGATGTGTTCATCGGTTCAAGTTATTACTGGATGGACTCCTTTGTAAGCCGCAAGGATGCTGTAACCGGGAATTGGACTACATGGATGATAATGCAGACATCGCATGATGAGTACACATCAACACTCGCTGCAAATGATGATGGAACTATCTGTATCGCATACTGGGAGAGAGTGGGGTATCCGGACCCGGATCCGTTCGAGATGCATTATAAAATTTTCCGTGAGACCATGAGTCAGGCTGAGGTAGATGCAATCGCACCGAGATCGGTTGACCCGAATACATCTTATGATTATTACTACGGCGATATTTATATGAAGGAATGCGACTTCTACATGGTGTTCCAGGATTGGCGTGATAGTGCCGGCGCCACTCCTGAGCTTTACTACGCCAGAATCGGGCACGATTGATTTGAAATAATGGGGACAGTCCCATACTTGCCCAAAATATTTTTAGAAAAGATAAAAATACTGGGTGCCGCCCACAATCGCGCCACAATCAAGCTTCGGATATGATTAGACTTCATCGCGATTGTGGGTGACAGAACAGGTCGAATCTAATAAAACACCCACAATCCGCCTTCGCTACCGAGCATGGATTGGAAGCCTGTTATGTTCATATGGCTTCGGCGGATTGTGGGCGGCACCCAGAGGACAGTTTTTATTTATTTCACATTTTTTTGACTTTCGCAATAGTCAAACTTATCCCAGATCGATTAAATGTCGAATCAAACTTGCTTCCTTCGGATTCCGACAAGGAACGAGATAATAAATGACACTGCGCTTTTCATGCGGTGCGAGTTCGATTATTACCGATGAACTGGCATGTTGACCATACTTCGCGCCAAATTCCGCAGACCAGAGTGTTTCTCGATGCGGGAATAAATGTCCGGTTGGTTTCATGATTATCGCGAGCGATTCGCCAGTATCGCGATTTTCGGTGATTAACCATCCGGTGGTAGCATGAAATCCGGCGAAAGGTCCGGCAATACGCTCTTTTTCGTCACCGTACTCGAATCGCTGTACCGTTTTGTATTCAGGATGCACATCGAGGAAGAAATCATTGTTTCCCTTTACACGATATGTCACGTCTGTTAAATTTTCATACTCGATGACAACGCGAAGGATTCTATGCCCATCACTGAGCATGTATTTGGCATTGACCATGGCACCCCGCAGTTTTTCTCTTTTCTCGATTTTAGTTCTTATCGAAACTCCGGTGAACTTCAAACCGCTGATATCCTCAGAGCATTCTGAGATTGTCCAGGTTTCGAGATGCGGAAGCCCCTGCCACTCATGTTCACCCGCTATTCCAACCGTGATGCCGCCGCGGAATGGATTAAACCAGCACCACATGGCTTTCTTGTCCGGATATGGATTCTTGAACCATTCGCGTCCAAGAGCATTGAAGCTATGAATTCCCCCGCCCCAATCTGGATCCGCTTTTATGAAAGCAAGACCGTTTGATACAATCCATTCGGAATCCTGCTTGGTTACTGTGGTTTTAGCTTTCGGATCGATAATCAACGCGAGTGATTCTGATTCTACCAGGCCGGAATTGCTTTCGAAACGCATTTGAACGGATGAGAATCCGGCATCTTTTGCATGATTCTCAATTGTAATAGCTTTTCGGAACGGCTCATCTCGTTTGACATTTGCGCATTGAAATCTCTTTTTACTTAATTTCAGATTCCTATCGCTTTTCAAGTTGATGGTTCCCTCTGTCGGTGTAAGACGGTCGCTCGCGAACTCAACGATGCACTCGGATTTATCAGGCACAATAGGAACAGATGGGATCAATGACAATTTCCTTAAAGGACGAATTTCGATATTTGGTAAATTATCATGACGTCCTTGAACCAATCGCCACCATGCCTTTCGGACATCCTGCCATGTCCCACTGCCGGTGTAAATAAATAATGGCTTTGTGCTAATCGAGCTCTTCGCTGGTATCTTTTCGGGGCGCCATTCAAAATGAAATCCACCCCAGCTTCTTGAAAGCCTTCGAACATCATCATCGAAAATAAAGCCTCTCACAACAGATGGATTCTCCCAGCTGATCCATCCTTCATCGTATTTATCCCTTTCCTCGGGCATTTCACCCCTGACGGGATAGTTATCGTGAATCAACATACCGGATATAATCCGTTTTTTATATACGAATTTCAGATTTGCCCAATCCGTAAAAGGATTCAGACCGGATTTGATACCAAGCCCTTTCTTTTCGCTGCCGGAGTTTGTAATTGTGTTTACAAATTCAAGGATGTTTCGTCCGATTATTCTCATCGTGAGTTTGTGCTCTAAGGATGGGTCTTTGTCAACAGGAGCGGTTAGCTCGATTCCGGAATCCGGAAGCAGATGAATTTTGTACGATGTATATTCCATCGTTGATGGCGAATAGGGAGGTCCAAAAGATGTGAAATTGTGTTGAACAAGGCGTTCGTTGTCAGATGGATTTATGAACCTGACAAGCCCTCCTCTTGATAGCGCTTCAAGGATGTAGCCATCACGGGTAATCCTTGCGGCAGGCAGGTTGAATTCATTTTCTGTATAAACCACGCCTGATGCTTTGTCCGGGTAATCGATAAGTATCGGTATATCGGTTGATGCCGTTGTGCCCTTTTCACCATCAGCCAGTTCATACTCGCATGAAACTGGCAGAACTATGGAGTCGGAAATGCTGACTGTGAAATCAATCGACTTCTTGCCATTCGGTGGGATTTCGAATGCAAGGTTGTTATCATCGAAAAGAGCATTGCTCGTTTCAGGGATAATCAACCTGCCCTTGAGATTCTTATCGGAATTATTTGTCAACTCCATTTTGACTGTAGTGCTCTTGTCTGCACAAAGCACAGTATATTTCGGCGCGATACGAACATCGACGACCGGCTTCGTATCAAATCCGACCGCGAGTTTAATCGACTTCCCACCAATTGTGACTTTAACTCCAGCTGAGGGATACGGATCGTAATCGGTACCTTTTCGAGTACGCCTGTCAATCTTGAATGGAATCTCTATTGATGCGGTGCCTGAGATATCGAACTGATCATGCATGGTGCAGATGATTCCATTACTCCCGAAACCTTCTATGGCTACTGGCTCTTTGATGTTATCTTTCTTTTCGATTTCGAGGATCGCCATCATTTCACGACCTCTAAGAGGACGATCCTTCGATGGTTTCAGCGAGAATCTTATTTTCTCATTCTCGAAGAAAGCGATTTGCCTTGACCATGAGTTAATCTTAACTTCAAGCTGCTTGCCATCCCTCCGGAAACGGTAAGTATAAACTTTCATGCCTTCCCATTCTTCGCGGTCCTCTGTAAGCTGCAGCTCCCTTTCCTGTACTGTGTACCAGTCGATGCCTTCAAAGAATTCCCGTGCGAATGGATTGGTTACAATCATAGGGATGAAGTTCTGCATATAGACCATGGTTTCCGGGACCCAGAAAAAGCCGGTCTTTTTATAAAGGGGGACAGCTTTCATATTCGCAGCCCATGTATGAAGGTCGACACGTTGAATGCCTTCATCGATAGCGAGTCTGACGCAGGCGCGGAGAAGGTCGCGACCAAGACCCCGTCCGTGATATTTCGGAGTAGCTCCGAGAAGTCCGACATAAGCGGTATCTCGTTCCTCTGTTATGCTTTTGACCAGGGAGCAATATGCCCTTGTGTGACCATCAGCAACGGCAACGAACACTTCGAGCTTCTCCATCTGCTCCATCCAGCGATGGACATCATCCGCGGTAAGTTCTTTTCCCGCGTTGAATCCGCCGGGCCAAACCTCATTGGATTCGTTGAACAGGATCGCCACATCCATAGCGTCAGATTCTTTATATGGTCTTACTTCATGCGGTTTCATTCAGAATCTCCTTGATTCGATCAAGTGTAAAACGAGAAAAAAATCGGGACAGTCCACAAGCGTTTAGTTTCTTTGTTTGTTCTATAAGTGGCATTTTATCTATTATCTCCGTACATGCGATTTGTTGTGTTGGGACTGTCCCCATTTTTTTCAGAAAAATCACTTGGTTCAACATACCCAGCACCTCCGGGCAAAGTGTTGGAAAACAATGCTATCCTCATCAATCCATTGTGGGTCGATGATATGTTTTTATGAAATATGTGACATAGGCATAATTAATTACCTCCGAAAACAACATAAAAGATACCAGAATAGAGGATTTGGTGCTAACATAATTAAGAAAATTTCAGGAATTTTCAAGTTCGATTTAATCGGTATGTATGATGTCTTGTGAATTGTGCGAGGATTATATGTCATTTGAAAGAATAACAATACTCATGGGCGACATAACGGAACTTGATTGCGACGCGATAGTGAACGCGGCGAACACGGAATTGTGGATGGGAAGCGGTGTCGCAGGCGCGATATTGAACAAAGGCGGTCGCACTATCGAGGATGAGGCGGTGAAGCAGGGACCGATTGAACTCGGTGGCGCGGTTATCACCCACGGCGGAACATTGAGAGCCGCATATGTGATTCACGCTGCCGCCATGCATCCCGGCGGAAATGCATCTGTCGATAGCATAAGAAAAGCCTCCCTCAACACTCTCGAAATCGCATCCGGAAAGCTGATTAGCACCATCGCATTCCCGGCATTGGGAACAGGCGTAGGAGGATTAAGCTTTCTGCATTGCGCTCGTGCCATGCTTTCCGAGGCAATTAGATTCCTCGAAACGCACGAATACCCAAAACACGTTTATTTTGTATTATTTAACGCGGATGCCATGAAGGCTTTTAAAGAAACATTTGAGAGTTTGAAATCGAATAATGCCGTTTAGAAATCAAAAGATCCTTATATATCTTTTTCTTTTAATCCTCATTGTCATCAGCCTTTTTTCGTGCAGGGATATCGCTAACAAAGCGGATGAAAAAAGAATCGATATGAATGTCCTCGCGGGTTTTGAGGGATATTACAAAAGCGAAATCCCAATCCCGGTTACAATCGAAATCACGAATGGGGAAGATAAGACATTCGATGGGAGAATCGTTATTAGCTCTCGACGATGGGTTCCAAGGTCAACTTACGCTCGGGATGTACATCTTGAGCCATTGGAAAAAAGAACTTATGACATGATGGTTTATGAGGGTGTTGCGAGAGATATTATTGGTCGCCTTCTTAACGCAAATCTGACTGTAAACTTGCTTGACAAAAGAAACAGGACAGTAACCGCAAAGGCTGTTTTGATCAAACCTTTGTGGACTGAAGTTGACACACTTATACTCTCGATTTCCAGCGAACCGAATAATTTTAATTTTCTTGAGAGTGAGGATGCCATCGGTTTAAAGCAATTCAAAGCCTCCCTCGATCCAAATTTCTCAACTTCTTTTCCGGAAAGACAATTCGATATTCTCAGGATCAAAGTTGTGAAATCAGCGCATCCCATGCTGTCTCGGGATTTAAGAGCATGGAAAGCTTTGAGCTCGGTGTTCATCGACCTGGAGAGTTATATACGCCTTGATGATGAGTTTAAAAAAAGGCTTTCTTCCTGGGTGAGGCTTGGTGGCGACCTTTTGCTTTATCCTCCTTCGAAAGGAATCAATGCTGAAACGATAAATCAAATTCGTAATGACCCTCTCATTGATTTTATTGATTGGAAAATAGTTGAGAGTGAGGAGGTTATCCCATCGAACAAAGATTTGCTTCTTAAAGAAGGCTCGGAACATTTCCTGAAACCCGGCAATCCCTTGAGACATGTGAACGGTTATGTGATACCTCCTGTTCGATACCCGCTTGTTTATTCGGCAGTTCGGGATTCTGGCACAGTTACGCTTCTTTGTTTTAATCCTCAATATATCAATGAATCAAAAGCCTCAAAGTGGATAGATTTATTTTTTCAGCTGGGTTTATTGACTCCGACACCAGAGGAATATAAACCGATACGACAGTTTCATACGGGTTTCTTTGAGCGTTCCGGGAGAGGAGAGCATGTCCCATCCGAGGATTACCAGGAGCTCCGCAGCAGGTTATCATCCTTGTATGGTTTCAGCGTGACATACCTGCTGCCCATTTTTCTAATTGGTATTCTTGCTTTTATATTTTATCGATCGGGGAGGAAATCCATTTTCCTGTTCAGAGTCTTACCGTTTTTAATAATCGTATCGCTTCTATTGCCTGTGATGCTCATAAGGATTAAATTCGGAAAAAGGAATTTTGAGGCAGTTCATTTTATGTATTCCACCGCTCAGGGGATGCCATCAAATCTCGATAGTATTTTCATGATTCGCAAATGCTTTCCTGAAATCGGATATTTGAAAATAAGCGCCGGCAACGATGCAATGGTATTTGATGAGTACGTATCGGGGAACAATCGATCCGTTGCGGATATCATGGTTTTAGAGGGTCAGAACGGGTATCTTTTATCGAATGAGAAAACATACGAGCCGTTTAGAGTAATAATAACCGAATCGGAAATCGATAACGGGAATTTGGTTGACGGTACGGTCAGCGAGCTTCCTGATGGAAGCTGGAAGTATGAGATTACCAATCATTCTTCATATCATCTGACTAATTGCGAGATTTTTCCTTTTGATGTTCTGATAAAAAGTCCGAGGATGGTTGATGATATTCCTCCGAAAGCTACAATAAAAGGAATGATCACCGGAGCAAGGGATAACAACGAGATAGATAATGAGCGTATCGACAAGTTTGTAAGAAACCTTCCACAATCTATTTTCGACCATAAATTAATAACCGAATTGATTTATGGACTTGAAGCTCTTGCAGTCAGCTCGTCGTATAAGATATATCACGATGCGCATCAGAACAGCGATTCCCTGATCTTCTTCGCATGGACTGACGATTTTCAGAGCGGGTTGAAAGTATGTGATAATCCTGCTCGTGGAACCGAGATTGCGCTTGTCATTGCCCGATTAAGGATTATACATGCTGGACGGAAACCTCTTTTAAAAATCATCAATATCGAAAAATTGATTGAGACTCAGCCAAACCAAAGAAAAAATAGGGCCGACTCATAAGTTGGATATTTTTTAAAGATCTTGGGAGCGCGTGCGTCTCGCTCGCATTTTTACTGGGATTTTCATGTTAGCGAGCGAGACGCACGCGCTCCCAGAAGGACAATTCATTACTTATGAGTCAGCCCCATTTTTTGGATGCCTTTGTTGTCGGTATGATAATATGGATAGGGAAGACATTATCGCTCAATGGCTCGATTCAGCGGAAATAGATGGTTTGGGAATATGAGGTTCATATCACCGTTTGCGGGTGAGTGGTGGTGGGGTGCTCGTTATTCATATCTGATAATCGCGGCGAATCTTGCCTTATGGCTTGTTTTTGTCATATGCTCCTCGGTCTTTGGTCCCAGTTTTAAGACTTTTGCATGGGCTTATCTCTCTATTTCGCCAACATATACTTTTCAGAAGCTTCATCTCTGGACTTTAATCACTTACGCTTTCGTGCATTTCGACCTGATGCACGTGTTTTTCAATATGCTCATAATGATGTTCTTCGGACCTCGAGTTGAGCGGGATATGGGGAACAGAAGATTTTTTATTTTTTATTTTATTTGCGCGGTAGGAGGAGCATTGGTTTCGATTCTCGCTAAAACTCTTTCCAACAATATGGAGCATGTGACAATCGGTGCCAGTGGAGCGGTCCTCGGTGTTCTTCTCGCTTATGGTGTTATGTATCCGCATGACAGAATATTCATCTGGGGCATTTTTCCAATTCGAGCATGGAGTCTCGTAATTTTCGTAGCGGCTCTGCAATTCTTAATGGTTTTTCAATACGGGATGGCCAGCGGCACCGATTACTGGGCGCATATCGGTGGACTTGCATCAGCCTATATTTTCATCTTCCTTCAGGGACATTCAGGAAAACCTTCACCTCGTCGGAGAATGAAGATTGCCAATTGGCGTGGTGAAGATTCAGGTGAGGAGCGCTCTTATTATCTCGAAAAATAAAAAATAGTGCCTGATGCTATTTTTCCATGTATAATTGCATCTTAATTTTTAACGATTTCAGGTTGCTTGGTGAAGGGCTGAGCAAATGCATGATCCTATTTTCGCTTTCACTGTCCTTTTGGACATGTACAAAAAGTATGTTGACACGCCCTTGCAGATTTTTGCGGACAACTATACGGCGTATTTCCTTTTTGTGCATGAAACCATCACCATAGCCGGAGCCATACTTATCCTGATATTGGATATGATAAAGCCGAACCGCGATTCTCTCCGAGCTCCGATTATTTGCCTGGTCTCAAGTTTTATCGCTCTCTTTCTTGTGTTTTACACCATCAACCTGACTTCCCGATATTTCAATCCCGCACTCGGGCAGTATTGGGGCGGATTGGAGACAATTGACCCGTTCAGCCTTTTTTTGAAATCCATCGCTTTCCTCGGTGTTATTTTCACCGTACTCATGTCTATTAAGACCAGGCTTCCTCGTAAATATACGGGTGAATATTATGCGTTGCTCATGTTCGCCACAACATCGATGACCTTCGTCACATCATCATCGGATATACTCGCGATATGGGTACTGACCGAGTTTGTTTCGGTTTCGAGTTATGTGATTGTCGGATTCAACAAGCATGAACCGAGAGCGATTGAGGCCGGTTTGAAGTATCTTCTGATTGGAGGGATTTCATCAGCTTTCATGCTTTACGGTTTCTCGATTCTCTATGGGATGACAGGAACTACTAATCTATATGTGATGAAGACCGTGCTTGTGCAATCGGCTCAACAGCAGACGAATCCGATTTTCATTATCGCATCCGGGGCTTTCCTTGCCGGAGTCGGTTTCAAGCTCGCAATAGCGCCGTTCCATATGTGGGCTCCTGATGTTTACGAGGGAGCGCCAATTCCGATAGCGAACTTTATCGCTGTTACCAACAAGGTGGGAGTAATGGCGGTGCTGCTGAGGGTTTTCCTCCTCGGTCTTGCCAATGTGGCAAGGATCTGGGTTCCGATTATACAGGTCTGCGCAATCCTGAGCATGTTAATCGGCAACCTGTTCGCGATGCGTCAGAACAATATCAAACGTTTTCTTGCGTACAGTGGAATTTCTCAGATGGGGTTCATCCTCATGGGACTTTGCGCTGCGGGAGTGGTTTCCATAGGCGATCCTAACAGCTCGATCAAAAGTCTTGGATACAATGCGCTTCTTAATTACATAGTGATTTACGCCATCATGCTTGTCGGAGCTTTCTTCATTGCGAACATTGTTGAATTTCACACCGGAAGCGAGGACATAAGGGCATACAAGGGTCTTTTCCAGCGAGCTCCGGCATCAACATTAACAATGACAATCTGTCTTTTGTCCCTCGCGGGAATACCTCCGCTTGCCGGTTTCAATGCGAAGTTTTTTGTATTCGCTGCCGCGATAGATAAAAGATTATGGTTTTTAGTTATCTTTGCCGCTGTCATGGCTGTCATGGCTGTGTTTTATTACCTGAGATGGATCAGGGTTATGTTCCTTGAGGAGCCGGAGGATCGAACGCTTATATTACCCGGTGCCATGCACAGATGGGTTATGGCGATACCTTTCGTGGTGTTGTTAATAGCTAACGTTCCTCTTCCGTTTATAAGTTCGCTGGGGGAATGGATTTATGCGTATGCATCGGGAAGTTATTTCCTCACCATAAATGTATATTTCGGGGCGTGATTTAAACTGAAAGATTCATCCGGTCAGAAGCAGGAGAAGGTATCACGCGAGGTTTTCCTGCCATGGTTTTACGCCCACAAGGAAAAATTATTTTTCATATTCCTCACTCTTTTTCTGATTTTGACACTTGTTAACCAGGGAGGAGCAGCTGACCTGCGGAGAGGATCGGTATGGGCGCTACGAGGATTCGTGTTTCTCCTTTTCCTTCTTTTTTATCTTCTTGAACTGGCGAGACCCCGACTCAGGGGATTACCGCTCCCGATATACAGACAACCGATCTTTCATGTCGCTTCGATTATTTTTATCGTATTCCTCGTTTTGAATATCGTAACTTCCATAGCAACATCGGAGACTATATCTGAATCTCTTGGATTTCTATCAATTCTGTTGACTATGGCTCTCGTATCTTTTTACGCTCAGACTGAGGGAAGAGTAAAGTTAGTAGTTAATATTCTTATGGTCACAGGGCTTTTCGCGGCAATTCATGGCTTGACTCAATATTTTTACGATAGGGCTGCATCTCCTCTCGATTCATTTTTCGCTTGGCATAATCCAGCTGGAGGTTATTTCGCTTCGATTCTTATTCTGTTTCTAACATTGTTATTTACCAACTCACCGACAAAAATACTCGGACGATATGGATGGATTGGTTCAATAATACTGTCCGCAGCTCTGCTTTTCACCTTGTCTCGAGGCGCCTGGCTCAGCTTCATATTGGCTTTTGCAGTTTTGATTTTACTTTTGGGAATAAAAGGAGTTTTCAATAAAACAGGCTCTTTGGTTTTTTTAGGTGTAATAATCCTCGCGATTATTCTCATTGTAGCAGTTGGGGGGAAATCGGTACTCGAGCCGGTTTATCAAAGGTTCGTGAGTTTCAGCGCCATGAAGGATTTTTCAGTTGAAGGGCGTCGGAATTTCTATTCAGGCGCGGTTGAGATATTTAAAAATGCTCCTTATACGGGTATAGGTCTTGGCTCTTTCGGATTCGTTTATCCACGATATCAATCAGACCCGCGTTTCTACGCTAAAGATCCGCATTCGTTTTATTTGCGATTGATTTCTGAAGGCGGCATGCTGGGCTTATTAATTGTTTTGCTGATTTTCTATTGTTTCTTTTATGTTGTCAGACTTTATTTCAGGAATCGGAATAAGGCAATCGCACCAGTCGCTTGCGGTTTGATTGCATCCCTGGTGGCAGAATTATCCCATCTAGCTATTGACTTCGATGATACATTTCTGTTAATACTTTTGAATCTGGGACTCATCTGGATTTGCGCTTTGAACCTTCTCTCACCTTTAAATACGGACATCGAACAAAACAACTTGGAATCAGATACCGAACCGGCAAAGAAAAAATCTTTTCCATGGAGAAATGTACTTCTCATTCTATTTTTCTTCCTGATTATTTTTCATTCAGGGCGGATGTATCTCAGCGAGTCGAATTACGATATCGCCAAGGCATATTCCAATGCAAGTATGTGGGCGGAGGCTGAGAAAAGCAGCAGACTCGCTCTTGATTATTACCCGGGGAATGATCGCGCTCTTTTTGAGCGTTCGAGAGCTTTGATTTTCTTGTTCGATGCAAAAATGCAACCCAATGACGGGAAGGATGTGGATGATGAGCTTCTTCTGGAAAAAGCGGTCGTTTCGATCGCAAAGCTGAAAAGGCTCGCGCCATATAAAGCATCAACTTATTATCTCTCCGGTTTAGCTCAGCTTCGTCTGAAAAATATTCGTCCGGACATTCTATTGAGTGATTTTGATAAAGCTTTGGAATTTGATCCGATGAATTCTCCTGAATTTTATCTCGATACTGCGAGGGCACATGGCTATTTTGGCGATGTTGAAAATTTCAAGGAAATTATCGCGAAATTTAAAAAAACTTATCCATTCGATCGGGTGGAGGAATACGTGCGAACAAGACTCGAATGGGACAAGCTACCTCTAATCTATGAGGATGTGCTTCGCCTTGAGAATGATGGTCTGGAGTATGAAGGAAGATATGTAGAATTGCTGGATAACGTTGCAAAAATGCTGGAACTTGAAAAGGTGCGTGAGAGGATTCTTGGGGATGCGTATGAACCTCGCAAAGAACTTATCGATTATACCTCTCTTGCAAAGGAGCGATATGGAGAAAAAACATCTGAAGATGAGGATGTCAAATCTGTAATTGATGAAATGAGCGGGTTTTAATCACAGTATCGTTTACTGGTTTTGTCCTGCCCCTATTTTTTCATGGTGATTCCGAATTGGTTAGTTCCATATATGAAATAGCATTTGAAAAGAAACTCACGATTCTGATTGGTGGACACGGTTCCGGTAAAAGCGAGTTCGCTATTGAGTGGGCGAGACGGCTTGTCAGGTCAAAGCGTTCACCGGTAATACTTGTCGACCTGGATACGATAAAACCCCTTTTTAGAAGTCAGGAGGCGCAGTATGCTCTCGCTGACGAGGGAATCGAAATGCTGATTTCATCGGTGCCATCAAGTGATATGCCATCGATTTCAGCGAGAATGGTAGGGATGATTGGCGATGATACAAACTGGATGGTCGTGGATGTCGGTGGTGATGCCGCTGGTGCGCGTATCCTGAAGAGTATCAATGTTTATATGCATCATAGAGAACATAATCTCATCTATATTATAAATACACGCAGACCTTTCAACTTCGATACCGAATCCGCATTAAAAGAGCTCAAGCGGATTGAATCAATCAGCGGGTTGAAAATTACCGATCTCGTTTCTAATACTCATCTGCTTGATGAGACAACGCCAGCGATTATCGAGGAGGGAATCAGAGTGACAGAGCAGGTTTCAGAAAAATTGGGGATATCATTCTTAGGAGTGATGATTTCCGATGATATGACGGACAAAGTCAAAATCCCGGATAATCTTGAGCTTTTCAGGATTCATCGAATGCTCAATCCCCCCTGGATGCGGGATTATCGTTGAGAATCGATAATATCAGCGTCCTCAAGAGTGCGCCTGAGGATTGTCATTAAATTCTCCAGCTTGCTTTCCCGAATGTTGAACGCATAATGAAGGCTCAATGCGTACGACGTTTTGCCTTTTGGAAAAATAGTTCTGTTCACCCATCCGCTACCTGTAACGAGAGATGTATTCAAGATAATCCATTTGACCTGCGGTAAAGGAGTTTTTTCCAATACTAACTTCACTATTCCTTCTCTTCTCGGTTTGTAGTTTCTCCATTGGTCTTCCAGCTTTTCCGAGTAATAATATTTTTTCTCGCTGTCGCTTAGGTATCCCGGAAATACATCATTGAACGATGCGCTGCCATCGAGAAATAGCTGCGAGTTTATTTTCGGCGCTTTCCATTCGCCAAGTGGATCAAGCAAAGATCGAGCGGTTTCATATGCCACAAGATCGAGCATTCCATTAAGAGTTCCAAATTTTCCATGATTTGCGATCATGCGTTCAATCGTTTCTTTTGACCTTCTATGGATTAGCGAATCGAAATATCTGAATGTCGCAGCGTTCAGAGCTTCGGAGAACTCCATCCCTCTTTTAATCTCATGAATCTCAATCGGCGCGATTGTTTCATATTCCTTGAGAAGAGCCTCTCTATTTCTATTCAGGTAGTTTTTGCTGACCTCGGAGATTGTTCTTAAATGCTTTCGAGGCAACGCGAAGAAAATTTCCTTCATCCATATCGATGAATTTTTTAAATAACAGAAAAGGTCTATGATGAGTTCGCTAATCCAGTGGTCGGCTCTATAGAATGCGCCGGGAAGTTCTCCGGGGTCTTGACCTTTTAAATGCTCGATAACCTCAGGCCAGTACGGACCGAAAAAATTTTTGCTATTGACATAACCCCAGGAACCGTTCAATGGTACATGATGCGCGAAAACATCAGCTACCTGATGAGCTCGCCAGCTTAAAGCGAGGATAATCTCCTCATCATTCTTCTCTTTAATGGCTCGATGCAATAAATCGATGGAGAACGATGGATTTCCGTAAAAGCGGTTGGGAAGCGGATTGTGAGCGTAATCGTACGACATATCCCCTTTTAGAAATCCTTTTGATTTGATTATGTCGGGCCATGCAGCTGTTACAAGAAATAGCTTTTTCGAATCGACCTTTTTGAGCACGTTGCCAGCTATTGGCTCTTTTATCCCTCCCATTTCGTCAAGAAATTCAAGCGCTTTCCGATTGATAAACGCGTGAGTCAGCGGACCCCATCCGAGAAACGGAAGGATAGGGTATAGAAGGGCAATTTGAAGAGAGCGGGAGAATTTGGAAATGAATATTTTCAGGTTTCGAATTATGGAAACAAATGGGGACAGTCCACATATATTCAGTTTCTTTGTCTGTTCTATAAGTTGCATTTTATCTGTATGCTCTGTTCGTCGGATTTACTTATTCGGGACTGTCCCCATTTTTTTTATATTTCAGGTCAAGCCATGTCTGGAGAATCATAGCTGCAGCGTAAGAATCATCATCATGACATCGGGATGATTTGCTCGTCAGCCTCTCATCAATAGTCTCAATTGGAATGTCAATAGCTTTTTTTAAATGCTTTATGAATGTCAGGACTTTCTCAGCCTGATGGGCAACTTCACCTTTCAAGTTCAGAGGAACTCCGATAACTATTGTTTCTATTTTTTCCTTGAGGATGATTTCCGTTATGCGCGAAATCAGCTTGTCACGACTTTTTTCCTCGATAACACCTCGAGGTGTTGCGATTGGCACATCGCTGTCGGCGATTGCATAACCGGTTTTACTATCTCCGATATCGAGTCCAAGGATTTTGACCATCAGGGATAATTATAACAAGAGGATTGTCAATCGCGATTGATTGATCAAGCGCCAATCATTTTTTCAAGCTCCATGCGATGGTCATATTGCACATTGAATCCTTTGAACATAGGCTTCCCATCGATTAAATATCCCATACCGAGTCCGTAATCCTCGGATTCCTGGCGGGTCATGTCCATCATCGAAACGCTGATTTTATCGCCAAGTTCGGATGCGGTTTTTCGAAGCTCTCGCGCCATCCTTATCCAATAGGGGCAGTAATCGAAATTGCATATGGCGAGTTCGTGCTTGTCGCTGCGAGGCTTGTATTTCGTCTCGATCGGAGTGACTTTGATACGGGCGTTCTGGAATGCGAATAACATATAGCGGATTCCATCACGCTCCTCGACCGTTTTGAAATGCGCTCTTTCGAAGTGGGTATAATGCATGAAATGCTCATCGTCCTCTGTACGGGCAAGGACAAGCACTCCATGGTATCGGGTTGATTTTCTTTTGACGAGGTCAATTATTGTTCGACCCAAACCAGTCCGTCTTTCGATTTTTTGCACATGCACACAATGTATTACGGCTACTTTCCTATCCGTTTCGACCGGCACAGGGCTTCTATGCAGTGCGCTGTAAAAAGCCATGCCATTACATGAACCCCCACCGTAACCCAGAACGCCATCGATTGTGTTTCCAAGATGCTGCGCTACATAGCTTCTCGCGAGATCGATCTCAACCTTAGGGTCGGGCATGAATGGATTATTCTTCATGCATGGAAATGATTCATTAATATTTAGGACGGTTAAAGATTCCGCGGGCATAATAATCACCTGAAAAAATATTTCGGCCGATGTATCGGCCGCTGGTTAAATCCGCTTCGATGGTTTTTCCCGATCGAAGAGTCATGATTCTAATTCATAATCGAAAATATGACAAGGTAAAAATATGTCGTAAGGGCTTTGAAAGTGCCATTTTACGTGGTATATTTATTAAAGTATGACACATGGAAAGAAAGATGATGTTGATCGCCCGATTACGTCGAAGGCGGGTGGGGAACGACAGTTAAGTCCCGCAGCCGATCAATTCATTGGGGACAGGGATTATTTCCGCACGATAATGAGCAAACTCGCTACAGACCCTGAATATCTGGATAAATACGTGGCTGTCATTGACAAGGAAGTAGTCGGTAAATCGAACGACCGTCTCGAGCTTCATCTGGATATAGTAAAACGTTTTCCGAATAGGAATCCTTACATAGGGAAAGTTTATCCTCCGATGGATGAACCATGATTTTTGAATTGTTTTTGCTTCGATCTTGAATAATATTTTATTGTCAGTAAATGCCCCGCAGTGTTCAGTGATAGTGCGGGATTTTTTATTTTCGCTTCCTGTTTTGATTTTCGAGTGTCGTTCCAATAAAAGTAGTTGCTTTTAAATTATGTAAAGGTTGTACGAGCGGGTTTCTATGTAAACCGAAGCTTTGACTCGCTCGAAGCATTATGTAGATCCAATTTAATCGCACGTCCGAACTGTAAACCCGCTCTTACATCTTATCCAAACGTACGGGCGGGTTTACGGTTCGAGCGTGTGATTGCGTACGTCCTACTAGTATTTTCGAACGTGCGAAATATTTCGTTTACGTAGAAACCCGCCCCTACATTCTTAATAAAATAAAATAGCAATTACTTTTTTGGGAATGGTACTGTGCGCTTTTGTTTGTTAACAGCTTCGAGATATACCTCCATTGTTTCCTTAGCGGTTTTCTGCCATGTGAAATTCTTTGCCCTCTCTTTTGCCTTGAGAGAATATTCCTCGCGAATTTTATTATCCGTAATGAAAATCCTCATTGCCTCGGCTAATGGGGGTATATGTCCGACCGGAACCATGAATCCCGCATCTCCCACGACTTCCGGAAGCGATGCTGAATCGCTTGTTATCACGGGCACTCCACACGCCATCGCCTCAAGCGGTGGAAGTCCGAAGCCCTCGTAGTGAGATGGGAACACGAACATACTCGCACCCCTGTAAATATGGCGTATATGCTCATGAGAGATAAATCCTATTCGAAGTACATCATTGCCAAGTCTCAGTTTCAGGATTTCATTGGTCAACTGAGCTCCACCACCGATATCCTCACCTGCAAGGACCAGTTTCGGAATCTTCACACCTTCATTTTTCAACTTGCTATAAGCGTGCAGTATTGAAATTACGTTCTTTCGTTTGTCAAGTGCTCCGAGATAGAGTATGTAACCGCGTTGGAGATTATGTTGTTTGAGAACTGATTCTATTTCCTCGTCCGCGATTGTGTTAAAAAATATTTCATCCACTCCCAGATGAACAACTCGAATATCGTTAACATTTTTCCATCCAGCGCGTTTTATTTCGCTCTTCGTGAAATGACTGTCTGCGATTGCGAGGGTAGCTCTTTCAATGCTTCTTGGCACCGTCAGGTTATAGAGAATTTTCGCTTTGAAACTCAGACCATCGGGATAATATTTGAATGAAAGGTCATGGACTGTAACGACAACAGGGCTGAAGATACCGGGCGGAGCGGTATAATCGGGATTATGATAGATATCCGGATTTTCATCGTTGACAGATTGTGTCAGAGCGAAACGTTCCCACATGAGTCTGTTGGATGGTCCATGAACAGGGTAATATTGCCAATTTTTCGTTTCAGGAAGAAACGATGTATCAGTCCCACGAATCCCGAATAAAAGGAAATGATGATTGGGGAAAAGCATTACAAGGTTTTTAACAAGTGAACGGGCATACTGTCCTATCCCTCCCCGATTTGTAAAAGAGCGGATGTTAATCGCGATTCTCATTTATCCTGATCTTTCGAATGCATTAATCAATCGAGCATTATATATCATCTGAAAAAATGGGGACAGGCATTATTGATTCATGCATCTCGAATAAACGTGGCTTTAAAGTTTGCTATGTTATAATAACAAAAGGAATTAGTGTTAATGAGTAGGATTTGTCTCTGCCGGTATTTCATGCTTTATCGATCATTTAATTTTCAAGATGTCTGAATATCCAAAAAAACTTCGTGTAGCGTTAGTATCGCTTGGGAATACACATAATCTCGGAGCCCGTCAGCTTTGCGCTGTAATAAAAGAAGCGGGTTTCGAGACGCACATGGTTTTCCTCAGCGATATCATCCAGAACGATATTATCCCTCCATCGCAGTGGGAGTTGGATCGTGCTGTTGAGCTCATATGCGGGCAGATAAAACCGGACCTTCTCGGGATTTCCGTGAGTTGCAGCACGTTTTACGATACAGCAGTTGAATTGACATCACGATGTCGCAAAGGTGGAATCGACAAAATCGCATGGGGAGGTATCCATGCCATTCTCTGCCCTGAGGATTCAATCGAGCATGCCGATTATGTCTGCGTTACAGAGGGTGAAACGGTTGTCCCGATACTGCTGAATCGGCTTGAGGAGGGGAAAAGTTGCGCTGATGTACCGGGTTTCTGGGTTAAAGAAAATGGAACGGTCTTCAGGAACAAGCCATCAGGCGTGGTTATGGACCTCGATACATTGCCATTCCCCGACTACGAGGATGAGAACAAATACTTCATCTGCGAAAATGAATTCTATCCACGAGAGCCTTTTCTAATAAGGATTTACAGCGTTTTCGTTATAACATCGCGGAATTGTCCATTCAATTGCGCTTTCTGCGCTGCTCCATATTTCAAAACCGAGCTTGTAACCGGCGTGCCAGGAATAATGAGAGTGCGTCAGAGGAGTGTCGCGAATGTAATCAGGGAATTGGAATATATCAGGCGAAGTATTCCAACATTCGAGCATCTGACAATAAACTTCGCGGATGATATTTTCGTGATGAAATCCGAGTGGGTCAAGGAGTTCGTTGAGAAATATAAAACCGGATTCAAGAATCCGTTCTGGTGTTATTTCCACCCGACACTTGTCAAGGATGAGATAATAAAAATCTTTGCCGATGCGGGGATGAGATACATCAACATGGGCGTGCAGTCCGGAAGCGAACGAATCAGGACTGAAATATACAATAGGACGGATACGGATGAAAAAATTCGCAAAGCGATGCAGATAATCAGAAATAACAATATCGGTGTGATGCTCGATGTAATAGTCGATAATCCCTTCGATAATCAGGAGGATCGCGATAGAGCTCTCGAATTCCTTTTAAGTCTGCCAAGACCGTACACGCTCAATTTCCTCAGCCTTATTTTCTTCCCTCGCGTCCCTTTAACTGAGAGAGCGCTTAAAGAGGGTTACATAACTGAGGAGCAGGTCGAGATGCGTTCGAAGAAGGCATTCTACCAGATGAATTTCCATTTCGGATGGGAGGAGCGTAAACCCGAAGAAGCCCTTTATACTGCGCTTTACCAGATGTGCGGTAAGCTGTTTATACCTCGGAATTTCATACGAAGACTCTCGCGAATTAAATCGCTTCATGAGAATCCGTATCCGGCTATCCGTCTCGCAATAATCTTTAACGCCATTCTGTTCTTCTGGAACCGTTCGAAAATTGTTTCAAGGCGATTGTTCAGCGGCGAATTGAAAACCAGCGATTTTGCTCATAGTCTGAAAAAATACCGGAAAGCCGGGATTCCGATTGAATAAATCCATTTGCTTTGGTTTACTAATTAGTGACCGTTGCATAAGGGGTATTAAAGAAAAAATGGGGACAGTCCACAAACATTAGGTTTCTTTGGTCGTTCTACAAGTCGTATTTTACTTACTGTTTTGATGCATGCGATTTGTCGAGTTGGGACTGTCCCCATTTTTTTCCAATATTTTTCGATTTTTGCAACGGTCACAATTAAGTGGTGCGATGACAGATATAGCGACAGCGACAGAAGTGAAGCCAATAACGGACGCGGAAAAGAAGGATTTTCCAATCGCTCTTATAAGCCTTTACAATGCTTATAATCTCGGCATTCGTTATATCCATTCCCTTCTGAAAAGCAGGGGATATAACGTTCATCTTATTTTCTTCGGACGAATAAGCGCGAATGATGCTGTAGTACCCACGGAAACAGATTATGAAAACCTTATGAGAATTCTCAAGGAGTATGACATAAAGCTTGTGGCGATGAGTCTCAGCTGCACAACATATTTCGAGGTCGGTACGGAGATAGCAAGGAGAATCCGAAAAGAGATGCCCGGTGTTCCTCAATTATGGGGAGGCGTCCATGTTACGTTATGTCCTGAGGATTCGATCGAACACGCCGATTATATCTGTCTCGGTGAGGGTGAGTATCCGACGCTCGAACTTGTCGAAGCGATGATTCGCGACGAGGATGCAAAAAATATCCCATCGCTGTGGATACGAAACTCGAATGATGAAATAATCAAGAATGAAATGCGCCCGGTAATTGAGGACCTCGATGCTCTCCCATTTCCCACGTGGGATGACGAACAGAAGTGGGTTGTCCTGAATGGAACTGTCAAAAACGAGGAAATCGCCAAATACGATACATGGGTTTTCACGATGACATCGCGTGGATGCCCGTTCCATTGTACATACTGCGTGAATAACTGCTACCATCGAAATTTCCGCGAACAGGGAATGAACAGGATGCGGTTTAGAAGCGTTGATAATGTCATCAAGGAACTTCGCTTCATGCGTGAAACGGTGGATAATTTCACGCTCAGGCACATCGGATTCTATGATGATGAGTTCAGCGTTTCGGAAGCGTGGATAAAGGATTTTGTCGAGGAGTATTCCAAGGAATTTAAAAATACATTCTGGTGTTATTTTCATCCGAATCTGATTAAAGAAGAGATAATAATCCCGCTTAAAAAGATGGGTCTCACTCAGATTGATATGGGAGTCCAGACCGGAAGCCAGCGAGTGCGGAAAGATGTTTACAAACGTCCCGAATCGGATGACAAAATCCGCGATGTCATGAGGATGCTTCAGAAAAATAAAATAAGTGTCGCACTCGATGTTATCACGGATAATCCATACGAGACCGAAGATGACAAACAGGCGAGTCTTGAATTCTTTCTCTCGTTACCTCGTCCCTATGAAGTCAATTTTTATTCGCTGATATGGTTCCCGAAGGTCGAGCTAACGGAATGGGCGTTGCGCGATGGGTATATTACTCGTGATGATGTCGAGGATCGAGCGAAAAAAACAATGGAGCAGTTTGTCGCGACATTCAAATACAAGAAGCGAAGCAAAACTGAAGCTTTCTGGATTGCGCTTTATTTCATGGCTGCACGGGGAATCTACCCGAAATGGTTCATCAGATTCCTTTCGCGACAGAAATATTTAAAAGATGCCCCATGGGTTATGATGTTCTTCTATCGTATGATGAACCTGATTAACATGGTCAGGAAAGTCTTTAGGGCGCTGTGGTATCTCATTACCGGTAAATTAACAATCGCTCAAATCAGAACTCGATGGACAAATTATTTAGTATGGGAGAAACCATTTGAAAAATAGGATTATCTTATATATCGATTAACAAGCCCCGCTCGGGGCTTGATTTTTAATTGAAAGGACAACAATACATGGACGCAATCAAAACCTATTCGCGGAAACATCTCTCCTCGAAATTCAATCCCGGAGATATCAAACAGCTTGAGAGGGAATTTCAAAAATTAGAAAAGCATCAACTGAAATCAGCCAACGACCTTGAGACATGGCTTCTGGAAGTCAGCGAGCTGATAGCGGCATTCAACGAGGAGGGTGCACGGCGATATGTCGATTCGACCTGCCATACCGATGATGACAAAATCCAAAAACGTTTTCAGTATTTTATCAGTGAGGTCGAACCGAAGGTAAAACCTCACATTTTCAATATATGGAAGAAATTCGCGGAAAGCCCATGGGTGAAAAAAATAGATCAGGGCAAATATGAAACTCTCATTCGAAGCGCGCATAATCGAATAAATATCTATCGCGATGAAAATATCCCGCTCCAGACCCAGGATTGCAAACTTAACAATGAGTACCAGAGGATTGTCGGTGCAGCGATGGTTCAATTCGAGGGAAAGGAGTATACGCTGCCGCAAATGAGTAAATTCCTCGAGGAGAATAACCAAGCAAAAAGGGAAAAGGCGTATCGCGCGCTATGGGACAGGTTCTTCCAGGACAAGGATAAATACAACGCTATTTATAGCGATATGATAAAGCTTCGTCATGACATGGCTGCCAATGCGGGATTTGATGATTACAGGGAATTACGCTACAAGGAGCTGGAGCGTTTTGATTATGGGACTAAGGAATCGATTGCGTTTCAGGATGCTATCGCGGATGTAATAGTCCCGCTTGCAGATGAAATATACGAAAAGAGACGCAAGGCTATGAAACTGAATGTGCTTCGTCCATGGGATTTATCGGTTGATCCAAAGGGGCGCCCACAATTAAAGCCGTTCAAAGGCGGGAAAGAACTCGCGAAAAAAAGTCGAACGGCTTTTGATAAAGTCGATGCGAAACTCGGTAAATATTTTGATGTTCTGATAGATCACAACCTTCTTGACCTTGACAGTCGCAAAGGGAAAGCGCCGGGTGGTTACATGTGTGGATTTGAGGAAAAGCGAGTGCCATTTATTTTCATGAACGCGGTGGGATTGCATGGGGATGTTGTCACGCTGCTTCATGAGGGAGGTCATGCGTTCCATACAATCGCTGCTCGAGATAACGAATTGGTTTTTCATCGCGATTACCCCACAGAATTCGCTGAGGTGGCATCGATGAGCATGGAATTCCTCGCCGGAACATTCCTTGATGTTTTTTATAAATCCGAAGAAGAAATCGCAAGGGCACGCAAGAAACATCTCAGCGAAGTGATAACTCTGTTCCCGTGGATTGCCACAATCGATGCATTCCAGCACTGGATTTATACCCATCCATGGCATACCCGTGAAGAGCGCACAAAAGCGTGGACTGAGATATTCGACAGGTTCAAGGGGAAAGTTGTGTGTTATGAGGGTCTTGATGAAATCAGGCAGAATCGATGGATGCGGCAATTACACCTCTTTGGTTATCCTTTTTATTATATTGAGTACGGAATTGCGCAGCTTGGAGCTTTGCAAATCTGGATGAATTACAAAAAAAATCCGAGTAAATCCGTTGATGATTATCTTCATGGATTAAGTCTTGGAAACATGAAAAAACTTCCCGAACTTTTCAAAGCTGCGAACATCAAATTCGATTTCTCCAAGCGAATGATTCAGAATTTAGTGGACATGGTCGGCGATGAACTCAAGAAGATGGGGGATGTGTAAATAAAACGCGATATTAAGGCAGGAAAAGGCCGGGGATCTAACCCGGTTTTTTTATTGCTCAAATAAGCCAATATGTCCTTCTCCCGGTTTTCCGAGATGTTTATACGCGAGATGCGTAGCGAATCTTCCTTTTTGGGTGCGACTTAAAAAACCGATTTTCAGAAGGAATGGCTCCACCATTTCGCTCAAAACATCAGGCTCCTCCTGCAATGTCGCGCTGATTGTTTCGATGCCTACGGGACCGCCGTTATAAATATCGATTATTGTTATGAGGAATTTTCTGTCGAGTTCATCAAGTCCGAGAATATCAACCCTTTCGAGTTCAAGAGCTTTTTCGCAAATTTTTCGAGTTATTTTACCGTCAGCTTTTACCTGCGCGTAATCGCGCACTCGACGTAACAACCTGTTCGCGATTCTTGGAGTTCCCCGCGAACGACATGCAACCAATTTCGATGAATCATCATCGATTTCAATATTCAATATCCCTGCGCTGCGGCGAACAATTTTGTCAAGGTCGTCATCATTATAAAAATCGAGGTGATGAAAAATCCCGAATCTGTCTCGCATCGGTGCGGATAGAAGACCCGCGCGAGTTGTGGCGCCGATCAATGTGAATCGCTTGAGTTGTATATTTATGGTTTTCGCGTAGGGTCCTGAATCGACGACAAAATCGACCCGGAAATCCTCCATCGCCGGATATATGAATTCTTCCACGATTGTAGGAAGCCGATGGACTTCATCGATGAATAGCACATCGCCTTCTTTGAGATTCGTGAGTATTCCCATGAGATCGCCGCTGCGTACAAGCGCAGGACCGCTTGATGCTATAAGCCGTGTCCCCATTTCGGTGGATATGATATGTGCGAATGTTGTTTTGCCGAGTCCGGGAGGACCATAAAAAAGAATATGTTCGAGTGCTTCACCTCGTTCGCGTGCCGCAGTGAGCGATATCCTGAGCTTGTTTATTGCATTTTTCTGCCCGATAACTTCATCAAGCCTGCGGGGTCTAAGGTTCAGATTGAAATCCTCATCCTCGTTTGATATAGCTGAGCTTTCTATAATTCGTTCACGTGTCATTGACTTTATGAAATCCTTTTTAAATCTCAAAGGATTATATCATCATTTGTATAGTAGTGGAAATGCAAAAGTGCCCCGGTTGATTAAGAGATCAGAATTTCTTGAATATATTTTACACGAATGGATTGGATTACAGACATTCGATAATCGCAATCGCTATGTCATCGTGAATTCCTGATGAGCCGACACAATCATTTACGGTTTTGATAATAACATCCAATGTGGATTCGGTATCGAGATTGGAAGCTTCAGAGAATATCTTTTTCAATCTCTCCAGACCAAAGCTTTTTCCCGAGTAATCCTTCGCTTCTATTAAACCGTCGGTGTATAAAAGAATTCTGTCACCTGACTTGAAATCTATTTCCTGAGGGTTTAAATCGACTTCTTCGAAAATGCCGAGCGGAAATCCTGTTGGATTTAATTCCTGAATTGGATTGGTATTTTTTCCTGATAACAATCCTGTAGGATGCCCCATGTTGATATATTTAAGACGACCTGAGATATCGAACCACACAGCCATTGCGGTCACGAAGAACTGATCGCTTATCGTTTTATTCAGGCGGGAATTCGCTTTATGTATCATTTCCTCGAATGTTGTTTCCGCAAGGATGAATACATCGTTCAGAATCCCCATCACTGTCATCATCATCATTGCGGCAGCGATATCATGTCCGGTGACATCACCGATTATCACTCCACGCTCGTTCAAGTCCGTTTTGAAGAAGTGAAAGAAATCGCCAGACAGGATTGTCGATGGTTTGAACCTTGTTGTAATCTTGAAATCGTTATCTGCGTAATCCTTAGGGAGCATTCTCTCCTGAATTTTTCGAGCGAAGTTGATTTGCTCATCAAGCGAACGGCTGAGAGCTCTTTCCCTTGCGAGAGTTCTCTGATTCCTTGCAACGAGTTCGACAAGGCTCGTGACGATTGAGATGGCTTGAACCTCCTGCGGAGAAAATGCATTACCCTCCTTGCGGAACACGCCAATCATTCCCCATGTGTTTTCATCATCAATCATGGGAACGATGACACTTTCGGGATCGTTCTTAGGCGAATGTCTCGCGCGCAGGATTGACGGATTTTCAACAACTACGTCGATATTATCTCTATCGATTGTCTCGCGTTTGAAAAGCTCGTAAACATCCTCGGTCTTTCTCCTCCCAACATCAAGGTCCTTTATCGATGCTCTATCCGAGTGAAAAATATATTCTATCGGTTTTTTGTCGGAGGTATCAAGAATGACTATGAAGTCCAGATCAAGAATCAGTCCGAGCTTCCTTGCGAAATATTCGTATATTTTATCCAGAGAAGAGATTGAGGCTATCTGAAGTGAAAGCGAGTATATTCTTCTCAGATAGGAATTTTCCTGACTCAGAATTTTTTTACTTTTCTCAAGTTCCTCAAGCTCTTTTTTATGACGGTCATTCTCGATTATTTCCCATCGTTTCACAATTTCAAGCGTGAAGCGATCGAAAAAATCATTTATTCGATTTCTCCAGAGATTTTTCCTGGACTCATCAAAGTTTTTCGACTCAAGATTCTCGAGAATGTCTTTTCTATGTTTTGTAGCGAGGGCGAGCAAGTCCGATGACGCTGCGTGATGTCGGGGTAGATCAAGTACATCCAGCTCTCCGATCCTTTCGATTAACTCTAAAATTTTGAAACTGAATTGCGTGTCGTTGGATGAGTCAGGCTCAAGCAGAAGATCAAGCAGGCTTTTTTCCGTTTCATGCAAGATAGTTCGATTCGGATCAGGTGAAGGCATATCGGAGTGCATGAATTCCTCGAATGTCTCGCGGAATTCAGCGATTTCATCTGATGATATTTTATCGAAAAAGTTGCCCATGTGAATCGTAGCGATGCAACGCAAGGCAAGAGGAAATGAGATAATTCCTCTAAATTCAATTTTCGGCAATAAAAGTTAAAAAATGAGATAAGAAGTAAAAGATAAATCGAGAAACAGGGGACAGGAACCAATTTTCTGTAGCTATTTTAATAGGAGCGAGGATGTAATGAAAAACTGGTTCCTGTCCCCAATTTTTCTAAGCTCGAAAAGGATTTGGTTTGGTCAGTTCCCTGATAATTGTCATGGCGAATTCCTCAGCAGCATCAGGACCTTCACCGGTGACTATCTTGTTATCAACCTCCACAGGTTTTCCGGTATAAGTGGCACCTGCTTTTTTCAATGCCGGTGAAGCCATTGAATAGCTCGTTGCTTTCTTTCCCTTTAGCACGCCAGCATTTGCAAGTGTCGCAGGTGCAAGGCAAATTGCAGCAAGGAGTTTGTCTTTTTCGATTGTCTCTTTCACAAGGGTATGAGCTTTTGGGTCGTTCCAGAAAATTTTGGAACCGACACCACCGACAAAAATAACAGCGTCGTAATCATCGACCTTTGCCTCACTGTAAACGAGATTACTTTCTACGCGGCTCCCAAGCATACCTCTCGCTTTGCCAATTTTTTCCGATGCCACATCGACAATCGCTCCTGCACCCTCGAATATCTTCTTCGGAACGTTCAACTCCTCGTCGCGATAGTTCTGCAATGAAATAATCATCAATATTCGTTTTCCTTGAAGTTCATTCATGGCTTTCATCCTTCTTTTAATGGCTGACCGTTTCTCATCAAACGATCACGCATTTGATATTTAATTCAAGAATGAAGAAAAATGCTGATTCTCAAACATATACATCCATCGCCCTTTTCATATTGATAATAATAAAAACTGTCCCTTTTTTTTATGTTTGCATTATATTGCCTCCAGATTAAGCCGTCAAATGCAATGTTAGAATCGTTTGATACTTCCATTCTCTTAAGATATTATCTCTTAAGATTAAGTTTGATTCGTAAAGCAAAATATGAGCTTTATGAGTTTGATCGACTTTATCTCGACAAGAAATCGGTCATTATCGGCATTGACGAAGCTGGGCGAGGACCTCTTGCCGGTCCTGTTGTCGCTGCGGCGGTCGCTCTCGATTTGAATAATCCGATTTATGGACTCGACGATTCTAAAAAACTCGCTCCTAAAATAAGAAAAGCTCTCTATGGTGAAATCACAAGTCGAGCGCTTGGGTGGTCTGTGGCATTTGTCGATGAGGATGATATTTTTAAGCTCAACATTCTCTGGGCTTCATTGAAAGCGATGTTCCTGGCAGCGCGAAAACTCAATATCGAAAATCCTTTATATATTGTTGATGGTAACAGAAGTGTCTATGGTCTTTATCCGCAGGTGACAATTGTCAAAGGAGATAGCCTGAGCGCGTCAATAGCGGCAGCGAGTATCATAGCAAAAGTTACACGTGATAAGTTCATGACCGATCTCAGCAGTTCCTATCCCCAATATGGTTTTGAAAAACATTTCGGATATGCCACTAAGGAGCATATCCGGGCGCTTAATGAATATGGCCCATGTCCTCATCACAGAAGATATTTTGAACCTGTTAGAAATGTCCTGGAAAAATTTCAATAGGGAGTTTGTATCCTTTGAGTATCATAATTGAAATTAAGAATCTTGTTAAGAGTTTCGGAGAGATAAAAGCGCTTGATGGAGTTAACCTTGACATCGAGAAGGGTGTTATTTTCGGTCTTCTTGGACCCAATGGAGCAGGCAAAACAACCCTTATTAATTGCATCCTCGGATTAATCGGATATGACTCAGGTGAAATACTTGTTGATGGACTTCAACGCAATCCATCATCTGTTGAGTTTAAAAATAAAATCGGGATTGTCCCCCAGGAACTCGCTCTGTATGAGAATCTATCAGCTATTGATAACCTTGGATTCTTCGGCTCCCTATACGGTCTTCGAAGTAATGAACTTAATAATCGAGTAAAAGAACTTCTGGAATTGACTGGGCTTTATGATCGCAGGAATAAACGCGTTTCGACATATTCAGGCGGGATGAAGCGACGTCTTAATCTCGCAATCGGACTTGTCCATAATCCGGGGATAATCCTTATGGATGAGCCGACTGTAGGTATCGATCCGCAATCCAGAAATTTGATATATGAACTTGTCGAATCGCTGAAGAAACAAGGGATAACGATTCTTTACACCACTCATTACATGGAGGAAGCTGAGCGGCTTTGCAGCAGAATCTCGATTATCGACCTTGGAAAAATAATCGTCACAGGCACTCTTTCGGAACTGATAGAAATAGTCGGTACTCTGGACAGGATCCAGATAGACTTGCGAGGCAAGATACTATCAAATGCTTTCGATAACATGTTCGGCGATGTCCAGGTGGATTTCGATGGTTCTCGCCTGACTTTGAAAACGCATCATGGACGAGAAAGGCTTCCTGAAATCATGAGAAAAATCGGCGACTCCGGATTCGAGATAACCAGTGCGACAGTTTTCACTCCGAACCTTGAAACCGTTTTTCTTCATCTCACCGGCAAGGAGCTTCGTGATTGATGAGATCCGTATTGAAGCTCATAAAAAATGACCTAAAGCAGTTTTTCGCTGATCGCGGCGCTTTGATTTTATGCTTCCTCGTACCGCCGATAGTGGGAATCATATTCGGTGTCACTTTCGGAGGAATGGGGAAGGAGGAGGCAAATAGAAAAATCGACATGGATTATGTCGATCTCGATCAAAGCGAAATAAGTGAAAAAATCACAACAGCACTCAATAAAAACGAAATGATTATCCCTCATGTTGTGACTGAGGAAGATGCCTATGCGCATGTGAAAGGAGGTAAAAGAGCGGTTGCTCTTATCATCCCAAAAGGTTTTGGCGAGAAGGTCAAAAAGGGAGAAGAGGTCGATCTGAAGGTCATTAATGATCCGAGCAATCAGTTCGAATCCATGATTGTGCAATCAATCCTGCCGGGTGTTATTTTCGATGCCGACCTTGGAGAGTATATGCTTCCATCCATGGTCGAAAAGATGATGAAGAAGGAAGGAGCAAGCGATGAGTCAATTTCGGTCGCACAGTTCTGGGTTCGCAGATACATGGGTGGAATGCTCAATGGGAATGAGAGTGGTGAACAGGCTCAAGGAAGCTCTTCAACCGATATGATGGAGGGTTTGCCAATCGGATTTGAAAACGAGCAAGTTGTAGGCACGGATGTCAATACCACCGCAGCTTATGTCCAATCGGTTATAAGTTCAATGTTGATGTTCCTCATGTTCGGCATATCATTTGGAGCGGCTGCTCTTATTCAGGAAAAGAAGAAGGGCACATTGAAACGGCTCTTGATATCACCCTTGAGTGTCGGTGGGATATTGACGGGGAAATTGATAGTTCTGACAATCATAGGTCTGATGCAGGTTTATTTCATGCTGATTATGGGATGGCTTGTATTCGGGCTTCAAATCTGGGATTTCCCGGGTCAGTTATTCATGATGGCTCTCGCGAGCGCTTTAATGGCGAGTGGCATAGGCATTTTCCTATCCGGTATCGCGCGCACCGAGGAGCAGGTCTCGATGCTCGCTCCGCTTGTGATAATCATACTTTCCGCAGTCGGTGGCGCGATGATCCCACGCATGTTCATGCCACACTTCATGAGGCAGATCGGATATCTCTCCCCGGTGAGCTGGGCTGTCGATGGCTTTCATAATGTATTCTGGAGACACCAGGGAGTAGGGGGAATGATAACTGAATTTTCTGTCCTCCTTGCATTTGCACTTGTATTCCTCATCATAGGAACCATGCTTGTGAGAATCCGCATGAAAAGTTGGTAATAGAAAGAGGGGAGAGAAAGAAACGTACCCCGACTGTCAGGGAGGGGACTCTTGTTTATTCGTTTAACCCATAATACTCAAACAATTCCATTGATCTCTGCTTTTCCGGTGAACTTAATATTCGTCCCAATAGCGGATGACCGTGCGATTTGTAACTTGGATGAAACTGAAACATAAGATTGAATTTCGCATTGGGGAGATTCTTCGAAACCCATTCCATTATCGGTTTAGTACAGCATTCCACATGCCCGGGCAGTTGAAGATGACGAATGTAAATTTCAGCATGTTCCCTGGCGGATAAGAAATTCCTCGTTACCACATCCCAATAGTTTTTTACATTGCTGGTCTCCTCGGCGCATTTTTCCGGACCGTATTTGAAATCACCGAGATAAACATCAACAAAACCTTGCAACAACTTTTCTGATTCGGATGAATGATACATATTCGAGTTCCATACCACCGGAACAGGCACATTAACGCTCGTGAACAAATCAAGAATATTGTGAAGATGCTGATCGGGATTGCCTCCTACGAGATTCACATTTCTTCCTCCTCTGAGGAAGCGCAGCTCAATCCGACGTCTTAATTCATCATCGACGAGATAATCTCCTTGAGGATTCTCGACGATATCGAAGTTCTGGCAATGCATGCATCGGAATGTGCATCCGGCGAAAAATATGGTATGCGATGGTATTATCTCGGGTTCTTCACCGATATGTATGAACTCACTTGCGTAATATGATGTCATACCGACTCCGCAAAAGCCGGTTTTACCTTTGGTCCTGTCAACATTGCATCGCCTTTCGCACAAACAGCAGGATTTGACGAGTTCATCAGCGATATGTTTTTTCAGATGAATTAGATTCGGCGCAACCGCTTTTCGTGATGCTATATCGCCTTCTTTTTCGGGGATGAATATCTCGGTCACCAGATTTTCATGTAGATTCCATGTCTCGGTTAAATCAAGTTTGCTCCAATTTGCAGGCAATGGGATTCGTCGCGATAATTGGAAACGCGGCAATGCTCCACCGTTGCTTATCTTGAAATAACGTTTGAGACAATCATCTTCAGCACTGAAATTCATATGTTCAAATTATATTAGATAAAAATGGGGACAGTCCTAATTTTTTAGCTGTTATAATTTTAAATGTGTATATTTTTAGAATTATGGAGATTACAGCATAGTTCCTGATCCCCTGAAAATAGCGATGATTGTAGGGTCAGCGCCGCCGATGTCATGCGGAATAGGAGATAACACAGTTGCGCTTGCAAAGCATCTCGCTCAACGAGGGCACACCGTTGATATCATAACCAGCTCCAAAGCTTCTTCCGTTTCTTCAATATCGGGAGTTGTGATTCATCCTGTTATGAGCAGCTGGTCGGCATTAAATGCGAGTACGCTATTGAAGACCGTCATCGAGCTCGAACCGGATATAATCCATGTACAGTATCCATCGAAAGGCTATGGCAGAGGATTTACGCCGAGTATTTTAGGGATGCGATTAAGAGCTCGACGATCCAGGGCGCCATACATAGTTACACTGCATGAATTCGTATTTGCTCATCCGCTTAGAAAAGCTGCCATCGTGCCGCTTTTAAGCGAGGCGACAGCGATGATTATCCCATCGGTGCATGAACGCGATGCGCTTATTAAACGTTTTGGAACTCTAAAAAAAATACCGTCCTACATAATACCGATAGGAGCGGTTCTTCCCGATGATTTTGAAAAATTAAAAGAGGAGTTAAAGAATAAACGTGAGGAGTTGATAAAAAAATGGGAAGCACCGTCTGATGGAATAATCGTGAGTTACGGATTTATACAGTATCACAAAGGTATCGAGATAATTCTTAAAGCGGTTAAGACACTCCGACAGGAGGGTTATTCATGTGCGTTCTGGCATGTGGGCGATTTCAATCCTAAAAAGAGCAGATACCATCGCTACCTGAAATATTTATCTGACGAAAAGCCGCTGAAGGATGGTGTCAGGTTCCTTGGTTTTATGCCGCTCGAAAAAGCATCCGAGATTTTCACTGTAGCGCGAGTGGGGGTTTTTCCCTTCACTGATGGCTATTCGGACAGGCGTTCGAGCATGATAACTTTAGCTCATTTCGATGTACCTTTAATAACCACGAGATCATCCATTCCCGAAGTTGATGATAAAATCAGTCCTTACGTGAAATTAATCGACAGGCATAATACGAAACAACTCACCGATTCTCTGAGGGAGATCATCGTAAATGATGCAATCTATGAACACGAAAAAGAAAGAGTAGGAGGATTCAAAAATCTTTATGACTGGAGAATAATCGCGGAGAGGACTGAAGCGGTGTACAGGGAATATCTGAAATGAAACTCGCAATAGTACATGAATGGCTAACCGGATTCGGCGGCGCTGAGCGTTGTGTAATCGAGTTCTCCAGGATTTTCCCTGATGCCCCGATATTCACATCCGTCTATGATGAGAAGCGCTTCAAAGAAATAATTCCTCCGGAAAGAGTGAGAACATCTTTTCTTCAGAATTTCCCGAAAGCGAAAGAGCGATATCGAAGTTTCCTTCCTTTGATGCCTCGCGCTTTTCAATCATTCAATCTACACGGATATGATGTCATTCTCTCATCAAGCCACTGTTGTGCAAAAGGCATACGAAAACCTGAGGGTGCAATACATGTTTCCTTTATTTACACTCCAATGCGATATGTATGGGAACTTTACCCTCTGTATCGCGATAGCCTTACCGGTTTAACGCGAATTCTGTTTGAAATGATTGCTCCATCGCTGCGCAGATGGGACCTGGCATCAAACAAGGGTGTCGATTATTTCATACCGATAAGCCATGAAGTTGATCGACGTCTTGAGAAAATTTATAACCGTAAAGGTTCAATGGTTATATATCCTCCTGTTGATGTGAAGCGCTTTTTATACGATGGTCCGCGTGGAGAGCATTTTCTTGTCACTCATCGGTTTGTCCCGTACAAACGTGTTGATATAGCGATAAAGGCGTTTACAGAGATGGGTGTTCCTTTGAAGGTACTTGGAGAGGGTCCTGATGAAGAGAAACTTAGAGCGATAGCTGGTAAGAATATTGAGTTTTTGGGATTTGTACCGGATGAAAAACTTCCTGAGATATACGGTTCTGCAAGAGCTCTTGTTTTCACAAGTCTCGAGGATTTCGGACTCGCTCCGATTGAATCGATGGCTGCCGGCACGCCTGTAATCGCTTATGGTGCGGGTGGTGCGTTAGAGACTGTTATTGAGGGGAAGACAGGGACATTCTTTCATGAGCAAACTCCCGAATCACTCGTTGAATCCGTTCAACGATTCGAGAAAATGACATTCAACAAAGCGGATCTTATAAAACGCGCATACGATTTTGACGTATCAATATTCAGAAGGCAAATTAAAAGTTTCATTGAGAATTTAAAAAGCTAATAAGGGTGTATGGGCGGGTTTCTACGTATACGGAGACAATCACGCGCTCGAAGTATCTCGTTAAACATTCATAATTGAACGCTCGAATTGTAAACCCGCCCGTACGTTTAGAATTGAATATTTAAAAGCCATTTTTGGGGAACAGCGCTAAATATTAATATTAGCCGGCTCTACATGAATGCTAACATCGAAAATTCTGAAACGTGAACGGTTCAGAGCATCCTTGACCTGATGAGCGATTTCATGTCCTCTTGAAACGGTTATCTCGCCCTTAACGTGAAGGTGAAGTTCTACGAAATAGCCGAGTCCGGATTTCCGCACGCGGCATTTTTCGGTTGTTACAACGCCATCAATAGAACATGCAATCCTGCAGATTTCATCTTCGACTTCCTTTGGCGCCGCGGCATCCATGATTTCATCAAGTGCGGGTCTGAGAAGCCTGTATCCGTTATAAAGAATGATTACGGTCATGAAGAGAGTCGCCCAATCATCTGCGGTTGAGAATCCTTTGATCCCAAAGATTCCTCCAAAGATTAGCGAAATGGAAATGCCGATAAATGCCGCAACGGATGTCAATGCATCGCTCATGTGGTGCCATGCATCGGTCTTGACCGCGGTGCTTTCAATTTCGCGTCCTACCCCTATGACGAATCTGAACAGCAATCCCTTTGTCGCGACTACGAGCACGAGGACAATCAAGGTCCATGGTGCCGGTGAGTTATGCGGCGTGATTATTTCCCTGTAACTCTGATACGCAATCATTAATGCTGCCAGGATTAACGCAAGAGCAACTATAACCGCGGCAATTGATTCCGCCTTGCCATGACCGTATGGATGCTTTTCATCAGCGGGAACTGATGCGATTTTTAATCCGCCCAGGACGATAAACGAGCTTGCGATATCCATTGATGATTCAATTGAATCGGCAATCAATGCATATGTGTGACCAAGTATGCCAGCAGTAGCTTTTACAATGGCGAGAATCAGATTGGCGAACATTCCTAAAAGGCTTGACCTTATTCCTTTGATTGGATTATGGTCTGTCTGTTTTTGTATTTGAGTCATACGGATTTAATATTTGTTCAAGCGATTTACTTATTCGGGACTGTCCCCATTTTTTCCTATACTGCCTTCTGTTTTATCATATATTTGAATTTTTCGATTGCTTCGTTAATCCTGGATACATCCTTTCCGCCACCCTGGGCTATATTTGGACGTCCTCCTCCGCTTCCACCAAGTATCCCGCATATCTCGCGGATTATTTCACCGGCTTTTAAACCTCTTTTTACAAGATCGTCGCTGAACGCAATAACTACAGCGAGCTTATCGGGATTCTGTCCGATTAATAACGCCGCATAAGAATTGATTTTACCCTTGAAGCCATCGACCATGTTGACAAGACCATTGTTATCAAGCCCGTTTGCTTTATGAGTGATAATTGAAATCTCGCCGATTTTTTCAGCTTGCTCGATCAATGATGATGCTTGTGATCGAGCGATATCGACACGAAGTTTCTCAATCTCTTTCTCAAGCGATTTTCGCTCATCAAAGATGCGATCAACGGTTGCTTCAAGTTTTTCATTTCCGACTGCGAGACGCATCGATAATCCCTTGAGTATTTTTTCATTTCCGAGGATATGTTCAGTCGCTTTCAAACCTGTAAGCGCTTCGATTCGTCTTGTACTGGATGCGATTGATTCCTCTCTTGTTATGATGAATGAACCGATTCGAGATGTGTCATCGAGATGCGTACCGCCGCAAAGCTCCATCGAGATGTCGCCCATTTTTACAACTCGCACAGTCTCACCATATTTTTCGCCAAATATAGCCATAGCACCGGCTTTAACCGCATCGCTGTAATTCATCATTTCGACTTTAACATCAAGTCCTTGTGTAATCCATTCATTCACTCGCGCGGTTATTTTTTGCAGGTTATCGAAGCTAACCGGCTCGAAGTGAGAGAAGTCAAATCGAAATCTGTCGTCTTCAACAAGTGAGCCAGCCTGTTTCACATGGTCGCCGAGTGTATCTCGCAGAGCCGCATGGAGAAGATGAGTCGCGGAGTGAGCACGCATTATTCCACGACGTCGCGAACTTGTGACTTCCGCTCTTACTTTGGATTTGATTTTAACTTCTTCTTTTTTTCCTTTGATAAAATCGCCGATATGGTAATAAACTCCAGATTCATCGGTTTTTGTATCTTTGACTTTGAATTCAAATCCGGTTCCTTTAATTATTCCCTCGTCCCCGATCTGACCACCAGCTTCAGCATAAAACGGAGTCTGGTCGATAACTAATGCCTGTTCACCCATGAATTCGGTTGCAGCCACAAGTTCAGCTTTGGTGGCGATTTTTTTATAACCAACAAAAGCAGTGGGATTTTCGATCTTAATTGTTACTTTGCGCTCATCGGATGTTGTTTCGAGTTTGGAGTATGTATCAGCTCGACTTCTTTCGCGTTGCTTTTCAAGCTCGCGATTGAATTCTTCTTCATCAACAGTGAAGCCCTTTTCTCGAAGAATATCTTTTGTCAGTTCAAGAGGAAATCCGTATGTGTCGTATAACACAAAAGCGATTTCACCATCAAGAGTTTTTCGACCGTCTCTTTCGATCTTCTCGATTTCCTTCTCAAGAAGAGATTCCCCGTGCGACAAAGTCGACAGGAAACCGTCTTCCTCTCTCTCAAGTATTTTTTCAACGAGATTGGATTTATTAATTATCTCCGGGTATGTATCTCCCAGCGTTTCATATACGAATCTCAAACCGTTGATCAAATCACCATGTTGGAGACTGTTTTTTTGGGCGTGGAGGAACGCTCGACGCATTATGCGACGCAGTATATATCCTCGCCCCTCGTTGCCGGGATAAACTCCATCGGCGATTAAAAATGCGGCTCCCCGTAAATGATCCGACATTAAAAAATACGGATTGAATTTAATTTTTCCCTTTGTTTCAGTTTCGCCTTTAAATCCGGATTTTTCGTGTATATACGCGATTAACGGTTGGAATAGATCGATCTCAAAGACGCTTATTTTGTTGTTAATCGCCGCGACTGTTCTTTCAAGTCCCATGCCGGTATCGACATTTTTTTTGGGGAGAGAAGCAAGCTCGCCATTTTGTTGACGGTCGAACTGAGTGAAAACAAGGTTCCATATTTCGGTGAATCGTGAACAATCGCATCCGGGCTGGCATGATGGACGTCCACAACCGACCTCTTCGCCTATATCATAAAAAATCTCACTGTCCGGACCGCAAGGACCTGTATCCGCCATATACCAGAAATTATCATTTTCGCCAAGCCTGAAAATTTTCGATTCCGAAAGCCCTACTTTTTTGTGCCATATATTGTAAGCTTCATCATCTTTCTCGAACACGCTTACGGAGAGCCTTTCAATAGGAAGCTTGAGATCTTTTGTAACAAATTCCCATGCCCATGGGATTATCTCCTCCTTGAAATAATCGCCGAATGAGAAATTGCCAAGCATTTCGAAAAACGTTAGATGTCTCGGTGTAGTGCCAACTTCATCTATGTCTTTCGTTCTAAGGCATTTCTGAACTGACGCCATTCTCGATGAAGGAGCTTTCTCAGGGTCGAGAAAATATGGCTTTAATGGCGCCATCCCGGCGTTTATGAGAAGGAGAGTTGGATCATTAACCGGAACGAGCGATGCTGACGGGATTATAAGATGCTCCTTTTCACGGAAAAATTCGAGGAATGCGGTTCTCAGTTCCGATGATTTCACTATTTGAGACTCTCCTTGTCGGTTCGCCTGTCCTGGTTTTCCAGATTATTTTCCATACTCTGTTCTAAAATTAGACTCTCGACTCTTTGAATGAAAGTCTGATAATACTGTTCGAATATGACTTTCAAAGCCGCAGCGACAGGAAGAGCAAGGAGCATGCCACCGATGCCTCCAAGAAGACCTCCGCATAAAAGCGCGAACATGACTGTTAACGGGTGAACATCAAGCTTCTCGCCCATGATTCGCGGTACAAGTATGTTCCCCTCGCAGAATTGAATCAAAGCGTAAAGCAAAATGACTGTTATGCCTGTCGCTGTGCTATCCATAAATCCAAGGATAAGAGCTGGCGTGAATGCGATGATGGGACCAACAATCGGGATTACCTCGGTCAAACCGGAAAGTAATCCAAGTATCAAGTATGGTCCTATATGGAATCCGTATGACGGTATGGCGGAACCAATGCCATTGAATAAAGCAAGCGTCGCCGTAACGATTACAGCCATTAAAAAAGATAGCTTAATCTGACCTCTCAGATACGAGTTCAGAGTATCAGTCAGATGTATCATAAGGTTTGCAGTTGATTCTTTAACATTGGGTGGGAGAAATCTCATCAGGCTGATTTTTATCTTGGGCCAGTCCATAAGAAGGTAAAAAGTGATTACGGGTATTGAAACAATCAGGGTGATGAAAGATGCGATGTTCCCCACGTGCATCGCTGCCCAGTTCAATATCGACACTATGAAACCCTGTATTTTTTCCTGGTTTTCAACTACGAGTTCCTGGATTTTAATATCTGTCCCGAACTGTTTGTTGAAATTATTTTCGAAGTGAGCAAGTTGGAGCTGAAGTTTTGCGAATAATGACGATGGTCCCGAACCAGCGAGGTAGTTAATAAGGTTCTGAAATTGGTTGATAAGAGGAGGAAGGATTAATAAAAGGATCAAGCCGATTATAATAAACACGAGCAGGTAAACAACGAGGATCGCTATGGATCGTGGAAATTTTCTACGGTAGAACCATTCAACAGGTGGATAAAGTAAAAAAGCCAGCACCATGGAAAATAGGAATATGCCGAGGATCTGGCGCGTTATAACGATGAACCAAATCATAAGACCGAATACTGCCAAAATTGCCAGATTACGGATATTCAATATGCTTCGCGATGTTATCTGTTCATCCATGCTTCTTGCTCCTCATTGGATTATTCAGGATTATATCACAGGGTAATAAGATGTGACCGCTGCAAAAAGAGAGATTCCTCAGCGAAATTCAGAATCTGACAAATCTACTTACAGTAATGATGTGTGTTCTAACGATATCAAATTCTGAATTTCGCTTCGGAATGACATACTTTGTTGCTTTTGCAACGGTCACAAAATGAGTTCTTGTTACAAGCCCTCTTTTAAAACTTCTTTTCCGGTGTCAACCGGTGTTTCATCTGATTGGATTGTTTCCTCGATTTTCATCTCCTGCCTTTTTTGATAATCATCGCAAGCCCTGTATATCGATTCAAAAAGAACATCAAGAGGAGATGACAATTCATCGGTCTTCCTTAGTGTTTTCAAACCAATGATAAGTTCGATGTCATCAAGCTTCTTGCCTTTGAGGTGCTTTTCAACTTTCAGAGCGCGTGCTTTTGTAAATTCAGCGCCGAGGACTGAAATGCTTATATTTTCGCAGATGTTATCCCGAATCCATAAACGAGTCATTACCAAATCATGGTTTGTTGTATCGCCGACTATACCCAATCCATCAGGCTCCGGTTCTTTAACAGTTGCAGGCTGTTCAAGGTTACTTGTTTCGTTAGGTTTGTTCTGGTTCATTTTGTGTCACCGTGGTTCGATGCAATAATCACCTTCAATGTCTTTACAAATTTATCAATATGTTCATGTTTTGTATAGAGTCCGAAGCTGATTCGAATGCATTCCATCGCTTTCCTAAAATCGAATCCGAGAGCTTTCATCACATGACTTGGTTCGGAGCTTCCACTCGCGCAGGCGCTTCCCATGGAAATCGCGATTCCCGCTTCATCAAAACCGATGATTAAATTCTCCGATGATGCTCCCGGAACTCGAAGGTTGTAGATATGCGGCGCTCTTTTTTCAGGACTTCCTACGAGGGATACATTCGGCATTTCTTTTTTCAATAAATCGAGCATGTATCGTCCGAGCTCGGTATAATAACGCACTTTCGCATCGCGCTCCTCGACTGCGAGCCTGACAGCAGTGGCAAGCCCAACGATTCCAGCAACATTTTCTGTCCCGGCTCTCATGCCGAACTCATGAGACCCTCCATGGATTAAAGGTTCTATTGCGGTTCCCTTCCTGATGAAATTAAAACCGCTTCCGATGGGTCCATAGATTTTATGAGCGGTAGCTGTGAGGATATCAACAGGCAGTTTTTCAAGGTCGATCGGTTGTGTGGATATCGCCTGGGCGCAATCAGTATGCATCATTATGCCACGCTCTTTCGCAAGGATGGCAACCTCGCGAACAGGTTGAACGGTTCCTATTTCATTGTTTACAGCCATGAGACTTATGAATGATGTATCCGGTCTGATAGCGGCTGCGATATCATCAACTCGTATAACACCATCAGGAGCGGGTTTGACCCTCGTGCATTCATAGCCTTTTTTTTCGAGATATTCTGCTGATTCCATTACAGCATGATGCTCAAAAGCGCTTATGATGAAATGCCGTCCCTTAGTCTCATGAGAACGCGCAAGGTTCTTAATCGCCCAGTTGTCGCCTTCTGTTGCACCGCTGAGAAAAATAATCTCCCTGTATGAACAATTAAGAGCGGTTTTGATAACATCGCGGCACTCATTTATGGTTTGACGTAGTTCTCTCCCAAAGAAATGAATCGAGCTTGGATTGCCGAATTTCTGATCGATGAATGGCAGCATAGCCTCACGGACGTCATCTCGAATCGGAGTGCTTGACGCGTAATCAAGGAATATCCTGTCATGGATATCAACCATGTCTCCTATTCTAACAGGTTGTTAATGATGAGACAAAGGTTCGCAAAAAAGTACTCCTCTTGTTTTGAATGTTTGTGGACTGTCCCCATTTTTTTTCCTTTTATTCGGGTTTGTTAAGGATGTATTAAATATCTCTGTTATGAATCTCAAGATATTATTTCAGGGAGAAAATAACTCGTGAACGAGCTATGAAGCTGAGACAACCTTTAAGGATTAAAGAGGTAATAGATGGCTGACAAAGAAGAGAAGAAAGAGGTAACGGAAGAGAAACCGGCGAAACCGGCACCGGGAAAATCAAAACTACCCTTAATGCTTGGTGGAGGTATTCTCATTATTGTAGTCCTCATAGTCGGTGGGATTTTCGCAATGAAATCGTTTACGGCGCTATCGAATGCTGCCGGTGAGGAAAAACCTGCGACTGAGAATGAGAATCCGGATGGCGAATCAATCCCCACTTCATCCGGCGTGTTTTACAAAGACTTCCAGCCTTTCATCACTGTTCTTGAACCCAGTAAGGAATACAACTTCACATACCTTAAATTCGTGCCTGAGTTGGAGCTATCGGATGAGAAAGCAATCGAAGAGGTTACAGCTAAACTTCCAGTCCTCAGCGCGGCTATTAACGCGGTGATGACCGATCTGAACTGGAATACGATAAAAAGCGAGAAAGGACGGGAGCGGCTCTCGGAAAAGCTTGTGGAAAAACTGAATGAAAACCTTGAGGAAGCCAAAATAATTAATGTGTATTTCACAACGTTTGTTGTCCAATAGTTTACAGGAAATGGGAATGTGTGCATTTTAAGACTTTTAAAGGGGCTTGTGACGCAATTATGGGACGGATACTTTTTTCCAAAACTTCTGATTTCAGAGTTTATAGAGTATGGCGCGAAAAAAGTATCTGTCCCAATTTTTGAAAAACCGGGGACAGTCCACAATAGTCAAGTTTCTTTGTTCGCTCTATAAGTTGCATTTTACCTGGGTTCTTCTTTCGGGTAATTGCCTTATTCGGGACTGTCCCCATTTTTTTTCCTGTATTTTTCGACTTTACGGTGATTATAAATTATACTTCCCCGCTTCATTCAGGGCATTTGGTGCTATATAATATAATTCAATCAGTTTAAATAATTACGAAGGCGGGGGTGAAGTGCTGAACCGATGCCGGATATTCTTTCTTCTGATGAAATAAATGCGCTTCTCGGAGCGCTTGAAAACGGTGAGATAAATCCTCCCGTTGAAAACTCATCTTTTTTTGGGCGCCAGATCAAGGAATATGACTTCAAGCGTCCGGATAAATTCTCAAAGGACCAACTCCGTGTCCTCCAGATGATTGTCGAAAGCTTCTGCCGTACATGGGGAACATACCTTTCCGGAAGAATGCGTTCTCTCGTTCAAATCGAAGTTGACAAGATAAGCCAGCTTGCCTTCGAGGAATATCTTCGAAGTCTTTCACGCCCATGGGTTATAGTCGTTTTTTCCGCTGAACCGCTCGAGGGAAACGCTTTGCTTGAATTCAGTCCATCGCTTGCGTTCGCGATACTCGACAGGCTTCTCGGCGGTTATGGCGGCTCGGATGACATAGTGCGCGAGCTCACCGAGATAGAGGAAGCGATTTTTTCAAGCGTCGTAAATGATGCCTTGAGATATCTAAGGCAGAGCTTGAACGAAGTAATCAAGGTCACAACAAGAATTGAATCTTTGGAATCGAATCCTCAGTTCGTCCAGATTGTTGCACCCGCTGAAATTGTTCTCTCGGTTACAATGGAGATGAAAATAGATGAAAGCCAGGGGCTCCTTGGGTTTTGTTTCCCCTTTATGCTTCTTGAACCAATCGCGAACCAGTTGAAGACGAAATCTTTTTTTACAGGTAAACGGGAATCCGATAAACACAGGCATGAGATTCTGGCTCATCTTAGATCGATTAAAATCCCGGTTAGTGGTCAATTAGGAAGCGTTAAGTTAAGAGTTGAGGATGTCATCGGTCTTGAGGCAGGGGATGTTATCAAGCTTGACACGAAAATCAAAGATCCTATTGAGGTGAATGTTAAGAACAAACCCAAGTTTCATGGACGAGCGGGTTTGAACGGCAAATTCAGAGCGGTTAAAATTGAGAGCGATCTCGAGGGGTATTGATGCCTTCATCCAAAGCGGAAGATTTTTTTAAACAATTCATCAGCACAGCATCCGATATCATTAAGGTCCTCGCTGTGGGTGCAAAGCCTGCGCTTAAATACGATGGATTTCGGCTGATAGGTCGCGATGAAATATCATCTCTCTTGAAAGATGTCGTGATTTTCAGCGGAAAATATTCGGGACCTATCCATGGCAATTTGTATATCCTTCTATCAGAGGAGCTTTCAAGGAAACTTGCCGGATCGTTGATGGGAAGCGGGTATCCTGATAAATTCGGACCCGCTGAGAAAAGTGCGATTTTCGAATTGATGAATAATATAATGGGACGATGGATACCGCTATGGGATCAAGTCGTTAAAGGGAATATTAAAATAGAATCTCAGGAGCTGCATGGAATAGGAGAAAAAGTCTCAGTAACGGGAAACAAGTGGTTTTATGTGAAAGCGAATTGCGTGATAGATAGCGAGGATTTTGGCATTAATATCTTTATTCCCGGAGAGGATGTCGATATAATCGAGGGTGAACCACAGGGCACGGTTAAATCCGCGCGAGAGGTGAAAATGGCAGAAGATAAGTATAGGGATCCATTATCAAAGGATGAGCCGCATGAGGAAGAAGCGCAGGATGCTCAGGAACCTGTTCATGAAACCTTGGATAAAATTTCATCGCATCCTCATGATAGATTGCCTGCCGAGAAAACATCAGGCTCACAACCGACAGTGACAGCTCGTAAGGCGACTTTCCAGCAACTTGGGGAGGAGCAGAGACGCGAAGTCAATGAAAGACCTATTGAGTTGATTCTCGATGTACCTTTACTTGTCTCTGTTGAACTTGGTAGAAAAGATCTCACTATCAAGGAGATACTTGAGCTTTCACCTGGAAGCATTATAGAACTGGATCAGCTTGCAGGTGAGCCTGTCGATCTTATGGTCAACGGGAAACTTTTTGCGCGTGGGGAGGTTGTTGTGATTGACGAGAACTTCGGTGTGCGCGTGACTAATATAATCTCTCCTCAGGAACGCCTGGAGAAAATGCGTTGATGAGTCAAATCACAAGGGTGCCTAAAGTCCTCATTGTGGATGATACAAGTTTTCAAAGAGACCGTCTTCGGTCTTTTTTTGAAAGTCGGGGATTCAAGGTTGTTGGGGAGGCTGATAACGGGATGAAGGCGATCGATATGTTCAGCATTCATCAACCCGATCTGGTCACGATGGATGTCAACATGCCGTATATGAACGGGATCGAGACGGTCGTTGCAATAAAGAGAAAAAATCCGTCAGCGAGAATTATCATGATTAGTGCGATGGGTGATCCCGGTACCATTAAGGAGGCTTTAAGTGCAGGAGCGAGAGATTTCGTGGTAAAACCTTATGCCACCGAAACTCTCGAAAAGAAAATAGCTGAACATCTCTCCGATTTATTCCCGAATTTTTTCATGTAGGGGTGTATTGCATACACCCTTATATACTTCATTAGTTGCATGGAATAGTGATGACTTTATCCTGAGCAAGGATCAATACACCGATTACAATCACCATTATGCCCGCGATACGCCATGGACCAAAATGCTCATGGAGTATTGTATAAGCCATGATTGCTATGAACAGGTGCGATAATGCGATGAACGGGTAGATGAGGCTAAGGTCTCGTTTTGACATGACGACCATCCATAAGGCGGCACTGATGAGGAAGCAAATAATCGCCATGATTATCTGGGGTGTCGCTACAACTGAAGGGATTCGTATCCAGATATTTGACATATTCAAAGCTCCGAATCTGGAACAAAACGCTGTGAGTCCCATTTTCATCATTAATTGTCCTACACTACCGATTAATATTGCCAATATGGTTATTATGAGATAGATTGCTGGCATTTTTATCTCCCTTCATATGTGTGGAATTACAAACGCAAATCATGAAGCATCCCCTCCCTGACGGTCGGGGTGCGTATCAAACATCCAGTATCCCCCGCTTGACGGTCGGGGTGCGTATCAAACATCCAGTATCCCCTGCTTGACAGTCGGGGTGCGTATCAAAAAGCTACCTGACTTATCAAAAAGCCCCGCGTGAGCGGGGCGTATAATTTTCGTGTTCTGATCCATAATTAAAAATCGAGGTCGAGCCCGGATTCCTCATCTTTTCTTTCTTTTGAATCGGTTGTGCGATCCTTAGCCTCTATCTCCACTTTTTTTTCGATGTCTTCCGTTTCGGGAGTTTTTTCCATTTTGCCGGATTGTATGAGCTGGCTTTCAACAGCTGCTGATTCATACGCTTCGATATGCTCCTTCGAACGTATAATTTCCTCCGAGCTTCGTCCAGCTTTCCTGGCTTCCCGCTCGATTTTCGGTGTTACAATCCATTTGGATGCCCAGTGGGTTTGTATTTCCGCCAGCTTTGCATTTGTTTTTCTAAGGCTATACTCAGCCGTCTCTTTCGCGTGTTTCTCTTCCTTGACTTTTCGCTTTGTCTCTTCAATCTGGTTGATGAGTTTTTCCAGCTCCAAACGCAAATCCTTTTCTTCTTTCCTTTTTTTCTCCACGTCTTCCTTGATTATATTCATTTCTTTTCGGACTCGTCCCGCTTTAAGCTGGTTATCCTTGAACTCCTCATCCAGGTCTACAACGGAGGTCTCATGCTTCTGAAGTTCAGCTGCGAGACGCTCGTTGTCAGCCTCCTGGGTTTTGATATCCTCTTCAAGCCTGATATTTTCCTGTTCCTTGTCCGCTTTGGATTTCTGACCGCTCTGAAGCTGGCTTTCAGTCAGGTCGATCTCCTTTTTGATACGGAGGATTTCTTTTTGTATCTGTCGTTCTGACATTGACATTTATGATTCACGCTCCTTGAATCGCGTGGAATGCAATCTAAGTTATTTGTTATAAAGTCTCGCGAGCCAGTGATCCTCGTATTTAGCGAGGAGGTCACGTGCCTTGTTATATTCAAGTGTGATTTTATCCCGTTTTCTCTGCTCTTCTCTCAGGATGTCGGAAACCTTGTTGAGCTGGGTCGCGGTTTCATCAATCTGTCCTCTTAACTTCTTAAGGACTTTATCCTGCGCATCCTGTTCCTCTTTAGATGTGCCCAGTTCTTTCTTAAGGTCTGTTAAATCGAGTCTGATTTTAAAGTTCTGATTTTCCTTGCGGTCGACTTTTTCCATCAGCGACTCAATATCTTTACGAAGGTTCGAGCCCTGGACCTTGAGACGCTGAAGATTTTCCTTAAGCTCGATATTTTTCTTCTGCACTTCCCATTTTTCTCTTTCGACCTTGTCAAGCTTGCTGAGAGTCTCATCGAGAAGGTTTTGAAGACGCTGTAATTCATCAGAAGTGACCGGTGTTTCCCCCATGTTAATCATGGGGGTTTTGGTGAATACCTTGGGCATGACAGTCGGAGTTAAAGGATTGATTGGCGTTGCGGGAGCGCCGGATTTCCTTCGGACCATCTCCAGTTCCTTCTGCAACTTGGTATTTTTCTGCTTCTCAACCTCAAGTTCGATTCGAAGCTGTTGTAATTCCTTTTTTAATTCCTGGATTTCATCCATATCATCATCCCCACGTCGGGTTTTAATTAAATCTCTATATAATATTATTATATAAAAAAATGGGAATCAACAGGGGGTACAGCCCTTATCGTTCCCGCGTTACTCTTTTGATTCCTTCTCCGCATTCTCAACGCGCGTTTCGGATTCGCTCGTTTCTTTTGATTTACCGCCGCTTGTTTTCCCTTTGTAATGCTGCTCGAGCTCTTTTTCCATACCATGCACTTTTTCTTCGAGCATCGATAATTTCTGGAGCAGCATTTCGGTATCGACCTGCTGGATTTTAAGCCGGCTTGGTGCCATACCGGGAGGAGGTCCTTTCGGGACAAGGCTTTCATCAAGCGGTAATCGTATTGTCATGTTCGATGATTTCTTGCCGGGTTCATCCTTCAATTGTACGAAAAGCATATAATTCCTGTCCGCCTGGAATATTATATCGATAAGTGCCTGCCCGTCTTTATTGAGACGAATATTATCGAGACCGATTTCACCAAGAAAAATATTGTCATCGATCATCTCACCTTCGCCCATGAAAATTTTGATCTTTGCTTTGTTGTACTCCTTTAAGCGTGTGAGGAAACGTGCGGATGCCTCACAGGGCAAGCGGCTTCCTTTGGGAAGGAATACTCGGAACTGTCCTTCGGGAAGTCCCATGCCTACGGACGAAGGGAGTCTCAAAGACGGTTGGGACTCATCCACTTCGCTCGATTCCGGATTTCGCCTCTGATCGACCATTTGCATAGAAAACACGTTATGCCCTTCCAGCATCAATCCCCTTTCCGATGCGAAGGTCAATGCAAAAACAAGATATTAACAGAAAAAACTATTCAGCGCAAACAATCCTCGACTACTTCTCGAAGCTGGGTAAAAATCCTGATAGTTCCAATCGTTCGGTTATTTGTCCACCGTGCAAGTTGCCTTCAACCAGCAATTGTTGTTCGCATAATTTAACCATTTGGAACTGTCTCTATTTTTTATCTTTCGCTGTTAATAATCGGCATGAATTTTGATGCATTAGGCATAATATAATATGTCGTATCATTTCCAAGACCGTCAAACACTTTGTCCCAGCTTTCTCTTGATGGGTCAAATGGAATCATTCCGAGATTAAGCACATCGTCATCAGCAAGTCCCGATGTCAGGAATGTCTTCGTCGTTTTAGCTATGGTCATCAGGTTATCAGTCGTGCCACCTGAGATTTCATAATTTCTTTGAAGCTCATCTATCAACTTCTCATGACCATGCATCCTTACGAATTCCGGATATTTATCGAGATTAATCCCCTCGACACATCGGGCAGCGAGATAAATTCGGCCACCCGGCTTGACAGCCATCGATGAGTTCACAAGCGATTTGTGGCTCTGTAAAAGGTTTATATCAGTTGGATATCCTCCTGCGCTGGCGATTATGAAATCGGCACGACTATCTATCGGGATTGTGAACAACTTTTTGAACTCGTCGGTTCCTTTTCTGTGAGCTTTGATGACATCACCGGTGAAAACTCCTGAAATTTCTCCCTTTGGATTTAAAATAACATTCACAAGAAACGATGGGATCGGCATCAACCGAAAAGCATCTTCCATGTCCTCACTGACCGGATTACCATCGAGATTGCCTGATTTGCAGGCTGGATTTCTCACAAAATGGCCATCCGGGGTTTCCATATAAGTCATCCGGTGATTCTGCTGAACTGTATCGCATGATGCGATTCCCGGGATGAAACTCTTCCGTCCCCCTGAATAACCCGCGAAATAATGGAATGTTATACCCCCGGTGACGATTAATAATTTCGAATCAAGGACATCCCGACGAAATCGCACTTTCGTGCCCTTTGGTGTGGTTCCAACATGGATATATTCATCGTCTTCTTCATGATTCGATTCATCCACGCAACATCGCTCGAAAATTCTCGCGCCAATATGTTTCTGAAGACCCTCAGCGGTATGACATTTATGAGTGCCAAGACAAACCATTACAAGAATTCGATCATCTTTAACACCGCAAGCATTCAGGTAACTGAACAGAAGAGGTAAAAGGATGTCGAGACGCGTGTTCCGAGTTCGATCGGAAACCATGATTGCGATTCGTCCGTCAGGAGGAATCATGTCTCGTAACGGAGCTGATTCGATTGGTTTATCGAGGGAATCAATGATGACTTTTTGGGGATCCTTGAATGATGCTATTTCCTTGCCTTCAAGCGTTCCGAGAAATTTCGCGCGCGGAAGCGGAACTTCAATATATGTGTCGTGGTATTTAAGTTTTGTAGTTGTCATGAAACTTATCCTCATTTCCAGACATCCATGATACCTGATTATAATGGTTTTATGCCAAATCCATCATATCGAACTGTAATTATGATATTATCATTTCTTTGAACTTATTCGATGCTTTTAAAGTCAGCTGAATGTTGTGTTGTAACTGAATTTAAGATTTTTAATCAAGACTATAACGACACTGGTATATATCACATATGAAAAAATGTAGTATTCTTATAAGTGCAGCATTTATCTTTTTTCTTTTGATAATAAGTCCATCTTTCGCTCAAGAGTCCGGTTTTAAACAGGCGGAGAAGGTTCATTTCATCCGGTATTCAGTCGATAACCGTAATCTTGTCATTTCGGTGGAGCATCACGCGGGATGGGGTTATAAAATGCTTAAGCTACGATTCCCGCATCGCCTTATATTGGATATCTCTTTCAAGGAGGGATTTCCTGAGGATTTCGAATCAAAAGAGGCTCTTCCCATATTCGAACAGTTCGATATTACTTCTAATCATATCCTGCAAAATGTTAATGCTTATATCGATGAAGAAGGGATTCGAGTAACGATTAGTTCAAATTATGCATTACAGTTTCAGGAATCCTATGATGATGAAAACAAACGTCTTCTGATAACAGTTCCTCTTTTTTTCACATATGAGACCAAAACCAATGTCAGACCTGATATTGAATACCTGGATATATTTTTCGCTGATGCAACGGGACCTCGAAAGCTGTATGTCATTTATATCGACCTTACATCCGGACATTTCCGCCCAACCCTTCTTACAGCGAATGATTTCGGCAAAAAGTTATTATCAGTCGATTCAATGGCTCAGCGATGCGGAGCTGTCTGCGCTGTCAATGGAGGTTTCTATTCATCTGATGGAAACCACCAGGGATTATTGATACGCGGGGGAATCCTTGAAAGTTATCCGAATTTCGATAGACCCGTTTTTGCGACAACCATGGATGGGAAAATCCATATTGGAAGTTTGCCATTCACGGGTGTTCTTAAATCTTCCAATGGACGATCTGTCAGGTTTGATGCGGTTGATAAAAGACCCGGATATGGCGAGGTAGTTCTTCTAACGCCCGGTCACCCGAAAAGAATCTCGGAAAATCTCGTCGGTTCCAAAATAATAATAAGCGATTACAAGGTGGAAAAAGTCACAACCGATGATGTTAATAATACGAAGGGGAGATATATTCTCTGGTCTCCCGCTTTGAGAGATGACTTCAAAGCATTCCAGGAGGGTGATGAAGTTGAGCTGGAATTCATGCTGGGAATGACTGGTATGGAGATTGAGAGCGCCCTCGGGGCTGGTCCCATGCTTGTTTCAAATGGGGAAATAAATGTCGACAGAAACGGCGATTTCCGTAATGATGTAGTCCTGGGAAGAGCGCCGAGAACAGGTGTCGGTTTGGATAAGGATGGACGACTTATACTGGTTGTGTTGGAGGGACGAAATCCTCTTGGTTCTATCGGGGCAAATCTTTATGAGTTTGCTGAAATCATGAAGCGTTACGGAGCGGTGGTCGCGATGAATCTTGATGGGGGTTCAAGCTCGACTCTTGTAATCGATGGCATTCGGAAAAACTTCGTACAGGGCGCTTCAAAAGGAATCACCAACTCAATTGCCATTATCGATTCTCGCCCTTTTGGAGAAAGCGGAACTATTTATTGAAATGCGGTAATATTTCATCATGCCAAAAACATTAATAACCGGCGCGACAGGATTCATCGGTTCTGCAATAGCTCGCAAGCTCTTTGAAAGCGGACGAGACCTCAGAATCCTTGTCAGGCGTGAGAAATATCTCGAAAACCTGAAAGGTATTCAGTTTGAGACCGCATTGGGAGATGTAAACAATCCTGAATCGCTCGAGACCGCGATGCGAGGATGCAATCGCGTGTTTCATGTCGCGGCGTTATACACAATGTGGACTAAAAATCCCGATGAATTGTTCAGAACAAATGTGGATGGCACTCGCAATGTACTCGATGCCGCACGCAAAGCGGGAATCGAACGGATTGTTTATACATCATCGGTTGCGGCCATCGGACATCGTGCTGATGGAATCCCGTCGGATGAAACAGTGGAATGGAACCTTGAATGGATAGGGGACGCTTATGTCAAATCCAAGTATCTCGCGAAGAAAGCCGTGGAGCAATATGCCGCGCAAGGCCTTGATGTCGTAATAGCTTGCCCATCAGCGCCAGTGGGTCCGGGTGATATCAAGCCGACACCAACCGGTCAGATGATTGTTGATTTCCTCAATGGCAAAATCCCTTTTTATTTCGATGGAGGATTCGATTATGTCGATGTCGAAGATGTGGCAATCGGGCATCTCCTTGTTGAGGAAAAGGGAAAGCGCGGCGAATCTTATATCCTCGGCGGAACGAATATGTATCTCAAAGATACATATGAGCTCCTCGATAAACTCAGTGGCGTAAGAGCCCCGTCATTTGGAATCCCTCATGGATTGGATTTATTCATGGCATGGACACTTGAAAAAATTGCGGACTGGATCACGAACAAACCTCCGCTTATCACTCTTGGCGGTGCGAGAATGGTCAAGCTTCCCCCCTTTTACGATCACTCAAAAGCCGCGAGAGAACTCGGATATAATCCACATCCTGTTGAAGATACATTCAAACGCGCAATCGATTATTTCACTCAAAGGGGATATTGGAAGAAAAAGCAATAGAATCACTTATCCAATGCTTATGGTAGAATAAATTTCAGGAGTAGATTGTGAAAGACTTCTTGATTGTCATAGCTCTCATAATTGTTTACTTTGCCTTGCAGCTCTGGATATTGCCTGCTTTGGGCGTACCCACGTGAATGCGGGGTGAATGCAAAATTCCACCACGTGATGATGGAAAAACATCCGAATCCTCAGAAACCAAATAATAAAGAATTAATAAGACAAGACAAGCGCGTAATAATCCCGGATATTCTGTGAAATGATAAATGTGCTGGGTGCCGCCCACAATCGCATTATGTTCAAGCTTCGGTTACGATTTGACTTCATTGCGATTGTGGGTGACACTCAGGAATTTTCAATTGCCTTAGTAAAAAATAGTGCCTTTCCCCAATTGTTTACTGCATATCCCTTAGCGCTATATAAAGAGCCTGAAGAACCGCCTCCACGGTATCATGACCAAGTGTTTCTATCGGAGTACCGTTCGATAAGTCCTGCGCCAAAAATTCTACTTCTGAATTATGAGTATTCCTTTTGAACTTGAATCTCTGATCTGCATACCCGAGACCCGAGAGTTCCTCGTGCGCCCATTTTTGAACATTGCCGCAGTATTGTGCCCAGAATGCGCTTCGACGATCCTGAGGAACCGAATTCAAATTCTGAGCGAATTCGCCAATAACCCTTGATAAAGGACTTGCAAATCGCACCTGTCGTCTTTGGCCTTCCTGAATGACGGACATGAATATATTGTTACAACTCAGCCAATCCATTAGACACCTCGTATGATACTTATTTATGTGAATTTCGTCTCATATTAATTTCCTATTCCACCCATTAAATTTATATCGCAAAAACCTAAAAAACGGTTAATTCATTCGCACTGAAAAATGATTTTAAAGGAAGAAAATTTTTTCTTGCATAACGAACCGTATCATTATGGAATTTGAAAAACGATGTGAAATCCGATGGGTATGCTCTGCGGTTCACACCGATTAAAACGACTTTTTTAAATCTCGAAAGGTATTTCAACCATTTATCCAGATGGGTAAGGTCGAAAGGATCGGAGAACGATGGATGCAGTGCCAGAAGTATTGTTGTGTCTGATGGTTCGCGATCGAGAATTTTAACCGCGAACTCGAATGAATCATCGCAGATAAACGGAAGCCATAATGGTCTTGCGCATATTTTACGATTGAACGATGGTGATGAATTCGTGAATGAATCCAGAAAAATTGGGGAGATGCTATCCGGATATTCTTTTGAAATAAGATTCCCGAATGCTTGAAACATAAGCGAGCTTAGCTCATCCGGATGTCTCAAATCGAGTTCAACAAGCTGGTAGCCCTCTTTTTTAACGAATGTCCTGATATCATCGGCAAACGAGCTAATAAGCCCCCATTCCGATTCCGGAGTTTTCACCAATGGAAATCCCTCAAGAAGCCACTTTGCGTGTGAGCCTTTTGATTTATCGATTGGATTCTGGGAGATGAATTTTTCTATCCGTTCACTTCCGTTATAGTATTCATCGGGATTAACACCACCAAGACCTCCAAGCTGGAAATTAACTCTTTTGTCGATTTGATATTGAAGCCATGGAAAATTGCATCCAAGCAAGACTAACGTGCCATTGGGTTTCAATCGCATCCTGATGAAATCGCGATAAGTATCCGGTAATGCAATTAACTTAATGCGCAGGCATCCAATATGATTAACAAGGAAACGATCATGGAGCGGGTCGTAATGAATTATCGCATGGGGATTATCGTTGCTTTTAACAATAGTCCTCGCCGCGTTGATACATTTATCAAGATAAACTCGCGAATCATCCATAGGGAAAGAGCCTTTAAAGCCGAGAAGGAAATGCTGAGTCAGGAATGGCGCTCCGAGAAGAGAACCGAGATGCGCGGCACCTCCTGATGGTGCGCCGATTATTATCGCATCATATTGCCTCTCAGGATAAACTCGCGTAACCCATCCGGTTAAATCATTGGTATTCAGTTTGTTTGATTCTGAGAAAGAGCATCCAATCATCCCGGAGAGATTCCCCATTATCGACTTTCGCAATGAATGCGGGAGGATGTTGCATATGGTCGCTCCAAGTCTCTGGGGAAATGAAGTGAGGAATGGATCGAAATCTTCACCTTTCAGAACCGCTTCGACACTCCTCACCGCAACGGTTGAGCTGTCTCCGACCATAAGATAATCAGGAATTTTGTGAGTGCATGTTGTCATGTTAAATAATGGGGACAGTCCACAAATATTTAGTTTCTCTATTCATTCTACAAGTTGTATTCTGTCTATTGTCTCTACACATGCGATTCGTCGAGCTGGGACTGTCCCCATTTTTCACCGTGCATTTTCGCATGTGGTATAATCACCAGTCAACTTTAATTCCTGTCTATGTTTCGGGAATATGCGGAAATACTATCGAATGAGCTCATCAGTAAAGACCATTATCTGATGCGACTTCGCGCTCCGCGAATCGCATCCGATTGGATTCCCGGTCAGTTCATTAATGTTCTTTTGCCTTATGAGGATGACCGTCCACCTCTGCTCCGACGTCCATTCAGCATTCTCGAAAGTAAGAGAAAGAGCCTTGAATTTGTCTATCGCGTGGTTGGATGCGGCACAAGAATATTATCTGAAATGACCAAAGGGCAGAAGCTCGATATCATCGGACCTCTCGGAAACGGATTTTTGCTTCTATCGAATAATAAAGGAAAAAATATTCTCATTTGTGGGGGCATAGGCGCTCCTCCGATTATCGCACTTTCTCGTCTCATGCTCTCAAAAGGTTTTGATATCGATTTTTATTTCGGTGCGAAGGATCGCGATTCTCTTATTTTTTACGATGCTCTATGTTCAATGTCTTTTACTTTTCATGTGGCCACCGAGGATGGCTCTATCGGTCACGATGGATTAATAAGCGAGATTCTGCCTGAAATTAAAATCAACATACAAAATGTTTTTGCATGCGGGCCTATTGAAATGCTTAAAGCGATTAATGTATGGCGTGGGAACTCATCCGTGAAGTATTACGCATCAGTCGAAAGCAAGATGGGATGCGGTGTTGGAGTGTGCCTTGGATGCAGCATACCCTCGGTTGACGGTGGCTACCTGTTAACCTGTCGCGATGGTCCTGTTTTCGATGCTGACATTATAAATTGGGAGAAACTCTAATTCGGAAAGGAATTTTTGAACATGCATTATAGAAGCGGCGGTCGTGCCCTTGATGCGCCAAGGAGTATATCAGTCGAGCCGGGTTATCTTAAAAGTGTCCCGGGCAGTGTGCTTTACAGGCTTGGCGATACGTGGGTACTGGCGACTGCATCAATAGAGGAGGATGTTCCCAAGTTCTTGAAAGATTCAAAAGAAGGATGGCTTACAGCGGAATACGCGATGATGCCGGCATCCACGAGACCCAGATCTCCACGGACTACAACACCGAGAGGGCAGGGGAGACTCGCGGAAATCCAGCGAATGATCGGGCGAAGCCTCCGCGCCATCGTTGACCTGGCGCTTCTTGGGAATAACACCGTGATACTCGATTGCGAGGTTCTTCAGGCTGATGGCGGCACCCGAACAGCTTCTGTAAACGCCTCATATATTGCGCTTAAGCTGCTCATCAATAATTGTCTTAAAACCGGTCTGCTGCAAAGGGATCCGGTTCATGATGAAATCGGCGCGATAAGCGTAGGTATAGTGCAAGACCGCATTATGGTCGACCTCGATTATAGCGAGGATTCAATCGCGCAGGTCGATCTTAATCTGGTTATGACCAAGCGAAAACGCATCGTGGAAATTCAGGGAAGCGCTGAGGGTGGACCGTTTGATATGAATCGTTTGAATGAGATGGTTGAAGATGGATGGAAGGGGCTTGCGCATATCTTCGAAGTCTCTCAGGATATTCTCAAAAAAACGCAATACGATATAGATCTCTAATCAATCCTCACCCCTGACCCCTCTCCGTGAACGGAGAGGGGAGTGAAAACCAGTGTTTATGCCTGTCTCCCCTCTCTAAGAATTTGGAGAGGGGGTGAAAACCAGTGTTTATACCTGTCTCCCCTCTCCGTTCACGGAGAGGGGTTGGGGGTGAGGTTAGAAAACATGAAAAAAACAATCCTCATAGCCACGCACAATCATGGGAAAGCACGTGAGATATTATCGATTCTTCAAAAAGAAAATATTGAGGATTTTGAATTTATCATCCCGTCAGATATCGGGATTAATGAATCGCCATTTGAGGAGGATTACGATTACGAATCCAACGCTACTATTAAAGCGAGATTCTATGGAGAAAAATCAGGTTTGATAAGTCTCGCTGATGATTCCGGGCTTGAGGTTTTCTCGTTAAGAGGATATCCGGGAATAAAATCAGCGAGGATTGAATCACCTGAGGATTCAGACCGTTCGCGTTATGAAATACTTCTTGAAAAAATGCGGGATTATCCACGTGTTGACAGGGGAGCGCGCTTCGTTTGTGTCGCTGTTGCATATTTGCCTCAAACGGAAAATATAATCGCTGCTCGAGGTGAATGGTTTGGGGAGATTCTCGAATCGCCAAGAGGTGAAGGAGGATTCGGATACGATCCTGTTTTCTTTATTCCGGAATTGGGTAAGACTGCTGCTGAGCTGACAGTAGATGAGAAAAATTCTATATCTCACAGAGGCAAGGCATTTAGACAACTATGGCGCAAGCTGTTGCAGGAAATCAGGAATCCTCTCGAGAATTGACCGTCTTTCTGATTGTTTGAAGTTTTCTTATCAGCGTGAAATATCTCATCACGGTTTTAAAAATTTTCATCTTGCTTGGAGAACCTTTAAGGTCGTATCGAAGTTCTAACGGTACCTCATAGAATTTCGCTCCGATGAAATATAGTTTTATTAAAATCTCAGCCATTGCAGTGAATCCGATTTCACTTATGAAATCGTCTTTGAAAATTCTGAATCCCTTTTTAATAATCGCGGGATGATACAACCGGAATCCGCATGTGTAATCGCGCACACTCGGGATTTTAAAGGCGAGATCGAGAAGCCCATTCGCTCCTTTGCTCATTATGCTTCTCATACCGCTCAATCCTTTTTCACTGCCGCCTTGCTGGTAACGTGACGCGATACCGATATCTCCTTTGCCGGCATTTTCAATAAGGGTTTTTATCGTTGAGGGCGGATGTGTATTATCAGCATCCATTGTTATTACGAGAGCTTCATCCGGGATATTATCGCGAATATATAAAAATCCCGTAAGCATGGCTCGTCCGAGATTCATGTTCTTTTCATGCGTTAAAACAGTGAGAGGATATTCCTTCTTCAGGTCATTGAGTATTATAGGGGTGGTATCGGATGAGCCATCGTCGACAACAACAATGCTATATTCGCCAATCTCCCGTAACGCTGCTCTCAACGATGGAAAGAGTTTCGGGAGCGAGTTTTCCTCATTGTATGCCGGTAGCAGAATAACGATCAATAATGTCCAACCTCACAAATCAGCTAATACTCGTCGACGCCATAATGTAACCTTGTGACGCATGTAAACGAGGAAACAGAAAAAATCCCATGATGTCTTGATTATCTTCAGTGAGCTCTTTCCTCCTTTGCGAGCTCTATGCGTTATCCCAACCTGTTTAAACCTTGCTCCTTTGTAATGCATTTTGAGTAGAATCTCGGTGGGCGTCTGATAACCGTTGGTTTCAATGTTTAATGCGCGTATTAAATCACCTTTGATGAGTTTGAACGCGCAGTTCGAGTCGCGAACATTTAGTCCGAACATCAATCTGACAAGGAGATTCAATCCCCGATCGGCAAATACTTTGAAAATGGAATCTTTCTTCCCCATCCTGTAACCGATGACCATATCAATATTTGGATTAAGTTCGTTATACAATTTTCCAAGTTCGAGGATATCGAATTGACCGTCCGAGTCGATTGTCGCCACAAATTCACCCGAGCTCGCCTTTATTGCATCTCTTAACGCTCGACCGTAGCCCTCATTTCTGCCTGTATGTGTGACGATGATGAGATCGGGAAACTCTTTCTTTAACGAAGCGAGGATTTGAGGAGTTTTATCTTTCGAGCAATCATCCGTGACAACCACCTCGCCGTGAATCTTCTGATTTTCAATTGCTTTGAATGAATCGCGCACCGTGCGTTCGATATTCTCCTCTTCATTGTATGCCGGCATGCAAATGGAAATAATTATGTTTTTTGAATCAATCATTATCGAGCTGATATTGTAAACCAATTTTGTAGCATAGGCATCCCTTGGACTGTTAAAGCCCACTGGGATCGCGGACATCCCTGTCCGCCATTGACAGAAAGCTAGTAATCATGCGGACAGGGATGTCCGCGCTCCCAGTAGTATTTTTTATTATATAAAGCTAAAAAATGGGACAGCATCTTAATGAGCCTTTTAAAAGAATATGCTGTTCCTGATATGTCAAATATTAATAAGCGTTGCTCTTGGCAGCCATCACCCAGGTATCAGGCGTTTCGAACATAGCCACAAATCCGGTTTCTCCTGTTGCTCCAAGACCGCAGATATTCGGATTGGACGCATCTTCACCAACCAGACCTGCATCTATTCTGACGCCGCGAACCCACGTGACCCCTTCATCGGTGCTCTTGAACACGTAAACATCGCGATCACTTGATGAACCGGTTTCCCGTGAATCCTTGGTTGTCACATATATTACGCCGCTGGCATCCACGCAAACCGATGAATCGTTATGCTGGCTGTCTGAATTGTCCGTACAATCGACAGGAGCGCTCCATGTCGTGCAATTGGTGCTGGTTGTACAATATATATCGCTTGTGGCGAGAAGGTTATCAAATGTGAGTAACCACATACCGCTGGCGTTAACACAAAGCGATGGATCGGTCTGACCCGTTGTCGATGATGACACACGAACATCGGTGGGTTGGAAACTCATACCGGTTATATCGCTCCAGTTGAAGTAAATCTGGTAATAGCTGCCGTTTCGCTGGTCATCCCAGGCTACACCGACTTGATTCATATAAGTATCATAAGCGATACATGGATCTGTTCTATCATTAACAAGGCTTCTGCTTGCCACAACTGGAAAACTCCAGCTTGAGCCGTTATCCGGCGATGTCCGTACATATATAACATCCTGCCCGCCGGTTATAGCCTGATAGGCTACATGTATACGGCTAAGGCTTGGATGTACCGCTACTGACGGGTCAACCGGGCTTTCGCTCGATGGTGCCAGCGTGCCCTGTAACGGCCATGATGAGGCACCGACATTGGAAACCGCATAATTCACAGTGTACGCTCCGCTTGCGTTGCTCTCGAATACCGCATAGAACACATCCGTGCTTTGGCGACATGCAAGCGAAACATTTTTCTGCGTGCCGCTTGTTGTTGTGTTGAGTACAGCCTGGGGAGTCCATGTTACACCTCGATCGTTACTAACCGCATAGAAAATATCAGCCAGGTTGCCGATTTGACGCCATGCAGCTACTATATAATGGGCTGAAGCTGAGATTGCATGCAGTCCCGAATTGTCCAGCCATACATCGGTTGAACCAACCGCGTTCAAACGTATCGGAAGGGTCGCAGCTCTTCCTGTAATTGTGATTGGGGAGTACTCTATATTGTTCTTGTTTGGGATTCCATCATCTATTACACGCGTTGCCATGTGAAGAGATCCTTCGTGAAGAATCGGAGAGACTACCGGCGCACCATTTGTGTTAGCCGCATCAACTGTGAAAAACGGCGTAACAGGGTCATAATCGAAATCGTATTGATATGTGATTATCTTACCGTCGTCCCATGTGAGTGGACCCGGTTTAAGAGTCGCTTTTTCGCCATCGTAGAATAAGTATGGCGCTGAAAGCAACGTTGTGTAAAAGGCAACACCGAGGTCGGCTGTTGGAGCTACGTTTGCATTGATATCAACGGATGCATAATCGACGCTTTTGTATGGAGGTAAATTATTATCGGCCACTCTTACAGCCACATATTTCGTTGCCAACTCGTCTAATTGATTGTTCATTTTCCAAAGCGGCGGGTCAGCGGCAACTGATACGATAGGATCAGTAAAATCAACGTCAAATTCACCGGTTACGGGGTTGTAATCAAAATCCCACTCGTATGCCACGATGCTTCCATCGGTATCATATGAGCCAAGAGCATCGAATTTCACTTCTGTTCCCGAGTCGATTAATATCGGCCATGGAGGACCTTCCACAGGAGCTGTGCATTTTATCATCGGAACCGGAGGATCATTAGGTGGCATTACGCTGATCCCGAAAACCTGGTACGTTGAGTAGTCGCTGATTTCAAACATTGAATCGGGGATTTTGAGATCGCGATCGATACCGCCAATGGGATTCGCTTCACCGTAAAGATCATCCCTGACCGCAGCAAGCCCCCAGAACTGGGGCTGAATCTCGGGATTGGGGATTTCCGATGCAAAAAGGTCGTTATTAACGGTGATTCGGAAGGTTCTCGGATTTAGATAAGTTCCGTTGCCGCCAGTCGCCGTTGATGATTTATCGATTACATCATTCAATCCCGGAATATCAACCTCGATCATGTCGATTCCGCTTTCCTTGATAAGAGTATTTTTTGGTGTGGTGGTTTGAACAGCCGGATTAAAGTTTGGATCAGCCGGGAGTCGACCGTATGCCTGCTGCCAGTCGCACGCTTTTATAACCACCTCTGCGGATGAAGTATTATCGTTATCAGCAAGGTTGTTGTTTTCAACGCTGACATCTACCTTCCACGCTTCCGGTTTGTTAAATGCCGGACAAAGGTACACCGGGTTACCGCGTTTCTGCAGTGCTGTACCGGAGCCTTTCCCGGATTCACCGAACGAGCATGTTATAACGAAGAAAAAGCTAAATGCGTTAGTAGGCGGATCAATTTCGTATTGTGTGGTCATGTATGGGCTTCCACATTTCATTACGTTTAATCCGGTTGGATTTGTCAATCCCTGAGGATTTGGATAACCATTAAGACTGTAAATATCATAGTTGCCAATATCATCGCCCGGTATCACATAATTTCCAATGCTGAGGATTTTGAAGGGATGAGCATTAGCGATGGTCGCTGGTTCAGATGGACTCATGTAATCTATGTATTTATCGAATGCTGTAGTAAAACCGTCAGGATTCCTGACAAACGTGGGATTCAATATGATTTTGCTCCTGGTGAATGACTGGCTTCCATCTTTAACGACAATTCCCTGCACATCGAATACATGCAAATCCGGTCTCTGACCTGGTGGAGGTGGAATTGAGGTAACCTTGGGGAATGGATGTCTCACGCTGACATCGAGCAGGATATTACCATTACCTGCAAGCCCTATGCTCGTGATTTTGAAACAATCCTTGCAGAATGTTGTTGTAAGCGCGTTTGTCAGATCCACCTCGTATTCCTTAGGGACAAAACTTGAGATTCTGAGCGGGACAATCTCACATGACATTTCATCCGTGTTAATCATCACCTGGTACATGCCCAATGCACCAGTTCCTGCAATCATCCCGTCAGGAGCAGGATGAAGGTAAATCGGAATCTGTTCCGAAATGCCATATAGATCTTCTGTTGCAGGTGCTAAGGCATCTCCTCCTCCTTTGGAACATGCCGCAAGAGAAAATAGAACAGCTAAAATCAAACACATTCTTAATAAGGATTGAGACATTGTAATCCTCCCAAGATTGGTATTAGGTACTATTGGTCATTACTGATTGACCATTTTTTTTGTGCTATCCCTGGTCTGCTTGAGGGGATAAATAACAGCAGAATTACTCATGGCACCAATTCAGAGCCATCCTGACTTTTGCTCCGATATTTTAACATGATTTAATTTTTTTTTCCATACCGGTAAAAATAAAAAGGCTCCCTTTCAGGAGCCTTGTTTCGTAGCAATGGGAAAACTTAATAATTAGTATGCATTGCTTGTGGCAACGAATACCTTGTTGTCCGGTGATTCATACATAACGACGAAACCCGCGATTCCTGGCAGTCTGCAGATATTAGGTTTATACGCATTCTCACCAAGAAGGCCGGTGTCCGCTCTTATGCCGCGAACCCATGTTGTTCCTCCATCGGTGCTCTTGAACACGTAGATATCTCTATCGGATGAAAACCCGCTTTCGCGTGAGTCTGTAGTCGAAATGTATATGGTGCTCGCATCGACAGCGCAGAGCGATGAATCGTTGTGCTGGCTATCTGAATTGTCAGTGATATCGACAGGGAAGCTCCAGAGAGAACCATCAGCACTTGAGGAGAAATAAATGTCACTTGTTGCGGACAGGTCATCGTAAGAAACAAACCAGTTACCACCGTAGGCTGCGAGGGATGGATCGTTTTGTGATGCTGTAGTGCTTGCTATGCGAACGTCAGAAGCCTGAAATGCCGTACCGGTTGCATCGCTCCAGTTGAAGTATATCTGGTAATAGGTTCCCGAACGTGAATCGTCCCATGCAACACCAACCTGATTGTCCGTGCTGCAGAAAGCTATACATGGATCTGTCCGGTCGCCAGTGCCAGTTGTGTTTATACCCAATCGAGCGCTATAGGTAACTCCATTATCGCTGGATACGCGCGTGAATATCGCATCTTGGAGGCTTAAATCGACACCCTGGTATGCGACATAAATCCGAGCGGCTAAACTACCCACAGCTATTGATGGGTCAGCCGGAACATCTGTTGATGGGGCGACGATTGTCTGAGTTGGCCATGCGGTTGCGCCGACATTGGATACAGCGGATTTTATTGCATAAGCCCCGCTCTCGTTAGTTTCAAATACCGCATAGAATGTATCTGTAGAGGCATTGGAAGCTAGTGAGCACATCCTTTGTGTTCCGTTGGTTGTTGTGTTCAGAACAGCCTGAGGTGTCCATGTTGCTCCACCATCGCTGCTTGTTGAATAGTATATATCAGTCAGGTTTCCGGATTGAGTCCAGGCGCAGACCATCATAGTTGCCGAAACAGCTACGGCATGAAGACCCGAATTGTCAAGATCAACGCTGGCAGCTGGATCGGCGTTAATCTGGATTGGTATGTTCGCTGCTCTCGCGTTTATCGTGATTGTATCCCAATCAATAGTCTGCAAACCAGGTGGGTCACCGTTGTCCCAGACCCTTGTAGCCATGTCAATAGATCCCTGTGCCTGAATCGGTGAGAGCACGGGTGCTCCGTTCGTGTTTGCGGCATCTACGGTGAAGAAAGGTATTACGGAGTCGTAATCAAAGTCATATTGGTATGTATCAATCTGACCGTCATCCCAGGTAAGAGGTCCGGGACGTAATGTCACTCTTTCACCTTCATAAAAGGTATATGGCGCTGTCAGGGGGGTGTTATAGAAGCAAACACCAAGATCGGCGATTGGTGGTTGGTTAGCAGAGATGTCGACCTGAACATATCCAACACTTTTCCACGCTCCCGCTGAATCATCAGTAACTCTCAGTGCAACATATTTTGATGATGGCACAGGGTGAGTGTTATTCATTTTCCAAGGTGGAGGATCGGCGGCAACAGCCGGGTCAGAATCCGTAAAATCAACATTGAAAACTTCTGTAACGGGATCGTAGTCAAAGTCCCATTCATATGAAATAATTGATCCATCAATGTCAAAGGAATTTACTCCAGTGAAGTCAGGAGAATCTCCCGAGTTGATTGAGAGTGGGAACGGTGGCGCGACAGGATTTGTACATTCAATAACCGGCACCGGCGGATCGTTCGGTGGGAATATGCTTATACCGAAAACCTGGTATGTAGTGTAATCACTGATTTCGAACATTGAATCGGGGATTTTAAGATCGTGGTCTATTCCACCTACCGGATTTGGAGTTCCATACAAATCGTCCCTCACCGCTGCAAGTCCCCAGAACTGAGGTGGATTGTTTGGATCGGGGATTTCGCTTGCATATGTGTCATTATTCACTTGAATTCTGTATGTACGAGGGCTTAAATATGATCCTGAACCACTCGGCACTACTGAAGTCGTATCATCCATCGGCGTGTTTAATCCAGGGATGTCAATCTGGATAAGATTAATACTGCTCGCCTTAAGAAGGGTGTTCTTCTGTGTGCTCTGGTTAACTGATGGGTCGAAAGCTGGGTCGGCTGGAAGATGTCCGAATGCCTGCTGCCAATCGCATGCCCTAACAACGACATCGGCGGTCTCGGTGTTGCTGTTGTCGCGAAGACCATTATTCTCGACCACGACATTAACTTTCCATGCTTCCGGCTTGCTGAAAGCAGGCATAAGATAAATCGGATTGCTTCTCCTCTGGAGCTCTGTACCGGTTCTCTTACCGCTTTCCCCAAATGAGCATGTAACAACGAACATGAAACTGAATAATGAAGTCGGCGTATCCAGCTCATACTGGGTGTTCATGTAACCGCTTCCGCACTTCATCACATTGAAGCCTGTTGGATTAATCAATCCAGCGGGACTGGGGTAACCGTTAAGACTGTAGATATCGTAGTTACCGATTTCATCTGCAGGATTAACATAATTACCTTTGCTTAAAATCTTGAATGCATGGGCGTTTGCGGTTGTGGCATAGGATGGACCAAGGCTGTCAATGGCATTGTCGAAGGCGGTTGTAAAACCATCAGCATTGGCTACAAAAGTCGGATTTAATGTGATGGTGCTTCTTGTAAATTCCAGGCTGCCTTCGGCAACAACAATGCCTTGAACGTCGAATACATGAAGATCCGGGCGCTGAGAAGTGGGTGCTGGAATCGTCGTTATTGCGCGGAACGGATGTTTTACTCCAACATCCAGGAGGATATTTCCATTTCCGGCGAGCCCCATGCTGTTAATCTTGAAGCAATCCTTGCAGAACGTGCCAGTCAGGGCTAAAGTGAGATCTACCTCGTACTGGCCGGGAACAAAGCTTGATGTTCTCAAGGGTACAACATCAAAGGTCATATTCTCGGTGTTGATAGAAACCTGATATACACCGAGAGCACCGGTTCCGGCAATCATTCCTTCTGGAGCCGGATTAACGTAGATAGGCAATCTGGCGGATAAGCTCGAGGTATCCTGGCTAAATGGGGTTGTTGGATTACCGCCCCCGGAACAGGCCGCGAGGATAATCGCCAGTATTGGTATAACGCTGGTCCTCAGGAAAAATCGTTTCATGGCAAACCTCCGTGGGTTTAGTAAATATGCAATCTTAAAAGTAATGAGACGAACATCGTACATTTACGATACTCGCAACTCGTTATCCCCTTACTGATAACTAACTAATTAAGACTTTGCTACTGAAACTAAAAATGCTCAAAAAGAATATTAACCAATTACATAGCACGAAAAAAAGTGCCCACCCCCGCCTTTGGTTATTTTTTTAACTGTATTTATAACACTAATTACACCCCAAAATCAATAAAAACTATCCAAAATCTTAAAATTGATGAATTATCGCATGGGTTATTGTGACGATTTTATTTTGTATGCGCCTCGGTTTAATCATAGCCTATTTCGCTCTTTTAATCCTTGTTTTAGTAGGGATTGGTGCCATCTCAGCAGAGGAGGTTTATGAGATTGACGGTCAAACTTATCATCAACGGATTTTCGGTTTCACACTTGAATTACCCGTAGATTGGATGGTTGTCGATGAAGGCGCAATTTCGCCGCATGGCGATTATCTTATCGCGTTAGGTCCTGATGTCCCCTCTCAGGCGATGCTCAATCTCAACTTCTTACCGGTGAATGGTTTGACTCTTATCGAGTTTGTCAATGAGAACCTGCTTGATTTGGAGACGGAGACAAAAATCGATTTGAGCGAGTCGAGAATGGGAAATGTCGATTGTTATATCAGCCGTCAATGTATGAATGCCAAACAATCAAGCGAATTCCCCGATCTCACGAATGTTTTTGCCCGTCTCGGCGACCATTTCATGCGTGCCATGGTTTACAGCTACGATGAATCCGAACGTGAGCAGGTGCTGGATGTGCTTGACAGCATTCATTTTGATGAGAGCCTGCGGGAGGTTTCATTCCTCGCGGTTGAAAACCACTCGCGTTATGGTATCCCCATTATTACCGAGCAAAACTCGCAGATGTATCTTTTTTCTGAGGATCCGGAGATCAGGGCGAATGTTTCGAGTGCTGATGGAAGCGAGTTTGTTATTTTTGATGATTTAACTTATCCCGCCAGATTCCCGGAGGGCGAGCACAGGGATCTAAATGGATTCAGGATTCAGTTTTACAGCGATGGGCGCTATCAGGTTGATAATCGCGGCAAAAGAATCGATGTTTATATCCCGGATATTAGCGTGGATGCTTCCGATTTCCGGATGGGAGTCGACATACGTTTCGAGGGAGGACATCCGTTAAAAGGCAACGGTATTGTATTCAGAGGGGGTAAAAGCGGATTTTATCTTTTTGAAATTTCGCAGGATTCTCATTTTGCGCTTTATCGTTTTTCAGGTGGTTTTGAGACCATAGTAGAGAAAACCTTTGCCCCGGAGATTCAACCATTTGAGAATAATAGAATCGAGGTTCAGGCGAAGGGAGATGAAATGCTATTTTTTATCAATGGGAAAAGTGTCAGGACAATTTCCGTTGAGGATGATATCGACTCAGGTTTTGTAGGATTCTATGTCTGCGCCGGCTCATGGTCAAGTTTCGATGATTATTACCTCGAGATTTACAAGTAAAAATTTAAGTGTCGACACGCACCCCACGCGTAAGCAAGGGGATGTCTTTATGCGCACCCCGACCGTCAGGGAGGGGATCCCCTTGCTAACGCGCGGGGTGCGTTTTGTCATCTAATCCCCTTGCTTACGCGCGGGGTGCGTTAACGCGCGGGGTGCGTGTTGCAATTATCCTTAATAAAACCTAAAATGATTCATCTCTGAAATCACTTGGCAGGTGGTCGAAAAATGTTGAAAAAATATTTCGTCCTCATTCTTTTTGTTTTCACTTCGTTATTAATTTTGGGGTGTGGAGGCAATACAGGACCCGGGAGCTTTCTCGGTATCCCGGCTTTCATCCTCGATCCGATCTATTACGCTAACACGGAAATCAATGGTGACCAGATCGATCTCGGCATTAGAAAAATCTATGCTGTCGTCTATACCGATTCAAATGCAACTCCAATTGATAATTCTCTCTGGGTCTTTTTTGTGAACAAGAAAACAAATCTTGATGATATCGCGAATGGAGATTGCGCGCCCTTTGTTGTCTTGAAAGTAAACGATATCGATGATGTCACGGAGGGTCAGCATTACAGTATCAAGCAAACGCTTCACACGAGCAATTTCATGGTCTGGATGGATATCGATGATGGCAAGGATGTTTTTCTCGGTGACACAATAGAGCTGGATATAGATTCAATCTCGTTGAGCGAGGGAAGCAATGTAAAAGGCGAGTTCACATCAACGCTGCATCGAGGAAATACAATTGCTCTCGCTGAGAAATTCAAATTCGATGCGCCGATAAATCTCCTTAACGCAACACCGCTTTCACTTTAAAATATTTATTTCTTTTTTGCAGAACGTTTACGTCGGACTTTTTTTACAATCGCTTTATCTTCTTTTTTGCCCATGAGAACTCGGATTTTGTATTCTCTTACGCCGCCTTGAACCTCGATTATGTTCCCGTTGGTCTTTTTGCCATTAATAGTTACCGATTTAACTCCGCGGTTGATGCCATCCGGATTTGAAAACTCAATTTTGAATCTGGCACCTCGGAAAGTGCGCTCCATGCTGAATTTCTTCCAACTTTTAGGGACACATGGATCGATTAACAAACCGTCAAGAACCGGTCTGACGCCGATTATATACTCGATGCATGCACGGAACATCCAGCTCGCAGTCCCTGTTGTCCATGTCCATGCGCCCTCGCCATAATTGGCTGAATCGGGACCGAAGATGAACTCGGCATAAACATATGGCTCGCTCTTGTAATGCTCCTGCTCGTTGACATGATTCAGGGTGAATGATGATTTCCTGAAGATTTCATATGCACGTTCTCCGCGTCCTAACAGGCATTCCGCGATTACCGCCCAGCATACGGGATGGTTGAAAATAGTGCCGTTCTCTTTCGTACCGGGTGCGAATCTCGTGATAATACCTATCCTCGGATTTATTTCCTTATAAGACGGTAAAAAAATCGCGGGACCATAATCCGTTTCCAGATGCTTCTTGACTGAATTCATCGCCTGGATTCCACGTTTTGAATCAGCCACACCGCTCATTATCGCCCATGTTTGCGGATTCAGATAAATCCTTCCCTCTTTGTTCTTACAGCTTCCGAGTATCTCGCCATCATCGGTCATGGCTCTTATGTACCATGCGCCATCCCAGCAGACATCATTTATTCTCGCTTTCAGATCATCGTATTCCTGCTTGAAATGAGCAGCCAGGTATTTATCGGGATATATATCGCAGAGCACACAGAGTTCTCTAAGCATCCATGCGAGGAACTCAGCGGTCATGACACTTTCGCCCTTGCCCTTGCATCCGACTCGGTCGAGCCCGTCGTTCCAGTCCGCGGCACCCATGAGAGAGATTCCGAGACCCTCGCCAAGCGGTGACATCATAGACAATGAGAAATCCGCCGCTTTAATGAGATGCTTGTAAACCGAGCTGATTCCCTGGTCGAAAAATTCAACCATATCATGAAGGAGTCCGACATCACCGGTTTCCTTGATATATTGGATAACGCACATGATGAGCCAGAGCGGGTCATCGGAATGACCTGTTCGGTTTCCCTGGTTTGTGCGGGGGTCCCAGTTATGCACGCAAGCGCCATCCGAGTACTGATGCCTGAGCAATTCAATCACCCGATCCCTTGCGAACTGTGGATTCATCGCCATTATCCCCATGGTATCCTGGCATGTATCCCGGAAACCGAGAACACTTCCACCGCCGACATACGGTGATGCCATCCGGCTCCATCGTGCGGTAACCCAGCACTGGTATTTGTTCCATATATTCACCGAAAGATCGAATCCCGGGTCCGGTGTTTCTACTTTTATGCTTTCGATATATTCATTCCACAGGCTCATAAGGTTCTGGAATTCACGCTTGATATTTTCTTCATCCGAATATTTCTTAACGAGTCGGCGACCGTCATCCAGTCTGAAACATATCCCCATGATAATAGCGAATGTGGTTTCCTCGCCGGGTTTGAGTTTGAAATCGTGCTGGAGAACAGATATTGCCTCTTCGCCGAATGCCTGGGAATTAGTGCATTGTCCGCTCTGGACCACAATCGGATTATCGAGTCCCCGGTTATAACCTGCGAACTGGTGACGCACACAATCCCATCCTGTCGGTTGGAATGTCGCTCCCATGAACATGTACTTGTCCCACGCGAGATTCGGATTCCCACTGAAATAGATTTTCTCCTCGACATCGCCTCGAAACGGAGGCACATTCCAGAATCGTTTGCGTCCGAAAATCACACCCTCTTCGTAGTACACCTCATTGAAAAGGTTCGCAAAGCTTCGTTCAACAAGGTCATATAGATAGTTGCCCATGACAAGGTCAACATAGCTCCATGCTGAAAGGTCGCGGACTTCCCTTGATTCGTTTTTAACTCGCACCCACCATATTTCAAGGTTGTCTTCAATTGGCACGAAATAAGTTATTTCAGTTGCGATTCCTTTGTATTTCGAGTTTACTACGGTGTAGCCGAGTCCATGACGAGCGTTTGCATATTCCATCTGCCTTTTCATCGGTTGCCAGTTCGCCGACCAGCAGTCGCATGTTTTGTTGTCTCGCATGTAGATATATCGTCCCGGTTGATCGAGTGTGATCGATTCAAGGGGATAGTAACGCGTGATTCGATCGAATCCTGAATTTTCGAAAAAACTGAATCCGCCACCGGTTTGCGATATCAGGGCGCAATATTTGTTGTTCGACAGATAATTATTCCATGTGTGCGGAGTGTTGAGATTATCGATGATAAATTCTCGTCCGTTTTCAGAAAAGTGTCCGTATTGAACCATTCAACTATCACCAGCTGATAACTGACTTCATGGTTAATTCAAAACCGAAATTTTGGCACATTAGGGGATAGCACGCAAGCTTCAGGTTAAAATAGTCAGTCGACTTTGTGAAAATCAATGTTTATGTGGTGTGACCGTTGCGAAAAGAGAGATTCCTCAGCGAAGTTCAGAATTTGACAAACTAAAATACAGTAATGAAGCGCATTTCAACGATGTCAAATTCTGAACTTCGCTTCGGAATGACACCTTTTACTATTTTTGCAACGGTTTCGTGGTTAAAAAGCAGGGACTGTCCCCGAATGCATTATTTTTTTACAAAAATATATTTCAAAACAGCTTGCTAATATTTAGATAAGCACTATAATAGCTATGCTATCGGAGTTTTCTCCTTTGGCAATTTGATTATTTCAATCTATATTAAGGTTAGGTTCTTATCTATTGAAGAGTATCTATGTAGGTAACTTGAGTTTCCAATCAAGCGAAGATTCAGTCGAAAAGATCTTCGCGCAGCATGGAACAGTATCTTCAGTTCGGATTATTTCCGATATGGAGACAGGACGCTCGCGCGGTTTCTGCTTCGTGGAAATGCCGAACGACAATGAAGCTGAAATGGCAATTTCAGCGCTGAACAATCATGAGATGGACGGACGACCGTGGAAGGTCAACGAAGCCCGTCCGAAGCGAGAACGTGAATCATATCGCGACAGATAACGGTCAGTTTTCATAGATCGGGTCTCAGAATTTGTTTTGCATAGCCCGGGTTTCCCCCGGGCTTTTCGCATCCTGGGAGCGCAGTCGTCCCGACGGCCTTTTGGTTATGGGTTCAGTTCCCACGAGTAACCTTTTCCCAATTGTGTTGCATAGTAAGGGATGTTGGATATGACTATCCTGACAATTCAAGACATCGTAATAACTTTGCATATCAGTATTTATCGGGCAGTAAAATGTACACCTCCCCTTTTTTTCCTTTTTTTCGGGCTACAGTGCGTTTACTAATTTTTCATGTATAATCATCCTGTAAATCGAAAATACAGGTTTTTATCTTTTTTTCGGAGGTAACAACAATTATGTTATACATCAATTTCAACGCAATGATTAACGAGAAGACTTCACAAGTACTAATGAATTTCTTAGTTGAACAAGTAAATCGAGGGGAGAAGGAGCTTTATTTCTTGTTTTCTTCGCCAGGAGGATCAGTAGTACAGGGAGTTGTGCTACATAATTTTTTAAGAGCACTCCCTGCGAAGATTATAATGCACAATATTGGAATTGTAGATTCTATGGGAAATGTGGTTTTTCTTAGTTCGGACGAAAGATATGCCAGTCCTCACTCATTTTTCCTTTTTCATGGAGTTGGCTTCGATATTAAGGAAGTGATAAGGATCGATGAAAAATATTTGAGAGAAAATCTAACTTCGATTAAAAGAGATCAAGAAATCATTGCTGGTATAATAGCAGAGAGGACAAAGATAGAAAAAGTGGAGGCAATGCGAATGCTCTATGAAGCCAATGTAAAAACAGCAGACGAAGCAAAAGAAGCAGGTATTGTTCAAGAAGTGAAGCTAGCAAATATACCTGAGGGTAGCCAGATAGTTTCGTTACAATTCTAGATGGGAGGGAAAGGTGACGATGCCTTTTATAGCCATATATCCTTATGATAGATAATAAATTCTCATAAAGGGCGCTGTCCCCTTTTTACCTTTTTATCAATTCCATATTTTTCTTTAAAGGTTTGTTCCCAGCCAAATGCTTTCAAAAGAATTTTTTCGTGTTCCTGAAATCTCTCTATTATTTCATCATTTAGTTTTAATCTTTTGAAAGTATTTGGATTGTAAATAACAATTTCATTCTCATTGCTCATTTTTTCATCTAAATCCCAATGAGCTAATGCGTTTCTTAATAGTTGGACAAATCTTAAAGAGTTTTTTATTTTTGAATATTGTTTCAATTTTTTGAAATATGGAATTTGTTCATAGAGTGAAATCTTTTTATCAAAATTAAAGTGAGATGTTTCTATAATATAATAAAGAAAATCCGAGGCTTGTTGATTGGTTTTTGGAAAAAAATATTTTCTCAATTTCCAACCAAGCGCCCTTTCTATTACAGTTGCGTCTGAAATAATGATTCCCCTAAATAAGCTTAATTTCTCCCTGATTATTTTTTTATCCATATTAGCATCCATAATTTAATAATTTTGTAATAGTTGTAATTTTCTTATCTGAACCACTATACAATAAAGAGAAATATTAATAAAAGTTCGTAAAAGGGAGGAAAAGGGGACAGTGCCCTTTTTTCCAAGCTCAGGATTTGTCTCCGCCTTCACAAAGCCTGCGATGAACATGCTTCCTTTACTGTGTCACCTGTCCGCTAAGACCTCTCAGGTAATCCAAAATTATAGCATCCCTGAGAACCGAATCAACCACCATGCCATCGAAAAACCCACTCCATAACGGTCGGAGCTCGGAGCTGCTTCCTCACAGTCGCTGTACTGAAAATAAGAGGGTCCCACACTGAAATATATGATTGGTTTTATTTACCTGATGTTTCCAGGTGGAAGCGGTGAAGCAGTCGATGTACACCCGGGCTGAGCAGGACAGATGCCACAGTTATGAAAACAAGCCCGCTGAACAACGAGTAGAAAATCGCAAACAGTTTTCCTCCCGCTGTTTTCAATTCAATGGTTGGCCCCATGCCTGTAAGGATCATCGATGCGTTCAAGGTTGAGTCAAGCCAGGATACTTTTTCAGTGAAGTGATATCCCGCTGACCCTATGAATAATCCTGTGAAGACCAGCAGTGCCGACCATCCCAGCGCACGAAACATATGCTTTATGTAATGAGCACGTGTAAGTATTAAAGGATGTTTTGGACTTGGGGTTTTATTCATTTTTCTCTTCTCCAGATACAGAATGTTCTTTGTAAAATCAAAGTTATAAAAAAAGAAAAAAAGGGGACAGAGCCCTTTTAAAAAAAGGGGACAGCGCCTTTTATTGCGTTATATAAATTCTGAAACAGATAAATAGTTATAAAGGGTACCGTCCCCTTTTCTCTCAATTTCGATTTATTCGAATCAGTTTTCCTTTTAAATCTACAATGCTTCGAATAGCTTCATCGATTTTAATCGCTTGAGCTTTAAAATCCGGATCAAATGAACAAACAATAATTCCCGTATGATTTGGATTCTCATTATGCAGTTTTATAAAATGTTTTCTGTTCGGAGTAAGTAAAACTCGACCTTCAATTTTAGCAAAATCCAAAACCTTGTCGTCAGATTCTGACTGACCAGACTTGCCTGCATCTAATGTTGTTAATACATCGTAATTCATCTGACGAAGCAATGTGACAACCGGAAAGGGAAAATTCTCATTTGCATAAAGCTTAACCATGAATCAAGCAGCCTCGTTTTCTTTGATGTCGTTATCGATTTCATCCGCGTGTGATCGAGCGTAAGCCCAAGCGTTGACAAGGTCTTCGGCTCGGAGAGTCGGATAGCAATTGAGTATTTCAGCCTCCGAGGTTCCCAGCCTTCTCGCTTGTTCAAGAACCCAGATTGGAATACGCGTCCTGACAATGCATGCTTCCCCGCCGCAGACATCAGGTTTATTCTCGATACCGGGGAAAGCATCGCCGAGGTCTTGAACGACATATTTCAGAATCTGCGCCTTTTCAGAACGTTTCAATTTCGAAAGTAATTGGATCGCATCTTTTAAAACGGACATGGAAATCTCCTCTGGTTTTGTCCAGACCACCATTGTCCAAAATGATATTTAGAACCATTATATTTTATCATACTTGGGGCAGGTCGCATGAGTGTATGGCATCTCATCGAAATCCCCTCCCTGACGGTCGGGGTGCGTTATCCTCTCCTACATCATCTTGAAGGTTGCTCCGTAATCAGTCACAGTTCTATTCGCCGCCTCTGATACGTAATCTCTTGTCATCTGCGATCCATAAACGGTGTTTTATTGGCTCCTGTTTGAGCAGGGGCAGTAACCTTTGTATTGCCGATATGACTGATTCTTTATCGTGTCGAGGAAGTTTTAAAACAATAATCCCGTTGAACTCCTCAGGAGGATATGTCTTGATATCTGAAAAATCCAGATCAAGTGTTATGAGAACACGTTCTTCATCCTGAATTATCCTAATAAGGTCTGCGTCAGATATTCCCTTGAGCTTTTGGTCGTGAACACTTAAGGCATTATGCCCATTCTCATTCAGCAGTTGCGCGGTGGTTAAAGGGAGATTTTCATCGATTTTAAAACGCATCAAGCGGCTCCGGGAGTAATAGGAACCTCCCTTTCACGAGCAAGTTCCGCCGCATATGCAAAAGCTGCAAGAATATCGTCTTTAGTGAGAGAGGGGTACTCTTTAATGATTTCATCCTCGGTAGCACCTGCGGCAAGATTATCAAGAATAACAGATACCATTATACGAGTACCTTTTATACAAGCCTTGCCATGGCATATAGCCGGATCAACAGATATTCTATCACGCCAGCCCATATTGAGACTCCCAATAGTCCATATGTAAAACTATAATTATACATTATATCATACTCGTACGACTGTCCCCATTCACGCAAAAATCAAATCTTTTTCATGTACAAGGAACCGGTTCTGGAAGATAATTACTTTTATTTTAAGGTGCAAAGTAAACTTCCGTCATGGAAACTTATGCCACCCTTGCAGATGAAATTATTTTGATTTTCATGTATAATTAAAAGGCTTTGGTAAAGTATTTACCGATTTTTATCAGTCGGAGGTATCTCCATTGGCAGATGCCCGTAGTGTAAGGAACCTTTTAAATCTTGTTTATGAGAAAGGCGCAAGCGACCTTCATCTCGGCGTTGACAGACCGCCGTGGCTTCGCTGTGATGGCGTTCTGAAAGCGACCGACCTTCCCAAGCTGACCCGTCAGGACATGGAGGACTTCGCTCGAATCCTCCTCGGACCAAAACGCGAATTCCTGATCGATGAGCAGAACGAAATCGACTTCTCATACGCGCCCGAGGATTACCCCGGACGATTCAGGGTTAACTTCTATCGTCAGAAAGGCGAGATCGGTTTAGCTCTCAGGCTTGTAACTTATGTTATCCCGACATTCGAGGAATTGAACCTCCCGCCGATTATTCAGGAGGCAAGCCGTTTCGAACGAGGGATCATCATTGTCACGGGAACCACCGGTTCGGGTAAATCGACAACACTCGCCGCGATGACCGACTGCATCAACCGTGAGCGCGACTCTCACATTATCACGATCGAGGATCCGATCGAGTTCTATCATTTCGATAACAAGGCGATTATCAATCAGCGCGAAGTTGGGATTGATACGGACTCATTCCTCATCGCACTTCGAGCCGCGATGCGCGAGGACCCGGATGTAATCCTTGTTGGCGAGATGCGCGACCGCGAAACAGTACAGACCACGTTCACCGCGGCAATCACCGGTCACCTTGTCATGACCACTCTGCACACCACCGACGTACTCCAGACCATAAACCGCGTTCTTGAATATTACCCATCGGATATGCACAAGCAGGCGCGAATCATGCTCTCGGAAACTATCGAGGCCATATTCTCGATGAGATTGTTGCCGATGATCGGCGGTGGACGTCTTCCCGCAATCGAATCGATGATTGCGACCGCGCGAATCCGCGATTATGTCCTCAATCCCGACGAGACAGCGATGATCAAGACCGCCATGGAGGAGGGCGAATTCGATGGCATGTTCACGTTCGACCAGTACCTGTTGAAACTATATCGCTCGAAGAGGATTACATACAAGACCGCGCTAAGAGCTGCGACATCGCCGCATGACTTCCAGCTTCTCGAGAGAAAGACAACCGAGTTCGATGCTCCAATCACTCAGACTTATTACGGAAGCCAGGGTCAAGGCACATAATTCAATAAGAAAACACATTTCAGGGAAACCTTAAATAAAGACCTGCTAAGCGCAGGTCTTTTTGTATCTACTATTATGTGACCGTTGCAGAAGCAACAAAGTATGTCATTCCGAAGCGAAATTCAGAATTTGATATCGTTAGGAAAGGCATCATTACTACAAGTAGATTCGTCAAATTCTGAATTTCGCTGAGGAATCTCTCTTTTTGCAACGGGCACATTATGTCAATGATTTTGTAGAATAGACATCTTGTTAGTATTAATTCAATTTAAGCTAAGATATTGAAAGGATTCCATTCTTCCAAAAAAATAATGTCTGCTTCATATAAAACTGAGAGGATACTTATCCCCAAAATGTTTTCACCTGTCAGTCAGAGACCACAAAACCTGTTATATCAAAGAAATTATTAATGTAAACATTTTTCAGGGGAGATGCAAACCTATGGCTACTGAGTTCGAGCGATACATGGCGCATGGGATTAAGGACAATCCTCATGGAACCGTGAGTGTGATAATCCCTGTCAGGGATGCGGGTAAATATATCGACCGCATGATTCGATATATCCGCAGTAATTGGAACAAGCAATGGGGCGAGCTGGAGGTTATCATAATCGATGATTGCTCGCGTGATAATACAAAAAATCTTGCGGATAAAGAAGCTGACCTTGTTATCTCGATGCCCAAACCTCGAGGCAAAGGAGCTTGTGTGCGAGCTGGCATGGAAAAAGCGCGAGGTGATTTTCGACTGGTAATCGAACCTCGACGAATTAAAGAAATAGATCGAGCTCCAATGTTTCTCGAATGGCTTAAATCCGGAATCGATATGGCAATCGGAAACAGGTTCGCATCATCGAGACAGAAAGGTTATCGAGGGAATCTGGCGGGATTGATAGCGAAGAGAATCGCGGATATGTCCATCGCTCCGGAGTTAAGCGATCTGCGCTCGGGATTCATCGGATTCAACCGTCACAGCGGAAAAAAATTATATGATGCGAGTATCCTGAATGGCACGGGAAATGATGCGGAGATAGCGGGGTTGGCGCTGCGAAATAGGATGAGGATTCGAGAGGTTCCGATTGTGGAATCCGATGCTCCCCCGGTACGGGAAATGCTTCGGTTTAAAACAGCGGTTAGCCTTGTCGCCGATTCGATGCGATTGAAAGCCCATTGGAAAAAAAGGTCGTAAGATATCATCTGTGTAATCTGCGAAATCTGTGGATTATTTTTTTCCTTATCCACAGATTACGCAGATTACACAGATTGGAATTTTAAATTGCATTAAATCTGATATATAATTCATCCCGCGATAAACAGACATGATGAGCAAGGATACAATCCATGGATTATGGTCCATACGTCAGTAAAAGCGAGTTAGCGCTCATATATATCGTTTATTTCATGCCGCTGTTTTTAGCGTTCGTGTGCGGAAGCATCATCGGCTCGCTTTCAAATGTCGTGATTTATCGCCTTCCTTTGAAGAAAAGCATATGGCATCCTCCAAGCCATTGTCCAAAATGCGAAACTCGAATCGCCTGGTACGACAATATCCCGTTTTACAGCTATATCCGTTTAAGAGCAAAATGCCGTCACTGTAAGATGCCCATCTCGCCGAGATACATAATCGTCGAGTTCCTGAGCGCATCATTATATGTAATCGTGCTTTATGTTTTGGCGTATATCCCTCTTGCAAAGGGACGGCTTCCAACCGAGCTTCCCAATCTATCAGACCTTAGTTTGTCTTATATTCCAATCCTCGCGAAAGCTTATATTTTCTCAAGCTTGCTTTTGATTCTCTCATTCATCGATCTCGACATCCGCCTTCTTCCAAATCGCCTCACTTTCCCCGGTATGCTTCTCGGATTCATTCTCAGTTTCGTTTTATTTCCGGAGGGACCGAAGGAATGGCGCATCGATGCCATCTGGCTGCGATATATCGACAGTATCCTCGGTTTGGTACTCGGCGGCGGCGTTTTGTTCGTAATAGCAATAATACAACCCAAGGGGATGGGCGGTGGGGATATCAAACTTTGCGCCATGATGGGTGCATTCCTCGGATGGAAAGCGATGATTGTAGCGTTATTTTTGGGATTTCTCGCCGGCGCGGTATCATCGGTGCTCCTGATGATTATGAAAATTGCCACGATGAAGACTCTGATTCCATTCGGACCATATCTCGCGCTTGGGGGATTCATTGCGATGCTATATGGCAAATCGATTTTATGGATTTATTACATCACTGGAATAAAGCATGATATATCCGAGCCAGCACAGGCAGTCTCGCAATTACAGATTTATCTTGCGCATATATTAAAGCTTCTTTCTTGATAATCAAAGACAAACCGTAGGGGCAGGTTGACCTCGTTCTCGTATTGATTGCCAAATACGATAATACATGTTGTTTCAACAATCTGCTTAATCTACATAATACCCGCCCAGAGTATCCAAAATCCAATTTAACGTAGGGGCGGGTTGTCCTCGTTCTCGTATTGATTACCAAATACGATAATACATGTTTTTTTAACAATCATCTAAATTCGAATAAAACCCGCCCTGAAAACGGAATCGCATAATCCACAGGGCGGGTTTTATAGATATCCGTTAATTAACAGATAATCGGATATCGTTCGGATTTGCGGATATGTTCGTTAACGAGGTCAACCCTCCCCTACGAATGGATTTTGATTATTTTTTCAATCCCTTTACCCACAATGATAATAGTGATATAATTTCCCATGCGGTGCTTCTTTTTTCAGGTTCAGCTATAGGGAGGATAAAGCGATGAACTTTATCAAAGTATTCACGATTTCAATAATGGCTCTCATTATTTTTACATCATGTTCGGGAGGAGCAAAAACGCCGGTCACGAATGAGCCATCATTGCCTAACATCATTGATTCGCTTGGAGTTCCTGTGGATGAGGCAAACCGTGATGTCCTCGCGGTCTATGACGCTGTTATAGACCTCGATGCGAAAACATTCACGGTCACACCAGTTCAAAGGGTCGGAACATATCATTTCCCTCTGTCTAAATATTTCCCGAATGTGCTCCAGATTACCGGCTATGGTTTCACTCCCAACTTCTGGGCTGACATAAAATTGAGTCACCCATATCCCGGAAGTGGTATCGATGCTTTTGATCCGAGAGTTATAGCAATCCTTCCCGCGAGACCCGGGGTCAGTTTCATTTATCCATCTTTGGGAGTCGGTGGAAACAACAAAGCACTATATGATCCCGATGGATACACAAAATTATTTGATAACCTTGGCGGTGCAATTCCGGGCAATGTGAATCCGTTCAAGTCGTACTTCAAAGACCAACCATATAGAGTGTGGTCATCGACAGGAGTGACATCGGAAACCCAGCGATGGCAAATGAACCTGAGCGGCTTTGGTGGTCCAATGCAATACAAGCTTGTTGTTGATGTATCAACGAACTACCCGAATCCACCACAACCGGTATTTGATAATGCACCTGAACCGGTTGGGATTGATGCTAGTTACGCATCTCTTCCACCTGCTGGTGGAAGTGTAGAAATTGAAGTAACACTTATTGATTGGCAAGGAGTTTCAGAAATTACTGGGGTATTCATTGAGAGTCCTGACCTTTTTAATGGCGTTATCAATATTCCGTATCAAGAACCGGGACCTGACCAATGTGAATATGTTTACATAGGCACAATCAATAACGACCTTCTTCCACCTGTATGCGAATATTGTTTTCTAATAGCAACGGCAGATCAAACATCAGGAATTTACCTGTATCGGGAATTCCCTATCTATGTGGAGGTTGAAATTCAATTCAACCCAGTTATAGTGAAAACAGTGGACACGCATGATGCCATAGATGTTTACATTTCCGGCGATTACGCGTATGTGGCTGATAATCAGGCTGGTCTTCAGATAATCGATATCGATCCACCAGAATTTGCATATATCGCAAAAACAGTCGATACACCGTACCAAGCCTGGGATGTTCATGTTGCCAGTGGTTATGCCTATGTAGCGGATTTAGTTGATGGTCTTCAGATAATCGATATTGATCCACTAGAATCAGCATATATATTGAAAGCAGTTCACACGCCAGGTTATGCGGAGGGAGTTTATGTTTCCGGCAGTTACGCGTATGTAGCGGATGAATTTGCCGGGATGCAGATAATCGATATCGAACCACCTGAATTTGCAGATATCGTGAAAACAGTTAACACACCAGGTCATGCTGATCATGTTCATGTTTCGGGTGGTTACGCGTATATAGGGCAAGAATATGGAGGGCTACAGATAATCGACATTGAACCACTCGAATATGCGCATATCGTGAAAACAATTGATACAGATGATGATACTGACGCTTATGTTTCGGATGGTTATGCGTATGTAAGCCAATGGGGCCCGCTACTGATAATCGACATCGAACCGCCTGAATTTACGTATATCGTGAAAACAATATATGGAGTAGGATATGGGCATGTTTATATTTCAAGTGGTTATGCATATGTTGGTGGTGTGGGAATTCTCAGAATTATAGACATCAAACCGCTCGAATCGGCGCATATCGTGACTAGTATCTTTGCAGGGCTTTCTGGGCATACGGGGGTTTATGTTTCTAGCAATTATGCGTATGTGACAACCTCGAAAGGTTTAAAAATAATCAAGCTCTGGTGATACACCTACTCAAAGTCCATGGTGGACAAGTTAACTATAGCACTCAGTTGGCGGATTCAATATAGGGAATTCATCGTGAATTATTTTATCTCTACCGACCATCCCGCCAAATGCACATCCTTAAACCTATTGGGATAATCCTCGCCGACAATCAGGGGCATGAGGCTTTTTGCTTCGCCGTAGTGGAGCTTGAATCGTCCGGCGCCGAGAGATAATCCGCATGTACGGTTACCATCGATGCTTCCATAGCGGCATACAACACCGGGGATAATCGCGAGTTCGATTCCCCAGTTTTTATGTTTCGATTTATTCGTGGTTATATCTTCGTTGATACGCGTTTTGGTTTTGTTTGTTTCATTATCAATAACAAAATGAATCCATGGAAGAGGTTTTATTGACCATCCTGTATGAACCTTTTTTGTTGTAACTCCTTTTTCGGGAATAAAATCGGAATCCATTTTTTCGCTTGAATAACCGAAATTAACTCCGGGCAATATTGTTTGAATAAACCCGAAACATCCTCCCTCGCCCTCGTGCTGGGATCGCGCTCGTCCCGAGGGCATCTCGTTATTATCCGGTGAAAATGCCGACGGGATGTCCGCGCTCCCAGCGGTGCGATATATATTCGATCGATGCGAAAATCCAAGTTTTGTCCATGGAGTTGCATTCAAGGCATAGGCATCATAGCGTTCTATTCCCCATTCATTTCGCTGAGGAAAATCGAGTTCGTTTCGGGTCATGTAGTCATAACCGCATTCGCCTTGAAGAACAAATCCATTCGCGAACACTCCTCCAATTGGAAGAGGATGAACAATGCAAACAGGGTCAGCATCGAGCTGATCGAGATTTCGTATCTCACCTGGAAAATGCCTTAATGAATGAGACTGACCGATTCGAAATGCCCTGACACCGGCGAGTCCGGCGGGATTATAAAAAATGCATTGCTCATCGCCGCTGACCGCGGTCATCGCCATTCCAAGACCGATCGCTCTTGCGCTTAATTGCGGATATTCGATTGAACGCGAGTTTTCATCGATCGATGGCGATGGTAGCTCGAAATTGAAAAGCAGGAATAATATGAATATGGAAATCGGACGTAACATTTAAAAAAACTTCGTCGTTTTCTTCAGCGTTTTCGCGTATGCGGCGATAACCTGTGGCACTTTATCCAAATCGCCCAGATGAATAGCCTCTACCGTTGTATGCATATATCTATTCGGCACGGACAATCCGGCTGTTGGAATCCCTCCACGCGATTTGAAAATCGAATCGGCATCGGTGCGAGTGAATCCACCCTGAGCGGCGCATTGAATCTTGATTTTGGCTTTTTTAGCAGCTTCAGATAAACCATCTCTGACAATCGGATGAATCGGAGGACCCAGTTCAAGAACCGGACCACCACCGAGTTTGACATCGCCATATTTCTCTTTCTGTGTTCCCGGATGGTCTGTCGTGTGGGTAACATCGACAACGACAGCGCAATCCGGCTCCAGATGAAACGCGGCTGTCGATGCTCCCGCGCCGGTGCATTCCTCCTGAACGGAACTGACCGCAATTACGCAGGCATCTATTTTCAAGCCTTTCAGAAGTCGAAGAGTTTCGATCGCTGACCATGTCCCGACCTTGTTATCGAAACGGCTTCCTATGGCTATGCTATTTTTTAGTTCGAGAAAATCTCCTACAGATTGACCATAATCACCAACCGCAACGAGCTTTTCGGCATCTTTTCTATCCTTCGCGCCGATATCGATCCACATATCCTCATGCTTGGGCGCTTTAGTGCGGTCTTCGGGGAGAATCATGTGAATGGCTTTCCGTCCGATAACGCCATGCACTATTCCCTTTTTTCCATGAATCATGACCCGCTGCGACACAAGGCTCATGGGATCGATACCGCCGACAGTTTCGTAATAGAGATATCCGCTGTCGCTGATATAGGTGATAATCATGCCGATAGCATCGCCATGACCCATGACCATGAGACGGGGTTTGCCTTTTGGATTCAGGATAGCTATGGCATTTCCATAGGGGTCATAACGTGTTTCATCAGCGAATTCTTTGGCGTATTTCATCCAGATTTCCTGGGCGCCGCGTTCGAATCCCGATGGCAACGGGGCGCTGACGAGCGTTTTCAAAAATTCAAGTGATTCTTTTCGCATATGATCTCTCCCTGACGGTCTTGGCTCTGAGCTACTCCCTGACGGTCGCTGTACCTATACACGAGACTCGAGAACGATCTCGATCTTCATTTTTTTGTTCCCGCGCATTATATCAAGAATTACCTTGTCGCCAATATCCATCTTCCGAATCGCTTTATCAAACTCTAGCGGATTCGTCACCTTCTCGCCATTTAGATGCGTGATTATATCACCGCCTATGTAAATCTTGAACTGCCTGAACGCGACAGCCTGTTCGCCGGCCTTGAGACCGGCTTTCTGCGCCGGTGAATTAAACTCGACCTGCTGAATCAGAAGCCCCTCGCTGACAGGAAGATTCAAGTATGTCGCGAGAGTGGCGACAACCGGGAATGTCCTGATTCCGAGATATGGACGTCGCACCTTGCCGTAAGCAACAAGATCGCTCATTATGCGTTTCGCGATGTTGATTGGGATCGCGAAGCCGATACCCTCACTGCCGCCGGATTGAGTGAGAATTGTCGATGTAATCCCGATTACTTCACCTTTTGAGTTGATCAGCGGACCGCCCGAATTACCGGGATTGATAGTCGCATCGGTCTGAATCATCCCCTCAAGTTCTTTATTGCCGACATATACAGTACGGTTGAGTGCGCTGATCACACCCAGTGTACAGGTTCCGGAAAGTCCAAAGGGATTTCCTATGGCGATAGCTGTGGAACCGACTCGGACCTTGTCGCTGTCACCGAGAGGAGCGTTTGGGAGAGCATGGCTCGGTTTATCCTTGAGTTTGATAACTGCAAGATCGCTGATTTCATCGAAGCCGATTATCTGCGCCTCCTCAATTTCACCATCTGCGAAAGTGACATATATCTCTCCATTCTGCGAAAGCGCCGGCTGGATAACATGATAGTTTGTAAGGACTTTTCCTTCCTTATCGATAACAACCCCGCTTCCGGTTCCTTTCTGAGGGACGAGCGCGCCAGCCCAGAAATCAAGCGCGTACCTGACAGTGGTAATATTCACAACCGCTGGTGAAAGTCTGTCGTATATCCCTTCGACAATAGCTTCTTCGTTATCTGATGGAAGCCCAGCGCTACCGGCGGATGCGTATTTGGTCTGAGTTTCGGATGGAGCTTGTGCAATTGGCGATGAAGCCTCATTTGATTGATTCTCGCTGATTTTGTCTTTTGATGGCGATTGCAATCGATCTATCACTTTGCCCAAAACGAGATAGTTCGTCCCTATGATGGAGACAATCCCACCCATGATTGCAGATAGTAAAATGACTATGAATAATTTTCCAGTTGACATGACTAAACCTCGTGTTTTTGTCGGATATTATCAAACATTCAAAAAACTCGACTTCAAATCAAAATTTCATTTGAAGTTCAACCGAATTATACATAATTGCTGAGGATAAGACTATTAGAATGAGGAATCGGTTTTATGAGACAGGTTTTAGTATTACTCAAATTCTGAGGAATGACAAAAACACTTGTATATCAATAATATATCACATTATAACTACCCCCCCCCTGAAAATAAATAACAAGCAATCTTGACAAATCATGATAATGATTGCATAATATTAACACTTTGTTTAATCAATAAAGAAATCTGGAGGTTCGCAATGAAAAAATTAGTTATCTTAATCGCAATGGTTATTGTATCTGTCTTGATAACGGGATATAGCGTGGTAGGACAGCAAAAATCGGGAGCTCAAAAATCAGGCAATTCGGTTAACACATCAAAACAAACCATGGCTTTACCGGAGGAATACGTTGATACCCACCCTGAACAATATGACATCGTAACATTCATTCGCTATGAGAAGATGCTCATTAGCCCAATAACTTATTTCCACGATGTTTATGGCAGAATGCCATCAACCCTTAATGAGTTCTTTGATTCCGATTTCTGTCTTGTGCGCGCAAAAGAGAAAGAGACTGGGTTATTGTTTCAAGAAGCCGAGGCGCTTGATGTTAATCATCCGGAATATCTGGTTTACAAATACATAGATGATGACACCGCGAAACTCAGTTTCCTGTTGAAGACACCTCAAGGTGAACCGTACATTCATACCTACCAATGGAACAAAGAGCGTTTTTGGGCTTTTTTCCCAAGAGATGCCGAAGGACGGGATGCTAAAGAATGGGAGCAGCGAGTAAAAACCAAACCTCCGACAACAACCAAAAAAGCGAAAGTAATGATAGAACAGTTAGGCTCGCTATTTGGTGCTGCGGTTGTAGATTACTTCGATGACCACAACGGCTTTCCTGAAAGCATGGATACCTTATTCAGCGAAAAATGGGGCGAATTCCGTCAGGAACCGTGGCGAAATTTTCAATATGATGACCCTGCGAAAAAATTGCCAACCAAGATATTCGGATTCGACAAAAATCAGAATTACTACTACTGCCACACATTTTGGGAGGACGGAGCGAAAGATGAGTACGCTCTGAAGCTTCCTGCCAATCTGATTGAACGGTCTGATCATCCACTCAACATGCACACAATGGCTAAGGTTATCATCAATGATAAGCTCTCATATAGTGAAGGGGATATTGATACCCTCAATATCGAATTTTTCGCTGATGTTGAATCATTAAGAAATTTATAAAAATGACATCAGTGTTTTTCTTATTCCCGATGGCTACCGTCGGGATTTTTCATTTTTTATTCAGATAAACAATCAGCAGCCAGATATCGGCTGGACGAACACCCTCGATTCGTCCAGCCTGCCCGATTGATAATGGCTTGACTTTCTTGAACTTCTGGCGCCCCTCATTGCTCAAGCCTTTCACGGAATCGTAATCGAAATCCGTAGAAATAGGGACATTCTCCCATCGACGCATTTTCTCAGCCTGTTCGTGTTGATGTTTTAAATACCCTTCGTATTTTATTTCTGTTTCCACCGTGTCTTTCAAATCCTTATTGAATCGTCCATCGATTATCCCTTGATCGAATAGTTGATTCATTCTGAGGTCAGGCCGCTTTAATAAATCCTTTAATGAAATTCTCTTTGCTGATTCGTTTTCATCAGTAACATCAAACCCTATCTCAACAGGGAAAATTTTTTTAGTCTCGAGTAAATCGATTAGTTCCTCTCGATTTCTTTCACGTTCAAGATATCGTTCCCATCTATCATCCTTCGCCAAACCTATATCGCGTCCTAATCGAGTTAATCGGAAGTCCGCATTATCATGTCTGAGGAGAAGGCGATATTCAGCGCGAGATGTGAACATCCTGTATGGCTCCAATGTGCCTTTTGTCGTTATGTCATCAGCGAGAATCCCGATATAAGCTTGCGAGCGATCCAGAATAAGCGGTTTTTGTTTATTTAATTTCAATGATAGATTTATTCCCGCCATGAGTCCTTGCGATGCCGCCTCCTCGTATCCCGATGTGCCGCATATCTGACCCGCGAGATATAAATTTTGAATTCGCTTTGTTTCAAAGGTAGGCATTATCTGTGTTGGTGGTGCGAAATCATATTCGATTGCGTAACCCGGAAGAAGAATCTCCGCATTTTCGAGACCAGGAATTGTTCTCACATATAGAATCTGAACATCCTCGGGAAGCGATGTACTCAAGCCTTGCAAGTAAACCTCTTCAACATCGATACCCTCGCGTTCGAGAAAAACCGGATGGCTGATTTTATCGGGGAACTTGTTATATTTATCCTCGATTGACGGGCAGTATCGCGGACCAATGCCTGTTATCGCGCCGCTGAAAAGTGCTGCTCGATGAAGATTCTCCATTATCACGCGACGGGTCTCAGGAGTGGTATGTGTTATATGGCAATCGACTTTAGGAAGTTCATTCTGATTCTCGGTCATGAAGGAGAATCCGTGGATTGAGAAATCATGTTGTTGAGCTTCAAGATTTTCAAAATTAATTGATGATAATCTGACTCTGGGAACTGTCCCCGTTTTGAGACGCTGCATCTCGATTCCGGCATTCTGGAGCGATTCGGAAAGCCCTATGGATGGGGGCTCATCGCGACGTCCTGCCGGTATCCTCTTCTCACCCATGAAAATCATCCCATTGAGGAATGTACCGGTTGTTATTATCGCTCCATTAGCTGCGTAATAATCTCCTTTTGATGTTCTGATGCCAATAAACCGATCCCCATCAACAACAATATCCGTAACCATTCCCTCAATAAGCGTTATTTGAGCCTCATTCAAAAGAACCGAGCGCATGTATTCCTCATAGCGATATTTGTCAATTTGCGCTCTTAGAGCCTGAACTGCGGGACCTTTTCCGGTGTTAAGCATTCTCAAATGAATCAGAGTTGCATCGGTTGCGAGAGCTTGCTCGCCTCCGAGAGCATCGATTTCCCTTGTGAGATGCCCTTTCGCTGGTCCTCCTATCGATGGATTACACGGCGCTGTCCCGATTCTTTTCAGGTTTGATGTCACGACAAGCGTGGAGAGACCCATTCGAGCGCAAGCAAGGGATGCCTCAATTCCGGCATGTCCCGCGCCAACGATAATCGCATCGTATTTCCGCGATTGGTTACTCATTGCATCGATAACATTATAAACCTTATGATTTGGATAATTTGTTCGTGATTTAAAAATATATGTTCTGGGATCGCGGACAGCCTGTCCGCATGAATGCCAGTTTTCTGTCATTAGCGGACAGGGATGTCCGCGATCCCGGTGGATTTTTCAGCAATCCCAAAACGCACGGGCTCCTAACGTTTCCGTTTCGACAATCTTCCTTTCCGCTTGATTTTTCCGTAAATCAATTTAAAATCTATTAACTCCGACAAGGTACGTGTGAATGATAATTTGGGTATCTTGTTGGACAATTCAATTGAGGATTATTTTTATTTCGGTCTCCATATCATCTGAGCTTCAGAATGCAGAATGAAACGAAAGTCAAGTACGATCAGCTGAAGAAGCATTTGAGGCTTTACGGTCGTGCGGCAGTTGCTTTTTCCGGAGGACTTTCAAGTGCATTCCTTCTGCGCACCGCACAGGATGTTCTCGGCACAGATGATGTGCTCGCAATCACCGCAATCTCGCTTTCATTCCCCGAGGAGGAACGTCTCAGAAGCCAGGCGTTAATCCGCGAATGGGGTATAAAACAGATTTTTATCGAAACAGAATTCTGGAAAGAAGCATCGAAACATAGCTCTGAAAGATGCAAGGCATGTCGCGATGACCTATTCGATAAAATCCTGAAAATCGCCATTGAGAGAGGATTCGATTTGGTTCTTGAGGGAAGTTGTTCCGATGACACGGTGAGTGATGCGCGAATCTGCGGCAATGGTGGAATGCTCGTTCGTCCACTCGCGCAAGTGGGACTCACGAAACAACATCTACGGGAAATTGCACAATTCGAGGGCTTGTCGATTTATGATCTTCCATCAAACGCATGTTTGATAAGCCGGTTTCCGCTGGGACGTGAAATAACCGCTATTGATCTTACAAGAGTCGATAAAGCTGAGACGCTTCTTAGGAATCTCGGATTTTCTCAGGTTCGCGTGCGGGACCATGGTGAGGTCGCGCGCATTGAAATCGACCAGGATGAATGGACAAGATTTGAGGACCATCGCCTCAGGGAAATGGTTTACATTGGCATGAAAAACCTGGGATACACATACTCCTCGCTCGATATCAAGGGATATCGTCCTGGAAGCATGAATGAAACCTTTGAAAAACCTAATTAAAATTTCAAGCGGAATATAAAATTTTTATATAAAAAGAGAACTGCAATGAGAATGATTAAAAACACTCCTATGCTCCTTCTTTTGCTGATAGTCGCATTGCTCAACGGAGGATGTGGCGGATTAGGGCTCGACCTGGAACCGCCATCATGGCAATCCACAATCGGCGTAAAAAGCGTTACACCCGCTGAAGATTCGGTTACGGTAACCTGGGGAGATGCGACAGATAAATCATCGCCCGTTTTTTACCTCATATACAAGGATACAGACAACAATCCATGGGATCAAATACCTCTTGAGGTTATATCAATCAAGTCTTACGAATTTACCGGGTTGAACGGTTCCACAACATATTGGTTTGGCGTACGATGCCGAGACAACGCCACAGTTCCAAATATGGAAATAAACAATATCATTCTGTCAGCAAAAACCTGGGGTGACGTGCTACCCACTGATATTACGCAGATTGGAGCAACTTCGCTCATCCAGCATTGTGTCGGTTTCGATGTGCAGGATGATTATGTTTATTTCAACGATGGTAACATCGGATTTAATATCATGGATATCAGCGATCCGTCGAATCCGGAAATCGTATCCACACTTGGTCCGGTTGGGGAAGACACATTGGTCGTTGTGCGCGATAACCATGCGTATCTGACAATGGATGGATTAAGAATCGTTGATATAAGCAATCCATTGGAACCTGCCTGGGCTGGTTCGCTTGTTATGGATCAAATCGAAAAGCAGATTATCATACGCGGTAATTATGCCTATATTTTATATCAAATCTCATCCAGTCATGGTCTGGCAATCGTTGATATTTCAGATCCTTTTAATCCGCAGCGTATTGCTGTTTATGACCTTGGTTACTATCCGAGTGTCCATGAGTACATCAATTTTTATAACCTGGTTTTGGATGGCGATTACGCATATATTACCAATGCAAGCTTCACGTTGGTGTCCAAGTACAATAATTCCGGCGTGACCATCGTTGATATAAGCGACCCATCCGCGCCAGTTTCAGCGGGGCAATCTATCCTTTTTGGTGATCCGTTTATTGCCGATTCCGATATGGCTATTTCTGAAAATCATCTCTTCCTCACAAGGAAAGACCTGGGATTATTGATTTATGATGTCACTGACATATCGAATTTTGTTAACATCGCAACATTAGATACCGGAACCGAAGAAAAGAAGATTGAAATTTTCGATAGCTATGCATTGGTTCTCAGCGACGATAATCTTACGTGCCTGAACATTCAGGATGCATCAAATCCGGTTGTCATTAACTCCATATCTACATCAGGCGATGAGATAGTGGACTTGAAAGTTGACAATGAATACGCATATGTTGGTTACAGGACAAGTGGTTTTTATATCTTTCGGTATATGTGATTTTTTCAATAATCATGAGGAATTTTGAAAAGGTAGTGATTTCGGATGTAGGGGCGGGTTGTCCTCGTTTTGCCTTTAATTACCAAGTAATTTAATATTTGGTTATCGGATGGAGAAAATAAACCGGAATAAAACCCGCCCTGTAATTATCGTAATTGCATGAACAGGGCAGGTTTTATTGTTATCTGGTAATTGATTGCATTTTTGATTCAATTCTGATCTGGAAGTTGATTCTAAAACGAGATCAACCTGCCCCTACGGCACATTGACTTTTCAACTGTCCCCGGCTCGAAAACGGCAATAGATACTCATTTATGCTAATATTTTAATTGACGAGGGTTGATACTTGCGACGACTGCGAATTCCCATAGCTGTTAAGCTCGCGATACTGTTCGCGCTGGTTGCGCTTCTGCCAATGGCGCTTCTCACAGTGTTTGCGTTCCGCTCGCTTGCTCAGAGTCACGCCAAACGCGAATGGGAACATCGAAAACAGATCCTCCAGGAGGTCAGCTCCGAAATAGAGCTGGTGATAAATGAAACAAAGAGCCAGCTCGCATCAATAGCTGAAGACCGCGAAGTCAAGGAAGGGATGATCCCGCCGCTTGAGCGAGTTCTCGAAAGGCAGAATTCGCTAATCCAGAGAGCAGGATCGCTCTTGAAAACCAGCGGATTGGACTTTCTTGAATTCATCGACATTGACGGTCTCGTGCGTGCATCAGGTGAAGATCCGAACAAATATAATGTTCCATCCGGAGAGGAAAAACTAATAGCATCATTCAGAAACTCGCCTGTTTCATCGACCATCGTACGAATCAAATGGAGAGATTCATCATCCGGTTATGTACCAGTTCTCGAGGTAATCGAACCTATAACGCACATGGAAACTGTCAGCGCGATGGTAATGGGCGGACATCTTCTCGATCGCAGTTTCTTCAGCCGAATAGGAATCCTCGGAGGTGAAGGCGCGGTCATCCTCACTGATGGCGAGATGAACGCTCTCGGAAGCAATCTCGACCAGCAGAGGGCTGATCGATTCCTTCTTTATATCTCAAACCTTAGACCGGAGGAGCTTCTTTATCCGCTTGATGAAAAAGAGGATTTGAGAAATCCGCGCTCTGTTATCGATGATTGTATCCTTACGGCCGTTTCCCTCGCCGGATATTTCGATCCATCAACTCCTGTCTATCTCGTAATAGCGTTTCCGGAAAGTGACCTGAGAGCTTTTCTATCGGATATAACAAGTTCATTGATGCTATATTCGTTACTCGCCACACTTCTCGCGCTCGTGATAGGTCTTGTGATTGCAAGAAGCATATCAGCACCGATAAGACGATTGAGCGAACACGCTCTCGAATTCGCTCAGACAGGTCATTTTAAATCATTCCCGATACGTTCAAGGGATGAAATTTCCACTCTTGTTAAAAGCTTCGGTCAGATGGCGGAGGAGCTCGAGGTTAACACGCGGAGGATGATACAGGCTGAGAAACTCGCCGCGTGGCGCGATGTCGCTCGTAAACTCGCGCATGAAATTAAAAATCCTCTCTTTCCAATCAGCCTTAACATTGAGAACCTGAAACGATATTATGGTAAAGATCCAAAGGCATTCGATGAAACATTTGCTGAGGCGACAGAGACAATCCTTGAGGAGGTTGAGCGATTAAAGCGTTTGACCGATGAATTCAGCTCTTTCGCGCGCATGCCGAAGCCGCTTCTCGTACCCGGTGATTTGAATCGCGCGATTAGAAAAGTGATGGAGATGTTCCCATCCAATGAGAAAATCCAGTATTCATGCGAACTTGATGAAAGTATCCCTGAAGTGATGTTTGATGAGAACCAGCTTCACATGGTGTTGATTAATCTGATAAAAAATGGTGCTGAATCGCTGATTGATACTGAGGGTTTTGTATCGATAAGTACTCATGATCTGCCGGAGGAAGGCAAAGTGCTTATCGAGGTTTCTGATACAGGACCGGGTATACCTCCTGATAAAATGGATAAGATTTTCACTCCATATTATACAACCAAGGAGGGTGGCACGGGTTTAGGGCTTGCCATTGTCCAGAGCGTGATAAATGACCATGGGGGGAAAGTGTGGGCGCAATCCGATGGCGGTCAGGGTACCACGTTTTTCATCATATTGAATGCAAAAAAATAATAATTCCTTAAAAATAACTTGAAATTGTTGACAAAATGTCGACAATTGTAGATGAAATGTCCACAAAAAATCTGGCGAATGGCCTTTTCCCTTTGACTCGGCTTTCGATTCTCAGGGAACTTATCCTTGCGAACGATAAAAGTATTCATCTTCGTGAATTGGCAAGACGAACCGGACTGGATGCTAAAGGAGTTCAAAGGGAGGTTCGTAATCTGCTTGAAATGGGTATTTTAATCGAGGAAAAATCAGGTAACCAGAAGCTATATAAAATCAATAAGAAATGTCCGATATATTCCGAGTTGACAATGCTTATTATCAAAACCGTCGGGGTAGCAGATGAAATTCGAAGCGCCCTGAAACCCCTTCGAAAGAAAATCAAAACTGCGTTTATTTATGGAAGCTTCGCCTCAGGCGCTTACACATCGGAAAGTGATATCGACCTTCTTGTAGTTGGCGATTTAAGCCTTAAAACTGTTATTAGCGCGGTGTCAGAAACAGGACGAAAACTGTCGAGAGTAATCAACTCGATGGTGATTTCTCCTGACCAATACGAAAAGGAAAGAAAGAAAAAGAACAGCTTCATAAATCGAATTGATGCAAATAAAAAAATCATTCTAATCGAGGATAAGAATGACTCTTGAAGGACTCGAAGCCATAGGCGATTTGGAAAAACTCCCCATGAATAGCGAGGAAATATTGGAATTGCTTTCAAGAGCGGAACGGAAACTCGCTGATTCCTGCATAAAGGGAAACAGCAATGAAACAAGAATCGCTCTCGCATACACTGTTATTCTGATTTGCGCGACAATTGCCTTGAGAGCTAGCGGATATAGAGTGAAGAACAAACAGGAGTTCCATTATATAGCAATTGAGACTTTGAGATACACCTTGAAGGTTCAACAACAGCAAATTGATTACTTCCAGGATTTAAGAGAAAAGAGACACCATGATCTTTATGGGGGAAGCTTGTTTATAATGGAAAATGATGTGGAAGAAGCAATTCAAGAAGCTAACGCCCTTCTAAAACTGACAAAAACCTGGCTAAAAGATAACAACTCAGATTTGTTGCGATAATCTGTCAACAATTGGTGTCGTGCACGACATTTGTGTGAAAAATTTCACAGAAAACTGTGCACGGCACGATTATCATCCAAGTGATTGCATGAATAAATAGAAATTGCGGAGCATCTGATCGAATTCGATTTTCATGAGCTCATTCAAAAAACTGAAACTGATGAACAACATAAAAATTCCAACGAGGGTTTTCAAGGGAAGTCCGACCATGAATACATTCATCTGAGGAACGGTTCGAGCGACAATCCCGAGACTGACATCGAGCATCAACACAATCCCAAGCACGGGCAGAGCCACTTTAAGGGCTGTAGCGAAATATGACTGGAACATGGTCGACATCATATCGACCAATCCGCCTGATGCGCTTAACGTGCCGATTGGCACTAAATCGAAACTCTCGGTCATACCTTTTATCAAAACATGATGGCCATCGATTCCTAAAAATGCGAGAAGTCCGAAAAGGAAGATGAATTGTCCGAGCACTGATGTTTGGTCGCCGCTTACGGGATCAAGAACATTTGCGACCGCGAATCCCATTTGAAATCCCATCACGTATCCAGCGAGTTGAAATGCGGCGAACACGAGCCCTACGATGAATCCCATCAACATGCCGATTAAAACCTCGCCTGCAATGAGTCCGGCAAAGGGCCAGAGATCAAGTTCTATAGGGGGTACATGAGTTCCTCTCAGGAAGAGGATAATCATCGATAAAAATCCGGCGAGTGCGATTTTTCCTTGAGTCGGAAATCCCGATGCGCTGAAAAGGGGTGCGATCCCGAAAAACGCGAGCATCCGCGCCAGTATCAGTATGAAAGGCAACAGATAGGTTTTAAGAAGTATTTCATCAAGTGGCGGCATTGATATTTATCCATAAGGATTATAGCATCAGGTAGGGGAGTATTGTATACACCCTTTTCGCACATCATCTTTGATTTGCCCGGATGAACCAGTTTACCGAAGCAACTCGTAAGTCCGTTGCATATCTCTCGAAGGGAATCCGGGTGCACTAGGTGGCAGAACAGCATCCGCAAAAGGGGGCAGCGCTCTTTATGATGTTTTATTATCTATCATAAGGATATATAGCTATAAAAGGCGCTGTCCCCTTTTTCTCCCGGGGCTGCAAACCCCCTCTTGACAAAATATGTCCAATGATGTATATTTTTTAGTAGCGGGCGTTGGCTAGGCCGATGGCTCGCTTTATTTATTTGCTTTAAACGGCCAGACATTAAAGTAGACTGGACGACTCGCGGTAAAATGCGCTGCAAGAGTTTTCACTCCAATCTTCATTTTTAAATAATCTGCAATCTCACTTTTGGCTTCGTTAATTACAATTGATGGATTATGCTTTCTCCTGAATTCATAGGAGACACAACCAACCATTACATCTATCAACTGAATCATGTTTGCGCATTCGGATTCAAGCATTGTTGCGTTCAGGACAACAGGCATTGATCTCAGTTCCGATTCAATAAATTTCGGATGATTAGCAGGTTTGCAGAGATAATCCATGACAACAATGCAGGGATTATCCTCCTTCACATTGTTTTTTATAAGGAATTTTGCGTACCCAATGTACGCATCCCAGGTTGATTTAAAATGCTTTTCCAAATCCAGATTCTTGTCCGTCTTGTCAAGAACGAAAATGCACACCTTGACGGGATGTGACAGCGCCGTATCAATCAATCTCTTGTAGTAGTCTTTTGACCGCTTTGTGATGCGGTTAAACTTGAATTCAAATCCAGATGCTTTTGCATTGAGCTCAGCAATTGCCCGCTCTCTGATTAGCGATAGTTCCTGCGTTATGCGCGATGTGTCCTCGATCAGCATCAATCCAATTGAAAAGAAAACCTGTTCCTTGTCATGAGCCAGCGTGCCACTTTCATCTATGAAGGCGAAATATGGGTAACTCATTCTCTCTGCCTTTAGCTTTCATTTATGGGTTAAATGCTTCCAATCCTGACAATTCTATCATTATAAACATTCGAAATGACATAGTCATTCCGGGTAGCTACCTTGTTTGACATGATCAGGCCGGGATACATTACTATTTTGCGGAAACAAATTGCCACATCAAATCTATCGCAGTTCAAGATTGTGTTTGACGCAGTCCGTCAACTCATGACGCCGCCCAATAAGGAAATGAGGAAAATCGGATTCAGAAAATGAGGGAGAAGAAATGGAGATTGGAATGACATAGTCATTCCAGGTAGTTCTCGGATTGACAAGGTCAAGACGGGCTAAATTTCTTTACAAATCGGCTTGTTGAAGCATTCTTTTTTATCCACCTATAGGCATGAGGATAACTACCCTTATCGAGCTCATTTTTATCAACATATTTGTTTTCGACTAAAAATGTAACAGCAGGATTTACTCTACGTAATTCCCAATTCAGAAGGTCTTTTATTTGATCTAAATTCATAGCTTCGGATTGACATTTCAGTAATATTTTAGCAATAACAACTGCATCCTCGACAGTTTCCCAACCCATTACAATTTTATCGAATTTCCAAAAGAGGCAATTGTTAGCCCATAATCTTGTCGCATGTTTCTGATATATTACAAGTCTATTTTCCTGTAATTCAGCAACTATTTCATCAATATCATTTATATTCAATGATAAAATGGCAGAAAGCTCATTTTTAGTAAACATTTTATCATGTAATATTCCATTTTCGGAGTGCTCGCAAAGGTATTCTGCAAGTTTCTGTGCATTTTCTGTTGGCCAATCTGCCTCACCTGATGTAATTTTCCTAAGTGTCCTAATTACCTTAGTTGAATCATTATCATTCAAAACATCTCTGGATATCTTCCAAACCTTGACAACAGTATCACCCTCTCCCGTTGTTGCTAGAATATCATGATGGGAGGGATTAAATGCAACACTAGCAATCTCAGAATCTGAACAATAATCATAAGCATACCAAACAAGTCTCCAATCTTTTTTAGAATTAGCTTGCCAAATAGTGACTAAACCATCTTTTGTCTTACTTGCCAATAACATACTATCTTTTGAGAAGGATAGACCAACAACTGGCGCATGATGTACTTTAGGAATTACAGTAAGAAACTCGCCTTTATTAACATCCCAGATTTTAACATCTCCATTTATATCACCACTTGCAACAATCTGTTCAATTTTTCCATTTATCTTTTCGTTTTCATAATAAGTGTAGGCAATACTTAGGATGGAACAGCTATTAGCTAGTTCGGGAAATCGAGGATCCGGAAGCCATTTATTGTTGGTATTGTTATTCCAATATTTGATCTTTCCAGACTTATGAGCTGTTATTAGTTGATAATGACCAAATACAAAACATTCTACAGACTCAGTAAACTCAAGCTTATCCTCCTCTTCTTTATTATTCATGTTCCAGAAACGGACAGTATTATCATTTGATGAAGAAGCTATTTTGGGACCATGATTATCTCTGAACCAAGCAATAGAAGTAATTGGTCCTTGATGCCCTTTATATTCTAATGCTTTATTTGAAAGATTGGAAAATATAAATATGTTTGATTTGCTTGTTCCAGCTGCAAATGAATCAAGATCATATGGGAACCAAGAAGAACAAGTAGCTGGTTGATTGTTTGTTGAGAAGGGCGGTTTATAGATTCCTTTGTTTGAAAATTTCTCATCAAATTCCCATAAACCCACAAAACCCTTTTCACAAGGAATAGAAATATAGTTAATTATATTGCCCCATGCTATTTTACCAATTTTACCGCCCTCTGGTTTTAAAGTGTCAAATAAATATAAACCTGAAGGTGGTAAAGCCTTAAATAATTGAATCTGTTTATTTGCAACCAACTTTTCTTCGACAACATTAAGACGGCTTTCTAAAAATAGTAATTTATGCTGCAATTCGTCGCGGACAATGTCAATCCTTTCACCAAAAAACAAAAGCATGACCTTATCTTTTTGATTTAATCTGGATTTGAGTATAGAAATTAATGTTTCTCTGAATAATAATGTTAAAGAAACGATGTCTATATTGGCTTTCTTTAGATCTTCACCTTTTTTGAGGGCATCGGAAATATATCGAATATTAGTTTCGAAATCACCGTTTTGATTTGAATTTAAGGAATTATCAAGAGCATCTCTTACAGATTCATCAGTGAGAAAGGTTAAAATCATTTCGATCAAAGGAACATCATATTTGTTTAAGTTCTTCAATGTTAAACTAAATTCAACAACCGCATAAGTATAAATCCCAGCCCAGTTATTATTTTTCAGAGCAGGATATCTTTTAAGTATTTTCTTGTATAATTGCATTATTTTACGATCCTGCAGTGAAGCATCCCAAGCTTTTTCAGCAGCTGATTCTATGAATCTGATTATTAAAGAAATTAGTGCATGAAATAAAACATTTTCCATTTGGCATCACCAGATAATTGTGTTTGCCCCTTATTTTAGAATCATATCAGGAAAAAATCAATTTAAGATGTAACCCGGAATTACATAGTCATTCCTGGTACAAACTCTGCTTGACAAAGTTTAGCATAACTGCATTATTTATTTGCGCAAAGAGTATAACCCTCTTTCTCTCGAAACCCATATTCATGAATTCTGTACGACCATATTTTAACATTTTTTTCCACAAAAAAATAACCCCCCGATTTTGGTCGGGGGGTGTTGGTTTCATACTAACTTTGATTTTCGTAGTTTTAAATCAGTGCCAGGTACAGATTACTTGGCTGTTGCGGTGGCGCGCATCTCGCGAATAACTGTCACCTTAATCTGACCCGGATAATCCATCTCCTGCTCGATCTTCTTCGCTATATCCCATGCGAGCTTATCTGTGAGTGCGTCATCAATCTCCTTAGGCTGCACCATGATACGGATTTCCCGTCCAGCCTGAATCGCGAATGTTTTCTGGACACCGGGGAATGAGTTCGCGATTTCCTCAAGCTTTGTCAGACGTTTGATGTAGTTTTCGAGAGTTTCAGCGCGCGCGCCCGGTCTGCTTGCGCTTATGCCATCGGCGACCTGGCATAGAATAGCCTCTACATATCGCTGTTCGACCTCTGCGTGATGTGCGGATATCGCGTGAACGACGACCGGAGGCTCGTTATACTTCTTGGCGAGCTCAGCGCCGATCATCGCATGGGTACCCTCGATCTCATGGTTGACAGCTTTACCTATATCGTGGAACAATCCCGCGCGTTTCGCGAGCATCACATTTGTGCCCAGCTCGCCTGCGAGATTTCCACACAGATACGCAACTTCCCTGCTGTGGTTGAGAATCGACTGACCGTAACTCGTGCGGTATTTCAGTCGTCCAAGAAGATTGATCAGTTCGGGATGGACATCTCCAACCCCGACTTCGTTAATCGCGGCAAGTCCCGCTTCTTTAATCGATTTCTCTATGGTCTGCTTGGCTTTCTCAACCATCTCCTCGATTCGTCCCGGATGTATCCTTCCATCCTGAACGAGTTTCTCCAGTGCGAAACGAGCGACCTCGCGACGCACCGGATCAAAACTGCTTATGACGACCGCTTCGGGTGTGTCGTCGATGATTACCTCACATCCGGTGAGAGTTTCAAACGACCGAATGTTGCGACCCTCGCGCCCTATGATTCGACCCTTCATGTCGTCGCTTGGAAGAGGCACAACACTTATCGTGCTTTCAGCGGTGTGGTCGATTGCACATTTCTGAATGGCGAGTGAAAGGATTTTCTTCGCTTTTAAATCGGCATCGTCTTTCAGTCGTTCCTCGAAATCCCTGATACGCTTCGAGTATTCCTGTTTTATCTCCTCATCCTGTTTGCGAAGAAGAAGCGCCTTGGCTTCCTCCTGTGTCATTTTCGCGATTTTTTCAAGTTCGAGCGATTGTTGCGCGATTTTATCTTTCAGTTGCTCTTCAAATCGAGTAATCTGTTTTTCCTTTTCCTCGATTTTTTCAGTGCGTTTCTGGAGATTATCGTTGCGGCGTTCTATCTGCTCTTCGCGATTGCGGAGCTTCTTCTCGATTCGATCAGCTTCGAGACGTCTTTCTTTAACCTCTCTGTCCACCTCATCAAGACGCTTTTTCGCTTCTTTGTGGGCTTCTATTTCAGCATCCTTGCGAATTGTATCAGCCTTGGTATTGGCTTCATTGATAATCCTTTCGGCTTTCTGCTGGGCGGTTTCGATTTTGCCTTTGTCAACGAACTTCCGCATCAGGTGCGCGATTGCCCATCCGACTATCCAGCCGATACAAAGAGTAATAGCGAGGATAATAACACTTGCGATAACGCCTTGTCCCATTAATGACAAGAAATTTGTGGGATTAAACATCTCCCTTAGCCTCCCTTATGTATTTGAAGGACGCCTTTTCTAAGGCGTGCTCCCTTGGTAAAATTTGGTAATGCGCCCGACAATGTAATACTATTCACCATATACAATGAGCAGGCATAGCCCTCGACCTGAGCCAGCCTTCATGCCCGATTACACCTTAACATCTAATTTTTTTCCCGGTTGATTGTATCCCATCAAAATAAGGAATCTATTTCAATTGGTCTTGCAATCTTACCGGTTTTAAACTTGCGATTCACCTCCCTTCTTATGGGATATTCAACTAAATTATATTTAAACACCAGAAAATTACAATTTCAATCCTTTTAAAAAAGGGGTCAGAGCCTTTTTTATCTTTTTCAATCATCGGTACTTCCGTTGCCCTGTCTTCCAGTCTTCCTTTTGCCGAGTCCTGAAATTTCCAAAACCTCGGTTCTTAATTGCGTGAGAATATCCGGATTAGCCTCGAGAAATTCTCTCGCATTCTCTTTACCCTGCCCGAGCTTTTCATCGTTGAACGCATACCAGCTTCCGGACTTCTTGACGATCTTCTTGTCGGTCGCCACATCTATTATACTACCAACTTTGGAAAATCCCTTGCCGAAAATCAGGTCAACCTCGCAGCTTCTGAATGGCGGAGCTACTTTGTTTTTCACAATTTTTATTTCTGCTGTGTTACCTATAATCTCCTGACCGACTTTTATCGTGCTGAGCTTTTTCAACTCGATTCTAACTGTCGCGTAGAATTTGAGAGCTCGTCCACCTGTGGTTGTGGTTGTCGGACCGTACATCACACCGATTTTATCGCGCATCTGATTTATAAAAAGCACGACCGAATTTGATTTATGTATTGCCGATGTGAGTTTTCTCAACGCCTGGCTCATAAGTCGAGCCTGAAGCCCTATCTGCATTTCACCCATCTCGCCTTCTATCTCCGCACGAGGGACAAGCGCGGCAACCGAATCGATTACCACAAGATCAACAGCATTGCTTCTTACGAGGACTTCAGCGATTTCGAGAGCTTGTTCACCTGTATCGGGTTGTGATATCAGAAGCTCATCTATATTGACCCCGATGTTTTTTGCATAGGTGGGATCAAGCGCGTGTTCCGCATCGATGAAAGCTACGGTTCCACCTTCATCCTGGCATTCGGCGACAACATGAAGAGCGAGTGAGGTTTTTCCACTTGCCTCCGTGCCATATATTTCAACGACTCGTCCTCTCGGAAGTCCTCCCACTCCGAGTGCGACATCCACCGCCATAATCCCGGTCGGGATTACGCTTATCTCAAGTCCGGCTCCACTTTCCCCGAGACGCATTATCGCGCCCTTGCCGAATTGTTTCTCTACCTGCTGGAACACGAGGTCTAATGCCTGCTTTCTCTTGTCTGAATCCATCATTTTTAATTTTCTCCTTCAAATCGTCGGACATCCGACTTAGATTTTGTAATTATAACACTTTAATTTTTTTTTCGTATCCCGACTATTGATTGATCGTTCTACGAAATCTCTGCTTCCGTAACATTAGACGTCACCGAAACGAAAATCTACGCTAGAATATCACGTAAACATTTGTTTAGTCAAGTGAAAAAGCGCTAAAAAGAAGCTATTCAATCCTGCTGTTGGCTCTCGGAAATATTAGTGACCTATAAACAGGTCTCAAAAAAGCGTTTTTCTTGCTTTTTATGATAAGCAAGAAGCTTGGAGAAAATCCAAATGAGTGTTAAAATTCAATCATAAGGGATTAGCAGCATAGCATTATTGCGGTGATAACTTGATTTATTAAATGTTAGGGAGCCACAAGATGGAATCTTCATTGCTCAAACTAATCAGATTCATTTTTATCGGAACCATTCTGCTATTCGCTGCAATAGGATGCAGTGGCGGCAAGAGTTCCGATAATCCGATTGCACCTCAAGCGCCATTTGAAAGAGCTGGTCCCGGAAATCTTGATACTCTTCCCATTGTCGCATTGGATGGTGAAACCGCAATCGGCGTGATGGGCGGTTACAATCTCAGCATTTCAAATGATGGCAAAAGCGTTAACCTTGTTCCCATGCGCTCAGCGACAATTGGAGAAGCGTATATTGTCAGCGGGGCGGCTTTTTTCATGATGACACCCTGTCATGACTGTTTGAGAATCATAAGCATTGCGCTTGATTTTAACGAAAATATGGTGCTTGGATTCGCGGTTAAACATCCATTACCGAAAGGCAATCCATCCCAACCTCCATCGGCAGGCAACAGGCTTGATCTCGATGTCTTCGATCTTGCTCTGGTTGTTAATCCTCTTGATATTAGCCCGATCTTGTATCCTCTCAGCAATGCTAATGTTTATACTGGCGTTGTTCTGAACGCTGACGGTTACACGAATGAGTTGAGTGGTGTTACAGGGAAGGATTCAGTACTGCCATATAAAATCTGCTACGAAAACGAGAACAAAAATCGGTTCAAGATGGGCACCGGATACCAGCCATTTGACATTGTATTCTCACGCGGTGCGGATTTCACATTTGACTTATATTTGACCATGGGCTATGGCGTTAGCGCAAAGCTTGGAACAAGGCTTACTCCGACATATTATGTCCCGGAATTCAATCGCAAAGCGGCATGGAAGATTCAAGTTGATCCTGTCATGTGGTACACCTCTAATCCGAGCACGGTCGAAATAAACATTTATGACTGGAATCATGGTGCGACAGTTGCTGGAGATTATCCCGACCCAGCTCATACAAATTACATTCGGGCATCGTCGGATGTCCAGTCTGTAACAGTCGAAGTGCCGGGGATGACTGATACTATACAAACAGCTATTCTGACCGATTCAACGACAGATGGCTGGGATGATCCGCTAACTTACTCCGCAACATTCACAAATGAGAATCTTTTGCCGGAAGGTTTATATACAGGTATTGTGAAAGTAGTTGATTCACGTGTTCCCGGAATCCCTGGTGAAAGCGATTCACTCATGCATAGCCCCGATGGAAGTGCTGTCAACATCGAATCGTATAGCATACCAGAATTTGCAACCTATCAGACATTTGTCGCGTCTGTTTTTTGGAACAATCCACCTGTTTGGGATGGTCCTGTTGGAATTCAATCCGCGGCACCAGCTAATTCTACCATCACAATCACATTCGGAACCGCTACCGATCCCGATGGCGATAATCCGGTAACCTATGATTTGTATTATACTGATGAATCAAACACAGGGAATTCGGATCCGTTTAGCTTGCCCAATGTGGTTGTACCAGATATCACCTCACCATATGAGGTTACTGATTTAATAAATTACCATACATATTGGCTTGGCGTGAGAGCGAAGGATTCAATGGGATTGTCGGAGACAAACACTGAAAAGAAGTCTGCGACACCGGAAGCTGAACCATCAGGCAACCTGATGTGGGCTAAGCGTGCCGGGGGAGCAGATGTTGACGGAGCCATGGCAATCACAGCGCTATCGGACGATTCGGTAGTCGTGGCCGGTAGTTTTTTTGGATCAGCAGCATTCGGTGAAGATGAGACCAACGAACAAGTCCTGACTTCAGCTGGTTTATACGATATCTTCATCGCGCGGTACAATTTTGACGGAACCCTTGCATGGGCTAAACGCGCCGGCAGCTCAGCTTTTGACACCGGCTTGGCAATCACAACATCCTCGGACAATTCAACAGTAGTGACAGGGAGTATTGGGGGTGTCGCTACATTTGGCAAAGGCGAGGCCAATGAAACTGTGCTGACTTCAGTTGGTGCTTACGATATCTTCGTCGCACGATACAATTCTGATGGAACGCTTGCGTGGGCAAAGCGAGCAGGAGGCGCACTTTGTGATGTCGGATATGGAGTAGCAACGCTTTCGAATAATTCAACGATTGTTACCGGAGTTTTTGCTGGAGTAGCCACTTTCGGTCAGGACGAACCCAACCAGATATCCATGGTTTCCGCTGGATGTCACGATATCTTCGTCGCGCGGTATGATTCAGATGGAGCACTTGAATGGGCTAAAAGCGCAGGAGGATTATCTAATCAATCTAGCTCAAATGTCGCTGCGCTTTCGGACAATTCGACAGTAGTGATGGGATATTTTGCGAACTCCGCCACATTCGGTCCCGGTGAGACCAACGAACAAATCCTGACTTCAACTGGGCTCATGGATATCTTCATCGCAAGGTACAATTCCGATGGAACACTTGCATGGGCTAAACAAGCTGGAGGATCAGACGCTGATGTCGGCATGGGAATCACGAAGCTTTTAGATAATTCGACAATCATAACCGGAGCCTTTTCTGGCTCGTCTACATTCGGCTCGGGTGAGCCCAACGAAACAGTATTGAATTCATCTGGATCCGTCGATATCTTTTTGGCGCGGTACGATTCCAATGGAATGCTTAAGTGGGCTAAATCTGCTGGGGGGGCAAGTGGTGATGATGGCGGCAATGCAATAACAATGCTTTTTGGCAATCTTGTAGTAGTAACTGGATATTTTTCTGGCTCAGCCACATTCGGTCCGGGAGAGACTAACGAAACAATCCTGACCTCCACTGGAGATGCCGATATCTTCATTGCTCGGTATAACTCCGCTGGATTGCTTGTATGGGCTAAAAGCGCTGGAGGAATCAGTAGTGATAGCGGCTTAGGAATCACGGCCTTTTTAAACAATTCTACAATAGTGGCAGGGAAATTTCAGGACTCAGCTACATTCGGTAAAGGAGAAGTTAATCAAACAACCCTAACCTCCGCTGGCTATGAGGATATCTTCGTTGCGCGATTCGCGCCTTAGGCAACCGCAAGTTGCCAGTTTTAATAAGAGAGATAAATACTAATTGAATGTAACCAAGGTTGCTAGGCGCGATTTTGGGAAATCAACGGCAGTTCTCTGTTTCAAAAAATAACAATATGAAGATACTCCTGTATCTTGGAGAACATTCTCGTTGTTTGTTAATTCAAAATTTTACGTCATCACGATTTCGCGTGTTGCTTCAGCGAACCTTCCAGCTTTAGAAGCATCTTCTTCTTGGCAAGACCTCCGGTGAATCCGCCAAGTTTCCCGCTCGATTCCGTAACCCTGTGGCAGGGGATTATGATTGGTAGGGGATTCAAGCCACAAGCATTGCCGACAGCTCTTGCCGCTTTCGGATCACCGATTTTATCGGCGATGAATCCATAACTCACGGTCTCCCCATACGGTATCTGTTCGAGTTTCGACCATACTTTGCGGTCGAATTCGGAACCTCCCCCGATTTCAATCGGCAGTGTGAATCGTTTCAGATGTCCCTGGAAATAAAGGCTCAACTCCTTCTCGAAACGATCGAGGATATACCGAGCATCCTCTGTATCGATGTCCTTGAGTTCAGAGACCCACTTGATCTTCCCTGCACGTCCTTTCATGATTACCTTAAGGTTCCTTTTCGCGTCGGCCATTGTCCGATTCGCGAATGTACTGGCGCAGAGTCCGCGGCGTGATGCGACTCCGCCGTGATAGTCCTTGTTCTCTTTGAAGATATAACCGAAAAATTCGAATTCGACTGGTTCGGGTATTATCATGATGTGACCTCCATTGCTTTATGATTCCTTTTAATATTTTTATTATTGCGGTTCTCCCGCGAGAATAATCGTTTTAAATACTGACCCGTATATGAATTTTCGATTCTGGCAATTTCTCTTGGTGTCCCTGTCGCGATAACCTTCCCTCCTGCATCCCCACCCTCCGGACCAAGGTCGATTATGTAATCCGCGTTAGCGAGTACATCGAGATTATGTTCGATTATAACAATCGTGTTGCCTCTATCGACCAGTTGATTCAACACTGCTAACAGCTTCTGGACATCGAAGTAGTGCAATCCGGTCGTCGGTTCATCGAGTAAATATAAAATATTCCCTGTCTTTTTCTTTCCGAGTTCGAGTGATAATTTGACTCTTTGAGCCTCACCGCCGGATAGTGTTGTCGCCGGCTGTCCAAGACGAATATAACCAAGTCCAACATCATAAAGAACCTGCACTTTATCCCGTATCACCGGCACTGATGCGAAAAACTCGAGGGCTTCTTTGACAGTCATATCAAGCACTTCAGCTATGTTCTTGCCTTTGTATTCAATCTGAAGCGTTTCGCGATTATATCTTTTCCCGCCGCACGCCTCGCAGGTGACATATACATCGGGAAGGAAATGCATCTCGATTTTGATAACTCCATCGCCCTGACATGTTTCGCACCGTCCGCCTTTTACATTAAAACTGAATCGTCCCGGTTGATAGCCTCGAATTTTCGACTCTTTTGTATTTGTAAATAATTGGCGGATTTTATCGAATGTCTTTGTATAAGTAGCTGGATTGGAGCGTGGTGTTCGTCCAATAGGCGATTGATCAACCACAATAACACCATCAAGGTTCTCCATGCCATCAATTCCGTCATTAGAGCCCGGACGTTCTGTTTGAAGATTGAAATGATGCGCTACCTGTCTGAATAGCGTTTCATTTACAAGCGATGATTTCCCGCTTCCGGAAACTCCTGACACCGCAACAAAACATCCAAGAGGGATTCTCACATCCATCCCTTTCAGGTTGTTATGGCGTGGATTTCGTATTCTTAATTCACCTTTTTTCTTTCGATATGTTTGTTTGTACAGGCTTGTTTTGCCATTTGTCCCCGCCTTGATATTCAAAAACCGTCCGGTTGGAGAATTTGGATTTTTACGAACCGACTCTAAGGTTCCTGATGCCACGACCCGTCCCCCATCCTCACCTGCACCAGGACCGAGATCGATTATATGGTCAGCGGATGAAATTGTTTCCTCATCATGCTCAACTACAATTACCGTATTTCCAAGGTCTCTCAGGTTTTTCAGCGTATTTATGAGTCTTGCGTTATCCCTCTGATGAAGCCCGATTGTCGGTTCATCGAGAATATAAAGAACACCTGTAAGATTCGAGCCTATCTGCGTCGCGAGCCTTATCCTTTGCGATTCGCCGCTCGACAGGGTACTCGCCGAACGCGAGAGCGTTATATAACTTAATCCGACATCATTTAAAAATCTCAACCGCGAATTTATCTCTTTCAAAATCTGGTTTGAGACTTTTTCCTGATAACTTGTAAGCTTTATACTCTTGAAGAAATCGATTATCGCTTTTGTCGTCAGCTCTGTGAGTTCGATTACATCGAGATTCCCGATTTTTACGGCAAGTGCTATTGGTTTGAGCTTTTTCCCATTGCAGGTCTGGCATGGACGTGAACCCATGTATTGTTCAAGAATCTGGCGGATATAATCGCTCGTGGTCTCCTTGAATCTTCTGTTGAGATACGGGATAACACCTTTAAACGATGTTGATGCTTTTCTCTCGCAACCTTCAGAGTCGATCCATGTGAACTCGACTGTTATTCTCTGCTTGCCGCCATAAAGAAGGGCGTGTACTTTCTCCTGGGGAATATCCTTGAGTGGTATGTACGGGTCGATTCCGAGTTGAGCTGCAGCAGCATGGATTATCGATGTCAGGTAGCCCGATGATGTTCCTCGCCACGGGAGAATCGCTTCATCGCAAAGGCTTCGATCCCTGTCGATTACAAGGTCAGGATCTATCTCCCGAATTAATCCAAGACCATTACAACTCTCACAAGCGCCATAAGGCGAGTTGAAGGAAAACAGCTTCGGTGTTATTTCTCCGAAGCTGATGCCGCAATTGGGGCATGAAAAATGCTCCGAGAAAATGATGTCTTTGTTTTCATCAACAAGATGAACTATAACAAGCCCATCCGCTCGTTTCAAAGAAAGTTCAACCGATTCTACAAGCCGTTGCTTGATATCCTGTCTGAGGATAAGGCGATCCACGACAACTTCGATGTTGTGTATCGCGTATCGATCGAGTTTTATATCATCCGTCAAAAGATAGATTTCGCCATCGACACGAATCCTGCTGAATCCCTCTTTCGCAAGTTCTTTAAAGAGCTTTGTGTATTCGCCTTTCTTATTGCGGACGATCGGAGCGAGAACATAGAATCGCGTATCCTTGGGAAGTTCCAGTATCCTGTCTACGATTTCCTGCGGTGTCTGAGGAGAAATAGCTCGTCCGCACTGAGGACAATGCGGAGTTCCAACTCGTGCGTATAAAAGTCTTAGATAGTCGTATATTTCAGTTACGGTTCCAACTGTCGAGCGAGGATTTCTGCTCGTCGTTTTCTGGTCTATGGAAATTGCGGGTGAGAGACCCTCGATAAAATCAACATCCGGTTTGTCCATCTGACCGAGGAATTGACGAGCGTACGATGAGAGTGATTCGACATACCGTCGCTGACCCTCGGCGTAGATTGTGTCGAACGCAAGACTCGATTTCCCGCTGCCGGAGAGCCCTGTGATTACGACAAGCTTGTTCCTCGGAATCTCGACATCGATATTCTTTAGGTTGTGTTGTCGGGCTCCTTTTATGATTATCTTGTCTCGGTATTTTGACACAATCTCACCTTTGAGTATTTTCCGACCATTGAATCGGTCGGAAAAAAACTATTAATTATAGCAAAATTTTTAAAAAATCTCAAGACTGTTTGAACGCAATTAAGATGCAGGTTTGAGCAATTTCAGTCCCGATTCGACCTGAAATATTATACATATGTTTAGTTATATTTCAAGAAAATCTTCAAAATCATTAAGACAACGTTTTATCTCATTTGGTTGCGTAACGCCGATTTCCAATCGGCAGTACCGCCGACATCCTGTCGGTTGTTCTTTTGTTTCCTGTTCCTGTGTTCCTGTCCTGGGGACTGGTCCTGGGGACTGTCCCCATGATGCAATATGCTACAATCAATATGGCTGGATTTTAGATTTTAATTCATGTTTGAAAAAGTATTGCAGAGATGATGAAAATAAACCTAAAAGACAAACTCAAATCATTCGAGGAAACCTGGGAACCAAAGATTGTTGGGCAATTGAACGGGCAATATGTCAAAGTGGTGAAATTTCTTGGTGAATATGTCTGGCATCATCATGAAAACGAGGATGAGCTGTTCATGGTTTTGAAAGGACGTATCAAAATTCTCTTGCGTGATAAAACTATCGAACTCAACGAGGGTGAGTTTCTAATTGTTCCCCATGGTGTTGAGCATAAACCGGTCGCATTGGAGATTGCTCATGTTTTACTATTCGAGCCTGTTTCAACTCGCAATACGGGAAATGTCGATCATAAATACACCATCGAACCTGAGGATCTTAAAACACTTTGAAACGTAACGCCGATTTCCAATCGGCAGTGGCGCCGACATCCTGTCGGCTAAATCAGCGGTTTACAATAATGTAATCAGGCTTCTCTCATCCGGGATTTGCGATGTAGCTGTAAAATCCCTGACAGGGAGAGTCGGGTTTACAGGATTGAACTTACTAATTGAATTTACGTTTAATAGAATGAGCAACTTGTATTTTGAGGGAAATTGCTAATTCATATCTTCCACAGCATATTGGCTCATGGTTTTATACATATCAGATGGGTGTATAGCCATATTATCCCAGCGTTTATATGCTTGCTTGGAGGATTCATCATTTTTGGTGTTACTCTGTCATTGTCGCTGAGGATTTTTAAAATACATGGAATCAGATTTTGCATGGAAGTAGCAGTAGGGATTATTTCCTTCGTCTTAACGATTACTGTTTGGATTTTATGCAGGGCAGCGATTGTTGCATTGGCTTATTATCAGGGTATTTCATCTTCAACAATTTCATTGTTACTAAGCGGTTATCCTGTATTTATATTTTTAATTCCACTTGCCATAGTATTCCATGCTTTTATGAATTGTTTACTTGCAATTTATTTTTTGAAGGTTAGATGGCAATCTGCACTTGTAGCATCTATTTTAGCTGGACTTTTCAATGCGATTTTAATTTTTCTTATGACATTTCTTTTCCTGTTCATGTGGTTTGGCGGGTATCCATTTACCGATCATCAAATATATCTGTGAATTTTGGTGATTTTGGATTTTGGGGACTGACCCCAACATCAGGCTCGGCTAATGCTGGTATTAACTGGTTTTGCGATGAAATTTTACCGGGGTCTGACCCCGGATTTAGCACCCGGATTTAGAAATTGGCCTTTGTAAGGAAAATATCCTCACCATGGGATTGGGGACAGTCCCCGGGGATTGTCCCCATGATGCAAATGATTTGCCTTCAAATCATGTAGGTTCGGAGTCGGACCTTATTTACCACAATGCAGCAATATAAAATCCGCTTTCATCAATCCCATAAACATACCTGTCGACTGCTTCGAAATAATCCACTCTCAGTGACATTGAACTTGTGGTTTTCAAATTATGCGGATCGGTGATATCTATAACCGTAATCCCTGAATTACAGATTAAATATTTGTCTTTGTAAAGCTGGAAACATCCCTCATCATGTATCAAGCCTGTTCGGTATTCACAGTCAATAACTGGAGTCGTGGGATTACTTACATCAACTACATTAATGGTTATGTTTGGTTCATAAACATAAGCATGATTATCCTTAACCGCAACCTCTGAAGCTTGTTTAATTGATAACCTGCTTTTTTCCTGTGGGTTATTAGGATCGCTCACATCAAAGATCATCAATCCATAGTCGCTGTCACAAACATAAAGGTAATCGCCATTTTTGAACATATCAAGAACGAAATAAACTTCACACGAACCTCGAATAGCAGGCGATTCCGGATCTGAAATATCAACTATTGTAATTTTATTCTGGGACGTTACCTGCAGGAAAATCAAATCATCAGCGATTAATGTATATTTTGATATCCCGCCGCTGAACTTCATATAGCTTATTTCCACAGGATTAAAAACATCGGATACATCCATAATCCATAGATTTCTGGCTTCCGTAATGCAAAGATAGTTCTTATAAGCAGTTATATTAGGTGTATTCTCAAAATTCCCAAAATCCAATATTTCGGGATTTTCGGGATTGCTTATATCAAGAAGATACACACCTGCTTCAAATGAGGAACTTCTGGCTGCGTATGCATAATCGCCAAAAACAGCAAGGCTGTTAAGTGTGCCAATCCCATCAAATTCAGTAACAAGCTGCGGATGATAAGCATCCTGAACATCCAGAACAAATAGACCATCATTATTGACCAGGAATACTTTCTGGTCTTTGACATCGGCAAAGATTGTCGGGATGTCTGTGTAATCGCTTGTGGCAAACGCATAGGCTGGATTTGAAACATCGAATATCACAAGCGCACCTTCAGATAACTCATCAGACGTTTTAATGAATACATAATTGCCTTCAACCGATATGCAGGAACCCGAGAGAAATTCCGAATACAATATTTGAGGATTTGAATAATCGCTGATATCAACAATGCTGAATTTTGACATGAAACCTGCACTAATGCAGTAAAGATAATTGCCTTGGATCCTGAATCTTGTTGCTGGCGCATCTATATAACCGACTTCTACAGGATTCACGGGATCATCCAGGTTATATATTTTTATTCCCTGCCCCGCCATAAAAAGATGACCATCATATGCAATTAGCTCTCCCGTGAGACTGATGGAAAGGCTATTTACTATTACAGGTGCTGTCGGATCGCTAATGTCAATTACATAAAACAGATGATTATTCTGAGGCAGGGTCAGGTACGCATAATTGCCGAAAACCGTGAGAGTAATGGGATTCCCATTCTCCAAAGGAAGCATACCTACAAGATGTATTTCAGCAGGATTGCTGATATCGAATATTTTAAAAGCGTAATTGGCGCCGCTGCGAAGATCAAAGGTGTAAGCGTAATCACCCTGAAAAGCCATGTCCAATATCCAGATATTCTCGATTTTGTTTACGAGTTCCGGATTCAAAGGATCGCTTATGTCAACAACGGCAAGATATGATAAATGATCATCGATATAGGCATAATCCCCATAAATGTGGATATACTTACAGTTTTGAAGTTGATCCTCGATTGATCCAACCAAATGTGGATTTAACGGTTCCGGCATTCCCGGTAAAACCGTTATGGTTACCAAATCGTATAATGCAAGGCTTCCGGAATTCTGCGATTTTGCAGAAATAATCCCTAAGTATTCACCTGCACTGGCGCCAGCAGTGTTTTCAATCTGAGCGTCCCAGGTATTCTGAATTTTATGCGTCAAAGCGACTTGCGGCATTCCAGTTACCTGGCTGCAATGCAGTAATACTTCAGTGACATCATCCTGCCAATCAAACACATCAATTGATATCTCAGCACTGCCTTCACCAGCTTCATAAAGACTTCCCTGAGTGAAATTCTCAATAGAATAGGGCTCGCTGCAATTGCCTGGAACAGACACATCAATCGCAAATCTTACATTAGTATTTCCCTGGGGCAAGTAGATAAGGAGGTTTCCGGTTTGCTCGGAATGAGCCCGGAAAATCCGGTTGGGCTCGTTTTTCGCGTACGAAACGAACGGATTGATGACATATCCGCCTGGAATATCGAAAAGAGGTGTCCAGTCATCTGCATTAAAAAGCATATGACCGGCATTATCAGTAAAAATAATTAACCTGACATCGTAAACATCAATACCGGTCGAGTTTGTTATTTTGACGTTAACATCAACTATATTTGTAGTTGGATTGTAATTGTTAATTGTTATTACCGGTGAAGGTATTAATCCAGTGGGATTGAAATGGTATGCGGGTTCCCTTAGTGATGTAATCTCTGTTGAAAGATTACTCAAGTCAAAATTGACATCCCATAGGGTTGCTAAATGTTTACCATAAGAGAAATCGTCCACGGAAAGCAAACTAAGTTGATTTTTTTCAGTTGCACTAATTCCGGGTACTATACAATTTTTTCCAACTGATGAGCATCCTGAAAGAAGTAAAAAGATGATAAAAATAGCTGATAATGCGTAAGCCGTATCCCTGTTCATATTGCCCTCCGGGCTGATTGTTTAAATCAGATGGTCGTAAGTTAATTCTTTTAATTAAATATACCACAAATAAAAGGTGAAAATATGGCTTTTAAAGAAGTAATTTTTTGAATTTCGAATTTCGGGGACTGAATTTCGGAATTTCGGGGACTGACCCCAAACTGATGCCCCGCTAATGCTGATATTAAGTGGCTTTGCGATGAAATTTTACCGGGGACTGACCCCAATGCCCAATGCTGCATTTTGCAGCGGTATAGCCAATTTTTAATAGCTCATTCTAATTCACGAGGTAGTATCAATAATCGATAATTTTTCGGACGACATTTTCGTTTTCGAGGCTCGATTCGTTCGGGTCTATAAGGATTCAAGTCATTAGCAGTGCATCTTAACTTCTTCAAACATTGTACCGTTGTTGCCATAACGAGAAGTGCTCGGAACCTTTTTCTGCCGCTCTTATTGCGGATGGGCTGATTTTGCATTTCTTATTCGCTTTCTTCGCCATATAGATAATTATAGCAAGTGCCCTAACAAACTGTAGATTCATAGCACCGCAGAATGCATAGCTAACACTTGTGACTCCGGTGGAAATTGATATGTTATTCGTATAGAACCTGCTTGATGATGATGATTCCACGGAGACATCGAAAAATGGATCCTCCGCAGCTTTGAAATTAAACCAATATATCCAATATAGTAAAAATCCGAAAAAGAAACCGAAAAATATCATAAAAAATATGAAAAGAATGCTGTTATAAACGGGTTTGGAATATTTCGTCATCTCGATCATGCCGTTTAATTCTCGTCGATTTGTTATGGAGATTATCTCGTCATAATCAATACGGGTTGAACTACCCCATCCGGAAAACACAGCACCGTTGTTATCAACTTTAATCGATGTGACACCCGCGAATTTCCCAAGTCCGGTGAAGATGCTTATCCCGACCATTATCAGGATGATGAATAATATTATGTTAAGAATAAAAGATGAGCTTGCGAAAACGAGTGGGAGAAGAAAGAAGAAAGAGATAATATAGGCAATCGATAGTATTAAATATAGCGGTGCTGATGAGCTTTTGAATACATATTCAAATGGTGGGATAGGATCATTTAGGAGAATGCCGGGGATAGCGAGGATCGCTCTCAGGTTAGTTCCGATATCTGAAAATCCTGTAGATAGCCGAGTCGCACCGAATACTCCCACTTCCTCATCGTGCTCAGCCATTTTCTCGCTGATATTCTCAAACTCCTCTATCTCGAAACCGCATTTCTTGCATTTTTGCCCTGTCACATAAGCGAGGTCATAGTTAATAGTTCCGCATTTGGGACATTCAACAGCCTTGCCCTCTTTATCGACTTTTTCCTTGAACCATTTCTCATATGGTGTCGGTTCTTTTGGCGGTGCCTTGAGAGGACGTCCCCACATGTCGATCTCCCAGGGTTTCAAATCCGCTTTTTTCTCTTCTGTAGAAACGGCTACAGATGCTTTCTGAACGTCATGTTGATCGACCCCCGCTTTTGGCATCAATCGTTCAAGCCGCGGATCGATTTTCTCTTCCTCAGGTTCGATCGGCTTTGGTTTATCTTCTATTGTTTTCAGATCAACCGCTTCGGGCTTAATTTCAATTTTTTTAACGGCAGTATCCGGTTGTGGTTTTTTTTCAATCTCCAATTGCACCGGTTTGCTGATTTCAATTTTCGGGAGAATGTCCTCAGTCAGCATTCGATGAATGACTTGTTCAGGAGGCTTGCCCTGTTCCTTTTCAGCAATGGCCTCTTTTTTTGGAGGTTCCTCAACAGGTTCCACCGGTTTTAATTCGATCCACTCAGTGAAACCCTCTTCCTCGTATTTCTTTTTATCATCCATTTTACTTTCAGTCATAATTGAATTTCAGGATAATTCTATCAAAATAATGATAGGTTTAAGATTGCAAAAGTTGCGTTTCCCGGTTTTTTCTTTATCTATGGTTTAAACTGTCATAACATATTTGTGGTCTTAAAATCATTGGTGGGTGATTTAATAGGGTCACGGACACCTTGAAGACCGTTTGAAAACTATTAAATATGTTAATTTACTTGGGAGCGCGTGCGTCTCGCTCGCATTTTTACAGAGATTTACAAATATACCGGCAAGACACTCTCGCTCGCAGAAAAGAGAACCATTTGAAATATTCGATATTAATAATTTTCGCAATTATCCTGATAGCAGGATTGCTGTCGCCATTGCTTGGAGGACCGGGCGCGAGCGATGACCCCATCGTCTCTTTAAGCTATCTCGAACTTGCAACTCGGTATGGCGAAATACCATTGCGAAAAGGCGAGGAATTGCCAATTCCATCCGGAGCCTCGTTTGTACTTTTCGATGGCGATGCTGAGCTGAGAGGAGTCGGAGATTACATCATGATTGATCTCACCGTTGGTAAAAGCTACAAAAGAGGTAAGGGGATTTCAGAAAATCACCTTTATGTTGTCACAGGCGGAAATGATATCAGGATTGCAGCGAAAGGGGATTGTAAAATTCTGATAAAGGGCGGTGATACAGGTCCGCTTAGAAAGGCGCAGTAACATTATGCTTGTCAGGCTTATGAAATATTTCTATTTGGCAATTCTGATGATTTCGTTACTCGCTGCAATTTCGTATGGCGATGAACAGAAGGATTCAGATTCCAAAACGAAAAAGCCTGTACCGAGCGAGGAGACACGATCCAAAGCTGTAAAGGAAATCGAGGAAAAATTCGGACTTGTCGAGGACAAGGAAATTATTGCGAGGCTTGATGAGGTTTCCAGTCGAATCGTATCGGCCTTAAAAGAAGATGAGAAGTTGAAGAATTTCGTATTTAAAGCTCTGGATGAGAAAGATGTCAATGCGTTTTCACTTCCGGATGGTCATATCTACTTTTTCAAAGGGCTTTTGGATATCACTAAAACCGATGACCAACTCGCGGGAGTTATGGCGCATGAAATGGCACATATAATAAAAAAACATTCAAAAATGATCAGCAATAAAGCTATACCGTATGTGCTTGGAGGTTTCGCGCTTGCCATCGGAACCGGCGAACCGGCATTCGTCCTTGCCGGAGACTGGCTCGCTGCTGCTACAGCTCAATCTTATGGACGGAAAGCCGAGGAGGAGGCGGATAAATACAGCATCGAGTTGATGACTCGCGCGAATTATGACCCTGTCGGAATGCTACAGTTCATGAGCTATATGATTGAAGAGGAAAAACGTCGGCCCGAGCTTTTCCAGAATTATTTCTTCGTGCATCCTTTCGCTTATGAACGATTGGAAACCCTGAAAACCGGTATCAGAGAGATGGGGTATAAAGTTCCCGATTCTCTTTATCGTTCCTATCTTGAAAGCGGCATTGAAACTCGTGAGGAAGGCGATCATGAAGTAATCGATATCAAATTCGGAGGAGAAATCCTTATGACCATAGCTGGGGCTGATTCTGATAAACTCAAAGAAAGAGCGAGATTGATAACGAATACGCTTGATAGTCTCTTAAGAAGCGGTGCACGCGATTTCGATTTCCATATCGTTGCTGATGGCAATCGCATTTGGATACAAGCTAAGGGGAGGATTCTTTATGAACCAACGGATTTGGATATTAAAAATTCAGGACTCGAAGGAAAAGAATTTCTTGATAGAATTCTTAAAAAACTTAAACGTCTTATGTGGGAGGAGCGGATAAAAAGAGGGATATAAATTACTTAAACATATGAACCCGCTTCATCGTTTTAGAAAATCTCTTCCCATCCCGCTCAAACAGCATTTTCACACTTGTTCCGGGTTTATCCATAAATAGCACCGAAAGCTTAAGTGAATCCATCGATATAACATCGATTCCATCGATTTCGATAAGCTTGTCCCCAACCATGAGCTCGGCTTTTTCAGCCGGCGTTCCCGGTATTATATGATCGACAATTGGTACACCGTTTTCATAGGCGATCATGAATCCGACCGAATCGAACATGTATGGGAATCGTTCTATGTAATACTCATAAGGTTCGAGGATTATTTTCTTGCGAGGATAATCGAATGTCACGCGGAAATGTTTCATGAATGAATAACCTATAACGCCATGCAGCGGCTCACCGGACATTAAATTCAAACCCAATCCCAATATCCCGGCTTCCATGACCACGGTAACCATGTTTTCAATACCGATATTGCCCATGTGAAACTCGGGCATCTTGTATAGGTCAACATTCATTTTTCCGAGAAAAGTAGCTTCCTGCCATCCGAGAGAAGCGGGCCATGTTACATAAGCCGGTTGAAATTCCTCGATTCGATTTTTAAAATACACCGATGCTGTCGCGCCTGTATCCACAAGGAATGCGTATTCAGCACCATCCGCTTTTGTTCGAGCTTTTGCAAAAACCAGCTTGTCTCGAATCCATATAGGTATTGATACCGCGTTCTCTCTGACAGTCAATGGTTCTTTGCTTAGATAGAAAGTCTCATCCTGGTAATCGATCATCAGTGCATAATCGTCGAGTAAATCACCTCCTATAACCGCCAGCAGGTCAAATCCGAGATATCGTTCAATAAGTGAAAGGTCCATTCCAATTAATTTGATATTTTCAAATTCCCAATCCCCAAAAGAGAAACTATCAATCTGGTACTGGTCAATTCCTCCAAAACCGAGAATGCTATAAGCTCCCTTTATTTCTTTTAATCCCATCTCCTTAGCGAGTCTTGGATTGACAATTGAATTGTCCGCCCCGGTATCGAGAAGGAAAACGCCCTGATTGCCGTTGATTTCACCATCGAACAGCATCAATCCAAGGTGGTCGGTAAACTTCACCTGATTTACATCTGCCTCCGTTTCAGCGATTGAAGCAGGTCGGAACTGAATCAGGACTGTGAAGATAAATGCGATAAAGATTGTGTGTTTTAGGAGTTTCATTGTTGCGGTTATCCTTTGATAATTCATCGGCTATAATATCCAAAATACAAAGAAACGAAATTATAATGCGGATTTTGGAAAATACACAGGATATATCAAGGTTTAAATCGCTGGATTCGATTTTTCGTCGAAAGCATGATGATGTCGAATCGGAGTTCTCGCCATACTTTGTACGATATCACAGGCGATTGTTCCGCGAGCCTGATTATTTGAATTGCCTGCTTCAGTATGTCAAATGGTGGTCAGAGGTTCTTGATGTCAGGGGAAAAGACATTCTTGATGTAGGATGCGGTTTTGGTGTATTCACCATGATGTTCTCTTTTTTCGGTGCTCGTCAAGTGCACGGTGTTGACCATAACAGTGAAAAAATCGAACTCTTCAAAAAGCTTCTTACTTGTGTAAAACCGCCGTTTGAAAATGTTTTCCCAAGTATCGCTGATGGACACAGACTCAATTATAACGATGCTAATTTCGATGCCGTTTTCATCAAGGATGTCATCTCTCATGTGCGAGAGCTTCCCCCTTTTCTTGATGAGATGAATCGCCTTTTAAAATCCGGAGCGAAGATGCTAATCGTTGATGAGAACAATGCGCTGGAGTGGTCCGGACGGAATGAGCGTCGAAGAAAGTGGAATTCATGGGAATCGGGAGAGATTAAGCCTGAGGATGTTCGCGGTGGTGAAAAACCAATCAATTATCGCGAGATGCGCAGGGAGATTATCTCTAATCATTTTGAGAATTTTTATTTTCCAATCATGCCTCAAATCGCAATCACTTTGTTTGATTCGAAGGATGTAGAAAAAGGACGAGAACATATTATTGACAGGTTGGCATGTCTGACGCAGGGATTATGGGGTGATGAAATAATCGAGGGAGCTCGGCAAATCCTTGAAACCGGCGAGCTCAAGCTCAAAGCAGAATTTCCTTATCGAAATCCTATAACCGGTGAGATGATGGAGCGCGAGTTCAATCCATTCCATCTTGCCAGCGAAATTCGCAAACATGGTTTTATAGCGACAGTTATCCCCCCGCGATATTACACTCGAAAATGGTGTCGGAATGTCATTGGAACAGCTATTCGCTTTACACATCCTCTCTCTATCTTCGTTCAACCAGGCTTTTATATTCTGGCAGTTAAGAAGGCATGAAAAAATGTGGACAGTCCATGTTTATTCGGGACTGTCCCCATTTTTCCTTATGAATAAAATTCCGGTCTTCTATCCTCCAAAATATCATTACGTGGTGTAACTTTCTTGTTGCGACATTCATCGAGATAAAGTTCCACAACGCGAACCTCCTCCGATTTTTTCCTCGCTTTCGCGATGACGGTACCATTTGGATCGGAAATAAACGATCCGCCGGTGAAAGTCAGTTCATCCTCAGTTCCGATTCTGTTCGACGTGACAACATAATATCTGTTTAGCATCGCATGTACAGGAACAGCTCTTGTGGCATATTCTTCCAGAATGAAATTCGCAGGATGCGCTATTATATCAGCACCCTTGAGCGCAAGGCTTCGCCAGAGCTCCGGAAACGCCCAATCGAAGCAGATTAACATCCCGATTCGCCATCCCAGGATTTCGAAAATTTTCGGGGATTCATCGCCGGGAGTGAAATAATCCTTCTCGTTCATGAACAGATGTATCTTGCGATATTTTCCGACAACGCCTTTTTCATTTATCAGAAGCGCTGAGTTGTAGATGCGGTTGCCATCACGTTCGTTGAATCCTGTTACGATATGGCAATTTTTATCCGCACAGACTTTCTGAAGGATATCGATGAAATGGCTTTTTTTAACCTCCTCGCTGTATTCCATTGCCGTTTTCGGATTCTTGAAATTGTATCCGGAATTGGCGAGTTCAGGCAGTACTATCAGGTCCATCTTATCCGCTTCACCGATTAATTCTCTCGCGTGAAGAGCATTTTGCGGACCCTGTCCGAGCTTCGGTTCCATCTGTACAAATCCCGCTTTCATGTAACCTCCAAATAATGAATACATTGATTAACAAGCCATACAGAATAGCATAGAATTGTCAGATTTGGGGTAGATTTGGGGTCAGTCCCCGGTAAAATTTCATCGCAAAAGCAGTATTCATCGTGGTTTGCAGAGCCTCCGGTTGGGGTCAGTCCCCGAAATCCGAGCAATGTCCTTTACAAAATCCTCTTGGTAGTGATAGAATATCCCCCAGAGATATTGGATATAGATTGCAATTATGAATATAACTTTTGCGCTTTTAATTAATAATAAAAATCAATCCAGATAGGTGAAACTCATGTTTAAAACGATGTCAAAAATACTTTTAATTGCAGTTGCTTTTTCCTTGATTATCGCTGGATGTTCGCGTAATTCGTCAAATCCCGTTACCGCGCAGGACCCTTCGCTCGAAATGCCGTCGATGGATTACACGACGGAGGGTAAAGACCACGAACCGCTTGGCGTGTGGAGCGCAAGGTTTGACCTCGATTCCATGACAGTGTCGGTTGAACCGAATCGCGATATTTCGATGCGCTTGAATGTGAAACCGTATTTGCCAAATCCACAAATCACGATTAACTCGTGGGATGCTGTAAACCAGCTGATTAACGTGGATATCAAAATCACGAATCCATACAACGTTCAAGGATTTGATCTCCGTTTGATTATTTTCACGGATAGTATCGGGCACACACTTACAAACGACGACGGGTGGACATCGCTCTATGATATTTCCGGTGGATTACCAATCAATCCGTTCAAAGCGTACGCAAAAGACGAGACGAACCGTATTTTTGCAGCGTATTCGCATCATACTGAAAATCTAATCATCAAGCTTCCGGGCATGAATCCGAATGTTAAATTCGCAATTGACGTCTCCAGCCCGTTGAACTCGCCGGAACCTTACCAGATTGCCAATTTTCAACAGTTGATGCTCCCCGATGAAATAAACGGAACCGCTGAAGTATCCTTCACTGTTTCCCGATGGAATCCCACAACATCAGTAAGCGCGTGGATAGGATGTCCCGAGGTTTTCGGTTCGAATATCATCCCTATCCCGACATCGGATAATTATTACTTTGAAGGAATTGTAACTAATTATACAGGCGCGCCAGAGGGAGAATATACCGCTACAATCATAGCAAAGACAAATCTCTCACCGCTTTACTTATACGACATGGTCACACTTCTGGTCGCGATATATCCTGGTACCGGTTGGGCTGTACAGTTTGATGATGGAATGTTAAGAAAAGTGGCAGCCGATTCATCCGGCAATGCATATTGTTCCGGATATGAAATAGGCGACCTGATGAAATACAACGATGAGCCATCGCAGGAGTGGTCGCGTAATATCAAAACCGATGAATCATATATGATGGTCAACGATCTTTATTTCAACGAGTTTTTACATGTATGCGGCGTATATTCACAATGCACGACAAATTGCGGATACAATGTCTCTATGTTTAGTTCCGATAACTATAAATACTTTACGAAATACGATTGCGCGGAATCCCTCGGTGGTGCAGGAGGAACATCAGTCATCGGTAATGACGATGGGTATACATATATGTGTTCGGCGTATGGCGACGCATTTAATATTGAAATAGGATATATCTTTTCTTCAAACACGCTTTTGACAAAATTCGATCAGGATGGCGATGTCATATGGAACCAGCAGTTCGCAGCCAGTTCAGGAATGGGAAATCTTGCTTTTTCGAGCATCGCGTTTTACGGACCTGAATTGATAAATGCAACTGGCTGCTTCCATTGCAGTGGTGGCGTGGGAAGTGTGGATTTTGACCCGGGTCCGGGCGAAGTTATAAAATCACCCATGGGTTACAGGGATTCCTTCCTGGTGCAATATAATGCTTCCAATGGTTCATATTCTAAGGTGATCACGTGGGGTAGTACGACGCCAAGTCTCCAGTACTCAGTAATAGCTTTTTCAATAGTCACCGATGATTATGGCAACATATATATACAAGGCGTATTCACAGGAGAAATCGACTTCGATCCCGGTGTCGGCGTTGTCTCAAGAACCAGCAGCGGTGTGTACGGTGAAATTTTTATCTCTAAATTCGATCCTGACTGGAATTTCATAAATGTGGTTCAAATCCCGATATTATCATCAGGCAATTCGCTAACTGGTAGCTTTGCCTGCGACCGTATGGGGAATTTATATTTAGCTGGTGACTTCGAGGGAACTGTCGATTTCGATCCCGGTACTAATGTTGAGCAGAGAACAGCGGTTGGCTATACCGACATCTTCCTCCTGAAACTCTCAAACAATCTTGAGTTCCAGTGGGTACAAACCTGGGGAAGCGTCGGTTATGACTTTGGATATGATGTTGCCTGCAATCAGAGCAACGGTAACATATATTTTGTCGGTTCATTCGAAGGGACAATTGATGCCGATCCGGGTCCCGACGTTTACAACCTAACTCCGGTAAGCAGTCCCGATTCCTTCCTGATGAAAATTCTCCCCAACGGCTATTGGGAGTAATCGAACTGCGCGCGTAAGCAATTCTTGGCAATACCGGGAACAGATGCTGACACAGCTCCTGTCTCCATTTTCACTCAACATATCAATATACTGGGATAGGATTTATGATCCCTTGATACACTCTTTATTTCTACTACCGCGAAATCGCAATATATGATAAACTTAGTTTTCATTTGATGGGTATCGGCAAGAGACTTCATCCGACAGAGGATTGCCGGGTTACGAATTTCAATGGCAACATCGTGGTTCTTCATGGGAACTCCGCTGCATCCGGTTACAAAATCAGCGTGTTCCTACTATGCGAGATGCCATAACCTTTAATTTGACAATGAGGCTGTCATAGCTCCTGTTCGTCAAATATGAAAATCTAAAAAGGATAAATATAAAATGAGCGATAAAATAATATTTACTATCATGCCCTTTTCGAAAGCTAATTCTCGAAATGAAAATAAGCTAACCGAATTTTTCGAATTAATTAAAACTGCCCTAGAAAAAGAGAGTTCTTTTCACTATAGATATAAAGTTGATAGATCAGGAAAACACTTATATATTCATGAGAAGCTTTTTGAAGATGTTTACAATGCTGACATTGTTTTATGTGATTTGTCTGGGGAAATCCCAAATCACAATGTAATGTTTGAATTGGGGATAAGATTAGCTTGGTCAAATAAACCGGTAATTTTGTTCCGTGAAGAAAAAAATAAGAATTTAAGAATATTCGATGTCGATGGTCTACATATTGAGAATTATAAAACAAAGCAATCTGATCGACTCATTGAATACATTATTAACGAGATCAAGGAAATTGAAAAAAACAGTAAATGGGAGTCCCCAGTATTCAAAATTCTAAAATCAGCTCCAACAGTATTGTATCAAATAAGAAAGAATTCGGCTTTAAGCCGTTTAAGAATGCTTATTTTCGGGATTGGCTCATATTTAGCTGCTTATACAGGAAATGTATCAGAGTTTATTAATTCGCAAATAAAGTTTGCTTTTTCAGAAAATACACTGGAGTTTTTTAAAGAATTTGATACTAATAAAGAAAAATTTCATGAATTAGATTGGTCCAAGTTTAATTTCATGAACATATCTTTCCCTGCATTGGAATCCTACCTGATTGATCCTTTTTTGGAAGAATTCGTCTCAGAAGATATCCATAAGATCTTTACTTTATATGCCGTCACTTTTTATAATAAAGTTGTAAATACGGAAGCTATCCCAGTGGAAGGAAAAATTATTAAGGTTCATGGATCATTATATGAGTGCCTATTATTTCATAATATGGCGCTTTCCATCTGGTTTTATATTAATAAAGACGAAGAGAAAGAGCGCCATTTGCATGACTTTAATGATTGGTTTGACCGATCTCCATCAAAGTCATACATAATGGAACATACTAGATTCCTGGATTTGTAGATAAGAAAAATAATAAATTGAGCAGCTGACTATAATCACATCCCTACTGATTACCATCCGGTCCTTCAATCCTACTTCCCCTCTTCCTCATCCTTTCCCACCAGATAATCCACAATCTCATCCAGCTTATCCAACGGCACCAAATCCGGATCCTTCCCGTTCATCTTCTTCACGACCTCAACCCACTCCTCTCTCGTAAGCTTCTTCGCGAAAATAACCTTATCATCATGACACCAGAGGCAGTGGTCCTTGAGAATTGAATCATCCAGCTTCGATTCAGTGACCTTTGTATCGATTATTGCGACCTTTGCTCTGTTCTCCGCTGGCTTTCTCTGAATCTCCGCCAGTCGTGCAATCGCCCAGAAACCAACCATGGTCATGATTAGAATGAAACTCATCGTGTAAATTGTGATTCCGAGCGCGAGCATGTTCCCCGAAAGTTTTTTGAAAAATCGCGAAATCAGGATTTTCAGAACGATGAGAAAGGAGACACCAACTGCGAGCGCCACATGAATCGAGATGCGTGACGCGGGTTCATGCACGTATGTCATCGCGCGAAGTGTCATCGCGATAAGCATCACGAAAAAGAGAACGGCTGCGACAAATCCGCTCACCTCTTGAACCGCGGTAAATGCCTTCGGATTCCCGACCTTCCTCCCCCCCTGCTCCCAGAGAATCGTGAAAAGCCACACGCCTTCAACTGCGAGAAATATGATTGAAATGACAATGCTGATAATCGGCGTCATGAATTTTACCTCCGCTCCCCCTGCTGAATTAATGGTTGTATTATAAGGTGATTGAGGTCAAATTCCTACCACAGCTTCACAACTCTGATTTCCGACGCCGATCCCGTTAAAGAAATGTGTCATTGCGTCATAGCTCCTTTCCCCAAATACGCAGATATATTAATATAAAAAACCAGAAAATTGGGGTCAGTCCCCGGTAAAATTACATCGCCAAACCATTATTCATCAGGGTTTGCAGGGACTCAGGTTGGGGTCAGTCCCCCTTTTTGTCCTTTTTCTGAAAAATATTTGTATTGCTCTTGAAATATATGTTATGTATGATATGATTCTGTTTTTAACTCTGATTTGGAATCTCAGATGAGTTATGTCATGCCAAAATATTCTTAATTGGCTTAAGTAATAAGTTAATTTTTAAAATTCTATTTTAGAGGGTAGCGAGATGCGATACTTAATATGTGTTTCGGCTTTGCTTTTGATTATGGTAATTCTTGGATGCTCAAAAAGTGATATAGCATCCCCGCCAGGCAATCCCCAGATCCCTGAAAGTGATTCGGAACTGGTTATGCTTGGTGCAGGCTCAATGAACCTTGAAACAGGCGAGATTGAACCTCTGAGAAATCCGTCTGCATACATGGATATAACTCCTTTTGTGGGGAGCAATTTCAGTTTCTCTATTGAAGGTTTTTATCCACCAGATCGTTGGACGATAAAATTAAACCTTAATAATGTATCCCCATGGACAGTTCATGATGTCTGCATTGTTTTCGAGGATCTGTACGGGAAAACAATTGATAGGCCTGCCGGGTACATGGATATTTTTCAACCATACGACTTAGATCCGTATATCGGATTCAGGCAGGAAGATCCCAACAGGACTTTTCCACCGGGATTAGATTCTGAATATTTATCTTTAATTTACCCGGGTGGCGCAAGTCCCAAAGTGGATTACTTCATCATCGCTCATCTTGGGGGAAATACGGGAGGCGTTTATAATTTTTCTGCACATCAGGATGATAGCGCAGGACATCTCTATGAGTGGGGAGGGAATTCAAAACTGGTTGCGTCGGTGTACGATCATCAGGACGATATCACGTTTGTCGCTGCAGATACGCGTCTGATAACCGGTAACTACACGTTTCTTTCAAAAACAGCAGATCCAAATATGTGGGAAGCGGAGATAACGAATTCAGAGGGAGCTCCCGCCGGAGCATATAACTGCATAGCTGCGGCAACATCACCATCATCTCCTAAATACAACACCTATGCCAAATTCACCATCGAGGTTCTGCCAGATCCCAGCATAATGTACGTGGATGATGATAACACCGCGGGACCATGGGATGGTTCCGAGGCTCATCCTTTCAGGTACATTCAGGACGCGGTGGATGCTGCAAATGATAACTGGACAATCTGGGTTAAACCCGGTTTTTATTATGAAGACAGTGGAGGTCCGTTTACATCTTATAAGGCTGAAATCACGATATCTGATTTAAACAATTTAACACTACACGGCGAAGGAATGCCTGTCGTTGTCCTTCATTACTACGATGATACAGAAGCGCATAGCGCTATCAATGCCGCCAGCTGTGATGGTCTGATCGTAGACGGTTTTGAATTCTGTCCGGCATCGACATATGAATATGCGGTAATACTTTATTCATGCGCTGGAGCGGTAGTAAGAAATTGCAGGATTTTGCCATCGCCTGCGACCGGTTTCAGGGGATTCCTCTCCGCGGAAGAATGCCTGGGTTTGGTTGTAGAGAACAACAGCTGCGATGACATGCAAGTCGAATCCAATATCAATGATTGGGGATTCAGCTTAGTTGCTATAAATGAATGTAATAACGCAAGGATTTCAATGAATACTTTCCGAGGAATGACACAGTCATCAGTTCCATTCGTTGAGGGAAAGAATTATGAATACGACATTTTTAATATAGGGGGATGCGACGGAGCTGAGATAAGCAAGAATATTATCGGGGATATCAATTGGGGCTTCAATTGTGATGAAAATGCAATTTTACAGGTCATGGATATTTACTTCTGCGATTCGGCCCAGTGTAGAAACAATCTTGTTTATGATATACATCTCACCGATTACGCCAATAAGAGTATTGTCGGTGTTCAAGTGGTCAGTTTTAGCGATTCCAATTCCATTGGGATATATAACAATACGTTTGACGACATCTCTTTCACAACATCAGCAATGGGTCAATTCTCGGGGATGTGGTATAGCGGACCTGATTCAAGCCCTGTTCTCCATAGCAACATTATTACTCATATTAATGCACCCGGCGGTGGATCGGGTTACGGACTTGCCGCCTCATCGCCTGTAACTCAGACATACTCGGATGTCTGGAGCATATCCAAACAGAGATATTACTGGGAGGCGATTGAAGGTGTAGGAGGAATAGACCTGGATCCCGGTTTCGTGTATCCTGACAACGACGATTACCACCTGCAATTCGGTTCCCCGTGTCAAAACACCGGTCAAGATGGATTTGACATGGGCTGCTATGGCGGTTCCGACCCGTTGCCGTAAATGTGATTTTACAGGGAACAGGAGCTACCGTAAATCCTGTTCCCTTTTCTCCTCTGACGGTTTAGACGCTTTTTATGAAAAATGGGACAGAGCCCTTTTCTAAGCCACTATCCATGCTACTTTCGCGAATGCTGTCCCGCAACAATCAATTATCCCCCGCCGCACTCTTAATAATATCCGCTTTTGAACTTGCTTGAAATGAACGCATTAACACTATTTCTAATTCAGCAAACTGACTATATCGAGCGAAAGACTCATTGTCTGCGCGTAAATTGACTTCCCTGAATCAGTCAACATCTGCATCCGCGTTGTCTCAAGCATGAATTCGATGTTTGTAAAGCTCGGTGTGTCCGGTGCATCTGTCGCGGTTCCATCGGTTGGATTGCTAAAGTAGGTAAGTGAACCCTCCAGTTTATACTGCTCGAGCAGGAAATTGTTTTCCATATCGACAATCCTGGTCAGGCTGCTGTCGATAGTGAATATCAATCCATCTTTCAGCGCTGGAAGTTCTGCCGGGGAATCATCTGCAGGTAAACCATCATCGGTCGGAGCAACCACCGGAGTTGTTCCATCAGTTGGAGTCGTATCATCGGGTAGGATAGCTGTATCGGTTGGTGATGTCGCATCAGATGGATTGCTTACATCAGGTGTTGTAGCAGGTTCAGATGGTGTTAAGCTTCCTGCTCCAACGATAGGTGCTGATGGAACAGGCTCTTCAGTCGGTGTGAGTTCAGGAGGAATCGGATCTTCAATGTCCTCGATATCGATATTCGCCCTTTCCGCAATTCGATTGAGCTTGGCGATGAGCTTCTCGATTTTATGCTGAAGCAGACCGGGTTTCTCGGTGATGAAATTCCCACTTCCGAATTTTGAAAGCATCTTGCTTGTTTTTTTCAGGAGCATTTTAATCTGGTGAAGAGCATTCAAGTAAGTTCTATTCTGGTCATGTCTCCCGATTATTTCGTTATTCGCATCAGCCATCATACGGACTTTGGCTCTTAAATGGCTGTGATACATAATAGCGCTGTCCGCTTCCGGTATTGAATCAACGGTTTCAGCGGGTGATGTGTTCCCATTGGATGAGACATCATTGGTGGCAGCAGTCCTTCTAAGGTCGTTAAGATTGTTTAATGAGATCATTCTCGGATCAATCTGTGTGACTGTCATGATTCTACTCCCCGAAAGCGCATCACAACGGCTTTCGATATGATCGTAATTTACATAAATTAAGGCGACTCAGGATGTAAATGTGAGAACAAATACAACTGAGTCATACATTATTCGATTTAGTATCCATGAATTGTTCCAAATTGTTATCAATCGGATTTAAGGATATTTAATAATTACGCAAATTGCATCCGGTACAATTCTTCACAAAGGTATAGCACCCTTTATGAGAATTTATTTTCTATCACAAGGATGTATGGATATAAAAGGTCTTCTCCTATTTTTTTATACTTTCGGCGCTTGTGTTACTACCCGCTCCCGCGCTGAAAATATTGTAAAATGGAGCGGGAGCATGACAAGGAAGGTTGATTCATCACAAATCAGATATTTGAAATGCACGGAGGGACAAAACTCATGTCTTATGGCTTTATCGATGCGAAGACGTTTTCGTTCAACTCGCTTTTACTGATGGACACATGGATCGTTCGCTACATCTCGCACAAGAAGAATCCTGAGTTCAACCAGAAACTCGCCGTGGCACTCGCCGCGAATCCTGTTGTGTTATGGTACTTCGGAACCAGGTGTCCGGATCGCAGGGAATACTACGAAACCTTGGCAGGGAGCGCTCCCGATAATGTCTCTCCCGAGCAAGTCTGGGAATGTGAAATCTACGTACTGGATGCCTTGGATACATTCATTGTCTATCTGTATCCAGCCATAATGGACGAGCTTCCCTACATCAAGACCTGGGATGCACATCGTCTGCTGTCGATAACGGATTTCACCGGTAAGACAGTGCTGGATATCGGCAGCGGTACCGGTCGATTAGCGATAGCGGCAGCGCCTTTTGCGAAGTGGGTTTATGCCTGTGAACCTGTTGATAGACTCCGTGAGTACTTGCGAGAAAAGCTGGAGCGGTTGCGTATTGAGAATGTATTCGTTGTGGATGGCGCGCTCGAGAATCTCCCATTCCCTGACGAATCGTTCGACATCATCGTCTCCGGTCATGTATTCGGCGATGATTATAAGGAGGAACTCCGTCAGATGAGCCGCGTAACAAAAGTCGGAGGCTGCATCATCGACTGCCCCGGAGAGGATTCCGAGAAACATCCGGACGGTCCAAACCGCGAAATGATCGAACTCGGATTTGAATACGCGCATTATGAATCGACTTTGGGTGGGGATGTGTATCGCTATTGGAAGTGGAAAACGTGAACGGCGTTAAATACTTTTTTACAGTATTGCGCATTTCGACATTCATTTCTATTTAAAAAGGCTCTGACCCTTTCTTCACAATCCCGGAGCAAGAAATCTATTTACTGCTTCATTCAGATAGCTATCCTTGCTTGTAAACGCGCGTAAATAGTCAACTTGTTCGGGAGTCGTTACATTGACTATGATACCCGGAGTATCCTCGAAAATCGCTGATTCAATTTCTATAACAAAATATTCGACATAATTCAATCTGTATTTGTCTTTTGATTTGAGACGAAAAATGTTGGTAAAATCGTGTAGCGCAATAAACCTTGGTGAATTATCAGAGAATGAAGATTCCCATTTATTGCGACTTACTTCCGAAAAAAGATAGAACCAATCCCGATTATTCAGAGACGATAAATCGACTGTGGTAGCGATTTTTCCTTCTTTTTGCAAAGCAGCAAGTTCATCAATCGATTGTCTCAAAGCAGCTACTCCCGCTTCAATATCCAGTTGCGGATCGGTCAGTAGCATCCAATTGATTTCACGATCGGATAGTTTGGATAAATTAATGTTCATCCTTTGCCATAAATTGTGCCCTCGCACGCTCTTTTCCTCTTCAAATCCACGAATCGGACTTGCCTTGATCTGCATATTTCCCATGGTTGCCGAACGCCCCATGATTATTCCTCCAAGAAAATCAGCTGCGCGATCTTGAAGTCCGATATGGGCAGGCAAAATACGCATGAGCAGATTGCCCCATTGCGTTCTGTATATGGGGGAGGTGTCATCCATAACTACCTGTTGTGGAAAAGTTCCCAGGTGCCAGAAAACATGAGCCGCGCCACTATGAAAATCATAAGTGGGGTAATTATCCCGGAGCATCCTGTTCACCAAAATAAATGTTGCTGCAGCATCGGGTGATATATCATGCGCCTTACTGCTTTCAATGATGCACGAGCGTAATGGCAGCAATATTCGCCTTGCTTCTCTTACCGCCTCGACATTTTGAATGGCGATAGGTCTGAATCCATCTTTTGTCAAAGTGCAAAATGCTTCGGGATTATTTGTCTGCAAATGACCAAACATCCAATCGTTGAAGCTTCCATCCCTCGAAAACAAATAAAGACATGAAACAAATGCTATATTAAGAGTGAATATGATTGTAAAAAACCAAAGAACCATATATCTTACAACCGTACGGATTTTGCTATCCGAAGTGCTCCGGGTGTTTATCGCCGGTCTTCTCATTTTTTCTATGCGAGTATTAATCATTACTAAAATCGGAATTATAATAATGCAATACGCGGGGATCAGAAGCATCAGAAATTCTTTTAATTGCATAATGTCTGTACGCAATAAAAAAATCAAAAAAGCTGTTATTAGTAAAGCTAATGATATACCGATTTTCAGGATCGTCATTTCAAATCTTCGTTTATTTTTCCCCGGATTTACCGTATTTGAATTAAAAACTGGTTTTGGAAATGAAAATATCCTCACCGTAATTCTCAGGAGTCGAGAACTTCTCCACTTCCGGCCCCAAACGCAAATCGACATCTGCAAGGTAGCCTTCACCATTGTCATAAACACTCATCAGGTAGTAATACCCCGAACCGCTCTCAAGCAAATCCATTTTGTATGGCCATGAGAATTCTGATGCATGTATCCCCCCGCATGATTGGAAGGATTTATAGTTCCCGACGGAATCGAATTTGCTGAGATAATGATTCCATCCGTTGCAGTCCGTAATAAAATCGACTCCGTCTCCGGGATTCATATCGGTATAACACCATACATTTCCCGCCACTACGCAATTACCTGCGCTGTCGATAATCACACTATTTGCGGTATCGTTAGATGTGCTTCCCCATGATTTCGCCCAGATGAAATCGCCATCGGAATCCATTTTCGATAGAAATGCATCATAGCTATCATTGTGGATATCGCCGCCGTTATTTGCTGTTAGAATAAAAGTACCGGGACCGGGATTGAAATCCGTTTCGCCGTTAAAAGCCCCTGCAGTATATGTATTTCCCGCGCTATCAGTTGTTATGTCGCAGGCGTAATCAAGGTCCTCACCTCCCCATGTTCTCGACCAGCCATAGGACCCATCAGAAAGAAGTTTTATTACAAAGATATCCGTATAATTTTCGCTACTTATTGTTACTATATCCTGACCGCCTGTTGGATCCATGTCCATATCTTCCTGGAATACTCCATAGACATACATGTTGTTGGATTGATCAACAGCAACGGAAAATATTTCATCCTGATCGGCATATGGATATCCCCAACTGATTTTCGAAAGCGCGTTACCTGAACTATCGAATTTTAATAAAGCGAAATGACCTGCGATTACAATATTGCCTATTGAATCCAGTTCCATCGATTTTGGTAATTCACCTTCACCTACACTCCAGGTTTTAACCCATTGGAAATTTCCATCGTTATCGAATTTACTCAGGTATCCTTCATCATTGTAATTATAATCAAAGTATGACTGGTGACCCTCGATTCCGGGACCGGGATCGAAATCAACCCATCCTGAGTAATATCCGCAGACATAGATATCACCACCGGAATTGACAACGATACCCCGTGCGGGATCATAAAATACACCTCCCCATGTTATCACCCAATCAAACACACCATTCTTCGAATACTTCACAATAAACGCATCAACCGTGCCGTGATGAGCCCCAAATGATTTCTTTTCCACAATATTTGTACCCGGATCGAAATCTACCGTACCGCTGTATAATCCTGCGACAAAAATATTCCCGTTTGCATCTGATGCTATTCCGGATGGTTCATCTGTGTGCTCTCCACCCCATGTTCTCACCCAATAGCTTCCCTTGGGCATTACAGAAACCGTGAAAATATTGTTATCGACATTCGGAGGATTCGCGCTGTCGCGGCATCGGACTCCAGCCCAATACTGAATATCATTTGCCAATCCGGTGAAAGTGTACGGATCGGTTGTATCCGATACTATTGGATCTTTATCCCAGGGATTATCATCGGTGTCCAGGTAAACGAGGTATTTGACGGGTTGGGAAATTTCATCAACAGCTTTACTCCATGTTACGGTTATCGTGCCATCTCCGGTGGTGGCGTCGATTATGCCAACCACTCTCTCCCACTGTGGGGGATTATCATCCTGCCCTCCGGGAGTGACCGGTTCTTTTCCCCCCTGGCATCCTACGACAATGGCGAACATTGTCAAAATCGTGATTAGACATAGTAAGGTTCTCATTGTGGACCTCCATATTATTGTTGTGAAAAATAGGCCTGAATAATGTTGAATTTCCTTAAAAATTATATAGTCCGTTATTGGTGAAGTCAATGGCTTGTGAAAGTCGGAAATCGGCGGAAGTCGGGGACTGACCCCAATCTGAGGCTCAGCTAATGCTTATATTAACTGGCTTTGCGATGAAATTTTACCGGGGTCTGACCCCGGATTACCCCGGATTTAATCCCTATTTACAATTTATGATTTCGCATATTATAATTATGTCATCGTAGAGGAGAATCACAAATGAACACATTTGACGAGAATCTTTTTCGACAAACATACGATGCCATCGCGCATTCCTATCGAAAACACCTGCCCGCCGGTTCTGCTCTTAATCCGCATCCCGCTCTTGAACCTGAGCCTTACGAAGCTTGTTTAGCCGCTGAACGTCACAGGCAATATTGGAAACCTGACATTGTCAAGTTTGCTCTTGTCGCCGAGTCTCATGTTTACACGGACATGGATGATTTAAAAATCAAAATCAGGACTGATAGGTTGCCAAGGGAAGCTTCTGGTGCGCCTGATCAGTATGTGCGTCTAATCTATTGCCTTGGATACGGTGAACCTGCGTTGTTAACCGAATCGCCAAAGTGCCCAAACCGGGGGACGCCTTATTTCTGGCAACTTTTTGCACAATGTGCTGGGATGGGAACTCCCGGTATGCTCTCGTTACAGCAGAAGGTGGAAATCCTGCTAACCATGAAGCAGCGTGGTATCTGGCTGGCGGATGCTTCTATTCATGCGTGTATGAATCCAAGGTTTAAAGGTAGGGGGAAAGCACTCGATAAACGCCACAATATTGAATGGTTCAGAGAACTTTACATGAGAGTTCTACATGCGAGCTGGAAATATGTAAGGCGGTCATTATCGGATGGTGTTCATGTTTGGATTGTCGGGAAAATGGTCAGGGATTATCTGCCAGCTGATGATTTAATTGACATGGATAAATGGATTTACCAGCCGGGAGCTCCTTTGACCACGGAGGAAATGCGTACAACACAACAACGACAGATGAAGCGATTATTGGAGGAACTAACCGCAGTAACCGGAATAGCGTATAATTAATTAAATCAATTTTAAGGAGTTTCAAAACCGTGAAACTATGTTTCCCCAAATCACAAATTTTGGATTATTCTGAAATGTATCCAAATTATGTAGGTGAACGGGATAAAAAATTGACTGAGGACCTTACCCAGAAGATTTTTCTTTCATATAAGAGTAAAGGATATCTAACGCAAGATGAATTTCTGACTGTTTGCTCATGGAAAACACAAAGGTCAAAAAGACTCTGCGAATCCAATGATGAGATTTTGATTCGAGAGATTTCCACTATTGCTCGAAAAGTCGAAACCGAACAACTTCGAATTCAAATATGGACAATCCTTTCTGGTGTCGGATTCCCTACAGCTTCGGTGTTTTTGCACTTCACTTTTAATCCGTTTGACCTGAATAGCGTGGAAAGAGGTTATCCAATCCTCGATCGCAGAGCCTTATGGTCGCTTCAAACTGATGTGCCTGGGTTTTACACTTTTAAGTTCTGGTGGGATTATGTAAATTTCTGTCGCAAACTTGCCAAGGACGCGAAAGTTTCCATGAGAGACCTGGATAAAGCATTATGGACATATTCCAAGGTTAATCAGAAATGAATTTGAGCCTTGATATTTTTAAATCTGATTAAATTCGCTTTATATGTAGAATTCGCCAGGTAAAGTGCTGCCATGATACATTATATTATTTTATTTATGTCAATGATGAGGAAAGTATGACAACTAGAGCATTTGACCTTAATATTGAAGAAGTATTAGAAAATTGGGAAGTCGAGCATGCACTTCGAGAGATTATCGCTAATGCTCTCGATGAAAAGGTTATTTCTAAAACTAACGAGATAGAAATCATCAAAGATAAGCAAGGTGATTGGCATATTCGCGATTATGGGCGGGGGCTAAAAATTGAACATTTCACCTTAAATGAGAACAAAGAGAAATTGAATGCGCCAGCCGGGGTAATTGGCAAATTTGGTGTCGGATTGAAAGATGCTCTCGCTACTTTTCATCGCAGAGGAGTTGGTGTCCTTATTCGTTCACCTTTTGGTACATATCGTCTTAAACAGGAGCAAAAACATGGATTCAATAATATCATTACATTACACGTCGAGTACGATGACTCTCCAAACAATATTCAAGGAACGGAGTTCGTTTTACATGGAATTACTGATGCTGATATTGCGAAAGCCAAATCGCTTTTTCTAAAGTTTGCGGGTGAAGAAATACTTGAGACGAACACATACGGTCAAATTCTACATCGAAAGGTGGATACAGCTCGAGTTTACATCTTGGGAGTGTTTGCTAGTGAAGAACCTAATTTCCTTTTTTCATATAACATCACCAGTTTAACTGACTCTATAAAGAAAAAACTCAACCGCGAGCGGTTGAACGTAGGCAGAACAACTTACTCGGACAGAGTAAAAACCATCCTCAGGAACGCAAAAGAGAAATCGGTTGAGCAGCTTCTGGTGGAGCAAGTTGAAAAGCGGGCCACCGGCGACCAATGTGATGAAATGACATGGATTGAGATTAGCCAAATGGCTCTAAATCTTATGCATCAGCAACAGAAAGTTGTCTTCTTAATAGAAAATGAGATCAAATCCAGACCGGATATTCTCGATAAAGTGCATTCAGATGGATATAAAGTCATTGGAATCTCAGAACAGCAGAAAACAAAATTGGAGACTCAAATTCTTACAGGTGGTCCACAAGTCCGGACATTAGAAACCTACATTGAAGAATACAATGAAAGTATTCAATATAAGTTTGTTGAACCAAGCAAATTAATAGGTATAGAACGAAAAATATTCGATTACACACCTAAAATACTTGCCCTGATTAGACTTACTGAGAATCAAATCCCTAAAATACGTATATCAGAAACAATGAGAATGACAATTGATAATGTAGAAGGAATTTTCGATTCTTCCATTAATACGATAGTTATCAATCGTAACCAACTTTTGTCCCTTGTCGATTACGCAGGCACATTATTACATGAAGTTGGTCATTGGATTACTGGGGCAAAGGATGTTACTCGAGAGTTTGAGAACGTACTGACAGGTTATTTGGGCAAGACCTCAGAAGCTGCAATCAGGTGAGGCAGGTTTACAGGATTTTCTTTTCTAAGAAAACAATAAACTTGTAACCCGGATTCTTTTATCAGGGATTTGGGATGTAATTATCGAATCCCTGACAGGGAAAGTCAGGGTTACATACTTATCATTAATAGATTTCATGATTTCTCACCGCAATATTTAATTGGAGAAAATCCGATACTTCGAACATTGTTGATTATTGCATGTAAACAGTGGATTAAACCCATTAAACAATCATTTTCACTAGTATCAACCTTATTACTTTCCCCACGATATGAATCAATGGAAGCTGCATAAAACCACTTGTGATCAATTTGCAAAATTCCTGAGATTGTATTGGAGCATACTCTAGTTTTTAGAGTTTCATAATTAGCCCATCCATAATAACCCACTACGAAAAATGGAATTTCGGGAAAAGAACCTTCATAAGATTCACCTCTTTGGATAGTTTCAGCTTGTCGTTTGATTTTCTTTATTTTTCCTGCTTTTAAAAGAACACTACGCCATTCCGACTGAATATTTGACTTAACTTCTATTACAGCAGCCACTCCTTCTGCCAAGTATATTCTTGGTGAATCTTCAGAACTTAAAGGGAAGCTTGGTAAAAAAGGAAATTCAACAACTATGTCAACTTGACCACTTTGATTACCATATTGATCGATTATATCTCCTGTTCCAAAGCGAAATTGCGGAGGAAAAATCCTTTTAAGAAAATGATAAATAAAAATCTCTCTTTCAAAACCTTTAGTTGCATTTGAAACTCCACTTCCTCCTTTGTGAGCACCAAGAAGAATGTCTAATGTACCTTCAAGTCGTTGATTTAATGCTTCATTAATCATAGTTTTTCCTTATTATAAATATCAAATTGCCATAATTATATACGTTCTATTTTTGGATAAGTCTTTTTAATAGCTCGAATATATTTTCATTCTTTCTTTCTAGGTCCTCTTTCTTCAAATTCGATTCATACTTTTTAAGCTGATCTATTACTTGGTCAAGATCTGCTTTCCAGACGGTGCCATCAAAAAACCTGACCGCAGAAACATATACAATTCCTGTACCGTATTTATCAAAAGTAAATGCGTAATATGAATAGTTATACCAATTTGTTCCCTTTTTCCTTTCTATAACCTTAATAATTCCAGGGTTCTCAACAATTATACCTGAAAAACCATCTAAAAAATCATTGAAAACATCAAACTCCACAAAGCCAAATTTTATGGCTACAATCTCTTTTTCTGAAACTTTCTTATAATTGACTTCATGTTCAATACGATCTGAATGGTATGTATATTGTCCAGTATCCTCCGGATCAAAGCGGCACTTATGCATAGTTATTGTTATCGGGCAATCAGGTTGATCAAGAATTATGGATACAGGATCAACTGTTTCTCCTTTTGCATAAGCAGGTACTGCAAGGAAAATAAAAACACAAGCTAAAATGATTGTTTTAGCAGTCATAAAGGTCACCTTTCCTTTTAGGAGATATAGTTTAAGTCTTAATAAGAAAAATTATACCAAAATATTTCTCCGGTAACAAACTTCGATAGATGATGATAAAAAAAACCTAAATGCATCTTTAATCTGCTATAATAATACCGCATAGAATCGGGGTGAAATGAGCTCCGGATTCTGTTTCACGTGAAACTTTCAGGAGTACACAATCATGAAAAAAGATGAATCGAATGAAAAATCAAAGAGTGAGGAGAAGAATCTATCGCGACGGGAGCTGTTGCGGATTGCGCTCATAACAGGCATCCCGATAGTTCTATTATCCAGCTGCTCGAATCGTCTTTTTGGCGGCGACTTTACATCAACTCCGGGATTGGTTCGCGATGCCGCCTCCAGAGGTCCCGGTCCTTTACCCGCGCCGATTATCAATCTGCGATCGACCGAGATCTGCCTTAACTCGAGGATATCCTATCACGCTGGATGGAGCGGAACCGCATCAGACCAGTGGCTGAGCAATGTGCTTCACGCGTGCAGGAAAGCGCCGGTCACAAGCGGTCCTGTCATTATCTATGCCGCGACGCCCGATAATGTTTATGTTTACGATCCGGTTGCGCACGCTCTGAATGTGCATCTCGCGGGGAATCATCGAGGCGACTCCAGCGCGGCATTTCAACTCGGATTCGCCGGACCATCTGTCTTCGATGCCGGTGTCGCGCAGCATCTCGCGCAGGTGGCATCGGTAGCGCTCTGGACAGGAACATCATCGCAGCTTGGATCATGTCCGCGAGCATCTGATACATCCTATGCCAACTCGAACTGGAATCCGGCACAAACCGTTCAGACAGGCATATCTTTCGGGATCAGGTCTGTCGCGGGTTTCAAAACGGACTTGAAAGCGGTTTCGTCGGATGGGTCGCTACCATCACCGTCACCAGATGGAACGGTCTTTTTCGATAACGCAGTTCGATCCTTTAAATACGGAAATATTTTTGAGAATGGCGATCTCACTTTGCAGCAGATATCGCAGCTTCTCTGGTCGACATATGGATGCACCGCGCATAATTCCTCAAACGGACGAGCGGGTCTGACGGTTGCATCAGCGGTGGCGAATTATTACCTGACGAGAAGAGTATATTTGGTCTCTCAGATAGGGGTTCACAGATTTCACAATCGAATCCCGCCGGGCGATAGTCTCACGACAGCTGACCATCGAATTGAATTGATGTCAGACTCAGATATAAGAAACACACTCGTTGAGTCAATAGGGGGCTTGCCATCAGCACCGGCGTATATAATCTTGTGCCTCGATTCATCGCAGGTAACATCGAACTGGGCATTAGTGGAGGTGGGTTATTGCGCTGGTTCAGCATTAGTGCAGGCAACATCGATGGGATTGAACACTCATTTCCGAACCGACTTCACAACCGATGAACGCTCAACAATTCAGAATCTAACCGGCATCCCATCTTCTAATGCACCAATCGCGATTGTCTCATCGGGATTACCTAAAAAGCTTGCCGATTTCGCGAAAAAGAAATCGGTAGTTCCCGAGCACGCTATTCCTAATCCTCGCTGACATTCAAGCGCAGTGCCATGAGAACATAGCTACTATTTAAAAAACATATTCTGAGGATTCTAATAATGGGTGTCAGGCTACTATCTAAAAACGTATCATGACGGTTCTGGCTATGGGCGGCTTGCTACTATTTTAAAATACTCCCTAACAAAAAAGGGGACAGCGCAATTTCCCAACCCTCTATCCATGCGCATTACAGGATACAACCCGTAATTCCACAACAATGTCATTCCCGCGAAACCAGTAGAAAATAAGTAAAAAATGGTATGCAACAATCAACTCCAGCTGAGTCCTTAAAGGAGCTTGAGAAAACAATCTCGAAAAACGGATTTAGTCCATTTTCACTTTTGCAAAGTTTTGTCCCTGATCTGTTCCTTTCTTAACTGCAACAGCGAAAATGTATACACCGGCTTTCCATGTTTCGGTTCTGATAGGTACCACATCGACATGGTAAAAACCCGGTAATCGTCCGGCAGCGACCCTGGTGATATTTACCAGGGCACCACCTGGTCCAACGATCATTGGGTCAACCAGAAAATTTTTCTTGGTTAGGCCCGTTACCGGTACACCATTGACATCGGTAACAGAAACCGTAATATAATTCGCGTTTCTGTTTCCCGGCGCAGCAATGGTATCTTCTGATTTTGCTTCGACGATCAATCTTGCCATGATGTTACTCCCTGTATTAATAAAATGCTTTACTGCAAAATAAACGGTTTCTTGTATTTATTTTGTCTTACGTAAGCGGTTCATTTACTCAGAAAACAAATACATTCCACCCCTCAAAATCTCCGGATCGTCCATTTATGTTTTTCGATAATTAATCTGTACTTGGATTAAACTAATGTACCTGCTTCAGGTGCTTTATTATGCACGAAAATAAATTGAAATTCAAGTTTGCATTCCGACATCCTGCCTGGTATTGGGGACTGACCCCAAATGTATACTCCGCAAACGCTGATGTATATTGACTTTGCGATGAAATTTTACCGGGGACTGACCCCAAAAAATAATAAATTTGCACCTGGCACGAATTTTGTGTGAAATGTTTCACAGAAAAGTCGTGCACGGTACGATTTAATTTGCGTTATAATTACTTAGCTGCTTTTTATTACTTTTTATTGGAGTATAACATGCGAGGACAAATTCTTCTTCTCTTTATTGGAACACTTCTGATAGTCGGTTGCTCATCTGATAATCCTGTTATCACATCACAAAACGACATTTCACAAACTCCCATTATCACCAGTTCAAGCGTTATGGGAGTGTATGAGCTAACTATTGATGCCGATTCAATCAGCGCTGAACTGAATCAGAAACGATTACCGGCAATCGGGGAAAGCTGGACACTCAGCGGAAAGAGCTTCTTCGACACATACCCCTGCAAGGATTGTTTCCGAATAAGCGGACTGGGGTATGAAGACGGACGAATACTTGTAAAATTCAGCTTAAGGCATCCATTCCCGAAAGGGAATCTTGCCCTGCCCCCAGCAGGAAAAAACCGGCTCGATCTTGACCTTTTTGACCTGGCATTAGTGGTTGCGCCAAGACCCCTTTCACCGCAACATTATTCCCTCATAAATATTGATATTCAGGATGATGTTATTTACAATCTCGATGGCTTCACGAGAGAGCTTTCAAATGTAACCGGTTTCGATGTTGCTCTTCCTTATGTGCTGGTGGTGGATGACAGCGCGAATATTCCTCCATCGAGCACTTTTAACAAGTTTGAAATGGGGGCAAGCAAAGACTTCAAAGTCAAATTCCTCGTGGGTGCAGGTGAAACTCTTGTTTTCGATTTATATCTGACTTTCGGCTATGGTTTCAGTGCTGTCCTTGCAGACAGGCTAAATCCGAAATATTACAATCCGGAATTCAATCGAAAAGCGGCTTGGAAAGTGGAAGTACTCCCACCAAACGGAATTAACCCTCCTGCGCAGGGAAACACATGGGGTAATTTCGATAGCTCAACCGAATATAACGTTACTGTAAAAGTTTATGACTGGCAGATTGGTGCGAATGTTGACCCGGATCTTTTAAATCCAACTGACATTTATGCTGCATCGGATGTTGATCACGTTAGTGTTGAAATCCCAGGAATGACCAACTTGTTAAAACAGGTTGACGGAAATTCATACGTCCCCGGAGGCACTGGGATGCCGGGTTCCCCTCTTGTTTACAGCATCCCAATCGCGAATGAAAATCTTCTCGCCGTTGGTGAATATGTCGGTCTTGTTGAAGTTCATGATGAGCGCGAACCTCAGGATTTAACGAAAGGGCGCGATTATTTAATTCATTCTCCGGATGGGGTAACTCTGAATCAATATCAGATAGTCGGTTATATAACTTATCAGACTTTCATTGCGACTGTTATTGCAGGAGAACCCGTTGGTAACCTCATCTGGGCTAAATGCGCCGGTGGGTCAAGTGATTACGATGCAGGCGAGGGAATCACAACGCTTTCGGACAATTCGACAGTCGTTACCGGATATTTTGCGGTTTCAGCCACATTCGGTCCGGGCGAGTTAAACCAGACAGTCCTGACTTCCGCTGGAATGACGGATATCTTCATCGCGCGGTACAATCCAGATGGAACACTTGCCTGGGGAAAACGCGTCGGTGGGTCAGATTATGATGAAGGCTATGGAATCACAACGCTTTCGGACAATTCGACAGTCGTGACCGGATCTTTTGTTGGCTCAGCCACATTCGGTCCGGGCGAATCCAACGAGACAGTCCTGACTTCCGATGGAGTTAGCGATATCTTCATCGCGCGGTACAATCCCGATGGAACAATTGCATGGGCTAAACGCGCCGGAGGGTCATATAAAGATTATGGCTATGGAATCACAACGCTTTCGGACAATTCTACAGTAGTGACCGGATGGTTTGATGGATCAGCCACATTCGGTCCGGGCGAGCCGAACCAGACAGTCCTGACTTCCGCTGGACCGGGGGATATCTTCATCGCGCAGTACAATCCAAATGGAAGACTTGCATGGGTTAAACGCGCCGGAGGGTTATTTGATGTTTACAGCAGAGGAATCACAACGCTTTCTGGTAATTCGACAGTCGTGACCGGTTATTTTTCTGGCTCAGCCACATTCGGTCCGGGCGAGGTAATTCAGACAGTCCTGACTTCCGATGGAGGTTACGATATCTTCATCGCGCGGTACAATCCAAATGGAACGATTGCATGGGCTATGCGCGCCGGAGGGCTAAGTGAAGATGAAGGCCGGGCAGTCACAACGCTTTCGGACAATTCGACCGTTGTGACTGGATCTTTTAGGGACATAGCCATATTCGGTCCGGGCGAGATAAACGAGACAATCCTGACTTCCGCTGGGGGTCCGGATATCTTCATCGCGCGGTACAATCCCGATATATCACTTTCATGGGCTAAACGCGCTGGAGGGGCAATTGATGATTCCGGCAATGGAATCACAACACTTTCTGACAATTCGACAGTCCTAACCGGATGGTTTTATGACTCAGCCACATTCGGTCCGGGCGAGATAAACCAGACAGTCCTGACTTCCGCCGGATATTACGATATCTTCATCGTGCGGTACAATCCCGATGGAACACTTTTTTGGGCTAAACGCGCCGGAGGGTCAGTTTGGGCTGATTCAGGCTATGGAATCACAACGCTTTCGGACAATTCTACAGTCGTGACCGGATTTTTTACGGTTTCAGCCACATTCGGTCCGGGCGAGCCGAACCAGACATTCCTGTCTTCCGCTGGATTATCCGATATCTTCATCGCGCGATTCACACCTTAGGCAACCCGGTTTTGGCTGTATAAAATGCAAATCCAGTTATATACTTTCTATTTACAGGAAATATTTGTCAATAATATCTAATGCCCGATTTTTTTGGGAGGTTAAAATGCGAGTAATAGTTTTTCTTCTTGTAATCGGTACAATCATGATAATCGGATGCTCATCTGAAAATCCTGTGACTACACCGCAAAACAACATTTCACAAACTCCCATTATCACCAGTTCAAGCGTTATGGGAGCATACGAGCTTACAATTAATACCGATCCAATCAGCGCTGAATTAAATCAGAAACGACTGCCAGCAATCGGTGAAAGCTGGACACTCAGTGGAAGGAGCTTTTTCGATACATACCCCTGCAAGGATTGTTTCCGAATTAGCGGTCTTGGGTATGAGGATAATCAACTTATCATCAAATTCAGCATCAGACATCCATTCCCGAAAGGGAATCCCGCTTTGCCTCCAACCGGACGGAACCGTCTTGACCTCGATCTATTCGATCTCGCAATGGTTGTCGTTCCGGATTTTCCGGCACCGTGGCATTTTCCACTGATGAATGTTGATGTTGAGGATTTTAAGATTACCAATCCTGATGGTTACACCACAGAACTCTCGGAAGTTATAGGCTCTAATATTGCTTTGCCTTATGTATTAATCGTCGATGACAGCGAGAGCCTTCCCCCATCGAGCACTTACAATAAGTTTGAAATGGGAGCAAGCAAGGATTTCGAGGTTAAATTCCCAACGCAAACAGGGGCAACGCTTGTTTTCGATTTATATCTGACTTTCGGTTATGGTTTCAGCGCTGTGCTTGCAGATAGATTAAATCCGAAATATTACAATCCGGAGTTCAATCGCAAAGTGGCATGGAAAGTGGAGGTAATTCCTCCGAATGGGTCTGACCCTCCTGTAGAGGGGAACACATGGGATAATTTTGATTATTCAACCGAATATGATGTTACCGTAAAAGTTTACGACTGGCAGATTGGCGCGAATGTTGATCCTAACCTTGTAAATCCGACTGACATTTATGCCGCATCGGATGTTGACTATGTAAGAGTTGAAATCCCGGGGATGACCAATGCAATAAAACAGGTTGATGGAGATTCGTATGTTCCCGGAGGAACCGGGATGCCGGATTCCCCTCTGGTTTACACAATCCCAATCGCGAATGAGAATAATCTCGCTGTTGGTGAATATATTGGTCTTGTCGCGGTTCATGATGAGCGTGTTCCTCTGGATTTTGTCGAGGATCGCGATTTCCTGATTCATTCCCCGGATGGCGTAACTCTGAATCAATATCAAATACCGGATTATCAGACTTACCAGACTTTTTGGGCTACGGTAGTGCAGGGAACAATCATTTTCAATCCCGTTGATGTCACTCCACCGTATCTGAATTTTTCACTTTACGATGTTTTTGTTGATGGGAATTATGCGTATATTGCCGCCAGTGTGAACGGATTTCATATCTTTGATATTTCGGATCCCTTGAATCCGATCTGGGTTAATCGGGTAGACACGCCTGGTGAGGCTGATGATGTTTTTGTATCCGGCGGTTACGCGTATGTGGCGGATTCCCTTGAGGGACTTCAAATAATTAATATACAGCCTCCCGGTTCAGCGCATATCGAAAAGGCTGTGGACACGCCGGGAGAGTCTTATGGTGTTTGCGTATCCAATGGTTATGCATATGTGGCGGATTGGACCGGCGGACTTCAGATAATAGATATAGACCCGCCCGGTTCGGCATATATCGTGAATACCGTAGACACTTCGGGTTATCCGCTTGGTGTTAGCGTAACCGGTGGTTATGCATATGTGGCGGATGGTCCCAGTGGATTGCAGATAGTAGACATAGAACCGCCCGGTTCAGCATATATAGTGAATACTGTTGCCACACCATCATGGGCTTGTAATATTCAGGAATCCGGAGGTTACGCGTATGTTGCGAATTCAGGTTCGGGTCTTCAAATAATCGATATAGAACCACCCGGTTCAGCGTATATTGTGAATACCGTGGATACACCGGGATGGGCTAATGATGTTTGTAAATCTGGCAACTATGCATATGTGGCGGATGGAACCTCAGGAGTTCATATAATTGATGCAAGTTCTCCCGGCTCAGAATTTATCGTTAATACCATAGATAACATGGACAGTGCTTTTGGCGTTAATGTGTACGGTGGTTACGCGTATGTGGTGGATTCAGGTGTTGGGCTTCAAGTAATCGACGTGGAACCCCCCGGTTCAGCGAGTATAGTCAAAACCGTGCTTACCCCGTCTTATACAATTGGGATTCAAGTAGCCGGCGGTTATGCATACTTGGCGAATGAGTATTCCGGACTTCAAATAATCGACATAGACCCTATCGATTCAGCGAATATAATTAATACAATAGACACTCCTACTATGACTAATGATGTGTACATATCCGGTGGCTACGCGTATGTGACAGATAGTGAAAACGGTCTTGAAATAATCGATATAGACCCTCCAGGTTCAGCCTATATAGTCAATTCAGTGGATACGCCCGATTATGCTGATGCTGTTTATGTATCCGCCGGTGGCTATGCCTATGTGGCGGATGAGTATGCCGGGCTTCACATAATCGATATAGTACCTCCCACATCAGCTTATATAGTGAATTCGGTGGACACACTGGGTTGTTCTTTTGGTGTTCAGGAATCCAGCGGTTACGCGTATGTAGCGGATGATGAGTATGGGCTTCAAATAATCGACATAGAACCTCCGGCTTCAGCATATATACTTAATACTTTGGATACACCCGGTGAGGCTTATGATGTTTGTGTGTCAGGCGATTACGTGTATTTGGTGGATTATGATGCGGGGCTTCACATAATAGCTATAAATCCTCCCGGTTCAGAGTATATCGTGAAGACTATAGACACACCGGGTGATGCTATTGATGTCCAGGAATCCAGCGGCTTCGCGTTGGTGGCGGATGGCGATTACGGACTTCAAATAATAGATATCGATCCTCCCGGTTCAGCGAGTATCGTGAGTTCCATCGACACCCCGGGTTACGCCACAAGTGTCTGCATCTCGGGCATTTATGCCTATGTCGCTGATGAAACCGGCGGCTTACGGATTATAAAGCTGTGGTAGGTTGAACAACTGAATAAGCTTGTGGATTTCACGATTAAGAAATTAATAGTTCCTGAAAAGGCTATTCCTAATAATTAAATTAGCACAGGATTCCATATAATAAGAAAAAAATTGGATTATAATTACCTATTTGTTGTTCATTAATTTTTGTTGGAGGTTAACATGCGAGGACAAATTCTTCTTCTCTTTATTGGCGCACTTCTGATAATCGGATGCTCATCTGATAATCCTGTAACCACACAGCAAAACGACATTTCACAAATTCCCATTATCACCAGTTCAAGCGTTATGGGAGTGTATGAGCTAACTATTAATGCCGATTCAATCAGCGCTGAATTGAATCAGAAACGATTACCAGCAATCGGAGAAAGCTGGATACTCAGCGGAAGGAGCTTTTTCGATACATATCCCTGCAAGGATTGTTTCAGAATAAGCGGTCTTGGATATGAGGATAATCAACTCATCATCAAATTCAGCATCAGACATCCATTCCCGAAAGGGAATCCCGCTTTGCCTCCAACCGGACGGAACCGCCTTGACCTCGATCTGTTCGATCTCGCAATGGTTGTCGTTCCGGATTTTCCGGCACCGTGGCATTTTCCACTGATGAATGTTGATGTTGAGGATTTTAAGATTACCAATCCTGATGGTTACACTACAGAACTCTCGGAAGTTATAGGCTCTAATATTGCTTTGCCTTATGTATTAATTGTGGATGATAGCGAGAACCTTCCACCATCAGACACATATAATAAATTCGAAATGGGGGCAAGCAAGGATTTCGAGGTTAAATTCCCAATACAAACAGGTGGAACTCTTGAATTCGATTTATATCTGACCTTCGGCTATGGTTTCAGCGCCGTGCTTGCAGATAGATTAAATCCGAAATATTACAATCCGGAGTTCAATCGAAAGGCGGCATGGAAAGTAGAGGTTATCCCACCAAACGGATCTAATCCTCCCGCAGAGGGAAACACATGGGATGATTTCGACACCTCAACTGCATATAACGTGACTGTCAAAGTTTATGACTGGCAGATTGGCGCGAATGTTGACATGAACCTTACAAATCCAACTGATATTTATGCCGCATCTGATGTTGACTATGTAAGAGTTGAAATCCCGGGGATGACCAATTCAATGAAGCAGGTTGATGGAGATTCGTACGTTCCCGGAGGCACTGGAATGCCGGATTCCCCTCTGGTTTACACAATTCCAATCGCGAATGAGAATAATCTCGCTGTGGGTGATTATATCGGTCTTGTCGCGGTTCATGATGAACGTGAACCTCTCGATTTTGTCGAGAACCGCGATTTCTTGATTCATTCCCCGGATGGCGTAACTCTGAATCAATATCAAATACCGGATTATCAGACTTACCAGACTTTTTGGGCTAGCGTAGTACAAGGAACAATCGATTTTAATCCTGTTGATGTCACTCCTCCGAACCTGAATTTTTCACCATTTGATATTTGTGTTGATGGGAATTACGCGTATATTGCCGGCGGTGTGAACGGACTTCATATTTTCGATGTTACAGACCCCTTGAATCCGATATGGATAAATCGGGTGGACACCCCGGGTGATGCCAATAGGATTTATGTAACCGGCGGATACGCGTATATCGCGGATGCTCTTGCCGGGCTTCAGATAATCAATGTGCAAACTCCCGGTGGAGAGTATATCGAGAAGACAGTGGACACGCCGGGAGAATCCTATGGCGTTTTCGCATCCGGCGGTTACGCGTATGTAGCGGATTGGAGTTATGGACTTCAGATAATAAACATCAACCCACTTAGTTCAGCGTATATCGAGAATACTGTGAACACATCGGGATATTCCTTGGGTGTATATGTATCCAACGGTTACGCGTATGTGGCTGATTGGTCGGCTGGACTTCAGATAATAGATGTTGAACCGGTCAGTTCAGCGTATGTCGTGAAAACCGTGGATACACCGGGATCCGGGGCTAATAGTGTTCAGGAATCCAACGGTTACGCGTATGTGGCGGGTTCCGACCAGGGACTTCAAATAATCGATGTCGATCCGCCCTTTTCAGCATTTATCCTGAATACTGTGGATACACCGAGTTGGGCGAATGATGTCTGCAAAATCGGTAATTACGCGTATGTGGCGGATAAGAATTCCGGAATTCAGATAATAGATGTAAGTTCTCCCGGTTTGGAAACGCTTGTGAATGCAGTAGACACCCTCGGTAGTGCTTCTGGTGTTGATGAAAAAAACGGTTACGCGTATGTCGCGGATTCCCATGTTGGGTTTGAAATACTAATTGTGGAACCTCCAGCTTCAGCGAGCATCCAGAAGATAGTACGTACGCCGACCTATGTTTATGGCGTTGACGTATCCGGTAGCTATGCGTATTTAGCAAATGAGTATTCCGGACTTCATATAATCGATATAGACCCTCCCGAGGCAGCGAATATCGTTAATACCGTGGACACACCGGAGCAGGCTTACGATGTCTATATATACGACACTTACGCGTATCTGGTGAATTATGATTCCGGGCTTCAAATTATAGACATAGACCCTCCCGGTTCAGCGTATATCGTGAACACAGTTGATACCCCCGGATATGCCAAGGGGATTTTCGCGTACGCGGGTTACGCGTATGTCGCGGATAATGATTACGGGCTTCAGATTATCGATGTACAACCTGCCGGTTCAGCGTATATCGAGAAAACCGTGGATACACCGGATTATGCAAGCGATGTGGACGGATATGGCGAATATGTGTATGTTGCGGATGAGGATGCCGGACTTCAGATAATCGACATAGACCCTCCGGGTTCAGCGTCTATTGTGAACACAGTTGACACTCTGGGATACTCTCTTGGTGTTGAGGAATACGACGGTTACGCGTATGTGGCGGATGATGATCAGGGGCTTCAAATAATAGATATAGACCCTCCCGGCTCAGCGTATATCGTGAAAACCGTGGACACATCAGGCGAGGCTTGCGATGTTGCGGTATCCAGAGGTTACGCGTTCATAACCGATGGCGATTACGGGCTTCAGATAATAGATATAAATCCTCCCGATACAGCATCCATAGTGAGTTTTATTGACACTCCGGGTTATGCCGATGGTGTCAGCATTTCAGGCAAATACGCGTATGTCGCTGATGAAACAGGCGGCTTGCGAATTATAAAGTTGTGGTAGGATAGATGGGAAGTTATGCAGCTTGACTGGATATCATATACCCAAGCGTGTCTACTAAGCTCTTACAATTTTTTTAGGTATTATTAGGACTGCATTACAAGTTATCGGACATTTGCAGGGATTACAATATAGCAATTTGCATGAATGCTATTCACAAATAATGGGAATCAATATTCGACAATATCATTCATATATGAATTGAATAGGAATGCTTGATAGAACTTTATTGAGCCATTTAATAAGATCGCTTTTAGCTCCAATATAAACTAATTTACTTGTGTAGTTTGAGATTTCATGTAAAAGTATTATCTCGATTGAGTCGAGAATCGGGGTCGAACTGACTGAGTCTAATAATAATGATTTACTCAAAATAAAACGATAGTCTTTAATTGATTTCAATGCAATAAAATCAAAACCCCTTTCAACAGTAAGAATTGGCACTTCGCAGAGCAAGTTCTCTGAAATTAGAAATATGCTGTCAATTCTTGGTCCATCCTGAAGAGATATTAATGAAGGTATAACAGTTTTAATTTCTTCAGGAAATGCGCTAAGTACATATTCCATTATTCGTTTGATTGTATTTTCATCGACCCAATAGTGATACTCATTTAGTTGTTTAATGATTTCATTAGTAGTTATTTGTTTCACTTTTATTTCCTTTCTTTTGAGGATATATTTCCTCATTAATTTTATCACGCAAATTTATCAATAAGCCATCAACCAAATGAACTAGATGACCGAGTTGATTTGAAGTAAATTGTGGATTATAAGGGTCCCATTGCCATTCTTGATCTTTAATTTCATTCTGACGCATTAATTCATAAATCTCATGTTTTGATTCCCAAATTATAGTAGCTAATTCAGTAGCTATTTGTATCTCACATATTATACTAGAAGTTTGACAACTACTTTTTTCTCTATAGAGAACATCAGCCTTAAATGACAAATGTTGGGCAAAATAACCATCAAGTTTACCTAATTTATCTAATGATGGAGCGCGATCATGTATCTCTGCTAAATTTAATAGTTTATTTGACAAATAATCAACCCCATCAATATATTTGCATGTTATCCTTGTTCTAACTAAATCATTTAATTTCGGAATGGGAGCCCCTTCAGAAGGTATTATTTCAGAAATCTCGCACTTCTTTTGAATGATTTTTCTTTCAAGTTTATTTATTATTGATTTTGTAGGTTTAGGGCAAAAAGCAGGTATTCCGGGCTTTACTAATAATGCACATTTATGAACATTATAATATTCTGCTTTCCAACTATCGATTTCTTTCTTGAATTCGAGCCAAAATGGGTCTCCCTCAAGTGTGATTGCCCATGTATTGCAATTATTATATAGGTTATCCCAATATCCAGGGACCGAAATCTCATTACGAACCTCACATAGCATTGAGTTTAAATCACTGGAAATATTTATATCTTTTTCAAGTTTCCCCAAAGATTTCTACCTTAAAGACGTTAAACATCAAATGAGTTAAAAACAATTTTAGTACTTAATCCTCATACATGCAATCTCTTGTGATAAATTTTTAAATTCCATTTTAGGGATATTACCGGAGCCTTTAGTTTAATTATCTCTTTCCTTCATGAAACCTTATCATGAAAAGGGTAAAAAGGGGACAGCGCCCTTTATAACCTATTATCTGCTAGAGAAATCATATAATGCCATAAAGGGCGCTGTCCCCTTTTGTGCCTTTTGTGCTTTTGTGAACTCATCGGTTATAATCATTTTATCTTTTCGCCATCAAAAACAAACGCAATCAGTTCCCAACCCTTATCAGTCTTTTGCTGGGTCATTGAAAATTCAATCCTGAGTAATGCACCGAAAGAATTTTCTGAATCGACATAGCCATCATACCGGTATGTTTTATTCCCTAAACTGGTAACATGGTCACGGCATCCAGGAGGAAATTTAGCCGTTCCAGGGGCTTTTAGCATTTGTTTTACTACCTCTTCGGACATGAAACAAGTTTCATAAATTAAAGAAGTTTCATCTTCAACAGCAGGATTATAGGGCTTTTCACCGGTCGTAGTACTTTGATGATTACTAAACATAGTCATGCAACACCATGATATCAGAAATAAGAAGCATAATGATCCCGCGATAATTTTTAGGAAGTATAATAAAACTGCGAAATTAGTTTTCATGTTCTTGTCCCTTTTTATTTCAGGTTAAATAATTGTCTTTTTGCGGGTTGGGGACTGACCCCGGAATTATGCTCCGCAAATGCTCATGTATATTGGTTTTGCGATGAAATTTTACCGGGGACTGAACCCGAAAATAAAGCCTCTTCAATTTATCTAATTCAGTGCCAGGTACTTCAACACCAGGCAGAATCCTTTTCTCTGAAGAATAAATGCTTTTTCTGATATACTTATGAAAAGTCGGTAAAAAGGGGACAGCGCCTTTTAAAGCCATATATCCTTATGATAGATAACAAAGTATCATAAAGGGTGCTGTTCCCTTTTGCGACCCGGAATGACTATGTCATTCCGATCTCCATCACTTCTCGCTCATCTTCTGAATCCGATTTTTCTCATTTCCTTGTTGGGTGGTATCATGAGCTGAAGGATTACGTCAAACACAATCCTGAACTGCGAGTAATGTAGATCGACTTAACCTTGTCAAGCCGGGGAACTACCCGGGATGTCTGCGTCATTCCGGGCTATAAGACTCCTCGCCGTTGGAGTAAACCTACGATAACCATGATAACAGCGACCACGATCAGGATGTGGATATAACCGTTGAAAGTGTACGTTGTAAACAACCCAATCAGCCACAGGATAAGTAGAATAGCCGCGACGATGAAAATCATATTTTTTCTCCTTTATTTCAAAGTCTGGTAAATTGATAATAAGTTTATGAAATGACATTTGATATCATGTGACATCATTAGAAAAAAGTCAAGCACTATAGCCCGACTTGACCTTGTCAAGCCGGGGAACTACCCGGAATGTCTGCGTCATTCCGGGCTGCTAATCCCCGCCCCCTCGACCTCCGAGTAAATTTAAAACAAACATGACAACGGCGATGACGATCAGGATGTGGATCCAACCGCCGAGAGTGTGCGCCGTAATCAACCCCGCCAGCCACAGGATAAACAGAATTACCGCGATGGTGACAAGCATATTTTTTTTCCTTTATTTCAAAGTCTGGTAAATTGATAATAAGTTTATAAAATGACACTTTATATCATGTGACATCGTTAGAAAAAGTCAAGCACTATAGTCCGACTTGACCTTGTCAAGACGTGAAGCTACCCGGAATGACTGCGTCATTCCGATCTCCATCACTTCTCGCTCATCTTCTGAATCCGATTTTTCTCATTTCCTTATTGGGTGGCGTCATGGGCTGACGGATTGCGTCAAACACAATCCTGAACTGCGAGTCATATTTTTTCTCAAGTTCATCTCGTCTCATGGTCTCATGGGGACTGACCCCAACTTGACCTCTTGATTCGCTCATTTATAATTGTTTGGCGATGAAATTTTTACCGGGGACTGATCCCGAAAATAAAAATAAAATAATTTTTCAGAAAGGAAATCTTAAAATGAAGAACAAAAAGAAAAAACTAACTACAGGCTTTGGGATGCCGGTCGACAATGATTTGAACTCAATGACCGCCGGTTCCAAAGGACCAGTGCTCATTCAGGATGTCCATCTGATCGAGAAACTCGCTCATTTCGACCGCGAACGGATTCCTGAGAGGGTTGTTCATGCCAAGGGAGCAGGCGCGCACGGATACTTCGAGGTTACTCACGATGTAACCAAATATACATGCGCTAAGTTCCTTTCCGAGGTAGGGAAGCGAACCGAGGTTTTCGCGCGATTCTCCACTGTTGGCGGTGAGAAGGGCTCGGCGGATTCAGAGCGAGACCCTCGAGGTTTCGCGCTGAAGTTCTATACCGAGGAGGGTAACTATGATATGGTTGGCAATAACACTCCGGTATTTTTCATCCGCGACCCTTTGAAATTTCCTGATTTTATTCATACCCAGAAACGCAATCCGGCGACTAACCTCAAGGATGCGGACATGTTCTGGGACTTCCTATCCCTGACTCCTGAATCAATACATCAGGTCACAATCCTTTTCTCGGATCGCGGTACTCCAAAGGCTTTTCGCAACATGAACGGATATAGCAGCCACACTTATATGTGGTACAACAGGAAGGGAGAGTACTACTGGATTAAACTTCATTTCAAAACCGAGCAGGGGATTCAGAATTTTACAGGTGAGGAGGCTGCGCGCATGCGGGGTATAGACCCGGATTGTGCTACACGCGACCTGTTCAATGCAATCTCACGTGGAGAATACCCATCATGGCGTCTTGAAGTGCAAATCATGACACCGGAACAGGCAAAAAGTTATCGGTTTGATCCATTCGATATTACAAAAGTATTGCCTCACGCTGATTTTCCGCCTGTCAATGTCGGACGATTGGTTCTTAACCGCAACCCGGAAAATTATTTTGCCGAGGTGGAGCAGGCGGCTTTTTCGCCGGGTAACTTCGTTCCGGGTGTTGGACCGTCCCCGGATAAGATGCTTCAGGGGCGGCTTTTCAGCTATCACGACACACATCGTCACAGACTTGGTCCTAACTACCATCTGCTTCCGATAAACGCTCCAAAGGCTTGCCAGATGAACAGCTACCAGCGTGATGGTTCCATGAGATTGGACAATAACAGCGGAGGCGATCCGAATTACTGGCCTAACAGTTTCGGTGGTCCATCTCCGGATCCGGAAATGACGCCTCCACCCATCGATGTTTCAGGAATGGCAGCGCGCCATGCGTATGAACTTGGTGATGTCGATTTCGTTCAACCGGGTGATTTATACCGCAAGGTCATGTCCGATGATGATCGAGCACATTTGATTAGCAATATCGTTTCGCATCTTAAAAACGCTCAGACACGGATTCAACTTCGACAATCCGCGATATTCTACAAAGCGGACAAGGATTATGGCGAACGTGTAGCCAAAGGATTGGAACTAAGCGTTGATGAAGTTAAAAAGCTCGCTTCGATGTCACAGGATGATCGTGTAAAAGCAACCGTTATATGAGTTTTAGATGATTTAAATCACCAAGTCAGTGCAATCTTTCTCTTGATTGGATTGCACTTTTTTAGCCATGTGGGCATTGGGGACTGACCCCGGATTTGTGCTCTGCAAAGTCTTATTTATATTGGCTTTGCGATGAAATTTTACCGGGGTCTGATCCCCTGTCACAACTTCTATCCCGTTATCTCCTTATCCTTTTCCATGTAAACTTGAACGCCCAATTTTTTCAATTCCGGAATTATAGTATTCATCGATTTTTCATTTAATGGATTGCCTCCAATACCGAATTGCAGTTTATCATCCAGTCCTTTCATCTTCAGGATGGGTTCTATATCCACAATCTGATTATCAAATAGAATTATGGTTTTTGTGACTATCATCATCGCGTGATATTGCCCTAATGGATAGCCTTCAAGTTCTTTTTCATAACTATCTATTGAATACTCAAACCTGTCCACCTCGGATAGCTTCAGGTTTTTAATAGCTTTGATATCGCTGACCAGGTTACCGGCAAGATCGACCTCCCTGAGCGCGGGTAGTTCAGCGATATTTGCGATGTCTTTTATTTTATTCTGTTTTAATTCAAGATATTTCAAATTTGACATTTTTTGCATGCTGCCTGTAGTCTCAATGATATTCTCGGACGCTCGTAACAGGAAAAGACTCGATATGTTTCCAAGCGGTGAAATGTCTTTAATGCGATTCCTGGTTATATTAAGATCCTTTAATGGAAGGTTTTCCAACGGTCTTATATCGCTAACCTCATTCTGATCAAGCAGCAATACCTCAAGCTTGTTCAGGTTGGATATGCTCGTTATATCCTGCATTCGGTTATCGCCCAGGTCCAGCAACCGCAGGTTATAAAGGTTTTCCAGTTTACCTGATGATTTAATTCGATTTTGTCTGAATTTTGCGACTTTAAGGTTATTCAAACCCGAAATTGGAGAGATGTCCTCGATTAGATTATCGGTAAAATCTACGCTTGCCAGGCTTTTCAAATTTGATATGGGTGTTATATCTGTTATTTCATTTCGATCGATTTTCAATGAAAATAGATTTGTGCAGTATTGTATTCCCTCAAGGTTTTTGATTTTCAAATGTGCATCCGCAATTTTTGTGATTGGTACGGCCACATTTTTTTGCCCGCTATACTCAGTTACTGTAGGTGTACTCAAGCGGTCAACCTTAAGCTCAGTGAGACTAGCAAGTTCGCCAGCGGTTATTTCTCCGTCAGGTTTTCCCAAAGCTCGTCGGATTGCCGCTTCAAGAGCCTTGTCAGGAAACTTTACAACATCGGTTCCTGCACGTTTTTCAAGTGAAGAAGTTGCAGTACCGACGTTTTCCTTATCACCTTGCAGTTCATATTGCCAGACTGTTCCATGATTCCCAACAAGCAAAACGTCGGAACCATCGTTATGCAGAGGTAAAGCTGCAAGAGCGCCGCCTTCATGGCTACGATATCTTATGGAAGGTTTTGTGTCGAGGACTTTTTCCTCATGAACTAACTTGCCTTCACTATCGAAGACATATAAGAATACATCTAGCGGATATAACCCATAAAGAAGAGCAGCAATGTATTCCGGTTGATTATTGTTAAATTTTACGGTGGTTGCTTTAATGGTTTGGTTCATATCATCATGCTTCTCAGTAGGAAGAGTAATCAGTTTATTGCCCGAGATGTCATAGATATTAAAACAGTCCTCTTCAAAGGTCATAAGTTTCAAGGCGCTGTTTTTATTTGGCCATCTGATCAAGGTAAAAGTGCTATTAAAAGGTCCATACAGTAAATCCTGTGATTTAAAAGTTTTTATTACCGTTCCATTCTTATCGAGAATGGTTATATTTCCCATAATATCAGAATAGATAATTTCATCATTTCCATCGCCATTAGTATCCAGCATTCCGACATTTCGTACGGTTACTGAATCATCACCCCAGATTTTTTTTCCATTTATGTCAGCAAGATGGATTCCGTGTCCGTAAGAGCAAGCTATCGCAAATTCCGGTTTGCCATCACCATTAACATCGCCAGTATCCATATCCTCTGTATAATCGACATCATAAATCCATTTAACATTGCCATCATGATCCAGTAACGCGCCCTTTAGAAGCATAGGCCCTTTTATCATATATTCAGCGATATTGTCTTTATTTGTATCCGTGAAGGCGATTTCCGCCCAATCCGAAAAACCAAAGTTGTATTTCAGCTCAACCTTTTTTTTGAGCTTTCCCTTTGTATCGATAAAGAAAATGCCACCCTTGCCGGCGATGCCGATTTCCGGACCTGCTATCGGATCCAATTCTCCCATCGTGATATCCGAAACGGCAACGATGTAGTTATCGTTGAAGAATTCAACTTTAGAAAGTTTCTCTTTACTTCTCGTAATCTGGACCTTATGTTCCTGTAATGATCCCAAATTTACACAACCGCTTGCAATTGAAATAAAAATAAGCATATAAAACAGATATTTCCATAATGCAATGCTTATTGATACCTGTCTGTTATTTGATATGGCAAGCAGTCTGTTATAAGAGGGTGAGTTCATTTTTATCCTCCAGGTTTGATGTTAATCCAATACTGAAAAGTCGCATTTGCATTAATCCTGTTGTAATTATTTTTTATTATAAACATCATTCACAGACCAGAACTTTATACAAACTCCGGCACCGGATTTCGATCCACCGGCAGAGACGAGTATTTTTCCATCCGGGTTGAACGTAACAACCGTGATAAATGTCCCATGACCTTTGTATTCGTGCAAGAGTTCCCCTGTTTCAACCGACCAGATTTTAACGCTTGGTCCGATATTCAGCATATTTTCAGTAAATTGCGTTCCACCTGATGCCAATAGCTTACCATCGGGACTGAAAGCTATTGATTGGATGACTTTTTCTTCGCCAAAATAATTGTATTTTACGATTAATGGGTCAAGTGAAAACAAGATAATTTCACCATCCCATAAACCCGCAGCTAAATATTCATCATTCGGACTGAAAGCAAGACAAGTGGGATGATCCTGGAGATTTTCAATTATTTTGATAGGCTTCCATGACCTGGCATCGTACAGTCTGATGTAATTTTCGTAGCCGCAACAAGCCATTATTGTTCCTCCTGAATTAAACGTGATGACATTTATATATTCCTGTGGCAATTCCTCTATAATACTGAATGGTTTGAGATCCTTAACAGTAAATAACCAGATCGCTTCTTGATCTGCTCCGACAATATATTTACCATCCGGTGTAAAATTAGCGGAATTAGGATTGATTCCTTTCTTATCCTTATAAAAACTGCTGGTTTTAATTATTTTACAATCGTCAGGAGACCGTAATTCGATTTCTTCACCGGCTGTAACAATGTATTTTTCATCCGGGCTTAAATTGAGGCTGCGCAGTACATATTTCTCATCATTACCTGCGCTCAGCATTTTTCCGGTTTTTGTGTCCCATTTTTTAATCTGCCTTGCGTCAGACGAATAAATGGATTTCCCATCTTTTGTGTATACAAGATAATCAGCCCAGAAACTATGTGCTTCATTTATAGTCAGGATTGAATCATCGGGGATATCCTTTTCAGGTGTTCGTTCAAAAGTAGGGTCAGGCTTCATTTCTTCGGATGGATTGTCATGCTTAAGTGGATTTTCAGAATTTTCTCTATAGAGGATTATTGGACAAGCCGCATTAGAAAGCATCAGTAATATTATTGGAAGAAAATGAACCAGTTTATAAAGCATTGGTATGGATTCACTACGGGCATCAATCACGCAGAGCTTCTTCACTTTAATCTCCTTGATATATAACCGGGTTTTCCGAAACCGGGCATCGGTGCGTAAAAACGAAAGTAACAAAACTTAAAAAACTAATACCTAATCTTATCCAGATATTCCTTCAAGACCTTTATTGAATCGGAGTCAATATCAAATACGGTTTCGATTTTTTTAACGCCCCAGGGGCGTAACTCCTGAGCTTCGGTAAAGCAGTTGGGAGTGTGTACCACAATCCTGAACTGCGAGTAATGTAGATCGACTTAACCTTGTCAAGCGGGGAAGCTAACCCGAATGACTACGTCATTCCGGGCTATTAGTCTCCTCGCCGCTGGAGTAAACCTACAATAATCATAACAACAGCGATGACGATCAGGATGTGGATCAAACCGCCGAAAGTGTGTGTTGTAATCATCCCCAGCAGCCACATGATAAGAAGAATAACCGCGATGGTGATAAGCATAAATTTTAATCCTTTATTTCAAAGTCTGGTAAATTGACAATAAGCTTATGAAATGGCACCTGATATCATGTTGCATCGTTAAAAAAAAGTCAAGCACTATAGCCCGACTTGACCTTGTCAAGACGTGAAGCTACCCGGAATGACTGCGTCATTCCGATCTCCATCAATTCACGCTCATCTTCTGAATCCGATTTTTCTCATTTCCTTGTTGGGTGGTGTCATGAGCTGTCGGATTGCGTCAAACGCAATCTTGAACTGTGGGTCATATTTTTTCTCAAGCTCATCCCATCTCATGGGGACTGACCCCAGGTTTATGCTCTACAAAGGCTGATGTATATTGGTTTTGCGATGAAATTTTACCGGGGACTGACCCCGAAAATCCCGGAAATATGACAGTACCGAATCTCAAAGCAGCGGTTGAAAACCGGGGTAAATTGGGGACTGACCCCAGGTTTATGCTCCGCAAAGGCTGATGTATATTCGTTTTGAGATGAAATTTTACCGGGGACTGACCCCGATTGACGGTTGATCTAATTTTTATTAATTCCAGCGAAATGTATCATCCAGCTATGCGGAAATCGGCAGCTATTGATAATTCGAACATATCACCGCGCAACAAGCGTGTTGAGAAAAAGAGAATTTCGAGATTTTCGATCTCTTTTGTTTTGGGATTCATTCGCGCGATAACATCATCACCGAGTTCCTCACTCTCTTGTTCGGCGTAAGGGGGACACTTGCTTATATATAAAATATCCGCTTCCCTGTCATAGGCAAAACTCAATTTTTTTCCCATTCGATTTCACCTTCCGCTAATTTCCTTGTAAAATACGCAGTAATAATCCAGTTCTTTTGGGTTGGCTCCTGACCGCAAATGACAACTACAACAACATGCTGCCCACCTCTGATGTCATTATACCATCGCGAGAAAAGCTTTGCGTTACCAATGCGGGTACTGTGCCTAACCATATCCGGATTCGTAAGAGTATCGGCAATTGTATCGAAATGGTCTGGAAGCAAGTCTGGATGACGTTCAGCGATGTGGTTTTTACGTTCATCGCTCAGTTCAACGTCTGCATTTAAGTATGGGCATAAGAATTTATTCATAAAATTAAATTTTTGGACTGACTCCAGCTGAACTACCAACCAAATCGGTTGAAAACCCGTGATACTTCAGGTCGGAAGACCACCATTCCGTTTCTGCAAAATTGCTAAGGTCGGATGACCTGCGTTTCTTTTACAAAATTATCAGGTTGGAAGATCTGAGTTCACCATAGATCTATATCTATCCAGAAATTTTAATATCTAATCTTATCAAGATATTCCTTCAATACCTTTATTGAATCTGAATCTATGTCGAAAACGGTTTCGATTTTTTTAACGCCCCAGGGGAGAAGCTCCTGAGCCTCGGTGCGGCAGTTAGGAGCGTGGACAACAATCTCAGCGTTCGCTATAAGCTCGTTCATCGCTTTTTTATCATCGAGAAGGGTAGTCAGCACTTTTGTGGTGGCTTTAGCTTTGTCTTTCATGTACGCCATCACGAGACTTGTCGCGGCACGGAGCGAATCCTCATCGCGCGCGAGCACTCCGACAACCTTGTATTTATGAAGGCTTTTCAAAACCTTGAGGAAATTTTTATTTAGAAGCAAGTCCAGGTTGAACGGATCTTTGCCGTATTCTTTCAGTATGTCGTGGACATCGTTGTAATGGAATGGAGTAGTGACATATACGGTTCTCTCGCCGAGATACTGCAATAGTTTTTTCCCCTCGGTGAGCATTGTGCTTAACACGACCGGGAAAAACTCGTATTCGAGCGACTCGCGAAGCACGGTGCACATGTCCCACGACTGTTCGAGGCTGCATTCGATAACGGCGACTGTCGGTTTGGCGTACTCGCGCTTGCTTACTGGTACAGCGGTTTTCTTTTTCTTTTCCTCGGTTTTGGGTTCATCCTCGGTGCTGAGGTCGAATCCGTGTTCGGTGACGCGCGTTATCGATTCGATTACCTCATCGGGAGTGTATCCGAGTTTCATCGCGCGGAGGATTTCCCGTCGAACGAGATAATCGAAGTCCTGTTTCTTTATTTTTTTTTCCATTGATGTTCTTCTTGGTTTTAATATTGAATTCTACGCATGTAATTATAGACCAGTATTTGTGACATTTGAAATTTTTTACAAAACCTCACCCATTTTGTAGTTTTTACAATAGATACAATATGGAAATTCCTCAAGATTTTGATTGTACAAATTGCAGAATCCTTTTTCCGAGTTTTCATCGGAAGGAAGAGAGCCGTTAAGATAGATGCATCTTGCTATTTTCCCGCGTTCTTCAATTAATCGAAGACGCGCTTTTATTTCAGCTGATGTCCCTAATCTCACGAGATGCAGCATTATGATAATCGCGATACCGCATCCGAAAAAAAGCGCGCCGATAAAATAAATCCAGAATATGCGCACCGCGAAATTATAAAGTCCGATGATGATTAGTCCGATGACCGATGCAATTACCGCACCCTCGAACCATCCGCGAAAAATCGGTCTCGCGTGACCTTTTTCGAGCGCGGTGACTCGTCTATTGAAATCGTCCCATGATTCTTTGATGTTTGATTTTTTATTATTCACTTCTTTCATAATTCCTGCAGTAGATACAATAAGGATATTTCTCAAGTTTTTGCTCATGAAGCCTACAATAACCATTTTCGGAATTCCTATTAACTGGCAAGGTGCCATCAAGAAACTTGCATCTTCTCAGCTCACCGCGCTCTTTTATTAATCCCAAACGTTCTCTTTTTTGAACCCAAAAGCTTAAAAGCACCAAGAGGATAATTAATAAAATGAATAGTATTTTCCCCCATGAGGAGAAGGCAAAAACTACTAAATACCAGTATTCCGGAAAAAAGATTAGGAAAAGCACGATGAGAGTAATTCCAACAACAATGAATGACAATCTTATGTCATCTTTATCCGGGAAAGGCTCTATATATTTTATTTCCGAATATATGACTCTCTTTCTGAAATCATGCCATTCCTCTCGGATTCTGGGTTTTTGTTCGTTCATTAAAGTATATAACGGCTCAGATCACGATCCTTTGCGATATCGCCGACATGATCGATTACATATTTTGAATCGACAACAACCTTTTTAGATTTCCCCGGCGAATCGAATGAGACATCCTCAAGGACTCTCTCAAGGATTGTGTGAAGACGTCGCGCACCGATATTCTCGGTCTCCTCGTTCACTCGAAATGCAACCTTGCTGATTTCCTCGATACCATCCTCAGTGAATTCGACATCAACGCCCTCAGTTTTCAATAATGCGTGATATTGTTTGGTCAAAGCATTTTTCGGTTCTTTAAGGATTCGCTTGAAATCATCAGCGGTTAAACTGTCGAGTTCGACACGGATTGGAAATCGTCCCTGGAATTCCGGTATCAAATCGCTCGGTTTGGAGATATGAAACGCGCCGGCGCCGATGAAGAGCACGTGATGCGTTCTGATTGGTCCGTATTTCGTCATCACCGTGGAGCCTTCTATTAACGGGAGTATATCGCGCTGAACGCCCTCACGTGAAACATCGGGACCCATCGTTCGTTCGCTACCGACGATTTTGTCTATTTCATCGATGAAGATAATCCCGGCTTCCTCGCATTTGGTCTGAGCCTCGCGGATTATTGCCTCCATGTCAACAAGTTTCTGCATTTCCTGATGCTTGAGTATCTCCCGCGCCTCCTTGACCGTGACTTTGCGTTTTTTCATCTTGCGCGGAACCATGTCGCCAAACATCTCCTGGAGATTCATGCCCATTTCCTCGATTCCGGCTGATGAGAATATCTCGATTATTCGAGGCTGAACCTCCTCGACCTCAAGCTCGACAATCTCATCATCCATGCCTCCGCTTAGAATTCGCTCGCGATAACGTTCTCTGATTCTCGTAATCTGCGGATACATGTCATCCTCATTTGGTGATGGCGGCAGCTCTTTAGGTTTGAACAGACTCTCCTCGCGGGGGATATCCTCGGGACCAGCGTTCCGCAAACGTTTGGGAAATGGCTGGAGTATTTCAACGAGTTTCTGAATCGCGTGCTTATCCGCTTCGTCATCGACCTCTGTCATGCAGTTGGTCTTGACAATCCGGACAGACATCTCCATAAGGTCGCGCACCATGGATTCGACATCGCGTCCGACATAACCGACCTCGGTGAACTTGGTCGCTTCGACTTTAATAAACGGGCTTCCAGCGAGGTTCGCGAGTCGTCGTGCGATTTCGGATTTACCAACTCCGGTGGGACCTATCATGAGGATATTCTTAGGGGTGATTTCATCTTTCATTTCACCCTCGACCCGTTGACGTCGGAACCTGTTCCTGAGCGCGACCGCGACAGCTTTTTTCGCTTTTACTTGTCCGATGATGTAGTGGTCGAGCTCGCACACGATTTCCTTTGGGGTGAGGTAGTTTTCTGATATATCTTTATCTTGATGTGCAGTCATGTTCGTAATTCAGCACGAAAAAGGATTTGGAATTATACCATGCATGACCTACTGCTCTCTCTATAATCCAACCTTTGCCACGACTTCATTTTCCTTGTATAATCCATTAAATAATTAGCAGGATATATCCATGGCTAAAACCATAGATAATGCAAAAGATGAAATCGCATCTCTCATAAAGCATTTCCGGAAAAATCTGGATTATGTCCATTCCCAAAGCTACAAAGAGGTGCAGGCTCGTCAGGAGTTCATCGACCCCTTCTTCATCGCTCTTGGATGGGATGTCCGCAACGAAAGTCGCGCCGCCATGCAATACCGCGAAGTCATCCCCGAAGTCTCTCAGGATGTCGAAGGGCACAAGCGAGCTCCGGACTATGTCTTTCGTGTCGGACGCGACCCCGTATTCTTCGTCGAGGCTAAAAAGCCGGGTGTTCAAATCAAAAGCGCCTCAGACTCTGCTTACCAACTCCGTCGCTACGCCTGGAGCGCCAAACTCGCACTTTCAATACTTACCGATTTCGAGGAACTGGCGGTTTATGAATGCCTGAAACGCCCATCGGAAAAAGACAAAGCCAGTGCTGGACGAATTAAAATCGTAAACTATGATGAATACATAGACCATTTGCAGGAAATATGGGACATCTTCTCCCGTGATGCTGTCTGGAGCGGTTCGTTCGACCAGTTCACGCAATCCGCAAGAGGAAAACGCGGGACAAGCGAGGTCGATTCCGAATTCCTGAAGGAAATCGAGGGATGGCGCGATGAACTCGCTCATAATTTTGCTCTGAGAAATCCAAAACTCAATATTGATGACCTTAACGACGTTGTACAACTAACTATAGACCGAATCATCTTTCTCCGTATGGCTGAAGATCGCGGGATGGAACCATACGGACAACTTCGTGAACTCGCCGACGGAAAAAATATCTATAAAAAATTAATCAAAGAACCGTGCCGACGAGCCGATGAACGCTACAACTCCGGTCTGTTCGATTTCTCTACCGATAAACTAACACCAAAACTTGACCTCGACGATAAAGTGATGAAATACATCATCGACGATTTGTATTTCCCTCAATCGCCTTATGAGTTCAGTGTACTCCCAGCTGAAATACTCGGCAATGTGTATGAACAATTCCTCGGTAAAGTGATACGCCTGACTCCGGGACATTTCGCGAAAGTCGAGGAGAAACCGGAAGTTAAAAAAGCAGGTGGCGTCTATTACACTCCGGCTTATATCGTTGAATACATCGTGAAAAACACGGTCGGGAAAATGGTCGAGGATAAGAGCCCGAAGCAACTCGAAAAACTCCATGTGCTCGACATGGCTTGCGGTTCCGGCTCTTTCCTTCTTGGTGCTTTTGACTACCTTCTAAACCATTACCTCCAATGGTATATCTCGCATTATCCCGGTAAGCATCCGAAAGCTTTGTGGAAACATCGCGATGACTGGCGGCTGACAACATCGGAAAAGAAACGAATCCTCCTGACTCATATTTTTGGTGTTGATATAGACAGGCAAGCAGTCGAAGTCACCAAACTAAGTCTGCTTTTAAAAGTCCTCGAGGGCGAAAACGATCAGACTCTTTCCACGCAGATGGATTTAATCATCAAGGAACGCGCGCTTCCGAACCTCGATCAGAACATCAAATGCGGAAACAGCCTTATCGGTCCCGATTATTTCACCGGCGATTTAATCCCCGACCGCGACGAAATGAAGCGCGTCAACCCATTCGACTGGAATCAGGAATTCAAGGAAATAATGAAAGATGGCGGATTTGATTGCGTAATCGGTAATCCACCGTATGGCGCTGATTTTGACGAGACAGAAAAAATATATTTACAAGAAAAGTATAAAAATCAAAGCTATCAACTTGACAGTTATTTACTATTTCTTGAAAAGGCTGTCTCTTCTCTTCTCCATGTTAATGGAATGTATGGAATGATAATTCCTAATCCTTGGCTTACTAATTTACTTCAACGCAGTATTCGAGTATTTGTTGTCGAAAATACTCGTGTTCATAATATAGTGCATTTTAAATATCCTGTTTTTAAAGTTACTGTTGATACCGAAATTGTAATACTTGAAAAGGCTAAGCCTGATAATTGGAAAGCTTTGATTGATGTATACGAAAAGCTAGAGGATTTCCAAAAAGGAATCGATACTCCAAATTCCAAACATCTTAAGCCTAGGCAACAAAACTGGCGCGAATTACATGGTGACGTGATTAATATTTTTATCAATGATGACGAAAGAGCTTTATTTGCTAAATGCTTAATTAATAGTTCTCTTCTATCTGATTATTGTGCTATTAATGTTGGTATAAAGCCTTATCAAGCCGGTAAAGGCACGCCACCGCAATCTAAAGTCACTGTTGAAGAACGTCCTTTTGATAGCGACAGGAAAATCAACAGTAAGTATCGCCAATATCTTCGAGGATGTGACATAAACCGTTATTCTGTTTTTCCCTTAGAATCTAGATTTATTAAATATGGTTCTTGGCTGGCTGAACCAAGGAATAGTGCTAATTTTGATGCCCCAATAAAAATATTTATGCGTCAAACTGGTGATAGTTTAGTTGCGGCATATGACGAGAATCGTTTACTTTGCCTTAATAACATGCATGTTTTGGTTCCTAAGATTCCTCTTCCGGATTCTAAATACTTATTAGGAATTATTAATTCTAAGTTATTGAATTGGTATTATCATCTATTAAATCCTGAAGTTGGAGAAGCTTTAGCAGAAGTAAAAAAGACAAATGTTGCAAAGCTTCCCATTAAAAGGATAGATTTCTCAAAGCTAACTGATAAGACACATCATGAAAAGATGGTTAGTGTAGTTAATAAGATGCTTGATCTCCACAAACAACTTCACTCAACCGAAAGCGCATCAGAGCGTGAAATTTACCAGCGACAAATCAACGCCACCGACCGCCAGATAGATAACCTCGTCTATGAGCTTTACGGCTTGTCCGGTGAGGAGATCAGGATTGTGGAGGAAGGAACTTGTTGAAAAATAAGAAACTCTATTTTTTCAAAAGTAATGAAGGAGAATAAAAGCTGATGAATGATCCTTGTTTCAATGAATATAAGCAAAAACGAGATATTTGGATCCAATGCATGAACGGGGAAGGCTACAACTCTATTTTAAAGCAAATTTGGAGGATGATTTGGAATACTGCAGCGTTCAGAGTGATTAATGAAGCAAGAAAAATAGCTCCTTCTGCACAAGAAGGTGGTGTGCAACTTAACTATTTAATTCACAATTTGATAGACAAGTGTTTTTTCGAAAGCCAAGCTTCTGCTATACGAAGACTAAATGACACAAAGAGGAATGTATATTCACTTGTTCGCTTACTTGATGATATGAGTAAAAATGTAAAATTGATGACAAGAGAGAATATATTTAAATACGAACAATTGGAATATGATGTCGAAAAGTTGAAACAAAAAGAAGATGAATACATTGAAGAAAACGTTAAAAAAGGATTAAGAGCTTGGGGGACACCAAAAGAGATAGACCCAGGAATATCTGTTGATCGACACAAACAAATAGATTTCTTAGCTGGTGTTGACTATATAGATCGTTCGCCAAGTGATTGCATTCGAAGAAAAATATTAATAAATATTAGAAAAAGGTTAATAGAAAATGGTGAAGACATAATAAAATATACTAATAGATATGTTGCCCACGCCACGAAAAAAGAAAGTGGGAATAATCGCAATATTGATGAAATACCTTTTTCTCTAAATGATCTATGGCGTGCACATAAAAATATTTGTGAGATGACAAATTTCATAAATCTGTATATACTAATTGGTGCTAACTATGGATTTCTAGCAATTCCTCAATTCAATCAATTTAAATATATCGATAAACCCCTTGTAGCAAGTGAAAACATACAAGTTCTTAAAGATGTTTGGGATGAATATAACAAAGAAACCTTTAATTGGATGAATTGGGGTATTCCAGAATATAGAAAGGAATTCCAATCCTAATCAATGTAACCTTGCATCGCGAAAGCAGTTTGGGAAAAAGAGAACAGCGCTTTTTATGGTTATTTATACTTGTGATAGATAATAAAATGTTATAAAGGGCTTTGTCCTCTTTATCGGGGATTTCATCAGCCTTACACGGTCTCGAATTGCAAACTATTAAGCATCTCGATCGGAACGCGCTTGCTCAAGCCAAGCACCTCAATTCCAACAACATTGCCGTTAGCATTGTAATCAAGGATAACTCCCGGTTTAATCTCCTCTGACTCGACAATCGCTGATTCGTCCAACCGAAAGTATAAAGCGTCATTCTTGTGATCTACCTTTAGTCTCATCTCGACTCCCTGATATCCTGATTCGCATTTCCCCCGGCATGATTCCGCAAACCTATCCGTTGGATTAATTCATCTGCTGACGCCACTTTTTATTTGGCTTTATCCCGCTTCAGCTTTTACGAGTTTGCGTCGGGCGATACCCTCCTGATATTCCCTCCACCGGAATTCCTTTGTGATTTCCGGTGAGAGTGAATCGACCATTATTGTGCATCCATTAGGCTCAGCGTAACTCTCTTGCAGGTTCCATACGAAGTTACGAAATAATTCATGATCCTCTAATGGGACCCAAAGAGCCTCAAATACTTCTGTATCATCATATATTTCATCAGGAATTCCAGTACCGCGCCATATTACAATGGTATCTTTAAAGCGAGATTCAATTCGCTTGATTATCTCATTAATGAATTTTCTTTTACTAATTCTGTTTGATTTCATCTTCAATCACCTTGAAAATTTCTTCTGTTTTTTCTCTAATGCTTTCTATTTCTTTATCCTTAACAGGCATCGATTCATAATCCGCTCTAACTCTCAAGATAAATGCATCTTGAAGTAAATATTCAATATTATACTTATATCCTTGAATCATTGATTTTGCCTGCTTATGTAACTCTCTCTTTGGCCAGGTCCCCGGGTATGGATTCTTTCTTAACTTGCCATCTCGATAAATGTATTCAGGAACTGGTATGCCTTTCTTCTCAAAAAGCGAGCAGAACCCGAGGAATAAAGCGTAATAATATCTCGATGCGGCAGCATTTAAATGTCCGTTATTATATGCGTATTCACTTACGGCGCGATTCTCTAGACACTTGCTCCAAAATGCGTTTATTTTGCTGTCGCCATCCATTTGATATTCAATTCCACTGAGTAAAAAACTTAGAAAGATGGTTTATTCAATTTTACACTCTTGGCACTTCGACCATTTCGAACTCCTCTATCACATCGCCCTCTGCCAGATCCGTAATACCCTCGAGCATAACCCCGCATTCGAGACCGCTTTCGACCTCGCGGGCATCCTCGGTGAATCGCTTCAGACTGCCGAGCTTGCCATCCCATATTTTTGCGCCATTGCGGAGTACTCGAATATTGCCACCGCGTTTGAGATGTCCTGATGTTACAACCACTCCTGCGACAATCGCGCCCTTCGCTTTCTTGAAAATAGCACGAACCTCCGCAGTACCGGTAATCTCCTCTTTGAACTCCGGTTCGAGAAGTCCCTTCATCGCTTTTTCGATATCTTCAACAGCTTTGTAAATGATGTTATACGCGCGGATGTCTATACCCTCCATGTGCGCGAGTTTTTTCATTTCAGCTGAAACGACAACATTGAACGCAATGATGATACTCTTTGCGGCAATAGCGAGCATGATATCCGATTCTTTGACATTTCCAACCGATGAATGAATGAACTTTATCGCAACCTCGGGACTATCGAGTTGTTTGAGGGCATGGATGATAGCCTCGATAGAGCCTTGCATATCGGCTTTGATGATGAGATTAAGCTCTTTTGTCTCGCCTTCTTTGATTTTCTTGTAGAGCTCGTCAAGGCTGATTTTGTTTACGGCACGAATTCGTTCCTGTCGACGATCGAGGGTTCGCTTGTCGTATATATCCTTCGCGATTTTTTCATTTTCCACCTGGTTCAGGATATCACCTGCCTGGGGGACATCGCTCAATCCGAAAATCGCTACAGGCACCGATGGTCCGGCATCCCGCACCTCACGCTGGTTCTCGTTGAGCATCGCACGGATTCGTCCATAGGAACACCCGGCAACAACATAATCTCCAACATGAAGAGTTCCACGCTGCACAAGCACAGTCGCTACTGCGCCTTTTCCACGATCGATCCTCGCTTCGATAATCGTACCCTGAGCCGGTGCTTTCGGATTCGCTTTGAGATCGAGTAAATCCGCCTGCAATAGAACCAGTTCCAGAAGTTCATCGATTCCCTGACCGAATTTCGCGCTAATCGGTACCATTACAGTTTTACCGCCCCATTCCTCCGGGATGAGTCCCACTTCAGCGAGTTGAGCTTTGACTCTTTCGGGGTCTGATGTTTCCAGATCTATTTTATTCAAAGCAACAACTATTTCGATACCCGCGTTTTTAGCGTGATCGATAGCTTCGAGAGTCTGCGGTTGGACACCATCATCGCATGCGACCACGAGGATAGCGACATCGGTGACTTTCGCGCCGCGTGCGCGCATCGCTGTGAACGCTTCATGACCAGGCGTGTCGATGAAGGTAATAGATCTATTTTTGACTCTTGCCTGATATGCACCGATCGCCTGAGTAATACCGCCTGCTTCATGCGCAGCGACATTGGTTCGGCGGATCGTATCCAGCAAGCGTGTCTTTCCATGGTCGACATGACCAAGAACCGTTACAACCGGGGGACGTCTCATCAGGTCTTCAGGTCTGTCATCTAACGGTTTCCTTAAGACATCCTCGACCTCTTTCACGGTGATTTCATATTCGAAGCCGAGATTTTCGAGAACAAGAGCCGCGATATCCTTGTCGATTACCTGATTTATGTTAACGATAAGGTTGAGATCATCAAGGAGAAATTTCATGATAGCCGGGCTTCGGACACCTGTTATGGCGCTCAAATCCTTGATTGTCATGTGGTCGGTTACACGGATTTTCTTGTGCGCTTCTGTTTTAATATCAGTTAATTGCTGGACTTTTTCGGGTAGTTTCTTTTTCCTGTGCCTTTTAACAAGAAGGCTTCGACCCCCATATTCGGATTCATCCCTTTTGCCTGGCTTGAGGGATTTTGGACGTTTCCTCTCTTGCGGCAGAATTTTCTTTTTTCTTTTGCCCTTGATAACGGGTCCGGTATTGATTGATGCTCTGAACGAGCCTTTAAGAGCCATGATACTCTTGTCGAAAGCCTGCCCCTCAAGGATTATATTCTTCGGAGGTACAGGAGGTTTCGGTCTTGTATCCTGACGTTGGTCGCGAAAAGGTTCTCTCCCGCCCCTTCCCTTCTTTCTCCTCATTACACCAGGAGGTGGACCTCCTCTGGGTCCTCGCTGTTGCTCCTGGACTCCAACTCCTGTTCTATCGCGATCTTGGGACTGAGGACGTTTTGTATCAGCACCGCGTCGCTTCTCTCCTGCAACTCGGACTGCATCCTCCTTGGAGAATTTCGGTCTTTCAGGAGGTCTGGATTTATCAAACCTGTTATCTTTTCTCCTCTGGGAATCTCGCGGCGGATATTTATCTCTCGGTGGATATTTGTCTCTCGGAGGATATTTGTCTCTTGGCGGATATTTATCTCTCGGTGGCTCCCCGCGTTTTTCAAAATGAGCGGGTTTTCCAGGAGGCGGACCTGTTTTTACTTTTGGTTCAACCATTCGAGATGGTTCAGCTGGTTTTGTTTCGCCGACTGGTTTCGGTTCAGCCGTGACATGAGACTCAGGAACCGTCTTGGTTTCAGGCGGGCCTGCTTCAATGCGGGGTAACCTGGTTTCCGGTGCTGGTGGAACTCGTTTTTCCGGTTTTGGGGGAGCGGGTGGTTTCTTTTTAACCGTAGGAATTGGTCCTGCTTTGCTTGGAGGTTGTCCCGCTCGTTTTGGCGGTATCTGGGATGGACGAATCTGAGCGGCTGGTCCCTGCTGCTGTTGCTGCTGATGCTGAATTCGGCTCTTCAGTCGAGAATCGATGGGCGCGCTTTTCCTGATAAAAACCTTCTTCTTTGTAGAGCCGGGAGAGGGGACAGATTTGGAAGGAGCAGGAGCTTGTGGTGCCGATGTGGGTTCTCTTTTCGATGTGAATCTTGCTCTCGCGACAGATTCCTCTTTAACGCTGAGAGTTTTCAAGGCACCCTTGATATCGAAACCCTCATCCTGAAAAAACTTAATCAGGGTGTTAGGTGTAATACCTAGCTCTTTAGCTAATTCTTGTAGACGCATATAGACGTAAAAAATCCTTAATCATTAATTCGGGTTGGACATCCCGTAATTTTATCCTGCATCACCTCCTCCAGCTTGTCGAATAGTTCGGGAGATTCTTTTGCTTTCAGAAGTTTCGCGACAAGCCTTTTTTTTCTTATTTTGTCAAGGCAGCTCTTCGCGCCGCACCAGTATAATCCACGCCCATCTGCCTTTCCCGATTTGTCAAAACAGACCTTGCCGTCAGGAGACCTGACAATCCTCGAAAGCTCCCCTTTGGGGAACTTCGCTCGACAAGCGACACAACTTCGAATCGGTATGTGACTCATGACGCCATCACTTTATCACTCTATCTCAATGCCGTATTCTCGCAGGAACTTGTTCAAGTCTTCCAGCGAGTTGGCGCCAAACCCTTTTACCGCCATTAATTTATCCTTCGATTCCTCGATAAGGTCGTTCAACGTCTTGTACCCGGCTTCAAGCAGCGCATTCTGAGCGCTTCGTCTGATTGGCAAATCGCCAATATCTGTGGCGAGAACGACCTTGAGCTCCTCTTCCATTGCCAGAACATGCTCTTTCTCCTCCTCCGCAAGCTTATCGCTCTGTTTCTTTATATCGATATGCCATCCGGTAAGTTTCGCTGCGAGTCTCACATTTTGTCCTGCTTTGCCAATCGCGAGCGAAACCTGGTCATCCGGGACTATAACCTCAGCGGATTGCTCCTCTTCGAAAACCTCGACACTGTACACCTGCGCCGGTGAGAGAGCATTGGCGATATAATCGAACGGGTCATCTGTCCAATGGATGATATCTATGTTTTCGCCTTTTAATTCATTGACCACAGCCTGGACTCGTGCGCCCTTGGAACCTACGCAAGCGCCAACCGGATCGATATCGGGCGAGTTTGAATATACGGCTACCTTGCTTCGGCTTCCGGGTTCTCTCGCTATATTTACGATTTCCACAAGGCCTTCAGCTATCTCAGGTACTTCGAGCTTGAACAATTCCTTGACAAAATCCGGATGTGCTCTTGAAAGCGTAATCTGCGGGCCACGATTGGTTTTCGCTACTTCAAGTATAATCGCCCTTATCGTGCTTTTAGGTTTATAGACATCCTTGAAAACCTGCTCGGTTTGTGGAAGTACCCCTTCGGTCTTTTCAAGTTCAACAAAGCAGGTCCCGCTCTCCATCCTTCGAATCTTCCCGCTGACCAGCTGCCCCTTCTTGGAGAGATACTCAGTGAAAACCAATTCGCGTTCGGCATCTTTAATACGCTGCATAACGACCTGTTTTGCCGACTGCGTGGCGATTCGCGAGAATTTCAGGTCGACATTATCCAGCGGCTTGAGGATTTCACCATCGACTTTCGCGTTCGGATCGGTTTGCAGGGCATCCTCAAGGGAAATTTCACGCGATGGTTCCAGGACTTCCTCCACAATCCTGTAAACAGTGAACGCCTTTATTTCACCGGATTGAGGATTTACTTTGAATTGTATATTCAAATCGCGTCCATGGTCTTTTTTATATGCGCTTGTAATGGCAGCTTCGACTGCCTCCCTGATAACATCAAGGGGGATACCCTTGTCTTTCACCGTTTCCTGTATTTCCAGTTTCATAAGTTCGTTCAGCATATAAAAAGACCCTCCGAATGCTTTATAGTATACGATTGCAATTTACTATAAACTATTTATCGACACCGCCCTTTTGAAATTCAAGATCAAAATCCGGAACAAGTCGGACCCTCTTGAGTTCAGCAAAAGGAATTTTTTCAATCGTGTCGCTCTCACTCTCGATTATTATATCGCCCGCTTCGAATCCGACTAATAATACCTCGCGGATTTTATTATTTTTCCCGCCTGAGTTGAGCAATTCCATTCGTATTCGTCGACCGACAAATCGAATGAAATCAGCTTCCTTTTTGATTACCCTGTCGAGACCGGGCGATGAAACAACGAGAGAGAATTCTCTTGGAAGCAGTTCACTTGTTTCCAGATGTAATTTCAGCCTTTCGTTTATCTCACTCAGGTCTCTTATCGTAATCCCCCCGAGTTTATCAGCGTAAATCTCAAGTATTGTTCTTGATGTATGGGCATCAAGTTTCAAATCAACAAGTTCATAACCGCGTCGAAAAAGAAAATCCTCAACGACCTCCTCGATTTTCTTTCCGTTATAATCGCCAAGAAAAACCATTTAATTCACTGCAACCTTAACCGGATTGCCATATCCGAAAATAAGATAAGCAAACACAAAAAAAGTGGGCTTAACGACCCACCTTGGATTGGCGGTTATCAATATAAATTTATAACATAGTTTTGTTATAAAAGCAAGAAGTGGAATATTTGATTTGAGATTAAGATCTCTGAAAAACTCAAGAAAAGAGAGATTCCTCAGCAAAATTCAGGATTTGACATTTAGTGAATCGAGTATTAATCAAGAAATGTAAATGTCAAATCCTGAATTTTGCTGAGGAATGACATCAAGTCATTTATTTTTCAGAGGTCTTGAAATCATTATTCAACCTTGCCGGAGTAAACGACCTCCACCTTTTCAGGGTCAAGCTGCGATGGTGTCCCGTCATAAACCAATTCACCCATTTTCAATCCGAGAATCCTATCCGCGTATGATGTTGCGAGCTCAAGCACATGAAGATTCACGATTACCGTAATGCCGCGTTCCCGATTGAATTTTTTCAAAAGATCCAGGATAACATGCGAGAGTTTTGGATCAAGCGATGCCATGGGCTCATCAGCGAGGATTATGGATGGTTCCTGCGCCATCGCGCGAGCTATCGCAACACGCTGCTGCTGACCTCCTGATAGATTATCCGAACGCGAATATAGTTTATCTATAAGCCCGACTTCACGAATAAATTCAATCGCTATTTTCAGGTCATTTTTCGTATAGAAACCAAAAACGGTTCTATGTAAAGGATTAAAACCAATTCGACCAGTCAGAACATTCTGAAGAACGCTTAATTTTTCCACAAGATTGAATTGCTGGAATATAAATCCGATTTTTCGTCTTACGCGAATTAGATCACGACGATTCATTGCCGTTATGTCTTTACCATCGATTACTATTCGTGAGCCGGGTTCGGGGTCGATAAGGCGGTTGATGGTGCGAAGGAAAGTCGATTTCCCCGCTCCGGATGAACCTATAATCGCGACGAATTCACCGGTATTGATTTTCACGTTGATATTTTTAAGCGCGTGAAATCGTTTGGTACCGTAGTACTTATTCAAATTGGAAATTTCAATCATTTATCCGCTTTTTTCTTTCTCCGGCTCAGTCTTCGCTTCTTCTTTCTTTTTTGGTCCTTCGACATCGATATCCAAAAGTCGAGCCGCTTCACGGACAGGCTCGTAATCTTCGCTTGATGCATCTATCATCTCGTCTATGTTATAAAGCTCTTTCAGGATTTTTTTATCGTTTTCATCCTTCGACATCTCTTTTATGGCATCCGTTATTTTCTGAACGATTTCCGGATATTTTTCATGAAATCTCATTGATGTCGACATTGTATCCGCCGGGATCGGCTCAGTAACGAAGATAGACCTGATTTTGTTTTTATCTTCTTCTTTAAGGAATTGTGTCCAGCTTCCCGTTTGACCCTGGGCATCGGATGCGAATGTAGCTGCAGCATCGACATTGCCATTTACAACGGCGAGAAGCGCTGAATCGTGACTTCCAGCCATTATCTCGTGGACGAAGAATTCGTCGGGATTAATGCCGGCTTTCATCATTCCGGCTTTCGGAAAGATATAACCGCTGGCGGATGTTTCCGAGACCCATGCTATGGTCTTTCCACGTAAATCCTCAATTTGCTTAAACGGACTATCGCTTTTGACAACCACAGCTCCCCAGTAATATGGCGCACCGTTTCTGACAGCTTTCAAAAGAACCTCCGCCTGGGCGTATTCCTCGGCTTTCACGAATGCGAAGACCGGAAGCCATGCGAAATCGACATCATCGAATTTAAGAGCGGTTACGAGAGCATTATAGCTTTGAGCGACATAGGTTTTGATTTTGTAACCGGTTCTTCGTTCAAGTGCAGCAGCAAGCGCATCGGCATTAACAAGAATAACCTCAGCGCTTTCAGCTGGATTGAATCCCATAACTATTGGATTTTCAGCGGTGCCTTTGGCTGGAGGTGCCTTCTCAGGCTTTTTACTACCGTCGCCACATCCGACAATCAAACATATTACAAAAGCTATTAATGCGATTTGAAAAATGCATTTTGTCTTTGTCATTTGTCGCTCCTGATGAATTAATCAGATTGAATTATAAATACAGGTAATTAGAGTAACAAGCGGTATTTATGGTGAAAGGGATCAGAGCCTTTTGACAGGATATTTCATATCAACCATTATTACTATCTGAAAAGGCTCTGCCCCCTTTCAATAATGGGTTTGATTTCTGTCATAATCCTTCAACCGACCAGATTTTAATTGTTCCATCATCACTTCCACTTCCCGATGCGAGCTTGCTTCCATCAGGGCTGAACGCTACTGAACCGACAGAATAAAGATGTCCGCTAAGTGTTCTGATTTCTCGTCCATCGTCGGGAGACCAGATTTCGATTGTGCCACCCCCTTCCCCCCCACTTCCCGATGCGAGTTTGCTTCCATCAGGGCTGAACGCTACTGAATTGACATAATCAGAATGTCCGGAAAGTGTTCTGATTTCGCGTCCATCGCCAACAGACCAGATTTTGATTGTGTTATCCATACTTCCCGATGCGAGCATGCTTCCATTAGGGCTGAATGCTACTGAATTGACCTTATCAGAATGTCCGCGAAGTGTTCTAATTTCGCGACGTGCTCTGAGTTCGCTTCCATCGTTCACAGACCAGATTTTGATTGTTTTATCCCCACTTCCCGAAGTGAGCATGCTTCCATCAGGGCTGAACGCTACTGACATGACAACGTCAGAATGTCCATAAAGTGTTCTGATTTCGTGCTCATCGCTCACAGACCAGATTTTGATTGTGTAATCCTTACTTCCAGATGCAAGCTTGCTTCCATCAGGGCTGAACGCTACTGAGACGACACCATCAGAATGTCCGATAAGCGTTCTGATTTCGCGTCCATCGCCGAGAGACCAGATTTTGATTGTGTTATCAATACTTCCCGATGCGAGTTTGGTTCCATCAGGGCTGAACGCTACTGACATGACAACGTCAGAATGTCCGGAAAGCGTTCTGATTTCGCGTCCATCGCTTACAGACCAGATTTTGATGGTTTTATCCCCACTTCCCGATGCGAGCTTGCTTCCATCAGGGCTGAACGCTACTGAGTTGACAGAATCAGAATGTCCGGAAAATACTTGTCCGCGTGTACAAGTCAGCGGAAAAAACATGAATAATACCGCAATCGCGAAAAACATTATCCGTCTCATATCAAGACCTCCCAAAGTCTGATTAAGTACGCGATATTTTTTATTCAAACCTCTGAAAACCAAACTTAAAATAGCAATGCACATTATGTGGTTTTGGTTGAAGCACAAATTATATCAAATCCCCAGATTCACCTCTGAAAAAATGGGGACAGTCCACAAGTATTCAGTTTCAATGTTCACCTTTAAAGTCTCATTTTGCCTATTGTCTTGGCACTGGCGATTTAGTTTATTGGGACAGTCCCCATTTTTTAATGCTTTTTCATCGATCTCTGATTAATTATAATCCTAAATCATCAGCGATTTCCTGCATCGCTTTAACGCCGATTTCGATGAATTTTATGAGGGGAAGACCAAGTTCGGTCTCGCATGATTTCATGTTTTCTCTGCTTGCATTTGCCGCGAATCGTTTTTCATAGAATCGTTTGTGAACTTTATCCGTGTTTATCTGCGAGAGTTTTTTATCCGGCATGACAAGAGCAGTTGCGGTGATGAGTCCCGTGAGAGGGTCGCAGGCGTAGAGAGCTTTTGCCATGAGCGTGTTTCGTGGGAGTCCGTGAGCCTCATTATGAGCGGCAACAGCCTCGACCATCTCATCATCGAAACCCTTATCGCGAACCATCTCGGCGCTCATCAAAGAATGTCGAGACATATCATCTCCAAGGATATCGATATCTATGTCATGCAGGAGTCCAGCCAGACCCCATCTTTCCTCATCCTGATTGAGCTCCTTCGCGAGAGCTTTCATAATCGCTTCAGCAGCGAGCATGTGTTTGACAAGGTTTATTTTCTTCACTTTTTGTTTCAGGTATTCAAGAGCTTCTTCGCGGTTCATAATCTTTCACCTTTTGTTAGAGATATTTCACTGGGATCGCGAGCATCCCCGTTCGTCTCAAAACCAGAAGAATTATTGAAACGTAGGGGCGGGTTGACCTCGTTTGCGTATCAACAACCAGATCAGAAATGATATCCAATTCCGTATATATTTCCAGATCCTTTTAAAACCCGCCCTGCCAACCAAATCACATCATCCATTGGGCGGGTTTAATTTTAATTTGGTAATCAAAATGCAATCTATGATATTTCCTGTCTGGTGATGTGTATGTTAACGAGGTCAACCCGCCCCTACGAAAATAGGGTTTTCCGGTTCTGGGAAAATCTCTTCCTTGTCCGCATTAGTACTAGCTTTCTGTAAATAGCGGACAAGCTGTCCGCGATCCAAGGTTTATTACTGCTTATAAAGCTCGAATGTTCCGGTTTTGGTGCTAATCCCCATCTGCACATAAAACGAACCCGAGAAAATGAGATCCTCGTGGTTTATATAGCCATCGAACTCAGCATAGTCCCCGATAAAATCAGCGGTATAAAAACGTACACGGTCTCCATCATACTCAACAGTAGCTTCATCCACATAATTGTTGTTCAAATAAACCGATGCCCTGAGATATGTGTTGTATTCGTAGAATTCCAGATGGAGAAGGTCGAGAAGCCCCGTGCTTGTTTCTGTCAGACCCTCCCATTCGCCAAGAAGGTCGGCAAGCTCATCGGGTGTTGGAGGATCGGGTGGTATGTAGGGTGTTGTTCCGCCTCCAGCACATGAAATGGAAAGTATCATTAAAATGAGGAAAAACATTATATTTATTATACGTGTCATTTTTACTCACACCTTTGAGATAGAAACAGATAATTTCAAACCGCTGAATTCAAATTCGGTCGCTTTGTCGATTTTATCCACGATATCGAATTTTTCAGCGAGAACTTCCTCAGTAATGTAATCGCGCATGTTATCGAGCGCTTTCATTAATGATTTATCGCCGGTTACTTTCAGGTGAATCCTGTCCTCGACATTCAGACCGATATCCTTGCGATGCACTTGGATTCGTCGAACAGCTTCTCGCGCGAGACCCTCGATTACAAGCTCATCGTTCAGTTCGGTATCTATCGCCGCATGGATAGTTCCATCAGTCTCAGTTATGAATCTCTGACCTTCTGTACGTTCTACGATGATAAGCTCAGGTGAAACCTCAACTTGTCTGCCATCAACATCAAACTTTAATTTATAAGGATTTTTTGCGAATGAGTTTCTCGTTTTTGCATCGAGTTTCTCAATCGCTGATTTTATCGATGGCACATCCCTGCCGAATACAGGACCTGCGTTTCGAAGATCGAGCATCAATTTCACTTCCAAAAGCTCATCGGGACTGTCAACCCAAACCATATCCTTTACGTTGAGCTCGAAGAGGATGTCATCCTTGAATTTATTAAGAGAGCCTTTCCATTCATCCGGAACAACAAAGTAAGCGGCGGCAAGTGGTTGACGTACTTTCAGTTTAGAGCGTTGCCTTGCCGCGAGAGCGAGCGATACAGCACTTCGCACTTTCTGAATATCATTTTCGAGATGTTCGTCTCTTAAACTTACATCCGGTTCCGGGTACGATGTATGATGCACGCTTTCAGGAGCATCAGGGAAAATGCTCCTGACAAGATTCTGATAAATATCCTCGGTTATGAATGGAACGAAAGGTGCGAGCGCTCGCACCAATGTGACAAGTACATAATAGAGAGTTTCGTATCCACTCTGTTTATCTGTATCATGCTCACCTTTCCAGAGACGACGTCGGGACCTGCGGATATACCAGTTTGACAGGTCATCCCAGAAAGCCTCGCATGCCTGTACAATAGCGCTTATCTCGAAATCCTCATAACATTTCCATGTGTCAACGAGAAATCCCTGGAGGCGAGAGACAATCCATCTGTCGAGTTCGCATGAGAAATTCTTTGGAGGTTTGTCCCAGGATGCGAGTTTTGGCTTGTCGAGATTGGCATATGTGACGAGGAAGCTATAGCAGTTCCAGAATTGGAGGAATTTCTTTTTAACTTCAGCACCGGGACCATAACCAAATCGCAAAGGTACTGATTTCGGTTGACCGCTGTACATCCACCGCATGACATCCCCGCCCATCTTCTCGACCGCTTCATCGAACCATATCGCGTTTCCCCAGCTTTTATGCATCTCGCGCCCGTCTTCTGCAACCACCTTCTCATGAGTCATGCATTTTTGATTGGGAGCGCAATCCTCAAGAACAACGGACATGAACAATATAGCGTAGAACCAGCATCTGACCTGTGCTCGCATCTCGATTATCAATTCCGCCGGGAACCACTGCTTCCAGTATTCCCTGTCTTTGAAATAGCCCATCGTGGAGTAGGGGACAATGCCGGCATCGAGCCAGCAATCCCCAACATCGGTGACTCGTTTGGCTTTATTGCCGCATGATGGACATTTGATTTCTATTGCATCTATCCATGGTCGATGTAGTTCAGGAACATCTTTGAGATTGACGCCTGCAAGTTTCGCGAGCTCCTCCCGACTTCCAACCACCGTTAATTTTCCGCATGAACATTCATAGAACGGGAGGGGAAGTCCCCAGAATCGTTTTCGCGAGATGCACCAGTCTCCCATGTTTGAAAGCCAATCGTCCATTCGTTTCGACATATAATCCGGATACCATTTTATTGTAGAGTTGGCTTTGAACAGTCGAGGTTTCAATTCCTTCGTATCTATGAACCATTCCTCGACGAGTCTGAAGACGAGATCCGAATCGCATCGCCAGCAGCTTGGATACCTGTGCTGGTAATCCTCGGTTCTGTACATTAAACCTTTTTTACGCAGGCTATCGAACACAAGCGGAGCAATATCCGCGACATTCAGTCCCGTGAACTCGCCGAAGCCTTCGAAATAAATACCCGCTTCATCGATAGGAGTAACGATTCCAATGTTGATGCCTTCTTTCTGACTTAGTTCGTAGTCTTCGAGACCGCATCCGGGAGCGATATGCACAACGCCGGTTCCCTCCTCACTTCCTACCATATCCCATGGCACCACGATATGATCGATTTTCTTCTGCCCATCGAATTCATCAAATGGTCCGTGATAATGTAAACCCACGAGCGATGAGCCTTTGACGTTTCCGAGAATCTCATAATCACCCCTGAGGCTGTGAGCTATAGTATCTATACCTAGATAGAAAATATCGCCGTCTTGTTTGACTTTCGCGTAATCAAGGTCGGGATGAACTGCGAGTGCTGTGTTGGCGGTGAGTGTCCATGGCGTGGTTGTCCAGACTAAAATGAATTCACCGGGTTTTTCTTTTATTGAAAGTTTCAGGAAGACAGATTCATGAGTCATGTCCTTGTAGCTATCGAGCATTTCATGTTGCGAAAGGGATGTCCCGCAACGAGCGCACCAAGGCATCGGCCTATATCCTTTATAAAGCCATTTGGATGCATGGCATTTCTTCAGGAAATACCAGATTGCCTCGATGTTTTCATCTCTCATTGTGTAATAATCGTTTCCCCAGTCCATCCACTGACCGAGTGAGATTGATTGTTCAATCATGACTTGTGAGAATTTGCGAACTCTTTCCTTGCAGGCGCGTGAGAAGTTTTCGAGACCGAAATCAAGAATCTCTTTCTTGGAGTTCAATCCAAGGTCTTTTTCAACTTCTACCTCCACCCACAAACCCTGGCAGTCGAAACCGTTCTGGTAACGTTGGTGATAGCCGCGTTGCGCCATCCAGCGTTGATATATGTCTTTCAATGTCCGTCCCCATGCGTGATGCACACCCATGGGGTTGTTAGCAGTGATTGGACCATCAAGGAAGGAAAAGCGTTTTCCCGAATTTCGGTTTTTTTCAACAAGCTTCCTGAAAGCATCGGTTTCTTTCCAGAACGAAAGAATTTTTTTATCGATAGATATAAAATCGAGAGGTTCGACCGGTTTGAACATTGTCACATAATCTCCTGCCATCATGGCAAATAATAAATATGCACGAAAAGCAAAAAAATAAATGCTTTACTTCAAAGATTCAAAATATCCGCTTTGATCAATTTGCCGCACTTTTCGCAGCTTTATGACCATTGGCAAGCGGAAGGTTCTCTATGTCCCGGCGTCTTATACGCCAGTGCTTGCCGACCTTGAATCCCGGCAAACGACCGTCCTGCAACAGCTTGTAAACCGTTGGAATGGGGATTCTCAGATACTTCGCTACTTCATCGACAAGCATAATGTCACTTTCCTCTTTCATAGACATCACCTTGAGTAATTAAAAGGAAAAGCAGTTTTTAGCTGTTTTTCCCGATTATTCATCGTTATTATATGAGTCGGCATTTTTCTGTCAAGGTTAACTATTTGATATAATTCATTTTTTGATTCGGAAGGATTCTAAATCGTGCCATCTCATATCGGACCTTTTATAATAGCTTTTGTAATCACGATTGTTCTAACGCCGATCGTGAGATGGTTGTGCGTTCGTTTTTCACTGAATGCCCCTCCAAATCCGATTATCGCATCGCATAAAACATCGACACCTACATTGGGAGGAGTTTCGGTATTCATCGCTTTCATGGTAGCCATAGGTATTTATTTTCGAATGGCTGAACAATCATATTATTTTCTAAAATTGTTTTTTGGCGTTCTTCCAATTTTCCTGATGGGCATTTATGACGACCTTAAAAGCTTAACTGTCAAATTCAAAGGCTTGATGGAGATAATCCTCGTGATTTTCTTTATCTTGTTTTACAGGTTGCGTCCCGACTTCAACATTTTTCTTCCTTTTGATTATTTCCTCATGCTTCTGTGGTTTGTAGGAGTTATTAATGCATTCAACCTTATAGATATAATGGATGGTCTGGCATCCGGGATAGGTCTTTTTGCGTCGCTCGGATTTTTCGTAATGGCATCGCATGCTGGACGACCTGATCTCATGATTATATGTTCAGCTCTTGCCGGATGTTATCTCGCATTTCTCTACTACAATTTCAATCCGGCTAAAATTTTCCTCGGTGATAATGGAAGCCTTGTGATGGGACTATCTCTCGCTTATGTCGGTTTTGAGCTCGTAGGACATGAACCGCTTTCACCTCGTGCCATGGCACCGGTTATAATCCTCGCGATACCGATATTCGAGGTTTTCCTTCTGATTACGCGTCGCCTAAAAAAGAAGATACCGATACTTAAAGGTTCACCGGACCATCTTGGGCTTGTTCTCCAGGCTCTTGGAAATTCTATCCCTCGTTCGGCTATAATAGTGTATGTTTCATCAGTGATTCTGGATATCCTCGGTATCTGGGTCATGACATCCGGTATGGCAGTTCAGGTTGGCGTGTCTCTGTTCGTTATTTTAGTCGGGATTATCCTTTTATCATTGATGGTCAGGACAGAAGTACTTGAGAAATCTAAGGATGTATAGGATATAAATTGGTGTGTTTATGCTTAAACAGATGAGGGTGTTGAACGATGAAGAAGCTGAAAGATGTTGAGAAATCCAGACTTTGTCCGGCATTTGATTTTGATTTAAGGCACATAGAAACATTCTGCAAGGTTGTTGAATTGGCGAGTTTTTCCCGCGCTGCTGAGGAGCTTTATATCACTCAGGCATCGGCGAGTGAACGAGTCGCGAAGCTCGAGAAATCGCTTGGCACAACGCTTCTCGATCGCCTTGGCAGAAAAGTGGTACCAAGCCAGGTAGGCAAGGTTCTCTATGAGAGAGCATCGAAACTTCTCGAACTTAAAAAGCAGACCTGTCTTGAAATTGAGGATTTTCTTGGTGTGAAAAGAGGAGAGATAATTCTCGGTGGCAGCACAATCCCCGGAGAATATATTCTCCCCGATTTTGTCGGTCGATTCAGAAAGAAATATCCGCTTATAAGTGTGCGATTGTCAATAGCGGATACCGGAGTCATAACATCAGGAGTTCGCGAGGGTAAGTTAGAATTCGGTGTTGTTGGTTCGCAAATGGATGATGAGTGTCTTGAATATAAGAAATTGTGGCAGGATGAAATTATATTGGTTGTCCCCAAAGGACATCATCTCGCATCAAAGAAAAATGTTAACCTGAAAAGTTTGCAGGATGAACCTTTTCTCATGAGGGAAAGAGGCTCGGGTACTCGTCGGATACTCGAAGAAAAATTATTCAAGCAGCATGGAATTAATTTCGGTCGGTTCAACATTATCGCGGAGCTTGGAAGTTCAACCGCGATAAAAGAGGGAATTAAAAAGGGCCTTGGGATTTCGTTCCTGTCATCATGGTCGGTTCAATCCGAGATAAAACGCGATGAGTTGAAAGTTGTCGCTCTGAAAGATTTCGAAGTCCAAAGGTTCTTCTTTCTTGTACGCGATAAACGCAGGGCTACAAGTCCGATTTGTTCGACTTTTCAGGATTTTCTCCTCAAGCAGGTATAATCCGGGAAGACGCTTTCCTCCGAAAATTCGGGTATCCGATACTGGATTTTTTTCCAAAAAATTATTCTATTGCCAATCCAGTTTTTCTTTGTGACCGCTGCAAAAACAACAAAGTATGTCATTCCGAAGCGAAATTCAGAATTTGATATCGTTAGAAAACACATCATTACTATAAGAAGATTTGTCAAATTCTGAATTTCGCTGAGGAATCTCTCTTTTTGCAACGGTCACTCGTTAATATCTCTTAAGTAACTGCAATGAGTTATTAAAATGATGTCTGTTCTTTTTTTTAACTTATTTGATTTATATGTATTAAAAAATGTAAATTGTGTTATAATCCTCCTGTATTAATTAAAAAAAAATTTCCCGCGAGGTGAAAGATGCCAAAACAAGACTGGAAAACAATAATAAGCAAGCTGGAAAAAGAAATTGTTGCTTTACATGGTGAAATCAGGAAGCGGGAGGAGATAGTAAAAAATCTCAAATCTCTTCAGGGAATTTCAGGTTTAGTTATTCCCGTTAGACGAGGAAGAAAACCGAGAGCATGGGCAGCTGGACGAAAACCGGTTGTAAGAAGAAGGCGAAGACGAGTTGGACGTCCAGGACGACCAGGACGACCGGGACGACCAGCTCGACGGGGTCGACCGGGACCAAAACCGGGAGCGGTTAGAAGAGGACGGCGAAGAGTTGGAAGTGCCGTAAAAATGCCGAAAACCGCCGATATCATGGTTGAAATTCTCGCAAAAATGCCACAGCCAGCCGCAATTGATGAACTTGCTGAGAAATTTCACTCCCTGCACCCGAAACTTGGCGGCGTGAAATACAGATCCGTCATTGCATCTATTACCAGTCGTGACAGCAGGTTTGAAAAAATGAAAGGGAACAAAGTAGCTCTCAAATCAAAAGCATGATTTAACTTTGAGTTTTATCCTGCTCTATATTTTATGAATGAAGTAATCTTTTTTTTAGAACATGATTTTTGCAATAGTCACTTTTTAGTTGATCATATCTCGATTAATCTCCCCCTTGCTATTCAAAGAAGGGGGATTTTCATTTTTTAAAATTGCTCCTTTTCATTTTTAGAAATGTTTATCCTGATAAAGAAATCGTTGTTTTTATTGGCATGTATTTCTCATTAACGATGATTATATTTCATGGGATATTTTGATACCGGGGGTCAATGATGCAGACGCGAGCATTCAAGGAGCTTTTCAACCGGCATCCGCATAATCCGATTCTGACAGTTGATGACTGGCCTTATCCGTGCAACTCGGTTTTCAATGGTGCAGCGGCAAAGGTCGGTGATGACTATCTTTTACTCGTTCGAGTCGAGGATCATCGTGGTATGTCGCATTTGACGGTCGCAAGGAGCAAGAACGGCATATCGGACTGGCAGATTGATCCAGCTCCGACGTTAACGCCATCGCCCGACACTCACCCGGAGGAAATCTGGGGTATTGAGGATCCAAGAATCACGCGCATGGAGGAGATGGACTTCTGGGCGGTTTGTTATACCGCGTATTCGAGAGGCGGTCCATTGGTTTCCCTCGCTACAACACGAACTTTTAAAACCTTCGATCGTTTCGGTCCTGTTATGCCACCGGAAGATAAGGATGCCGCTCTATTCCCGGTCAGGTTTGATGGTCGATGGGCGATGCTTCATCGTCCGGTTGGTGCAGGCATGGGAGCTCACATTTGGGTATCTTTCTCCCCCGATTTAAAACACTGGGGCGATCATAGAATTGTATTAAGAGCTAGAGAAGGTGGATGGTGGGATGCTAATAAAATTGGCCTTTCTCCTCCACCATTGGAAACACCGGAGGGGTGGCTCATTCTTTATCACGGAGTTCGTCAAACGGCTGGTGGTGCGATTTATCGTCTTGGACTCGCGTTGCTTGATAAAAAGAAACCGACTAAGGTTCTGCATAGAAGCAGGGATTGGATTTTCGGACCCAATGCGCCGTATGAACGTGATGGTGATGTTCACGATGTGGTCTTTCCTGCAGGATGGATACTTGAAGACGACAGGCTGCTTATATACTACGGTGGCGCGGATTCATGCATCGCTCTCGCTACCGCATCTTTTGCGGAAATCGTCGATTATATTATGAAATGCCCGGAATCTGATTATTAATCGGTTGTTTGCATCTCAAATAAAAATGAAGCGATTGTAAAACTTACCGGGATCTTTGTAGCATAGGCATCCTGCCTGTAATGATCTGGGTTTATTAGTACAGGCAGGATGCCTATGCTACAAAAAGTCCCAATTAGGATTTTTGCATTACCGCTATCAAAAACTCAGATTGATTTATCTTGTCCTCAGCAAATTCGTACATCAAGCTCATGGAGAGAAGCTCATGAGGCGATAGAACATCAGACTTGGCTTTTTTCAAGATAGGTCCGATGCCTAACATCCTTTTAATTCTCAAGTAGTGCTTTTGAATTGCAATTCCTTTTCTTCGCTTCCGCTGACCATGGAAACGAATCATCCCCTTGATATTGTTCTCAATTATCTCCCTGAATTCTTGGAATCGATATTCTTTCACATGAAATGGATTTGGTACGGAAGATTTTAGAAAGTCGGCATTTGGTGTACTGATGATTATTTTCCCGTTATGTGCTGCTACCCTATATAATTCTGTCAGCATTTTTTCAGGGTTCTTCAGATGTTCGAATATTTCATACGCGATGATTAAATCGAACGAGCATTCCGGGAAAGGCATTGAGATGATATCGCCTGTCATATATTCAATGTTGCTCAAACTATAATTTTTTTTCGCGAATTCGGTTGATTCACTGCTGATGTCAATTCCGGTTACTTTTTTTGCCGCACTTGCCATGATGAAACATCCATAACCTGTTCCGCATGCTGCATCGAGCACGTTTGCTCCCTTTGCAAATTCAAGTGCGAATAGATATCGCGACACATGCTCCTCGAGAAGAGTAATATCCACTTTTCCCGGAACCACTCTTTCACCGGTGAAGTCGAGATTGTTATTCTGACTTTTCTTTTTCAACTCAGTCTATGCATCAGTTTATCATGTGTGACCATTGCGAAATACAAAAAATATGAGCAAAAGCAGAAATTGCCATGTTTGTTCTTATTAAGTATGGGATGGTTTATAAGGTGGATATTAATCAATGGGGAGAACCAACCTTTTTCCGAGTATATATCCGGGAGTATTGGAGAAATTTATGGACGATACAGTACGGAATCTGACGGATGTGATGAGGGGAAACGATGTGGAAACTGAAGTCAAAGAACCAATAATCGGGGCGGGCTCATCTCAGCCATCATTCTTGGATTCCCGCATAGAAACATCAAAAATGAACAATCAACTCCAATTAGAGAGAGAGGCACTTGGAGTTTTCTTTAAAAATCCGACGCGGAACCTTGCAACAACGCTACGGGATTTCGGACCTGTACTCGCGCTTTATACATCCCAGTGTCGCGAGCTTGTGAGAGTGATTTTCGGTCTTCTGGATACCGAAATAGAGATCGACCTTGCGACTATAATCGACGCTGCCGAGGAGGTTGGCGCTCTTAAACCTATCGGTGGACAGTCCGGAATCGATAATATGGTAAACACGACTTTCACCTCACCGGAGGAATTTCCGGTTGTTGTGCAAAGGTTGAAAAATTATCATACTGTGCGAAAAATAAGGTCGCTGCTTGAAACCAGCCTCAGTCTTCTAAGCCAGGGAAAAAGAGACCCTCAACAGATTATCAACCTTCTTAAATGGGATATAGACCAGATAAGCGAGAATACAGGTTTTGACAGGCCACGGGCGGTCGGTGAGGTTATGGATGATCTCCATCATAGAACTCTCAAGGGAAGAATCTCCGGGTTTAGAAGTTTCCCATGCGGTTTCGAGGCTCTTGATAGAACAATCCAGGGTATGGCACAAGGGGAGCTGATTTTGATAGGCGGAGCCCAGGGTGTGGGAAAGACAATCATGGCGCTTCAGATGGCTCGGAATCTCGCTTATTCTCAAATAGCCAAAGTGCTTTATATTTGTTACGAACATAGCGAGGAATATTTAGTAAAGCGTCTCATCCCGATGGAGAGCGTGAATCCATTCGGACTTACACCTTTCGAACTGGGTCTTGTCGAGAGAGATGTAGTCGAGGGTGTCAAGAAGGCAAGCGATGGCAAGGTGGGATTTGTCGAGCTCTTAAGGACAAGTGAACGCGGAAAGAAGGTTCTTGAAAAGATAGAAAAATACAAAGGCGACCTGATTCTTTTCAAGGGCAATAACTTCAAAACAACTCTGCAGGCTATACGATGGATGGCAATTAATATCCTGAACGAAATCACCAACAATAAGGGTCTCGTTGTGTTTGTCGACTATCTACAGAAGGTGCCGGTTTATCCTGAACCATCGAATGAAAATGACAAAGTCACAATTATCACAGAGGGTTTGAAAGATATGGCGCTTTCATTGAATATCCCGATTGTGGCTGTTGTCGCTGCGGATAAAGAGGGCTTGAAAGCCAGTCGCCTGAGGCTCCATCACTTAAGAGGCTCGAGCGCGATAGATTATGAGGCGGATATCGCTTTGATCCTCAACGACAAGTCGAGAATAATCTCGAAGGTAAATGTCGCTTATAATCCGAGCAAGATGGCTGAATACAATAACTGGGTCGTTTGCACTGTTGAGAAGAACCGCACTGGGCGCAAAATGGTGGATATCGAATTCGAGAAGCATTTCAAGTTCTTCTGTTTCGACCCTCGTGGACGCATAGTTGAAGAGCAGCTGATAGAAGAGAAGCTGTTCAAGGAGTAAAAAAAAGAAAAGACTTTTTGAAATTATTAATGAATAAATGAGTCAAGCTTCTTGATCCTGGATAGGGACGGTTGCAAAGGAATGCAGTCGTCCCTTACTTTTTTATCATAGCCTCAAAGAACCTTTTCTTGACCTTCTGTATCCCATAATGATAGCATGAGCGCTCGTAGACTTTTAAACCAAACCGTAGGGTGAATTGTATGAGAATGAAAATGATTTATTTACCAATTATCGCGATTGTTTTATTCAGCATCTTTTCCTGCACGGGGGGAAATAACTCAAAACAACCTTCGGATGCGAATCCGATGAAGCCGACCGATGAATACAACTATCTGCTTCTGCCGGCAACATGGAATGAATGGGCTTCTAATATACGGACAGCATTAGGGGAGGAACCATCAAAACCTGTAGACAGTGCGGATGTCCTTGAAAAAGTCGGCTTGGGTGAGCCTGAAATTAAAGGGTTGAGCGATGGGGAGAAAATCCTGCTTGAGGCGACTTATCCCGTCCTGGGTAAGGAAAAGGATTACGAAAAAATCCTTTCCAGGCTTCCAGGAGGGAAAATGGGATTTCCGGGACGAATCCCAACTGATAATTTAATCCTTTATTTAAAATCCCCCGGTGTTGAGGGTTTGACGGATGCTGTGCATGATGTTTTTGAAAATTTAACCGAGAAAGGTGAGAATCCATTCGGTAAACGGAATCCTGTAACTGTCGCAATGGGTTCGCTCATGGTGATGCAGATAGATTACAAGGAGGATATATTCTCATGGATGGGTCCTGAAATGGGTCTTGTGATGTATCGCGCCATTGCTCCCGACAAGAGTGAATATGCTAATACGGCTTTTGTGATGTCGATTGAAGATAAAGAAAAAGCGAGTGAAAAAATCGCCAAGCTCCTGAAAATAGCTCAGGGCACATTAAGGCTTGATAAATCGAAGGAGCTTCTCAGTCGTGAAAGTTACAAAACTTTTATAATCGATACGTTTGATGTTCCAGCCGGTTTTGCATCATCTTATTTGATACCCAATTGGATAATCCCCTCGGATCGGGAATTCAAAGCCGGGATACTATATACCGATGATTATCTTTTTGTTTCCGATTTGCACGGTCTGGAGCAATTGGCTGATATGTACGATCCGGGAGGAGCTCAGGTTGAGGAGGCTAATTTTGCGGATTTTATCGATATTGATGACTTCATTCTTTTGACATCACTAAATCGGGAGTCCGCTGTTAACGATATTCGCGAATCCTTAAAGGAGTCGCCTGAACAACTTGCCAAGTTTGATGAATATTACGGCCATTTTCAGAATATGATCAAAGAAAAGAAAATCGGCAGGGTAAAACTGATTTTGAAATTTCAGGAGAGCAATTTACAGCTCAAATTGGAACTAACAAAATCGACAATCGATTTAGTGAATTTTCTCTCAGAATGGTTATTTGAAACGGCGAAAGCGAGTAATGAAATAGTAGAGACAAAAACCGGGGAGGGGGTTTAAGACCGGATTAGTATCCGTGTAGAGATCGACAAGATGTTCAGCGAAATCGATTATTCCCATATGTCACGTGCTTTGGAACTCGCTGAGAAGGGAGCAGGATTAAATCATCCCAATCCTCTTGTCGGCGCTGTTGTCGCGGAAGAAGATCGAGTTATAGGACAGGGATATCATCTGTTTGAAAATATCGAGCACGCTGAACGGATTGCAATAAACGAAGCTGCTGCCTCCACTAAAGGCGCAACATTATATGTAAACCTTGAACCTTGCGTACATCAAGGACGTGCCCTGCCATGCGGCGACCTCATTATCCAATCGGGAATTAAGAGAGTTGTTTTTGCGATCAATGACCCTGACCCGCGTGTAAGCGGAAAAGGTGAGCAAGTTCTGATAGAAGCTGGAGTGATAGTTGAGAAGGGTCTCATGTCCGAACGGGCATCGGAATTGAATCGCGATTATCTCAAGGCCAAGTCAACCGGACTCCCCTGGATTCTTGTTAAAGTTGCGACGAGTCTTGATGGCAAAATTGGCTTAAAAGGAGCCAGTAGAATCCTTTTTTCATGCCCGGAAAGCTTGAAATTGGTGCATCGCCTTCGTGCCTGGTGCGATGCGATAATGGTCGGCGCGAATACAATAAGAATCGACAATCCGCGACTTACCTGCAGGCTTCATGAGTTCGAATCTGTCAGACTGATAGAGAATGATGATTTGATTTATCCTCGCCCTGCATCACATAGAAATCCTGTAAGAATAATAATCAGCAGGAATTTGGACATTCCCATGTCATCCGGGATATTCGATATATCAGATGCTCGAACAATTGTGTTTTGCGATCGCAACGCAAATAATGAGAAGATAATGAAGCTCAAAGCGATGGATGTCTCAGTTGAACTCGTTGATTCATCAGATGATGGGCTCAATCTTGAAATGGTTCTGAGAAGGCTTGTGGAAATGGGCATTATGAGTGTCATAGTTGAGGGTGGTGGCGCATTGATTGGTTCGTTGATGTCCAAAGGATTTGTTGATGAAATTTATATTTCTGTAACGCCGATTATAATTGGCGAAGCCTCATCGGTTGGATGGGTTGACACGAAATTGACTAAAAACTTTTATAAGATGTCTGGTTTTGAAATAAATGGAGTTTTCAAAATAGGGATTGATTGCATCATAAGAGTAAGAAAGAAAGAATAGCTCAGATTAATTATTACTCTTTGCCTTCCTCATGTTCGTAGGAATTCATTTCAATCCTTCCAAGCTTATGGACAAACTTGACGCCGGCGATTTCCTCTTTTGTAATTATTTTAGCGTCTCTTATTAAAACAAGGACATTTGGATATACTATATCGACAACAGCCACATAAGGTTGATTTTGTGCCTCGGTTTCCGTTTCACCTGTTTGTTCCTGCTCTTTCGCTGATAGTTCAGGTTGATTTATCTCCTGAGTTTTCGGTACATCGTTGCGGCTTGTTGCTTCTGAGGAATTTTCAATATCTTTTTCATTTTCCACCCATGAATCCACGTAGATTTCAGTTCTCGGACATGCCTGGCTTCCAAGACGTCGAGCTATCAAATGTTCCTTGGCTTCAATCTTTCCCCCAGTGATATATCCTTTTTTACCGAGAACCTTGACTGATTTTTCCGATTTGATGTTACAGTGATAGCAATAATCGCGGATTATTACATCACCTTTCGCTTGTATGACGACTCCTTCAAGGAAAGTCGCATGCACTTCACCACCAGAAGAGATGAAGCCGTTCTCGTTTGAACGCATCCCCCGTTGAAGCGTTACATTCCCGGTCGCAGTGATTGAAGCCGATTCACACGGACCATTTATAGTCACATCACCCTTTACTTTGACGCTGTAGCCATCGGTGATGCCTCCTGATATCTGAATCGAACCAACGAAATCGATATCGCCGGTAGCCACACCCACATCGCCTCTTATATTCATCGCAGGCTCAACAGTTACTTTACCCCCCGCAAGTTTTGGACAGCCATCAATTGATGCTATAAGCTTCAGGGGATCGGCAGGATCAATTTCCGTGTTCTGACCCTGAGGCATGATACATTCTCGTCCGGGTTTTGGAGGAGTCTCAACGCCGGTAACCTTGTATCCGGTTTTTCCTTTGCCCGGGGGAATTACCTGGCATAATAAATCGCCTTTTTTGACATTTTCGAAGAGATTCAGATGGTGATAATCAGCTCGACCCTCTGTATCAATCTGAGGTCCCGCATGTTCTTTTCTCGCATCGAAGTTGAAAACGATTTCCCCACTTTCTCCATCTATCGCATTTTGTCCTCTGGCAATGAGCTCTGAATCAACCGATGAATTGTTCTCAGCGATTTCTGTGATTCTTTCCATCATGATTCCCTCAACAACCTTTGCGTTGTTAAGGGCGTTGAGGATATCGTCGAGGATTATTTTCTGCCCCTCCCTGAATTTCTTAATCGTTAAATGTGCGGACATTTCATCGGGGGAAATATCCACTTTTATTAACGGTGGGGGGAATTCTCCCAACAAGAATGAATAATTCTCTGCTTCGCTTTTTTGTTTTTTTATTGCATCGAGAAGGTTATCCGCGAAGACACTTATTGCGGAAAATCCTTCTATCTCTATCCGTTCATTTATATCCTGGATTGTCAGAGGGCTTCCTGTTCCGTGAGGAGGGATTATCGTAGCGATGATCTGAGATTGATTTTCCCTGGATTTTTCAAAAGTGATACCGGCATCATGGTTCTCAGGAAGTTCGGGTAAAATCTGAATTACTGATGACTTTGCATTCCTGATAAGTCTTATTATCTCTGAATCTTCAATTTCAGGTGCGCCCATTTCGGAAAGGATTTTCTGAAGGTTATTAATGAAATCGTGATCGAGCTTGGCATCCTCAACGTATACCCCGTTCTCTCTTATAAGGAGTTTGACAATAGACATCCAGGTTCCCTATTTATTGCTATCATCGGGAATCGCCATCGGCACCCGATCAACTATTTCGACAATACGTGCGTTGATAATTCCACCTGATGCGTTTGGAAATCCCATTATCTTCGCACGAATATAGTTATCAGATAATCCCATAATATTATCCGTTTTTCGGGTGCTTTGTTGTTCAAGGATGAATGTGAAAATTTTCCCTGTTTGTGATTCGAGGAACCTTAATCGCCTTGATTTATCCAATGATTTGAGTGTTTCGAGACGGGATTTCATTTGTGCCTGGGATACCTTCGAAGATTTTTCAAATGCCGGTGTTCCTTTTCGGGGAGAATATGTGAATAGATGAAAATAATCTATCGGTAGTTTTGAAAGATTGCCTAATTCCTCCTCAAAGTCTTTTTCAGTTTCACCGGGGTATCCGATTATGATGTCCGTACCTATGTTCCAGCTTGAATCGTACGATTTTATTTTTTCCAGTAATTCCCCGGTTTCTTTTAATGTGTTCGGTCGACCCATCTCCATTAGTATTCGTCCGCATGCAGATTGAATAGGTATGTGCATATGTCTTGATACGCGAGTGGAATGAAGGATTGTGTTGACAAAGCCTGAGCTCAGTTCCATTGGTTCGATCGAGCTGAAGCGAATCCTGAAATCGCCAACAAGAGTTTCAATCGATTCGACAAGCGACTCAAGATTATCTCCAATGTCTCTACCCCAGCATCCAAGATTAATCCCTGTTATAACAATCTCTTTGTATCCTGAGGAATTTAATTCGCTTATTCTTGAGAGAACCTTATTTCTATGAAGCGACCGGGGTTTTCCCCTGACATGCGGGACAATACAATATGAGCAAGATCTATCGCATCCATCCTGAATTTTCAATAATGCTCTGCTTTTTTCAAACGGGATTGCGACCTTTTCACCAAAAGCGTCATCGAAAGTTGGATCAGAAACAATGACTTTGGGACTTATATGTTTTTTAAGATTCGGGGGAAGGTATTTTGTTATGTTAAGTTTTTCACGGTTTCCTATTATAAGGTCGATTCCCTTGATTTGTTGAAGGTTATCGCAATCCCACTGGGGATAACATCCCGCAATGATAATGAATGCATCCGGATTCCGTCGAAGCGCGTTCCTGACTGCTTTTCGGGAATCCGAGTCGCCCCTGTGAGTAACCGTGCATGTGTTTATCACATATATTTCAGCTTGCTCACTGAAATGAACAATTTCATAACCGGCATCCATTAAAGATTGTGCGATAATCTGTCCATCGTACTGGTTTGACCTGCATCCGAGAGTAAATATGCCTGCTCGTTTGCTCATCTTTTCATTTCAATGCTCCGGCGGTCATTTGCCCGCAAGCCGCTTTTATATCATCTCCCATGGATTTCCGTATGAAACATCGTATCCCCGCTGTTCTAAGGATTTTTTGAAATTCAAGTACAACATCTTCTTTTGGTATTTTGAAACCGGTCAACGACTTGTTGTATCGTATGAGATTGATTTTAACTGATTTTCTCCTTTTGATTGCTTTTGCGAGTCTAATGGCATCATCTTTCGAGTCGTTTATGCCTCCAAGAAGTACATATTCGAGTGTGATATTGGAATCGAAGTCGTTAACAACATCCATTATCTGTGTGAAAGAGGCGAGTTTTTTATGAGGCATTAATCTTTTTCGAGTTTCATTGTTCGATGCGTTTACAGAGATGGCGAGTTCCACTTTTGGATGTATTTTGTGAAATCGTAAAAGCTCCGGGATTAGACCCGCTGTGGAAAGGGTAATCCGTCGTTCGGATAAAGCGTATCCTTTTGGCTCCGAGATAATCCTTATAAATTTATCTACTTCATTGAAGTTAAGAAGGCTTTCACCCATCCCCATCAGAACAAGATTTGTCGGTCGCGTGGTTTCCTTTTCCAACAACAGAACTTCCGCAACTATTTCCCCGGCAGTGAGATTTCGTTTGAATCCCATCGCACCAGTGGCACAGAAGACGCATCCCAAAGGACAACCAACCTGCGTTGAGAGACAGTAAGTAGTTCTTTCATCATCTGAAGGTAAAGCGACAGCTTCGGTTAATATCCTGTCTGAACATTCAAAAAGCGCTTTTTTGCTGCCATCCCGTGAGATGAGAATATCTTTAACTCTCATGGGGAACGGTTTGAAATCATTCTCAAGACAATCTTGAAGCGTTTTTGGAAGGTTTGACATCGTGCAGGGGTCAAAATCCTGCTTTCGATATATCCAATCGAAAATCTGTTCGGCTCTGAATGATTTCTCCCTATTCTCAGATAGAAATACTTTCAAATCATCGAGAGTATAATCCATAAGACTTTGCATATTCGGATAATAAAGCCCGGGTTTCCATACCCGGGCGATTTTTTAATTTAAAAATAAAATTAAACGTGCAAAAAATCTTTATCCCTGTGTATCGGCGTCGCTAAGTAGCATCAGAAGCTTATCCGACAGCGTTTCTGTTTTGATATCGTCTTTGATTTCAATCGCTTCTTCAAGCGCGCCAATTGTTTGTTCAATCTGTTCTCTCAGAACCGCATCGATATCATTACCGCGATCCATGAGGAAATTCTTGGCATCGTTGATATAAAATTCAGCCTCGATCTGGGCTTTCGATTTTTCCGAGACGGTTTCCTCTTCCTCGAACTCATCTGCACCTTGCATTCCTCCTGCTTTGCCCACGATTGTGGAGAGATGTTCGCGGGCAGCAGCTTTTTGCGCGCTTGTAAGGCGTTCCTTGGACTGCTTGATGACTATGTTGTTGCGAGCGCCCGTTTCACGGTCGATTGCAGTTACGTTTACAATACCGTTCACATCATAATCGAAAATGACCTCGACAACCGTTTCACCTTTCGCTTTCTGAGCGAGTCCGGTCAGTACGAATTCACCGAGGAAAGTATTTTTGGATGCTTTCTTGTGATTACCCTGCAATACTGAAATGGTTGCTTCTTTCTGATAGTCCTGCGTTGTGACATAACGTCGTTTCTGGGAGCAGGGGATGGTCGTATTGGAGTAAATGATTGGGCTGAAGCGATCGCCGATGACCTCAATACCGAGAGTATAAGGTGCGACATCGACAACCACAAGGTCATCCAGTTCGCCCGACTTGACTCCTGCTTGTACGGCAGCGCCAATGGCCACACACTCCTCGGGGTGGATGTCCGCTAACGGGTCTTTTCCCAATAAATCCTTTACGAATTTCTTGACTGCCGGAATTCTGGTCGTGCCTCCGACAAGTATTATCGCGTCAAGCTTCGCAGGTTCAATCTTCGCTGCCTTTAAAGCTTCCTTCACCGGTTCGCGTGTCATCTCAATCAGGTGACCGCAAATTTTTTCCAGCTGGGCGCGTGTGATATTCACATCGAGGTGCTTCGGTTCGCTCCCTACATTGTAAAGAAATGGGATATTCACATTGGTTTCGAGTAATGATGAGAGGTCGATTTTAGCTCTTTCGGCGGATTCGCGAATTCTCTGCGAAATAGAAAGTTTCAATTGAGAGTCAGGGATATCCCTGAGGTCGATTCCCTCGGTCTCTTTGAATTTATCGAAGAGATAATCCGAGACTATTTGATCGAAGTCATCACCACCAAGCATATTATTACCGCTGGCAGCGAGTACTTTAAAAGCGCCTTCCACGAGCTGGATGACTGAGACGTCGAATGTGCCGCCGCCGTAGTCGTACACGAGGATAGTGGATGTTTCTTCTTTGTGCTGAAAACCGTAAGCGAGGGCTGCTGCGGTAGGCTCGTTTAGTATGCGCTCAACCTTGAATCCAGCAATTTCTCCTGCATCCTTGGTAGCCTGCCTTTGAGCGTCAGTGAAATACGCGGGAACCGTGATGACTGCTTCATTGACTGGCTTTCCAAAATAAGCTTCAGCGTCCTGCTTCATCTTGTTCAAAATCATCGCGCTGATTTCCTGGGGAGTGTATTCCTTCCCCATTAGTTTGATCCTTTTATCAGACCCCATGATTCTTTTGATAGAAGAGACGGTTCTCTCCGGGTGAGCAATCGCCTGGTTTTTAGCGCTTTCCCCGACCAGCAGCTCACCTGTTTCGGAAAAACCAACAACCGATGGCGTAATGGTCTTACCCCGTTCGTTAAGTACGAGGGTCGGCACGCCATCTTTTATGGCGGCAACCAGCGATGTTGTAGTTCCGAGGTCAATTCCGACAATCATATTATGTCTCCCTTATACCTTTATCCAGGGCACTTCATCTTGAATATATATGCTTATGTAAGTAATTCGCCCAGTTTGGTATGATTTTCCGTGCACAATAAATTATCTTAACTTCGCACTTTTCAGCTTTACGGGAAGGAAATTACAAAACTCCCCCCATCTCCCCTGAAAAGTACAAAATAGTATTATACTAAAAACTCATCACAATGAAAAGGTTAGCTCCAAAAAGCGCCTTTCTATAGGATTGATTAAAATAAACTTGAATCTATCGGCACATTATTGCCATCCAAGTTGCGGCTGATGCAATGAGAAGTACTCATTGCCGTCCGGTCCGCCGTGAACGATTCTCACGAGATTGTTGACCGGATCGACAGCCATGCATTGCGCACCGTAATCCCTGATAGCATAACGAGGATTGGATAAGTTGGAATTAATCCGTGTGATGAACAGGCAATTCATCCAATCGTTTCCAATCCCATCATAGCGTCCACCTGTAATAAGAATTTGACTGTCCTGAGCTCCAAGCAAAACATCCGTGTATTCATCGTAATTGTCGATATAGATGTCGGCCAGACCATTGTGCGGGCCAAACAGGACGCTTTGTACCGGATTGGGATTTACCCCTACTGGGTATGGAAGCATAGGATAATACGTGCCATCGCACTCAATCCTGTATAGGGTGCCTTTTGAACCGAAATCGGTTAGGATGAAAATCGCTTTGTTATTGAAATCAATAGCAAAGTCGAATACTTCACCCTGAAAAGCTGCGGGATTTGGTAATGCGGGGAAAGCATCGTTGAGGTCAAAACCTGCAACGGTATCCTCCTTGTAATTTTCCTCGACCAGATATTTATGCATATAGTTATCGCTATCGATCATCCAGACATTGTCATTCCAATCGGTTTCAATAGCGATAACTTTCAAATCATCCGATACCGGATCAATATCGATCTGGACTACCGGTGTAGCTGGGAAAGTGGTTAATAACCATACGCTGAATTTATCGGTAGCATTGTTGTTGCGGTCTGTAACTGTTACAGGACCCGGTGAGTAACCAAGGTTACTTCCTGAGAATATAAGTCTATTTTCGCTGTCGACATCGATTGAACCGACCCGGTAACCTGGTTGACCGGGTATGAATACCCAGAAACCACCGGCTCCGGAGTCTATACCTGCTCCCAGGATACCTCCTTGCTCCATAGCGAAAATATCCATTCGAGGATAATGAATGCCATAGTCGATATCCAGCATGTTGGATGGAGATGTGCCAACACCAACGACGGTATCATTGGCGTTCTGAACCGCGCCCACAGCCTGGGTATAGCTGTATCCAGCGAATGGAACAAAAGCCGTCGGACAACCGAGCGTGCCCGCTTCACGTACTTCAATTTCGATTATCTGATATGCCGTGTAGTCTCTGATATCAGGTCCCGTATGCGGGAAGGTAGCTCCCGGAGGAGTTGTAATGGGTAGAGGACCAGCTTGTCCGGCTAAATCATCGCGAACTGCGATGATTCCGTAGTAGACGCCTGATGTTAAGGACTTGCAGATAAGGGGACCAAAATGGAAATCGTATGGCGCGGTTTCCGAGCCGGCTCCTCCGGCTTCGGATTGAAGTCTTGATTTAACCTCAAAGAAGCCGAAATCCGGGCAAGACACCTCAACCTGGTCGACATCGCTGACTTCACTTAATCCACCCGGATTGCTTGGATTCGGATAATTCTCATCCCTCGCTTTTTGCGCCTGCCAGTCTTTCACAAGAACCTGTATATATGCTTCTGAATTCAGTTGCCCCTCCTCAAGATTGTCGTTATACAGTTCCACGTGGACTTCTCGAGCTTCCTTGCGGTTATATTCAGGAAGGTAGTATTGAGGATTATCGCGAGTCCACCTTTTTGCTGAATGACCGTATGATGCATCAACGATGAAAGTGAAAACGATGTCACCCCCTCCTGGATTATTTATCTGATATGTTTGTGTATCCCAGGGGGAATTAACCGGCATCACGTTGTGGCCTTCCGGCTGGAACGGGTCGAAAGTCTGGGCACTCGTATCTATGAAGAAATTCTTGAATGGATTCAGGTTTCCCGGATAGTTAAGCGGGGGATCGAAATAATCCCCAAGTGTTGAGTCATCGAAATGCGTTGTGTATCCATCTGCGTTAATTACGAAATTGGGGTTTGTCTGGATCATTTCGTTTGCATTGCCATCACCGTTAACATCGGAGATGATTTGCGAGAAAGTCACTGCACCGGGTGTTAGCACAATGCCTCTGACATCGAAGACATGCAGATCCGGTCTCATTTCCAGGTTAGTGAATGGGTGTCTTATCATTAAATCGACAGCCACCGTAGAATCATCGATCAGACCCAAACCGCCTATTCGAAGACATCCTCTGCACGGATTGAAAAGAAGGAATTCCGTGATATGCGAATCAAAGACATCACCTATTTTGTCTGCGTTTCTAAAGGGGATGATTTCCCCTGTCAGCTCGTGAGGATCAATGAATACTTGAAAAGCACCCATTATTCCTCGGTATGTATCGGGACCGGTTTGCGAAATAGCGATGCCGCTAATCTCCGGTGAAGCAGCCGGTGAGTTTTCATTAGTAACCGGATTGACCCCTGAACACCCCGTTATTATAAGAATAAATGGAATCAAGAGATGAGTTATAAGGGTTTTCATTTTTACGAATCTACCTCCAGTGATACGGCTCCCACCCTAATAAAAGGTTAAAAAATCTTTATCAAACCTTGAAGGTTTGATTATACAGAGTTGTAATATCTGAATTAAAATTAAATCCGATTAATCCATTAGGACCTTTACACAGTTCAGAAAATGTAGGGATTTCCCTATCACTAAAGGGTGTACCACCTGATGGAGTAAATCCAAAATATTTTACCATGAAATTTGTTGAAAGGGATAGTGGCAAGTTTTTAACATTTTGAATATCCGCATCGCCTGCAAACCACACAGCCTTCCTGATATTCGACGACGCTTCCGCAATCGGGGCATTCAGGACCGAGATCCGCAATCTTTATTCCACGTCCTTTCATGCTCTTTCCGTTTTCTATTGCAATCTGGTTTATTTCGCTCAATCCGAGAGTTAGCTGACCGCGTTCCTGGCGTACCTTCGCCATCTGAATATAGTTCTCAATGACCTGACCTATGGCATCAGCGCAACTAACCACCGCTTTACCCTTTGCCCAGGTTGGGTTCGGACATCTTATGCCTCTCAACTGGTCTACTATCTCCTCAGGCTGGACACCCGATTTAAGCGCAAGCGAAACCAGGCGGCTAATTGCTTCTGCATGACTCGCTATGCATCCTCCACTTTTTCCGAGCTGAGAGAAAACCTCGTAAAGACCAATTAGATCTTCATTGACCGTGATATACATGTTTCCGCAGCCGGTTTTTATTTTCACGGTCGAGCCGGTGATTATATCCGGACGCTCTCGTGGGATTAGTCGCTGCGATGTTGTTTCCGCTGATGCCGGTTGCAGGAGCTTGGCGGTCTTGCCGGTTGAAAGAACCTGCATCTGCCTTGAACCGTCGCGGTATATCGTGACGCCTTTACATCCAAGCTCATAAGCAAGCCAGTATGCTGAGGCGATATCATCCTGAGTCGCGGAGTTGGCGAAATTAACCGTTTTTGAAACGGCGTTGTCGGTATATTTCTGAAAAGCAGCCTGCATGCGGATATGATATTCGGGTGAGATATCATGAGCCGTGACGAATACTCTTCGCACATCTTCAGGAATTTCCTCTATGTGAGCGAGGGAACCTTCATCAGCGATGCGTTCCATCAACTCCTGCGAATAGAATCCGCGTTTTTTCGCAACCTCGGAGAACATCGGGTGAACCTCCACAAGGCGGTCATTATCCATAACCGTGCGGATATAGCTCACGGCGAACAAAGGTTCAATCCCGCTTGAGCATCCGGCGATGATACTTATCGTGCCAGTCGGAGCGATGGTTGTCACGGTAGCATTTCGTAAAGGCTTCTCTCCACGCTCCTTATATGTAGAGATATTGAAATTCGGGAACGCCCCTCGCTCTTTCGCAAGTTCCACAGATGCCTCTATCGCTTTATTGTCGACGAACTTCATCACAGCTTCGCCTGTCTCAATCCCCTCTTTGCTATCGTATGGGATGTTCAACAGCAATAAGAGGTCCGCGAATCCCATCACACCAAGACCAATTTTCCTGTTGGCTTTAGTCATCTTGCCTATCTCGGCAAGAGGATAATTGTTCATCTCAATGACATTGTCGAGGAAACGAACAGCAACACAAACAGCTTTTTCGAGGGCATCCCAGTCAATCTCAGAACGGTTTTTCTTTTTGATGACAAATTTCGAAAGATTTATGGAACCGAGATTACATGATTCATAGGGCAGAAGCGGTTGCTCACCGCACGGATTAGTGCTTTCGATTTCACCAAGCGATGGTGTTGGGTTGTCACGATTGATGCGGTCTATGAAGATAATCCCGGGTTCGCCATTTCTCCATGCTTTCTCAACTATCGATGCAAATACATTCGCTGAGTTGAGCGAACCCATAGGTTCTCTTGAACGCGGATTCATAAGCGAGTAATCTTCACCATTTTTAACCTTGTCCATGAACTCTTCGGTCATCGCTACCGAGATATTGAAATTGTTTATTTCATCGTTGTCTTCCTTGCATGATATGAATTCCATGATGTCCGGATGATCGACACGAAGGATACCCATGTTGGCGCCCCTGCGGGTTCCTCCCTGCTTGATAGCCTCCGTAGCTGCGTTGAAGACCTTCATGAAGCTGACTGGTCCGGATGAAACTCCTTTTGTGGATTGCACAATATCATTTTTTGGACGAAGCCTTGAGAATGAGAATCCTGTTCCGCCTCCGGATTTGTGAATCAAAGCGGTATGTTTGAGAGTTGTGAATATCTCTTCCATGGAATCGCCGACCGGAAGAACAAAACATGCTGATAGCTGTTGAAGGTCCGCACCGGCATTCATGAGAGTGGGGGAATTTGGCATGAACTTAAGAGAAACCATCAGTGAATAGAACTCATCCTCCCACAATACCTGCGTTTTTTTGGATGCCCCGAAGTTTATTTCAGCCCTGGCTATATTGCGGGCGACTCTTTGAAATAGGGCATCCGGCGACTCAACGACTTCACGCTGAGCATCCTTTTTCAAATATCTCCGCTCGAGAACCTTCATGGCGTTCTCGGTCAGTTCCAGAGGGGGGCTCGCTTTTGATGGTTTCTTCTTCCGACTCATCGCTGCACTCCTTCTTCGCCCATTAGCGAATTTACCTGAGTGTTATGATAAAATCATCTGCCTGAACCTTTGCTTAAAAACAAGGCGGAGACAAGATTTTAATATACTAAACCTATGTTTGCAACCTTTTTTTTGGATTTTCGTAGCAGATTTCGTTTTCTCCAATCGCTTACTTAAAAGCGATAAAAGGTGCCTATATGTCCCCGCCGATATCCCTGTCACATATGGAAACTACATTAAAAAATGTGGTTTCCGACGAAAAGGGCTTAAATCTTATAAGGGGGTTTAAATTAAGTCAAGAGGTATAGCCAGGTGGCAAGTCTGTATAAGTTTAAGGGTAAACATTCTACATACTTAAATACGGGTTTTTCACAAATAGGAGTTTTATAAGGTTAAATCTACTCAATGTGTAAGGATTTCTGATCGATGGAACGAAAAAAAAATATTAAAAAATTTTGCCTTGTTGGACAGAATTCAGGCTACTCATTATCACCGGAAATACATAATTTTGTTTTTAAAAGGGATGATATAAATGCGATATATGAGATAGTGAATATCCAATCGAATCGTATTGATGAATCAGTATTACTTGATTTAATATCGAATTACAAGGGATTCAACATTACTGCTCCATTCAAGCAGGTCTTTTGCTCTATAGTTAAAGAGAGAGATGAAGTATCGGAAATCACCGGCAGTGTAAATACGGTCGGGGTTGATGATGATGGCGTTATCAGGGGTTATAACACTGATGTAGCAGGTATTCAAAAAGGTTGCCTTGACATTGTCTCAGGGAAAATGCTGCTGCCATCAAGGATGGTTCTACTTGGTGGGGGTGGAGCAGCTCGAAGCATGATTTATGCTTTCCTGAAGGCTCATTCAAACATCAAAAGCGAGAACGCGAGAGAGATTATTGTCTTTCTAAGGAATCCATTTAAGGGGCGCGATCTCGAAGATATCGTTCATTCGATTATTCATTCGTTTGGTAAAAAAAGATTCGAAGCAAGTCTTAGAGTTTTCAGATGGGAAGATACGAATATATCAAAAGCCCTCGAATATGGCGGGATAATCGTAAATGCGACTCCTTGCGGTTCACTCAATTCAGAGCAAACCATGGCATTTGATTTTGAGGAAAATCGCGTTAATGGGGAAGGAATTGTGGCGTTCGATATGACATATAATCCATCGATGACGCGATTCCTCGAATCTGCTATTAATTCCGGAGCTATGGCGATCGGTGGTCTCGGTATGCTTGTTTACCAGGCTCTTAGTTCGCTTGGAATCTGGTTTGAACGCGAATTTTCCTCTGATGGGATTTTCGAGCATCTGAGATCGAAAGGATTTTCTTGGATTAAATAGCATAAGTAGACTAACGAAACTTATAAAAGATCTGCAGTGCTTGATTTACATCGGGCCAATCACCATAAAATAAAATTCTTTTTTAACTCATCTTGTTAAAATTATAGGGATTGGAAAATCAAATAAATACGTGATAAAATGCAGCATTAACTTGTAAGTAATATATTTAACTTTTATGCAGATCCATGGTTCAGGAGGTACGCAATGTACAGATTAAGTCTTTCTTTACTATTCGTAATGGCATTTTTGCTGATTATTACTGGTTGCTCCGGTCAAAATCGGGAAGCATCGTCGATTGTGGGTTTGAACGATGCTTTATCTATGCCGGTATCAGAAATGAGCGAGAATCAAGGCAACGGGCAGTTCTGGGGCATGTGGGATATCAGAATAGATCTTGAGAAGATGCAAGCTTTTATCGAACAAGCTCGCACGGCGGATTTTCATTTTAATGTCAAGAGCTATATTCCGTCCCCCGGGATAGTCATCAAATCATGGGACCCACTGTCTCATACAGTTGGTGTGGATGTGACAATCAATAATCCATATTCCATTAATGGTTATGATGTCCGAGTAATTATATACACCGACAGCATTGGTCATATTCTACTTAATGAGGATAATTGGACACCTCTGTTTGATATCGCAGGCGGAATGGATATCAATCCATTCAAAGCATACAATAAGACATCGCCACTCCGACAATTCCCCGCTCATACTGCAAGCACCGAGAACCTTCAGATTTACCTGCCGGGCAATAATCCAAATGTCAAATTCGCTATTGACGCATCATATCCGGGCAACTGCCAGGAGCCTTATGAGCTTTCAGGTTTCCATCATAGCGCTCTCTATGAAAATGCCGGTTCATATTGTGACGCGATTATTGAGGCATTAGACTGGCAGAATGATGTGAATCATGTATATATCCAATGCACAAGCATCATGGGAGTTGATCCGGTGGAATTCGCATTGATTAACGGAACAAAATACCAAGCGAGACTATATAACACCCAAGGAGCATCACCGGGCGATTATCAGGCAATGGTATGGGCATCATCGGTTAATTCCGGTTCACTTTATCTATATGGTAATGTAGTCATAACAGTTTCCTCCGCTTCCCATGTAAGGTCTGTCGATTATGTTGATAAACCATCGGGGGATACCTGGTATGATATCTGCGTTCAGCCCGATGGTCCGGTGTATATTTGTGCAGACCATCCGGAGACTGGTAATATTGAAACCACAAGGACCGCAATTGCATTTGAAAATGATTTAACGGGAATGCGAGTTCTAAATCCAGGCACCGGTATCAACGATATCGGTTTCGGATTCACTCAGGCGTTTAATCGTATAGATGTAAGCCAGAATGGCACTATCGTAAATAATACAGGGATAGGCTATGTTGGCACATGGACTGTCAGTGGGACTACAGCAACGGCGCAGGATTGTTGCTGGTCGATTATCTGTGCTGATCCTCCGACGGGTGAGGGATTTGTTCCCGAAGTGTGGAACCAGCTTGATGATGCATCCACAAACTTGCTCATTGGCTATTATGATATCGGTCCGACTTGCGATATGGAATTGAGTCAGTGGATAGCTACTTTTATTTTATCAGAGGATGGCTTGACAGCTCCAAATGCCGGGGGGGCCTGGTACATGCCGCCTTATGATTCACTCGCAATAAAAGGGATTGATGGGATGGATGGCACCAAGGATGTCGTATTCTTCGTTTGCAATGAAAGTGTATCGCGTCTTTCAGTTTCGGGTGACTGGCTAACATATTTAGCAAGCCCTGTTGAGTATTCATATATCGATAAATTCGGAACCGGCGACGGTGAGTTCAAAGGTGGGCTCGATGTCGCATGCGATACAGATAATAATATTTTTACTCTTGAAGATCATGGAAGCGGTATCTATAGATTCCAGAAATTCGATGTCAACCTTAACTGGATATATTCCGAATGGTGGAATGGCACGGGGAATCCGATGAGAATGGATTTCGATAAAGCGGATGATACTCTTTATCTTTTGTGCGATTCCGGTGCTCATATTTGTCAGGTAGATTAGTTGACATGTGATATTAATTATGGTTATAATGTATATAGTTTTTAACTATACTGGTTAGAGGGACCACAATGAAAAAAGTTCTTGTGCTCTTGGTATTTGTGTTCGCTTTTGCGATGGGTTGCAGCGGAGGAGGTTCACCAGTAACCCCACTTACACCTGAGGATAACAATCCCGGTCGTATCGGATTATCCCAGACTTACACGGAGGGCGATTTCCAGTACGTGGATTTATTTGTCGAGGATATTCCGGCTCTGTTTCAGTTCATGCTGAAATTCGAGTTCAATCCGGCATGCATTGAGATTGCCGGTTTCGAACCATCAACTGATTTCGGTACAGCGCCGAGGATGCGATGCGAACCTGTCTCGAACATTCCTGATGACACGAAAACTCGCATGAGAAATTCGGGAAACGGCTTGACTGAGATTGAAGTCGGGCTTCCGGAAAACGCTCAGGATATTGCATCACCGAATTATCTCGGTCGTCTGAAATTCAAAAACCTATGCGAGGGAACTGATTTTCCATTCTCGTTTATCAACGATCCAAACGGTTTCGATTTCAGGAATAAGGATCGTGAGAAGTTTAAAATGAATCCTGATGATGGGCAGGTCCCGCCCAAGAATCGGGATGACAAGAAGGATGATAGCAGCGGCAAAGATAATGGAGGAAGCGGCGACAAATGTGAAAAATGTGGTAAAGACGGATGCAACGGTGGATGTGGCGGTGATGGCGATAAATGTGACAAATGCGGCAAGGATGGTTGCGATGGCAGCTGCGGTAATGGCGACAAATGCGACAAGTGCGGCAAAGATGGATGTAACGGCGGATGCGGTGGAGACGGAGACAAATGCGACAAATGCGGTAAAGATGGTTGCGATGGCAGCTGCGGTAATGGCGACAAATGCGACAAGTGCGGCAAAGATGGATGCAATGGTGGCTGCGGCGGAGGAGATAATGGTGGTGGATGTGATAATGAAAATTGCAAATGCAAATGCCACGATGGTGGAGAATGCGATTGCGATAACTGTGAATGCGGATGCCATAAAGATGATGGCGGAAGCGATGATAACGGTGGAGGATGCGGTGGCGGAGGAAATGGCGGAGGATGTGGAGGAGGCGGAGGTAACGGTGGAGGATGCGGTGGCGGTGGAGGGCGACCGTAAAATTATAGATCTCCATTTATTTCGAAATAAAAATTCCCGGCATTACGCCGGGTTTTTTGTTGAGATCCAATTACAGGAAAATCGCTTGGGTGCCTGGGTGCCGCCCACAATCCCGCAATCAATTAACTGAAAGCCTTGTTATAAGCTGGAAGCGGGATTGTGGGTGATGGATTTTTTTTTCGATTCAAGTTATGGAAAAATCTCCTGAATGTCTTTTTAATTTCGAGATGCTATATCACCCACAATCGCGATGAAGTCAAATCGTAATCGGAGCTTGATTGCAATGCGATTGTGGGCGGCACCCGGATTTTTTATGGATTCAATACGGGAACATTGTCTATAAAAAATTTTAATCTCCCTGTGGTCTCGTCTTTACCTAAAAGGTTCAAAACGGCAAAAATCCCCGGAGTGGCGCGGGTTCCGGAGATGGCGAGGCGAGCCGGATGTATCAACCGTCCCAACTCAACTCCCTTTGTCTCCACAAATGACCTTGTCGCCTTCTCAATTTCATCCTCAGTGAAATTCCCAATCTTCGAGAGGATATCGATGTATTGAACCGTCAAATCGCGCGATTCGGAATCCCATTTGACCTTTGATATGTCCCTCGGATCGAACTGAGTTGGTCGGTTGAAATAAAAATCCGTGGTTGGACCAATCTCAACGAAATACTCAATCCTTTCCTGGTAGAGAATCATAAGCTTCTCAATCCACTCTTTTCCATGGATTTTTACGTTCTCTATCCCATGAGCTCTTTGAAGATAAGGGATAACATTCTCGACATATTCCGATGGACTTAAATCCCTTATGTACTTCCCGTTGAACCATTTTAGCTTTTTCCAGTCGAAGAGAGCCGGTGTTTTAGCGACGCACTCGATTGCGAACTTTTTTTCAAGGTCAGCAAGCGAGAAGAATTCATTATCGGTGCCATCACTCCATCCGAGGCGGGCGAGATAGTTAACAATGGCTTCAGGGAGGAATCCATTATCTCGATACCATTCAACATTAACAGCCGGCACATAATTTGACGATTTGGGATCATTCTGAGGTTTTGTCAACTGCCTTTTTGATAGTTTACCCCCAAGTGGTGAGTTGATTAGAGGAAGATGAGCCATAATCGGAATTTCCGCTCCGAGCGCTTGATATATGAGAATCTGTTTGGGGGTGTTCGAGAGATGATCCTCACCGCGTATGACATGAGTAACACCCATCGTGATATCATCCACGACCACAGCGAAGTTATAGACCGGAATATTGTTTGATTTCATTATTATGAAATCCTTGATTTCGCGATTGTCGAATACAACTTTACCCCGGATTAAATCGATAACCTCGGTTGAACCATCTGGGACATGGAACCGCAAAGCTGCTTTTCCGGGTTCCGAAAGCGCTTTTTGATCCTTGTTCATGCAGAGACATTGCCTGTCGATTCCCTCACCACCTGGACATTCACAGAAATATGCCTTCCCGGAATCGATTAGTTTTCGAGCGTACTCACGATGAAGCTCGATCCGTTCCGACTGGAAATATGGAGGCGATATCCCTCCCTTTTCCGGACCCTCATCCCAACCCATTCCGAGCCATTTCAATCCGTCGATTATCGTTCGCAGCGATTCATCAGTCGAGCGCTTCTCATCGGTGTCCTCGATTCTCAAGATCATCTTTCCCCCTCTTGCGCGCGCGAAGAGATAATTGAAAAGCGCAGTTCGAGCGCTTCCGATATGTAGCTCACCGGTCGGCGAGGGTGCGAATCTTACTCGCTCTTCTTTTGTCATCAATCACCACCTGTTTTATTGTACATGAGCTATTTTACATTCTGGATATTCACTATTCAAATTCATCTGCAGATAAAATGTGGTGGTATAATGAGCAAGTGCCCGTATTTGATGAAATTAAGTCATCATTAAAGGATTTCATACATCGACTGGCGCATGAAAGCCGTCGAACCGCTATTCTCGCTAAACTCAGGTTCGAACTGAAAGGGCTCGATTATAAGCGTCGCGAAGCATACGCGAGACTCGGTGAAAAACTCTATGACCTCCACAAAAGAAAAGTGGTTAAGGATGAAGTTTTAAACGAGGCATTGTTTGAGCAGTTCGAGGAGCTTGAGGATATCGAAAAAAGAGCTGTCGATCTGCTTGAGGACATTCAGAAAATTACATTGATGGAATACCAGAAAGAAATGCATGAGGAATCTGCGAAAAATCCTGCTCAAGAGAATAAATCCTCGGATGAGGCTCCAGAATTAATTGAATCCGCTACTGATGATAAAGAGATTAATCGGACGGAATCGAAAAGCTGACATGATTTTTTCAAGTGAGAATCGCCTTTTGATGGATTTGAGAATAAACTCTTTCAGCCGATAGCGTGTCATATAAATAGCGAAACATAATCCGCAAGTACAAACATCACATATGTGTCGATATTAATAATGATTAAGTTTTCGTGCGTTTTTTATTATCTTTTGATTCTTTTTTATCTAACAAAGTGACAATTCCTATCAGGATGATTAAAATTAATAGAAGATGAACAGATTTGAGCGAATAAAGAAGCTCGGCGAAGGCGCGACAGGTTCTGTATTCAAAGCGTTTGATAACACAAGCGGTATCTTGGTCGCCTTGAAAGTGCCTGAACCGATGCCCGAGGATATCGATATCTCCGCTCATTATTCAAGAGAGATCGAACTTCTCAAAAGCATACATCATGAAGGTGTTGTGACAGTTGTCGATTCCGGCACCGATGATGGCAAGCCATGGGTGGCATATGAATTCATCAAGGGACACACTCTCAGGGAACTTATCGCGAGCGGAAAGGCATTTACGGTTGAGGAATCTCTGAGGATTGTTCGCGATATTGCGCGCGCGTTAAGTTATATCCATGACAGAGGCATAGTACATCGGGATATAAATCCGAACAATGTAATGGTAACAACCGATGGCGCGGTCAAGATAATGGATTTCGGTATCGCGCTCAAACCTGGTGAACCTTTCCTGAGACAGTTTGCCGGTACACCGGGTTACATGTCGCCTGAATCAGCTCGAGGTGAAATCGGAGGTCCTGAAAGCGATATATATTCGCTCGGATTGATTCTCTATGAGCTCCTCGCTGGAAATCCGGCTTACACGGGAGGTTCGGTACCTGAGGTTATCGGCAAGGTAATTGTCAATGATTTCCCCGAACTCGGAAAACGAAAAGCTGACCTTCCCAGAGATGTCGTTTCAATTGTCGAGAAAGCTCTTCAGAACAAACCGAAAGACCGCTACCAATCAGCTCACGAATTAGCACAGGTTATTGATGCAATCCTGAATCCGCAAACGGAAGTGAAACCATCGCAGGTTGATAAATCCGCGCTTATAGAATCTACTCCCAAACTTGTCGGAATAGCAGGACCATACAGAAGTTATGAAGTTGAGCTTGGTCCAATGATAACCACATTCGGACGGGAATACGCGGATGTTAACCTTTCAAGAGATCCGAACATAGCGCCACAGCAGTGCTGGATTGTCCCCGAGGAGGGCGCATACTGGCTTTATGATGCCGAGGATTCAGGCGGGACATTCCTCGGCGGGATGGCTATTAAACGTGCGAAGCTCAGACATGGAGACAAAATATCAATCGGATTAAGCACTTTCAAATGGGATAATGCATCGGATGTCTCTCTCCCTGCGAGAAGTCCAAGAGATATAGAGTATGTTCCCGTAATACCTCGAACTCCAACTGGAGCCGGAACTCAACCAGCGACAGATTATTTAAAACCCCATGGATATAAACAAGCATCTACGGGCGGTTTCTCTCCCGTATTGCGTGGATTTGTATTCTCAATTCTGATTGTTTTCTTTTGTGTTGTGATATATGGATTTGTCCTTTTGCCGAATGGTGAAACGAAAAAAATTAATCTCGTGCTTGAGGATTACTGGGTTGAGATAGATGGAGAGCTGACTCGTGGATCTCCGGAGGTAATCATTTCGGATATATCTAATCGTCCTGAAGGTTTTAAATATGATGAACTTGAATCGATCGAGTTGAGCAGTTCATTTTTCTTCAAGCTTCCGGGACCGGCATCAACGCGCAGAGCCAACCTGAACCGAATCCTTATCGCGGAAAAAGCGATGCAGGCTCTGAACGCGATCAGGGTAAAGGTTGTTACCAGCGAGCTCTCCAAAGAAATCGGGAAATATATCAAGGAGATTGATTTAATAGCGCTTCCGGAAAATGATCGATGGCGCACTCGTAAAAATACCATTCTCGCTTCGCTCAGGCAGATTGAAACATGGCTGAACGAGAAAGCTCTGACCGAAGCCGAATACCAGCCCCAGGTAGCAGCGGGTGGAGCATCCAAAGAAGCGCTGCAAAAGTTTCTCGAGGCGTACTACCTGATTACGGAGACAGCAGGAAAACCGAGCACCGAAATTGCGAGAAACGCATTTTACGCATTCCAGGAATCGAGAGACAAAGCGCTCGAAGCGCTTGATAAAGCAGGTGCCGACCTGGATTCCAAAGCTCTTGTCGTACTAAACGATTATTTCATGGTGAAGCTGCGAATGGACAGCCTTCCAAGTTGGGCGCCGGACATAATCGATGACAGTGTCGCGTTATTGACCGAAGGACGCGATATGCTTGATGAGTTCACCGATGCTCAGTTCCCAAAAGCGGTTCCCGATGAAATCACTGATGATGGCTATCGCGTGCGCGGTCGTCTGAAAGCGAAATATATCACACTGATCGATCAGTTCCAGCGATCCAGCGGTGCCACTGTCCCCGGAGGCAACGCTGAATAAATCATATAAAATTCTTTTTGTCTTTTTTATCTGCTTCTTTTCCTGCGGTGTCCTCGCTGATGACTTGAATTCCCGGAGCGATGGAATCATTGAATCGGATGATGGCAGAATCGAAATCTCCGCGACAGTTAGCAAAATCAAGTGGGATGAAGAAATAATCCGCTCCTGGGATGCGAGCGGCGGCGTTGAAATCATGTATTCACGAGGTGGACGGGATTTTATCTGCAAGGCAGACCGAGCGCTCTTCACTCGTGAAGGCATCGAAGATAGTTTCAAGGATAAAATTCAAATCAATGGGAACATTACAAGCGACCTTGATGGAATTAATCTGAAATCATCCGAACTGACACTTGAGAACATTGGCGAGAGTTATCGTGTCGAGACTGGGAAAGACACATCAATCTCAGGCGATGATTATTCGATTGAAACCGGTCATCTCCTGTTTGACGCATCAGATGGCAAAGGACAATTTCCCAATGGGGCGACTTTCAAATTCTCAATAAAAAATGAAGAAGGCAAGAATATCCTCCCGTTTGAGTACAGCGAAGGAAATTTCTTCGGGCAGTGCTTGAAAATTGATACAAGCGGCGGCGTAATCGAGACTTCGCAGCTTGATATTCAGTATTCTCTTGATGCGAATGATAATTTCACATTAACTCGCGTAATACTGCCATCCGGTGCAGAACTTCATCCATTGAACAAGGCATTTGAAGATAGCGATATGCTGTTAAGTTTTGGAAAAGCCGAGATCGATTTCGAGAAATTGAATCTTATCGCACATGAAAAAGTTGTGATTTCCAACGGTCCATGCAAAATAAGTTGCAACGATTTTTCAATAAACTGGGACTCGCGGAACATGATTTTACAGGGCGATGTTGCGCTTGAGAGAGAATCCGTGAAATTTCAAACCGGGATTCTTGAGCTCAATTGGGATGATGAAGGGCGAATATCGCTTGTCGCAAATGAAAATCCGAAGATGACAATTAATATCCCCGAAGGAAAAGCCGAGGAGATTCTCAAAGGTTCAACGAAATAATTTCACTGGGATCGCGGACAGCCTTGTCCGCATCATCGCTTGGTTTATATTGATTGCGGACAGGGATGTCCGCGATCCCGGTTTATGTAACCTTTGCCCAACTCCTTACGACTACATCCATGTAACGATTTTTTTAATCATCTTCTCATAATGAGGTATTAAAAATGAAAAAGACATGGATTTATTTAACTATCGCAGCGATTGTCTTAGTGAGCATACTCGCCGTTGGAGTATTTGCAGCCCCATCAATTAAAGGCGATGGATTCAAAGGCGGATTAAAAGCTCGAAAAGCTGAGAGAATCGGACGAATTCTCGGTATCACGGATGAACAGCGTGAGGAGATTAAAGGGATTCTCGAAAATTATCGCGGTGAATTTCGTCCTTTGATGAAGGGTATGGCAGAAGCGCAGCGAAACCTTCGAGATGCAATAACAGCAGATACTTACAATGAAAAAGCGATTCGGGATGCATCAAACAAAGTTGGAGAGTATAGGACAAATCTGGCACTTCTCATTGGTAAGGTCTATCAGGACATCAGCAAAGTCCTGACTCCGGAACAGAAAGCATTCATCGATGATTTCAAGCGGATGCGCCAGGACCATGTATCGGATTTGCTTGAACTTCTTGATAAAATGCCTGGAAGGTAATCAGTGACCGTTGCAAATACAGCAAAGGGTGTCATTCCGAAGCGAAGTTCAGAATTTGACATCGTTGAAATGCGCTTCACTACCAGATTTTAGTTTGTCAGATTCTGAACTTCGCTGAGGAATCTCTCTTTTCGCAATTGTCACAAAGCAATACCGTGATTGAAATTTTCATAAAATACACTAAATGACCGACCTCCATGAAATACACGACTTGATCCACAAAATTCTCAATGGCGATAAAGATGCTTTTGGGATCATTGTGCGGGAATACACAACAGTGGTAGCTGCGATGGTTGTACGATATGCTCGAAATGAAAGTGATAGAGAAGATCTGGCACAGGAGGTTTTCATCAGGGCTTACAGGGCACTTCCAAAATACAAAGGAACGGGATCGTTCGAAGGATGGTTAAGAAAAATCGCTGTACATACATGCCTTGACTGGCTGAGAAAGAAAAAACGTACTGAGTCAGTTGCATTAGGTGAAATGGATAAAGAGAAAGGAATCTGGGTTGATGCGGAAATCGAGGACATCAATAATTCACCATCAGAAGAAATATTGAATTCAAGGGAAGCATTGGAGATTCTTCAAAAAGCGATGGAATCACTGTCACCGGAAGATAACCTTGTGATAGTTCTTAAAGAGATCGAGGGCAGAAGCATAAATGAGATAAGTCATGTGACAGGATGGAGCGAGACAAATGTAAAAGTGCGCGCTTATAGAGCAAGGGAAAGATTAAAAGCGATTCTAATAAATCAGGGAGTATTGAGATGACAGATCAGGATAAAAAAGAGAACACAAGCGAAAAGGATGAGAAGATGGATTCACTTTTCAAAGCTGCATCAAAAGAAGTCTGGAGACCGAATGATGGTTTCGAGTCGCGAGTGATGGCTCGAATAGAAAGCGAGTTTAAACCGACGTTCGAACTTGGGGCGTTAGCGTGGAAAGCGCTTCCATTTGCAGTTGCGGCATCGGTAGCGATCGGAATCCTCGCGTTCGCCGGGGATTCAATACAAACGATTATTTATTCGGAAATAATGGACCCTCTCGCAATCGAGAGCATTATGACACTCCTCACGGGATAGGAGATAATAAAAATGAAAACATCATGGAAAAACATATTGGCTCTGTTTTTGATATTCATCTGCGGAATGGTTATTGGCACTGGTGGAACACTCATTATCGAGCGCGCGATTATCAAACGCTCCATTGAGAATCCACAGCGCGCGAAACTGATGTTAGTTCATCGATTCGCAAGGCAGTATAACCTCACGCAGGAACAGAAGGAATCAATCGCGATGATAATAGCGGATGAGGCATCGAAACTTGCTGAAATACGCATGAGTGTCGCTCCGGAAGTCGAATCCGTATTAAATGATGCTCAGAAGAGAATCGGTGCGGAACTCGACAAATCTCAGAGACAGAAATTTGAAAAGAGCTTTGACAAATGGCTGGAACGGTTCAGGAGAATTTATTATGCAGGCACTGGTGCGATTAATGAATCGGATTGATGATATACTTTCGTGACCTCACCCCCCTTCCCCCCTCTCCGTGAACGGATTTCCCCCCTCTCCGTCCACGGAGAGGGGGATAGGGGATGAGGTAATTCCAAATGTCAGCAATCATCCACGCCATAGTCTCCTGGGTTACAACAAGCATATCCAATCTTGGTTATTACGGGATTGTAATCATGATGGGGATAGAAAGCGCGTGTATCCCTCTTCCAAGCGAGATAATCATGCCTTTCGGAGGGTATCTTGTATCCATGCACCCCGAAAAATACACAATCTGGGGTATGGGCGTAGCTGGAGCTTTGGGATGTGTCTGGGGTTCAGCTGTCGCGTATTGGGCGGGTAGGTTTGGGGGTCGTCCATTCATCGAGAGATATGGCAAATATATTCTGATTCGCAAAAGCGATATCGATAAAGCCGATGCATGGTTCAACAAATATGGTTATGCCGCCGTTTTTATAGGGAGGCTTATTCCGGTAGTACGCACTTTCATTTCATTTCCCGCCGGTGTCGCAAGGATGAATTTTGGATGGTTGATTGTTTATACATTCATCGGCTCGCTCCCGTGGTGCCTCGCGCTTGCGTATGTAGGAAAAATTCTTGGCGACAGATGGGAATCAATTCGCAATTATTTCCACGGTGCGGATGTGATAATCGTAATTGTGATAATCATCCTTCTCGCGCTTTATATTTATCATCATGTCAGAGGGGAAAAGGAAACTTAATTCACAGCTACTTTATTAAAGAAGCTCTAAGAATCGATCAAGAACAATTGCTTTAATAATCTTTTTGTACTCGAGGCTTGGAACTTTAGTCAAAGGAGAGTTCCTTTATTAGAATTCCCTCTTGAGGTTTATCGTCATCATCGATGGATTCCAGATAAAGTTCAATCGCTTCACGGATGTTTTTCATGCACTCCTCGATTGTTTCTCCTTCGCTGATGCAACCCGGAAGTGCGGGTACCCAAATCGTATAACCGCCTTCTTCGCAAGGTTCCAATTTAACCTTGAATTTCATAATCCCTCCGATATGATCATCAGGCAGAGTTAAGACAACATCATTAATAAAGTATACCATGTCTCTGATGTTGATTGACGATGACCTACTCTCCCAACCGAAGTCACTGGTGCCTAAGCTGACACGACAATTGGAATGAGATCCTTAATATCAATTTCCGGTGAATCGGGTTTTTTGAAAAGGCGACTTGCTCCCAAAATTTCAATCCCGACAAGCTTTTCACCTGAGGCAAAGTCGACAGCAATATCATCAGTCAATCGAACAACTCTACATTGATATTCGCCTTCGAGAAGACGAATATATAATGCATCTGCCTCTTTATCATAAGAGATTCTCATTTTTCTTCACCTTCGCTAAAATAAAATGCATAAACTGTGACCACGACAAACCTATTTTCTTCTTCGGCTACGACAGGGCCAATCTGCTGAATTCCGTAGTAACGCCCGTCCCAGACTTTATTATATTCTATATTCAACCTATACTGGTAGAGTCCTCTCTGTGCCGGTTCTCTCAAACCTTGATTTATCGCTGCGATGGCATCCTTTTCCTTTACGCCTCTCTCCAGCATTCTCTGTCTGGCATGAAATGTAAAAATGATTTCCTTCATTATTTATCCAAGGTCTCAGAATTCAAGATACTCAATTTTAGAACCTGAGATATTTATATACAAGTATTCTTACGGTGCATGGCACGATTTAATTTTCAAGCTCAAAATTCTCCTCATTTAATCCGATAAAGAGATACGGGTAGCCAATTCAAAACATTGGGGATGCAGTTTTTTTATCTTAAAGCTGAACTGTGAGGCATTGCCATGCTCGGTGGGATAACCTTTGGGGGTTTGATGTCCGGAATCGATACCGATTCCGTAGTAAACGCGATAGTCAACTCCAGACGTTTCTACATAACAGGCCTTGAAAACCAGGCTGCGGAACTGAATTACTACAAGTCGATCCTCCGCAAGGTGAACACATATCTTCTGAACCTTCAGCGTGCAGCTCTGGATCTAAGGCTTGAATCGACTTTCAAAACAAAGAGAGTCACTGTTTCAAATGAGAATCTGGTTTCCGCGACCGCCGGATTCGACGCTGTCGCGCGTAGCTACATGCTCGAGGTTAACCAGCTTGCCCGGGGTGCGAACGCTATTAGCGGACTGGGGAGTCGCGCTTATTTACGTGGAGCTGCGGCGCTTATACAGAACAATACAGCAGGAGTTCAAGCCGTCGAGGTGACATCAACAAACCTTACAGGTGTTCGTGCAACAATGAACTCTCTCATAACCGAAACCCTTCAAGCCGGTAAAGGAAGCGCTGAAATCACAGCCGGCGATCAGATAACGATAACAGGCACAACTAAAGATAGTTCCGCAGTTAACGCAACATTCACTTTCAACGGTGATAATACAGACACGATTCAGAGACTCGCGAACACAATCCAGTCTGCTTTCAAAGGGGAGGTCACATTACAAATAGATTCCAATGGCTCTTTGATGCTTGTGGAGAGTGATATAACAGCCGCTGGGAATTTCTCATTAACCGGTTTCAATTTTGTGGATGCTGATTACTCCGGAAGCACGCTTTCCATCGGCATTGGCGAATCGCTTGCATCGGGAGGAGCTCAAACGCAGGTTCTTACGGGCATGATTACTTTCACAACCGGGGATTCATCGGTAGTCGCGGATGCCACCACACTTCTGGATTTCAATCTTGACCAGCTCACTGGTGGAAACCTTGATGACGGTGAAGATAAAATCCATATCACGGGTAAAGACCATGATGGCAATGATATAGATGCGTATTACACATACACGACGGGTGACACATTCCAGCAGATTCTCGATTCCATCGAAACCGCTTTTGGTTCTACTATCAGCGCGACAATGGAAAACGGAAAAATCGTTATCACGGATACAGCATCAGGTGACAGCGATCTCTCGCTTGCCCTCGAATTTGAGGATACGGGTGCGAACAGTAATGAATTCAATCTTGGAATTTTCCTGACTACAAACGAGGGGGCATCGGAAACTCAACAGATAATTAAAACAGCGAAATTCGAGGTTCCAGCTGTTGGCAAATATTTTATGAATTTCACCGAGGGTAAAGGCGGGCAGATTACCGGTACGGTGAGTCTTGATGAGGATACACTGCTTGGAGATTCAACCGCCTTTCCGGGTCTCACCAATTACAATTTGTTCACAATCGACCGCGATACCGGTTCGGGAACAGTTGCGCCGGTCACAATTTTTGGCTTGACTGCAAGAAGTTCAATTCGCGATCTTGTCGAGGCTATTAATGCGCAGGTTCCGGATGTCACCGCACGTCTGGTTCCCGATGGTTCAGGTCAGTATTATCTTCAGATTACCGCGAACAGGGGAGGGGAGAATCTTAGATTAGCCGATGTCGCAGGCGGTATTCTGGAAAATGTGCTGAATCCATCGGGTGCGGCTGATACAGACTGGACTACATCGAATGCAACGACTGATGCTGATGATTTCACTGTCATCTCGGAATTTACGCCTAATGTTGGAACCGGAACAATAAGGACGATTGTCACCGCTGATGAAGGCAATGCAATTGAGGACCTTATCGAGAATCTTTCAATCGAGGGTTCAGGCACGGCACATGAGTTTTCCGAAGGGATCGCGCTTGTTTACACAAATGAATCGAGCGAGCTGAATATACAACCATCTACTCACGCGCATATAATCGGAGCGAGTGGAATAAGCCTCAATTCAACAACACCTCGATTGAATCTCCTCGCTACGCTTGCCGAAGCCGGTTTCGCTACAACACCGCAAAATGCAATTGATAATCCCAATTTCCACACTGATGGATTCTTCACGATTAATGGACAACGAATCGAAATAGATGATGTCGACAATATGACAGTAAACGAGCTTCTCGGTGAGATAAACTCATCGGGAGCGGGTGTTGTCGCGAATTATGATTCAGCATCCGACCGAATAATTCTAAGAGCTACAGAAAGAGGAGCTAACAGCTCAATAACTCTTGGCGGAGCAGGGGACACATCGAACTTCCTAACAATCGCGGGTTTGACTGAAAATACGGGAGCTATCTTTCAGGCGGGTAATGATGCTGGTGTAATAAATCCCGATGCTCTTATTGCTTATGCCGGATTTACATTCCTTCCGGGAAGCGGCACATTCACAATTAACGGTGTAACGATTCACATTGATCAAGCGAAGGATACTCTCAATACCGTTATTCGGAAAATTAACAATTCCGGAGCTGGAGTTATCGCTGTTTATGACAAAAACACGGATCGCCTGAGTTTAACTCAGGATTTAACAAAGGAAGTGTTTTACGATCGTATTTCAGTTGGCAATGCAGCGGACACATCGGCGTTCCTCGCATCGGTTCGCCTCACAGATATACCGAGTGCAACAATGCAGGTTGGTTCATCAAGGCAAAGAGCGGAATTTATCCTCGATGGGACAACATATAATCGCGAAAGCAACCGCATAGATGATGTAATCGCGGATGTCACGCTCAATCTCATGGGTGTCACGTCAACTCCGGTGAATATCGATATATCGATCGATACTGAACGTTCCATAAATTCAATAGCCAACTTCGTTGCTCAGTATAACGTGTTGATGGAGCTCATAAATCCTGCACCATTGAATACGGATGAAAGAGAATTGCTCGTTCCGCTTACTGAGAGTGAAATGAACAGCATGAGTCTTACGGACATTGAAGAATACGAACAAAACCGTCAGTCTTACAGGGAGCGGGATACGATTTTTAAAGATACAACAGTCAGGCGAGTCAACAGTCTTATACGACAAATGTTGTTCAATCCTGTAGCGAGCGTCGCGGGAACATATGATACTCTTGCCAGTCTTGGCATAAATACAGGTATTGTGGATGCCGGTGTTGATGAGTCGAAAACGCCATACCTAGTCGATGATTCAACGGATATCGAGACTATAGCAGCTGTGCTTAACGGCAATCTTGATTTGCTTGAAAGTCTTTCCGAGAACGCCGATGAAATTTATGAGCTTTTCTCGAATCCACAGCAATCTAAGATAGAGGTTGCCGGTACAATGAACATGATTGTCGGCATGACAGTTACCAGCGGTTTGAGATTTCATATCGGTACTCATGGACGTTACGCTGTCGTCTCGTTCTCTCCCGGGAATTATACATATACGGAAATTATTAATCAGATTCGGGAAAGCCTCGCGAATGCCAACCTTAACAGGGAGATATCGGTAAGTCTTGATAGTGGTAATCGCCTTGTTTTCAGCAACACGAGGGATGAGGGAAAAGCGGAGATTTATTTGTTTGATGCGAATGCAGGCGATTCGATGGAGGACCTTCTCGGTCTCGAAAGCGGGACATACTGGGGCGAGGATGCTCAGGCATCGGCGGGACTCGGGATCAGGCTTGACAGTTTCCTTAAGTCCTATACAGGTGTCGGTGGAATAATACGGGATCGAGTGACAACCGGAGGTCAGATAGACCGAGAAATCGGAATTCTGCAGGACCAGATCGAAAACTATGAGGACAGGCTTGCGCAATATGAGGAAAGAATCAGGCGACAATTTGTCCAGATGGAGATAGCACTCGCGCAATTTCAGCAGACATCACAGTTTCTTTCTGCAAGACTTGCTTATACACAAAACCAGCAGAGTAACAGCAGTAGCTCAACGCTTTATTAATTGGGGAAAAAATGGTTACAGTTCCGGATAAGCTAATTAAACGAACAGAGAGTATAGATAAAATGCAACTTGTAGAACAAACAGAGAAACTGAATACTTGTGGAATGTCACCTTTTTTTCTTAATTATCGTTTTTGTAAAGTCACATTTATAATGAGCTCCAGTATTACGTAATCTTTATTAAAAGGAAACAATCGATGGCCGACATGACAAGCAACAAGCCAGGTTTAATTGTTACGATAGACGATAAAGCCTGCAGCCTTGATACCAGCGATATCGCCACCTTTAAAGAATTGATTCATAAGATCGAACTGGAGCTCATTCCTGAAGGACGCGTTTTGACACATATCTACCTTAACGGCGAATTTCTAACCGGGGAGCAGGAGGAGCTCTTCTCCGGTTTCGGTATTGAGAATATCTCGACCCTCGATGTTAAAACAGCCGAACCGGTTGAACTGGCTCTTACGAGTCTCAACGATACACTTGATTACCTTCCTGAGCTTGCCGGGATGTTTGAGAACGCTGCAAAGCAAATACGCAGGGGCGAGTATAATATCGGCCTGACTCTTCTCGAGGAAAGTCTTGAACTGGTTCAGAGCTTTAATCATCTACTCGATGGTATCCGTAAGGTGCTCATGATAGATTTCTTCCAGATACCACTTGAAGATGATGAGGGAAAGAATTTTGCCGGACTTAACAACAAATTAAACGAGCTTGCCAATGAGATTCTGAAAGCCGGGAATACCGAGAATTGGTCGGAACTCGCTGATCTTCTTGAATATGAGCTCTCGCCGCTTCTTTATCGTTACCTGGGTGCGATGCCATATGTGATAGAAGCTGTGCATAATCGCGATAAAAAATCAAACTAAATCCGGAACTGGAAAGGAAGCCATGGAGAAAAGCGTTTCTGTAAATCTTCAAAATTCTGTGTTTACGAAAAATATCGAGACTATTGCCCGACGTGATTCCGAACTTGCGAATCGACTTGTTAATGAACAAAAGCAAGACCCGTTAAACGCTGAAATAACAACGAGCAAGGACGGATCTGTCAATCTTGCGGTAAAAAACGGAGATGAGGTCCTGCATCTTCACAGTCGTTATGACCCGTTGAAAGAAGCTTCCGAACTTGTCGATGGCGCGTATGATGAGCGTCGTAATTATTATATTGTTTTCGGTTTCGGGCTCGGGTATACGCTTGAGGAATTGATGCGTCGGACAATTGAGGGCGACCTTGTGTTCCTTATGGAGCCGAATCTCCAGCTATTCCGAAAAGCGCTTGAAGAGAGGGATTTCAGCTCAATACTCGAAAAAGGAAACGTAACATGGAGTATCGGTGAGAGTCCGGAGATTGCTTTCGTAAGATGGATGAAGACATACAATATCGCGCGGATGGATGGTCTCGGTGTCGTGGAGCTTCCATCAGAACGCAAACTTATCGAGCCCGATTACATGAAACGATTTTCAAATCAGCTTAAGGGGATGATTGTAACCGCCGGCGGTAACCTTCAAACGCTGATGATTATGGCTCGACAATATCAGGCTAACACGCTTTTTAATCTCCGATATGTTCTTACGAATCCCCCGTTGAAGAGTTTGTTTGGTGCATTCGAGGGCAAACCGGCGATTATAGTCTCGGCTGGTCCGAGCCTTGATAAAAATATCGACCTTTTACATGAAGTTCGCGACAAGGTTTTGATAATCGCGGTCGATACATCGCTGAAGCCGCTGAAAGCGAAAGGAATAGAGCCTCATCTGATATGCACGGGCGATCCACAGGAGGCTAACTATCGCCATTTGAGAGGGGCATCCAATAGTGGCGCTTTCCTGATCGCTGAACCTATGACTAATCCCAAAAGTTTCCGTGATTTCAATGGAAATGTTTTCATAGGAAGCTATGGCGATAAAGTCGTCACATGGATGGAGGAGTTCATTCCGGAGCTTGGACGTGTTCTTTGCTGGGGCTCGGTCGCTACCATGGCGTTCGATGTCGCTCGCAAGCTTGGCGCTGACCCGATTATTTTCATCGGTCAGGATTTGAGCTTCCCGGGTGGACGTACCTACGCTAAAGGCACTTATTTCGAAACCGAGGAAAAACGCGCGATGACTGTTGAAGAGCAGGAACGCAACGGTGTTTATACAGTGGAGGATATATTTGGAAACCAGATTACTACTAATCGCCAGATGTTCGCTTACCATCGATGGTTCGTAAATGAAATCAAAAGAACGAAGGCTAAGGTTATTAACGCTACCGAAGGAGGAATTTTAAAAGAGGGCGTTGAGATTCTTACTTTGAGAGAGACCATAGATAGATATTGCGCTCAGGAATTTGATGCCTTGTCCGTTGTAAAACAGGTTGCATCGGGATGGAAATCGTTTGATCCATCACCGCTTGCAAAAGGCATGAAGAAAGTGGTTCAGGATTTATACGAGATACGGAGTATCTCGCGCGCAAGGTTCGATGCGGCATCAGAATGGTTCAAGGGAAGCATGTTCTTCGAAAACCTGCCAAAGGATTTAGCTATCGAGAATCTGAATTTTCTCGAGGAGGGACGTCAGAAAATGCTGCAGATGAAACCGGCTTTTCTGTTTCTCGAAATGGCGGATCAGAAAGCGATAAAGCGATTCCTGAAAAGCTATCGAATGATCAATGGCAAGAAGATGGGTCTCGCGGCGTATCGCGAAGTACTTGAGATATACATAAAGTTCTACGCGTCGCTGATTGATACTCTGAACTATATGATTCCTCATTTCGAAGCGGCTAAGATCGGCATCAACCAATACCTTGAAAAAAATGGGGACTGTCTTAACTCAATAAATCGAATGTGCGGGGATAATAAGTAAAATGCGTCTTCTAAAACGAACCAAAAAACCAAGTGCTTGTGGGCTGTCCCCATTTTTTCTTATGAGATGTCGGATAATTATTGAAATACCTGATATTAATTATAGAAAGGATTATTTTCTGAGACATGGATGTCCGCAGTGAATATTTAAAAAGCAAGATTGCCGGAGCATCTCAGGATGAACTCCTGATTATGCTCCTCGAAGGGGCTGAACGGTTCATCCGCATAGCCCAGAACGAACTTGAGAAGAAGAACTGGGAAGGCGTTCATAACAATATCGTGAAAGCTCAGAATATCTATTATGAGCTTTTCTCGGTGCTCGATCCGAACGCGGGCGATTATGTCCAGTATCTTCAGGGGCTTTATTACTTCATGTGCGACAATCTTCTTGAAGCGGACATAAAGAAGGATTCGGCAATTCTCGGAAATTGTTTAAAAGTGGCGGGACAATTAACAGCGATGTGGCGCGAAGTTGTCGATAAATATCGTGGAGAACTTGCCGGCTCGAATGCGAGCCTGAAAGAGATAAAAAGCATTGATCTAAAGGGATAATGTAGCCCGGCATCGCATTAAGACCAAACATCGAACAGCACAACCAAACTGAATCAGCGATGCCGGGAAAGAGGTTAATAAAAAATGGAACAACACGAAATTTACACAAGGGTCAGTGAAATCAACAAGGAAATTCTCGAATCGCTCCATGAGGGCGATATCGAGAAAACTCTCGCGAAACTCCGGGAGCGCGATGAATGCATGCAAAGCGGCTTGCGTACCGCGATCGAGGATGACCTTATCCGACGCGACCAGGTGCTTCCAATCCTCGAGGAGATTATCAGGCAGGATGCTGAAATAACGGAACTCCTCAATAAGAAAATAGACAATCTCAAAAGCAGACTGACATCGGTGTCGGGTCAGAGGAAACTTCGAAAGAAGTACACGAAGAAGGAAGGCAATGATGAGCCAAGATTCATCGACCGCAAGGGCTAAATCATGGAGCGCGATAATCCAGGCTCGCATGGGTGCGACTCGTCTTCCCGGGAAAGTCCTCATGGACCTCGGAGGGAAACCGATTATCGCTCATGTGGTCGATCGAATCAGGTTCTGCGAACCGGAAAAGATAATCCTCGCGATTCCTGATAAAACCTCAGATAATCCTTTAGCTGAATGGGCTCGAAAAAATGATGTTGAATTCGTTAGAGGTTCGGAGGATGATGTCCTTTCAAGAATCTTACTCGCCTCCGAAAAATGTCATTCGGATATTCTGATTAGAGCAACAGCGGATAATCCGTTCACCGAAACTGAAATTATTTTAAAAACAATCCAGTCATCGATTAACGAGGATGCCGACTATGCGGTGATGGATGGTTCTCCTGTGGGAACAACAATCGAGGCTTTCACTCGAAATACTCTTGGACGCCTTGATAAAATCGCAAAAACTCCGGATGAAAGGGAGCATCTATCAATCGCAATATGGAATAATCCGGATTCATTCAAAATTATTCTTCTCGAGGCGCCATCGTATTTTCGTTGCGATGGTCTCCGTCTTACAATCGATACCGAGAACGATCTGCGTCTCGCCCGTATTTTATTTAACGCTCTCGCAGGCGACATTCGAATGATTTCTCTTCGCGAGATAATAAAATACGTGAATCACAATCCCCTCGTTAAGCGCATAAACGCCTGCGTCGAGCAGCATTTAGACAAGTGGCTTAAAGAGAAGAAGTCGGAGCATCATCAAACACAAATCCCATTGGGACATAGATCATAACATATTCGATTCAAGAGGGAAGCTGAACCTTCTGGTGAGTCATTTTGTTTTGGATTGAATGATGTTAATCCTCTTTCTCGAGCGCATCCATTAGCTTCTTGAATGCCTTGTTGTAAATGGATGCATCCTTGTCCCACCCCTGGAAATCTCGACCAACAACATATTTTAAAACATCCGCTTTTCTTTCATGTTCCCACTTGTCGAAAATATAATCATCAAGTGTAATAGGAAATAAAACATGCTTTTTCTCTTTATCCTCTTTTTGAAGCGCTCTTTCGATTTCTCTAATTACAGGTTCGCTTTGTAGGGAATTTTCTGAGCATACAACAATCAATTTGTCATATATTCTGATCGCTTTATCAATCTCTCCCCAAATAGTTTTTCCCCATTTTGCCGATTCAGGAAAAAACCAGACACGAAGGCCTTTTGCTAACAAATCAGCATAAAGTCTTTGACTGAACACTTCATCCTTACTACTATATGAGATAAAACATGAATAAAATTCTATTGCCTTTGCTTCACCAACAAGTAATGCAATGTATTGAATGAATGTTTCAGGAACACCAACTCCACGTAAAAATGATTCTGGGATTTTCCCTTTTGAGCGATAGATTGTATCGATTCCAATAGTTGAAGGTCCCTCGTGTTTTACAGTTTCAAGTCCTTTAGCTTCGCTTAAGTCAATATCACTTAATACTGTTCCATAAAATATCGTTCCATCAAAATTTGTTTCAAATATTTCCAAACTGATTAAGTTTGCCCAACCAAAGTCTGCCCATCTAAGGTCTGCTTTGCTAAGGTCTGCTCTCCTAAGGTATGCCTCAGAAAGGTTTGCCCTTTTAAGGTCTGCTCTTCTAAGGTCTACCCTCTTAAGAATCGCCTCCCGAAATATTGCACCTTCAAGTTTTGCCTCTACAAGCTTAGCTTTAGTAAGGTCTGCCCTCCTAAGGTTTGCTTCGGTAAGATCTGCTCTCCAAAGATTTGCACTGATAAGATTTGCCTCGACAAGTCTTGCCTTTCTAAGATCCGTCTTTATAAGATCTGCTCCTGTGAGGTTTGCCCTAAAAAAATCTGGAATAATGTCGGGATTCTTCTCCCTCCAAGCATTCCAAACATTGCTACCTTGTTTCAAAATTTCTAAATGCTCTTCGTTCGCCATGAGTATCCTCCTTCACGATTCATACACTACCTCATTATTTTCAAGAATAGCCTTCTTTCTGAAAGGATTGCATAATCCAGCTTTTTCAACCAGATCAACATCTCTTTTAAAAATTTTCTGAAGCTCTTCCCGCATGGTGAAAAGATCAAAGAGGCTATGGTGTGCATTAGATGCGAAAGTTACAAGCACATCGATATCGCTATCAGAATTGAAATCATCTCTCAACACCGAACCAAAAAGGGCAAATTCTGTAATTTTCCATTTAATGCAGAAATTTCTAATTTTGGTTCTGGGTATTTCTATTTTCAATCGAGTCATCAGTTAAGATTATCCTGAACGCATTAGATTATATCTGATATGAATTTTATCATAACTCATCATTTTATTTGTAATAAGCATAATAGCAAATCCAACACGCACCCCACGCGTGAGCACGGGGATGCTTGAGGATGCTCATAATCCCCTTGCTGACGCGTGGGGTGCGTATTGTTATCCCCTTGCTGACGCGTGGGATTCATCTTGATAATCTACTACACATTTGATTTTATTGCAATCATGCGCTATCCTATCTGTCCCAATGGCAGAAGAGCCGGAACAGAAAAAGATTTTTAGAATCAAGCGAGAAGCTGGATTTGTCGGACTCAAAATCGATTATGTCTCCGAGCTCAATCCAGATCAGCTTGCTGCTGTCTTCTCCGATGAACCTCATCTGCTCGTACTCGCCGGAGCAGGCTCGGGAAAAACGCGCGTTATCACATATCGTGTTGCGTATCTGCTTGAAAAAAATGTCAGCGAAGGCGAGATCATGCTCGCTACATTCACGAACAAAGCTGCGCGCGAGATGCTTCATCGTGTCGAGACTCTGCTCGAAAAACCGCTTCTGGGATTCTGGGGTGGGACATTCCATTCGATCTGCGCGCGAATACTCAGGCGCGAAGCTGAAACAATCGGATTCGACCGTTCATACACAATTCTCGACCGCGAGGATGCGAACGAGATAATGTCGATCGTACGCTCCGAACAACCGAAAGACTACACGCATAAACGATTCCCACAGGCATCGGTGCTTTCGGGAATTGTTTCGCTTTCCAAGAATACTCGAAAATCAATACCTGAGACACTCGCATGGAAATATCCGTATCTTCTAAACGATGCTGAGACCATAATAAAAATCGCAGCTGATTACGGATCGCGCAAGCGCGAACACGACACGATGGATTACGATGATCTCCTTATTTACGCGGTTGAGGTCTTAAAGCGTTCCGATGAAACCCGCAAAAAATACGCTCTCAATTTCAAGCATATACTCATAGATGAGTATCAGGATACGAATCTTGTCCAGGGTGAATTCGTTGATTTACTCGGTTCCGAAGGAGCGCATCTGTTCATCGTCGGTGATGATTCTCAATCCATCTATTCGTTCCGAGGCGCGATGTATTCTAATATCCTTGAGTTTCCCGATCGACACAAAAATGTCGCAATCAAAAAGCTCGAGATAAATTATCGTTCCACACCTGCGATACTCGATTTCGCGAATCAGATATTCAAACAGGCTCCAGCGCATTTCAGAAAAACTCTAAGGCCTGTGAAAGTGGCAGGTGAGAGACCATATTTGATTCCGCTTCGAGATTCTGAGGAGGAGGCGATGTTTATCGCGACTCGAATCCTCGACCTTCTGGAGGAGGGTATTAGACTTGACCAGATAGGAGTATTGTTCCGTGCGCAATCAAACGCATTGGAACTTGAAATGGAATTGAAAAAGCGTCGAATCCCGTATCGAATACGCGGCGGATTGAGATTCATCGAACAGGCGCATATAAAAGATATCCTCGCTCACTTGATTGTTATCGCGAATCCAAAAGATGAAATCAGCTGGAAGCGCGTTTTGAAAATACAGAAGAAAATTGGTCCTCGACGCGCTCAAGAAGTATGGGCAACTATCTCCCACAAGACGAATCAGCTTGATGCTTTCCTCGAAACCAGCTTTTATGGTGAAAACGGAAGTGGTCCATTATCCGATTTGAAGAAACTTTTAAAAAGCATACGGAATCCATCGATTACACCATCGGAGGCGATTTTCAAAGTCAGCGAATCGCATTACCGAAATTATTTAAAAGATAATTTTTCAAACTATCAAAACCGTCTTGGCGATATAGAGGAACTCGGTAACTTCGCGGAGAAATACAAATCGGTTACTGAATTCCTCGATGAAATCAGCCTTCTCGGAGGACTCGCCGCTGAGGATTTAATCGCTCCTGAAGATAACGAGGAGATTCTGATTCTATCGACGATTCATCAGGCGAAGGGTCTCGAATGGAGTATCGTGTTTCTCATTAATTGCCGCGAGGGGAATATGCCATCAGCGCTTGCGTTGCGTGATGGTTACGGCGATGAGGAACGTCGTGTGTTCTATGTCGCTGTGACACGCGCGAAGGATGAGCTATATCTCACATATCCGCAATTGATGCGTCGCAAAGGTTCCATGCCGATAATTAAACGAGTGAGTCCGTTCATTTCGGAGATAGAACCATCGAAATATCAGGAGGTTGCAATTGTTTATGAGGATAAGCCAAAGGAGGAAGAGAGCAAGCAGGAATCTGATAATTCCAAGGAAGTTCAGTTCAATTCAGATAGCTCTGAATTAGAAGACGATCCGAATTTTTTGAATTGACCTCACCCCCTTCCCCCTCTCCTAAAATCAGGAGAGGGGGAAATAGTTTAATCCGATTTTGTGAACGGTTTTCCTCTCCGTTCACGGAGAGGGATCAAGGGTGAGGTACTTCTTGCTCTATCTGCATTATTCCCCTATAATTCTCAACTTAACTTTTTAAAATCAGTGATTTCGATATTCCGAAAATGATTATCGGCACTTTCCAAATCCATCTCAGACTCCCTATGGCTAATTCGCTGAAGGAGAAACGAGGCTATCTCAAAGGGACTATTAGGCGACTTGGAAAAAAATACAACATATCAATCGCGGAAATCGATAATCATGATCATTGGCATAGCGCTGTGATCGGGATCTCATGTGTCTCAAATGACAAGTCGGTTATAGAGAACACTCTTCGAAAAGTGCTTGATGAAATCGAGTCGGTGTCGGGAATCGAGCTCGAAACATACGAGGAGGAATATTTTTAAAGGAATGGGAAAATGAAAGAAGAACGTAAAAAACAGCTTGAATCGCTGATGAGAACCAAGATTGATGCGATTATCCGCGAGGAGCTCGATGACCCCCGTCTGAAACTTATGTCCATAATCGATATAAAACTCTCAAGGGAATTCGATGTAGCATCAGTGTTTATCTCGCATCCGGGAGATCCCTCCATACGCGGTGAGGTGGAAAAAATTCTCAGGAACGCAAGCGGATTCATCGAAGCTAAATTAAGAGGCGCGATGCGACTAAGGAAAATCCCGAAATTGAATTTCAAGCTTGATGATTCAATGATCTACGGTGCGAGAATCGACAAGCTTATCGAATCGATTCAAAAAGAGAGAAGCGAAAGCGAAACCAATGATACAGGCGATAAAAAATCAGATGAACGAAAGAAATAATAACTTCGAAAAAGCTCTTGATACAATCCGCATGAGCAATCGGTTTTTCATCGGAACACATGTGTTTCCCGATGGCGATAATATCGGTAGCGTTATTGCATTGCATTATATTCTCGAACAACTTGGCAAATCAGTTTATTCCTATTGCGAAACTGATATACCGCAGTTCTATGAATGGATGAAAGGAATAGAGAAGATTCGTCATGAGATCCCTGATGAATCTGTGGGAAATTTCGATGTGATTATTGTTCTCGACAGTGGCGATTTGAAAAGGCTCGGTAGGAAATTCTATGAATGGTCCAGGGATGATAAAACCCAAATCATTAACATCGACCATCATGTTACGAACAACGGATATGGCGATATTAACTGGGTTGACAGCACTTATGCTGCTACCGGCGAACAGGTTTACGAGATTGCCCGAGCTTTCAGTACCCAGATTACACCGAATATCGCACAAGCCCTCTATACCGCAATTTATACGGACACCGGACGCTTTTCGTATTCCAACACAAGCGCGCGCACTTTGTTTTTTGCGGCGGAACTTGTGAATGCCGGCGTGAATCCGAACCATGTTTACAGGAAAGTATACGCATCCCGTTCTCTCGCTGCATTGGAACTGGAACGCGAGGTTCTTAATTCGCTCGTATACGATGATGAGCTGCATCTCGCGTACATGACGATGACTCTCGACATGATTGAACGCACTGGCGCGCTGATCGCGGACTCCGAGGGCATTATCGAACATGTGGCCCTTTTCGGTGAGAGTATAAAGAATATGCTTTTATTCAAGGAGACTGCACCGGATGAGGTGAAGGTGTCGGTTCGTTCGAGGGGTGAGTGGGATGCCTCCAAAGTGGCGCTTCTGTTTGGAGGCGGAGGACATAGAGGCGCTGGAGGATTTTCCGCACGGGGCTCAATCAGCGATGTTATCTCCATCTCCCTGAATAGAATAAAACAAGCGATAAATGATGGAACTATCAACAGAGATTAACGTACCCCGCGCGTAAGCAAGGGGAGATCTGTTACGCACCCCACGCGTAAGAAAGGGAGGCTTTGTTACGCACCCCACGCGTCAGCAAGGGGAAATGCCATATCAGCGCAGCCGGATTTCCAATTCACCCAACGAAAAAACCAATTGCTTATTGCTCATCAACTCCGACCTCTTCACAATCATTATCTCCGGATACGGCGGAGGAATATGCCCATCAGGTAAATGCCATTCATCCATTGCGGAATTCCAAAGCGCATCCGAGACAATTATTCTCTTATATCGGCTCGATAGAAATTCGATAGTTTGTTGATTTATAGATGAAACATTCACCGCTTCTGATGGGATCATAAAGGGATTTTCTCTGACGAATACGGAATCAGCTTTGGAATAACATCTCAAAACCGCTGATGTATATCGCTCTTTTTCAGTGAACAAGACAAGGTCGCTTTTATCAACATAAGGCATTATTTCAAGCGCTTCCCTGAAATAAGGATTGTTTTCGGGCTTCATATCCGGTATAACCCCATCAACGAAATTCCATAGGGTTATTCCAATAAGTATTACCGGAATTGCTTTTTTAACAATTAATACAAATCGAGTTGATGAATCAAGTAACTGAAAAGTCCATATCATAATAAGCGGTGCCAGGTACAAAAGTTTGTAGCCGACATCGAAAGCGCAGAAAAACTGGTTGAAGATGTAAAAAGGGATGAACCATGTCAGAAGAATTATTCTTGTTTCGCGCCACCTGATATTTTTATGTCTGATGAGACAATACAATTCATAAAATATCGTGACAAGAACAATAAATTGCACGAGAGCGTAAAGAATAAGAATCAATGCGGATTCATGATAACCGCCTTCATAAAAAGCCTTGTTCTGATCGATTATATGAAAGAACAGATTGAACTGTGAACGATCGAAGGATTTTTGGGCTCCGAGAAATCCGAGCGAGAATAAAGACCAGTAATCCCGATTGCTTCCGAATGCCGTTATCCACGCAATAAAATTCTTTTGAAACGGATCGGAGAGCGTATTCATTATTGCCATAAATACGGAACCATAGAGAACTATATTCAAAGCAACATAGATGATTGCGCACTGAATTGCTACTTTGATTCTTTGATATTTCGATGAACGGATTGTGATTGCAGCCAGAATTGCGAATGAGAAAAAGAATCCGATTTGATGCAGCGATGAAATCAAAGCCATTATGATTGTCGCGAAAAGAGATTTCTTATAATCAAGCTCCCTTGCACTTGTAATCAGTGCAAAATTGATAAGTGTAAGTGTCAGGACAGGAACATAAACATTCGCATCGGCAGCGTAATGAAGCATTCCCCAGCTAAGTCCGAGCGCAAGTCCTGCAATTATGCCCGCTAATTGATTTTTGGTGATTGATGAGACTATGCGTATTATTAGTAAAACCGAAAGACCTCCGCATAATGCATTAAAAGCCTGAAGGAAAACCATCGCTCGAAGGGAGGGGAGTATGGAATGAAAAGTCGAATACAGGTAATGCATTATGGGAAGCCACAGGAGATGATGCGGATGAAACGCTTGATTTACAGGCATTTTTTCAATATGAAACGCGTAATAAAGCCCATCCCCGAAATGCATCCTTGTGGGGAATGATAGATAAACGATTACAAAAAGGATGCCGATAAGAATTTTTATGATGTCAATCCCTTTATATATTCGTTTATATTTCACTTTCTCAAATAACCTGTCAACTTTTTAGCAGTTTTATTTCTTAACGAAGGGAATAACAACTTTCTGTTTTACTTTGTCTTAAGCGTTATTAGGAATCCAAAGTCAATTATTAAGCTAATAAGAACCGATTATTGATTAGTGCTTAATATGGTTTTTTGTATCGTCAGCTCCGATAAGAATCCCATTTCATGATAAATCTGACCATCCTCAGCTGTAATCTGACCTTTTTCATACATCCAATTGCGGTTAAAAGCGATATATGCAGGATGCGGCGGAGGGAAAAGATGTCCGGAAAAAAACCATTTGTTATAACCCGATTTAAATGCATTGTCCGACAGGATTATCCTCTTATAATGCTGTTTTAAATATTCGATCGTAATCTTGTTTATTTCATCGAAATTTTCCTCCCCGGATATGTAACGAAATTCAGTCTGGAAGAAAGCCGAATCGGCGGGAGTGTAATATCGCGTTAACGCCGACAGGTATCTCTCGTGCCTTGCGTATATAACAAGATCATCATCGGTTACGATTTGTTTTAAAGCCAGAACATCTTTAAGAAAAGGGTTATTCTCCGGATGAGAGTTCGGAATAACACCTGTTGTCGTGTTCCAAATAAACATCCCTGTCAGAATAGAGATAGTTAAAACGTTCCAGATTTTTCTTTCGCGAGGCGAGGATTCAAGAATCTGCAATGTCCAGATTAATAAGAGCGGGGGTAGATAAAAAAGTTTATAGTGAATTTCAAACGCGCAGTAAAACTGATTGAAAATGAAATATAACATAAACCATAATATCAGCATTTGACGAATGGATCGAAGCTGCGGGTCTTGTTTGTTATAGTTGAAAATAATATGATTTTTAACCTCAAACAGGACTGATAACAAAATTATCATATGGAAAATGACATAAAGCACAAGGGTATTATATGTCTCTCTGTATCCTTGTTCGCTGAAAGCTTTAATCGTATCCTGGATATGCAAAAATAGATTAAGCTGGGCTCGAACAAATATCTCCTGAGCCAGAAGAAATCCCCGCGAGAACATGGTCCAGAATTCCCTGCGCTGACCATATATGGTGAGCCAGTTGAAAAATCCGGCACCCACTTCTCCGAACAGTTGATCCCTTATTAACAGATAAACGCCATAATACATGATGACAGTTAAAACTGAATAAATAAAAGCGCAAATAATTGCGTTACGCAATCTTGATGAGCGTTGAGATCGTACGATTATGCCCGTTAATACAACGAAAGCAAAAAAGAAACCCATCTGATGCAGTGATGTAACAAGAGTCATCATTATGGTTGCGAAGACAGCTCTTTTCAGTGTGAGAGGGTATCCGCTGACGACGATTAATAATGTTAAAAGCGTGAAAACGAGCACAAGGGTGTATATGTTGGCATCAGCGGAGTAATGCATCATGCCCCATGATGATCCGAGAAGCAATCCTGCCATGATTCCGGCGTTATTGTTCCTGGTTATTTTACAAACCAATAATATGAAAAGAAAAACGCAAAGGCCTCCGAGGATAGCGTTGGATAGCTGGAGGAAAGCCATTGCTCGGTAATCTGGAAAAACAGCTCTGATTAAATCGAAGATGACATGCATCAGGGGAAGCCATAGAAGATGATGAGGATGCCATGATTGCGAAATCGGGAATTTTTCGAGGTGGTACGCGTAATAGAGCCCATCGGTGAAGTGCATTCTCGATGGAAACGCAGCATAGATAAAAGCCAAAACCAAGGAGAGCAGAATATATAATAGATATGAGCGAGTATGCATCTTCTATTCCAATATCATTTCATGCAGGACCTGGCCTGTATGTGATTTTACCTCATTTGTTTTTCCCATCGAGGTTGAATACATTCCCAATAACCATGGGTGTGGAGGAGGCAATCGACGCTCCGGGAAACACAAATATTCGGGTAGTCTTTGGAAAGCTTCATCTGTAAGAAAAATCCTATCGTACCGACTATTTAGAAATTCCACCGTATATCTGTCTATCTTCAATAGGTTCTGGGTTTTTTTCGCGAATGGGGTGAATCCTCTTTTAAATGTTATCGCATCAGCATCAGTATAAATCCTTGCGAGAAAAGACATGTAACCTTGCCGATCAGAGAGAATAATCAAATCACCTTTCTTGACCAATGGGGCGATATCCAGAACCGGAACAAGATATTTATTGTTGTTCGGATTTGTGTTTGGAAGCAAACCGGTTAAAAAGTTCCATGTGAGCATGAATACGAGCAGAAGGGATACTGCATACACAATCGAGCGATGATATTTCGACGGTGAATCAACCAGGCTAAGAGTCCATAGAATAATTAATGGCGGTAAATACAGCACCTTGTAGTGGAGTTCGAACGCGGAAAATAAATGGTTGAAGATGTACAAAGGGAGAAACCATACAAGAACAAGAATTCTCACTTTGCGATATTTCAATTTCTTTTCTTTGTCTTGGTATAGTCTGATGATTTCCCAGATAATTGTAGCGATGATGATAATATGAATCAATATTGAGGCAGTACTGATATACACCGCATCGTAATTGTCAGCGTGATGCATCAGCTCGCTACCCTGCGTGTGGATAAAGAGGCTCATCTGCTGGAAGTTAAAAATCTCCAATGAACTCCAGAAACCTTGTTGAATAGCAGTCCACCATGTTGAACGCTGACCGAATGCGGTCAACCATCCCCAGAAACTGATTTCGATTTCCCCCTTCACCACAGATATTGAATATAGGTAAATAATATAGTTTACAAGGTAAACCATGATTCCATATAAACCCACGCAGATGATAACATTATTTTTCCGTTGATAACGAGGAGAGAGGATCAATATTCCAATCAGAACAAATAATGTATAAAAGATAAACATTTGATGAACAAGGCTTGCGAAGAGTGTCAGTAAGGTGACAATTATCGAATTTTTTCTAGTCAGTCTTTCTTTGCCAAAGAGGACTGATGCAGTTATAAGAATCATCACTAACATAAAGATATAGATGTTCACGTCTGTGCAATCAATTATCATGCCCCAGCACGCGGCAAGGAAAAGACCAGCTAAAATTGATGCATACCAGTTTTGAGTCAGTCTATTTAAGAGCTTTATTATAATTACGATTGCCAGGCCGCCTAATACTGCGTTAAGTACTGATAGAAAAACTATTGCTCTTAATCCCGGAACAGCGCTTTTTAACGCATAAAATATAATCTGAGTTAAAGGTAGCCAAAGCGGGTGGTGCTGATGAAAACAGTAAGACATTGGGAAATTTGCAATATCATAAGCAAATCCCAAACCATCTATATAATGCAGCTTTGTTGGGAAAGAGGCATAAAGGATGGTAAATACCAGCGCAATCCCGATTGTGATAAATGGTTTTAGTTTCATTTTATTATCTGGTTGCTCCATTATAGTTATATATACCGGCAATTTCAAATCAATAACACAAAAACAAAGGTAGGTTTTATTTTTGATGATTTTGAAAACATAGTAATTGCCGACTTGTATTTCTTTATGAGTTATCTCGAATATTATGGCTCCGTTTTAAATTGGGAAGCTCTGAAAGAGCCCTGAAAAAACATCTTATTATAAGATTAAGATTTGACATCTAATAAAATCAATAAAAATGCTATTTTTCAGATGTCTGATTTTGAAATTACTATGGAAAGACATCAATTCGGCTATTTTTCAGAGCTATTAAAAAATATTGATAGAATTTGAATATACTAAGCAAATAGAAATTTGCAATATACCATATAATATTTCAAAAAAAAAGCTGGTAAAGAATGGCTTCACCAGTTTGGGCGGTTTTAAATATAAAATTACTAAGGCTGATTGTTGTTATAAAGAAGTATATTGTCTCCATTATAAGGAGCGGTTTCCGTGCCGTTTAAATCAGGGTCTCGGTCATTTACACAGTAATGATAGCCGATGTAGGTATTTCCGCCTGATGAATAATATTGTTTACACATGGCGAGGCTTTCTGAAATGCCAGCATCAATCTGCTCACCATCTATTGTGCTGGTGACACTGTCAAAATCATCTGTAAAATCATCATAAGCCGAATCAGAACTTCCAAAATCTATCTGTCTCAGATAGTATCCTCTAAAGTCATCTGTATCATACATAAGGACACATACAGTACCATCATTGTGTTCAGAACTGGCTGAGACTCCGCATTTAAGAACACTTAATGACATAATATTTGGGAAATAATCCGGACCTGAACCTGTGCAATTGGCGTTTGAATTCAAGTCATAATCGGAACCGTCCCATTTAAAACATCTAATACAATCATTATTTCCATCAGAACTATTTCTGACAGCTACATAAGCGATCCAGTAAGACCACTCACCATTAGGATATCTGGCTACGCATACATCTATTGGCTTTTCCCCTGATGGAAACTGATAATAATCATATCCGCCGCTAAATCCGATAGTATTACCATCTTGGTCGAAAACAAAAAGCCTCCTATCACTAGGATCGCAAACTAATAGATGATAATGTGAAGTATCGTATGTTATTGTGGCAGCGACACCCTGGCAATTGTTCATGTCATCATGGCTAAACAATCTGGCATAAGAGGGGCCAGTGGAAATATTGCCTGATGTATTAAGTGTCCAATAATACAGCCTCACATAATTTGTTCCGCTATCTGCAACAAAGGCATACAAATAGCTTTCAACATTAACCAAATCACATCCATCTGGATCCCAAAAATATGTTCCAGGTAAGTAACTAAGATTGGTTGCACTTGGAGAATCAGCACTTGACAGTTTGTACAATCTTACACGTGGATAGTTTTGCCAGCTGCCACTCCATTTGTATTGAGTATCGCATGCAAGGATGTAATTATAATAGGTTCCTGAGTATTCGTAATATGTTCCAGCAATGCAGTCAAGAAGGGTTGTATAATATGTGCCTACTCCCTCAGGGCTAAAGTGGGTTTGAGCTGTAGTGCATGGGTCATTCTCATGAATGTCATATGTGGCAGCTCCGAAACGCTCTGGATAAGCTACCTCCTCTAGACTCCCCTTGTCTCCTATTTCTCCTCCCGAAATTGCCGGCATTTCTCCAGTTACCGGCATGTTTGATTGGTTTGATCTGGAGCATCCGATTATCAGCAGAAGCAGTACTGCAACGCTGATAATCAATCGAATCATTGTGTGCATAGCACACCTCCTTGAATTGATTTTTAAAATGAAAGCATTTAGGACAATGCCTTTTAATTTTTTCTAATTGAACTTAAAGTTTAATCTCATTTTCTTAGTTGTCAAGAAATTTTAGGAAAATATTTTTGGAAAATCCAATATATATATATATATATAATCATTGAACAATAATAAATGCTATGTTTCGATTAGCCAAACCTGAGGTTATCTTAAAATGAATCCCGCAAAAAAGTTTTATATTACTGGATTAGCCAGTAGATGGGGGTATAAGGATCCTGTTGAGCAGTATCAAATATAGTTTATAAGAATTCAACATTCGCAGAGCTCGTCAATAATTGGCAGATACTTCCATTTTGTGAAAAGCCATATCAAGGAAATTTACCTTTTCAGTATACCTTATCTGGTTAACGTTCAATACAAGATATTCCGGAGAATCGGGTCTGTAGAAAAGAGGAATTAACATCAGGTATCCGATATTGGGTATTGATGTTACCCTGTAGATGTAAATATTATCGTATCTGTTGTTTATCCATTCCCGGGTTTTATTCGTAATGGATTTGACTTCTTCCATTGGATATTCGCGATAATTCCTTACGAAGAAATACCTGTCTTTTACAACATCACGATCGCCAAAATATCTCAAATACTTGGCGTAAAAATAATCGTCAAGAGGCATAATGAATAAATCGTTCTGTGAAGAGTTTTCTTTCACATATCGTGCAAACATCAGGTATGGATTATTAGATGGGATACTCTCAGGAATAAAACCGTAGATGAAATTAGTGCAAATATAAATAGCAAGAACGATGTAGCCAACTATGATATCCTCTCTAGATTTCAGGTAGCTATTAATACAAGCGACGATGAATATTATCAATGGAAAAAGGTAAAACAATCTGTAAAAGCATGCGTATGGGACGAATATCTGCATAAAAAGCATCAGCGGCAATATCCACAGCGCAAAAAAGATAGATAAATTTTTCAGTTTTGTATCAGTGAGCATTCGATAAAAACCATATACAGTGAAAGTCAAGAAGTGTCCGTATAGAAACCATCCAAGAAATTTTCCCACTACCTCATTACCGTAAACAAGTTTGAATTCATGCAGACGAAGAACCGAGTACCTGTCAATCGGAGCAATAAATAAGGCCTTGCTGCTGTGGATACCCTCCTTAATGCTTAGATTCATAATGGAAATACCGGGGCGGTTCTCTTTAAAAACCCAGAATTCCTTTTTTCCATATCCGATCGCCCAATTCAAGAATGGCCAAAACGAATGAGACGGATTAACCAGAAAGTAAACTAAAACATAGGTTAAGAATAATCCGACAATCAAAATCAAAAAATGAACTAACGGTTTTTTAAACCTATATTTGTCATCAGTCTGTAAATCCGCGTAGACAAGAGCGGGAATCATGAACAGGGACATCTGGTGCAGCATAATCGCGATATATAAAAGAACCCAATCGTGCCACGATACTGTTAACCTGAAGGTTCTCCTGAAATGTCTAATTAATCGAAGTATTATGAAAGAGCATATTGTTATGGGTATGATGTATTGGTCAGAATTTCTAAGATAAGTACCATAAATATATGAAACGCCAATAATTAAAACTCCAACGGCACCGCTGAAAGCTGACTTCGGGAAAAGGTTATTGAGTGAAACATATACGATTATCAGAAAAATTATCCCGGAGATGATGTTGAGATAGACGAGAAAATCAAGCGATTTAAGGATGATGCCGAGTTTCGATAGAATGTAAAAAAGAGAATAACACAGAGGAGCGAAAAGCAGATGATGCTGATGAAACATTTTCGGGTGAGTGGGATTATTAAGATAATAAGCTATATCAACTCCATCCCAATAATAGGCATAGTTTTTCAAACCGATCAAGAAAATCAGCGGAATTAAAAATATGAAATATATGGCATTTTGCTTTCTCAAAATAGAGCTTAATGGTGTATAATATTCCTTGGTTGAATTTTAGCATGAGTCTGGGGGAAATTCAATTCATTGATTCGGATATGGGTAAGGGATTTCTCGCGACTATCTCAAGTTGAGAGTTAAAGGCTGAATTTTCAATGTTTTGCAGCAGTTATATTGTTATGGATAATAGTATTATCAGATCAAAGCTAAAATTCCGGGTATAAGAATCCGATATTATCAGGGGTAGAGAATTTTGAAAAGATTTTTCTTGACAACGGGATTAAAGCCTGTATAATCCCAATCTCGTTGTCTCCGATTCATGTTTGGAATCGGATTTGGGAAAAAGGGGCGAAAAGATTATTGAAAATTTACTGATTTACTCTTGACATTATTAAAGGGATTTGGTATATATAATGTTTGCCCCCTTCGTGGCGCAATGTCTTAATTTGTCTTTAAGACGGGTACGGGGGAAGGGCGGGGTCCTTGAAAATTGAATAGTGTTGTGATGCGGGAGAGTTTTGCGGTGCCTGATTTCATCAGTGAAATCAGGTGATGGCAAAATATTCAAGTGTGAAACAAGAAAGAGGTCGAAAGATCTCTTTAAGAAAATTTTCTTTTGAAGAGTTTGATCCTGGCTCAGGACGAACGCTGGCGGCGCGTCTAAGACATGCTAGTCGAGCGGTCTGAAAGCGGCGAACAGGTGAGTAACACGTATCTAACGTGCCCTCGAGTTCGGGATAGCCGACCGAAAGGTCGGGTAATACCGGATACGTCGCACAGGTCCCCGGACCTGTGCGGGAAAGCAGCAATGCGCTCTTGGAACGGGATGCGGCTTATTAGCTAGTTGGTGGGGTAACAGCCTACCAAGGCAATGATGGGTAGCTGGTCTGAGAGGATAGCCAGCCACACTGGGACTGAGATAAGGCCCAGACTCCTACGGGAGGCAGCAGTTAAGAATCTTGCACAATTAGCGAAAGCTAGATGCAGCGACGCCGCGTGAGGGATGAAGGCCTTCGGGTCGTAAACCTCTGTTCTGTGGGATGATATTGACCGTACCACAGGAGAAAGCCCCGGCCAATTACGTGCCAGCAGCCGCGGTAAAACGTAAGGGGCAAGCGTTGTCCGGAATCACTGGGCGTAAAGCGCTCGTAGGCGGTCTGGTAAGTCGGATGTGAAATCCTCGGGCTTAACCCGGGAACTGCGTTTGAAACTGCCGGACTTGAGAGTGGGAGAGGGAAGCGGAATTCCCGGTGTAGGGGTGAAATCCTTAGATATCGGGAAGAACACCAATGGCGAAGGCAGCTTTCTGGCCCACTTCTGACGCTGAGGAGCGAAAGCGTGGGGAGCGAACGGGATTAGATACCCCGGTAGTCCACGCTGTAAACGATGGGCACTAGGTTTGGGAGGCATCGACCCCTTCTGAGCCGTAGCTAACGCATTAAGTGCCCCGCCTGGGGAGTACGACCGCAAGGTTAAAACTCAAAGGAATTGACGGGGGCCCGCACAAGCGGTGGAGCATGTGGTTCAATTCGTGGCTACGCGAAAAACCTTACCTGGACTAGACCTCCGTGGAATCTCTGTGAAAGCAGGGAGTGCCCTCGGGAGCCACGGTGCGCAGGTGCTGCATGGCTGTCGTCAGCTCGTGTCGTGAGATGTTGGATTAAGTTCCGCAACGAGCGCAACCCTTGTCGTCAGTTGCCAACGTAAAGTCGGGGACTCTGGCGAGACTGCCGGTTCAAAACCGAAGGAAGGTGAGGATGACGTCAAGTCAGCATGGCCTTTATGTTCAGGGCTACACACGTGCTACAATGGCCGGTACAGCGAGTCGCAACACAGCAATGTGGAGCTAATCTCTCAAAACCGGTCCCAGTTCGGATTGGAGGCTGCAACCCGCCTCCATGAAGTCGGAATCGCTAGTAAACGTGGATCAGCACGCCGCGTTGAATACGTTCCCGGGCCTTGTACACACCGCCCGTCACACCACCCGAGTCAGATGCACCCGAAGTCGCTGACCGAACCGCAAGGACGGAGGTGCCGAAGGTGTGTCTGGTGAGGAGGGTGAAGTCGTAACAAGGTAGCCGTATCGGAAGGTGCGGCTGGATCACCTCCTTTCTAGGGAGCTTTTGAGATTGCGAAGCGTTGAAATGTCCTGTTCCTTCGGTGGACTTGAACATCGAGCTTCTATTTCTCTAACTCCAAGGTCTTAATCTCCCAACCGAATATCCAACACTATTCAATTCTCAAGGACCCATGTCCTATAGAGCGCAAGCTCAAAATCGGGTGACATGGGTAAGTTCGAAATTCCTCCGTAGGGAGGTCCCGACGGACGATAGCGTTAGCTATCGTATGTTTTCGGAGGGCACCTTGAAAACTGCATATTCTGTTTGAGTAATTGTCGAGAATATTCTCTCGAAAGGTCAAGCTACCAAGAGCGCATGGCGGATGCCTTGGCATCAACAGCCGATGAAGGACGTGGCCAGCTGCGATAAGCTCCGGGGAGGGGCCAGCACCCTTAGATCCGGAGATCTCCGAATGGGGAAACCCGATAGTATCAAAGACTATCACTCCTGTCTGAATATATAGGACGGGTAGAGGGCACCCGGGGAACTGAAACATCTTAGTACCCGGAGGAAAAGAAAGAAAACTCAATTCCCCCTGTAGCGGCGAGCGAAAAGGGAATAGCCCAAACCTCGTTCCCCTCGGGGAACGGGGGGTTGTAGGAGCGGCATAGTGAGTTACCAACCGTATGGTTAATCGAAGGGTATGGAAAGACCTGCCATAGAATGTGAAAGCCATGTAGGTGAAAACCAAACGGCTCCAGCCGAATTCCTGAGTACGACGGGACACGTGCAACCCCGTCGGAATCTGCGGGGACCATCCCGCAAGGCTAAATACTGTTGATGACCGATAGTGAACCAGTACCGTGAGGGAAAGGTGAAAAGAACCGCAGGACGCGGAGTGAAATAGACCTGAAACCGTGCGCTTACAAACTGTCGAAGCCCAAGATTCGTTCTGGGTGACGGCGTGCCTTTTGTATAATGAGCTGACGAGTTACGGTATCCAGCATAGGTTAAGGGATGATACCCGAAGCCGTAGGGAAACCGAGTCTGAACAGGGCGACTTAGTTGGATGCTGTAGACGCGAAATCGGGTGAGCTACCCATGGGCAGGTTGAAGCGTAGGTAAGACTGCGTGGAGGACCGAACACACCAATGTTGAAAAATTGGGTGATGACCTGTGGGTAGCGGTGAAAAGCCTAACGAACCCGGAGATATCTCGTTCTCCCCGAAATTGCTATCCGGCAAGCCTCGGGTAAGTACACGGCGGGGGTAGAGCACTGAATGGGCTAGGGGGCCCAACAGCTTACCGAACCCAATCAAACTCCGAATACCGCCGTTCTCATTATCCCGGGAGTCAGACTGCGGGTGATAAGGTTCGTAGTCGAAAGGGAATCAGCCCAGACCGTCGGATAAGGTCCCTAAATCGGCTTAAGTGGGAAAGGATGTTGAATTGCATAGACAGCTAGGAGGTTGGCTTAGAAGCAGCCATCCTTTAAAGAAAGCGTAATAGCTCACTAGTCAAGCAATTCTGCGCCGAAAATGTAACGGGGCTAAAAGTCGATACCGAATCCGCGGACACCTTCGGGTGTGGTAGGGGAGCGTTCCATATCAGGTTGAAGCCGTACCGTAAGGAGCGGTGGACGAAATGGAAGTGATAATGTCAGCATGAGTAGCGATTAGATGAGTGAGAATCTCATCCGCCGAATGCCTAAGGTTTCCTGGGTAAAAGCTCGTCTTCCCAGGGTTAGTCGTTCCTAAGCCGAGGTCGAAAGACGTAGGCGATGGGCAGCTGGTTAATATTCCAGCACCGCTATCCGGTCGTTATTACGATGGGGTGACGCAGAAGGATAGGTCGGGCGTGCGTATTGGATGTGCGTTGAAGCTGGTAGGGGGAGGGGATTGGCAAATCCGTCCCCTCTTAACCCCGAGAAGCAGATCAAGGTGCGTCAAAAACAAGCCAAGTCGACTGAATCCACACTGACGGGAAAAACCTCTAAGGAGATCGGGTGCGATCGTACCGCAAACCGACACAGGTAGGCGAGGAGAAAATCCCAAGGCGTGCGAGAGAACTCTCTCTTAGGAACTAGGCAAAATGACCCCGTAACTTAGGGAGAAGGGGTGCCCCTGACCGTAAGAATGTACAATTCAAGCGGACGGGGGCCGCAGTGAAATGACCCAGGCGACTGTTTACCAAAAACACAGGACTCTGCAAAGGCGCAAGCCGAAATATAGGGTCTGACGCCTGCCCGGTGCCGGAAGGTTAAGGAAGCTGGTTATTCGCAAGAAGAAGCTGGCGACTGAAGCCCCGGTAAACGGCGGCCGTAACTATAACGGTCCTAAGGTAGCGAAATTCCTTGTCGGGTAAGTTCCGACCCGCACGAATGGCGTAACGGTCTGGGTGCTGTCTCGGAGAGAGACTCGGCGAAGTTGCAATGTGAGTGAAGATGCTCACTACCAACAGCAGGACGGAAAGACCCCGTGGAGCTTTACTATAACCTAGCCCTGGTCTTAGGTTTATGCTGTATAGCATAGGTGGGAGGCTGCGACTCCGGGTCGCCAGATTCGGACGAGCCATCAGTGGAATACCACTCTGTGTAGGTCTGGGATCTAACCGTTACCGTTATCCGGTAACGGAACCAGGTTAGGCGGGTAGTTTGACTGGGGCGGTCGCCTCCTAAAAGGTAACGGAGGCGCCCAAAGGTTCCCTCAACGCGCTTGGAACCGCGTGGCGAGTGTAAAGGCACAAGGGAGCTTAACTGTGAGACCGACAGGTCGATCAGATACGAAAGTAGGGCTTAGTGACCCAGCGGCACCTCATGGTAGGGCCGTTGATCATCGGATAAAAGTTACCCCGGGGGTAACAGGCTTATAGTGCCCGAGAGCTCACATCGACGGCACTGTTTGGCACCTCGATGTCGGCTCGTCGCATCCTGGGGCTGGAGAAGGTCCCAAGGGTTGGGCTGTTCGCCCATTAAAGCGGTACGCGAGCTGGGTTCAGAACGTCGTGAGACAGTTCGGTCCCTATCCGCTGTTGGCGCAGGAGATTTGAGGAGCTCTGCCCTTAGTATGAGAAGACCGGGGTGGAGCGACCTCTAATGTACCAGCTGTTCCGCCAGGAGCATCGCTGGGTAGTTATGTCGCGACTGGATAAACGCTGAAAGCATATAAGCGTGAAGCCAACTCCAAGATGAAATCTCCCACCGGGTAACCGGGTAAGGTCCCTGGTAGACTACCAGGTAGATAGGCCGGAGGTGTAAGCACAGCAATGTGTTCAGCTGACCGGTACTAATCGACCGAGGGCTTGACCTTTTGAGTTTTTTCTATGCAATTACTCGATTCATTGTGTGCAGTTTTCATGGTGCCCTTTGGCACTTTGAAAATCGAAAAAAAAATAACGAGAAGGAAATTACTGTCCTGGTGATTGTGCGAAGTGGAAACGCCCGTTCCCATCCCGAACACGGAAGCTAAGCATTTCAGCGCCGATGGTACTGCGGAAACGTGGGAGAGTAGGTCATCGCCAGGGCTTTTTTTTGCTTTTTGCCGGCAAGATGCCAGCGCTCCCAGTGGTTTTAAATATTCTTCCTCTAACTGCAGCAATCTATGCTTTGGTGTCGTCTATTTGTATAGAGCGTATATTGATTGCTTGGAATATTGAGTTAATGCTGATCAAGATAATAAGGGAAAAATTAGTTTTTTCACTGGGAGCGCTGGCGTCCCGCCGGCACGAAAGCTCCTCTATAACTGAGGGAGAAAAATATGGAAAAAAATCCTAAAGGATGGTTCACACGTGGTTACCTTCCGCATCTTGATTCATTCGATTTGACTCAAATGATTACATTCCGGCTAGCTGATGCGCTTCCTCAAGATGTAATTCTACGAATTACGAATGATAGGGAATTCAAAAATAATAAGGTGAAATTGAAATATATTGATACAAGCATGGATGCTGGATTTGGAGCATGTTATCTAAAAGCTCCTCAGGTCGCGTCAATAGTTGAAAATGCCTTGTGGTTCTTCCATAGAGATCGATATAACCTTATCGCCTGGGTTGTGATGCCAAATCATGTACATGTCTTGGTTGACATGTTTAATAATTTTCAAATTAATCAGATCGTTCATTCATGGAAATCGTATACATCCAAACAGATAAACAAACAGCTTGGCAGAACAGGTGTCTTATGGCAGCGAGAGTATTGGGACAGGTATATCAGAGATGAAGTGCATTTCTCTCGAGCAATTGAGTATATAAATATGAATCCTGTAAAAGCTGGTCTTGTTTCAAATGCTTGTGATTGGCTTTTTAGCAGTGCAAGGTTTTACACGATGCAACAAAGCGAAGAATACCCTATCGGGAGCGCTGGCGACCCGCTGGCAAGAGACTTCTAATCACATTTATCGAGACTCATGCCGGCGGGACGCCGGCGCTCCCAGTGGTTTCAGATTGTAAACAAATCACTTTCTTTCCGAATCCACCGAGTAATACTTCAAGTCGCCCTTCATTCTCGGGAAGTTCATCAAGAAGGACTTTCTCTATATGGAATTCAAGATCATCAGCTTTCAATACAACATATTCTCTATCATCATCGGGAGCTCCCAGCGAACCGACCGGTCCGCGAACTGCTCCTCATCATCCGACAATATCGATTCCATATTTAATAGTCATAATCCCCCCGTGACTATTAACATATTCTTTTAACCAGTCGTCGATATATTTCAGCGAGAGATTTTTCACACCTTGATTATCTCATTAGAATAAAGCTGCTGGCAAACATTTTAGATTTTAGTCTTATCGAAATATCTAAATCGACTTATAGACTCATTAAAAGAGACTTTTGACATACCATCCTTTTTTGTGCTATATATAGGTGATGCCAATATTTTTATCACCCAAAAAAATTGGCATTCGGGAATTTATGCTTCTGAGTTGCTGCCAAATTTTACTTTCAATCTTAGAGGTGCTCTAATATGAGACTCATCAGAATGTTCATAATCATCATGGCAATCGCAGTTATTCCTTTTTTACTGATTGCTTGTTCCGGAGGAAAAAATCCGATTCAGCCAAATGCACATGACGAATCATTGATTCCAACCGTTAATCTGGATGACAACCGGCAGGTCATTGCGATTTATGATGCCTTCATAGATGCGGAACAGGGAAACTTCACGATCGAACCATCATCGAGAATGACCGACTATCATTTCCCTTTGAGCAACTTATATCCGAATGTATTGAAAATTGTGGGTTATAACTGGGGACCTCCATTTACAGCACAAATAAGGTTAACTCATCCGTTACCAACAAGCGGGATCGATGGTTATGATCCGCGTGTTATTGCCTGCCTTCCCGCTCGCGCTGGAGTCAGTGTTAATTTCCCGACTCTTCAAGTGCAGGCTAATAATTCAGTTGTCAAGTATCCGGATGGCTACACGAAGCTCTGGGATAGCACATCGATTGCGGGAAACACGAATCCTTTTATAGCATATTTCCAATCGCAGCCATATCGTGTCTGGTCTGCAAACAATGCGATTATGGAAACAAAGACATGGGAGCTTAATCTTGCGGGATTTGGCGGTTCGATGCAGTTCAAACTGATTGTGGATGTGTCATCTAATTTCCCGGCACCATCAACTCCGATTACGGATAACTGCCCTGAGCCATATAAATATTATATTCAGGTCGGTGATGGTTTGAATCAATCCGGAGGGAGCGCTACTGTAGATGTTTTCGTTTATGACTGGCAGGGACAGGCGGGAATCGGGGGAGTCAAACTGGAGATACCTGAGCTATTCACCGGTTCTGTTTCATGCACATACACTGCTCCCGGTCCATGGCAGTATTCTTACTTATACAATGGCGTAATTTCTAATAATAAATATGCTCCAGCTGGACAATATAACATGCTTGTAGCAGCATGGGATTCAGCGACAAATGTTTATTCATACAACATTGTCAAAGTTACTGTAGAGGCAAGCCCGGCAAATCTAACTGACATCACGCCGGATTATCTCGATTTCAATCCTCAGGATGTAATAACGATGGGCAGTCGTGCCTATGTTGCGGGAGGCGTTACGGGCTTTCATATTTTCGATGTTTCGGATCCCTATAATCCAACATGGCTATCCCGACTTCAAACACCCGGCGTTCTGACCTCGGTGCATGTATCCGGGAATTATGCTTATGTTACTGATCATGTAATGGGGCTATTGATAATCGATGTTACAGATCCTTTAAACACATTTATTGTCAAAATGATATCGCTTCCAAGCCTGGGTCAGGATGTGACCTACAAATCAGGTTACGCGTATGTGTCAACTCAGTATGATGGATTGGAGATAATCGATGTCGAACCGCCCGCATCGGCATCAATTGTAAATACGTTTTCCACTCCGCGAGCTCGGGGTTTGTTTATTAATGCGAATTACCTTTATTTAGCTGATTCCCAGCAGGGATTGAAAATCATCGATATCACGAATCCGCTAACTGCATACATCATGAATCCGGATTATCCCACATATGCTTGTACGGATGTTTTTGTGTGGAATTATAGTGCTTTCATTATCAGTGAAAACAATCTCATGTTCAGTATCTGGATGGTTGGTGATCCTGAAAGACCAAATCATCTAGGCCAACTTGATCTCACGGATAAACCGACAAGCATATGGGCTGATGATGATTATGCATATATAACCACAGCCGATCGCCCGAGCTATAAAGAAGGTCATTTGCATGTGATAGATGTTTTTCCCAGCTATGATATGCAGATTGTCAGAACCCTTGATACACCAGGTAATGCTTTATCGCTATGGATGTCCGGTTATTTTGCATATATCGCTGATGGTGAAGCTGGTCTTTTTGTGGTGGATAAATATTATCCCTTGCTTTCAAACATTATTGCCAAGGTTGATACGCCCGGTCAATCAAATAAAGTCTGGGCGGACACGCAATACGCCTATGTCGCGGATTCATTCTCAGGAATGAGGATAGTGGATGTCAATCCTCCCGAAGATGCACATCTTGTGGGAACTGCAAATACCGGTGGCTACGCGTATGATGTCAGTGTATGCGGAGATTGGGCATTCGTGGCTGATAGCTCTTTTGGTGTACAGATAATCGATATCACGCCTCCTGAATCTGCTCATATCATCAATACAGTTGATACTCCCGGAAGCGCTACGGGTATTTATGCACTCGGTGGGTTGGCATTTGTTGCTGATGGTTCCGCGGGTTTGCAAATCATGGATGTTGACCCTGTCGAATCGGCTTATATTATGAAAACTGTCGATACTCCGGGTACAGCCAAGGATGTGGCTATGGGTTCAGCACGTGTATTTGTCGCGGATTATGCAAATGGTGTTGTCGTTGTGAATACATCTAATATCCCCACCGCTTATATCTCCCATACTGTTTCAATGACATCCTATGCTGAGGCGGTATCCCTGTATGGAGCGCATTTGCTGGTCGCCAACAACGCAAATGGATTGCAGGTTCTCGATGTTTCCAATCCCGAAAAAGCATCTATTGTGCACACGGTTGATACTGCCGGTTACGCGAAGGATGTCTGCTGGTATGACAAATGGGCATATGTGGCTGATTCAAATGAGGGCTTTCATGTTATTAATATAGAAGATCCTGAAGCGGCATTTATTATCGATACCGGACATACTTTGCATTCCGCTTCAGGGATTTGCGCCTATGGGCAATACGTTCATGTCGCTGATACGTATGGTGGGCTTCGAATTTTCAGCCAGTGGTAATTCATGATAAAATAAAACGCGATTAAGGCTTTTTGAATGTCTGTATTTTTCTAATCAACTTCTTGATAGCGAGGAAGGAGAAGAAATGAAACAGCTAATCAATGTCTTTATCGTTGTTATCGTTGTTTTTATCTTTGGTTGCTCCAGCAGTTCCAATCTCACAACACCTGAAACCGAAAACCGGAATCCTATCAGCAGTTCCAGCAAAATCAGTTATCATCCAATTATTAATCATTCGGTGGATGGTGTTACAAGTTATCAGGGAGTATTCGGAGCCTGGAAAATTCATATTGATCCGCTCAATCTGAGTGCTGAAATTATCCCGCCAAGAAATGCTCAAGCCATCGGGAATATTTTTGATGCTGATCTTTCACAGTTTCTCGAGGTTTCGCCATGTGCTGATTGCATATCGATTGGGAAAGTATATTTAGATGCGTATGAGGATTTAAACGTTGAATTTCGCATGAAGCATCCTTTTAGCAATATTGCAACTCGTCCCGATTTGCACGGATTTGATGTGCGAGGCATTTTCATAGGAGAATCACTGGAGTCATATCAGTCATTTCCTGACATAAAGGTTATGAGACCGGATGGCACGGAGGAGGAGGCTCAAATCGCATCCGACCTGTTACGCAATGCTGATGGATATACATCTCATTTCGACGAGCTTGCATCTGATGAACGTTATTTCATTGGAGGTCAGGATGTCCCCGGTAATCTGAATCCATTCCTCAGGTTTTACGAGGATTATTCGACCCCTCCGTTCGACCCGACTAATCCAGTTGGGCATAACGTGATGAAAGTCGGAGCTGCATATTACTCCCGAACCGCGGTTTTCAATTTGAAATTTCCTTATGACGAGGGTTTTAATTTTTATTTTGTGGCTGATGTGGCATATGGTCAGTCCGCGGTATTAGCGAATAGAACCAATCCGCAATATTATTTGCCGGCTTTCCAAAGGACTGAACCATGGCGCGTGGAATATTGGATTGAAAACAATTTCTTAGATCCGGGCGATTCCAGCTCATCAGCGGATATCATGGTTCAGGTCTTCGACTGGCAGCAGAATGCGACGGTAGATGCCAATTATCCTAAACCATCTAATCTCAGTGGGATTCCTGAATCGAGCAATGTTCTAAGATTAGAGCTTTCCATACCCGGTATTCAGAGCGATATGGTAATTGTTGACACGCCCGAATCGGGCACAGGAACTCCTTCAGACCCGCTTTTATACCGCCTTCAAGTGGTTAATTCAAATTCAACTGGTTATAATCAGACCGGTTTGTTAGCGATTAGAGATGAGCTATATGGTCAGGCTGCACCTCATGGGAGGATTCCCATTCCTGTTTCACCTGCGGGATTCCCATATGAAACTCAGGATATACTCGATTACACGCTCTACCAGCTGATTACAGTGAATATTCCCTTCGGATCATATCCTAACGCTGATGCCAACTCGTTTGGTGAAAATGAGCTATTCGTTCCATGGGACGACCAGTTTGCGTATAAATGGGGATCATCTGACAAAACGACTATACATCCAACATTTTTCATGGATGATGGCCACAAGAAATTCCAGTACCGATGGGATTACAACTATGATGGCATTTCTTTTAATGTTGATGGTTCAGGCAATCCAAGTCCGGAAATTGAATTTCCGACCGGTGGTATTAGGCATGTGGGTCTCAAGGTTCGTACAAATTCTGTACCCCCAAGGGAGTATATCTTCACGATACCGATTTATGCTGAAGATGAGGTATTCCATCAGAAAATTCCATTCATTACGCTTAATCAGGATTCAACAAGTAGCCGTCATAATCATGCGGTTGCAGCCACAAGAGATAATTTTTATTCGGTCTATGCGCGTGAGCAGGGAGGAGAAAGGGATATCTGGCTCGCGATATTGGACAGAGATGGCGGTTTAAATAATGTGCAAATAACCAATGATCCAGCGTGGTCAGAATACGATCCTGTTATAGCAGTGGTGGAATCAGGACCTAACAGGGGTGTTTATATCGCTTACTCAGCTTGGGCTGGCTCGAAAAGTTGCATATACTCCACTTATGGAAACCTTGATGGGACAGGTTTCGATCCCTCGCATACCATACGATGCACAACAGCCGGCAGCCCTCTTGAATTGCATCCGGTCCTCTTGTATTTCAAGGGAGATTTACAGCTTTACTATACGAATTATCTTGTGCTTGCCGCTTACATTAATGGATGCCATTCACCGGATATGGGACAGACCTGGATTGAGGATGACTGGGTTGTTGATAACGGCTCCACCGGACAATGGTACCCGACTGCGATAACGTATGATTATCCTGAAAAAATCTGTTTGGTATGGGAGGATAACATAAATAGTGCCACACGCGGTACAGACCTTTATATGGCTACATCAATCGACGGGCAAAATTTTACAGATATCAAGAATATCTCAAGCTACTCCGATTCAACATATGAAACACAACCTGCTGCTGCTTGTGCCAGCTCCCAGCTTGCCATAGCTTACCTGACATATTCGGGTGGACCAACCAAGAAAAGCGTCAAACTTAAAGTCATCAATCTTTCAAACAATTCAGTAACTGAATGCCCGGTTAAATTCAGGACCGACTTTCCCTGGGATAATGGTCAGCCATCCATAGATACGATTACAGGAGGAAAATACGCACTCGCGTATAGCGCATATGATCATGGAACCAATGAATTAAGGTCGGTTATTCTTGAGCTTAACGCGGCAGATGTGACAGGTTATTTTTATGAGGGTATTTATTTGGATGAGAGTGTCGGAACTGTTGATCCCGCCGGGGGACAAACATTGCCATCCGTTGTTTGTTATAACCCGTTCCCCTATGCTGTGGAAAATTTTGTTGTTTGGCAAAACTACTCGTCGGGATTCAATTTTAGTTCTATCGATCCCGACATGTATTTGGGGCAGATAGATGCGACTTATTTCATCACTTACAAGGAATATATATGGTATTAACAAGCTTTGACCGTTAGGGAAGTTATATTTGAAAAACTGAAACTGTCCAATGTAAAAACCAGGGACGGGAACCAGTTTTTACCTTATGTTTAGTCTTTGAAATTATCCTGCTTAAAAACTGGTCCCCCTCCCTGGTTTTTACAGCGATTTTCGCAAAAATCTCAAAATAATTATGGTAAGGTCAATTTTGGCTTGCTCTTGTGATATAATTAGCAGGAATAAAATTTCGGCTTTAGGGGGGAGAATATTATTATTTATCCCTGGGAGGGAACCACAATGCGTTTAGCCCTGATATCATTTGTCGTGGCGTTCATGCTGGTTTGCGGATGTTCAGGCGGTGGTAAAAATCCGATTGCACCGGGTGGGCCGGTAAAGGATATCACCCTTGATAATGTGCCGATAATCGGCCTGTCCGAGTCGGGTGAATCATCAAATGCTCTTGGGCTCTTAGGCGCCTATGAGCTGAATGTCAACTTCGATGAATTAACCGCCGATCTTGTTTCAAAACGAATACCTACTCTGGCTGAATCGTATCTCGTTAATGGGATAACATACTTCACGGTTAAACCATGTACGGATTGCCTGAGGATTTCCGGATTGAGTCTGACCGAAAGCGGCAATATCGAGATTGTGTTTACGATAAAACATCCGTTTCAGGTCGGCGATCCACACAAGGAGCCATCGAGTACGAATCGAAATGACCTTGATATTTTCGATGTTGCCCTTGTATTTCACCCTACCGATGTTGCTCCCGCAAATTTTGCGCTTTTCAAAATCCCCATTTATGAAAATTATTGTGTAGCGCCTGATGGATATACAAATGAGCTTGAAAATATCACCGACGATCCTGCGGTGTGTCCGTACTACCTTGTGGTCGACGACAGCAAGACGGGAGCACGAAACTATAACCGATTACCACAGGGTTCGAACATGATATTCTCAGCGATATTGAAACCTGCGGAGAAATTAGTTTTCGACCTGTACCTTACTTTCGGCTATGGTGCGAGTGCTACATTCAATAGCAGGCTTTGCCCCAAATATTTCAATCCCGAATTCAACAGAAAAAACGCATGGAAGGTTCAGGTGTTTCCTCCCGAGGGTCATCTACCACCCCGACTTGGCATCACATGGCAGGAAAATGACCCGACGACGAAATATAATGTCACTGTAAAAGTCTGGGACTGGCAACAGGGAGTTACTACCATAGCAAATCCGCCTGTTGAACCCGGCGATATTGCTTTCGCATCGAACGTGAAACGTGTAAGCGTTGAGATCCCGGGAATGACAAATGAACTCCAGTTTTCGGAATTGGCAAATGGTGGTTCGGGAAACGACCCAAGATTTCCATTGTTATTTCATATCCCAATAGCTAACGAGAATCTGCTTCCTCCGGGTGGGTATCTCAGCCTCGTAAAAGTTACTGATGGAAGAGTACCGCCATCAGGAGGAGGACCAGGGCAGATTGATACACTTGTCAATGTGCCTGATACGGGTGGATTCGAATGGTACGATATCCCTGAATTTGCCACATACACAACTTTCATCGCGACAGTTGTCGATGAGCCTTGCACAGCTACCGGTTCGATTATGACACCAGCAGGTGATGACTACACAGCTTATAGCGGTGAAATCGTTAACTTCACAATAGATGGTGACCCATTTGGACACAATGTAATAGCAGCTTACTGGGCAGATTGGGGAACCGGAGCATATACCGAATCAAACACAACAGGTGAATTCTCTCATGAGTTTAAAGACTTGGATTGCCCGGTGTTCGCTGATGACGAGTACACTGTTCGATTCGGTTTGGAACTTGAGTGTGCAGAGGGTGACATCATCCCAATTGGCTCCATATTGATAAAGATGTCGTGTCCGCCATGCAACGCCACCGGTTCGGTTCTTACACCTGTGGAAACCGAAATTGACATCATGAACGGTCAGACAATTGAATTCACATTGGAATCGACGCCCAACGGTGGAAATGTAGCAGCATACTGGGTTGATTGGGGTACTGGTACTTATACTGAATCGAGTCCGACACCTTCATTCTCTCATCAGTTTATAAGCGATGATTGTCCGAATTTTGCGGATCCACCTCCCGAGATTGGGAATACTACATTAACGATAAATCGAGTTTATACAAATTTTGGCCTCAGTGTATCTCCAACAATACCATTTACGCTAAGCTGGGATGATACGAGCGGTATCCCTGATGAGACTTTCATTGTTAAATTCGGTGTTGAACTTGATTGTTGGCCTGGAAATATCAACCACATCGGCACAAGGACAATAAAAATAGTTTCCTGTTACGATTACGAAGTCTATTGGGATAATGACCCAACCGATGGTCTTATGAACAATCTTGAATATGTTGGGACAACCCAATCCGCATCCTGGAACGCTCCACCAGAGCATGTTAATGTAAATGGTCCACATTATGTTGAGGGAATCACATATGCGGTATATTCAAAGAACTGCCTTGGAGTCAAATCAATAAATTCAAGCGAACCATCTCACGTTATGGTTTTCGGTGCTGAGACTCTTGGTGGCAATGAAGCTTACAATGCAGAAGGTTGGTCGGTGAATAATGCCAGCGGTTATAGCGATAGTTATCTTTTCGGACCATACACTTCGCTTGCTTATGCAGCTCAGGGATACCGATCAATAAGATTCGGCGACAAGGTCGGGCAGCCTGTAATTGGTACCTGGGAGGGCATCTCTCGTATGACTCCGTCAGTTCCCAACTCGTCGATTAGATTTCTGGAATTCTCGATGTATAAAGAGGATCCGGGATGATCTGATGGGTATTGGACAGCGCCAGGTGGCCTGTTTATCGGTACTTGCTCATCTCCTCAACCGACTTACGGTTTCTCCGATTCGATGAGCGTAGATGTCGCAAAAGCGGAAGCGTCCTATATGTATACACCTTACATGATGCAGGACAGCTATATTATCAATAATTTTGACAGTGTGCCATCCGGGAACAACTGCTGGCGATGGACCGACTGCACGGTCAGTCAGTCGTTCTTTTGCGGTGGCGATCTGAATGCGCTTGATGTCGGCGGAAATCCTGATGATCCCTATGTAATAATACAGATTTGTCAGGATGTACCGACAATTTTGTATCAACCGTTCATATACATTGACGAAATTTCGATAGCTATATATTAGTTTGGTTTGAGATTCTGAATAAACAAAAGACCGGTTGCGCAACCGGTCTTTTTATTTGTATGCACACAGCTATTTAATAAGCCCTTTTCATTTTTTACATTCTTTTCGACTTTTGCAGCAGTCACGTGTTATAATTCTAAAATATAAATGCGGGGAATATTCCGGGAGCGGGATGAATGGCAATGCCGGTCTTCACTTATCCGTACCAGGTGGTAACGGTGCAAAAATGGGATGGCAATCCTGTATTGCATCACGAAGAGCACATTTACGATTGTTATGAAAATGGGGACGGTCCCAACTCGACAAATCGTATATGTTGGGCTAATAAGTAAAATTTGACTTCTTGATCGAACAAAGAAGCTAAAGCTTGTGGACTGTTCCTATTTTTTAATAGAGCAGAATTATATTTTGAGAGGTGTGGCATGAATAAATGTGGAATCCTTGTCTTGCTATTCATGATGGTTTTAACAGCATTTCATTCGGGATGTTCCCAGGGGGGGATGGGCTCTGTTTTGCCAGTCAAGGCAGCAGCAGATGTTTCACCCGTTATTGGCGTGAGTGATTGGGATTCAAATGGAATGCCTGTTGAGGGGATGGGTACGCTCGGATTATTCAATCTGATAATCGACCCTGCTAATTTAAAGGCTGAGTTGAACCCGCTCCGATCAAGCATGTTAACGGATGTGCTTGAAACTGTGGACATTACAGGCTTTCTCAGGGCTTCACCATGTGCGGATTGCGTTAAAATCAAGTCAGTAGCTATCAATACGGATGAAAATATTGTTGTCACAATCGGGATTAAACATCCATTTCCGGCAGGCGAACCCCTCAAGCCTGTTTCCGGACGGAATCGTGCAGACCTTCACGTCTTCAATGTTGAGGGAATATTAGCATCGAATGAGGAGACCCTCTCTTTTCCAGCTGCAGGTCAAGTCGCTGCGGATTTTCGATTGTTGAACGCTGATGGTTACACAGACTACCTCGACAACTCGCTTGACTCTATTTTTCCTACCAAAGCTACAATTCATCCATATATTTTGCATTTTGACGATTATTCCGCCGGCAACTTCGATCCTTTGAATCCGATGGGATTTGCGAGCGTAACAAAACCGCCGCCATCAGGGAATCTTGTCATGGCTCAGGGATGCGATTATAACTATCAGGATTATGTCTTTGATCTTGATGGCTCAATTGAGTTTGTCTATGCGGTTGGATGCACCTATGCCATCAGCGCAGCATCAAAGAGTCAAAGATTCAATCCCGAGTATCGGGTACCGCAGCATAACAAGAAAGCTGCGAGCGAGGTTTCAGTTGAAATACTATCGAATGAGTTGCACAGTGGAATAACATCATCAAGCGCGGAAATCGAGATTCATGTTGTTGATATAAATCATGGAGTTCCCGTGGGAACCGCGCTCAATGAGATGAAAAACGATTCATCGGTTGGCAGTATCACAGTTGAAATTCCGGGAGTGATGTCAGCTCCGCTTTTGATAGATGGCAATAGTTCAACTGGCGGTTCAGGACATAATTCATCCGATCCATTGATATATCCTGCTACTATTACTAATGATTCCGGTGCCATTGAAGGAACTTACCGGGGATTGATCAAGGTTCATGATAATTACGCTCCCGGACAGAATAGCTTACCCATTTTGAATGGCATGGACGGTATAAAGCGAGTTGATCCCGATGAGAGCCCATTAACAGGTCTTTTTAGTATCTCTGAATTCGCAACTTACCAGCTGTTCACTATCGATGTTCTAGCTCCGCTACCCCTTGTCAATACAATTGATCCAAATCAAGGCGAGCTCGATGGCATTTTAACCGATGTATTGATAACCGGTGAAATCTTTGACTTGAACGCTGAGGTGACTCTCGTTTTAAGCACCGGTGGAACTCCAATCGATGCGCTTGATGTATCAGTTGATCCCTCAGGCACATCATTAACATGCACTCTTGATCTCAATTCGACAGATTTCGTAATTGGCTTCTATGATGTAATCGCCACGAATCCTGATTCCGGGCTTTCCGGTGAGCTATCTGAAGGCTTCGAAGTGCTTGAAGGCGGATGCCATCTATCAAAGGGTTTTACTTATGTCGAGTCTATATATGGCGGGTATGGGAATTATTCTGATGGGAACTATGATATATCCGGAAGTCCATGGGATTCTGAATTATTTATGATTACCAGCACTCTCGATCCTTACAGCAGATTGAACAGGTATCTTCATGCTTATCCCGATACTGATCCCCAAACCTACTTCACCGGCTCGTCAGTGAACTTGATGTTCATAGGTCCTGTTAATGGTGTTGAACCGGTATTGACCGAAGGTACCGCGAACCCGTATTGTGTCTGCATCCTGAGAACTGGAGTGCAGGCTGTAAGCACATGCGAGTATTTTCCGGCAACGCATGCAATGAGTTATATTGGTGATGTTGCATTCGACACCGGAGGGTACACACTTGCGGCTGGATGCTCCGACCCAAACCCCGATCCCGCATCGCCCTATAAACTCTATGTCCTTTATACCAATGGACGAATTTACCGATACTATCAGGGCACCTATGGTCTTTATTGGCCAAATCAAACTTCATATATTACACCGAATTTCAGTGGCACAGTTTTCGACATGGTGTTCTGTACTTATGACCAGACAATCGTGATGTTTACCGACAACACACCCGGTGGCACGCTTTACAAGTTTAATCCATCAAATGGGGCGCTTGTGGACACTATCGAAAATGTCCTTCCCGGAACGGGTCATGGCGGTCATGGTGATATTGTGATTGACAATTCTGATCCTGATGAGCTTCTTTGTCGACTGGTTGTCCTTGGTGGTGATACCGAAATCAACATGGCACGCGTTCTTGCTGATTTCAGCGATTACGGAACTTACACAATTGCCGGTGCGGGTTATGGAGTCAATTGCGCTGCGCTTTCAATCGGCAACCACAGATTATTCGTGAAGGAATGGGGCAGACCGGAGTATATTGATGTTTTCGATCCTCCGCAGGGATGGTGATAAAGGATTACATGCCGAAGCTTCATCGCATGCGGATTTCAAATGGTGATATGTATTCAACAGAAAAGCCATTTGTTATTCTCGATTTTATTGGCATCGATCTTGTTACTTCCACTTGCTCCCCATCTTGATTATTCGGGAATTAAATCCGCTTTAGATATCATAATAGCCATTTATTGATTTCATGCTAAAATATGTGCTGATAAACAAGATTGCATGGATGTACATCGATAAAGTATCCATAGGAGGTCAACGATGAAATCAGTTAAATTATATTTACTATTTCAAATATTATTAATTGCAGGATTTGTATTCGGATGCTCCCAAGGGGAATCGCCGATTGCCCGTGATTTTAATCCCTCAATGAATATGGATTTAAGTTCCTTACCGGTTGGTGTTTCGGATTGGAACGCTGATGGTTCCCCGATTGCTGGTATGGGTGTCATGGGATTGTTCAACGTGAATATCGATTTTGCCAATATGTCTGCGAGCATAGAGCCTGTTAGAAAGCTCGCTCTTGCTGATGTTCTCGAGGTTGTCGATATCACCAATTTCCTGCAGCTTGCTCCATGCACGGATTGCGCAAAAATTAAATCGGTAGCGCTTGATGCCGATGGAAACCTGGTGCTTTCCATAGGGATTAAGCATCCATTTGAAGCTGGCAATCCTCTGGAGCCTATCACCGGACGAAATCGTGGAGATTTGCATGTGTTTAATGTCGAAGGAATAGTAGTCTCCGATTCTGCCGGAACAAGTTTTTCGGGTATTGGTGAGACTATTTCCGGATTAAGGCTTTTAAGCGCTGATGGTTACACTGGTTATCTTGATGATTCCCTCGATGAAATTTTCCCAACTGATGCGTCGGTTCATCCTTATGTGCTTCATTTCGATGATTACTCGGCAGGCAATTTTGATCCCGATAATCCAATGGGTTTTGCGAGTGTGACGGAACCACCTCCAAGTGGGAATCTCGTTATGGCTATGGGATGCGATTACAACTATCAGGATTATATTTTTGATATCGATAGTTCGTTTAATTTCATCCTGGCAATCGGATGCACCTATGCGGTGAGCGCGGCATTGAAATCCCAACGCTTCAATCCGGAGTATAGAATTCCCCAGCACAATAAAAAATCGGCAAGCGAGGTTAGTATCGAAATCATCTCGAATGATTTGAAAAGCGGGGATACATCATCCAGCGCGCAAATCGAGGTTCATGTTGTTGATATAAGCCATAGTATTGCGGTTGGGGATGCTCTCAATGAAATGCTTGCGGATTCATCGGTTGGAAATATAAACATCGAAGTGCCCGTTGTGACAAGTACCCCTGTAGTTATTGATGGCAGTACTCCAATCTCGGGATCAGGGCATAATCCATTAGACCCTCTCATATACCAAGGTACGATTATCAATTCTCTTGGTGCACCGGGAGGGGATTATTCCGGTCTTGTCAAAGTTACGGATAATTATTCACCCGGATTGAATGAGTCTCCCATTTTGAATGAAATGGATGGGATCAAGCGTGTCGATCCTGATGACAATCCGTTGAGTGGTTTATTCGCTATAAGTGAATTCGCGACATACCAGGTTTTCAGCATCGGGGTCTCATCCGAAGTACAGGTCACAGTCATGAGTATCGCACCGGATGAGGCATATCTAAATGATTTCGTTGATAATGCCATAATCACCGGCTCCGGTTTTATAAATGTGACCTCTGTTAGACTGGAAAAGGACATTGAAATCATTGAAGCTGCAACATTCGCTGTCGATTCTGAAACCCAGATCACTGCTGATTTTGATCTCGCTGGATATCCAACCGGCGTGTATGACTTGGTTGTAGAGGTCCAGGGTGGTGGAACAGGTTCTCTCTATGATGGCTTCGAAATTCTGTTCGAATGCGATACAGGTATCCATAACACTCTCCAATATGAGGGAACTTACCAGTTGAACTGGAATCAGGCTCGGGATCAGACATGGCATTATACTTACGACATAGCTTCGCTTCGCGATGGCAGAATACTCATGCAGGGCTTTTCGGGCAATTTTCCATGCCTGATGGCTTTCGATGTCACCCAGAATGGTCTTATCGACGGGCAGGTGATAATTTCGAATCAGTGGGGCGCAGACCAGCCAAATTGGATAACGTCAATGGATGTATGTGAAATCACAGGCAATATAGCCTTCATCCTTGCAAGCGGATACGGCAAGCTTATTGTCTTTAACAGCTCCGGTGGACATGTCGATAGCATACCAGCGACCCAGCAGGTGTATGATGCTGTTGATACCGACTGGGAAGGCGGAATCTGGACTGTCGAATATATCCTCAACTCCGACTCGCCTCCGTTAGGGATAAGAGCGTTCCTTGAGCATTATCAATGGACCGGTTCTGTGTATGTCCACAATCCCTCCTATTCTCTTGAGATAACATCAGATCTTGAATTGAATCCATGCAAGGTAACCAAGATAGGAATCGTACATTCCGCAAAGCGCCTTATTCTGCTTGAACACAGTTCTAATCCCGATACAGGGAACATGTACAACTATGACCTTTCGGGAGGCGCTCCGGTACTCATGCCATCATTAACACAACACCAGTTCCTTTCAAGCCCGTTGAGCGAGAGCCAGATAGGGCATTGGCAGAAAGCGTTCGACATCGAGATAGACCATTCCGACCCTGCATACGAGGAATGTCGTATAGTACTCGCAAGACGTTCCGGCTCAGGTTGGGATGACGGCTCTTATTTCACAAAATACGACACAGACATGAACATGCTTGGCGAATACCATGTTCCGGGGACACCGTCGAATGATCACCTTCTTGAGACCTTCTCTCTGTGTCCAAATCCTGATGATCCGGATGGTATTTTCCTTACCATACACGAAGGCTGGCTCAGTCATCCCGACATGGACCATTTTGAGGTTTACGCGATGCCCATTGACTGGTAATGTACTCACAAGATACCGATAAAAGGCTGAATTGAATCAATTGATTTTAAATAAAGAGCTGTGGTTAAAATGAGAAACAAGTATCTATTTACATCGGTAGCGTTAATTCTCTTGCTTTCGGTTCTCGGGTGTTCCAATGCCAATAATCCGATAACTTCTGCTGATGCCCCTACTGGAAGACCGGCTTATGATTATCTCCCAGTGGGTGTCATCGATTATTTATTGGACGGGAACATATCGAGCGGAATGGGTATTCTGGGGCTATTTCAGATGCATCTTGATCCATCCAATATCAACGGTGAGCTCACAAGCCTTAGAAGGAGCTCTCTGACTGATGTGCTTGAGGTAGTCGATATCACCAACTTCCTGCAACTCGCTCCTTGCACCGATTGCGTGAAGCTAAAATCCATTTCACTTGATTCCGATAGCCATCTTGTCGTATCAATCGGGATAAAACATCCGTTCGATGCCGGAAATCCTCTCAAGCCGGTAACGGGACGCAATCGTGCTGACCTTCATGTTTTTAATGTCGAGGGGATCGTGGTTTCGGATGCGACGGGAACAAGCTTTCCCGGTCTTGGAGAAAAAATATCGGGATTAAAGCTCTTAAGCGCTGATGGCTTCACAGGCTATCTCGATGATTCGCTCGATGAAATTTTCTCAACCGATGCGACAATTCATCCTTATGTTCTTCATTTCGATGATTACTCCGTGGGTAATTTCGATGCTGGCAATCCAATGGGTTTTCAGAGTGTGACTAAGCCTCCTCCAAGCGGAAATCTCGTTATGGCAATGGGATGCGATTACAACTATCAGGACTATGTTTTTGATCTTGATTCCCCGGTAGACTTAATCTTCGCTGTTGGATGTACCTATGCAGTCAGTGCAGCAACGAAACAAGCACGATTCAATCCGGAATATCGAATTCCCCAGCATAACAAGAAAGCGGCGAGTGAAGTTCGTTTGGAGATAATCTCGAATGATTTAAAAGGTGAGGATGCCGCATCAACAGCACAGATTGAAGTTAATGTTGTTGACATAAGCCATGGTATTCCGGTCGGCGATGCGCTTAATGAAATGCTCGCGGATTCATCGGTGAAGGATATTCGCATTGATGTTCCATGTGTGATGTCGAGTGTTTTAGTGATTGATGGCAGCAGCTCAATATCCGGAACAGGACATAATTTATCAGACCCGCTAATCTATGAAGGCACGATTACCAATTCCGCTGGCGCTTTAGAGGGCAGTTATGCAGGCCTTGTCAAAGTTACCGATAACTATGCTCCGGGGAAGAATGGTTTCCCACTTCTTGATGGGATGGATGGAATCAAGCGTGTCGATCCGACAGACAATCCTCTTGAGGGTTTATTTGAGATTGCTGAATTCGCAACTTATCAGGTTTTCAGTATCGATGTGGCGCGAAATAAACATCTCGAAGTCGCAAGTATCACGCCGGACCAGGCATATCAACACGAGTTGGTTAATGATGCGATTATCACGGGCACGGATTTCATCGATGTGATATCCGTTCGTCTTGAGATGGCTCCGGAAGTAATCGAAGCCGATAATTTCCTTGTCGATTCCGAAACCCAAATCACTGCGGATTTCGATATTGGGGGACATCAATTCGGTTTGTATGATGTGGTTGTGGAAGTCCAGGGAAGCGAAACAGCGGCTTTGGCAGATGGTTTTGAGGTTCTCCTCAAATGCGGCACAACAGCACCTGAGTTCGATAGTGTTTATACGTTGAATCCAACTATTAACACGTCGTATCTCTCGACAATCCTCACCGGTGGTCCTTACGAAGGCTATACGATATTTCATGAATGCAACATCATGAGTGGCGGTTACCGCGTGTTTGATCACACGGTTCAGGCGGATAACACCCCCGTTATTAACTGGCCTTCGTTCCAGGCGTGGGGCAATCCTCTTGTAATGGAGGCTGCCAATGAGAATGATCTTATTATTATCTGCTCGGCTTATTTCAGAGAATACTGGCTGGTTTTGAGCCAGACAACCGGAGCGCTTAAGCAGACTCTTACCATCGGTTATCAAAGTGGGACAGTCGGAGACTTCGATGGTAATGATGACTTCTGGGATATAGCGGTTAACTGTCCCGACCCATCATCTTATCCGAATGTATATGAATACTTTCTCCAGCACTGGGCTTATAATCCGGGTAATCCATCGACACCGTACACATTGGCTGGTCAGCAGGATGTAACCAGCCTTTTCAGAGATGACATGAGCATAGATTACAAGTGGGAGGTGTTCGGCGACCTTGTTATGGATCCGAGCGCAGACTACTGCTTTGTACTCACCGGTGAGCAGGGGACTGACCCACACAAGGTGGATAAGGTTGATCTCACTGGTCCATCGCCAACGATTGTGGCATCATACAGCTTTGCCGGCGAAGGTCTGGATACCGATGGTCAGATCGATACAGCTCAATCACGCTCAGTGAAGATGGAACTGGATACATCAGACCCCGACTATATTCCCTGCCGACTCGTTGTCGCAGGCAGCAAATATACCCCATCTCAATACTACATGAACATCTATCGCTTTGACACCGACCTTCGTTTTCTTGGTAGCAGTTCGAAACCATACAACATCACCTCAGGCAGTTGGGCAAACAAGTTCTGGGGTATGGGACTTGATATGGAGAATGGTCTCATTTGTCATCTTACAGAGCTTACATGGAGTGACCCCTTAGCCTATTATGGAATTTCAAAGCTACCGACTGACTGGTGAACGATTCATGCAATGGAATATGTTAATCTGTTTAATCGGCATCAGAAATAATGGATGCAAATGAATATTCAAATTACAAATACATAGAGGTGTTTAAAATGAGATGCAAGAATTTGTTTATATTAGCCGTGGTAGTTATTATGCTTTTGATCTTTGGATGCTCGCACAACAATAATCCCATATCTTCTTCCAGTTCTCCCGATGAAAAATTAAATTACGATTATCTTCCTGTGGGAATAACTGATTATTTTGCTAACGGAAATATTTCCGGTGGAATGGGCACTCTTGGCCTATTCCAGCTGCGACTGGATCCTATCAACCTTAAAGGTGAATTAACAAGCCTTCGTAAGGGCATGCTCACCGATGTGCTTGAGGTGGTAGATATCACAAACTTCCTTCAGCTTGCCCCCTGCACAGACTGCGTGAAAATAAGATCCGTATCACTCGATGCCGATAGTCATCTTGTTGTCTCTATTGGCATAAAACACCCCTTTGCTGCTGGTGACCCATTTAAGCCTATTACATCGCGAAATAGAGCTGATCTGCATGTATTCAATGTCGAGGGCATAGTGGTATCAAATGAAATGGGAACAACTTTTTCAAATCTCGAAAATATCATAGCTGGATTCAGGCTTCTGAACGCGGATGGCTACACAGGATATCTTGATGATTCCCTCGATGACATATTCCCGACGGAGGCTACAATTCATCCTTATATAACGCACTTCGACGATTACTCAGCGGGTAATTTCGATCCTTTAAATCCCATGGGCTTTGACAGCGTGACTGTTCCGCCTCCAAGCGGGAACCTTGTAATGGCAATGGGATGCGATTACAACTCTCAAGATTACGTATTCGAGTTCCCATCTGACAGCAATTTAGAGCTGATTTATGCGGTTGGATGCACTTATGCAGTCAGTGCAGCAAGTAAACCTGATCGGTTCTCCCCTGAATACAGGATTCCCCAGCACAATAAGAAAGCTGCAAGTGAAGTCAGTGTTGAAATTACTTCCAACAATCTTGCCGGTGGAAATACAACGTCAACAGCCGCTCTTCAAATTCGCGTGGTTGATATAAATCACGGTGTTGCGGCAGGTGATGCGCTTAATGAAATGTTGGCTGATAGTTCAGTAAGCGCAATATCTGTTGAAATCCCCGGAGTAACATCCGGTGCAACCGATTTCTCTGCAATCCCATTAAGCGGAACAGGGCATGACCCATCAGACCCTTTGATCTTTGAAGGCACAATCACCAATTCATCTGGCGGTTCTCAAGGAGACTATATCGGTCTTGTTAAAGTTACAGATAATTATGCTCCCAAGCAGAACGGTTCCCCCTATCTGAATTCAAAGGATGGAATAAAACGTGTTGAACCTGACATCAATCCGCTAACGGGATTATTTACGATTTCAGAATTCGCGACATACCAGGTTTTCAACATCAGCGTTGGAATGGGTACAATATTTGCAGTCCTTACACCAAACGGAGGTGAGAGGTGGATAGTAACCTCCAATCAGGAGATAACCTGGGCACCGGCAGGTGTACCAGGCACGGTTTTCATCGAATATTCAAAAGACAACTTCGTTTCAGATATTCACTCTATAGCTGCCGGCGAGGATAATGATGGCAGCTACTTGTGGCAAAATATTCCGGATGACCCCTCAAACACGGTTCGAGTTAGAATTACCTCAACGGATAATCCTGGCACAAACGATATATCCGACGCTGATTTCAGTATAGTCACATACGTGCTTGTTTTCAGCGATGAGGGGGTTCTTCCGGAAATGATTTCAACATGGGATGATATCTCACCCGCGCTTTGTGTGGAAACAGATGGTGATATCAAAATGGCTTACAACTGCAATAAGGTTATTGCCAATGATGAGGCACGCAGCTACGCATGTAAATCGGTTGATGGATTAAATTGGACTGACTTCCAGACTTCCTTCTTCTCGTGGGGTGGCGTTTTAGCTAACCATGGTGATAACACAAAGATTGTAGCTGATAAAACCGGCAATTCATTCCGATACTTGAGCCTTTATTATGTGGAGATGGGAACATGGTCTACACCTTTCGCAGCAGCTACGGAATTATTCCCGCCTCCATACGATATCGATGGCGCCCATGTTACTACTTATATTTCACGTGCCTCTGAGATGATAATGGATGCTGATGAATATGTATATGTTCTTGGCGATAAAGATAATCAAATCCAGTTCAAGAAGAGTGAAATACCGGGACATCTTACAGGCGGACCCAGCGGTGTAGTCTGGTCGGGCTTCCCGATTTATTATATAACACAGGGTTATCTCAGCAGGGCACGCTCAATCGAACTCGCGCCAAATGGTAAGATGTATCTCGTGCATTATATCGATGACTTGGCTAATGTCATCAAACTTGCATATAATACGGATTCCAGCGGTTTAACATGGGATACATCTACAACTGTTTATGATGGTTCGCCAACCGGCACTACCGGTGCGCATGATCCGGGTCTCGATGTTACTCCTGATGGCGTGTTCCATGTGGCTTTTGTTCGTGTGTCCGATACTAACAATCAGCTGTGTTATGTACACTCGGATGATGGAACATCATGGTCAGAACCAGTTGTTATTTCAGAGATGCCTGTTTTATTCAATGACGATCCAATTTGCTTCTTTGTATTCGATGGTTTCAATTTCCTTGCCGTAGTCTGGAAGGGTGGAGACCATATCTATATCAGTTTCTCATTCAACGATGGTCAAACCTGGGCGAATGCGGCGCAAGTCGATTCACTATTGCCGGAAAATGCTCAGCCTGACTTCATTGCAACATCAGATGGCGTTATGCACATTGCGTGGGCGGCGAAAAATGGAACTCACTATGATATCCATTTCAGAAACGCATGGTTTGAGCAGAGTTAGTATCATTTCCTATTAATTTAATAGCTGACGATTACGATGGAATTAGGCTTTTATCACAAGCATTTATGAAATTAAAGAGGTGCCAAATGCGTAGACTGTATTTAATGCTACCAACAATAATTATTTTTATGTTTTCAATAATTGGATGTTCGATCGCTGATAATCCTCTTGAATCATCGGCTTATCCCAAGGAAAAACCAAGCTTCGATTGTCTTCCTGTTGGTATCTCTGATTATTCTCCCGATGGGAGTATTGCCGGTGGAACGGGAACTCTTGGTTTGTTCAATCTTCTAATTGACTCATCCAACCTAACAGCTGAATTAACGAGTCTCAGAAAAGGCTCTCTTAAGGATGTACTTGAAGTAGTTGATATTACGAACTTTCTTCAACTTGCACCATGTACTGATTGCGCGAAGATAAAATCCGTTTCGCTTGATGCCGATAGTCATCTCGTAGTATCAATCGGGATTAGGCATCCGTTCGATGTCGGTAATCCTTTAGAACCAATAACCGGACTGAATCGCGCTGACCTTCATGTGTTCAATGTCGAGGGGATAGTAGTTACTGACACTATTGGTACGAGTTTTCCGGACCTTGGAGAAACAACATCGGGATTGAAACTTCTGAGTGCCGATGGCTACACGGATTACCTCGATGATTCGCTCGATGAGATATTCCCAACTGATGCTTCAGTTCATCCTTATGTTCTACATTTCGATGATTACTCCGCGGGTAATTTCGATGCTGGAAATCCGATGGGCTTCGCGACTGTGACCGATCCTCCTCCAAGCGGGAATCTCGTAATGGCGATGGGATGCGATTATAACTATCAGGATTATGTGTTCGATCTTGATTCCTCGGTAAATTTAATCTTCGCTGTTGGATGCACCTATGCGGTGAGCTGTGCCTCGAATTCACAAAGATTCAATCCCGAATATCGAGTTCCACAGCACAATAAAAAAGCAGCAAGCGAGGTTGGCATCGAGATTATCTCGAATGATTTGAAAGGCGAGGACATATCATCAAGCGCGCAAATTGAAGTTCATGTCGTTGATATAAATCATGGCGTTGCAGTTGGCGATGCTCTCAATGAAATGCTTGCAGATTCATCGGTTGATGATATCTTCATAGAAATCCCGGGAGTGACAATTGAACCTGTTATTCTTGATGGGAGCACGCCAGTCTCTGGAACAGGGCATAACCCGTTGGATCCACTCGTCTACGAAGGAACGATTACAAATTCACTTGGTGCTTTGGAAGGAAATTACACCGGTCTTGTAAAAGTTGCTGACAACTATACTCCGGGGCAGAACGGCTCTCCACTTCTGAATGAGATGGATGGAATAAAGCGCGTTGATCCAATGATAAATCCACTTAAGGGTCTGTTTGAGATTAATGAATTCGCAACATATCAGGTTTTCAGCATCGATGTGGCGACAGGGATACAACTCATTTTAACCGCTCCGAATGGCGGTGAAGCGTGGGAGGGATTAACGCATGAGAATATCACATGGACATCCACACCTGATATTGAGTTTATCGATCTCTATTACTCAAAGGATGATTTCGTCGCGGACAATAACCTTATCGTTTCGAATTATGCAAATTCTGGTACATATGACTGGTATGTTCCGAATGATCCGTCAACCACCGTCAAAGTAAAGATAATCGAATCAGGGGGAACGCTTGAAGATGAGAGCGATGATTATTTCACAATCCTTGAGCAGTCATGCGATTTCGGTACTACTGGTTTTTCTCTTGCCGGGACTTACCTGATAACCGGTCGTTGGACATCAATGGGTGTTATGGTTACTCATCAGGACCCAACTCAAAGGTTAATTCTACAAGGATTTCCTTCAAATGATACGTTATACATTCACGATGCAAGTAATCCCAATGGACCAGCGGTGGCATCATATAATACCGGTGACCTTATTTACTGTAACAATAACAAGGCATTCTGGGTCGATCCGGTCTCTGAACCGGGAATCGACAGGATTATTTACAACAACTTTGGCTCAGGCAGTCCTACTCCCGGATTTCAACTCAAGACAATCGACTGGGATGGCTCTCAGTCTCAATTTATTAATCCTCAGGTTCTGCCCAAGCACTACGATGATCAGTTGTCGAGTCTCTGGAATCTGTGCGTGATGCCCAATGGCGATCTGATCTACCAAACCGCGCACTATTTGACTCCATCATTCCTGAGACGGGATAAATCCGATGGCTATGCCATATCCTTATTGTTTACATTGCAGCAGTCTACATGCGAGTTTGGTAACGGGGCTTATATCATGGATATTGCTTACAATTCTATGCTTGATGCCATCATCCTGTTCTGCGGTAACGAAGGTGCCTCTAATGATGGGCAGGTTTTTGTCCTCGATATGAGCGGTAATCTGTTGTTCCGGGATATTCATGTATTCGGTGGAAGCCTTATCTCATATTATGGATCTGTTGATATCGATATCATGGACCCTATGTGCAGGGTTGTAGTCTATGCCGGCAATAGCGTCAATTACGGACCATACTGGATCGGACGATATTCCTGGGATTTCGACGAGAAGGCGATTAATGAGGATTCCGGCGTACAATACGGTCCGGGTCGGGGTGAATTATGCGCTGACGGCACACTTTGGGCTTCCTGGGAAAATGGCTCAGGATTACACAAGTTCAATATGCCACCGGATTGGTAAATCTCTGGTAGCTTGAATGGATAGCTGGATTTCAAACATATAGAAAGGCGATCAAAATGAGAACCAGATATTTACTCGTTTTAATCGCAATAAATACGTAACCTGGACTTTCCTTATCCAGGTTTTTTCATAAGAGCTCCACGCTAAGATTACCTCACATTAAAATCAATAGCAGTTGTGCTGCATGGCGATACGATCCTCCAGGGCTATTTAAGCATCTATCGCCGAATCGAATTCCCATGATATAATATTCAAAACTTAAATTAAAAAAGAGACATTCTCGAATAGACAATTTATGCAAACAGAGAGCGGAGCATAAATGCATTTTACAGAATGGGCAACAGATTGGAATCCTTGAGTACTGTTTACATTTTTTATATACGGAGATGAAATATGAGAGCTTACACAATTACAAGGTTGTTTTGTCTTTTGATAATTGCGCTCATTCTTACCGGATGTTCCGGTAATGGAAATCCATTGGCACCTGACTCCAACAAACGAAACAGCAATCCATTGGACATTCAGGACACGATTCCCTTAATCGGAACAACTATTTCCGATGATAGCTTTTTCGAGACAACCGGAATCCTGGGAGCTTACAATCTGACCATAATGGAAGACAAGGTTTCAGCTGAGCTTGTATCCAAGCGGCTTTTATCCGTTGGTGAAAGCTATATTGTTGATGCGACAGCTTTTTTCACTATCACTCCCTGCTCGAACTGCCTGAAACTCGTATCCTTAGCTCTCGAACCTCCATATATTAAAGCCACATTTAAAGTAAGCCATCCATTTGAAAAAGGAGACCGATCAAAGCCTCCATCAGCGCGTAACCGTCTCGACCTCGATCTTTTCGACCTTGCTCTGGTTGTCAGACCGATTGGAATCGAACCAACTAATTATTCTCTGACTGATGCAAATCTCTATGATGGTGCGTGTGGAAATGCTAATGGTTATACAAGGGAGCTGGAAAATCTAACAATAGATTCATCAGCATGCCCGTATTATCTTGTTGTGGATGATAGTGCGACCGGGATTTCCACATTCAACAAATTCGAAATGGGAACTAAGGATATTCAATTCGATACATGGTTCGAGGGCGGTTTCTTTGAGCTATATCTCACAACCGGTTATGGAGCGAGTGCGAAGAAATCCGACAGGCTCAACCCTGAATATTTCAATCCTGAATTCAACAGGAAAGCCGCGTGGAAAGTTGAGGTATTGCCTCCTAATGGAAACGATCCGCCAACTATCGATAACACGTGGAATGCAATTGATTCGACTACCGAACGGAATGTCACTGTCAAGGTTTATGACTGGCAGATTGGAGCTAATGTCGATCCTGAACTTGGGAATCAGACTGATGTCTATGCGGCATCGGAGGTCGGAAGCGTAAGCGTCGAAATCCCCGGAATGAATAATGCCCTTCCAGCGGTGAATAGCCCGGCGAGTGGTGCTGGTACTCCTTCTGATCCTTTGATTTTTAATGTGCCGATTGCTAATGAGAATCTTCTTTCCGCTGGCGAGTATGTCGGAATAGCGAAAGTTTCAGATACTCGTCCGGTTATGGAACCACCACCAGTCGGTGACCGAGATTATCTTATTCATTCCCCTGATGGTTTATCCATTGTTAATTATGCGCTCCCTGAGTATGCGACTTATCAAACTTTCATCGCGACTGTTGTTGTAACATCCAGCTGCGGTCCTATAACCGGTCAGATTACCGAACCGATATGTCCTCTAAGTGGTGTAAGTGATGATGCGTATGTGGATTTCACCGCAGCAGCATTTAGCGCGAATGGCGGCGATCCCATAGTCCTTTATGAATGGGATCACGATTACGATGGAGTTACTTTCGATTCTGAATTCGCCGGTGCGACTGTTTCTATTGGTCCTTTTGACAATCCCAACTGCCCAGTTCCAACTCCAGTAACATATACGGTGGCGGTTCGCGCTACCGATTCATGCGTTCCCCCGAATGTAACAATTTTCGCAACCTGCGAGGTAACTGTCGATAACTGCTGTACCGATCAGGAGCTTCTGTATGACTTCACCGGATGCGGCTCACCATCAGCTTTTGTTTATTCCTGTCAGGGGTGGGAAGCAGGTGGATGCGGTCTTCCAAACCAATCGAATACGATGGGTACATTCAAATGGGGATGCGATGTTCAGAGTCCTTGCGGTATGACTTATCAGTATGTTACATCCGGTGGTGGAACCATGATGGGAAGCGGCGATAGCTGCGATTATATTTTCGCTCATGGCAGCGATGCAAATTTCAATGTCGTAAGTCCTGTCATTAATCTTCCTACATCATCAAATAGCGTGATTGAATTCGATCATTGCAATGCGTTCGCATCAGGAGCGATGTTTTCTCTTCTGATATCGGAGAATGGCTGCGCCGGTCCCTGGACACAAATATGGAGCACTACAACCGCGAATGGATGTTTCAACGATACGACGGTGGATATTCACGATTATTCGGGATCGAATATTATGTTCCGATTCCAATATCAGTCCTCGGCTTTTATAGTATATGGCGGGTCATGTGGGAATGATGGTTCCGGTAATGGCGCCGTGGGTGTCACTTTTGACGATATTCGTATATACGGTTGCTTCAACGGTACATTGTCCGATTGAAAACAATACAATGGGGACAGTCCCTGCGGATATGTTCCAAATAAAGTAGTTGCTAGAATGGGGACAGTCCCTGAAAATTGATCATCAATTATTTCCAATCTCGAATGGGTAAATAAGTAATATTCGATTTGAAATCGTCATCCGGGACTGTCCCTTCCTCTTTAGTCAGTATATAAGTGAAAATCAACTTGAAGTCGCTATTGTGGACTATCCCCATAGTACTACGGTTTGAAATAATCCTCATGCTCACCGAGAGTCGGTGGTGGTTTCCGACGCTTCTTCTTCTTCGCGATATGCGGATGATATATCTGCGCGAAGAATAAAGTTCCAATTGTAATGACAATCGCGGTCAGAATAAGCGCAATCGGAAGCGAACGCTTCATACTTGCGATGCGGTGCTTCTGGTCGACATCGTTGCGATGGCTGGTTATCGTTGGTATCAAATCCATGGTTCTCGGACTCCAAACCAGAAGAAACGTATCTCTCCTGCTTCCAGGCACCGGAAACTCTATGTCTTTTTCGATGCAATTCAATTTCAGGGGATATTTGAAATCCCGATCGTTGCAGATGTCAAGGAATGGTATTGTGCCTCCGCCACTGAATAGAGTCTCACCACCCATTAAATCCATATGGATTTTTAAATCAGGTGATTCAAACTGGTTTATTTTTATAAATATATAAGGCCAGTTGACAACAATAAAGCACTTGTTTCCGTAGAACCAATGACGGCTTATGCCTTTCGAACCGAACCTGTCATGTATCTCTCGTCGAATGAAATCGTCATCATATTTGTTGAATATAAAAGCATCTATCTGGCTTGGTTGAAGGATAAGATAATCCTTCCCATCACTTCTCAAGCGATTAATAAACTCCTGGACTTTTTGCGGAAGGTATTGCCCCATATTACCCGCGAGTGGTGCGATTATCAAAATATCCTTTAACCAATCGGGATTTTGGTTGTATTCCTCAGGTGTGATTGTCCAGTAATGGTACCCGGCATCCTGCAGAACATCGAGTACAGCGAGCGATTGTTCCAGCTCGTTGTCTTTTTCGCAATAGAATTTGCTCAATTCAGATGGGTAATCGAGTACAGCTATTTGAGATTTAAGGGGTTTTAATGGGGGAGGGCAATGTATAAGATGTGATACCCTTTCGATAGAGGCTCGTTCAGATGCTGTCCAGGGTGAGCATAGCTCGCTCATTCCTTTGTGAGACCATATAATATCGGCTCCCAAAGCGACAGCAAGATGTGCAAGATCCTTGATATCATTGATGGTCGGAGGATTTCTCCACGATTTCTCAACCATGAGCAATGGAACTTTACCGTACCTTTGCGCCAGTTCTACTGATGAAACGAGCTGATGCAGCGAATCCATATCATCATTTCCGGATGGATACTTGAAAGTCTTTGAGCTAAGCTGAAATGGGATGAGCACCCCGTTTACATAATCCCTTGTCAGCTGGTAATAATAATCATTACACCAGACTTGAGAGCGATACCCATTGTCGCCTTCGTAACCCATCAAACCCCAGAAGAGGACAAAGATGGGGTGATTAAGGTCATTCTCAAAAATCTGTTTTCCCAGATCATCCACTGCTTGTCTTCGAATATCGCGTCTGAACTTCATCCAGAGTGTCCATCCGGGACGTAAATCCGGTTGCCCTTGTGAAAGGCGCGCGAGCGGTTTATTATCCTCCTCTACGCCATATAACTTGGTGAAAAGGGAACTTGTGTTCATTGAGTAATCCGCGAATCCGCCGACCCCATCCTTGCCGGCTCCCGGATACCATAAGGGGCTTGATGGCGAAGTAAGCGCCCATCCAAAAAGTGCCGGGTGGTTTCTCAACTCAAAAACAATATCTCTGATTACTTTTTTCGCAGACTTCTGATAATCGGCATCGTTAAGAACACCGTAACCGAGATGAGCTGAAGCGAGATTGGCGTTCCTGACCGGTCCCATAGGACCATACGTCTCATTGAACGGATTGATATGAATCATCTCGCTCGTCGGATGATTTTCAGTGAACCATTTTGGCGGGCAATCCAGCTCGAGTGCGATTATCACTCGAACTCTGTGCTTTTCTTCTTTTTGAGAATTTCGAAGAGCAATCTCATCCATTATTTCAGTTAACTTGCCGATTACGCCTTTTACAAGATCGTGTTCGAACGGTTCGATCGATTGCCAATCAACTCGGATATAAACTATATTGAATCCAATGCGGTAAGCGGCATCAATCGTTTCCCGGATATTCTTTAGTTTGATTTCCGAGAAATTCCCTCCAACATCCCATCCGCTGAGATCGATTACTTTTCCTTTGCCACCTCCGACTGGCTCCAGCTCAAAATGTGGAAAATAACCGTATTCTCCCTTATTTAATGTAATCCTGAAAGGATCTATTGGAACCGATTCCTGTGCCATTCCTGTCTTCGTTAAGAATAAAGGTAATATCAGCAGCAACAGGATTAGAAGAGCTTTGATTATTCTTGGCTTAGGTATATTTTGCGAGATCAGTTTCATGTTTTGAATCCAAGCTTTAAGATTATATCGACTAATGAGCATTTTGTCAGGCATTTTGCTATTCCATTTTGCTTCTGATAAGATTTTTCTCAAGATGCGCGATGAGTTCATAAGAGAACCGATTCAGAGGATTGAACCGGAAAATGCAAAACCGAAACATCGCTTGCTATTTCGGATGAGCGATCTTGCACAGAAAAGGGGTCTTGCCGCTCTTCGCGATTCGCTGCTCGCGATATTACCTCTCGCGGTCGTTTCCACGATTCTATACCTTGCAATAGCGGCAGCGGATATATTCGCGAAACCGGATTTAATCGCCGCGATAACATCGCCTCCTCTTGAAGGCGATCAATTCAGTCCTGAGAAATTCCTCGCGGCTCCATATATCGCTCCGTATCTTATTTTTTGCTCTTTGATACCTGTCTTTTTCGCTTGCGCGTTCACATACCAGTTGAGCAGGCATTATCGCAGTGGCGATTCTCTTCCGCTTTCATTAATAAGCGGTGCAGCCACATTTATCGCTCTCTATTCTCCGCTTTTTGTGATGGATGCTGATAAGAATTCTATTTTTAATTTTCCGATAAATCTTTTATATGAATATCCCGGATTTTTGACCGGCGGAATATTCGTGGCTATTTTTATCGCGTTGATGAATTACGGATTTTATCGGCTTTTGGTAGGACGAGGCGCTGTAAGTCCTCTTCCAATAAATGTCAGCGAGGCTCTTCAAGGCGCTTTCAGAACCGTTTTACCGGGACTGTTAACGTCATTAATCGTAATTGGAATCGTTTTGCTGATCGGGAAGCCGTTCGGTTACCAGCTTTATTATTCCACCGGATGGATGGTCAAGGGCACATCGAATATTTATACGCTTGTGTTAATCACGCTATTGGTTAACATATTCGCATTTTTCGGTATCCAGGGATCATCCTCGGTGTATTCTTTCTTCTGGATGCTTTTATTAAGTGCGTCCATCGATCCGCCGATGTGGGGTGAAGGCTCATCCAAGGGTGATTTCGCAACTCTATCCACCATCTTTTTCTTTGTGATGATTGGTGGAACCGGAAGTACACTGAGCTTGAACCTCGTGATGCTTCGCGCCCGCTCTGAACAAATCCGAAAACTCGCTAACATGTCATTCATACCGAGCCTGATGAACGCTAATGACCTGATAATATACGGTCTTCCACTCTCGTTTAACCGGTATCTCCTGGTACCATTTTTTCTGGTTCCTTTATTAAACGCTGTTATATCGTACACTGCGTTTGCGTCGGGTTTGATGCGCGCACCGGAGCTGCTTCTTCCTCCTTATCTCCCCGCTCCTCTCGGAGCGTTCCTCGCTTGCGGTGCAGATTGGTATGCTCTCGGCGTTAGTATTCTGAATATCGTCATTGGCATGGCTGTTTACGCTGTATTTTTAAGCCCATATGATTTGAAATTGCGCGAGCAGGAGGATATCCCTGATGAGGAAGCTCGCCCTCGAAGAGCTCCTCTTTAATTTCCCTTCAGTTGAACCATTCAGTCATGCAAAAAGTTGTATATAATAGTAGATGATTATTCATGGATAAACTTTAGGGGTGTTTAATATGCGCGCAGGATTTATTTTTTTAATAACATTAATGGTTTTTTGGGGAGGCTCCATTTCTGCTGGTTCTCAGAGTGCTTCATCTCGTCCTCTCGATTCACCCGATAAATACAGCATGATGGTTTTAGATGATGACGATGAAGAAATAACATGGCCTTTTGAACCTGACGAGTGGGCTGAGGAAGATGAGAATATCAAGGAGGAGGAGCCAGCTGAGGAAGAAGAGGCAGTTGAGGAATCGGAAGAGGGAGGGGAGGAAACGGGTGACGAGGAGCCATCGGAGGAAGAAACAAATGTTTCACGTGAAACAACTGAGGAAGAATCACAAGGTCCGGAATCCGCTGTTGATGACCCTGAATGGGATGCAATTCAAGGCGTTAAAGTGCCTTACTTTTTCCTTGTGGACATTGACAGTCTGAATGAGGATGAAGATGACATTTCCATTGTCGATCTTAAAGCTTTGAAATATGGAGGTCAGATTCTTAACGGGATTCCTTTCGTTTATAACATTGGATCAGGCGATGTGTATATAACCGACAATGCCGGTTCAATTCCCGAACATATTCGTTATATTGATGAAATCGCTTACGCCGGTGTAATAAGGTACGATTATGAGGTTGCACAACCTCAGGCTGATTATGATAAAGGACGCACATCTCGACGTGCAGTCGTGGCATCTGAGAAAAGCGGTTCATCCATCGCATCCGCGTTTGAAACAACAAGAAGCGATGCATTCACAAAAGCTGTCAAAAGTGCAGCACAGCATCTTAGCGCGAAATTTAAAAAAGACCAGAATCAGGTGACTGGTGTTATCAACGCATGGGAAATTCTTAACGAGGGTTACATTCAGGAAACAGAAAGCTTCTACATTGAAATGCGCGCCTGGATTACTTTTGACGGTTATGAATAGCGACGGTTTCCAATTCCCCAAAAATCAGCAGCTGTAATTTTAACCAATAAAATGTATGGGCGGGGAAATCCAAGCCCCTACGCTCTCGGAACGGCATCAGCAGTTTTTATGATTCTTCCGCAAAACTTTAATTCAGCTTTATCTAAAATCAGGTGAATGAGAGGAAATTAATATAGTAAAGGTAAATAAGCATTTGCCTATGTCTGACTTGAGAATGAGCAGATAAGATGACTGATTTTTTAAATCAGCAACTGGATTACATTTATTTTCTTTGCGGTTTATCGCTTCTTTTACTCTTCGCGCTTTGTGTATCTAATATGCGAAGGGATGATGAGCGATTACCATTTGCCTTGCTTGGTTTGTTTGGTTTTTTCCAAGGTTTAAATGACTGGCTTCATATCATTTTCATGAGTATGCCGAATAATCCGTTGTTCCATGAGATGGTATTGATACTACCAGTTCTTTCTTTAATTTTCCTTTTTGAGTTTGGTCGAAGGAGTTTGCGAATACAAAACGGATGTAGTCTGGGTGCCTGGGTTTATATACCTTTGCTGATGCTTGCGGGAACCGGATTATTTGCGGGCTTGAGTGGTTTTAATATATACGCAGGATATGTATTAGGAATACCCGGCGGCATAATTTCAGCGATAGTCCTGTGGCGGGAAGCACTAAGGATGGCAAGTGGTCCCAAAAGGGCATTGATTTTTATATCCGTCGCGATGATTATGTTTACATTTTTGTTTTGTGTGATAGTTCCAAAAGCGGATTTTTTTCCAGCCTCAGTACTTAATTATGAGGTTTTTTCCTTAAATACGGGTATACCAATTCAACTAATCCAAGCGCTATGTGTATTCCTTCTGGTGATAGGTGTCTGGAGATACAAACATGAGCTTTGGGCAAAATCACTGAATACATCGGTTCTGGAAGTCCATTCGATCGAACATGGTGTTGCATGGATTTTTATCGCTGTTCTCATAGGAGGTTGGATTTGGACAAATTTCACAGGTATTTCCAGGGATTCGGAGGAACGAAATAACCTGTTAATCCAGGCAAGAATTGCAGCAAAGTCTATTAATGTCAACTATGTAAAAGCATTGACAGGAACCTCTGCAGACCTGAAGTCATATCCTTATCAAAGAATAAAAGAGCAGCTATCCTCTATGAGATATGGCAACTCGAAATGTAGTTTCCTTTATTTAATGGGCATTAAGGATGGCAATGTTTTGTTTCTGGTTGATTCAGAGCCTCCGGATTCGGAAGATTATTCACCACCGGGACAGATATACGAGGATTCCTCTGATGAATTGATAAGTACGTTTTCAACTGGCAATGATCTTGTTGAAGGACCGTTGCCGGATGAATGGGGAGTCTGGGTTAGCGCACTGGTGCCGATAAAGGACCCTCAATCAGGTCGAGTTTTGGCTGTGCTGGGCTCGGATGTCGATGCTGTCGATTGGTCAATGGAAATAGCGAGTTTTCGATTAAGACCGATTATTGTAACCATGTCCTTTGTGTTCCTCATAATTGGATTTTTCTTCATGCAACAAAGGTCACGAGAATCGCAGCTTAAAATAAGCTCATCGGAACAACGCTTGCGGGCAATTTTTAACGCGACTTATGACGCTCTGATTCTACATGATGTCGACGGTTGTATTTTGAAGTTCAACAATACTATGCTCGAGATGTACGGAGTGAAATTTGAAGATGCAAATCATCTCACATTTATTGATTTGTCTGCACCGGACAATCCATTCGAGCGATTGAATGACATCTGGAGCAGCGTTATGACCGGGGAGTCTTCCGTTTTCGAATGGCGAGCTCGACGTGTGGATGATGGTGAATCCTTTGATGTGGAGGTAGTCTGTCGAAAATTCAATGATGGGGATAGGGATGTAATTCTTGCCTGTGTCCATGATATAACCGAGCGTAAAAAGACTGAGGATGTAATCGCGGAGATGAAGCATCAGTTCGAGAATGTCCTGATAGCCGCATCTCAAACAGCGATTATAGCTACTGACCTGAAGGGTTTAATCACCGTATTCAATCCTGGTGCTGAAAGAATGCTTGGCTATAAAGTTGACGAGGTTGTTGGAAAACACACTCTGGACTTCATTCATCTTAATTCCGAAATAGAATCTCATGGAAAAGAATTAAGTGAGGAATTAGGCTATTCAATTAAGGATTTTGAGGTTTTTACCTCAACAGCAAAACAGGGAAAACCGGAAACGCGAGAATGGTCTTATGTGAGAAAAAATGGGGAGCAGATAATTGTCAATATGACTGTAACAGCCATAAAAAATAGACAGAGAGAACTGACCGGATATCTTTGTGTTGCTCAGGATGTAACCGAGCAGAAACGAGCGGAGGAGGAAATCGCGGAGCATATTGCACAGCTTGCTCGTCTTAATGATGAACTTCAGGAACGCAATAAAGAGCTTGATGAGTTCACTTATGTTGCGAGCCATGACCTTCAGGAACCTTTAAGGAAATTAACAGCGTTCGCGGGTCTTTTAACAAAGGATGTGGATGAAACGAGTCTTCCGGAAAACGCACGGAAAGACCTTAGTTATATTGCGGATGCCGCAACTCGAATGCAGATTCTCGTTAAAGACCTTCTCGCTCTCTCAAGGAGCGGAAGGGCAGCAATGAATCGAGAAGAAATATCGCTGGATGAATGTGTGGATGAAGCATTGAATGCGCTGGAAACCCGCATTGAGGAAACAAGAGCGGAAATAAAACGCGATACGCTTCCCAGGATATGGGGAGATCGTCGAATGTTAACGCAGTTGTATCAGAATTTGATTGGGAACGCATTGAAATTCGTCAAAGGTGGTCCACCACTTGTACGTATCACCGCTGAAAAAGTGAATGATGAATGGGTATTTGGCGTGCAGGATGATGGAATTGGAATAAATCCGTCATATATGGAACAAATATTCGTTCCATTCAAGCGTTTACACAATCAAACGGAATATGAGGGTTCAGGAATCGGTCTGGCTATCTGTAAGAAAGTTGTCGAGCGTCATGATGGAAAAATCTGGGTGGAATCCGAGCTGGGAAAAGGCGCTCATTTTAAATTCACTATACCAGCGAGAACAAGGAAGAGGAGTCAGGATGAATAAGGTTAATGCAAAACCTGCGGTTATTTTATATGCGGAAGATGATCCCGGCGACCAGGAGCTGACAAAACGCGCGTTTGAACTGGGACATGTGAGGAACGAGCTGCATATAGTTCAAGATGGGGAGGAAGCGCTGGATTACCTGATGCGTCGGGGCAGATATGTCGATCCGTCCACTTCACCACGTCCAGATTTGTTCCTCATCGATTTAAATATGCCGAAATTAGATGGTCGCAAGGTGCTTGAGGAAATACAGAAAAACGATGATTGTCCGAAACCAGCAACGATCATCCTGTCAACTTCGCAAAGTGAGGAGGATATTATTCAGAGTTATAAACTTGGCGTTAAATCGTTTATCACGAAACCTGTCGATGTGGATGATTTCATCAGGGCAATTCGAGTCCTCGAGGAATACTGGTTCGAGGTCGTCGTTTTACCGCCAAGGGAGGATTGAAGCATGAACGATAACAGATTAAGAGTCATTGCTATCGATGATGATGAAGGTGATATTGAAATTCTTCGTCGCGTCCTTAACGATGTCAAGGATTTTGAGATTGAACTTCTTGCGTATACGCAGTGGCACGAAGCGATGGATTACCTCCATGAACCTGAACCCGACTTGATATTCATCGATTATCATCTTGGCGGTGAGACAGGTCTTGATGTTTTCAAGTTGATTCGCAGACATGAATGCGATAGGCCTGCTGTGATGTTAACGGGGCAGGGGAACGAAATGGTTGCGGTAGAGGCGATGAAAGCCGGTGTCGCCGATTATATAGTCAAGGAACAGATTAATCCTGAAAGTCTGCTCAGAGTAATAACTAACGCTCTATCGAAGTTCGAGTTGGAGCAGGAGGTGAAAAAGAAACAGAAGCAGCTTGAGGAACTCGCGCGCACCGATGAACTCACCGGCATGTGGAATCGAAGATACCTCCTGGAAAGGCTCTATGAGTATACTCAGGAGTCGCTTCGTTATGGATTTCCTTTGAGCGTTCTGATGATCGACCTTGACCATTTCAAAGATGTTAATGATGTTTACGGTCATCTTGCAGGAGATACAGCACTTGCGGAAACAGCGAGGATTATCAAAATGTCGATCCGAAGAACAGACCATGCGGCTCGATATGGCGGTGAGGAATTGTGTGTTGTGTTGACAAATACCCTGCTTGATGGCGCTAAGATTGTCGCGGAGAGAATACGCGAGACACTCGCCAATCATGTCTTCAAGACATTATCCGGTGATGAATTTCATATAACATGCAGCATCGGGGTAGCTCAATTCCATTATGGACTGGATGAAATAAATCTGCTATTCGACAGAGCTGATCGCGCACTTTATTCTGCCAAAAATTCCGGTCGCGATAGGATCGTAATAGAAACCGACATAGATTTCGTCGACCTGCAAGCTGTTAGCATATGATATCAAGAGGGGGACAGTCCACGATTGCGGCTTCAAGTTGATTATTATTTATATACTCAATCAAAATGACATGCGATTATTTTCTATTTGTAGGGACTGTCCCCATTTTACACTTGGAAAATTTGTCAATAAAATTTTCCGTAATCCGGTTCAAATTGATTAAGACACATAAGATATTATTTTGGTAATAGCTCTTAAGAAATTCTAATCGGATTTAAAATCCAAGGGTAAAGCTATGGAATATGTGAAATCCAAGGAATTATCTAAGGCCAGGAGGGTCTTGAAATCCGTTGTGATGAAAAGCGCTGAATGTTCGGTGCCGAGCGCGGATAGCGAGACTCTCGCAAAGCAATCGGGAAACATAATAATCCAGCGTGCGATTACCCAGGCTGAAGAGATAAAGAAGAAAGCTGTTGATGAAACGAGTGCGGTTCATGAGAAAGCTCGCAAAGATGGGTTTGCCCAGGGGCAGGTAGAAGCCAAAAAAAGATACGAAATCCTTCTGAAAGCTATGTCATCCGCTCTTGATGCAATGGAGGGAATGAGGCATGAGATGGCTGAAAATTTAAGGGAGAACATAATCGCTCTCGCAATGGAGATGGCGGCAAGAGTGATGAAGGATGAAATAATACAAGATCCATCGATTTTGAAAACTGTAGCAATTGATATACTCACCAAGATAGCACCAGCTCATGAGGTAACTATAAAATTCAATCAGTCAGATTTCGAGGTACTAAAGGATTTTCGATCGGAACTGGAATCATGTGCAGGCTTTCCCGACAAGTTCAGGATGACTCATGACATAGAGCTCGGACGAGGAGATGTCATAGTGCAATACGAGCGCGGCACAATAGACGCGAGAATAACGACTCAGCTTGAGAACATAGCTCGATCTTTAATGGAATGTCAGTAATAAAAAAATGGGGACTGTCCCCATTTTTTATTCAGGGAAAAACTATTACCGGAGATAATCATGTCGAAAGATCCGCTCATTGACCCGCGAATCCTTACCCAGTTCAAGGATCGCCTTTCGAAAATCGACACAGTCACTCGCAAGGGACGGATAACCAAGGTTGTTGGATTAATCGCTGAGGCTGAAGCTCCACCGGTTCCGATTGGTGAATTGATGTGGACTCTTCCCTTTGCAGGTGAAAAGAAACTTCTTGAGGTTGTCGGTTTCCAGGAGGGTAGGGTGCTTTTGATGTCTTATGACGATCTTGACGGAGTATGGGCTGGGATGGAAATCGCTCCAAGCGGATTGACTCTCAGAATTCCCGATCCAGTAAAGATGGTAGGACGAGTCGTCGATGGGCTTGCAAAACCGATGGATAATGGTCCTGAACTTATCCCGGAATATGAGGTTAATGTGAATGGACAGGGATTACATCCGTTAACTCGTCCGAGAATAACAAAAGTACTTTCAACCGGAATAAAATCGATCGACGGTTTCAATACTATTGGTCAGGGTCAGAAACTCGGGATATTCTCCGGAAGCGGCGTGGGGAAAAGTATCCTTCTCGGTATGATTGCGCGATATACATCAGCAGACCTTAATGTAATCGCGCTTATAGGAGAACGAGGCAAGGAGGTAAGGGAGTTTATCGAAAAAGACCTTGGCGCGGATGGACTGAAAAGGTCGGTCGTTGTTGTCGCGACAAGTGAACAGTCCGCGCTTAAACGTATCAAGGGCGCGATTATAGCAATGCAAATCGCGCAGGAATTAAGAAGCAGAGGGAAGCATGTGCTTTTCCTGATGGATTCACTCACCCGATTCGCTCAAGCCGGTCGTGAGATAGGTCTTGCGGCAGGAGAACCTCCAGCCACAAGAGGCTACCCCCCATCGGTCTTTTCGCGAATTCCGAAACTGCTTGAAAAGGTTGGACCATCCGACAAGGGAAGTGTAACCGGGATTTTCACAGTGCTGGTTGAGGGCGATGATTTGAATGAGCCTATTTCCGATGCTTCTCGCAGTGTTCTCGATGGTCATATCGTTCTCTCAAGAGAGCTCGCGTACCAGAATCATTATCCGGCTGTCGATGTCCTCGGTTCGATTTCACGCGTGATGAAAGATATTTCGGACTCGGAAACAAATAATGCCACAGCGAGGCTCAGGGAGATACTCGCTAATTATATGGCGGCGAAAGACCTGATTTCGGTTGGAGCGTATAAAGCGGGTTCTGATCCCAAAATAGATCTTGCTATAAAAATGATGCCTGATATTAACGCATTCCTCAAGCAGCCTATAGATGAAAAGTGGACATATGAGAAAACACATGATGCCCTGGTTAAATTAGTGCCGGTCCCAGAAAAGCAAAATGGGGATAGTCCACGATGACGACGTTAATGAAAAGCAACTGGGATCGCGGACAGCTTGTCCGCAAGTCTTCTCTAAAGTCGGGTGCGGACAGGCTGTCCGCGATCCCGGTGATAGTTTATAGGAACAATCCCCATTTTCAAAACGATGAAGAATAGAAAATTCATACTGGAGAATATCCTCAAGTTTAGAGAGCATCTGGAAAAGGAGCAGATTTCGAGATTCCGTGATGCGCTCGGGAAAGAAAGCGCTATTGACAAGGCATTAACAAATCGACGCAAGGATCTCGAAAAATTACGCTTCAAGCGAGACAATCTGCTAACATCGAAAAGGCTTGACATTAACCGGATTAAAACGCTACAGGAGGAAATCCTGTTCACTGAAATTGATGAGGATACGCTTGATAAAAATCTTGTGAAAGCGAAGGATACGACTGAAAGCGAGAGAAAAGCATGGGTTAACAAAAAAAGCGAGAAGGATGCGATAAAAAAATTAAAAGAAAAACATGGCAAAGCGGTTGAAAAGGAAATGATTAAAGAGGAGCAGAAGGAAATAGATGATATCGCGATTCAAAAACATAAAGAAAAAGAATAAATTTTTTCATATAATTTCTTCAGTATGAAAAATCCCAGAATCATTTTTCGCGTTGACGGCAGTTCCAATATAGGCATGGGGCATGTTGTGAGAAGTATCCGACTGGCTCAAGCTATAAGTGAAAGAATTCCATCGCAGGTAATTTTCGCAACCAAGACTCCGGAGGAGGTAATCGAACGTCTAAAAGGATTTTCGCTTAATCATCAGATTGAAAGTTTTGAAAAATTAAGTGCTGAATCGATTATTAGTTTTTATGAGAAATTTAAACCCGATGCGATAATTACAGACCTTTCGATAATCGACAATCTTGAGGATTATATCAAAGCGGTGGAAACGGTACCGCTTCATGTGAACCTTGGTGAGAATTTTTTTAACTATTTCAATTTTGGGATAGTTGTTTTTCCATCGGTATATAAAGTTGGCTCCAAATGTCGATGCGAGACAAGAGCGAATTATTATATTGGCGCTAAATACATATTGATAGATCCCCGATTGAAAGATTTACCTCCTCCTGATTACAAACACAAACCGTTGAAGATTCTTGTTGCTCTCGGAGGAGCTGATCCAAGGGGATGGACTCAGCGTGTTATTTCAATCGCAAAGGAATCAGGACTGGATAGTAATACTGCTGTTCTTAATGTGGTTGTTGGTCCGGCTAATCGTAACAGGGAAGTGATATATAAGGAATCTCAAGGCGAATCGATTATTGATGTTTTTGAGTCTCAATCCGAGCTTTATGATTTAATCGCACAATGCGACATTGCAATTACAAGCGGCGGCACGACCGCTTATGAGACAATAGCGGCAGGACGTCCAACCTGGATTATCCCTGAAATCGAATTCGAGGAGGAGGCTGCAAAAATCCTCAAATCGAAAAAAGCAATTATCGATTTTGGAATTAATAATCTCAAAGAGGGATTTTTTAAGAGGCTCGAATCTATACACGATAATCCACAATCGTTTGTGGAAATTATTAAGGCGGGTCGTAAATATATCGATGGCACGGGGTTGATAAGAATAGCAGATAAAATATCATCAAATCTGAAAGCCATGAAAATACCGCTGGACATATGATACAACTCGTCCGTTGAGCACAAATATTGTTTATCGTTTCCCGTCTGCGGGAGTGCCGGGTCCTGATGGTCTTCTGGTTCTGTGGTAATGCATGTGTCTGGGCAATCAAGGACTTGTAATAATAATCCTACTTGGGACAGTACCCAAGGACATATTTACCTACTATACTAACTCAGGATTATAATACCGGCATCGCTCCTGAATCCCATGAATTATTGGCTCGGCAATATTATATCCATACTCTTCTTTGCGTTGCTGGAAATATGTGATTAACTCTGGATTCCCAACTTTGCCCAATGCTGCTGCCGCGCGCCACCCAACCCAATCCTCATCCCTCAATACATCCAGAAGAGCATCAATTACCTTCTCACCATTGATTCTACCCAATGCATCTACAGCTCGCCATCTAGCAACCGGTTCATCCTTTAATGCCTTTAGAAGAACATCAAGAGCTTTCTCGCCTCCACTTTCACCCAATATCTCTGCCGCTGTAAGACTGACATAAAAATCCTCATCCTGTAACGCTTTAAGAAGAGCATTATAAGCCTTCTCACTGCAAATTTCACCCAATGCTATTACAGCTTGCTCCCTCACATCTGAATCCTCGTCCTGTAATGCTTTCAGAAGAGCATTAACAGCCTTCTCACTACCAATTTCACCCAATGCCTCTGATGCTATCTGCATGACATAAAAATCCTCATTCTCTAACGCCTTTAGAAGTGCATTACCCGCTTTCTCACTGTGAATTTTGGTCAATGCCCGTACAGCTTCTCCCCTTACATCTGAATCCTCATCCCTCAATACATCCAGAAGAGCATCAACAGCCTTCTCATCACCGATTTCGCCTAATACTTCTGCTGCTATCAACCTGATATAAAAATACTCATCCTTTAAAGCTTCCAGAAGAACATCAACAGCCTTCTCGCCGCCAATTTTGCCCAATGCAATTGCTGCGCTCCACCTTTCATACAAATCCCCATGATATAACGCCTTCAAAAGAGCATTAATGGCTTTCTCACTGCCAATTTTGTTTAATGCAAAAGCCGTACTCTCCATCATAAACAAATCCTCGTCATTTAACGCCTTCAGAAGGGCATCAACGGCTTTCTCACCGCCAATTTTGCCCAATGCAATTGCTGCGTTCCACCTGACATACAAATCCCCGCCATTTAATGCCTCCGCAAGAGCACCAACGGCCTTCTCATAGCCAATTTCTCCTAATACTACTGCTGTTGCCATCCGAACACTCGGAACCTTATCCTTCAATGCCACTAAAAGAGCATTAATCACTTTCTCACCGCCAATTTTGCCTAATGACCATGCGGCTGCCTGTCTGACATCTGAAACTTTATCCTTTAATGAATCTGTAAGCGCCACAATCGCTTTCTCATAGCCAATCTCACCCAATGCATCTACCGCACTTGACCTGATCCCTGAGTCTTTATCCGCTATAAATTCCTGCAGTTTGGATACTGCCTCCTCAGACCTAGTTTTACTCAAAATGTCAATTTTAAATTCCATTGGCACTTCTAATTCACTAATCAAGTTAACAGTATCCGCTTGAAATTCTTCCCTAACTGCCCCAGCAAGCCTTGCAGCAAGCCATATGTCAACATCGATTGCTAATCTGACAATCCTTAATGCTTGTTCTCGGTCCTTAATAAGATTGCACATAATTGCGATTGATTGCGTCCACTTCAGATAGTTAAGATATTTGCGCTTGAATTCATCATCTTGTATTTTGGAGTGAGGATTAAAAAAGTGACTCAAATATTCAGCTGCATAATATTCTTGAAGCATCTGATGACGGAATTCTATTTTCTCATCGGGAGCTGTTTGGATTAAATGATATTTCAGAAGGTCATCGAGAAACACAGGAGTGTTTTCAACTGCATTCCTAAATCTCTTCTTCTCAAGAAAAGTCAAAATTATTTCTTCGGCTTCATCTCGGCTTATTACCAAACGAAGCTCAGTTGGAACATCACTTTCCATCATTTTAAAGGCTAAATATTCAAGTATTTGTGGCCATAATCGCCTCGATTGCACCGATATAGAAAAATCTTCCTTGGATTGCTCGTACTTTTTTGTGAATTCCCGAAAAACCAAACCAAGATTCCGGGGGATTTGTTGTTTAGCCTTAAAAATGGAGCATAACATCAATAAAAAAAGCGGAGTGCGTGCTAATTCCTTCAATCGACCGCTTAAACACTTAAGCATTCTATCTCCAACTTCAGGCAGGTAAGATAATACAAACTCCTTTATTTGGACCTCAGTCAAATGCGACATTTCCAATCTTTTTGAAATGCCAAAATCCCCTCCCATGCCAAGCTCGCGAGTGGTGAAAATCATCGGCACAGTTTTGTTATTTTCACGAAATATCCTTAATTCCCTCCTTGCTTCTTCCGATGGTAATTCGTTTAGTCCATCTATTAGAAGAATTAATTTACCATCGGATAGAAGACTCTTGATAATCTCATCTTTCTTTTCAGCCTCCAGATTAATTCCATGGCGATATAAAAAATCATTTATCAAGTCAATTGTTGAAGTTTTGAAATACTTTAATTCAACAAGTACAGGTATTCTTGAATTTTTATTCTCTTTTGCTTTTTGCGCTTCTTCCAAAAGGAGCCTCCACAATGCGGTTGTCTTGCCCGAGCCAGGTCGTCCTACGAGCAGCACATGTTCGCCGGAATATTTCCTAATGCCATCTAACACATTGATTTTTTCTCTCTTTTTCCTAACATCAAATTCCCCCTCCTCTCGTTTCTTCCTCTTTTCGTCAGGTTCATCAAGTTGAGCATCCAGATCAAACGGTATAAAGGGAGGCTCTAATCCTGCTTTCTCATATTTATCACTCTCAACATCAGTCAGTATGTAGTATTTCCACCAGTCTTGATAGGTTCTAAACACAGAGTTTAAGTATTTATCCCAATCAATTTGGGACATTTCTTGTTTTTCCCCTTCTTGAGTCCATATTGTTTCGATGATTTCCTCTGTTCTGGCATCAATATGCCTTTTCAAATCCTGTGACTGAACTATGGTTTCAGGCTTGAATGGAATTATAGAAATGAAGATTTCATTGAACTCATTGAATTCCTTAGATGGATCAAAATTTAATTCCTTTAGCTCATCCCCTATTTTGTACCGCTCAATAAAATCATTAGCTGTTTTTAGGAAGTCCGAAAGATTTTCAGTCTTAAAGAATTGTTTAAAAGCTTCCCGGATTTCCTGACTCCTGAAAAATTCAAGTATTGGTTCTTCTTTATCAATTCCATAATTAACAAGTGTGTAAATATAAATTCCATCAAAATCCTCTGGTGGCGTTCTATGGTTTAAATGTAGTTTGTCAAGTAATTTAATAATTTTCTCTTCTCTACTTAATCTATACCAAATTTTCTCAAATATTGTTGGTGCCCCTATAATGATAGTAATGGCATTCGAAATTGGATCAAAAATCATAATTCTCACCTTCGAATTCGATTGATTATTTTTGCCAGATATCTCTATCAAAAAATATACCTCCTTTTCCTCTCTCCAGCAACGGGAAAGGACAACAAGGTGAGTTAGGTCTTTTCGTGATAGGTGATAGGGACAATCCTTGGGGACTGTTCCCAACTTCTACTTGTCAGTTGAATAAGCATATCGTATAATTCAATTGTATTATTTTTCCGGATCAGGTTTTCAGTTAACCAGTTCGGCATTCGAACGGTTCCCGTATAAAAATTAATCTTTTATCATCTAATTGTCATGGGAGGTAGAGACATGACCAATAATATCCTGCGCCATTTATTTGTTGTATTATTCATCGGCGCGATTATGACTTCGCTTGGATGTTCAAGCGGGTCAAGCCCCCTCATCTCAGAATATTCCAGGGATAAGGAAATCGGTGTCAACACAGGAGGGCAATGTTTGGGTGAGTTCTCTCTCGCTCTTGATCCTGATCTTGTTACAGCTAAGATTGAGCCTGTGATTCGAGAAGGCGCTTTCAATGTAACGCGATATGTAAACATTAAAATTGTGGGTCTTAAATGGGATGCGACCACACGAATCTGGGATGTCGATGCGATGGTTGAAAATCCCACAAAATACAACGCGTACGGACCATGGGTTGTATTCCTCGATACAGGCGAGCAGAAAATCCTCGATCAGGATGGTTTCCTTGAATTAGGACCGCCTGTCAGATATCCGGTAATCGCATTCTGTAAATCAAATCCTCAACGAATCTTCGGAGCTCATACTATTGAACCAGTTCATATCAGGATTTACTGGCCGGATGGATGGAATAGTTTCAATCCGATGCAGTTCATGATTGATGCTTCGTTCCCGGGACCGCGCCAGCAGCCTATTGTGGAAAAGCTCCGAATCTGGCAGGACAGCCCGATTCCAGAGCAGTTTAATCTCGCCGGATATATTAAGGACTGGCAGGTTCCTCCAGAGGCTCCGGGCCTTGAAGTGTGGGTTGATCTGACTCCGATCGGCGGTTCAGACCATGTTAGCTTATTTGATGATGGAGCGCATCATGATGGCGCGGCTGGTGATGATATCTGGGGATGTGATTTCATGGCTGTTCCGCCGCCAAATCCTACTCCATTGACTGTACATGCGATTGATTGGGAAAGCTATCATTTTGAAAATGATGTTATCTTCGGACAGCAAGCTCCACCTGATTGCCTGCCAATGGTCGAGATTGAATCGGGACAATGGGGTTTCGATGATCCGTATGAAGCAATTATCCGTGACCCGGCTTCATGGGGTGATTTCTGGGCTAAACTACATCCGGGAGAAGAACCTCCTTTTGTTAATTTCGCGAAAGACCAGGTCGTGATTGCGATGCTCGGATGGCGACCATCATCGGGGTATTGGGTTCGGATGGATTGTGTTAAAGAACTCAAGGATACTCATGGCAATCCATTCACAAGTGTGACTTACACCGAGATGAAACCCGGTGATAACTGTATGGTGCTCTGGGTGATTCAGTATCCGTATAAGATTGTATCTACGCCGATAACGAAGCCCCCTGACGCATTCGACCATCTGCTATATGCGTATCCGTGCAAATAATAACCTTTGTCAATCTTTGTGTTACAATATCCCCGCTTTTGCGGGGATTTTGTTTGCCTTATGTACGCGAGTATAAGTCTTATATGTAATGATTTGCATATATTAAATTCACCTGATATCCCAATAGGTAAATCTAGTATAATAATTGTATTAGTTATAAGTCCTTTGGTTGCGCAAAGAGATGGCGTGGGTGGCATGCGGTGAAATCGGCTTATCTGAAAATTCTTTTTACTATTGCTGTATTATTTATTGCCGGATGTACATCAAACGGCTCTAACCCGATTGCACCGTCAAATCCCGATTCGGAATCCATGCTATCCGGATTGCAGATTACCTCTGAATCATCCAATAGAAAGCTTCTCGGAATCTGGACAATCGATTTTGATATCGAATCGTTGAGTGTGGCAGTCGTTCCCGATAGGGACCTGAATATGCACCTTAACGTGACCACCCTGATTCCAACACCGCAGGTAAAAATAAATTACTACGATCCTATTACGGGAGTCATGGATGAGGATGTCTCAATCACTAATTCATCCACCTTCAATGCCTACGATGTCAGGGGGATTATTTTAACAGAGGAAACTTATCAGGTTCTATTGAATCCCGATCATTGGACACCCTTGTATGATATAAAAGGCGGCAATCCTGTTAATCCGTTTAAGGCATACGCAAAATCGCAGCCGAATAGGAAATTCGCAGCGCATACGACTTACACTGAAAATTACCAGCTTTATCTTTCAGATGGGAGTGTGAAAATCCGATTCGCAGTTGATGCATCATACCCATCCAATTGTGAGGAACCGTATTTAATAACGAATTTCAGCCATGGGACACTTAAAAACTTCACTGGTGCTGAAACAACTGCTCAGGTTTATGTTTATGATTGGCAGAATAACGCCAGTAGAGTACATCTATATTGCCCTGCAATAGTAGGGCAGATTCCGGCTCCCTTTCACTATCTTGGTTCAAACAAGTGGGAATTACCGCTCGTCAATGTCAAGGGTGCGGGTAGTGGTGAATATATCGGATGGTTGATAGCCGGGTCATCTAATTCCGGAAACCTGTCTCTTTTTCAAATGGTTACAATCACGATAAGCCATGCGATACCATCAAATCCCCACATTGTCGGGTCGCTTTATTTCAATGATTCATGCATGGATATCGCTGTTGATGGCGGATACGCATATATCGCCGATGGCTCAAACGGTTTGAAAATTCTGGATGTTTCAAATCCATCCAAGCCCGATATGATTTCGTGTCTTTTTGAGAGCAAAGGCTATTCGCAGAGAATCCTGCTTGGGAATAATTTTGCTTTCATAACAGATTTTGATGGCGGTCTTGCGGTTATCGATATTACAAACAAACTGAAACCGATAGTTGTCGGGAGATTATCGCTTGATTTATTTCGAGTTTATGATATGGCAGGTTCAGGTAACCATATCTATCTGGCTTTGGGTAGTCATGGAATTGCCGCGATTGATATAAGCGACCCTCAACATCCGCAGCTTTCGAGTTCCACCCCTGTAAGAGAGGAAGCGATGTGCGTTTCCATCCAGGGAAATTATATGTTTGTAGCTGAGGATTACAGCGGGATTACGGTTTTCGATATAAGCAATCCATCAACACCGGTGCAGGTTGGATTCGCAGATACGCCGGGTTCGGCTCGCGATGTTGCAATAATGAATGAAATAGCCTTTATTGCATCTTACGATGCCGGTTTAACAATTGTTGACATCAGCAATCGACGACAACCCCAGATTATAAAAACCATTTTTATACCCGATTATCCGTATGTAGTTGAAATTTACAGGAATCATGCGTTTGTCGGAACGATTACAGGATTGACAATCCTCAATTTGAGCGATCCGCAAAATCCGCAGGTAGTTGGTGAGTTCGATTTTGGAGGTAATCCTCAAAATATAACTTTCTCAGATGACCTCGCGTTTGTGGCGGCAGATCTGACCGGAGTAATTATCCTTGATATCAGCACTCCATCTTCTCCGCAGTTGATTGCTTCCGCATATATTCATCGTGAAGCGCTGGAGCTCGATTTATACGAGAAAAAAGCATGCATAGCTGGTGCGGATGGATTGAAGATAATTGATATTTCCACTCCTCGGGAACCCGTGGTGATGAGCGAAATACCGTTATATGGAAATGTTGATATTAACGGTTCGGAAATATATGTGGGGATTGTCAGTTATTCCGCCGATCACCAATTATATGCCTGCTACAAAGTAATCGATATCAGCAATCCTTCAAATCCCGTGATTGTTTATAATTCACCGCAATATCTGGATTACCTGTCGACATCAGTGAAAACCTGCGATGGCTATTTATATGTTGTTTACAGCGGTTATGGGGATTCATTAATGGAAATTTATAATATTCACAAACCGCCAGTTCCTATTTTTATATCAAGCTTGTCCATCCCAATGGGTGGTGATGCTGGTCCTGAGATTGTGAACGATTTTCTATACATCGGTTCCACCGATGGCATTTCCATTGTTGATTTGTCGAATCGTGAAAATCCGACTATTGTAAATACTTTCGATTGTGAAGCCTTGATGATTACACGATGTGGCGACAGGATGATCACCGGTTTCAATAAAACAATCAGGATTTTCGATCTTTCCAACCCGATTTTACCTGAATATCTCAGCTCGATGACAATTGAAGAAACGATAATGGATATAAAAGCTGCTGATAGTTTTATATATTTGCTTGCCCAGAATTATGGTTTGCGGACTATAAGAATCGATAATCCGTACAATCCTGTATTATTTAGTTCCGTCTATATTCCAAGAGAAAATATCAGAATCGCGGTTCAGGAGAATTACGCTTATATAACCAAAGGCGCTATGGGATTTTGTGTTGTGCAGCTTTGGTGATTAAAACAGAGACTGTCCCTGTGAATGAAGATTTAACATGAAGTCGTCATCGTGGACTGTCCCTGTTTTGAAAAATGGTTATTGACCAAGGTTTTTAATCATCGATGAATTATGCTAAAATACCTATAGCGCTATGACTTTTGTTTTAGCGGTATTTGTCAATCATATCAATTTCATGAGGTCTTCAAATGTACAACAAATTCCTTGCCCTTCTGATTTTTTTCGTAATGATGATTATTTTCTCAGGATGTTCTGGCGACCAACAATCGCTGGTTTCATCGCGTATGGATATGCAGGATGAAATCCAAATCCCTGTTGCTTCAGATTCAAACACGCAGTCCTTTCCATATTTCGGGATATGGACGATGGGTATCGATACTACCTCGATGACATCATCTATCGAATCCATGCGCATGGCTGGAGTGCACTACAACGTGAGACCATATCTTCCCAAACCGATAATCGTAATTAATTCCTATAATCCGGTCAGTCATGTTGTGGATGTCGATATGACAATCTCGAATCCGTTCAAGCTCGATGCATATGACACAAGGATTATAGTGTTCACCGATTCAATCGGACATAAACTAACCAATGCTGATGACTGGACATCTTTGTACGATATACCCGGAGGACGCCCGATTAATCCATTCAAAGCGTGTAATACGGATAATCCAGATCGAATATTCCTTAGAAATACGCAGACTACCGTGAATCTAAAGATTTATCTTCCGGGTGGGAATCCGAATGTGAATTTCGCTATTGATGCATCGTATCCGTCGCATTGCCAAGAACCCTATGAAATAAAGGATTTTAATCAGGGAATTCTCTATGATGAAATCGACTCATCAACCAATGTGACGGTTAATATTTTCGATTGGCAGAATAATGTAAACAGCGTGAATCTCTATTGTCCCAATCTTACCGGTTCTCCACTTGTGCCATTCGAATTCAGCGGCGCGAATAGCTGGATTGCCTATGTAATAAATGCAAATGGACTTCCCGAAGGCAATTATACGGGTTACCTTATCGCGAGATCATCCGATTCCGGCTCACTCGCTCTTTATGATGAAGTGACAATTACGGTTACTCGCAAAACATCAGAAGTCGAACCGGTAGGCGACCTTTCCGTTCTCGGCATACTCCGTGGTGAGGGTGATCAGAATCGCATGCTGATTACATCGGTTCATTTCGACTGGGAACCGAGCGCAAGAGCGGTCGAATACGCCTTTGAACGCGGCGACACATCAGGCGACTGGAACGATGTTACATGGTCTTTGGTTGGTGCTACAACTGATCATTTTTTTATTTTTAATCCTGTGAACAACGATCTCGATGATGATATCTGGTTCAGAGTTATCGCTCGCGCTGAGGTTGGAGGAAATCCCGAAACCGATGCTGCACCATCGGAACCGGTGTTCATCCTCTTTGTAAGCAATGCTGGTGAGTTTACTGGTAATCCTTGGACTTTCGCTCAGAAAGACACCACCGATGGCATCTACATGACTTACTGGTACGGTTTCCCGGATGATGATCTCTGGGGCACTATGGATATCGGATTCTACGGTGATCCGACACTGCCGAATACAAATACATGGGCGATTACGCATACTCCGCAGAGGATTCCGGATATTGAGGGTCAGAAAGAAGCGTTCTGCGATGGATGGATTTCCTGGGGCGCGAACTGGTCTATCGAAACTCTCGGATTCTGTATCGGCACGTTAACAGAATCGCCGCCGGAGGGCGCTTTATGCCCCGATTTCCAACCCGCCAATGATATGATTAATCCATCATACTGGCCGTATAATCAGCCAAATTGCGATGGCGTGAACACACAGTTCGAGAAGGTTCATCAGGATGCATACAAACTGCTTTATGATAATACATGGCGTCATGTTGGTTACCGGCTTAATGAGCTTCTCGAGCCCCAAAGGGATTACATAGGGATAGGCTACGCGAATGGCAATAAGGAGTTGCCTTACAGCCCTACGTGAAACCGCGTAACCGGCGCGACTGATGCCTGGGCGTTTGTGGTCCACTAACGCAAGGCATTTCCGAAGTACTACTGTTAATAACGGAAGCGGGATAGCACTCTTTCCCTCGTAGACGATTCGTATTAAAATAGTATTCTCACATGTTGCTTCATGTTGTGAGCGTTCTGCTTGATTAAGATTCGATCGAGATATTTCGAAATCGATACATGAAGGCTTGCCATGCTTATCCAAGTTTTACGCTGTAAAAATCTCTCGACAAAGCGGGAGGTTGATAAAAATTTATGATAGAGATTGTCCGAAAAGAGCGGATAAAACGCAATAAAGGGCGCTGTCCCCTTTTTCAAATATAATATATAGGTGGTTAGTATGAGGAAATTAATATTCGTCATATGCATGTTGTGTTTTTTTTCTTCCCTAACATTGGCAAACTCAGGTTATTTTGAGCCATGTGGGAAACACCCATTTTCTTTTTTCTATTTTCATGAGACAAATAAATTGTACTCGGGATGTTTGACATATGAAGGTTCTAGAAAACTAATTGTATCTGACCCTCTTACTTTGAATACTAATAAAGAATACACAGTTAATAGCTTTGTTGAATGTGTTGAACCTGTAAACAACGGTTATTCTTTGCTAATATTGCTTTCAGATGTTGATTGCAATGGTGGAACTGAAGACGGGGTATTAAGGCAAATAGCATATTCTGATGGACACACTGAGCATGAATATTCATTTTCAACAATACCTTTAGGTTTGGTCGTTGATAGCCAGGAAAATTATGCTTATGTGTCAAGTGGTTTAGCTCACACAGAAGTTGATCCAATAATAACCAAGATTAACCTGTCAACATGGCAAAGGGTCGGTGAAGATGTTAAATATGGTCGATTTTCGAACTATCTGGCTCTGACACATGATGATAGCAAGCTTTATGTAAAGACATGCGATGTTGTACGACATGACCATGTAACTAACATAATGTATTTCGGAATAGGTGTTTTTGATACGTCGGATATGTCGAAAATAAATGAAATCGAGATTAATGTCATGCCATCAGTTATAAAAATGGGTTATGATAACAGACTTTATGTCGGTGGCGAACCTTTAACCCCGGAAGAACCCTCGCTTTTTGTAATTAACACGACTAATGATACTGTTACCCCTCTTATTTATGCAAACGCTGGTTTTATCGATATTGCTTTAGACAATATAAATCACAAATTATACGCTTCTACTACTATTCTACAATGGGATTCCGAATACAAAATTCACATACCTGAACCATCAAACATGGTTTATCAGATCGACCTTGAAAACCAGTATTCATATCAAGTTTTCACTCCAGCAGAAGAGAATATTGTTTTAATCGAAGCAGTTCCAATAGATGATCCAAATTACTCCTGCAGATTATTCGCAACTGCATCCGAAGGCAAAAAGGTTTATTACATGGATATTCCATAGAGTATTTGTCAAGTTGCAGTTGAAAGGCTTTACAGTTATGAGGTCGCTGATTGGCTTGATGGCATTGAGGGTGTTCCGGGCAGGATGACTGGTGTTCCGTTTGCTGGGGAACCTGTAAGCGGTGATCAATATTGTTTCGGTGCAGATAGAACATATTATGACACTGAATTGTTATTTTTGAGAGAGTATTATCCGTGCGACTCCCTGTAACCTCCGGTGAATTCGCGAGTTTTTATGTTAGACAGGTTGCGTGGGCAATAGCCATAGTGTATAATCCTCCTCGATAGGGAGTCTAATTAATCTCAGCAGTATTTTGCGGTTCCCATGAATTATATTTTATGTTTCTAATTACTTATCTCGTCTGGAGGTAGCGTTATGTTTCATCACACATTGCGCCAGATTTGGATACTGTTCCTTTTTGGCGCGCTTTTAACTGTTTTAGGATGTTCAGGCGGCTCCAATCCCCTGACTCCATCGAACGGACCATCCAGGGATTTCACACCGCAAGTCTATGAGGGAGGAAAAAATCTGGGCGAGTTCACGCTATCACTCGACCCGAATAGCCTTACAGGGAGTATCGATCCTGTTTCCCGTCAGGGGGAATTAATCGTTACTCCGTATGTGAAAATTAAAATCATAGGCCTTTATTGGGATCCTGCAACCAGAATATGGGATATCGATGTAACGATCGAGAATCCCACGAAATATAACGCCTTTGGACCGTGGATTGTTTTCACGGACACAGGCGATCAGAGGATTCTGGATCAGGATGGTTTTATCTGGTGGGTGACGAATCCGGGGGATCCACCCAAACGAGTTCCTCTTCTTGCGTTCTGCAAATGGAATCCTCAGCGAATATTCAACGCCAACAGCATAGAACGTGTACATTTACGAATCCAATGGCCCGACTGGGTGAATAGTTTCAATCCGATGAAATTTTTCATCGATGTTTCATTCCCCAAACCGAGGCAACATCCGATTATAGAGGACCTGAAGATATTCCAGTCAAGTCCCATTCCCGAGGAGTTCACACTTAACGCGTACATTAAGGATTGGCAGAACCCACCCGATCCGGGCTGGCCCGGTCTTGAGGCGTGGTTGGATTTGACTCCAATCACCGGTGAGTTTGTTCAGCTCTTCGACGATGGCATGCATAACGATGGCGCTCCCCTCGATGATATCTGGGGATGCAATTTCATGGCTGTCCCGCCTCCTGAACCGATGCCACTGACTGTATATGCTTTCGACTGGGAAGGCTATCGTTTCGAAAACGATGTTGTCTTCGGATACATGGGACCTCCACCATGCTTGCCGATGGAATTGCTTGATGAGGGTATAGGCGGATTACACGAGCCTGTAAACATCGTAATTCGAGATCAAAATCGCTGGGCTTATCTCTGGCAGTTGCTTCATGGTGATTCAGTACCGCCCCTAGTTGATTTCACCAGGGAGCAAGTGGTTTTTGTCAACCTTGGCGATAGACCATCAACCGGATACAAAGTGCATATTGACTGTGTGAGAGAAGAGAAGGGACCGGATGGCGTTCCTTATACTTTTGTTGCGTTCGTGGAGGAGATTCCCGGACGGGACTGCATAGTCGAGTGGGTTATCACGATGCCTTATCAGATTGTGAAAACCCCGCTCACATCTCCTCCCGATGAATTCATCGTGGGTGCGCATGAATATTCATGTGGTCCCGAATGCCAGCCCATAAGACCTCTTGCGCAGGGTGATTACTCTCTTATTCATGATCCCGTCGAATCCATGTTCATGACTCAGGATGAATGGGCTTCATTCTGGGAAAAGCACGGCGAGAACACTCCAGCACCGGAGGTTAAATGGGATGGCGAGCAGGTTATCGCGCTGATGCTTGGAGACCGCATGACAGGCGGTTATTGGATTCGTGTCGATTGTGTCAAGTTCCTCGAGGATTCAGCCGGTGGACGAGTTGTTCTTGTTGAGTACACTGAGATGATACCGGGTCCTGGATGTCCGACTCCGGATGTCATCACACAGCCGTACTTCTTCTTCGCGATTCCGCGATTTGAAAATGCCCGAGCCGATTTTATCAAGAACGAGGAAATATATGAATGTCCGCCTCCGGATTGCTATCCGTTCAGAATGCTCGATGATAGTCCTCATTCCAATTATCATGAGATGATTGAGACTTTAATAGTCACTCAGGAGGGGTGGCATGAGTTCTGGATGGGTCATGGCGGTCCTCCTCCACCTCCGGAAGTATTCTGGGAGAAAGAGAAAGCAGTTGCAATAGTCCTTGGCGATAGACCCACGGGAGGATTCTGGGTTCGCATCGATTGCGTGCGATTTTTCGATGATCCCAGTCGTCCACAGCTTATCCAGGTCGAATATACCGAGATGATCCCGGGACCTACGTGCATCGTGCCCGATATCATCACTCAACCTCATGCATACATCGCTATTCCAGCTTTCCCCACAAATGCGATTGAGTTCATCAAGCATGAAGAGGTTTACGAATGCATCGAACCATGCCAGCCGTTTGAGGTTATCGACGAGGGTCCGCAATCAAGTATATTTCATCCAGTCGAACAGGTAATCCGAGATTGGGAAATGTGGAATCAGTTCTGGTCGATGCACAAACCCGGAACTTCTCCCCCTGAGGTTAATTTCAAGGAAATGATGGTAGTCGCAATAGTTCTTGGAGAAAGACCATCTTCAGGATACTATGCCAAAATCGATTGCATCAGATTCCATAGCGACCCGTTCGCAGCTCAGGTGGAAACATTATATTCTGAATATATCCCCGATCCGCACACTTGTGTAACAGAACCGGTCATTACAAGTCCATATATCATTGTCATGTTACGAAGATTCGATGGTGTTGACACATTTGTCAAGACGGAAGCGCTTTATATATGCGAACCGCCCCCTGATTGCCTGCCGATGGTGCTCATCGATGAGGGGCAGAACGGATTTGTGCATCCGATGGAACAGGTTATTACGGATGTTCAGACATGGCATCAACTGTGGTTGCAGCTCCATCCGGACACGGCTCCCCCACCTGTTGATTTCACAATCCATCAGATTGTAGTTGCGATGCTAGGCCAGAGACCATCAAGCGGATATTCGGTCAAAATCGACTGCGTGGACGACAATCCCGATGCCACCCCGCCGCACACATTTATAACATACACAGAATCTATTCCCGGACGAACCTGCGAAGTCCTGTGGGTGCTACAGTATCCGTATCAGATTGTCATGACTCCCAAGAGCACGATGCCGCCTGAATGGATGCATAATCAGATTGTTTACGAGTGCAAGTAATTCGAACGTAAATCCCTTTATAGTTGCACAAATAAACTCAAACCCCCGATTCCCCTCGGGGGTTTTTTATGGTTTTTATAAAAAGTCATCATGTGGCTTGGATTCTCATTAGCCGGGGATGGAAAAGGTGGACAAAGTACTTGTTTAACTGATTATTTATGAGCATGATGATATGCTATACTAAATATAAATCAAAAAAAGCAAGGTCGGTTATCAGTGAGTTTGGAAAGAGGGCGGTCTGGGAAGCCAGTAAAATAGCATCATAGAAAAGAGCTCTGTCCCCTTTTTTGTTAGAAGCTTCAGGTGAATTTATTTTTGAAAAATATTCAGAAAAATGTATCTTTCTGAAAGTTTAGCAGTATAATACTCTAAGCTTTAATAAAACTATTACCTATATTTTAAACTTCATAGCTCTAGTCTATGAAAGGAGACAAAGGAATGAGATTGAAATCTTTTTATCCTGCTGTGATGATCTTCCTCCTTATAGTTATCGGAATGACATCCTGCAGCAAAAATGGAACGGAGAATCTCCAAAATCCAGTTAATCCGGACTCAGACAGAATGACTCAGACAGTTGATGTTTACAATCTGGGTTCGGGTCAGAGCTGTGTAATTTTGTACGCGGGTCAGACAATTAACGCCGGAACAGTGTGTTTCGATGATATCGACACTGACAACGACTACGTCGTGGACACACTTGCTGTAACTTATACGACAATTAATGGGTGGGAATTAGTCAACGCGAATTTCTGGATTGGCAATTCACTTGTTGAGATGCCTGTCAACAAATCTGGAAATCCAATTCCGGGTCAATTTCCTTACAAGTCCGGAGATATCACGGGTGCAACAATCTATACGTTCAACATCCCATTTTCAGCCTTTGGATTCACATGCCCGGGACCGGAAGATTACTATGTAGCCGCGAATGCTACGGTCAGAAAACCCACCGGCACTGGCGGATACCAGACTGAGGGCGCATGGGGCAATGGTACACGCATAGTCGAAAAGGGACCCTGGGCTATGTACTTCATGATTTACATCACCTGCGATATTATACCGCCGCCCGTTACTGCCTGCAAAACAGCGTTTGCGTATGGCGGGCAATATGCTCATTGTTTCATTGACTACGAAGAGGATCCAAACTCAAACAACTGGGGATGGACAAACGGACCCCTCTCTGAAGGATCATATGTCTTCGACTTATATGCCGGGGCTGGCCAGTGCATCCTTGCGAATGGAACTCGGGTGGGCACGCTTACTGTCATGTACTCTAATGGTACCGCCACAGTTACATATCAAACATCCGGCATCGACCCAGATACAAGAGTACCCTACACGTTAGAGGCAGTCCATCTGTATGTTGGTAATGATGAGTTCCCAACTGTTTGTACGGGTCCTCCGAAAGATCCGGATTGTCATTTTACGACTGCTCCGGGTCAGTATCCTTATAAAGCGGAAGACCTGAACGGCGCAACTTCATACCAATTCGTTATAACTGGCTTAAGCGGCACTATTTATGTAATCGCCCATGCTGACGTCTGCGGTTTCCCAGAGCCAGGACAGTAATAACTCTAAGCCATCAATTCCCTTTGTATTAATCGGCAATACAACCCGGCAACTCAGTTGTCGGGTTTTTTGTTATAGTGAGAAAAGAGAAATCCATGATAAGTATTGTCAATAGAGCGTAAAAATTCCTCGGCAGATTGTAGTCTGCCTCGCTGATTTTTGAATTACGATTCACACTATTGACCACGCGCGATCCTCCTCGATTTTGATCCGTTAGACCAGACATCAATTAGTTGCCTTTGGCATTAAACCATTGTATAAGTTCAATTTTGTTTTCACCCGCCGACCCCAAACAGTGCCAACGTAGGCTTCATGATATAACCCAATAATGATTTTTATCGAGGATAAAATTTACTTAATTATATCCTCCTCACTCGGTAGATGCTCACAGGTGAAGATAAATGGGACGTTGCGGTACATCTGGTTATAGTCCATGCCGTAACCGAGGACGAATTTATCCGGTATATCGAATCCTTTGTACGCTATCTCCACAGGCACTTCGCGACGGTCGGGACGATCCAAAAAAGATACCAGCTTAAGTGATGCCACTTTGCGAGTGCGGATTATGTCGTTTATGTAAGCGATAGTCCGTCCGCTGTCAACGATATCCTCAACGATTAACACGTGACGACCCTCAACATTCTCATCAAGGTCCTTCATGAACCGGACGACACCGGTCGAACGCGTGCTTGTACCGTAGGAGCTGATTGCGATGAAGTCCGTGTTGAGAGGGAAATCGAGATTGCGTACAAGGTCGCTGAGGAAAACAAACGCGCCGCGCAATACTCCGACAAGATAGGGATTTTTGTTTTTATAATCGCGGGTTATCAGCTCAGCTATTTCAATGACCCGTTTCTCTATCTGATTTTCGGTGTAAAGAATCTCGTAATCGAGATTTTTGAGCATGTTGATTTTTTTTCTTGGCATGTTGTATCACTCCCATTCAATAGTGGAGGGGGGTTTCGATGTTATATCATACGCGACTCGATTAACCCCATCGACCTCGTTCACTATTCTATTCGACATTTTCGAGAGTACCTCGAATGGGATACGAGCCCAGTCTGAGGTCATCCCGTCCTCGCTTGTCACGGCGCGTATCACTATTGGATACTCATAGGTTCGTTCATCGCCCATTACTCCGACACTTCGAACGACCGGCAAAACCGCGAAGAACTGCCAGATGCTGCGAGAGAGTCCAGCTTTCAGGATTTCCTCACGCACGATAGCATCGGCATCTTTCAATATATTCAGACGCTCCTCCGTGACTTCACCGATTATTCGAATCGCGAGTCCCGGTCCCGGGAATGGCTGGCGATAAACGATATTCGCTGGCAAACCCATCTCGAGACATACAGCACGGACTTCATCCTTGAAAAGATTCCTTAATGGTTCGATCAACTCAAACTGCATGTCTTTGGGAAGCCCACCGACATTGTGATGCGATTTGATTACATGAGTTGGACCTTTTCGTTTCCCCGGCGCCGCGCTCTCGATTACATCAGGATAAAGCGTGCCCTGAGCGAGAAAATGGAACTTAGCGATTTTGCGAGCCTCCTGCTCGAATGTACGTATGAACTCCTCGCCGATTATTTTGCGTTTTTCCTCCGGTTCTGTAACATTCCTGAGACGAGTAAGGAATCGATAGCTCGCATCGACAACAACAAGGTTCAACCCGAATGTATTCGCAAACGCTTTAACAACCTCCTCGCGTTCGTTCTTTCTCAAGAAGCCATGATCGACAAAAATGCATGTCAGGTTTTTACCGATAGCTTTATGGACAATCGCCGCGGTTGCTGATGAATCCACGCCTCCGGATAACGCGCATAAAACCTTTTTTCGTCCGACTTTTTCCTTTATGTCAAACACTGAGCTTTTGACGAAATTCGCCATTGTCCAGGTTGGTTCGAGTTCACAGATAAGGTATAACCAGTTCTGGAAAAGGTCCTTGCCCCACGGCGTATGCACAACCTCAGGATGGAACTGCACACCATAGATTTTTTTCTCCTCGTTCATGCACGCAGCGATTGGTGTATTATGGCTTTTAGCCAAAAGAGCAAAATCAGGAGCGAGTTTCTTGACGCTGTCGCCATGACTCATCCAGCAAACAAGATTCGGATTTAAATCCTTGAATAGCAGTCCCGATTCTATGACCTTGATGTCGGTTCGTCCGTATTCTTTTTTCCGCGTATGACCGACATGACCGCCGAGCTGGTAATTCATGACCTGCATGCCATAGCAGATTCCGAGTATCGGGATTCCAAGGCCGTAGATTTTTTTGTCGGGCAGGGGAGGGTCATCCCATTGTACGCTTGATGGTCCTCCGGAGAGAATCAATCCTTCTGGCGCGATTTTTTTGATTTCTGCGATGCTGATATCGTAAGGGACAATCTCGCAGTAAACCTTTGCCTCGCGGACTCGTCGCGCGATAAGCTGATTGTATTGCGCCCCGAAATCGAGGATTAGTACTTTATCCATCCCTTTTGCCATTACGGAATTTTAAAGCTGATTAGGAGGTGATGCAAGCGGTGTACGCTTTAGATAAAAGGGGGTCGGAGTCTTTATTGTGGCAATGCGAGGTTCATGAGGGTCATATCGAACAAGGTTGGCTATGTAATGATGGACCGTGGGGTTGGTCGTCCTCGAAAGTCGCATAAATAATGGCTTCAAGAAGGTGTCCGCTCCCTTTTTAAGGATTATGAAATTGGATTGAAACCATCAAAGATGACTATCGATTTTTATGATAAACTAATATCGATAGATTAATAGAAAATACTTAGAGCTTTGTGTTTTTGGTGGTGAGATTATGGACAAGCTAATAATTAAGGATTTCAGGTGCTTTCATGCTCTTCATAACATTCCATTAGCGCCCTTGACATTTCTTATAGGCGAAAATAGCACTGGTAAAAGCTCATTTCTTGCAGCAATAAGCAAAGCGTGGGACATGATTTTTGAAGATGAACCGCCTGATTTTAACAAAGAGCCATTTCAACTGGGATCCTTTGATCAGATTGCTAATTTCAGAGGAGGGAAAGCTGGCAGAGCTAAAGAATTTTCATTAGGCTTTGTGATTAATATTAAAAATCAGGAATACTCATTCGTTGGTTCATTCGAAAAAGCTGGTGCTTCGCCCCGCATTGCATCATTAAGAATAGATTTTGCACACTACTCCATCTCAGTGGAGCAAAAGGAAGATAAAAACAAGAAAAATAATAATAACTCTCAGAAGATCGAGAAGATAAAAGAATTCAAAGTTAGATTAAGTACGCCTTCCGGGATTATCGAATTCGAGCCTTTACCTCTAAGATCATTTTCCTGGTTCAGTATCAGAGATTTATTGTTTTTTCTGGATCGTGGATTAAGATTCCCTGAAGTAAAAGAAAAGAATATCCGGGAAATAATACCTGAGATGTTAAGGTTTTTACACTTTAAAAAATTAAATAAACCGATAATCATGGCTCCCATTCGCACACATCCACAAAGAACTTATGACCCCAAAACCGAATGGCCAAAACCAACAGGTGAGCATATTCCTAATGTTTTATCTCGAATAAAAGCAACCAACCCGGAATTATGGAAAGATTTGGTTAGTCAATTAAATACTTTTGGTTTGGGGAGTGGATTATATAAAAGAATTGATATACACGAACTCGGAAAACCTTTAGTTGACCCATTTCAAGTTAGAGTAACTATTTCGGGACCATCATCAAATCTCATTGATGTAGGTTATGGCGTCAGCCAGGTATTGCCGATTCTTACCGAATCTATTTTAAGTGTAAAAAAACAAAGTGTTTTATTATTACAACAACCCGAGGTTCATCTACACCCTCGAGCACAAGCTGAGCTTGGAACATTGTTCGGGAAATTGGTAAAACAAAAGGGACTTAAATTCATCGTTGAAACCCATAGCGATTACATACTTGATCGGGTTAGATTGGATATAAGAGACAAAATTAAGGATTATGTGGACTATAAGGATGTATTAATACTCTATTTTCAAAGAAAAGGTTCTGAAATTGAAATTAGCCAGATAAAGATTGATGAGAATGGCAATATCGTTAACCCTCCAAGGAATTTTAGAAAATTTTTTCTTGACGAAGAAAAACGTTACTTCGGAATAAAAGATGTACATGATAATTGATGCAAACGCTGCAAGCTTTGTGTTTTCCAATCCATGTCACAAGGATTATGAGCCCATTTTTGAGTGGATTGAAAAAAAAGGCGGTAAGATTGTATATGGTGGCAAAAACGCCAGTGAATTGTATAAGATCAACAATGCAAGAAGATCGATAATTAATTTAAATAGGGCTGGTCGTGCATTATTAATTGAAGATCGATTAGCGAGCATTGAGATTAGCGTCATAAATTCTGGTTATTGTAAATCGGATGATCCCCATGTTATTGCTTTAGCTCGAAGAAGTGGCGCGCGCTTTCTTTGTTTAAAAGGCGATGATGATCTTGAAGTGGATTTTAAAAACTTAAACCTTTTACCTTTTAAAAAGGGCAAAATATATAAGAGGTATGAACATAGAGCTAAAATACTTATGAAGGATCCTTATTACCACGCTGAACCTTGCTTTGAATTAAAATAAGATCCTTGATAATCCAGTTGAATCGTGAATTGGTAACTTTCTTTTTTCTTCTTATACTCCAAAAGAGATTTCTGCAAATTCACACATAGCTTTGATTCCAGAAGTCGACTGTCAGAATCATAAATATTCAATCGTACAGTGCTTTCAGGGATTTCGTTAATGTCGAATCCATTGAAAAAGGGGCTGAGTCCCTTTGTCAACTCCTTAAATTTCATGTTCATCTTTTAGGTTTGGAATCAATACTTCACTTTGGGAGAATTGATCTTTAATTTTTGCTGCAAATACGGGTCTAACCTTATCCTCCCCATGAACGACGAAAATCTGTTTTGGTGGTTCCGGAATACCCGAAAGCCATTTGAGCATCTCCTCGTAATCGGCGTGGGCGCTGAAACCCTCGATTGAGGAGATGCGAGCTCGAACCGGCAACTCATCTTTGAAAACATGAATCGTTTTTGCGCCTTCTTGTAACGCTCGTCCGCGAGTGCCCTCAGCCTGGAATCCGACAAATAATAATTCAGCGGATGGGTCTGAAATTCGGTGATAGAGATGATGCCGAATTCGTCCTCCGGTGAGCATGCCGCTTGCAGAAATAATAATCATCGGACCGCCAAGTGAATTCAACTTTCGACTTTCCACAGGCGATCTAACCATATGAAAATATCCCGGATTGAGGAAGTTCTTGTCTTTTTGGATATAACCCAGAAGTTCATCATCGAAACGTTCGGGATGGTTCATATATATTTGAGTAACATCAATTGCCATGGGACTGTCGACATAAACCGGGATTTCCGGGATTCGATTGTCCATTTCGAGTGTTCTGAGATGATAAAGAATATCCTGGGTACGTCCGACCGCGAAAGCAGGAATCAGCAATACTCCCTTATTATCCACAATACGAATCACCGCTTCCCCGAGTTCCTCACGAGGCGATGGCGTTTTGACATGAAGACGATCGCCATAGGTTGATTCAATCACGAGTATATCGCACAAAGGAGGAGGTGTCGGATCGTTAAGGATTGGCGCGTAATACCGTCCGATATCCCCGCTGAAAAGTATTTTAGTTTCTTTGTTGTCGTTTCGGATTGTCAGTTTAATCATGCAAGCGCCGAGGATATGTCCAATCGGGATAAACTCAATCGTGAATCGATCTCCGATATTTGATTCGCGAGATGGCTTATGCTGTACAAGAAGTTGTAATGCGCGTTTCGCATCAAGACTCGTAAAAAGAGGGAGCGCTTTCGCATGACGACTTAGTTTCTTCCGGTTATAGAACGCGGCATCCTCCTCCTGCAGCATTGCGGCATCGGGAAGAAGGATTCCAAGAAGGTCGCGGGTGCAGGTTGTGACATGTGCTTTCCCTGAATAACCGTTTCTTACAAGTCGTGGAAGATAACCCGAATGGTCGATATGGGCATGAGTCAATGCGATGTTTTTGATTTCTGATGCAGGATAAGGGAAAGGATCCCAGTTGTGAGATCGAAGTTCACGACTGCCCTGGAAAAGTCCGCATTCTATCAGGATGTTGTCATCTTCGCATTCGATGAGGAATCGCGAGCCTGTGACGGTTCCACAAGCGCCGAGAAATTTGATTTTTATTGAGTTCATTGTGATGCAATAAAAAAAGGCGACGACCGGATTCGAACCGGTGGTAGCGGTTTTGCAGACCGATGCCTTACCACTTGGCTACGTCGCCATAAAATGCAGACTGGAAGTCTGCGGTACAGCAGGTTGGAAACCTGCGTTACAGAAAGCGGGAAACGGGATTCGAACCCGCGACACCCAGCTTGGGAAGCTGGTGCTCTACCAGCTGAGCTACTCCCGCATCTATATTAAAATTTTATAATTTCATACTTGAACTGTCAAATCCTGAATCTTGTTTCGGAATGACATTAATATATCCTTTTTTCAGAGGTTGCGTCTTATTAATTGCCTTATTGCGAAGGGGGATTTTGCTTCCCTTTTTTCTTTTCTCTAATCTTCTCTATATTCTGTAATGCAATATTATTCGCAATTCTTTTTAAATCCTCTTTGGACATATCCGATGTCACAATGAAAACATTTCTTCTCTCTTTTTTATTCAGGACCGGTGTACTAAGCGCTTTTTCAAGACGTATGCACAGCTCATTAACAAATTTTTCAATTCGTTTCTGAGATTGATCGCCCGTCACGTAAAAATGGAAAACGCTAATAGTATTGATGCCATCGGAGAATACATAATGAATTGCCGGTAGTTTCATAAGAGGTAATTTGCGAATACTTATCAGCTCAAAACCCTCAGCTGTCATCGTAACCTGCTGGTTGATTTTTAGCTTTCGATTCAGGATATCCTCAGGTACTGGACGTTCCATTCTTCCAAAAGGATCCATCAAACCGCGAGGTTCATCCGGCATGTTTTTTTCATCCTTGAATTCGAAATCCTTATCATCAACCAGCTTGAACTCTGAATATTCGCTTGAATACTGAAGTTTTCCATCCCAGCTGATTCGCTCTTTTTTCAGAGGCAGTAATGTTTCGACATCGAGCCAGAGACGCATCGAGCCGCCTTTGTAATATCGCGGAGAAACATCAATCATGAATGTCTTCCGTCCTGCAATCATACCTGAAACCGGACCTTTAATTTTAAGGTGGCTTGAATTCTTAATAAGCTTTTTAGCTGTATCGTGTTGTTTTCCAACGACGGGGCTCATATCCGGTCTGTTGAAATCTATGAGGCGACTCAGGATGCCCATGTCATCATCCGGAGGAGGTTCGCCCATGCCGGGTCCGGGACCACCCATGCCACCTTTCCCTTGTGGAGGACCACCCGGTCCACCAGGACCACCCGGTCCTCCCGGACCTCTCTGTTGACCTCCGGGTGGTGCTCCTTTCGGACCTCGTTCCATTCCTCTCTCTCCAGGTTTAGGAGGCATCATCTTGTTCTCTATTCGCGCATGATACCCGCCATGCTTCATGGAAAAACCATCGAAAATTTGAAAATTCTTTCTCAATCCATCGATCCCGATAACCGTTACGCTTCTTAATCCCTGGAAAGTTGGAGGAGTTCTTTCACCAGTGAGATAGTCGAGCGATTTTGAAAATAGGATACGAGCGTGATCGGATTCCTGCAAATCATCCGCATATGCGAAAGTGAAAAGGAATAAAAGAACCATCCCTGATGCAACAAGGGGAATTGAGATGTTTATTTTTCCTGATTTCGAAAACATATCAGATGATATAGCGGTTCTGAACCTCTCTAACCTGTTGTGTTGTTTTTACTGCCAACATCCTCGAATTTGCCCTCTTTTGGAGGAGCGGGTTCATATATGAATACGCCTCTAATCTGTTCGCTGAAAACTTCGTGTGATGATGCCTCGAGGCGTTCGTATTTAATCAATTCGATCATGCGGTCGAAAATAGCTTCATCGAATGTTCCGGATGCGACAGCATTTTTAGGTTGGGATATATATTCGAATTCAAACGGCGGTGTGGTTTCTCGTAATCCGGATGTTAGATATATGCCCATTACAATGAGGACAGCCAATACAGTGGCACCTGCGAAGGCAAAACGTTTATATGGGATGCGTTGGTAAACTGATTTCGGTGACGGTTCCCGCGATATTTTTTCATGCAATGATGCGAGTAAACGATTTCTCTCGGTGAGACCGCCCTCAAGACGAGTCAGCGCTTTCAGGCGATTGCTCAGCTCCCGTGTTGACTCGAGTTTCATCCTGCATGCCGAACATCCTTTGAGATGCGCTTCCAGCCGCTCTCGTTCCCGAGGTTTCAGCTCGTTATCAATATACACGCTTATGTTCTGTTCACATTTCAAGCAGTTCAATTTATTATCCTTTTGCCTGATAAAATCAGGTCGAATATTTCTCAGTCAGTTTAATTCTCAATTCCTCTCTCGCTCTCGCAAGTCTTGATTTCACAGTTCCAATGTTTATCTTAAGCACTTTTGAGAGTTCGATATAACTAAGTCCTTCCATTTCTCTCAGGATAAGAATCTGCTTATGGTCTTCGCCAAGGCTCATCAACGCCATTCTCAGGGACTTATCCGCGTCGCGTTCCAGAATCCATTTCTCAGGATCATCTCTTTTGTCTTCTACACTGTCTCCAATTTTTACTCCACCTTCTTCTTTCTCCATTGAGACTTGAAAAGGTTCCCGTTTTCTCGCTTTGTCGATCAACATATTTCGTGCTATTGAATAAAGCCAGGTCGAGAAAGAAGCTTCGAACCTGAATCCGCCTATATTTCTATAGGCTTTGAAAAAAATCTCCTGAATTAAATCCTCGCGTTCCTGAGCGTCTTTTATGGAGTGAGCCACAACATTGTGAATCGCGCCATAATAACGTTTAACCAGTTCGTCAAAAGCATTGCGGTCGCCGCCCTGTACCCTTTTCACTATTAAATGCTCATCGGGGGAAAGAGCGGATGATGTCTCTCTGGTGACCGCGTTAGAATCCATGTCAAACTACCGACATCCAATGATTTTTGACGATAATAATCTTTTCATGTTCCCTAATATGGAAACAAAAAAAACGGGCTTTGAAAAGCCCGTTCTGTTAATCTGACATAATATTATTATTTTTTCTGGGCAAGTTTGTACCGGATCAGGGTATCCGAACCCTTTGGTCCCGTGGCGATAACGATTTCATATTTTTGAAAAAGGAAAACCCATTCTGTCTCGGATACGCTTCTGCCGGATTTTTTATTAAGGATTGCCCCTTTTAATTTTTCTGTGAAATAATCGACAACTTTTTGCGGGGAATCCTCAGCTGTATATTCATACTTGGATCCTTCATATGAGACCATGCCAGGATAGCTTATCTCCTCGTTGAGTTTTATGGACTCCTCCCCTTTTTTATCCTTTGAGACTGGCGGCTGCATAGTTGGCATACCTGCGGGTCCCTTTTTCCTTGCCCTGTACATTTTCTCGCTATTACCCCCGCCACATCCACTTAATAGGGCAAGGATGATGAATCCAATTAAAATCGAAAAAAAGTATCTATTCACGGATAACCTCTTATCTATTTTTGATAAATTAATTCTTAATCATTCCCGACTTAAAAATAGGGATAATCCCAAATAAGCAAATCCACAAGTAGAGAATATAGGTAAAACGCAACTTATAGAACGAACTATGAAACTGAATGCTTGTGGACTGTCCCCATTTTTGAATGCGCGAAATCTATCTTTTTCTTAATTTCAAATTGCTTTTATATCTGATAAGCGAATCGCTCCCGTTAGGCCCCGCAACGACATCGATAATGTATTGTTCCCATGTAATTTCAAATTTCACATCCTCGGCTCTTTGACCGGTTCTTCTATTGACAGTACTATCCTTGAGATTAGCCTCGAACCATCTTGCGACTTTTTCCGGAGGGTCGGCTGAAACGAATTCATATTTAGAATCTTCATAAGGAGTCATGCCAGGATATTTCATTACCTCCGTTAAAACTATTAATGATTGACCCTTAGAGTAATCATCCACCTGAGGAACCTGGCGTGGAAGTCCGCCTCGTGTTTTTAGCTTGGTTTGATGCATCCCGCTTCCAGAGCCACATCCGGATACTATAGCCAGGACTATCGTTATTATTAAAAGGATTATTAAGGTTTTACGCATAATTCACCTCGCTTTTTGGAATTAGAAAAAAACTTTATCAATTGCCATGATATGGCTGACTGAAATTATTTTTTTGATAAATCCTTTTTGTATCTAATCAGTGTATCAGTCTGATTAGGTCCATAGACTATATCGATAATCAAATCCTTGTAAGTAACTATCCATTTGGTATCAGTAGGGATTGAAGCTGAACGCCTTTCGACAGTGGAGCCTTTTAAATTATCTTCAAACCATTTAGCGACTTTTTCAGGAGAATCGGGAGCAACGTAGCTGTAAATCGATCCTTCATAAAGAGTGCTGCCCGGGTAGATTAAATCCGGCGTCAAATTGATAATTGGTTGCCCCTTAATGGTACCCGGTGGAATCGGATTCCCATTAATGGTACCTGGTGGAACTGGTTTAGGAGGTTTATTGCAGGCATATCCTAAAAACATAATAAGGACCATTAAGGTAAAGAAAATGTATTTTTTAAAAATCACTGTGTCTGCTCCTTAGAAACTATAAATTCAGTCGCTAAAAATAATTATATATCATGCCCGATAGATGCGAAACGGGCTATATGATGAACTACTGATAATTGCGGCTACATGAGCCTCTTGTTTTCAATACTCGGTAATCGAACTCTTGCAGAAATTGGTGGAATCCCAATATTACCTGACGAGTTCTTAATTACCACCTGAAGAAGAGCCGGAGGGTTCTGTAGTTTGACCACCGGTACCCTGTGTGCCTGACTGCTCACCCGTTTTGCCGGTTTCTTCAGTCTTTTTTTCCGTGCCAGTATCGGTTCCTGTATCGGTTGTCTTTTGGCTATCCTCGACAGCTTGAATGCCTTTATACTTCGGATTAGCTCCCTTGGGCATCATGGGAGCGCAACTGGATATAAGCAAACCAAGCAATGCCATGATAAAAAAACCTATTAACCAATTTTTCATAATCTTTCTCACCATTCTCCTTGATATGGAATGTTTAATTAATCTATGACCAAAAGCTGAATATCGCTTTCAGACGACTGAAAATTATATATCATTCAGCATCCGATAAAAATGTCCCCTAATAAAAAGGATTACTTAGTTTCCACCAAGCAATCCAGTTTTTTGCGACAAATCTCACCACTTGTCCCGAAAGGGCATAAGTTACATCAACGGTTATATTTTCTATATTTCTCTTAGATACCGCCTTCAGGAATACCCTCTGCATCGGTTTTACCCTGATCGCCGGTCTTATCGCCAGCTCCTGTTGTGCCGGTTGTACCGCCTGCCGGTTTCGCGGGTTCCTTTGGCTTGGGTGCACAACTCACCGCAAAAGTGCTGAGAAGTATTGCTATTAACAACCCAGCAATCCATTTCTTCATACTTTTTTTCACCTTGTTTCTAAAGAACTTAAACTTAATTAAAGTCGAATTATAAATCCGGCTAAATCGACTGTCAAGACACTTTCCTTTGATATGGGGACAGTCCACGATGACAATTTCAAGTTGATTTTCACTTATGTACTCATTCAAAAGGACGAGCCATGATTACCTATTTTCAGGGACAGTCCCCATTTCCCACATAATTAAACGCCTGATTTATAAAAAAAGTTCATGGAAGCGAAAATTTCCGATACAATTGTCAAGCTTTATTTTGCCTGAGTAGAATGTCGGAGGTTTGACCTTGGAAACGATACCCATAAGGAAAAGAAAAGTAATCGGTGTGATAGGCGCATCAGAGGCGCCCAAAGAAATCCTTGATAAGGCTCGCGAAGTGGGCAGGCTCATAGCTGAAAGGGGAGGAATTCTTTTATGCGGAGGTCTCGGTGGCGTGATGAGCGCAGCTGCTGAGGGTGCTAAATCCATAGGTGGATTAACTATCGGGATTCTGCCTTTTTATGAACGCGATAAAGCCAATGAATTCATAGATATAGTAATCGCGACCGGCATGGGTCATTCGCGTAACTCGATTATTGCCGCGAGTGTGGATGGCTTGATCGCTGTTGGAGGAAGCTACGGCACTCTGAGTGAAATCGCTTTTGGACGAAAGCTCGAAAAACCTGTTATGTCGCTTGATTCATTCGAAGTACGGCTCCATGGCAAAGTCCAGGGAGATATACTTGCAGCCAGCACTCCCAAAGATGCCGTATCGAGATTATGGAAGCTTCTCGATGGGGAGTAGAAAAAATAGTACCCGCCCATATTTTATTGAAAGATCTGAAAAACTCGGGAAAAGAGAGATTCCTCAGCAAAATTCAGGATTTGACATTTGGTGAATCCAGTATTAATCAGGGAATGTAAATGTCAAATCCTGAATTTTGCCTCGGAATGACATCGACATAGCTATTTTTCAAAGGTTTCTTATTATATAATTTTAAAATTGACCAATCATCCTCGACATAAATTCTTTCTACGTTGGCTGATTATCCTGCCGTTTATCTTCTTCTACCAGGTGACTCTCGGACGAGCGGTCTTCAGCGGCATTGATATTCTCAAGCAGCACATGCCGATGAAATATTTCGACGCGATCTCTCTGAGAAATGGAAATTTCCCGCTCTGGAATCCTCTGCTTTTTCAGGGATTTCCGCACATGGCAGAGGGGCAATCGGGACCGCTCTATATCGGGAATATCCTGATGTATCTCACGCCGGCAAAGTATTTCGTCCACGCTTATGATTACACGGTGATTCTGCATGTCGTTTTATGCGGCGTGTTGTGTTATGTATTCTTCAGGCGTAAAGGCTTGATCCCGCTCATCGCTTTCTTCGCGAGTTTGAGCATAACGTTTTCGCCGTTCATGCTCCTTCATGATTCCGCTCCTTCGCTCCATCAGGTCGCGCTCTTTTTCCCGCTCATGCTGATTCTTTTCGATGCCTCGATGAAGAAACCGTTTATCAATATCGTTTTGGCTTCGATTTTATCCGCAACATTGCTTTTAATCGGGCATGTTCAGATGGTCGTTTACACTTTCATCGCACTTGCACTGTACGCGATTTTTATCGAAGTACCCGACATGTCGAATGGAAAGGTGCGGGGCAAGATCGCAAAATCAATCTGGTTCTTTATCGTCACAATCATAATCGGGGGCGGACTCGCAGCTCTACAGATTCTTCCCACGATGGAATTAAGCTCTCTCTCCGAAAGGGGAGGGGATTTATCTCTTGAGTTTTATCGATCCGGGACCTGGCTATCCATTCCGCGTCTCGCCTCACTTTATGTTATTCCCGCTCTTGACCGTAACTCTGACCTCCTGAGCTATGGTTCATCGATTATTTATTTCGGTGTTCTTCCGATTCTGATTTTCATGTTCGCATGGCGGAATCGTGAGTTTCGACGAGCATCCCTTCCGTGGCTCATCTGTTTTGGAATCTGTTACCTTCTCGGAATGGGGCTGAACAATCCAATCACTTTCCTTTTGATAAAGATACCTCCTTTCAGTCTTTTCAGATTCATCGGACGATTTGCTTTTTATGCATCGTTTTTTCTTGCTTACCCAATCGCTCTCGCTTTGCAAATCGCATTGAATCGAGGTTATGAGCTTATAAGACAAGGCGGATTCTGGCGTAATATCTGGCGCGAATGCGCGATACTCCTTGCGTTAATAGTTTTAATGATTATTTTCGCCAGTCCGAACAAGTTTCTTTTGCTTGGTTTGGCGAACTTCATCATTCAACTTGCCATCTCGTTATTTTTCATTTATTTTGCGATAAAACGCAGAAGCGCTGAGATTTTTAAGCTCGGGCTTTTTGTGCACATGCTGATGTTCCTTGGGACGGGGTTTTTGATATCCAACACTACCCAGATATATTACAAGGAGCATGTTCAATCGTTTCGGATATTCAATGAGATTGCGAAACACAAGTACCAGAACAAATCAACATTTGTGGCTACGGGTAAGATGTTCATCCTCGCGAAGGATTTCGATAATTTTCTGCTCACGCCGATGGACCATATCACCTATGACGCATCCGGTTCAGCTGGCATTATGTATTGGGGTGTGCCGATTGTGAACGGATACACTCCGCTTAAAACAAGAGATCGAGCGAGAGTGCACGATTATATAGTCAGGGAATTCGATAAAATCAAAAGTCCAAAAGAAGCTCCGCTTCTTGAATATCTTCTCTATGATGTTCTTGGTGTGAATTTCCTGATTATCTCCGGTCGGGATTGGAATTTTTCCAAATACAGCCTTGCCGTAGGACCGATTTATTATGGTTTTGATGAAAATACATATCTGTACATAGCAAGAAGGCAACATCCCGGATACTACCTGCGACAGAAGGAGTCATCAGCCACTCTGGATTTCAAGGTTAGCGATGATCCTGTAGAAATGCTATCCAAACTCTTTGAGAAACAGAAAATCGCGGCGAATCTGATGGGGGAGAAATATTTCGAAGGACGGCATTTATCTCTTATTAAAGAACCTGAGAGAACCGTTTACTCTATCATGCATCAATCTCTCAGCTCACCTGAAACATCATATGAAATCCGCTGGGATGGTCTTGTGCGAAAAATTCATCTCTCCGGTAATCTTAAATACTATGATGGCATCATGCTGCACGAAAGCATCTATCCGGGTTGGGAAGCGACTGTCGATGGCAATCCTGTCGATATCCAAACCGGCGATGCACTTTATAAATTCATACCGTTTGAATCCAAAGACAAGCATGAGATTGAACTCCGATATTTCCCGGAAAGCTTCAAGAAAGGATTCATGATTTCATCCGCATTTGGAGCTTTGTGGATTGTGATGTTTGCGCTAGCTCTAATCCCAACAAGAAAAACCAGAGATAGGAGCTAGTTTTTCGTGTTGTATGCCGCTATGGAAGCATCGATGGAAACCGTACATGCGGATTATCTCTCGGTGCCGGACGATTCAAGCTCCACTACGGCGATGCCAAAAACCTCATGCCCCTGATTGTCGGCGCTGATTATCCCGATAGATTCAAGGATATTCATCTCGCAAGTTATTCGATTGAGTTTTAATGTAGCGTCTGCTCCTGGCCGGCAGTTAGTAATGATAAAAAGAGGGCAACTGTCAAGCGGGATGGCGGGTTGCGAGCTACTGATTATAGATATCCTGGCGTGATATAATATCTATGGGAAAGAAAAGATTACAGGTGGAATTTATTTGTTCATACCGGTGAGCGTTCCAAATGGGGAAATTATCTGGTTTCAAATACCATGAGGTGATCAAACGCCAATGTAAATGTTGATGTCGGATTACGAAACTCAATCTGACTGCTATCAAATTGGGATGAATAGTGACTTAACAAAGGGCTCCGTCCCCTTCACACACCTTCACCCGTTTTTCTTAAGTATTTTATGAACTCCAGTGGATTACCTAAAACGGGGATATTACAACACCTTATTTATTCGAAGTAGTGTTCATTAGACAGAGGTGAGCCATATCCAATGGAATATCTTGATTCCGCCTTTATTAACGAGGCTTCTGACACGGTGGATGTCATCGCTGAGGACCGACGACAAAAGGCTCTGCTTAGAGCGGGGGCTTTGCAGAGCGCGATTTTCAATAGCGCCAACTTCTCGAGCATCGCCACTGACGCGAAGGGCGTTATCCAAATATTCAACGTCGGCGCCGAGCGAATGCTGGGCTACATGGCCACCGACGTAGTGAACAAGATCACTCCGGCTGATATTTCTGATCCGCAGGAAGTGATCGCGCGCGCCAAAGCGCTAAGCGTAGAACTCGGAACCCCGATTACACCCGGTTTTGAAGCATTAGTGTTCAAGGCCACGCGCGGGATAGAAGATATCTACGAGCTGACCTACATCCGCAAGGATGGGAGCAGGTTCCCCGCGGTGGTATCCGTAACAGCTTTGCGCGATGCGCAGGACGCCATCATCGGCTATCTGCTGATTGGCACCGACAACACCGCGCGCAAGCAGGCGGAAGAGGCGTTGCTCAAGGCGGGGGCTTTGCAGAGGGCGATTTTCAATAGCGCCAACTTCTCGAGCATCGCCACTGATGCGAAGGGCGTTATCCAAATATTCAACGTCGGCGCCGAGCGAATGCTGGGCTACATGGCCACCGACGTAGTGAACAAGATCACTCCGGCTGATATTTCTGATC